>ERZ1673704.13-NODE-13-length-418255-cov-57.300261_pt1 | contig 418255 bp, 328 predicted proteins | sample MGYA00580234_ERZ1673704 | MGnify/ENA primary metagenome ERZ1673704 (study PRJEB41218, sample SAMN15661757) | gut metagenome | host: Homo sapiens | place: Canada: London | collected 2015-08-20/2019-03-30 | study: EMG produced TPA metagenomics assembly of...
TCGGGAGAGCCCACAACTACGAAAGCGGAGCGTGTAGTTATAGTGGGCTATAACCAAAAGCCGTTCTTCTTTTTCGGTGACTGGCTGTGCATCCCTTTGACGGACTGGACTTGCCTGTTTCTTTCAGCCTGTTTCTGTAGGTATTCGTTCAAATCCTTGCATCCGCTGTAGGTCTGCGAAGCGTCACGGATGTATAAATCCCTGCTGTATTCCATACGGATTTGCCGGAGTGCTTCCATCCCTGCACGGTCATTGTCAAAGAAACAATGTATGCGCTCGTAGCTACCCAAAGGATAGAGAGCCTTGCTTACATTCGATACGGAGTTCAATACCATATAATCTTGTCTGTCCAGTTCGGGAAATTTCGGGCAATTTTCCAATCTCAAAGTAAGAAATGAAAGATAGTCCATAAATCCCTCGAACACATAACACGTTTCCCTTGCTTTTCCTGGCTGTTTGATGTGGGAGATTTCCTTGGGGGCAATACAGCCCTTGAAATAGCGGTTGCGGATTTCATATCCTTCCGATACGTTGGGAAAGGCGATGGCGAAATACCGCTTGCCGTTGTTGGTGAAATGAGCTTCACTGCATTCTCTTTTTGCCAGTTCCGTATTTATTCCCCTTTCCTGCAAATAGGAGAGCAGGGCAGGAGAAGAAAGCGGTACAATCTCCAGTTGCTGAAAACTTGGCTCGGAAAATGATTGCTTGCCAAAAGAAAAAGAAACAGGACGGACATGTGGTGTCTGTTCCGCTATGCGTTCCAATATATAAGGTATATGGTCGGTAGCATATAAGTGTGAAGCCAGTTCGATGATGCCGCCGCCTTTGCCGAGTGCAAAATCATACCATTGGTTACGTTCGGTATTTACCTTGAACGAGGCTTCGGCTTCTTCCCTTAACGGTGATTTATACCATAGGTTGATATCCTGTTGCTTGACGGGAGAATATCCCAAACTGTGCAGATAATCTGCAATCCTGATTTGCTTGGCTGTCTGTATATCCATAAAATGATTGTTTTAGTAGTTGGTGAATTGATTTATTTTTCTTTTCGCCCGTACCATTTTAAGAAGTACGGTCTGTATAACCACTTCACTAAATTGTCGTATATATAGAGTACGGCAATAAAGTGAAGCGGTTTATCCATTCCTTGCATTACTTCGCTTTATCCTTAATATATAGACCCACAGAATAAAGTGAAGCGATTACAAGCAATAGGCTAATAGTGGAAGTCGGGCATGAATGTGTATTTTCTGCCGTTCTCTTGCACTATCATCCGTTTGTTGCGAAGCATGGTGATGAGCGGTACCGCCTTTTGATGGTTCAGTTTTACCCCTATTGACGTATAGCTTTTGATTAAAGCATCTTCCAGTTCCTTGTAACCGTATTCCTCTTTTAGCCCGAAAACGGCTTCCAATGCGATACGGTGCTGCTGCTCGGTGATATGCCTGTAAGGGTCGAACTTTTCCTCTTCCGGTCTTCCCGGTTTCTTCGCTTCGGGTTTGTAACCCTCTATGAGTTCGGGCAAGGCACTGTCATTGATACGAAAGGCAAAAGGCTCGAAATCCATTGCCCGGATGTGCATGGCTGAAACGTTGCTTATATCCCCGTTACCCTTGTCCTTTTCCACCAGCAATACGGTTTCCGCCTTATTGTTCAACTCCGTGCCGATATGCCCTCTCGCATTCTCATCCCCTTTGTTCTGATGCAGTATCGTATGGATATGTATCTGCCTGTCGTCCGTCCACTGCATCAGTTTGGATATGATGCGTGTGGATTCGCCGGGACTGTTGATGTCATATACCATGTCACGGATGCCATCTATGATTACAAGACCGATGCCGGGCGTATTATAGATAGCCTGTTCGACAATCTTTATACGCTGCTCAGGTGTGTATTTTCTCAAGGCGAGAAACTCAAGGTTCTCATTGTCCCTGTCATCAGGCAAGCCAGCCATCCGTAAAATACGTTTCATGACTTTCAGACAATGATAAGGACTTTGCTCCGTATCAACATAAAGCACTTTCCGCTTCCCGTCGGAGAGTTCCGCCATATACCGCAACACTGTGCCATTCTTCAATGCGGCGGCTACGATAGCTGATACATTGAATGTCTTCTTACTTTTGGCTTTGCCGATGGATGCGCTGAAATTGCCCAATGTTCCTATGACGGAACCATGCACTTTGAGGATTTCAGGTGCTTTCTCATAACTTTTCGACAGGCTCAAACGTGATGCTTGCCAAAGGATTACGGCTTCTTCTGCCGATATGTCCTTAAACTCTTTCATATAGTCCATAGCCATGCCTCCCGTTATTTCCGTCCTCCGGTTTTCTTTCCAGCCAGTTCAAGTGCAAGCTCCACATCCACGATAATCTTGCGCCCTATTTGCGTAATGGCTTTGTCTATCTTTCCGCTTTTCTTGATGCGGTTGGCGGTGGGCAGGCTGCACCCGAACAGTTTGGCAATGCCCAGTATTCCGTACACATACTTTCTTTCTGTGTCCGTAATGGGTCGTGGTTGCGCTTCCGCTTGACCGGAAGCGTGCTTGCTTAGGAATATGAACTCTTCGCCTGTCATCTGCCAGACGGGTTTTAATAATAACTCTTGAAGATTTGTCATCGTTCAATCTATTTAGCCGTTAAACAATCAGCCCTGCGCACTGGCTGTTATCTCTGTTCTCGAACGATGCAAAATTAGATAGGGGCATGAGTGGTAAGGATGTGGTTAGCGTAAATAGAATATTTTATTATTTCTCTGAATATCAGATAATAAAAATACCACTCAAAAATAAATTTGAGTGGTAAAAGTGGTAATTTCGTAAAATGTCAGGGCATATCACGGATTATCGGAATATTGCGTCCATTTCTTTAGCGAAATTCTGGTTACTGTCACTTGGAAAATCGGAAACAGGTTCCTTGTACTTTGACTTGTAGTAGTTCTCATCAATATCCAGCAGTTTCAGTATTTCGTTTTTCCATTTATCCCTGTCCTGTTTGGGCAGTCTTTCACTCATCAGGAATATCAGGTAGCACACCCGTATCTTTTCCCTTGCCTTGATTTTTAGTCCCTTTTCACCGGGGGACAGGTTCATATTGGCATAGAAGTCCTGCGTTGCAATATCTTCAAATTGTTCCCCCACACAGACTTTATGAATAAGCGAAAGTAATTCTGTGTTGAAATATTCGGGTCGCTCCTTTGATACATCCTGTTGTGTCTCTTGCTTGTTCGGCTCATCCGGCTTGTCTTTTGCAACGGGAATATATTTTGCCAGTATTTCCATAAAATGGAAACTCAGTTTATAAATATCTCCGCAACAGTTTTCAATATATTGGAAAGCTTCCTTCCTTGCCAGCCGTTCCAATTCATAAAGCCTGTCCAGTCCTTCTTTTTCCTTCTCATATTCAGCCTTGCAGCGTTCATACTCCTTCTCGGCTTGCTTTTCTTCTGCTGCCGTATGTTCCCTGTAGCCAATGGAATCATACTTGTTATACGCTTCATTCAAAGGCTTGCTTAAATTTTGTGTAACTCTCAGCTGTGCTTCTATATCAGCGTCATATCTGCCAGCGAAGTTGTAGCACACACGAGAAATTATCTCATCATCAAACAATGGATGTTTTTCGTAAATCAGTATGTTTTTCTCTATCTCGGTTCTCAGGCTGTTGAGAATCAGAGTATATTGTTCTTTCGGTTTGTCAAGCACCAGTTCAAGGATGGCGGCTTCAAAAGCTTTTGTGTCATTGTATTGCTTATAGAAGTCCGTGATGAATTTCTGCCTGTCAAAAGAGAAAGTATGGCTGACTATAAAGTCGCTGTATATCCGATTGAGTTCGCCGTATTGGGGAATCATAATCTGTATTTCTCCTGCCATATACACTTGGTTTATGGATTCTTGTCTTTATCAAGAAGGGAAGTCAGTTCTTCCTCCACTTCTTCTATGCTTGGCAGAGCCGATTTTAAGTTTTCAGGTATAGCCTTGCTCAGTTGGTAATCGCTGATGCCTATCGGCTGGTCGTAGCCTGTCAATGCGTATTGCGCTACAACTTCGTCTTTACCCTTGCACAGCAACAACCCGATAGTCTTGTTGTCATTCTCTCCCCTCAGTTTGTCGTCCACCACATTGATGTAGAAGTTCAGTTGCCCCGCATACTCTGGTTTGAATGGAGTAGCCTTTAATTCTACTACGATGTATGCGTGCAGGGGAATGGAATACAGAATCAGGTCGGCATAGAAATCGCTGTTACCAATTTGAAAATGCTTCTGTCGGGCAACGAAAGCAAAGCCATTGCCCATTTCCAGCAAGTAACGGGTGACGTGCTTAACCAGCTGCTCTTCTATGTCCCTTTCGTCTGCCTTTTCCTTCGTTCCAGCCAAATCAAAGATGTACGGGTCTTTCAACAGGTAATTGGCAAGGTCGCTTTGAGGTGCAGGAAGCGTGGCTGTGAAATTATTAACCTTGTTGTTGCTGATTTGTCTGCTATATAAGTTGGTCTCAATTTGTATTTTAAGGACATTGCTGCTCCAACCCATTTCCACGGACTGTTTCATGTACCAATAGCTTACGCCCAATGGAAGCGAACTGTTAAGCATAATCACATGGCTTGCCCAATTGGTTCTTGCAACAGGTGATGCCATAAATACGTTTTCTATATCCTTAATTTCCATACGGTAAATGTCAGATACGGTTTTGGCAACATTATGAATTTGTGCAAGAGGTTCTTGCGTGATTATAATTTCTTTGTTATCAATGGATTGAATTTGCGCAAGAGGCTCTTGCGTAAATTGCACATCGTTTAAGTAGCGTACTTCGTCTGCAATTTTCTCCACGCTTGGGGCTATCAGCTTTGCGTCTGTTTCAATGAAATTCTGTAATGTCCTTAAAGGATATGCCTTTGCAAACTGACACATATAGGTAAGGTTGCGTTCCGAATAGCCTTTCTTTTCGGGATAATTGAACCGGATAGCCTTTGCTAGTTGCTTGATGATTTTACTTCCCCATCCATATAAGTTTTGATAATAGAGGATATAGTTGCCCATTTTCCAGTAATGGAACAACATTTGCGCATTGGCTGCGGTAATCAGCCGGACTTGCGCCTGTTGTATTTCCGAACCGACAGCATTTATAAATGCGTCAAAGTTCGTCTTTTCTATGTTATGTCCGTTGTTGCTCATCTTGTGATATTTTCAGAATACAAATATAATTCAATGGTGGTAATCCATGAAACTAATTGATACTTTTATAGTTGATTAAACTTGTTCATGGCATTTGCCCTGATGTCATCCGCTATGTCAATATAGGGTTTCATGGCTTTATAGTCGCTGTGTCCCGTCCATTTCATAACCACCGGTGCCGGAATTCCGAGTGCCAACGCATTACAGATGAAAGTCTTTCTTCCGGCATGGGTACTTAACAATGCGTATTTGGGTGTGACTTCATCTATGCGCTCATTTCCCTTGTAGTAGGTTTCCCGTACAGGTTCGTTGATTTCCGCCAGTTCACCCAGTTCTTTCAGATAATCGTTCATCTTCTGATTGCTGATGACAGGTAATGCCATGTGGTTCTCGAAATGAACATCCTTGTATTTTTCAAGAATGGCTTTGCTGTGGTCGTTCAGTTCGATTATCAGGCTGTCCGCAGTCTTGACTGTGGTGACTTCAATGTGGTCGGGCTTAATATCACTTCTTTTAAGATTACGGACATCCGAATATCGTAAGCTCGTAAAGCAACAGAACAGAAAGACATCCCTGACACGTTCCAAATACTGTTTGTCATGCGGTATCTGATAATCTTTCAGTTTGTTCAGTTCATCCCATGTCAGGAATATTACCTTTTTAGGGGTTGTTTTCAATTTGGGCTTGAATGTGTCGTATGCAATGTTCTGATGATGTCCTTTTTTGAAACTCCATCGCAGGAACCATTTGAGGAATCCCATCTGTTTACCAATGGTGCTGTTTCTCATGTCCTTTTTGTCACGCAAGAAATTGACATACTCGTTCAGCCCGAAATCGTTGAAGTATTCAAAGGTTACATCTTCCTTGAACTCTTTGAGGTGATTTCTCACCGCTGCAAATTTCTCGTATGTGGATGCCGTCCAATTATTCTGGTTGCCACACTCTTTTACAAACTCATCGAACACCTCCCAAAAACTAATCTGTGCTTCTTCCTGCTGTTCTTCACTGTTGTCTTTCATCCGCAAATTGAACGCATCCTTTAGCTGTTGGGTGGTGGGCATGGTTTCTTGTACCTCAAACTCTTTGAACACGTTTTGCATTTCTGCATAGTATTTCAGCAAGTCCGCATTGATTTCGGATGCGCTTTGTTTCAGCTTGTTGGTGCATCCGTTCTTTACCCGTTGTTTGTCGGCATCCCATTTGGCTACGTCAATCCGGTAGCCTGTTGTAAACTCGATGCGTTGGCTTGCGTATATGACACGCATACGGATAGGCACGTTCTCCACGATTGGCACACCGTTCTTCTTCCGGCTCTCTAATGCGAAAATGATGTTACGTTTGATATTCATAAATGGGTGCGTTTAAATTTCTACACCCAAATATACACCCAAAAATTGAAATGGCAAAAGGCATTTAGAAAGATTTAGATTTACTCTGCATCGTGGATAGTGTATGATTATCAGTGATTTGCAATTTTATGATATTTTCTGAAAGCGTAGGTTCGAGAGCCTCTCTCTCCGCAAAATATTTGTAAGTAACCAAAAACATCCGGTTTTACATTTAGAAATGTAAAATTGGATGTTTTTGGTTTATACATGTGTCCTTGAAATGGACGTTTTGTGGAAATCAGTGTTCTTTAACAAATAATTTTGGAACATTATTCGCTCTAAATATTTGTTAGTTTCAAAAACTTCCTCTACTTTTGCGCTCCGAAAGAAGGAGAGGTGCTCGAGTGGTTGAAGAGGCACGCCTGGAAAGCGTGTATACTCCTAAAGGGTATCACGAGTTCGAATCTCGTTCTCTCCGCACATTGTTTGTAAAAATGTTTAGTTTTTTGTAGAAACGACTACTTTGGTTAAACAAAGTAGCCGTTTTTTAGTATCGTTTCCGGGCTGTTATTCCAAGTCTTCAATAATCTTCTTCACGTCCACAGGTTGTAGGCGTCCATACACTTTTTCACCGATCATCACTACCGGCGCCAGTCCGCAGGCACCCACACAGCGCAGGCAGTCCAATGAGAATTTTCCGTCCGGAGTTGTTTCACCGACTTCGATACCCAGCACTCGTTTGAATTCTTCCAGCAACTTTTCGGAACCGCGTACATAGCAGGCTGTCCCCATGCAGACGGAGATAGGATGCTTTCCTTTGGGAGTCATGGTAAAGAAAGTGTAGAATGTCACTACTCCATACACTTTCGATACGGGGATTCCTAGTTTGGAAGCGATGATACGTTGTATTTCTTCCGGCAGGTAACCTTGGAGATGTTGTGCTTCATGCAGAATGTTGATTAGTTCGCCCGGATTATTTCCGTGCTTGTCGCAAATCGTTTTGATTTGTTCAGCTACGTCACAGGCTAGTTTTATATCTGACATAATACTTTTCGTTTACAGTTAATCAATCGATTTGTTGAAATAATGGGTATGCAATAATGTTTCTGATTTCTCACCCAGCGGTTTGCCGAGATACTCTTCATACAAGGTCTTGATGTATGGGTTCTCGTGCGATTTACGCAGTGGCTTGTTGGCGTCTTCGCGGTAGAGTGCGTTGGCGCGTGCATACAATACTTCCGAATTGCCGTGATGTAATGGCTGTCCGCCGCCTCCGATGCAACCTCCGGGGCAAGCCATAATTTCGATTACATGATATTCATTATGCCCGTTTCGTATGTCCTCCAGTAGATGACGGGCGTTGCCTAGTCCGTGTGCGATGCCTATTTTAAGTTCAAATCCGTTGAGATTGATAGTAGCACGACGTACTCCACTCAATCCGCGTACTTGCTCGAAATTTACGTTTTTCAGAGATTCTCCGGTATATATTTCGTAAACGGAGCGGAGGGCAGCTTCCATAACACCGCCCGTAGTGCCGAAGATAACGCCGGCACCAGTGGATTCTCCCATGGGGTTATCGAACGGGCTATCCAACACCAGCGGAAAACCTATATTAGCCCGTTTGATAAGTCGGGCGAGCTCGCGGGTGGAGATAGAGTAGTCCACATCGGGGATTCCGTTTACCTTAAACTCGTCGCGGGCACATTCATATTTCTTTGCCAGGCAGGGCATGATAGAAACCACTACCAGCTTTTCTTTGGGGATTCCCATTTTCTCTGCCCAGTATGATTTGGCGATAGAACCGAACATCTGCTGCGGGGAACGGGCCGTAGATGGGATGTCCAACAAATCTGGAAAGTGATGTTCGAAGAAGTTTACCCATGCCGGACAACAGGAAGTCAGAATGGGTAGCCGGACGGATTTGTCTCCGTTGAGATAGCACGTCAGTCGGTTCAGAATTTCGGAGCCTTCTTCCATAATGGTGAGGTCGGCAGCGAAATCAGTATCGAACACATAGTCGAATCCCAATTCGCGCAGGGCATAGACCATTTTCCCGGTGACCACTGTGCCGGGAGGGAAACCGAATTCTTCTCCCAGAGCAGCACGCACGGCGGGAGCCGTTTGTACAATCACCACTTTGTCCGGATTGGCCAGATCGTCGAGAAGGCGGTTGGTATAATCGCGTTCGGTCAATGCGCCTACCGGGCAGACGGCGACACATTGTCCGCAATAGGTACATTCGCTTTCCGTCATCATTCTGTCGAAAGCGGGGGCTATTGTCGTGTTAAATCCGCGGCGAATAGCGCTGAGTGCACCGACCGTCTGTACGTCGTTACAGACACTTTCGCAACGACGGCAGAAAATACATTTATCCATATTGCGGACAATAGAAGCGGTGATTTCCCGTTTGCGAGGAGAAAGTTCACCGCCATTGAAAGGCATTTCACGGATGTTGAAGCGTAACGCCAGTGTCTGAAGCTCGCAGTTGCCGCATTTGGGACAAGTGAGACAATCGTTGGGATGGTCGGAGAGAATAAGCTCGGCTACCACTTTGCGGGCGTTCATCACACGCAGTGTGCTGGTTTTCACTACCATGCCTTCCGTGCAGCGGGTGGCACAAGCGGGAGCCAGATTACGGCGGCCTATGACTTCGACCACACAGATGCGGCAGGAAGCGGGATTATTTTTTATACAGGTTCCTTTCAGGTCGATGTGACACAGCGTAGGTATGTTGATACCGATTTTAGTAGCGGCTTCAAGAATGGTACTTCCTTCGGGGACGGTGATAAAATGGCCGTCTATCTGGAGGGTTATTTGTTTATCTTCCATAGCAATAGATTTTAGCAAACTAGAATAGCTTTGAATTTGCAGCGTGCCATGCACATACCGCATTTGATACATTTGTCCGGGTTGATGACGTGCGGTTTGCGTACTAAACCACTGATTGCATCCGCCGGACAGTTCTTGGCACATAAGTGGCAGCCGATGCAATGTTCCGGATTGATCGTGTAGGTCAGCAGAGACTTGCATTGTTTGGCACGGCAGGTCTTGTCTCTGACGTGTTCCAGATATTCATCATAGAAGTTGTCCAGTGTCGACAAAACCGGGTTGGGGGAGGTTTGTCCTAACCCGCAGAGGGCAGTATCTTTTATCACCTGTCCCAGTGTGGCAAGGGTATCCAGGTCTTTTTCCGTACCTCGTCCTTCTGTTATTTTGTTTAGCAGTTCCAGTAATCGTTTGTTGCCGATACGGCAGGGAGTACATTTACCGCAGGATTCTTCTACAGTGAAGTCCAGATAGAAGCGGGAGACGGACACCATGCAGTCGTCTTCGTCCATGACAATCATTCCTCCGGAACCCATCATGGAACTGGCGGCCAGCAGGTTATCGAAATCAATCGGGGTATCCAGATGTTTTTCCGTCAGGCAGCCACCCGATGGACCTCCCGTTTGTACAGCTTTGAATTTCTTTCCCCCTTTGATACCTCCGCCGATTTCATAGATTACTTCTCGGAGTGTAGTTCCCATAGGTACTTCGATCAGGCCGACATTGTTAATCTTTCCTGCGAGGGCGAACACTTTGGTTCCTTTGGAACGTTCTGTTCCGATTGTGGCAAACCACTCGGCACCTTTGGTCAGAATAATGGGAATGTTGGCAAGCGTTTCTACATTATTTACGTTGGTGGGTTTACCCAGATAACCGGATTCGGCGGGGAAGGGCGGTTTTAAAGTCGGTTCGCCTCGTTTCCCTTCCATAGAGTGAATCAGGGCGGTTTCTTCACCGCAGACAAATGCGCCTGCCCCATAACGTATTTCTATATCGAAGCTGAATTCTGTTCCTAAAATATGATCTCCCAACAAACCGTACTGGCGTGCCTGGTTGATAGCTATTCTCAGCCGGTTGATAGCCAACGGGTATTCGGCGCGGATGTAAACTAAGCCTTTGGAAGAACCGATAGAGTAACCGCAGACGCACATCGCTTCTACGATAGAGTGCGGGTCTCCTTCCATAATAGAACGGTCCATAAATGCGCCGGGGTCTCCTTCATCGGCATTACAGACAACGTATTTAATGTCCGATTTCTGTTTGTGGGCAAACTCCCATTTCAGTCCTGTCGGGAAACCTCCTCCGCCTCGTCCGCGGAGTCCGGAACGTTTGATGATGTCGATTACATCTAGTGGTTGTTTGTTGAGAAGACAATCGGCTAATGCGAAATAACCTTTGCGGGCGATGTATTCTTCGATATTTTCGGGATCGATAAAACCGCAGTTGCGCAAGGCGATACGGAGTTGCTTCCGGTAGAAGTCCATGTGTTTGGAGTCGCTGACGGTATGTTCCGTTTTAGGGTCTACATAGAGCAGTCTTTTGATTCTCCGTCCTCCGATGATATGCTCGTTGATGATTTCTTCCGCATCTTCGGGAGTGACTTGGGTGTAAAAAGTATTGTCGGGAATGATTTTCACGATAGGACCTTTCTCGCAAAAGCCGAAACAACCTACGGTGATGACCTCCACTTTACCGGTTATTCCGTTCTTTTCGATAGCTTTCAGAAGATTGTCCGTAATACCTTGACTGGAAGATGCTTTACAACCTGTACCTCCGCAGATAAGTATCTGAAGATGCTGTGCACCGGAGGATAGTCCGTAGCATTTTTCGGAAACTTTCTCATTGCTTTCTTCGCGCAATAATAAGTTGTGTTCCGCTTTCTTCCTGATTGTAGCCAAATCATGGATAGATAGAATTTTCATAAGTATTAGAATTGTTAGTCGGTTTTTTGCAAATATAAGTCTTTGTTTGGAATAAAAGCGTGGATTGAGGCAAATAAAAAGTGGACTTTTCCGATGTGGTTAGGTAAATAAATCTCTATCTTCGTATTTAATAGGTAGTAAACCTAAAAAAGATATTTAAAGTATGAGACAATTTTTACTGGGACTCTATTTTTTATGCTTTCTGAATGTTGCGTCGGGACAGGAAATCCCGTTGCCGGAGAATATGCCGCAAGAACATCCGCGTGTGCTGACTACGCCGGAGGGAAAGCGGGAAACATGGAATCTGATTAAAACCGAAGCGTGGGCGGAAGATGTATTCAATAAACTGAAGGAGCGGACGGAAGCATATACCCGGTTGACGGACGTTCAGCCGACGTGGTTGTTATCCCGTCTGGCTATGTATTGGAAGTCTCATGCGACCGAAGTATATGTGAAAGGAGAGACTTTCGATCATGCGGGAGGGAAGAAGGCTCCTTATCCTACGGTGCGTTATACCGGTACGCGAGGAACAACTGCCACTCACGGGCGTCCTAGGTTGGCAGATGTAGTGCCTTATGATGATGATGAGAATGGGAACGTGACATTCTGTAATAATGCACTACCCGACCGACCATTGGAGAGTGTGCATCCGTCGAAAACCGGTCGGAATATAGAAAGTCTGAACTGTGAAATCCTTGGAATAGCCCGTGACGCCGCTTTCCTCTATTGGATGACGGGGGACGGGAAGTTTGCAAAGCTGGCTGCCGGTGTCTTTGATACGTACATGACCGGAATTTATTACAGGAATGTTCCTGTTGACCTGAATCACGGTCATCAACAGACTTTGGTGGGACTGACTTCTTTTGAGGTAATTCACGAAGATGCATTGCATATCGCTGTCCCTTTATATGATTTTCTATACAACTATCTGAAAACCAATTATCCCGACAAGATGACAATCTATGCCGGGGCGTTCAAGAAATGGGCGGATAATATCATAGCCAACGGTGTCCCTCATAACAACTGGGATTTGTTGCAGGCACGATATATTATGAATGTGGGATTGGTGCTCGAAGATAATAAGGAATACGCAGACGGTAAAGGACGTGAATACTATATTGATTATGTATTAAACCGTTCCGGAATCCGTCAGTGGAGTTTAACCCGTCTTGCAGACTATGGCTTTGATGCTGAAACGGGAATATGGGCGGAATGTCCGGGATATAGCAGTGTGGTAATCAATGATTATGCAAATTTTGCTAATCAGTTTGACAACAACTTGCATTATGATTTAGTAAAAGCAATGCCTGTACTGTCGAAAGCTGTGGCGGCTACTCCTCAATATCTGTTTCCTAATCGGATGATTTGTGGTTTTGGTGATACACATCCGGGGTATTTGAATACGAATTTCTTTATCCGTATGATACAGAATGCACAGGCAAACGGAAAGAAGGAGCAGGAAGATTATTTCACAGCTTTGCTGAAATGCCTGAATCCGGAAACGGATGCGGATAAAGGGGAAAAGAAGAACGTTCGTGTATCTGTCAACTCTTTCTTTGAGGACAAGCCTTTGAAACTCGACTCCAATGTGAAACCGGGAAAAATAGAGGATTATGTCTCTCCTTTGTTTTATGCTCCCAATGTGTCATGGCTGGTGCAACGGAATGGTATGAACCCGCGTAACAGCCTGATGATTTCTCTGAATGCAAGTGAAGGAAACCACATGCATGCTAATGGCATCTCAATGGAGCTTTACGGAAAAGGGTATGTGCTCGGTCCCGATGCCGGTATCGGTCTTTTTTTGTATAGCGGACTGGATTATGCCGAATATTATTCTCAATTCCCCAGCCATAATACGGTTTGTGTAGACGGGATATCAAGCTATCCGGTGATGAAAAGCAATCATTCCTTTGATTTGCGTTCCTGTTTTCCGGCTTCAGCGGAACCGGGCAAGGAGTTTACTTCTGTTACGTATAGCAATGTTTATTTCCGTGAACCGGAAAGTCGGGCGGACCAGACTCGTATGATGAGTATTGTAACAACAGGTCCTGATACAGGATATTATGTCGATGTCTTCCGCAGCCGGAAAGAACGGGGAGGGGATAAAATGCATGATTACTTCTATCATAACCTCGGACAGTCAATGACATTAACCGCAGCCGACGGCACGGATTTGAATTTGCAACCAACGGAAGAACTGGCTTTTGCGGGAGCGCATCTTTATGCTTACTCTTATTTGTATGATAAGAAAATGGCTGCAACCAATAAAGATGTGAAAGCTACCTTTACAATTGATATGAAAGATAAAGGCGGTGATGATATATACATGAATCTCTGGATGAAGGGAGAACCGGAACGCGAGGTCTTTACTGCGCTTGCTCCTATGACCGAAGGGCTAAGCCGTACACCCGGTATGCCATATAATATAAAGGAACAACCGACATTGACTTTTGTGGCTCGTCAGCATGGAGAGGCTTGGAATCGTCCTTTTGTGTCTGTCTATGAGCCGAGTACGAAGAAAGAGCCGTCGGCCATTGAGTCGGTTTCTTACTTCGATGTGGAGGAAACTGCTTTGAATGACTTTGCAGGAATTTGTGTAAAAAGTAAGAACGGACGCATCGACCACATATTCTCTCTTTCTGATGCAGCGCAGACCGCTACTTATCAGGGGATGAAAGTAAAAGCGGATTATGCGGTTATCAGCAATGAATATGATGGAAACCGGACTTTATTCCTGGGAAACGGCACCTTGTTGGTTGCACCAGGAATAAGGATTCAGGCCGATACTGTTGCTAATGTATTGCTTGAAAAGAAACAGGGGAAATGGTATATTCTTTCTTCCGCTCCCTGTACGGTTGTTATTGAAGGAAAAAAGATAAAAAACGGAACGGTATCGGAATCCACATTAGTATCTAATAAAAATTGGAAATGAATAAATTGGGAAGAATAACAATCACATTTTTGCTTGCTTTGACAGGTTTGGGCGTACAAGCGAAAATCATTACTTATCCTGTTCCGACAGGCATCTACTATGCCCGTCACAACGATGATTATACTGTAAAAGTGCGACAGGTGGGAAAAAAGGAGTGGGTAGACCTGTATGAATATAATGTAAAGGTGGATATGGATACGAAGTCCGATGCCACAATGGTTCAATTCGATTTCTCCGGAAAGGTGGAAGTTCTTGTGCAAAAGAACAATGGCGAGATCCGTTCGGCAGTAGTGCGTCCTTTGGCTAAAGGCATTCAACCGGAGATAGACGGGAACTTTCTTTTATTTACGATAGACAAACCGCAGAAACTGTCAGTCGAGTTTAATGGTGACCGTTTGAGTAACCTGCACGTGTTTGCCAATCCTATCATTGAGAATGTACCGGATAAGAACGATCCGAATGTGATGTACTTCGAATCAGGAATACATGAGCCTACCGATACGGCCGGTAAGTGTTTCCGTATCCCTTCCAATACAACGGTTTATCTCGAAGGTGGCGCAGTGCTGAAAGGGCGTTTGAATTGCGACAGTGTAGAGAATGTGAAAATTCTGGGGCATGGGATGTTGCTTGAACCTCAACAGGGAATATCAATCGCTTATTCCAAAAATGTACTGATTGAGGGAATTACGGTCATTAATTCACGACATTATACAGTCTCCGGCGGACAGTCTACCGGAATCACCATAAAGAACTTGAAATCATTTAGCTATCAGGGGTGGAGTGACGGACTGGATTTTATGTCTTGCTCGGATGTGACGATTGATGATGTATTTCTCCGTAATTCGGATGATTGTATAGCTCTTTATACGCATCGTTGGAATTTTTATGGAGATTGTCGTAATGTTCGTGTTCTGAATTCTACTCTATGGGCGGATATTGCGCATCCTATCAATATAGGTACGCACGGGAACACCGAAACGGGAGATGAAGTTTTGGAAGATATGCTATTTAAGAACATAGATATTTTGGAACATGATGAAGATGACCGTGATTATCAAGGTTGTATGGCTATCAATGTGGGCGACCATAATCTTGCGCAGAATATAACTTTTGAGGATATTCGTGTGGAACATATTCAGGAAGGGCAGCTATTTCATCTTCGGGTGATGTATAACCGAAAATATAACACGGGGCCCGGCAGAGGTGTCAGGAACATCGTCTTTCGTAATATTTCCTGCACGGGAAAGTTTGTTAATCCTTCTTTGTTTGAAGGCTACGATAAAGATAGAAAAGTGGAGGATATCTTGTTTGAAAATATCGTATTGAATGGCAAGCGGGTGACTTCACCGGATGAGCTGAATATAAACAAGAGAGAGTTTGTGGATAAGATGCATATAAAGTGATACGAAAAAAGGTTTATGACGTTTTTACCCTCACTCCTTCACTGTCATCCATTGTGTTATTCCTATACATTTGTTACTAAAAGCATACGGGATTAATGCATAAAGCAATAAGGAAATATGTAGGCTTACCTTTGTTAGCTTGTCTGTTAACCTTGGTAAGCTTATCAGCTAACACGGGTTAACGGACAGGCTGGCAATAGTTAGCTATTAAAGAACAAAGGAGATAAACATAAGTGATCTATATGGTTGTTGTTATAGGACTTATGGCTTTTCATAAGATATGCTAGTGCTTATCGGTTGCGTTGTACCTGCTATTACTGGCTAAAACTTCATCTGACGTGCGTTCTCATCATCTATTACAGCCATCATTCCTTCCACCTGTGCCAGAGCCAGCATACGTCCGTGGTCTACACGCATGGGTAACCCCGGATTCTCATTTTCGAAGATAGTAAAGATACTATTAAACAGCGGAACTAAAAATTATATTTTATTTTTTATCGTATATTTGGTGTTGAGTATAATTTCCTTCTCGTTCGTATCTAATAGGAAAGAAGAATAAACATGAACGTAAATAGAATGAAGAAAAGAATTTTGCTTTTATTGCTGGTGGTACCGGCATTGTTGAAAGCGCAGGATGTAATGACAGAAACCCGCCAGGAACTGACATCTCCTGACGGAGCATATCGTTTTACCTTCTATCAGCGTGCGGTGGGAGAGGATAATGCACAAATGTACTATACCTTGACTTACAAGAACCGTCCGGTAATTGAAGAAAGTAAATTGGGTGTCCTGATTGAAAATCAGTTGTTCGAGTCGGCACTGGGTGTTCCGAATGACACTTGTCATTTCTGGTGTGAGAATCTGAAGTTGACGGGAACAGAGCGACGGAAAGCGGATGAAACATGGAAACCTGTATATGGAGAACGTGCCGAGATTCGTGACTGTTATAATGAGATGACCCTGAAATTCAAGAAAGGTGAAGGAGACGGAGCACAGGAAGGTGGCTATGATAAGCGTAAGAATTACTTTATGAATATCATAGTGCGTGCCTACAATGAAGGAGTCGCTTTCCGTTATCATTTCCCGGAAACAACAAACGGGCTTTTCCTGCATATCATAGGCGAGCAAACCAGTTTCACAATGCCTCAAGGAACAATGGCTTATTATGAACGTTGGGCACAAGGGCCTTATGCACTTCGTCCGTTAGAAGGTTGGGGAAAAGAAGAAAGTGAACGTCCTTTGACATTAAAACTGCCCGACGGATTATCAGTTGCCTTGTTGGAAGCGGAAATGGTGGATTATGTCCGTGGCAAATTCCGTTTGTCGGCAGACAAACCTTCCACTTTGGAGACAAGCCTGTATAGCAGTGTCGATATAATTTCTCCTTATAGCACTCCGTGGCGTGTTATCATGGCTGGCGAACGTCCGGTCGATTTGATTAACAACAATGATATTGTCTTGAATCTGAACCCGGCTTGCAAACTGGCTGATACTTCCTGGATTAAACCGGGAAAAGTATTCCGTTCGGGCGACTTGAAGCAAGAAAGAGTGAAAGCGGCTATTGACTTTGCGGCAGAGCGCGGTATTCAGTATGTGCATATGGATGCAGGTTGGTATGGGCCGGAAATGAAGATGAGTTCGGACGCTACTACCGTTTCTCCGGATAAAGACCTTGATATACTTGCTTTGTGCCAGTATGCCGAATCGAAGGGAATCGGACTTATGGTATACGTCAATCAGCGTGCATTGGTGCAGCAATTGGATACTTTATTACCTTTATATAAGAAGTGGGGATTGAAAGGTATCAAGTTCGGTTTTGTACAGATTGGTAATCAGCGTTGGAGTACCTGGCTGCATGATGCAGTCCGCAAATGTGGAGAATACGGTCTGATGGTGGATATTCACGATGAATATCGTCCGACAGGTTTCAGCCGTACTTATCCTAACTTGATGACACAGGAAGGTATCGGTGGCAATGAAGAGATGCCGGATGCTTTACATAACACGATTCTTCCGTATACACGTTTCCTGGCAGGCGCTGCGGATTATACACTGTGTTATTTTAATGGCAGAGTGAAGAATACGAAAGCGCATCAGTTGGCAATGGCAGCAGTGTATTACAGTCCTTTGCAATTTATGTTCTGGTATGACCGACCGGAATTTTATAAAGGAGAAGAAGAACTCGAATTTTGGAAAGCCATTCCGAGTGTATGGGACGATAGCCGTGCGCTTGACGGAGAAATTGGTGAGTATATCGTTCAGGCACGTCGTTCGGGGAGTGACTGGTTTGTTGGAGCAATGACAAACACGGAAGCCCGCACTGTCACATTGACTACGGATTTCCTGGAACCGGGAAAGAAGTATATGCTTCATCTGTATGAAGATGACGACAAGCTGAATACACGGACGAAAGTACGCAGTACTCATAAGAAAATAAAGGCAGGCGACAAACTTGTCTTGGAGTTGAAGGCGAGTGGCGGAGCTGCGTTGCATTTTACTCCGCTTAAGTAAGCAAGTTAATAATTATCCCTTTAAGGCACGGATTACATGGATTCCACGGTTTTATGAATTATGATAACATAAAGCAATAGTGTAATCTGTGTAATCCGTGCCTGAAAAAGAAAATTATGGTGAACTGTTATTTACTATAATTAATCAGCCACTTTACCATTTCCGGGTCATAGTGGGAGAAGAATAAGGTTTGGGCTGTATCAAGCTCGGCAATAGCAGCCATATCATCCGGTGTTAACGCAAAGTCGAATACATTGAAATTCTCAATCATACGTTCCTTATGGGTAGACTTGGGAATAACTATGATATCGCGTTGAATCAGATAACGCAGTGCAACCTGTGCCACTGATTTGCCGTATTCTTTACCGATTTCCTGAAGAGTTGCATTAGTAAAGAAGTCGTTCCTTCCTTCGGCAAACGGCCCCCATGACATAATCTTAGTGCCATATTCCTTCATTACTTCCTGTAACTTTATCTGTTGATTGAAAACGTGCGTCTCCACTTGGTTGACGGCAGGAGTGATTTCACAGAATTCCGCCAAGTCTACAAAACGGTCGGGATAAAAGTTGCTGACGCCGATAGCACGAACTTTTCCGGCCTTGTATGCTTCTTCCATAGCCCGGTACGTTCCGTAATAATCACCGAATGGTTGATGAATGAGCAATAAGTCAATATAATCGCTCTTTAACTTGCGTAGCGACTCATCAATAGAAGCCTTAGCCTTATCATAACCGGCATTTGAAATCCACACTTTTGTAGTGATGAACAGTTCGTCACGCGGCACACCGCATTTGCTGATTGCATTTCCTACACCTTCCTCATTATGATAGGCTTGTGCCGTATCAATAGAGCGATATCCTACACTGATTGCATCCGATACACAACGTTCACACTCTTCAGGAGTAACCTGATAAACACCATAACCCAAAATAGGCATTTCAATGCCATTGTTCAATTTTACCTTTTCCATAATCAAGCTATATTAAATTAAAAGCGTATTCTAATATTATTACTACCTTTTTTCTGTATGCAAAGTTATTCAGTAAAAAGTAATCTGTATTTATATAGATTACGGGTTTTGCTACCATTTTTACGGGTAACCCTGTCATTACATTTAATCTCTCTTATATATAGTTGTTTTGGGAGTGTTTTGTTCTCCGGATTCGTCGTATATGAAGTTAAATCAATTAAAAGAAGTATTATGAATGAATACACTCATTCGTAGAAACAAGGTTCGTTTATTGATAGAACAACCTTGTGTCGGATAAGGACGTTTCTTCTTTTTATCTACCTTTGTCCCGAAACAGAAATTAAAACGGATATTGCAAGATTAATAAGGGTAAATGAAGTATATATTAGAAACTTGGTATATCAATATATTAGGTTTATGTGTGTTTAGAGGTCTTATCCCAAAGGGAGTAAGACCTCTATTATTTATTATAATACAAGCTCTTCGAACAGTCTTTCCAAAGTCCTGTCCAAGTCAGCGGAAAATCCCGGATGCGGACGGGATACCTGTATGCAGGAACTTTTCACTGCAGTCAGCCAGCGGAATCTGTCGGGAATATCCATATTCGCTATCGCTCCCCCTTCCTTATTCCCCAGACATATCTTATCAAAGACCTGTAATCCCTCTTTCAAACAACTAACGTCCAATTCGGAAGAAAACAGTTTCAATTTATTTTCATTTATTGTATAAAGGGATTTAAGATACTTGCACCGTTTGGAAAACAGTACAATACCTACATTAATAAATTCCTCACGTTCAACCCTGGGGACGAAACGGATGACTGCGTATTCATATAAGTGCCTTTCTTGCATTTTGCGCTTCATTTACAAATGTTTCGGAATGGTTTATCCTTTCTTCTAAAAATTGAATATAAATATCTCTCAGGTCTTGCGGAGTTTCCTGTCCGTCTGTCCAGTTCAGCCAGTCGTCGGGAACTGCATTGACTATTTCCCGGATTTTATCAGAAGTCAGCAGTTGCTTGAACTCAGCATCCACCTCTTCCAATTTATCAGCAAACGGCAACAGCACATGGTCTTTTATCTGCACGAACGGACTAAGCGCATGCTTTTGCCAAGTAGTCCATGAATGGTGAAAATAGAGGGAAGCCCCATGGTCAATCAACCACAGTTCCTTATGCCACATCAGCATATTCGTATTTTTGATAGTACGGTCTACATTGGTCAATAAGGCATCCAGCCACACAATTTGCGAGGCTGTCTTACCGTCCACTTTATGCACAACGGGGTCGAACGTTAATGCTCCCGACAGAAAATGCAGCCCCAGATTCAACCCGCGGCTCCATTGAAGTAAATCCTGTATTTCTTCGTCCGCTTCCGTCCGTCCGAAAGCCTCGTCCAGGTTCAGAAAAACAATCTCCGGTACTCTGAACCCCAATGTACGGGCAATTTCCCCGCCAATCAGTTCGGCAATCAGCGCTTTCGTCCCGTGTCCTGCCCCTCTGAATTTTACCACATACTTAAATTCATCGTCAGCTTCGGCCAAAGCCGGTAATGAGCCCCCTTCCCGCAGGGGAAGAATATATCTTGTGACATTTGCTGTACGTAAATCCATATAACTCCTTTCTTAATTGAGAATAAAGATACAACGTTTTTGTGAAATAGTTGATGAAAGGCTTCCGATAATAATAGTTTTTTTATATTTTTCGGTTGAGTATATGTAGTCATTACTGCGTATTATATGGGAGAATGATAAATGAATTAAACATGAAACCACTTCGTTTTTTTATATTTGTAATATTGGCTGTTAGTTTATTGCCAAGTAGCATAGCTGCCGAATGGCAGTGGTCCGTGCAGATTTCGGGTATTGTTTCCAACGAGACGAATGACCATCCGCAGGCTTTTTTATGGATACCGTCTGATTGTGTCCAAGTAAAAGGGGTTATGATAGGTACTCATAATATGACGGAAGAAACTTTGTTTGAGAACGCCTTGTTTCGGGAGAAAATGTCTGAAATAGGTCTGGCACTGATATGGATAACTCCGGGGTGGGATCAGAAATGGGACATAACTGCCGGAAGCCAGAAGGCATTTGAACAAATGCTGGATGACTTTGCTTCTGTTAGCGGATATAACGAATTGAAATATGCTCCGATTGTTCCGTTCGGACATTCGGCAATGGCTACCTATCCGTGGAACTTCGCAGCATGGAATCCCGACCGCACATTAGCCATTATCTCTTTGCATGGAGATGCGCCACGCACTAACCTTACCGGATATGGTCGTGACAATATGGAGTGGGGGAAACGTACGATTGACGGCATCCCTGGATTAATGATTGAAGGCGAATACGAATGGTGGGAAGACCGTGTAAATCCGGCTTTGGCATTCCGTATGATGTATCCTAAAAGTTGCGTCTCTTTCCTTTGCGACACAGGACGAGGACATTTCGATATAGCCGACCGTACCGCTGGTTATATTGCGTTGTTCTTAAAGAAAGCACTGGAATATCGTATGCCTGCAACGTATGATTTGAATAAGCCTGTGGAATTGAAGAAGCTGAATCCGCAGAATGGCTGGCTTGCCGAAAGGTGGCATCCGAATCAGAAGAAACGTGCAAAAGCTGCTCCTTATAAAGAGTATAAAGGAGACTCGCACGATGCATTCTGGTATTTCGATAAGGAAATGGCTGAAATGACGGAAGAACGCTATCGCCGGGAGAGAGGGAAGAAACCACAATATTTAGGTTTTGTACAAAAGGGGCAATTACTCACATATAATCCCAAATCCCATGTGAAAGTTGCCGCCCGCTTCCTGCCGGAAAAAGACGGATTGACTTTTCATCTGAAAGCTGTATATACGGATAGCTTGCATACTGCAATTTCTGACGAACATTCGCTCACTTCTCCTGAAATAACCCGTATCTGTGGCCCGGTTCAGAAAGTGAACGACACTACTTTTACTGTCCGTTTCTACCGTATGGGAATGTACAATCAGCGCCGTACGGGAGATATTTGCCTTTTAGCCGGTAATGACGGTGACAAACATTATAAAAGCACAGTTCAGGAACTTAGTTTCCGGATTCCCTATCGCAATACGGAAGGTAAACGCCAGCATATTCTTTTCCCGGGTCTTGACGATGTGAAGCAAGGCACGGAAACTATCTCTTTACATGCAACTTCCGATTGCGGGTTACCCGTATATTACTACGTGAAAGAAGGGCCGGCAGAAATAGAGGGAAACAAGTTGGTATTTACTCGAATTCCCCCACGCAGTAAGTTCCCGTTGAAAGTGACTGTGGTGGCATGGCAATATGGATTGGCAGGAGAAGTACAGACTGCCGAACCGGTAGAACGGAGTTTTTTCATTTATCCATGAAATATTAAATTCGTATTTTTGCATTGAGTAATAGGCGGAGTCTATTCGTATCCAATAATAAATAAGGATATTAAAAATGATTATGAATAAGAAATCTTTAGTTGCAATCGCATTATTGGCAGTATCGGCTATATCGTCGGCTCAATCTGTGTACCCCGGACAGCACCAGGGGAAAATGAAAAAAGAGACAGTGGCTCCTGTTCGGGTAGAAAGTTTTGATTTGAAGGACGTCCGTTTATTACCGAGTCGCTTTCGTGACAATATGTTGCGGGATTCCGCATGGATGACCTCTATCGACATAAGTCGTCTGTTGCATAGTTTCCGGACAAATGCCGGAGTCTTTGCCGGTCGTGAAGGCGGTTATATGACAGTGAAAAAACTCGGTGGCTGGGAATCTTTGGACTGTGAACTCCGCGGACATACTACCGGACATCTGCTTTCGGCTTACGCTTTGATGTATGCTGCTACCGGAAGTGAGATTTTCAAGTTGAAAGGGGATAGCCTTGTCAACGGGCTGACCGAAGTTCAGAACGCTTTGAAAGGCGGATATTTAAGTGCTTTTCCCGAAGAACTGATAAACCGTAATATCCGTGGAAAGAGTGTTTGGGCACCTTGGTACACTTTGCATAAGCTTTATTCCGGCCTGATAGACCAATATCTGTATGCGGATAATCAGCAGGCTTTGAAAACAGTGACCAAAATGGGCGACTGGGCTTATAACAAACTGAAACCACTTAGTGAAGAAACCCGCAAACTCATGATACGCAATGAGTTTGGAGGTGTCAACGAATCATTCTACAATTTGTATGCTATCACAGGAGATGAACGTTACCGTTGGTTGGCCGAATATTTCTACCATAATGATGTAATTGACCCGTTGAAAGAACTTCGGGACGATTTGGGAACCAAACATACGAATACGTTTATCCCGAAAGTCATAGCCGAAGCGCGTAACTATGAACTGACAGAGAATGAGACCAGCAAAAAGCTCTCGGAATTCTTCTGGCATACCATGATTGACCACCATACTTTTGCTCCGGGATGCAGTAGTGATAAGGAGCATTTTTTCGACCCGAAGAAATGCTCTAAACATTTGACCGGCTATACCGGAGAAACCTGCTGTACTTATAATATGTTGAAGCTTAGCCGTCATCTTTTCTGTTGGACGGGCGATTCATCTATTGCCGATTATTATGAAAGGGCACTATATAATCATATCCTGGGACAGCAAGATCCGGAAACAGGAATGGTCACTTATTTCTTACCCTTACTTTCGGGTTCACATAAACTGTATAGTACCAAAGAGAACTCTTTCTGGTGTTGTGTCGGCAGTGGATTCGAAAATCATGCTAAATACGGAGAAGCTATCTACTACCACAACAACCAGGGAATCTATGTAAATCTGTTTATTCCTTCCCAAGTCACCTGGAAAGAAAAAGGATTAACCCTTCTTCAGGAAACGGAATTTCCGAAAGAGGAAACGACCCTGTTAACTATTCGTGCCGAGAAACCGGTTCGCACTACTGTTTATTTAAGATATCCTTCATGGAGTAAAAAAGCGGAAGTTCTTGTGAACGGTAAAAAAGTGGCAGTAAAACAAAAGCCGGGTTCTTACATCGCTATCACCCGTGACTGGAAAGATAATGACCGTATCTCGGCTACTTACCCGATGCAGATTGCATTGGAAGCCACTCCCGATAATCCGAATAAGGTAGCTTTATTGTATGGCCCGTTAGTGCTTGCCGGAGAACGGGGTACGGAAGGTATGCAGGCTCCCGCACCTTTCTCTAATCCTACTCTTTATAATGATTATTATACTTATAATTTCCATGTACCTGCCGATTTGCGTACCTCATTGAAAGTAGATATGAAACATCCGGAACGTACTTTGCAGCGTACAGGAAAAGACCTGAAATTTACAACAGAACAAGGAGATGTGATTCGTCCGCTTTATGATTTGCATCATCAGCGTTATGTGGTATATTGGGATTTGCAGTCGAAATAGAAGATTTTAAGAACGAATTACACGAATTACGCAGTTTTATAATTATAATTGCATCAAACAATAGCGTAGTTCGTGTAATTTGTGTTTAATACGAAGTTAATAGATAACGAAAATGAAGGGAAGATTATTAATCGTAATTTTTATAAGTATCTGTTTTATTGCAGGTTCCTGCAATGTATCATCCGTACAAGGGAGTCGTTATAACTTCTCTTTATTAGATTCTGTTATTCAAGGCTGGGTGAGTAAAGAGTACTATCCCGGTGCTTCTATCTGCGTAGTAAAGAATGATTCTGTTATTTTTCAGAAGAACTATGGTAGCTATACTCCTGATACAAAAGTATATGTAGCCTCTGCCGGAAAATGGGTGGCTGCTGCTGTTATCGGAGCGGTAGTGGACAGTACTAGTTTGGAATGGGATGACCCTGTGGAAAAGTGGTTGCCGGAGTTTAAGGGAGATGCCAAAGGTAAAATCCTTTTGCGACAATTGTTATCTCATACTTCCGGAGTGCGTCCCTATCTTCCTGAACCGCGCGTAGATAATTACAATCATTTGGATTCTGCCATTATTGAAATATTGCCGTTAGATACGGTTTTTACTCCGGGAAGCCGGTTCCAGTATGGAGGGCTTGCCATGCAGATTGCCGGAAGAATGGCGGAAGTGGCAATGGAACAGGAGTTTGAAACTCTCTTTCAAGAACTATTGGCGCAACCATTGGAAATGAAGAATTCTCATTTTACTCCGATAAATACTGATGGCGGACATGCCCCGATGTTAGGTGGTGGTCTGTGTACTACCTTGAACGATTATATTCATTTCCTATCTATGATTTACCATGAAGGAACGTATGAAGGAAAACGGATACTGACTGCGGAGACAGTAAAGGAAATGCAGGCTAATCAAGTAAAGGATGCCCTTGTTTCTCCCGGGGAATACACGGAAATAGCACTGGGACAGTCGCATACCGGTATCTATGGATTGGGCGAATGGCGTGAATTAATAGATAAGAAGACGGGCGAAGCCTATCAAATCAGTTCTCCGGGTTGGGCTGGCGCTTACCCCTGGATAAATAAACGTGATAGTGTTTACGGCTTCTTTATCGCCCATGTAGTAGGTCCTTCTGCTAAGGAAGACGGTTTTTCTTCGTTCTATGGCAGTCCTGTGATTTCTCGGACGGTTTCGGAGATTGTTAAATAGTCAATATATAGAATAAGCCAAATATTATGAAACAAACTGTTATTGCTATCATCTGTTTTTTGTGTCTTTCGTCATCATATATACAAGCGCAGAAAATAAATCATCCTTCACTCTTATATACTCCGCAACGCATTCAGCAAGTGAAGCAGCGTATGCAGAATGAACCGAAATTGCAGGAAGCTTGGGAAAGCATTAAACAGACTGCCGATGCAGCTTTACAAAAGAATGACTTCAACAAACTGGATTATCTGGCATTGGCTTATCTGATGACAAAGGACAAAAGCTATGCAAATTCAATAAAAGAGATATTGCTGAAAGCTGTGAAAGCCGAAACATGGGGAGATAAGGAAATGCTGGCACGTATCCCGGTGTGGCACTCACATCTGAGGTTGGCACATAAAAGTTTCCTGTGCGCTATGGGTTATGATGCAGCCTATGATATTCTTTCATCTTCGGAAAAGAAAGAGATTGCTCAAGGCTTAAAACGACTTGCTCTGGAACCTGCATTAGGTGACTGGCTGTTGGAACCGACCCGTATCCACTCATTGAATTCAATGGGGCATAACTGGTGGACTTCCTGCGTTTGCCAAGGGGGATTATTGGCAATGAGCCTTCAAAACGAAATCCCCGAAGCCAGGGAATGGGTGGAGCAACTTCACGAATCTCTTCCCGAATGGTTCGACTTTGCAGGTGATGTATTGCAGCAGAAAGCAAAGAGTTTTGATGAGGCCGGCGGAATGTATGAAAGTCTGAATTACGCCAACTTTGGTATTCAGGAAGCTTTGTTGTTCAGGATAGCTTGGATAAATACTCATCCCGGACAGAATCCGGGTAATATTCCTCAATTAGCAAAATTGCCGAGTTACTTCTCACAAGTCTGCTATCCGCGTACAGGTATGCTACATAGTTTGAATTTTGGAGATAGCCATAAAAATGTATCGGCAGAATCCAGTATGATGCTATTGTATGCATTGGGGATGAAAGATCCAACTATTTTGTGGTATATATCTCAAGTGGAACAAGGACAACATCGTGATGGCTTTTTCCTGAATCGTCCGATGGGCTTTCTTTATACTCCCGATTTGAGTAAGGCACCCGCTATACCTCAATTACCGACTTCTCAATTATTTTCTGATTTTGGCTGGGCTACGATGCGCAATTCGTGGGAAAAGGATGCTACGATGCTGGCTGTAAAAAGCGGTCATACATGGAATCACTCTCATGCGGACGCCAATTCCTTTATTATATTTCACAAAGGAGTGGACATTATAAAAGACGGTGGAAATTGCTGGTATCCTAATCCTGCTTATCGAAATTATTTCTTTCAAAGCCAGGCGCATAATGTAGTACTGTTCAATGGCGAGGGACAACCCCGTGAGCAGCAATATAGCGGTTCTACTTTGCGGGGATATTTATATCATCTTTTGGATGCGGGAAATGTGAAATATGTCCTGGCTAATGGAACGGGGCCCGTTTCAAACAATTTCAGCCGTAATTTCCGTCATTTTCTTTGGATGGATGATGTGATTTACATGATTGATGATTTAAAGACGCATAAGGTCGGTCGTTTTGAATGGCTGTGGCATACCAACGGGACTTATAAAAAGTCGGGAGTTGACGTGAATGTGACGAATGGTAATTCTTCCGTTGTGATTCGTCCTCTTTATCCCCGTTTGCTTGCTAAGTCCGATTTTGTGCACGATTATCCGGAAGATTTGTATTGGGAAGAAATACAGGCTCCAACTGAAGATCTGAAAGGTACCGAAACTTATTATTCATTCCATTTGCCCGCAGAAGTGAACCGTGTAAAAGGGCTGACAGCTATTATTTTGAAGGATACTCCTGATGAAAAAGATCTGCCGCAAATGGAACGGCGGGAAGGACAAGATTGGATTGGGCTTCGTATCCGTCATAAAGGGAAAGTGACCGATCTTTATATTAATCAATTAGCAGACGGCAGGCTGATGCACAGCAACTCATGGATTATGCCGGACGGCTGGATGACAGATGCCTATATGTTTGCAGTCTCTTATCCTGAAGGAACGGAAGCCAAAGACGCCACAGATTTCTTTATCTGCTATGGAAGTGCATTAAGACGTGATAAGGAAACCTATTTTTCTTCTTTGGCCAAGTTGTTTGTCATTCAAAAGGAAGAAGATAAGAAACTCAATCTTTGGATAGACGGACAACCGAAGATAAATGCCAGTTTCAGGAGTAAGAAAAAGCCTGTAAGAGTAGAGGTTAATAATAAGAGAATTCCTGTTGTTTATAAACAATCCCAATTGAGTATAAAGCTGGTAGATTAACACTCATTTTTAATGAGGAATGTGTTTTGTTTTTGTATAAACCTACATAAAATTAGGGATATTTTATGTAGGTTTGCATTGTTTTATCAAATATGAATCCTATGAATAATCTGATACGACATATAACAAGCCTTATATTTATTTCTTTTTTTCTGTCTGCCTATCCTATTTCTTATTCCTTTCGCGGTCTGTCAGAAACAAATGGATTATCTGATTTAACGGTCAGTGCCTTGTATAAAGACTCCGTAGGTTATCTTTGGATTGGAACAGCTACGTCAGTTGAATGTTTTGATGGCTTCCGTTTCAAGCATTATCCGATATTCGGAGATGATGAGAAACTGAAATGGGTGAATGTTATTGCAGAAACGCAAGGCAATCAGATTTGGGTGGGAAACGATATGGGCCTTTGGCGGATAAATAAAGAATCCGGTAAATTAGAACCGTTTGTTGCTGAAGTGATAAAATTCGGAGTTCGTTCTTTATTGACCGATGCGCAGGGAACCTTATATATTGGCAGCGAAAAAGGATTGTTTGTCTGCAAAAATAATGAAATGAAGCAGATTACTATCAATGCGGATATGTGGTCATCGGATAATTTCATAGTCGATTTGAATATGGGAGAAAAAGATACATTATGGATTCTGACCCGCTCCAAACTATATTCAATGAATCTGTCTACCCGAAAAATAACTTTATGTCCATACGGTGACAATGATAGACAGGATTATACTTATCGGAAAATGGCACGAATTGGTTCCAGGCTCTATTTAGGAACAATGGAACATGGAGTGGTTGTTTTCGATATATCGACAGGGAAGTTCAGGGATAATTGGATTGATTTGGGATGCAATGTAATTTCCTCTTTGTCGGGTGACGGAAAAGATATACTTTATGTTGGAACAGACGGAAATGGAGTACATTTTGTATCTGTCACGGAAAATAAGGTTATGAAATCTTTCTGCTATGAACCCGGTACTAATGGCGGAATCCGCTCTAACTCAGTCTATTCATTGCTGGTGGATAGGGAAGGATTGATATGGGTTGGATTCTATCAGTTGGGACTTGATTATACACTGTATCAGAGCGGGCTTTTCTCTACCTATTCTTATTCTCCTTATTTTGACTCAAAAGACATACCGGTACGGGCCATAGTTATCAATGAGAATGAAAGATTGATAGGTTCCCGCAATGGTTTGTTCTATGTTGATGAGAAGAATCGGCGTTTTAGGAGTTTCAAGTCACCTCAATTACGCTCTAATATGATAATGTGTATTTACCCGTTTCAGGGAAAGTATTATATCGGTACGTATGGTGGTGGCATGTATATACTGGATTCTTCTACATTAACTATCCGTGATTTTGAACCTTCGGAGTCTCCTTTTGTGAAAGGACATGTTTTCTGCATCAGGTCGGACAATGACGGTTGTCTGTGGATTGCCACTTCAATGGGGTTGTATCAGTATAAAGACGGCGAACAACTCAATCACTATACCAGTTCGAATTCCAAACTCCTGGAAGGTAATGTGCTTGATATATGCTTTGATTCTACAGGAAAAGGCTGGATTTGTACGGCTACCGGTTTATGTATCTGGGATCCTTCCACTCGTAGTATAAAATCAGATGTATTCCCCGAAGGCTTTATACATAAAGAGAAAATCAGGACAGTATATGAAGACTCTTCCCACGAGCTTTATTTCCTTCCGGATAAAGGCCCTATTTTTATTTCCGATTTGTCGATGACTCATTTCCGAAGATTCCAGCCGGGTACTCTTTTGGAAGGGAAAGATGCCATGTTTATGATCGAAGACCGTGAAGGGTGGCTGTGGATTGGTACGAATCTGGGCTTGTACCGTTATGATAAAAAAAGTACAATTGTTCCTTATACTTTTGTGGATGGATTACCGAGTTCTGTTTTTATTACCTGTTGCCCTGTTATAGATGCTTCGGGAACAATCTGGTTTGGCAATTCCAAAGGATTGATTTATTTGACCAGGGATTTACGTGATATAGATGAAGAAAATAGTTATCCCCTGGCTATCACAGATGTATATGTGAATGGTAAAGAACCTTATCATCCTGCTATACAGAGAGAACAGCATCTCTATAAAGTCTCTTTGGAACCGTCGCACAAGAATCTGACTATCTGTTTCTCCGGATTTACCTATTCCGATCCTGCATATATGTCTTATGAATATAAAATGGAAGGGATGGATGATGATTGGCAGTTGTTAGGTGGTAAATCCGAACTGACCTATTATGACTTGTCTTCTGGGAAATATCAATTCAAAATCCGTCGGATTGGTGAGCCCGGTTCAGAAATCTGTTTATCAGTGACTATTGCTTCCTCTTTTAACGCGACCTTATGGGGAACAATTCTATTATTGATTGCAATAATATGCTTAAGCTATGCTTATTACCGGAGAAAAAAGAACTCTCCGGCTCTTGCGGCGGATGCCATAGAAACCGGAAAACCGATAGTTGAAGAAAAATACAGAAAGAGCAATGTGAGTATGGAAGAATGTCATCGGCTGGCAGACGAATTGGATATGTTGATGCAGGAAAAAAGACTGTATGTTAACCCTGATTTAAAGATTGCGGATTTGGCGTCAGTGCTGAACGTCTCTCCATATACATTGTCCTACGTGTTTAATCAGTTCTTGAACAAGAATTATTATGATTATCTGAATGATTACCGCATAGCTGAGTTTAAACGGTTACTTAATGAGGATGAATATTCAAAATATACCTTAAGTGCTTTAGCTGAACTGTGTGGTTTTAGTTCTCGCACTTCCTTTTTCCGCTATTTTAAAAAGACAACTGGAATAACCCCGAACGAATACGTCCAAAGTATAGGACGAACTAATGAAGATTGATTGTCGGAGTCTCATATAATAATTTGAGACTCCAGTTTGTGATTGTATAATTGATTGATTACCAGTAGGTATTACGACTTCTGTTTTCCTTCCAATAGGATGAAATCTATCCGCCCTTTTTTATTGTTTCTTTTCCGTATTTACCATTTATATTTGCCAGCGTAATGATAAACAAAAATCTAAGCAATGGAAAATATAAACATGAAATCCACTCAACTGGTTGCTGACTCTTATAAGAGTTATCATCATTCCGTTTATCTTTATATCTATTATAAAATAGGTAAGGACGAAGAAGCAAAAGATCTGTCACAAGATGTCTTTTTGCGTTTGATGGACTATAAGCAGATATTGCGTCCGGAAACAGTGAAACATTTTATATTCGCGATTTGCCGGAATCTAGTAACGGACTATTTGCGTCGTTTTTACAAAGCTCAAGAAGTAACTTCCTATCTTTTCGACCGGATTCCTACTTGTATCAATGAAGTGGAGAGTCAGATCATTGCCAATAATCTATTGACATGCGAATGGGAGCGCGCCAATCAGCTTCCTGAACAACGTCGGAAGATTTATATCATGAGTCGTTTCGAAAATAAATCCTCGGCTGATATTGCCGCCCAATTGGGAATTTCTTCCCGTACGGTGGAAAACCACTTGTTTATCAGTCGGAAAGAAATCCGTGAGTATATCCAACAGTGTATCTAATATTAGAATAAATAGTATAAATGTTAGTTTTAAATTTTATGTATATGAAAAAAAATCTCTTCAGATTCTCATCGAGAAGATTTCTATTCTCTACGGTGATGGCCTTTGCCCTTGTAACAGGTGCTCCGCAGGCGGTATTTGCCAATGTGGGAGAAGTGCAGGCTGTTTCGCAGACTGGGGTAATCAAAGGTAAAATCGTGGATTCCTATGGCGAACCTGTTATTGGTGCCAATGTCAAGGTGAAAGGCACTACCAATGGTACGATAACGGATATGGATGGAAACTTTACTTTGAATAATGTATCAGGTGGTACGTTGGTGATTTCTTTTATTGGTTATAAGACGTTGGAAGTTTCTGTAAAAGGGACGAATCTGGCTAAAATTATCATGCACGAAGATACAGAGGTGCTGGATGAGGTTGTCGTGGTAGGTTATGGTACTCAGAAAAAAGAATCGTTGACAGGCTCGGTAACAGTGGTCGACCAAAAACTTTTTAAAGACAAAGGTACGGTGGCCAATCCGCTTTCGGCTATGCAAGGTCAGGTTCCGGGCTTACGCATCACCCGATCGTCGGCTGCTCCTGGTGAAGAAGGATGGGGTGTCTCAATCCGTGGCTCTGTCTCAAAGAACAAGGTAGAACCTCTTTTGATTATTGACGGTGTACCAGCCAGTGGTGTGAGCGAGATGGCTCAACTCAATGCCGATGACATCGAAACCATTAACTTTCTGAAAGATGCTTCGGCTGCTATTTATGGCGCAAAAGCAGCGGGTGGTGTGATTTTGGTAACTACCAAACGTCCCGATGCCGGCAAAACCAAAGTGGAATATAGTGGTTCGGTTACACGTAAAATTGTGGGTTTACAGCCCCGCATGATGAGCATGGACGAATGGACGGACGGTGTGCTCCAAGCCCGTTTGAATGACGGCTATGGCGAAGATGACAACTGGGTACGTTATGCCCGTTTGGCTAAAGCGATGAAGGGGAGTTGGATTAATCTGCATGGTGGAAACAACCCCGATGAAGATCCCATTCCGGGAGGATTCCGTGGTGTGGCCGATTTTGTGTTTCACGATATGAACTGGACTGATGTGCTTTGGGGAAATGCCACTTCTACCCAGCATAACCTCAGCGTAAGCGGAGGTTCGGAAAAATCGACCTACCGACTTTCGTTGGGTTATTTGAACGACCAGGGGACGTTGCAATGGGGGAACAACTCGAACGAACGCTATAACGTACGTTTATTCAACAGTTTCAAGATAAACAACCGTATCAGCTTGGAAACCAACATGTCAGCTAGTCGTCAGCATCAGGTGGCTCCTACACAGATTGGTAGTATATTAGGCAGTAGCATACCACAGCCAGGGCTACCGGTTTCGACTATCGATGGCAAACCGTATGCGTGGGGAGGCATTCATACCCCTAACTGGTCGGCCGAATTGGGTGGTGACAACAAACTTGTGGTGACCACAATGAATGTGAACGAGATTTTGAAAGTGAACATTTTGGATGGTCTTGATTTTCAGGGAACTTTGGGATACTCAACGAACAATGCGGCCCGTGACGAACAATATCTTTCGATTGATTGGTATCAATACGACGGTACACCGATTCAAAATGAGAACTCTCCCTATCCCGCAAAAGAAAAATCATCGTATACTAAAAGTTCTGCGCGTACCGACAATTACACGGCATCAGCTTTCCTCACTTATAAGAAATTATTTGATGAGGTTCATGACATATCGCTTATGGGAGGTGTGCAATACGATTATGCCGCTTACGATTATAGCGGCACCAAAGCAATGGACGTAGAAGCGGCAATCGAATCGCTTAACGGTAAAGGACAAATTTACATAGACAAGGTAGACCGTTGGGAGGAAGCCATTCTCTCTTATTTCGGTCGCTTGAATTATAATTACAAGTCGAGATATATGGTTGAAGTGAATGCTCGCTACGACGGTTCTTCGAAATTTTTGCCCAAGAACCGCTGGAACTTCTTTTGGGGCGCATCAGCTGGATGGCGTATCACTGAAGAGAAATTCATGGAGAACTTGCGTGACTATGTGAATGAACTAAAACTACGTGCCTCATATGGTGAGGTAGGTAATCAAAATGGTATTGGACGCTATGATGGCATCCAACTTTACAATTACAAATCGAACAGTGGCGCTTTGTTGGGCAACTCGAAAGGAACCTATGTGGAATCTGCCGGACTGGTGAGCACCATGCGTACTTGGGAACGTATCTACAACTATAACTTGGGGATTGACTTCGGATTCCTCAACAATCGCCTTACGGGTACGTTCGAGGTCTTTAAAAAGAAAAACGACAATATGCTGGTTTCGCGTCTGCACCCCGGTGTATTGGGTGGAACTGCTCCCAGTACTAATAGCGGTAAGTTTGAGGCCAATGGTTACGATGCCAGCTTGACTTGGCGTGACAAGATAGGCGGTTTCAACTACCACGTTGGCGGTACGTTAACCTATATGACCAACAAACTAGTCGATGGAGGTAACATCGTGGTGAGCGCAGGTTATAACGAAGCTGTGAATGGCTACCCACTCAACTCGGTATTTGGTTACCGCTATGTGGGCAAGGTACAAAACCAAGACCAACTGGACTATTACGTGGACAAATATGTGGGCAGCAACTCTATCGCTCTACCTGCCAACTTGCGTTTGGGCGACCACATGTATGAAGATGTGAACAAAGACGGTAAACTGACACAAGACGACCTTGTATTTCTTGGTTCCGACGACCCAAAATATTCGTTCTCGTTTAATTTCGGATGCGAGTGGAAAGGATTTGATTTCAATACCGTGTTCCAAGGTGTGGGCAAGCGTACCATTTATCGTGAAATCGACTCTTGGAAAGTGCCTTTTAAAGCTATTTGGCTGAACACTACTAACCAGTCGGTAGGTAATGTATGGAGTCCTGAAACTCCCAATAACCATTTCCCTACTTATTCAAACAGTAATGACATCAATAACTACAACTACATTCCCTCTACCTGGTCGGCCGATAACGGAGCTTACCTGCGTCTCAAAGAGATTGTACTAGGTTACACATTGCCAAAGGCATGGATGAATAAGAGCGGTTTTATCAGCAACCTGCGTATTTATGTATCGGGCGCCGACTTGTGGGAAAAATCGTATATCACCGATGGTTGGGATCCCGAAGCCACCCGCAAAGTGGAAAACAAGCAACGCTATCCGTTTAACCGCACCGTGACTTTCGGTGTGAATGCCATATTCTAATTTTTATTCTTAATATTGAAGATAACAATGAAAAAAATAGCATATATTTTAGGAATCATTTGCGCCATGACCATGCAGTCGTGTTTGGACCTTGAACCCAAGACGCAATTGGCGGATACCAACTATTGGAAGTCGCCCGAACACTTCAAACTTTTTGCCACCCAGTTCTACAGCTGGTCGGCCGACTTTCGATGGCTCGACGACAGTCAGCACGCTGATATTCGCTCGGACTTGTTTGCCGGTAGCACGGTGAACATCTATAGTAACGGAACGAACAGTATTCCGTCGTCAGACAAGCATTATACCGACAATTACAATCGTATTCGTCAAACCAATACTTTATTGCAACAAGCCGATACGTATGAACAACAAGCCGACATTGCCATTTCGGTGGGGGAAGCCCGTTTCTTCCGTGCTTATTGTTACTTTGAGTTGTTGCAGGCTTATGGTGATCTTATCATTACCCGCACACCGCTCGACATCGACTCGTCTGAGATGCAGAAGGCCCGTAATCCGCGTACCGAGGTAGCTGACTTCATCATTGACGACTTGAAAGAAGCCGCTAAACTATTACCCGTCGATAAGGCTATCAGCAGCAGCGATGAAGGCCGCCTCTCCTGCGAAGCCGCTTTGGCATTTCTTTCGCGTGTAGCCCTCTATGAAGGTACATGGGAGAAATTCCATAATGGCGGTCAAAATACCGAACGTACAAAAGATTTGCTCAATACCGCAGCACAGGCGGCTCATGATGTGATGGCGGGCGGAGCATTCGAACTTTTTGCTCCTCAAGAATTGGGTACGGAGGCCTACAAGTATCTCTTTATCTTGGAGAATGAAAAGTCGAACCCTGCCAGTATCAATAAAACAGGTAATAAAGAGTATATCTTTACCCGCCGTCACGACCCTGTTATCAATTCTATCGGGTTCAACATAACCCAAGGGCGTTTGGGTAATGCCTTGTATGTTACTCGTAAAATGGCTAATATGTATCTGCAAAGCAATGGGTTGCCCATCAATCCCCAAACGTGGAATTACACGAAAGTGGATGATGAATATAAAAATCGCGACAACCGCATGAACAATCAGCTTATGGTGCCCGGACAAACTTACTGGGGTACAAACGGCGGACGCATTGATTGGAGCGGCAATGCAGCCGAAATAGCCAATGCCTCGCATAGGAACTTCATGCCTCAGACGGGTACGGGGTACTTTCCCCACAAGTGGTGTAGCGAACGCGACGGAGTGCCTACCGGTATGGAAGCTTACGATTTCCCTATAATCCGCTATGCCGAGGTACTGCTGAACTATGCCGAAGCCGTGTTTGAACGCGATGGACAAATATCGGATGAAGACTTAGCCATCAGTTTGAACCTGACACGCAAACGCATCAACCCCGAAATGCCTGACTTGACTAACGACTTTGTTACGGCAAATAATTTGGATATGCGCACAGAGATTCGTCGTGAGCGTACCATCGAATTTTTCGATGAGAATTTCCGCATTGATGATCTGAAGCGTTGGAAAACGGCCGAAGACGAAATGCCGATGAACCTCACCGGTGTGAAGTGGAAAGGTACCGATTTTGAAAACAGATGGCCTGATGCTTCCTTTAAGGAGAAAGATGGTGAAGGTTGTATTATCCACGAGAAAGGACGCAACTGGCATGAAAAGCATTACTTATTGCCGCTGCCCACCGACCAGCTCAAACTGAACTCCAACTTGAAACAAAATCCGGGTTGGAACCAATAATCCATTCATTATTCATTTATAAAGTAATCGAATTATGACATACAAAAATATACTTCAAAAGGGTGCGTTTGCAGCACTGATTACAGCTGGCTTAATGATGACCGTTTCGTGCAACGATGACGATGTATCCCCTGTTTTAGAAGAGAGAGTGCTCGTTAAGGAAATCAACCTTGAAGTGACCTCCGAACTGCCTCTGCTGATAGGCACTGACACTTTGATAAAATATACTGTAGGTCCTGATGAGGCTTTCAACAAAGAGGTGGTATGGAAATCGACTGTGCCCGATGTGGCTACCGTAGATGCCGAAGGACGCATCACGGCAGTGAAGGCCGGTAGTACGGTAATTTCGGCCAAGCCGGCTGTGGGCTATTCTGTCACTTCGACCATTAATGTGAAGGTAGTAAACGAAATTATTCACATCACTGATATCAATCTCACTAATGAAGACCTCGAAGTGTTTGTAACCTCGACTTTGCCCCTCACTTGGCAGACTACTCCGGCCGACCCCACTTACCCCGGGTTGATTTGGAAAAGCCTAACTCCCGATAAAGCCACCGTCAATGAAAAAGGCGAGGTGAAGGGCATAGCTGAAGGAAAGGCACGCATCCAAGTTACCGCTACCGACGACAAACATTTCACGAAAGAGTTTGAAATTAAGGTGAAGCCCATTATCTATATCGAAAGTATGGAATTTGTGAAAGAAACAGACAAACTAGCTTTGGGCGAAACCTACACTCCACAGATGAATGTAACGCCGATAGATGCTACGCTTTCGTACATCGCATGGGAAAGCAGTAAGCCGGATGTTGTAGAGATTGACGAAAAAGGCCGGTTCGTGGCGAAGGCTTATGGCAATGCAGTAATTACCGCTTTGGCCGACTATGGTGATGGTAAACCTGTCAAAGCTACGATGAGTGTCAGCGTGAGCGAAGGTTTAATGAACGACCAGTTTACTGTCGAGAATATCTGGCAGCCATTCGGAAACTTTACTCACCGGGAATTTGAATGGATGGAGAATGACGGAGTACTTCGTATTTTCCCCGGTGAAGATAAGACTTACAAAGCTGTTCGCATTTGTCGCACCGGCGGTTTTGGGTTCAACGTAACCAACTATCCCATCTTAGCCTTTAAAATGAAATTTCCCGAAAATGTGTTCGAAGCATCAACGAGTATAGAGTGGTATCTAGACATTTGGGGCGGAAGCGGTATTACCGTAGCCGGTAAATATGGCGAAGATACCGATAAAGGAAAAAATGCTATGACTGTGGTAGATTGCGGTGAATACAAAGTATTCTACGCCGACTTCACGAAGAAATTCCTTGGCAAAAACCAACAGTATATGCCTACCTCATTGACGAAGTACGACACGGTGGAACTTCAATTTTGGAAAATATGGTATGAAACCAATGAAACAGGTAGCATTTATGTGGATTGGATAAAGACTTTCGAATCGGAACAAGAACTGAAAGATTTGATAAAGAACGAAAGTGGTAAACAATAGCATCTACTTTCTCTGGAAACTGATTGAATAACAAAATGAAAATTGAATGTATGAAAAATCTGATTTATACCTTCGTGAGCAGCATAACGTTTGTGTTGCTGATCGGCTGTAGTGCTGAGTTTGAGAATGGAACTCCCGAACCATGGCAACGCGAAATCAACCCCAATGAAAATTATGAGTACATCATCAAGCATCCTTGTCTGGTGAACACCGAAGCTGACTTTGAACGCGCACGCCGCAAAGTGAACGAACGTGCCGAACCTTGGATTAGCGGTTGGGAAAAATTGTGCGAAAGCCGATTTGCCCAACTGAGCTACAACGCAAACCCGCAAGAAGAAATTGTACGTCACTCGCAAGGTGGCAACTTCAATACGGCCGCTTTCGATGCCGGTGCCGCTTATCAGTTGGCTGTACGCTGGAAAATTTCGGGAGATGAAGATTATGCCAAGGCAGCTGTTAAAATTCTGAACGGATGGGCTAAGACTTGTAAGGGGGTGAATTATAAAACATGGCCCGACGACAGCCATCGTCTGCTTGCCGCCGGATTTATCGGATACCAGTTTGCTGCTCCCGCTGAATTGATGCGGGATTACGAAGGCTGGAAAACCGAAGATTTTGAAGTCTTCAAGAAATGGATAGATAAAACTTTCTATCCTATCTGTGATGATTTTTTGGATAACCACTTTAATTCTTCAGCCATTTCGGGTTGGATGAGTTGGGATCTGCCCGCCATGCTCACGATTCTTTCTATCGGCGTGCTGAACGATGACGATGCCAAGATTAAACAAGCCTTGGAATTTTTCTATCACGGAAAAGGTATGGGCTGTATCGAATGGTCGGTGAAAGGCATGCACGAGGATCCTGCGGGAAAAGTGAAAGGCAGACATTTGGCACAGAGCCAAGAGATGGGACGCGACCAGGGGCACGCTACTCTCAACGTAGGCTTACACGCTTACTTCTGTCGTACAGCCTATAACATGGGTATCGACCTTTTTGCCTATAACGACAACATCATTCTCGACCTCTGCGAGTATACGGCTAAGTATAACTTAACTTCGGCCGAAGATGTGGAAATGCCTTTCGAACCTTACTATCACCCCAAATACGGTTGGCACGAGAAGGTGTCGGCCGACGGTAAAGGGCGTGCCCGTCCGGGATGGGAACTCCTTTACAACCATTATGCCAAGGTGAAAGGTATGAATGCTCCATATTCGCAAGCTTTTGCCGAAAAAGAACGCCCCGAAGGATATGGCGAGCGTGGTACTGCCGAAGCCGGTGATTTGGGGTTTGGAACATTATTGTATACTGAAGAATAACTTTTTGAGATTTTCTTACTGATTTCAAGGAGTTAAGAGGTTAGGCTTCTTAACTCCTTGACGTTACTCAATGGAAACCCTCACAACCCTTTATCTTATGATAAATAGATTATTTTCTACCTTATTATTCCTTTCCTGTCTTTTTGGTGGTTTGTCTCAAACGGCAAAGGCGCAAAACAACGAGTGGGAAAATCCCACCAAATATGAGTGGAACAAAGAGAAACCACACGCTGACTTTCGCCTTTATGAGCGGACAGATGATGCTGTGAACGATAATCCACAAAAATCGTCTTGGCAATACTCGTTGAATGGTACGTGGAAATTTGTTTATGCTCCCTCTATCGCAGAAAGCATAAAAGATTTTTATTGTACAGATTTATCCGACAATGATTGGGATACAATTACTGTCCCTTCCAACTGGGAAATCCAAGGATTCGGTGAGCCGATAATTCGCAACATTCAGTATGTGTTTTCACCCAATCCACCTTATATCGACGTTGATAATCCTGTGGGGACTTACCGGCGCACATTTACGGTTCCTCAAAACTGGCAGGGGCGTGAAGTGTTGTTGCACTTCGGTTCCATCAGCGGCTACGCCCGTATCTATGTGAACGGACAGCAGGTGGGTATGACTAAAGCATCCAAGACTCCGGCAGAATTTAATGTGACAAACTATTTAAAAAAAGGAGAGAACTTACTTGCTGTACAGGTGTATCGCTGGCACGATGGCAGCTATATGGAAGACCAGGATTTTTGGCGTCTAAGCGGTATCGAACGCGATGTTTTTCTGACCGCTTATCCCCAAACGACCATTTGGGATTTCTTTTTGCATGCAGGACTGGACGATACCTACCGACACGGGCAATTTCGGGCTACTGTAGACTTGCGTTCGTTCAATGCTAATGCAACTCTACAAAAAGGGACACTTACACTCGAATTGAAGGACGCAGGGGGGAAGACTGTCTTATCTGCGCAGAAAGCATATTGTATCTCAGATATAAGTACTACACTTACTTTCGAAGGCACTGTGCGCAATGTACGGAAATGGAGCGCTGAACACCCTTCGCTTTACGACTGTATTCTGACACTTCGAGCCAATGACGACAAGCAACAGACGGTAGTGGCTCATAAAGTCGGATTCCGTCGCATTGAGATTAAGAATACACGGCTACTGGTAAATGGTGTACCCACCTATATAAAAGGTGTTAACCGTCACGAACATAACGACAGCTTGGGACATACGCAGACTCGCGAAATCATAATGAATGATTTGCGACTGATTAAACAACTGAACATGAACGCTGTTCGTACCAGTCATTATCCCAATCATCCGTTATTCTATCAATTGTGTGATCAATATGGTATCTATGTAGTGGATGAGGCCAATATTGAAACTCATGGAATGGGTTCGGTTCCTTATTTTAAAGATACCATTCCGCATCCTGCTTATCGTCCCGAATGGTATGCTGCTCATGTCGACCGTATCACCCGAATGGTCGAAAGGGATAAAAATCATCCATGTATCATCGGATGGTCATTAGGAAACGAATGTGGCAATGGAATCGTGTTCCACGATGAGTATAAACGTTTGAAGAAATATGACCCCGGTCGTTTTGTACAGTTCGAGCAGGCTTGGGAAGATTGGAATACAGATATTGTCTGTCCGATGTATCCCAATATGTGGAAAATAACAGAATATCGGAAGTCCGGCAAACAGCGACCGTTTATCATGTGTGAGTATGCTCACGCCCAAGGAAACAGCAATGGCAATTTTAAAGACCTTTGGGATATTATTTATGACAGCCCTAACTTGCAGGGCGGTTTTATCTGGGATTTTATGGATCAGGGATTTAAGATAAAGACCGAACCAAGAGACGGACGTACTTATTGGACGTATAATGGTAAGATGGGTAGTTATAAATGGCTGGAAGATAAGAAAGGGGAACTAAACACGGGAACTGACGGTTTGATTTCTGCTAATGGTATTCCTAAACCACAAGCGTATGAAGTGAAGAAAGTGTATCAGTACATTCAGTTTAGCGCAAAAGACTTGGGGAAAGGAATTATTTCTATTAAAAACCGTTATGACTTTACCAATCTGGATGAGTATGCTTTCATGTGGGAAATATACAAAAACGGAGAAAAAATATCTACGGGGGATTTCAATGTTGATTTAAAACCTCACGAAGAGAAAGAGATACGTTTATCTCTCCCCGTTATTCCAGAAGACGGAAATGAGTATTTCCTTAATCTCTATGTGCACACCCGGGTTGCTACCGATTTAGTACCTGCTGGCTATGAAGTAGCTAGAGAGCAAATGCAATTAAATAAAAGTAGTTTCTTCACATCGCTTCCGCCTTGTTCGGGAAAACTGTCTTATGAAACAAAAGACAATATTTTGTCTTTTCAATCAGGTGCCGTTTCAGGTAAGATTGATTTGAAAAAGGGAATCTTGTTTGATTATATGATAAATGGCAAGCAACCTATCAGGCAATATCCCGAACCAGCCTTTTGGCGTGCTCCGATAGATAATGATTTTGGGAATAAAATGCCCGTTTTGGCAGGTGTCTGGCGGACGGCCCATGTCAACCGCTATGTGAAGAAAGTGACAATAGGGGAGAATAATGAAAAAGGGTTATCCGTAAGGGTTGATTGGGTCTTAAGCGATATTCAAGTGCCTTATACGATGGAATATTTGGTACGGGATAACGGAACTGTCATTGTGACGGGCAGTATCGACCTGACAGGAACGAAACTTCCCGAACTTCCCCGTTTTGGTATGCGTATGGAATTGCATCAACCTTATGAAAACTTGACCTATTATGGTAGAGGGCCTTTTGAAAACTATATCGACCGTTATTCGGGGGCCTTCATCGGACGATATGAGGATAAGGTAGAAAATCAATTCTATTGGTATATACGTCCGCAGGAAACAGGAAATAAAACAGATGTTCGTTGGCTGACTTTATTGGATAGCGGAGGACTGGGAGTGAAAATTACAGGCTTGCAACCTATCTCATTTTCCGCATTGCATTTCTCACCGGAAGATCTTGACCCCGGTCTGACTCGTAAATTACAGCATACTATCGACATTGTTCCGCAAAAAAATATCTTCTTGCACGTTGACCTGAAGCAGCGCGGATTAGGCGGAGATAATAGTTGGGGAATGTATCCGCACAATGAATATCGCTTGCTTGACAAGAAATATACTTATAGCTATATGATTGAATTGGTTGAAAAAGGTTCGGATAAAAATGATTATTTGAACAGCCGCAAATAAAATCTTTCATAGCATTGAGTAAATAATCTCTCCCCTTCGTATTTGCTTGTCATATATAACAAATACGAAGGGGAGACTTTTTTAGGAAAAGGAATGTGCTCTTTTGGAGATTTTTATGTATGTTTGTCACATGTTTAATATGAAAGGAAGCAGTTGTAAGTGAAGAACACGATTAAATATCTGATTCTTATATTAATATATTTGGTTTGTGGTGTGGAACTGCAAGCTCAGAATTACACATTCCGTAATGTCGTCATGTCCGACGGATTATCCGGACTGTTGGTCAATGCCATTTATAAAGATTCCGAAGGTTTTGTATGGTTAGGGACAGATAATTGCCTCGATCGTTTTGACGGTGTGAAAGTGCGCCATTTTGAATTCCGGGGCATTGAGTCGGGAAGAAAAAAGCGTATAAATACGATTACGGAAACTGCCAATAAGCAACTTTGGGTGGGAAATGGTATCGGACTTTGGCGGTTGAACCGTGCAAGTGGCCAATTGGAGAGGATTGTTCCCGAAAAGATAGATTTTGCCGTCAATACGTTGCTATCCGATGGAGATATTCTTTATATCGGTACGGAGAAAGGCTTGTTCATTCATAAAGACGGTCAGTTGCTCCAAGTTTTGACAGACCGGAATATGTTGGCCGCTTGTAACAGAATCATGGATATTTGTCTGAATGAAGATAAAACCGCACTATGGCTGGCTACGGTGCAAGGGCTATTCTCCTATTCATTGAAAGACGGAAAGATTGATTCCTGGCATTTTCAGGAAAATGTGCCCGAAGCCGATTATTTCCGTTGCCTCACCCGTATCGGGGAAACGCTCTACTTGGGGACAATGAGCCAGGGAGTAGTACGTTTTGATATGAAAAAGAAGACGTTTTCTCATACGATATCTTTAGGATGCGATGTTATTTCCGACATTTCCAGTGATGGAAAAGAAACCGTCTATATAGCTACCGATGGCAATGGCGTCCATTTTCTTTCACATAAAAAACAGCAGGTGACGCGTCGTTTCTACCATGATGTAAGTGATAAGGAAGGGATTCGCAGTAATTCTGTCTACTCCTTACTCGTAGATGACAGGGGTGCCGTTTGGGTAGGGCATTTTCAGGCAGGCTTGGATTATTCACTCTACCAGAACGGTCTTTTCCGTACGTATGCCTATCCACCTTTGTTTAATTCGGCAAACCTCTCTATCCGTTCTTTCATAAGCAGAGGGCAGGAGAAAGTTATCGGTTCGCGTGACGGCTTGTTCTATATAAATGAGGCTACCGGAATGGTCAAGAGTTTTGTAAAACCTGTCCTAACCTCGGATTTGATACTGACAATCAGCTTCTATCAAGGAGAATATTATATAGGTACCTATGGGGGCGGCATGATGGTATTGAATCCGGAGACGTTATCGCTAAAATATTTCTCCCAAAGTGATACGGAGCTTTTTCAAAAAGGACATATCTTCTGTGTGAAACCGGATACAAAGGGAAACCTCTGGATAGGAACCTCACAGGGACTATTCAACTATAATGGGCAGACAAAACAGATAAAGCACTTTACCAGTGCCAATTCTCAACTGCCGGAGGGCAACGTGTATGAGGTCAGTTTTGATTCTACCGGTAAAGGGTGGATTGCCACTGAAACCGGTATGTGTATTTATGACCCGGCTTCCCAGAACTTGCGTTCCAATGTTTTTCCTGAAGGATTCGTGAATAAAGACAAAGTTCGAACGATTTATGAAGATTCCGAACATAATCTTTATTTTATCCGTGAGAAAGGGAGTTTGTTTACGTCTACGCTGACAATGGACCGCTTCTATAATCAGTCCGTATTTTCCACGCTTCCCGACAATTCTCTGATGGCGATTGTAGAGGATAATCAAGGTTGGTTGTGGGTAGGCTGTAATGACGGTTTGCTGCGTATAAAGAAAGAAGGCGAAGAGTATGACGCTTTCACTTTCAACGATGGAGTGCCCGGACCAACATTTACCAACGGAGCTGCCTATAAAGACGATAAAGGAATACTATGGTTCGGCAATACCAAAGGATTGATTTACGTTGACCCGAAGCGTGTGGATGAAGTACGTGGTAAGGCGCGTCCGATAGTATTTACAGATATATTGGCTAATGGTGTTTCTTTTACCGGTTCATCTTTGAAATATAATCAGAATAATCTTACTTTCTGTTTTACGGATTTTGCCTACGGACTGCCTTCTGCCTTGCTGTATGAATATCAGTTGGAAGGGGTTGATAAAGACTGGAAACTATTGGCAGCACAGAACGAGGTTTCTTATTATGGACTTTCTTCCGGGACTTATACATTCCGTGTCCGTCTTCCGGGAAATGAACATTCGGAAGCTACCTGTCAAGTGACGGTACTTCCTATGATACCTTGGTGGGGATGGGCGCTTTTTGTCTTATTAATCATAGGAATTATAGCCTTTATACGTTATTATGTATGGAAGCGTATGCGCCGTTTACTCGCTTCTCCTGTTCAGGTAGCTTCAACACCGGTGGAGGAAATATCCCGGAAAGAACAAGAGACGGAACAGTCGGAAACAATTGTTGAACAGTCGTCTACTGTTACCGAAGAGAAGTATAAGACGAATAGGTTAACTGAAGAAGAATGCGTGGAGCTTCATAGAAAACTGGTGGCTTATGTTGAGAAAGAAAAGCCTTATATTAATTCCGACTTGAAAATGGGTGATCTGGCTTCCGCATTAGATACTTCTTCGCATTCATTATCGTATCTTTTGAACCAGTATCTCAATCAGTCTTACTATGACTTTATCAATGAATACCGCGTCACTCAATTTAAGAAAATGGTAGAGGACAGTCACTATTCCCGCTATACGTTAACTGCATTGGCAGAACTTTGCGGCTTTAGTTCACGTGCTTCTTTTTTCCGGTCATTCAAAAAGAGTACGGGAGTCACTCCGAACGAATATATCCGTAGCATAGGTGGAACTGCTAAGGAGGAATAAATTTCGGTGAACCTCTTTTTTAATCTGTAATCTATTAATAGATAAGTTCTGCTTCATCCTGCATAAACTTTTCTTGCTCCTATTACAAAGTTGTTTTTCATAGGGATTAAATTATAAACGTAAGCTTTGTTTTTATAAACGCAACTTTCATTTATAAAAACGAAGGTTTCATTTATAAAAACAAAGCTTGCGTTTATAGTTTATTCTAAATCAACAGTAACTTTACTATAAGTACAAAGTAAGTTTGTCATTAATGCAATGAAACTTATCTCTAGTATTTCAGTGACAGCTTTAATGAGATACTAAAACGACAAGATGATAAAAGGAGAGAAGATAAAAGAATGAAGGAATGAAAGTAAAGGTGTGTAAGCTGAGCGAAAACATATTGTATTTAGCTTATAGAGTCTCATTTTATAAAATGAGACTCTATAAAGTTGAGGGTAATATGTTGATTATTAGGATTGTAGATTAAAATGAGTCTATCTCGATTCGTTGAGATTGATATGCTCCATTTTCCGGTTACTATATCCGAAATCACCTTTATATTTGCATCGTGATTAAAACCGAAAAAGATAGTATTATGGAGACAATAACTAACACTTCCGACAACATTATCACTAATTCTTATAAAGAATATCATCAGGTGATTCTTACCTATATTACTTATCGTATCACTCATCGTTACGAAGCTGAGGATTTGGCTCAAGATGTGTTTGTACGTCTGCTGGACTATAAACAGATGCTCCGTCCGGATACAGTGAAGTATTTTTTGTTTGCCATTGCACGTAATATAGTAACCGATTATATCCGTCGGTATTATAAGAAACAGGAGATAGACAGTTATATGTATGATTTTGCCGTTACTTCGTCCAATGAGACAGAAGAGGCAATAATTGCCGATGACTTAGCTTCGGCTGAACAACGTCGGCTTGCTATCTTCCCCGAACAACGTCGGATAGTCTACACCTTAAGTCGTTATGGAGACAAGACATCTACTGAAATAGCGGAAGCCTTGCAACTCAGTCGTCGTACAGTAGAGAATCATCTATTTATAGGTCGTCGCGAAATGCGTGAGTTTTTCAGAAAATGTATTTAATCTTATTTATATAATATATAATCCTTTGTGCTTATGGAAAAAGAATCAGAATCTAGGGAGAGACATACTGATGCCTCATCAAATTTTAGAAAACAAGAAATAAACACTATTTTTAAACCTCAAATTTAATTTTATGAAACGAAGAGGATTAATTTTTAATTCGCGACCTGACAAGGCAGCAATGTTTGCGTTAGGGTTAATGCTGGGACTTTGTCCTGTCTCAAATGCGTGGGCCGATACGAATATAACTGACAGTCAAGTAGTTGCACAGGCTCAGAAGAAAGTGAAGGGGCAAGTGATTGATGCTATGGGCGAGCCGTTGATTGGCGTGAATATAAGTGTGATAGGCGGTACGGAAGGAACTATTACGGATATTGATGGAAATTATGCGATTAACGTACCTGCCGGAGCCAAACTGAAATTCAGCTATATCGGATATAAGGACCAGATTATAGATGTAGCTGCGCAAACGGTGATTAATGTAAAATTGCAGGAAGACAGCGAAGTGCTGGACGAAGTTGTGGTAGTAGGATATGGTTCGCAGAAGAAAGAAACATTGACCGGTGCCGTAACGGTAGTATCTGATAAAATGCTGACAAACAAAGGATCAATGTCCAGTCCCGTACAAGCCTTGCAAGGACAAGTACCGGGGGTAATCATTACCCGTTCTTCCGGTGCTCCGGGCGATGAAAGCTGGGGCATGAAACTGCGTGGTGCTGTATCTGCCAATTCTACTGACCCGTTGGTTATTATTGATGGGGTGGAGTATGAGAGTGTGAATGAACTTCGTCTGTTAAACTCGGCAGATATCGAGTCTATCAATTTTTTGAAAGATGCCTCTGCCGCTATTTATGGTTCGAAAGCAGCCGGAGGTGTTGTTCTGGTAACTACAAAGCAGGCGAAAGAAGGGAAAGCAAAGATAGAATATAGTGGTTCTTATACACATAAGTTTGTAGGGTTGCAACCTAAGATGATGAGTATTGACCAATGGAGTGATGCTATTATTGCAGCTCGTACGAATGATGGTAAAGGTGCTGATGACCAGTGGATCCAGTATGCTAAGTTGGCGAAAGCTTATAAAGGAGGATATATTGATTTGTCCGTTAACCCCAATCCAATAACGGCGTTCGGGGATGTAGACGACTATGTATTCATGGATACTAACTGGCAGGATGTTTTATTTGGAAATGCAGGTTCCACGCAACATAACCTAAGCGTTTCAGGAGGAAATGATAAATCTCTGTATCGTTTGTCAGTGGGATATATGTATGATGATAGTACATTGAAATGGGGTAATAATAGCAATAAACGTTTCAATCTTCGTCTGACTAACACGGTAAAACTTACCGATGACTTTACAATTGAATCCGTGATTGCGTATAATCGTCAGGACCAGGTTTCTCCTACTATGATTGGCAGTGTGCTGACCTCCAGTTATCCGCAGCCGGGACTTCCGTCTTCTACAATGGATGGTAAACCTTATCACTGGGGAGGAAACTATACTCCCAACTGGTATGCTGAATTAGGTGGAGATAATAATTTGAAGGTTTCCGGTATCAATATCAGTGAGAATCTGAAATATAAGCTCACTTCTTATTTGGACGCAGTGGTTAATCTGGGATATAATACTTCTACTGCTACTCGCGATGCAGTGAAAAATAGTATTACCTGGTACACTTATGACGGGACGCTTAGTACAGCGAAACCCAATGCGATCTATAATCCGAATCAGGCATCGACCGAATATTCCAAATCATTTGCGCGTACGGACTACTATTCTGTTTCCGGTTATTTGAATTTTCATCAGACATTTGCGGAAAAGCATACGGTAAGTGCGATGTTAGGTGCCCAGTACAATCTGAAGGAATATGATTATACAGTTGTGACGGCAAAGGACGTACAGAGTTCGCTGGAAATACTTAACGGTTCGGGGGATATTTTTTTAAAGAACTCTGCCAAAACTTCTTCGCCTGACAAATGGCAAGAAGCGATGATGTCTTATTTCGGACGTTTCAATTATAACTATTTGTCGAAATATCTATTGGAAGCTAACTTGCGTTATGACGGATCATCCAAGTTCCTTCCGGAAAACCGTTGGGATTTCTTTTATGGCTTTTCCGGTGGTTGGCGTCTTACTGAAGAGAATTTTATGAAAAATGTGAAATTCTTGAACGAACTGAAACTCAGGCTTTCGCATGGTGTGGTAGGTAATCAGTCCGGGATATCTCGTTATGATGGCAGACAACTTTATAACTTCAATTCTGTGAACGGAGCTTATCTGGGTGACGGCAGAGTATCTTACGTAAAGAGTAACGGTGAAATTGCTACTACGGGGCGTAGTTGGGAACGGATCCATAATTATAACTTGGGTGTGGATTTCCAACTATTTAATAGCCGCCTTCAAGGTACTGTGGAACTGTTTATGAAGAAAAACAATAATATGTTGATTGCTGTAACTTATCCGGGCATTTTGGGTGACAAGGCACCTGCTTCCAATAGCGGTAAGTTTGAAGCGAAAGGTTATGAAGGCACTTTGACATGGTCGGACAAAATCGGGAAAGTAAATTACCACATTGGCGGTACGTTTACATACGCGGATAATAAATTGGTAGACTACGGAGGAGTAACAGTTTTCAAATCCGGATTTATAGACAAGCAACAAGGATATTCCCTAAATTCAGTGTTTGGATTGAAGTACTGCGGAAAGATTCAGACAGAGGAACAATTGCGTAAATATAAATATCAATACTACAACGGAAACGGGATTGGTATTCCGAGCGATATTCGTTTGGGAGATAATATGTATGAAGATGTGAATGGGGATGGCGTACTAGATGAAAAGGATTATGTGTATCTGGGTTCTGATGACCCGAAAATCTCTTATTCATTCAATTTGGGGCTGGAATGGAACAACTTTGACTTCTCCGCAGTCTTTCAGGGAGTTGCCAAACGTACCATTTTCCGCGACAGTAGCAATGATAATTACCGTATCCCGATGAAAGCCGCTCATTTAAATTCGACTACACAGTCGGTCGGGGATGTATGGAGCCCTGAAAATAGAGGCGGGCGTTATCCGACATATACGAATATAAACTCTATAAACGATTATAACTACCAGTGTTCGTCCTGGTCGGTAGAAAATGGTAATTATTTGCGCTTGAAAAGTGTGACATTGGGATATAACTTCCCGACTTCGCTTCTGAACAAGATAAGAGTGATTAGCAGGATACGTGTCTATGTGTCGGGCAATGACTTGTGGGAAGTTAGTAAAATTAACGACGGATGGGATCCGGAAGCTTCCCGTAAAGTTTCAGGAAACGGTCGTTTTCCCTTCAATCGTACTTGTACCGTAGGATTAGATTTAACCTTTTAATAGTTAGAATATGAAGATTATAAATATAATAAAAGCAATATTGCTGCTGTCAGTGGTGATAACTCTTCCTTCTTGTCTGGATCTTGATCCTAAGGCTCAGTTGGCAGATGCGAATTTGTGGCAGACTCCGAATGATTATAAATTATATGCCAATCAATTTTATGAATGGCCGCGTGATTTTGCTGCTGCTCTTTTCGATGGGCCGCATAGTGACACGCGTTCGGACCTGATCACATCTAGTGACTACAATGAATATAGTAAAGGAGTCAATACGATTCCTGTATCGGATGGTAATTATACAGGAGCCTATACTAAAATCCGTTATGCTAATATCTTATTACAGAATGCGGAGAATTATGCCAATCTGAATGATATAGCGCGCTATGTAGCAGAAGCTAAGTTTTTCCGTGCCTATGAGTATTTTGACTTGTTACAGCTTTTCGGAGATGCGATTATTGTGACCAAACCGGTTGATATAGACGCTGCAGAAATGAATGCGGCTCGTAATGACCGTTCGGAAGTAGCCGATCTTATTATCAGAGATTTGCAGGAAGCTATTCCTGATCTGCCGAGAGAAAGTGAGATTTCTACTGCCGATAAAGGGCGTGTTTCTAAAGGTGCGGCTCAAGCATTTCTGTCGCGTGTGGCATTGTATGAAGGGACTTGGCAGAAGTTCAGATCGGGCGACGTAACACGGGTTAATGATTTGCTGGATATTGCGGCAAGTGCTGCCTGGGATGTGATTGACAGCAAGCAATATGAAATCTTTAAACCGGAAGAGTTGGGAACGACAGCTTACAAATATCTGTTCATTCTGGAAAACGTGCAATCCAATCCGGCTAATATTACAAAGGCCAAGAATCTAGAGTACATTTTCTCTCGTCGTCATGATGAAGTGATTGCTCCGATTGGCAAGAATATAACGAAAGCTTGTTTTGCCAATGTACAGTGGATTACACGTAAGTTGGCCGAAATGTATTTGGGTGCGGACGGACTTCCTATTCATAATCCGAATTCTACAGTAGGAGTGAACTATTCTTCTCCTCAACAGGAATATGCCAAACGCGATAATCGTATGAACAACACATTGATGATTCCCGGAAATAGATATTGGAATAATAACGCGCCCCATACTACCTGGACGGATGCAGATAAGGCGGCTTTTGACAATAAACCATTCTATCCCACTAGCGGCAGTGGATATCATAATCAGAAATGGGCTACTGAGCGTGATGTGAAAGATACGTATGAAGGATATGATTTCCCGGTTATCCGCTATGCGGAGGTATTGCTGAATTATACGGAGGCTGTGTACGAGAGATATGCTGTTACCGATGGAAGCATTACGGATGAGTCTAAGGTGGATGCGGCCTTGAAATATTTGAATGAAGTTCGTAAACGGGTAAATCCGGATATGCCGGATTTGACAGTCTCGTTTGCCGCAACAAAAGGATTAAGTCTGCGGGAAGAGATTCGTCGTGAACGTACGGTGGAACTTTTCAATGAAGGTTTCCGTATAGACGATTTGAAACGTTGGAAGACGGCTGAAGTGGAAATGCCTAAAAATATGTTGGGAGTGAAATGGAGTACAACGGGTGATTGGAGTACATGGGCCACTGCCTGGAAACCTTCATACTCTACGGATACAGATGATGCCGGTATTGCGGGATGCCTGATGATTGAAACGGATCGTGTTTGGGAAAATAAGAACTATCTTTATCCGATTCCATCCGATCAGAAGCAATTGAATCCCAACATCGGTCAGAATCCGGGATGGTAACGTATTTATAAACCGAGGAATATAAAGAATATAATTATGAGATATACATTATTTAGTTTGGCTTTTCTTACGGCTATCTGTTTTACTGCATGTGATGATAGTAAAGAGTATGGAGACGGACTGGAGGAGAAGACCTTGATTTCAGAGATTACATTGGCTAACGTAGAAAATGGAAAACTGACTTTGGCTGCGTCTGTGGACTATATGGACTCTTTGATACAGTGTAAGATTGTACCGGAACAGCCGACCAACAGGAAGGTAAGCTGGTCTTCGTCAGATGAAAATGTGGCTACGGTAACACAAGACGGACTTGTACATGCGGTGAGTGCAGGCAAGGCGAATATTGTTGTGACTCCTGAAATTGGATTCGGAGCAAGCACCTTTTTTGAATTGACGGTAGTACCGGAGTTTATTCCGATTGCGGATTTTGAGTTTACGGATGATGATAAGAAGGATTTGTATGTTTCCGAAGAGAGGAGTTTGCGCCCCACTCTGTTGCCGGCAGGACACACTTATTCTATGGTGACTTGGAAGAGTAGTGATGAATCTATTGCTACTGTGACAAAAGAAGGTGTAGTGAGAGGTGTTAACGGAGGTACGAGTACAACGGGAAAGACTGTCACTATTACTGCTATTTCTTTAGATAGGGGAGGTTACGAGGAATCCTTTGATTTGAAGATTATACCGATTATATATGTTGAAAGTCTGACATTTGGTGAGCAGGAGGATTTATTGCCGGGCGAAAGTGCTAAACTGAACTTTACAACCGTTCCGGTGGATGCGACTATAGCTTCTTTAAAGTGGTCCAGTAGTAATACGGATGTTATAGAGGTGAATGATCAGGGTGTGGTAACCGCCAAAGCTTATGGAGAAGCTACTATTACCGCCACTACGACAACTGAAGTTTCGTATACAACTACGGTTAAAGTACCTTATGGCTTGATGAAATATTCATTTGATACCTCATTGTCTCCTTGGTATTTGAAGCAGGCGGATGGGTATACTTCATCTGCCGAGTTTAAAGCAGGAGGAGCAGTTGTGAAAATGGTTCCTAATCCTTCAAAGGGAAATTCTTGCCGTGCGGACCTTGTGTTGACGTCAAATGGCAGTTATAAAGATAAGGTCTATTTGAATGTTGGGGTATATCCTTATCTGGCCATAAAAATGATCCGACCTTATGGAGCTGGTAAATTGCAAGGTAACATTAAACTTGATACACAGTATGGTGCCTATTTGGAGAATAGTGGCAGCGGAAATAATAAATATACAATATTAGACGGTGCTGAAACTCCGGGAAGTCCGGAAGTATATTATTATGATCTGCAGAGAGAAAATGCTGTTGGAAATGGATCGAATAAACCTTTCCATACTTTCTCTAAAACAGAACCGGAAGAAATAAAGACACTCCAATTTGTAATGGCGGACTTCAAAGAAGCTAACGGCTCAAATACGGAATATACAGTATATTGGGTACGGACTTTCAAAACTATTGAGGATTTAAAAGCTTTCGTTGAAAATGAAAACACTAATAATTAATAAAGACTATGAGAACTAGAAATATATTCATCCTGTTTACGATGCTTGCGCTCCATTTGAGCGCATGCACCGACATCGAAGATGGTACTACCGATATTGATTCGTGGCCTGCTATTAATGAGTATACCCTTGCTCATCCCTGTATGCTGCATACTGCAGCCGATTTATCTTATGTTGCATCAAAGTTGACCGTAGCTCCTTGGAGTGAAGGATATGATAAATTGAAGAACTCCGGATATTCCTATGCGGGATATGTTCCTACGCCGCAGGAGGTATTGGGACGTATGGACCAGGGGAACTGGGCCAGCAAGTTTCCTGAATGGTGGAATAACTATACTTATTTCTATAAAGACGCTGCCGCTGCTTATCAGCTGGCACTTCGTTGGAAACTGGAAGGTGACGTTGCTTGCGGGCAAACAGCCGTTAAGATATTGAATGCCTGGGCTGAAACTTGCAAAGGATTGGTTCGTGTCAAGAGTTTGGCAAATGATAGAACCTATGACGCGAATGGTGAAATAGCCGATCCGAACGAATATCTTATTTCTATTAATGTCCACCAAATGGCTAATGCTGCCGAAATTATGCGTACGGATGAGACGCTCTTCACAAAAGCTCAATTGTCGGCGTTCCAGACAATGATGAAGAATGTATTTTATCCTGCCGCTTCTGATTTTCTGGCTCATAAGGAAGCATGCAAACAGCATAGCTGGCTTAACTGGGATTTAGCTCAGATGACATCGATTCTCTCTATCGGCATTCTTTGTGATGATCAGGACAAAATCAATGAGGCTATTTTATATTTTAAGTATGGAGTAGGCAATGGTAGTATAGACAATGCGGTTCCTTTTCTTCATCAGGATCCGGATGGACACGGAGTATTGGGCCAAGGACAGGAATCCGGCCGTGACCAGGGGCACGCTACACTTTGTATTGCTTTGATGGGTGCTTTCTGCCAAATGGCATATAATATCGGCGAGGACCTTTTTGCTTATCAGGATAATAAAGTACTTGCTATGGCAGAATACACGGCTAAGTATAATCTATGGAAAGACTTTGATGATCGGTCTTCTACCTCCAATGAGAAATTTGTGTATAGCAAAGAGGGATTCCCTTATAGTTTTTACGAGAACTGTAGTTGGCAATGTCCTGCGCTTTCTTCCAAAGAAGAAAATGATAAGTCGAGAGGAGAGATTCGTCCTTGTTGGGCACTGATCTACTATCATTATAAAACAAAAGGGATAGAAGCTTATTATACTAAACAGTTTATGGATGGTATGGGTGTAGAAGGTGGCGGTGGTCATTACGGTTCTACTAGCGGCGGATTCGACCAACTGGGATTCGGGACTTTGATGTATACGAAAGAATAATAGGAAGCTTTATAGAAAAAAATAGTGGAGGGGATTAGGTATTTACTTAATCCCCTTCGTATATATAAGCAAATAGATTGTTTGAAATGAAAGTTATTAGATTCGGTTTTTCGGTTGGTTAGTCTTTTTATAAAGGTAGAAAGAATTTGTTTTTAGGAATAACGATTGAATTTAGAATGAAATTGATTAGTAAGGTATATGCGTAAAAAGATTCTGTTTTTGGCAGGGATGATGGCTTGCTGCACATGGGCGGGCGCACAAGAAATTTCTAAGACCTGGGTGGCTGATAAGGGAAATGGTACTTATCAGAACCCGGTTCTTCATGCTGATTATTCCGATCCGGATGTGTGTGCAGTCGGAGATGATTTTTATATGACGGCATCCAGTTTTAATTGCATTCCCGGCATTCCTATCCTTCACTCCGGAGATTTGGTGAATTGGTCGTTGGTGAACTATGCGTTACCGGTGCAGGAACCGAAAGAATTTTTCGATAAGGCCCAACATGGTAAAGGGGTATGGGCGCCGTCTATCCGTTTCCATAACGGAGAGTTTTATATCTACTGGGGCGATCCGGACTATGGGATTTACATGATAAAGACGAAAGACCCGAAAGGCAAATGGAGTAACCCCGTATTGGTGAAAGTCGGAAAAGGGATGATTGATGCTACTCCCTTGTGGGATGAAGACGGGAAAGTATATCTGATATATGCCTATGCCGGAAGCCGTAGTGGGGTGAACAGTATTCTTGTGATTTCAGAATTGAATGCAGAAGGAACGGAAGTCGTTTCTGATCCGGTAATGGTATTCGATGGTAACGACGGAAAGAATCATACGGTAGAAGGTCCGAAACTCTATAAACGGAATGGATACTATTATATTTTTGCTCCGGCAGGTGGTGTGGCTAACGGTTGGCAGTTGGTGCTTCGCTCGAAGAACATCTATGGACCTTATGAGTCGAAAATTGTAATGGTACAAGGGCAGACGAATATAAACGGTCCTCATCAAGGCGGTTGGGTAGATACTAATACGGGTGAGTCTTGGTTTATTCATTTTCAGGATAAGGGAGCTTACGGACGTGTGATTCACTTGAATCCGATGAACTGGGTAAATGACTGGCCGGTAATCGGAGCGGATAAAGACAAGGACGGTTGCGGTGAACCTGTGACTACTTATAAGAAACCGAATGTAGGAAAGACTTATCCGATAACCACTCCACCGGAGAGTGATGAGTTCAATACCCGGCATTTAGGGTTACAGTGGCAATGGCACGCTAATAAGCAAGATACTTATGGATTCACTACCGATTTGGGATATCTTCGCCTGTATGCGGGCAGTCTCTCGAAAGAATTTGTGAACTTCTGGGAGGTGCCGAATCTGTTGATGCAGAAGTTTCCGGCCGAAGAATTTACAGCTACCATTAAGTTGACGTTTACCGCCAAACAGAATGGTGAACAAGCCGGACTCATTGTAATGGGATGGGATTACAGTTATCTTTCGATTCGCAAGGCGGGGGATAAATTTATTCTGCAACAGGCTGTTTGTAAAGATGCGGAACGGCAGAATCCCGAACAGGTAAAAGAGTTGGCAAGTATACCGGTAGAATATCTGAAGATGCCCGGTGTAGCAGATAATGAATGGAAAACAGTTTATTTGCGAGTAAAAGTCCGTAGAGGTGCTGTCTGTACATTTGCTTATAGTCTGGACGGAAAGAAATATACGACGGTAGGAGAGGCTTTCACTGCCCGTCAAGGCAAGTGGATAGGAGCTAAAGTCGGTGTATTCTGTGTGACTCCTAACGAAGGAAATCGTGGTTGGGCGGATATAGACTGGTTCCGGATGACTAAGTAATTGATAGATAACTGACAAAGAGAAATAAAGATTAAGAATTAATACGAAGATAGTAAGATTAAGATGAAAAAGTTGGTAGTAGGTTTGGCTGTGATGTTAGGGTTCTGTATGTGTGCTCATCAGCCTTCCGGTACATTAGATGTGAATAAGGCATTGGATTACTGTGCAGAGCAGACACAACGTACGCTTGCGGAGCTGAAAACAGATTCCGGAATCGATTATACGATGATGCCGCGTAATATCATGGCCGATGAGCAACATTGGAACTGTCGTAAAGCGACGAAAGAAGAATGGTGTGCGGGATTCTGGCCGGGAGTGCTGTGGTATGATTATGAATATACGCAAGATAAGCATATTAAGGAAGAAGCGGAGAAGTTTACGAACTCTCTGGAGTTTCTTTCCAAGATTCCGGCTTTCGATCATGATTTGGGATTCCTTGTTTTTTGCAGTTATGGAAACGGTTATCGGCTAACCAAGAATCCGGCATATAAACAAGTAATTCTGGATACTGCCGACACACTGGCTACTTTATTCAATCCGTTAGTAGGAACAATACTTTCATGGCCTCGTGAAGTAGAACCTCGTAACTGGCCGCACAATACAATCATGGATAATATGATCAACCTCGAAATGCTTTTTTGGGCGGCAAAGAACGGCGGCAATCCCTACTTATATGATGTAGCGGTAGCACATGCCGACAAGACCATGAAATGCCACTTTCGTCCCGACTATACTTCGTATCACGTTGCTGTATATGATACAATTACAGGTAATCTGATTAAAGGTGTCACTCACCAGGGATATGCCGACAGTACTATGTGGGCGCGTGGGCAAGCATGGGCGATTTATGGATACACAGTAGTCTATCGAGAAACGAAAGACCCTAAATATCTTGACTTTGCGCAGAAAGTGACGGATGTCTATTTGGAAAGACTTCCTGAAGACAAAGTACCCTACTGGGATTTCGACGATCCGGGAATACCGGACGCTCCCCGTGATGCTTCAGCAGCAGCAGTTGTAGCTTCCGCCTTGCTCGAACTGTCCACTTATCTTCCGAATGGAAAAGGAAAATATTATAAAGACGCTGCAATCGAAATGTTGGCAAGTCTAAGTTCCCGCCACTATCAGAGTGGCAAAAGTAAACCTTCATTCTTATTGCATAGTGTAGGACATTGGCCGAATCATTCGGAAATAGATGCGTCTATTATTTATGCAGACTACTATTATATCGAAGCATTGCTAAGATTAAAACGTTTGCGGGAAGGACAAACAGTACAAGGATAAATATTTATACCGGTCTGTTGCGGAAAGTAACGATACGAATATAATATTACAAGGTAAAAAAAGAAATGCTCTGCAAAGAACGTTCAGTTCTCGCAGAGCATTTTTACTGGTTAGGGGTTAGGTTCTTTTATTATTGTTTCACCTTGATGATGTCATAGTTCAGATCGCTGACAGCTTCCTGTAAGCTATCGTTTACCAGACGAAGGGTGGTGTCGTTCACAATTACAAAATACATGGGAGCTTCACCGTTTTTCGGAGTTAACTTCACAGCCGTAACAGGTTTTTTGTTCACTACCTTGTGTACGGTTTGCTGTTTTCCGTTTGAGGTAAACGTCTTGTTTTGGCCCTGACCTTCAGCATCAAGGTAAGTCATATCCAGTGTATACGTAGTATCTACGCCGTCGGTTGCAGCGTTCAGGGTCAGTACATAGTCAATACCCGGACCGTCGGCAGCAGGAAGAGTACCTTCGTAAACTTCTGTCAGTTCGGTAATCGGAGTCATGGCAATGGCCAGACTGTCTGCTTCTGCCTCTGCGGTTTTGTTGGCTTTTGATTGGCAAGATGCCAAAGCAGCTACGACGGCTGCTAACATAATTACTTTTTTCATCGTTAAGTGCTTTAAGTTAATATAAATATAGTGAGCTATCGCTCGTTTTTATCATAAATCTATTCCTCCTCGTCCCGTTTGATGACCAGCAGTTTGTCTACTCGTCCGCGGTCCATGTCCACTACTTCGAATTGCAGATTCTTGTAAGTGAAGATGTCTCCGGCTTTTGGGATACGGCCTATCAAGAACATTGCCAGTCCGCCTAGCGTGGTGAAGTCTTCCGATTCCAGGTCTTCATAGGATAAGATTCCCATTTCCTCCATGAAGTCGTCGATGTTCATTGAAGCTTCCACCAACATCGAACCGTCCTGCCTTGTGACGATTTCTTCTTCTTCCGTTTCGTCCTCTTCGAGGATGTCTCCAAAGATACTTTCGGTCAGGTCGTGCAGTGTGATAATACCTTCTGTGCTACCATACTCGTTAACAACAACTCCGAACTTGTTTTTGTTCTTCTTAAATAGCTCTAAAACTTTATTTGCATACAAACTTTCCGGAATAAAGAGAGGCGGACGGGCTATTTCACGCAGGTTGAACTCCTTCTGATTGCCCATTGTCAGGATAATATCTTTGACGGACACCACACCGATTATCTCATCTTTCCGTTCGTCCACCAACAGATACTTGCTGTAATGTTCTTCTTCGATAGTCTTCATCACCTTCTCCCGCGTGTCGTCAGGATGAAGTATCACAACATCTCTGCGGTGCGTCATCAATTCATTGGCACGTTTGTCCGAGAAGCGGAATACATCGCGTATCATTTCCGTCTCTTCCTTGTCGATCACCCCTTGTTCCGAACTTTGGTGCAGAATCATTTTGATTTCCTCCTGTGTCATGGGGCGTTCTTCGCTTTTCAGTCCGATCAGTTTATTCAGCAGGCGGGTGGAGATACTGAGTAACCATACGAAAGGATAAGAGATTTTTGTCAGCAGAATCATTATCGGGCTGAATAAGATTGCATATCTTTCCGGATTGCTGAGAGCTATGGACTTAGGTACCAGTTCCCCGATGATAAGAGAAAGATAAGTGATCACTGCCACGGTAGTAATCATAGCCAGATTGCGCGCATAGGCTTCCGCTCCCGGAATAAGAGAGAACAGAGGAACAAGGTCGTCGGCAATGGCAACTCCACCATAAGCACCGGACACAATACCGATAAGTGTAATACCGATTTGGATAGTAGATAAAAACTTTTCCGGTTCTTCTAATTGCTTTAATACTCCTCGGGCAGATTTGTTACCTTTGGCTACAAGAGTTTCAAGACGTGCTTTGCTGGAAGATACCAGCGCGATTTCGTACATGGCAAAAATGCCATTCAGTACGAGTAAGAAAAGTATAATAAGAAATTCCATAAATGGATTAAAATGGTTATAGCCTCGAAATTACATGAAATCACGACACTATGCAAATCTATGTAATATATTAATGAAAATTTAATAATCGTGTTGTCTTTTTGGATATTGGAAGTGAGAAAGGGAATACAGAGGCGAAGCCGCCTCTGTATTCCCTTTCTTATATAAGATAAAGCGAGAGATACTCCTTATTTTTTATAGCTGTCTGCTTTGGCTTTGGCGCGTTCGATGCGTTTGGCGGTATCCGGGTGAGAGGAGAACATTCTCTGTACATAAGAAGATTTCGGAGCGTCTTTTGCCAGTTCAGCCAGTTTGGTCAATGCGTTGGCCATGGCATAAGGGTCGATGTTGTTTTTTACACAGAACTCAACACCGTATTCGTCTGCTTCGTTTTCCTGCTTTTGTGAATACTGTGCGCCGGCAAGAGCTTCTGCCATTGCTCCCAGTTCAGAGTCAGTCAGTTTGGCAACTTTGTTGCTGGCTGCACCTGCTGCATTCTTCACTGCCGAGCGAAGATAGGCATTTTTCATCGCGTCTTTAGAGTCAGTGTGTACAACGTGACCGATTTCATGTCCTACTACTGCCATTACTTCTTCGTCAGTCATCACATCCATTAGTCCGGCGCAGATACGTACACTGCCGTCTCCACAGGCAAAAGCATTCACGTCTACAACTTCATAAACGCCGAAGTTCAGTTTCAGCCCGTCCATTTCTTTGATGTGGCCGGTCAGCTTCTCCAGACGTTTGCCGTATTCAGTGTCAGGTTTTGTCAGTGGATTGTGTGCATCCATCCAGACCATGTATTCCTTACTCATGTTGGCGATGTCCGCGTCTGATAAAGTAACTGCCGATACTACGTCTTTTCCAGCTTGCAGGGCTTTCCCTACATTAAACTTCTTTCCGAATTGTGCCGAAGCTGTCATTCCCATACCCAAAAACAACAGGGCAATCATAGCAATTTGTCTTTTCATTCTCGTTTCAATTAATGTTTCAAACTATGGTTAATATTCAAATGTGATTCCCAGTGTCGGAAGTAATGTTCCGCTTGATTGTTTAATGCGCTTCATCCTGTATCGTTGCGCAGCGGCGGGAGCTTCCGGGTTCTCGATGATGCCGGTACTCATAAGCACATCCTGCTGTTTCAGCTTGCTGACTGTGATGTTCTGCAAATCGAGATAAAATCCCAGCATACAATGTTTCAGATAAAACGTTTTGTCCACGCGTACATCCACCTGCGCAAAAGCGGGGAGACGCTCTTTGTTATATTTCGAGTAATCGTAATATGCTTTTCCCTGTGCATCCCATGCTGATACCAAAGACGACTTGGTTTCGTCATAAGGAGTGTACGGAGCACCGCCGATGCAGCTTACCTTCATGCCGAAACTCCATTGATGCGGAAGATTATACGTTCCCCGCAGATTGAATATATAGCGGTTGTCCCACACGGAGGCGATGTATTCGCTTTCTTTATCGTTGCGATATTCACTCTTGAACAAGGTAAAGGAAGAAGCCAGATTCAGTTTCTTGGCAATAAGCCACTTCACCAAAATCTCCGCACCGTAGGAGCGCCCTTGTGCAGTGGAAGTAAGTAACTCATTACCGACTACTCCATAATCATTTCCTTTGCAGTTAAGAGGAATCCCGTCCGCTACGGAAAGAGGGATCTTATCATAATCTTTGTAGAATCCTTCTACGGATGCTTCGAAGGTATCTCCCTTTCGCCAACTGATTCCCAGACTTCCTTCACTCACTTTCATGTAACGGAGGTTGTATTTATTAGCGAAAGTCCCGTTATTATTCTTAAAACCGAGAGCCGTGTAGGCAGGGAGTTGATAATACAGTCCCGCATTTCCGCTTGCAAACCAATGATCGGCTAGTTGATAGGAGAGTGACAGGCGGGGAGAAAGCTGGTCGGAAAGGTTCTTCATTGTCGATGAATAATCATTGGCGTCGGCCCGCAGACCTAGAGAGGCAGTGAAGCGGTCGTCCATTGAAGTGTAATTGATCGTTCCGAAAAGTCCCCAGCGCAAGATACCTAAATACGTGTGATAATCAAAAGTTTGCGGCTGGTTAGTGTACACCCGTTGAAAGGTAGTGTTGGTATATTGGCTGTAATCCAGATTGACACCGAGATTGATTTTCCAATTACGGAAAGTAGTGCTGTTCTCGAGACGGAGTTTCGTTTCCTGTTCGGTGGAACGGAGGCGGAGCATTAAGTTATCCGGATGGCTTTCATCGTTCCGGCGATATTTCGTATTACGGTTGTTCAGATAGCTATGGCTGACTACTGCCGATTGCACGTGTGCACCTGCATAATGACGATAGACTGCCCCCACAGTAAATGTCTCCTGTTTTATCTTAGGCAGATAACTCAGGATATATTCATTGTCTTCACTGTCAGCTTTCGTATTCAGCCGCATATTATCAATTCCGCCCAGTCCTAATACCGTCAGTTCATTCTGCTCGTTAAACCGGGTTTTCAGTTTGAATTGTGCATCGGTAAAGGTTGGCAGGAAAGGCAAATCGAGCATATCAAACAGGAATTGCAGATAAGACTGGCGCACGGAAACCAAGTAGGAAGTCTTCTTGCCTATATGTCCGTTGGAAGCCAAAGAAACTTCGGAAGCTCCCAGTGTAGCCTTCAATGAATTGCGTTCCATATCTCCGTCGCGCAACTTGAAGTCGAGTACGGAACTAAGTGCATTTCCCTTATCCGCTGGGAAAGCGCCGGTATAGAAATTTACTTCCCGTATCAGGTCGGCGTTGAGGATTCCTACCGGACCGCCGGATGCGCCTTGCGTACTGAAGTGGTTGATGTTGGGGATTTCCACTCCGTCAAGATAGAAGCGGTTTTCGGAAGGCGCCCCGCCTCGCACAATCAGGTCGTTGCGGTATCCTATTGGTGAAAAGGCGACTCCGGGGTAAGATTGCACGATGCGTGAAATATCCCGGTTGGCTCCCGGACTCTTTTCTATTTCCTGTATTCCGATAATGCGCAGGCTGACGGGACTTTCCACATCGCGCCGGAAAGGGGAGGCGGTGATTGTCACTCCTTCGAGTTCGGTCAGGTTCTCCTCCATTTCTATCGGGATGTTCAGGTTTTTGGTAGATAAGATGTATTCGGAGGTCGTAACGCTCTTGTATCCGATTGCCGATGCTTGCAGGCGGTAAATGCCCGGCGGCACTTGTTCAATGGTGAAACGCCCTTCAGCATTGGTGACACTGCCCATATTCAGCCCGATAATCATCACATTGATAAATTCCAATGGCTGACGACTATTCTTGTCAATCACCGTTCCCTTTATCTGATGCATAGGTTGTGCTTGCAACAGAAGGAGCATAGTATTGAAAAACAGTAGAAGTGTCAACAATCTTTTCATGCGGTTGCAGTTTAGTGCTGCGAAAGTACGAAAAAAGTATTAAAGAATGATATATTCAGTGAATAAAAAAAGAATATGTTCTATATTTGTGGGAAATATAAAAACAGATTCCTTATGAAGACTGTAAAACTGATTACTTGCAATGACGCGATGAAGGCACATATCCTTCAGGGAGCGTTGGAGAACGAAGGGATTGAATCTATTCTGCACAATGAAAACTTCTCTACCTTATATAAGAGTTGTGTGAGCAGCATAGCGGGAGTGGACATTCTGGTGGCGGATGATGATTATGAGAAAGCCGTTCAGGTGTTGAGAGATAACCAGAGTTGGCCGGAAGAATTGACGCTTTGCCCTTATTGCGGGTCGTCGGATATTAAGTTCAGGTTAAAAAAAGGACAGAGGCTGCGTGCTGTCGGTGCGGCAATACTTTCCATGTTGGCGGCAGCCCCTCCGGGAGATAATCATTGGGAATATACCTGCGGACAGTGCCAACGGACTTTTGAGGTGCCTGTTGCCAAGTTCCCTTCTTCAGAGGAAAAGGAGGAAGAATAATTTAATCTAACTATATACGTATAATGAAAAAGAGAAATCTTCTGTTAGCTGCTTTATTATTGATATTGGTGGCCCCCTCTTTTGCTGCCAAAGTAGATACTTTATTAGTTAATAGCCCTTCCATGAATAAGGATGTACAGGTGGTGGTCGTTACGCCGGACGCTGCGTTGGGCAAGAAAGCGGTGGCTTGTCCCGTCATTTATCTGTTGCACGGTTATGGTGGAAATGCTAAAACATGGATCGGGGTGAAACCGGATCTTCCGCAGATTGCGGATGAAAAAGGAATCATCTTTGTTTGTCCGGACGGAAAGAATAGCTGGTACTGGGACAGTCCGAAAGATCCGTCTTACCGTTACGAAACTTTTGTTTCATCGGAACTGGTGAAGTATATTGACGGACATTATAAGACGATTGCTGACAGGAAAGGACGTGCCATAACAGGATTGAGCATGGGAGGACATGGGGCTATGTGGAACGCTATCCGTCATAAAGATACGTTTGGTGCCGGTGGAAGTACCAGTGGCGGGGTAGATATCCGTCCGTTCCCGTTGAACTGGGATATGTCGAAACAGTTGGGCGAATTTGCATACAATAAAAAGGTATGGGATGAACATACGGTTATCAATCAGATTGACAAGATAGAAAACGGGGATTTGGCTATCATTATCGACTGTGGTGAAGCGGATTTCTTTCTGAATGTGAACAAGGATTTGCATAACCGTCTGTTGGCCCGGAAGATTAACCATGACTTTATCACTCGTCCCGGCGGACATAACGGGAAGTATTGGAATAACTCCATTGACTATCAGATTCTGTTCTTTGATAAGTTTTTCAAGAAATAAAAGGGCTAATGCTTGACTTTAGCTTTTGGATGTCGTATCTTTGGATACATAATCATAAAATAGATTGAGGTTAAACTACGATAAAAGGAGAAAGCATTGGCTTTCTCCTTTTTTTATTGTATGCCGGATGTGTGAGAACTTGACCCCGGCTCATAACGGGCGTAAGCTCGGGGATGAAAGCACTTTAGCTGACGGACTACGACAAATTACACGCTCTGTCAGGTCGGAACAGACGCTCTGTTTACCGGAAACAGACGCTCTGTTAAGTAGATTTAGAGCGTGCGTTTTGAAAAAGCGGAGTAATGCCGCTTTCTCTGTTAATGATGCATAAATCTGCTCTTGACAAAAGAATGCCGAAATTGTAGTCTGGCTATTATTTGATTCTTAATCCGCTTCCTCCTATGAACAACCGGCTCGAAGGACTATTCACACTTTTCTCTATCTTGATTCGTGTGCTTGGAGTTTCTTCTTCCTCTTCTTTAGGCGGATAAGTTCCGTTCAATACTCCGAGGGCAACACTCAACAAAGTTTCCTTTTCATCACCGAAAGGCAGGAAAGTTAAGTAATCTGTTGAAGCATTGACTGAGTATGTCGGTTTGAATCCGGGGTAAGTATCATGCTCGGAGTCATAGATAGTAGCTACAACCGGATTGACGGACCATTGGAATTCTTCGTTGATGAATTGTTCCGTGGCTACATTTTGTCCTTTTGTTGAACTGCCGATAGCTATTAATTTTTGAATCTTTCCGTTCAGGCAGTGCATTAGCATTTCCGGTGCTCCTGCTGTTTCTCCGCCAATCAGGACGATAAGGGTTGTTAAGTCCAGGTTCTTGCCGCCGGAGGTATTTAAAAGTTTGGAGTCAAATGTCAGGGTCACATCTTTATCCGTGTTCTTGTCATTATATTCCAGAAATCCCATTGTCTGGTCAAGATAATAAGAAGACACAAGCATCGTACTCAACAACTGTACGCAATCAATGCTTCCTCCTTTGTTGTATCGCAGGTCGAGTATTACCTCGTGAATATTCTTCTGAGCAAGCTCATCCGACCATTCGCGTAATTCGGCGTTGTATTTTTCCGGACTCTCTTTGGTGCCTGCCGTAAAACTGTTGTACATCAGATAGCCGACTTCACTTCCATCGGTCAGTGTCAGTGTTTTCTTACAGTGAACCGGATTGTCTACCAATGGTACGGCTGCACCAATCTTTACCGGATCACCTACCGGAACAACCCGGTAAATTTCTTCTTCTTCACCTTCTACCGGTGGCTCTGTGGGCGGAACTAATTGATATTTTCCTAAAGTAACTTCCAGGGGTTCCGTACCTTGCAGTAGTTGGCTTTCATATTTCTTGCTGATATAGGAGGTGTCTACTTTCACAATCCAGTCGCCCCGTTTCAGTACGGCCGCGGCCGGAGAACCGGGAATGACATAAGTAATCAGTGCGTTGTAAGCAGTGTCAATGTCCGGGTTGCGAACCAATGAATAGTCGAATCCATAGCTTGGCAGCGGAGTCTCCATGACAGAATCGACGAACGAATAACTGTCGTTCTTCGACTTTACTTTTGACAAGAACTGGGCAGGTTCCAGAAACAGATTCGCATCATCGTAGGAAGGTAGGTCTTGATACCACAGATAGTTCTGTTGCATGATATCGTACATCCATGTGTCCAATGCAGTCATGTGGGCATACTCCGGCCAGCGGTCGACACCGCAGGAGAAAAAGCCGCTGATAGATACGATAACCAGGGCAGGTATAAGGATTATCTTTCTTAATTTTGTCATTATAAAAAGCTTTTCACTGTGCAAATGTAGGAAATACTTTGCTTATCTACCACATTTATGGTATAAAAATGCCTTCAATGTGTGATTGGTTGTTAGCGGATATGGCCTTATCTTTGCCATATCAAAGTTATCAATAGGTATTAATAGGATTTTTGGATGGATATAGCTGCATTATTATCGGGAGGTGTCGACAGCTCGGTGGTCGTACATCTCCTTTGTGAGCAAGGATACAAGCCGACTCTTTTTTATATTAAGATCGGCATGGACGGGGCGGAATATATGGATTGTTCGGCAGAGGAAGATATTGAATTGTCTACTGCTACTGCCCGTAAATACGGTCTGTCTTTGGAGGTGGTGGATTTACATCGCGAGTATTGGGACAATGTGGCGGCCTATGCCATTGATAAGATTAAGAAGGGGCTGACACCCAATCCGGATGTGATGTGCAACAAACTTATTAAGTTTGGCTGCTTTGAACAGCGTATCGGAAAAGACTTTGATTATACGGCTACCGGACATTACGCCACTACCTTGCAACGTAACGGTAAGACGTGGCTCGGGACAGCGAAAGATCCTGTAAAGGACCAGACGGACTTCCTTGCACAAATAGATTATCTGCAAGTTTCCAAGCTGATGTTTCCCATTGGCGGACTGATGAAGCATGAAGTGCGTGAGATAGCGTTGAATGCAGGCTTACCGAGTGCCCGGAGAAAAGACAGTCAGGGCATTTGCTTTCTCGGAAAGATAAACTACAATGATTTTGTCCGCCGCTTTTTGGGAGAAAAGGAAGGGATGATTATCGAACTGGAGACTGGTAAGAAACTAGGTACGCATCGGGGTTATTGGTTTCATACGATCGGTCAGCGCAAGGGGCTCGGATTAAGTGGTGGTCCTTGGTTTGTGATAAAGAAAGATATTCAGGAGAATATTATCTATGTGTCCCGTGGTTACGGTGTGAAAACACAATACGGCAATGAACTTCGCATCAACGATTTCCATTTTATTACGGATAATCCGTGGCAGTCAGCAGGAAAGGAGATAGACATCACTTTCAAGATTCGCCATACTCCCGAATTTACGAAAGGGAAACTTGTGCAGGAAGGAGAGAGGCAGTTCCGTATCTTGTCTTCTGAAAAGTTGCAGGGCATTGCCCCCGGACAGTTCGGAGTTGTTTATGATGAGGCTGCGCAGGTTTGCGTGGGGAGTGGGGAAATCGGATGAAGAGCTTCTTGCAGGGATTGACGCCGTGAAGTAGATTATTTTTAGATATAATATTCCGCCAAATCCACAATCCCTGCCCGCATCGCATATTTAGTCGCTTCGTGCACATTATTCACTCCCAGTTTCCGGAAGATATTTTTGCGGTGGCTGTTAATAGTATGGAAGCTTAGATTTTTTTCCGCTGCAATCTCTTTCGTTGTTTTCCCCAGTGCAATTTCTTTCAGGATATTCTTTTCCGTTTGCGTCAGCAAATGGTCTTCTGTCATTGTGCTGGCCACAGGAGAAGCAGCGCCTGAAAGCAGCAGGTTGCTGACATGATTGCAGATATACCGTTGTTTACGGCCGGCACATTGGATAGCAGTCATGATTTCCTCTTTTGAATTATCTTTCATCACTACCCCGAAAGCCATACTGCTGAACAATACCTGGCGGAGAAAATTAATACTTAACTCATCCGAGAACAGAATCCAGTCGACCTCTTTGAATCTTTCCTGCAAGACAATCAGCTCATCCGCCCCGGCAAAATCGAATAGCGTATAATCCAGCACTACCACCGCTTGCGGATACAACCGGAGCTGCTGAATCAGTTCTGCCTTGTTGTCAGCTTCTAAGAGGGTGGCAACATCTTTCTGCTTGCTTAGCAGAAACATCATCCCCGCTTTACTGATGTCCTGATTGTCTGCGATGATATATTCTCTCATAGGAAATTAATGAATTAAAAAAACTCCGCTACAAATGTACGCATTTTGCGCGATTTGTAGCGGAGTTGTTCCAAGATTCTTGTATCCCGATTACCAGGAACGTCCTTTGAAGATGTTGGACTGGTCGAGCGGAATGATATTTCCGTTCAGTGTCAGGTTATTGTTGCTGAAGTTAGGGCTGATTGTAACTGAAGCGTTGTTGTCTCCGTTGCTCATGGTGATAAATACTTGAGCGGAGATACCGATACCTTGAACGCTGAATGAGCAGTTCACATTACCTTTCTTGTCGACATTCATCTTCATGTCCGAAGAATTACCGTCTACTGTGACACCACCGATTCCGTTAGGGCCGGGATAAGGAGTGTTGAAAGCAGTCTGTACTGTGGCTCTGTTGCCGTTCATCAGAACGAAGTTAGTGTTTGAAGTAACAAAAGCGCTCATGCCATTGCGGAATATTACCTGATTGGCTTCCAGAACGAACTGTTTATTCTTCAAAGCCTGTACGGCTTGTTGATAAGCTGCCATGTCCTGCACCTGTTCTTCGGCACGGAGTTTAGCTCTTTCCGCATCTCTTTGAGCTTTTCTTTCTGCGCGGCGTGCTGCTGCGTTACTTTCCTGTGCATACATCATCGTGCTTGCACTTACTAATACTAATGCTAATAATGCAATAAACTTTTTCATAACTTTTTTTTGTTTAGGTTTAATACGTTGTCCGTTTATTGCAAAAACAAAGTCTGTGCCAGATTGTTCACGAGCGTCGCGCAATTTTATATCCGATCGCTGCGACGGCAATACTCATTAAAGGGCTGATAATGTTGAAAAAACAATAGGGAAGATATACCAATGTGGGGACGCTTAGTATTGTAGCCTGCGTCATCCCGCAGGTATTCCAGGGGATCAGCACGGATGTAACGGTTACTGAATCCTCGGTCGTCCGGCTCAGCAAACAACTTTCGTAACCTTTTTTAGCATAAATGTCGCGGAACATATTTCCGGTCAGAATGATACTGATGTATTGGTCGGCAGTTGCCAGATTGAGGAACAACCCGGAACAAACCGTAGCTCCCACCACGCTGACTGTTTTCTTCATAAAACGGACAAAGATAGAAGTGATACTTCCCAACATACCGCTGGCTGTCATCGCCCCGCCAAAGCACATGGCACATAAGATCAGCCAAATCGTATTCATCATGCCGGACATGCCACGTGTAGCGATTAAATCTGTCAAAACGGCATTATCTGTATGCAGACTTGTACTTCCGTAGAAGGTCATCATCAGTCCTTTGAACAGCGAATCGAAGCCGGAGGCAGCCATTCCTGAAATCTCCTGTAATAAATCCGGTTGAAATATCAGGGCAAAGATGCCTGCCAGCAATGTTGACAGGAACAGCGTAATGATAGAAGGTACCTTACGTGCAATCAATATTCCCGTGGCGACCGGAACAATCAGAAGCCATGGTGTGATATGGAACTTCTCATTCAGTGCGGCGGCCACCTCCGTGATATGTTGCGTATTGTTGGCATCATGTGAGAATCCCGCTACGGTGAAAATAATCAGGGTAATGACAAGAGAAGGAATCGTGGTTATCATCATGTAGCGGATATGGCGGAAGAGGGGAGTGTCTGTGACGGAGGCTGCCAATATGGTAGTTTCCGACAATGGAGATACCTTGTCGCCAAAATAGGCACCGGAGATAATCGCTCCTGCAATCCAACCTTCTTCAAATCCCTGCGCCTTACCGATCCCCATTAATGCGATACCGATAGTGGCAATTGTAGTCCACGAACTTCCGGTCATGACTGAAATCAGTACGCAGATAATGCAGGTGGATGCAAGGAAGAAACTTGGGTGGATAATCTGCATTCCATAATAAATCAGCGTAGGCACTACACCGCTAATCATCCAGATACCGCTGAGCGCACCAATAATCAGCAGGATAATGATAGCAGTTGTCACTCCGGCTACGTTGTTTGTAATAGCCAGCTCGTAGTCTTTCCATGGAATTTTGTAGAATGCCATGCCGATAAGGATACAGACTGCGGTGGTAGTAAGCAGTGACACTTGGCTGCCGCCACTCAGTGCGTCGCTGCCGAAAGTATGGATAGTAGCGAATAATAATAGAACAAGTACAATAATCGGTATCAGTGATACGAGTGGGGAAGGAGCTTTTTTCATGCTAAATTCTCTAATCCTTTTTTTGTTGTTTAGCTGATATTTATTTTTGGCTGCAAAGATACAACAAAAAGGTGGAAATCTTTTGCATTATGGGAGCGGGCAATAAAAATTATTATAAGTTTATATTTTCTTGGAATATAGAAAGAGCTAACCTTTAGTTGAGCATGGTTTTACGTTTCAGCCACCAATAGCGGATGAAAAGTATTCCTGTCAGAATCAGCGCAATGGATAATCCGGTGTAGAAGACAGAGATAAAACTTTCGGGTAGCAAATGGAAGCTTCGGATCGTAATTCCGAGAGAAATCATGAATATCATGATTATCCAGCTTTTTACATCGAAGAAAGAGAAAGGACAGTTGCGGGTTTCTTTCTTCTGTTCAATCCGGCGGGTATGCTTGTAGTAGAGTCTTTTAAAAATCAGTACGAAGAATAACAGGAAAACGATAGTGGCTTCCCCTATCTTAAACATCCAGTCGTGTGAGTTGTTCATCCAGGTGACGATTCCTATCCGCAGGATGTTTCCGCCTGCAATAATCCAGACGGTGCCGGCTATGATTAGTAAGATTTGTCTGTTAACTCCGTACTTCATAGTTTACTGATTTTTTGTATTAAACGGTTTTACCATCCATTTTGTTGACTCACTTCTTAAAGAAAATCGTAATTAATAGAGAAATACCGGTTAAAAGGACTCCGATACCGATAACGCCGTGCCAGCCATACAGTTGCCAGAAACTTCCGGCAAGGAATGTTCCCATGGAGCCACCGATGAAGTAGGTAGTCATGAAAATTGTATTGATACGGTTCGAAGCGCGGGGATTCAGTTCGAAGATACTCGTCTGGTTACTGAGTTGGATGCATTGCATCCCTATATCAATCATGATAATGCCGGCGATGATTCCGGCGTAAGTGTTTTCTTCGACGAAGAACAATAACCAGGACAAAAGAATCAATCCGCAGCCGATGAAGTTGAAGCGGCGAACGCCTACCCGTTTTACATATCTTCCCACAAAAGAAGCTGTTAATGCTCCGGCTACTCCGCAAAGTCCCAGCATACCAATCACATCGCTATTGGCGAAGAATGGAGCTTGTCCCATTTTGAAAGCGAGGCAGGACCACATGGCGAGGAGCGAACCGAAGTTCAGGGCGGCCCGGATAGAGTAGATGCGTAGTTGCGGAAACTCTTTCACCAAAGCCAGCAGGGATTTCATCAGGTCGCTGTACTTTCCCCGGAAGTTGGTCTGAATGTTGGGAAGAACTTTCAGTACGACAACCGCACAGACAAACATCATACCTGCGGCAATATAATACATCTCCCGCCACCCGAACAGTTCACCGACGAATCCGCTGACGACGCGTGAAGCCAGGATGCCGGTCAGTAATCCCGATAAGACGATTCCTACATTTCTGCCTTTATGCTCCGGACGTGAAAACTGGGCGGCCATGGGAATGAATATCTGTGGAATCATAGAACAGGCCCCCGTAAGGAATGAGGCAACAAGTATCACATGGATATTATGCGCCAGGGCAATCGTCAATAGTGAGAATATAAGGACGAGGAAGTTGGCAAGGATAATCTTCTTGCGTTGGTATAAATCACCCAAGGGAGTGATAAACAATAGTCCGGCCGCATAACCTATCTGCGTGACCATGGCAATCAGGTTAGTTCGGAACTCTGATATGCCAAGTTCATGGCGTATCATATTTAGCAGAGGTTGGACGTAATAGATATTGGCTACCGAAATACCCGCCACAATAGCAAGTGTCCAGAGGATAGACGCCGGTAGTCCTCCGTTTTCTTTTAATGGCTGTTTCATGCCGCAAAGATAATAAATAAGCTGTTTATTCGACGAAGAAAGTAGTAGAAACTGTATTGCCCTCATCGTCTACTGCTGTCAGTGAATGTTTACCGGGAGTAGGTTGCAGGGAAATCTTGTGGAAGTCCTGCGTTTGCGTCTGATAAGTTTCGTCGAGGTGCCAGAAGATCGTTGCGTCAGGATTGCTATGAGCCAGTTCCACCGTTATAAAACCTTTACTGCCATCCATTTGTCGGGGCAGTTTGATACGGGCGTTCATCGGAGGATAAATAAATTGCATTGCTTGGAAGGTGTCTTCCCCACAGTCGGGTTTGAAAGGCGGAAGCGACTTGTATTCCGGGTGATGTTGTTTGTAATACCGTTCCCATACGGGTGGCAGGACAAACCAGGATTTCTGAATAGTAGGCTCTGTATTTGCACAGTTTTCATAAATACGCCGGCTTTCATCGGCGGATAGTGTGACAAGGTGATGATAAGGGCAAGCTTCTGTCCGCAGTCCGGCGGGCAGAACTAGCAATGTATCTATATCTTCACAAAATCTTCCTTTCAGGTGCCCGGACTGGTGGCATACTTCTGCATCAATGAAAACTCCTGTCGGGCGTTCGAACCATGACGATGAAGGGAGATAATTGAATATGTCGAATAACACGGGACCTGCTGTTTGTGCGCCGACTAATCCGGGCTTTCCCTCTCCGGTTGCATTTCCTACCCATACGCCGACTGCATAACGTGGAGTTACACCTACTGCCCAGGCGTCACGGAAACCATAGCTTGTTCCGGTTTTCCATGCAACCGGTTGCATGGAAGGGATAGCTTTCCAGTCAATTTCTTCGGGGCGGTTGACTTCTTTCAAAGCGTTGAATGTCTGCCACACGGCACCTTTATCCCAGATACTTTTATGCTGTACGGCCCTGTTTTTAGTATCTTCTTCTACTATCATTCTCGCTTCCGCTTCTTTGGAGGAAACGGGAGTTTCTGAATCCGAATGTCCGGTGACAAGGCTTCGCCCCATTTGCGCATAGGCGTTCGTCACGTCCCATAACGTAGCTTCCGCTCCTCCTAAAATCAATGATAACCCATAATGGGAGGATGGGCGACTGATCGTTTTGAATCCTATTTGTTGCAGGAAGTTGTGGAACTTGGGTACTCCGTATCTTTGCAGCATGGTCACTGCCGGGATATTCAATGAGCGTGCCAATGCTTCTGAAGCGGGTACGGCTCCTTCATATTGCATACTGAAGTTCTGTGGAGTATACCCGTTGATGTTGACAGGCACATCCGGCAATAGCATATCGGGCAACATACTTCCTTCCTGCAACATGGCATAATATAAGAAAGGTTTCAATATACTGCCAGTGCTTCTGGGAGCCTGGATCACATCTACCTGATTTCCTCCTTGTTTCCGGTCGAAATGTACATTCCCGCAGTAAGCCACTACTTGATTGGAAGGAATGTCAATCACAAGAATAGCCAGGTTACGAATGTCACTCCGATTGAATTCATTGCTCCAGCGTTCGGCCAAATCCTCTATATGAGTCTGCATTCCTTTGTCGATAGTCGTGCGGGAATACCGGCCGTTTCTTTCCTGATAGAATCGGCTGACCAGATGCGGCGCTATTTGAGGTAAGGGATGAGGTTCGTCAGGCAGCGGTTCGCTGACAGCCAGTTCATAGGTCGATGAGTCGATAATCTCTTTATCAAGAAGCTGTTTCAGGAGACGGTTTCGTTTGGCAAGTAGTGTTTTTCGTCCTTTCGACAAATGAATGATGGCGGGGGCATTGGGCAGGACGGCGAGCATGGCGGATTCTGCCCATGATAAATCCTCGGCGGAGTGACCGAAATAACGCCAGGATGCTGCATCCAATCCTACTACATTTCCTCCGAAAGGTGCGTGTGATACATACATCGACAGGATTTCTTCTTTTGAAGCACGAAACTCCAACCGGGTGGCAAGAATCATTTCAATCACTTTCTCTCCGAAAGTTCGTGACTCATTGCGGGCCAGGCGGATCGTCTGCATTGTGAGGGTACTGCCTCCGCTGACGATACGTTTGTTTTTTAGATTCTGATAAGTAGCTCTCCCTATGGATAACGGGTCTACTCCCCAATGATAATAGAAATTCTTGTCTTCGAAAGTAATGAGGCATTGCCTGATTTTCTCGGGTGTCGTCTTTCGTGGAGGAAATCTCCATTGACCGTCGGAAGCGATACGTGCTCCTAATAACTCTCCATTTCTGTCTGTCACAACGGTAGAGTAGGGAACATGAAACAGTTGCCGGGGAAGACAAAAGATATATCCTATCACTAAAAGAGTAATAATGCCGAGCAATACTCTTTTAATGACGGATAAATGTTTGAAGAAATTCAATATCTTGTCTCCCATGAACCGAGTTTGTTCCATGCACAGAATCTACATTAGCGGCTGACTGTGGTTCTTCCCGCTTTGCTTCGTGCCTGTACATTGACGTCATACATCGCTTCACACTGAACAGCCGGAAGGATAAAGTTACCCGCATAGGTAGCTTGCAGCCTGATTGTAAATATCTTCGTTTCGCCCCGGCGCAGATTGAAATAAGTCAATACACGATCGTCGCGGATATCCTGATAAGTATATTGGCCGCTCACATTACCGGACGAGTCGGTTGTCTCTTGTGGCTCTGCTTCGGGAACCGTCATTCTCTCGTTATACACTTCCCAGCCGGACGGGATGATGTGAGTCAATGCCAAGTTGGTGTAATCGGTGGTCCCGCTTGTGTTGGATATCGAAGCAATAGCCGTGAAGTCCGTTCCCTGCCGGATATCGTTGACAGACATCGGTTTACCATCCATACTTGCATACCTGATATCCATACGAAGATTGTCGGAAATAGCCGGCAACGTATCATTCAACAACTGTGTACGTGTAATAAGGTCTACGCTTAGTGCTCCCTTGCCTTGATTCTTTACGGCAACCGTTCCTGATTTGGGAGAAGTGGAAATCTCTTTCTCGAAGACGGCTTTGGCCGATTTTACGGCAGGCTGTTGTTTGCCGTTCCATGTCCAGGTGAAGTCTAACGAGCCGGACAACTTCTCCGCCAGACGTCCCATTGCCATAAGGGCGAAAGCGGTGGACTGTGTGCTGAACCAGTTCTCTTGTGACAGATTCTTTGAAACGACTTTCGCTTGCTGTAAAGCATCCCGTTCCCGGTTCATCAGAAGTAATGTTTCCAAGATCATCGCTTCATCCCGGTCGGACGAACCGTAAATCTGATTCATGGAAGAGTAGGGGATGACTGTTGTCTCTGCATTGTACACTAGTTCTTCGGCAGGCTTCATCTTGCCCGTCAGTGCGTAGGCAGCTGCCAGTCTCCATTTAGCTTGGATAGATAATCCCGGTTGTTCTTTCATCCGGTTCATGGCGCCATATTCCGGTGCACCGGCCAGAGCCAGGGTATAGAGGCGGAAAGCCTGTTGCAGTTCTGACTGCCATTGTTGCCAGTTGTTTGCCTCTTGAGGCATACGCCAATTTTGTGCGGCAGCACGTTGGAAGCGTTTCCACTTGTTCAATACATTTGCATGGACGGCATAGCCTTTCTCCTGCGCCAGTGTTAAGAACATTCCTGTGTAAGAACTGATCCATTCGTCAGCAACGGCATTTCCCGGCCAGTAGACAAATCCTCCGTTGGGGAGTTGGCGGGCGTAAATCTGGCGGATCGCTTCTTGTACATTTGCTTTTATCTTCTCTGCCTCCCGGGTATCTATTGTTTTGAACTGAGCGATAAACAGGAGTGGCAGTGCTTTTGAAGTCAACTGTTCCGTGCAGTGGTGTTGATAGTTATATAAGAAGTCGAACCGACGGCTGATGTCTACTGATGGAATGCGCGATACTTCCAGTTTTATCTGGTTGTTTGCAGACAAACTTCCTAACTGATAGGATAATTCTTTGTTCTGTCCCGTTTCTATCCATTCGCTGCTGCGTAATGTAACTATCGGATTCGGATTCCGTACTTCTATTTCAATGGTTTCTTTGGTTTGTTGTCCGCCACCGCTTGCCGTCAGTTTGATGGTTGCCTTTCCGGTTTTGTTGCCGGTCTTTAAAGTAAAGAACACAAGTTGGTCGCCGGGCCGGTTGAAGGTGAGCGACTGTTGATGGGAACCTTCTATCTGAACTCCACCACCGGACGCCTGAAGCGATACGGTCACATTCTTCACTTGTTTTTCCATAGCGAAGACATTGACCGGAACAGTGATTTCTTCCTGAATACTAAGTACGCGCGGCAAAGTGGAGAGTAACATTAATGGTGTCCGTACAAATGCAGTCTTTTCTGCATTCCCGTAAGCTCCGTCCTGTCCTGCCACTACCATGGCACGTACCGAACCCACATACATCGGAAGTTTCAATGTATGCGTCTGCTGCCTGCCCTTTTCCAAATAGAATGGCCCTATAAACTTCACTACGGGTTTGAACCGGTTCGCTTTTGCGTCGGCCGGTTTGAGCGTTGCATCTCCACCAACGCTGAAAAGTGAACTGTAAGCTCCGGCAGAAGTTCCCAATACATTGTCGTACATATCCCAAGTGCGGATACCGAGTGCCTCGCGTGAATAGAATTCATTCCAGGGATCAGGTGTCTTGAAATTGGTTAGATCCAATAATCCGTCATCAACAATAGCTAATGTGTAAGTCATCGGCTTCCCACTTTTTTCGCTGACTGTGACGTTGAAGTCTGTCTCCGGTCGCAATACTTCCGGCATCTGTATCTGAGGTTGCAGAACAGTCTGGCGGTTGGTGACAAATACCGGAGCAATGCCATACATACGGATCGGTAAATCATTTATTGTCTGTGCATGAGGTTGTAGCAGACTGATGTGCAGATATACGTTCGGAGTCATTTCCGGAGTAATCTCAAATGTATATTTCGTGTCTCCCTCGTTGGTTACCTCTATCCATTCCCGGTGCAATACGGACGAACCGTTTTCTATGGATACCAACGCACGCCCTCCGGCAGCCGCAGGAATAATTGCCGTAGCTGTTTCTCCTATCTCGTAAGAGTCTTTATCCAGCGAGAAAGTAAGCATCTTGATACCGCTGGGATCGGTCTTGTTCGAACGTCCCCGTGATTCCGGCCAGTCTACATAGATGGTTCCTCCGGTGGCGTGGCCACTATCTTTGTCTTTTACATATACGAGATAGCGTCCCCAAGACGGATAATCGACACGGAATTTAAATGTTGTTTTTCCTCCGCTGGTCTGCAATTTACCACTGGCTACGGGGGTAATGGAACTATTGTTGATGTAAGTGCCGAAAGACTCTTCGCTGTTTTCCCACCACCAGCTCCAACTGATGCGGTATATCTTATATTCCAGGTTGGAACGGTTCACCGGCTGTCCTTGCGAATTAACGGTCACGATATCAAAGACGTGGTCTTTATCCGTTTCGATATATTTTCCTTTCGGTTGATTCAGATTGATTCCTACGTAAGATACAAATGGGGAGAACGGAATGCTTTGTGTATAGATGCTGGCGTCTCCTCCCGGTTCGAATACCCGGGTGGTGAAGGTCGCATTCAGCATACCCGGTGCATTTGTTGCTGCCGGAACTTTCAACGTGACTCCTGCTTTTCCTTCCGCATTAAGTATGCCATCGAACACATCCGTTTTAATGGTTGTGAAATCCGTAGCAGGATCGTTGAATATATATTGTCCGTAGTTCTTGAATTGCGTGTTTACTTTGGACAAAGACATTTCCACTTTAGCTTTCAATTTGGAGGCAGTGGCTCCCGTCAGCCACGCAGAAGTGAGCGGAACAGTGACATTTTTGTCTGTTGATTGAAGAATCTTCGGTAGCGTCAGATTGATTTTCAGGCGGTTGGGCTTTATCGTTTCAATACGCAGGCCTTTGTGGAAAGTAGTTCCTCCTACCTTTATATATGCATTCCAAAGACCGGTCGGGTCACCGGCTTGCGTAGGAACATCAAACGTGTAGAATCCGTTCATACCTTGTGTGGAAATCATTTTGGTATAGAACTGCCCTTTCGGATTATAGATTTCGAGTGCTACGGGATGTTTGTCCGGTATCCTCTTTTCCCGGTCTTCCAATATGAAGGAGATGTGTAGTGTATCTCCCGGTCGCCATACGCCTCTTTCACCATAGATGAATCCTTTCAGTCCTTTCTGAATCTCTTTTCCTCCTACATCGAACCGGCTGACAGACTGTTCTTCACCGTCTACCACGCGAACATAAGCCTTTTGTTTCTCCGCTTCTGCCACAACGATGAAGGGTGTTCCTTTTGAACTGATTTCAACAAAACCCTCTCCATTCGTTTCCCCTTTTCCTATGGGTTGCAATTGGAAGTTGTAAACCGTTACCTGTGCTTTTCCTACCGGATTTGTATCCAATATGTTACTTACGGCAATCCATAGTTTATTCAGAGAATTACGTTTCACGATCATTCCCAGGTTAGAGGCAAAAACGTTGCAGGCGGCAGCCCGATCCGAATTCATATAATAGGAAGGGTGACAGGGATTATCCCGTTCTTTCCATCGGTATACACTCCAGTCCATTGTTCCGCCGTTATAGTAATAATAGGCTTCGGGCGTATCCCAAACCGCTTCATCCGCTTCGGGCAAGGCACTTCCGCTTACTTTCATCAAACCGTCCGGCGTATTATTGTCAGCGAACTTGATATTCTGATTGTCGACTCCGCCGCATGGATAAGCGGAGTATTCCTGGCGGAAAGAGAGTATCACCCGGTAAATGGCTCCCGGTTCTTGACGAATCAATCCGGCAAGGTCTATCGAATAGTTTTCCCAGTTATGAATATCTTTTGAGGTATCTTTGCCCAGCCATAATGTTTTCTTGTATACCAACCGTCCCGAACGGCGTAATTCATTAGCGGAAGCAAGCGAATTGGTTTGCATAAACATCAGCACATTATTTTCAAAGATACGAATCACGCTTAAGTCCACAGCATACAGGTTTACAGCCCGGAATGGGATAATCAGGCTTTTTGAATCGGGCAGGATAGCGGCGGTTGTCAACATCTCTACCTGCGGTTTCAGATTTATTTCGCTGAATGAGATCGAATGTGAAGTTCCCAACGTTTTGCCCTGACTGCTTTTTACTCCTTCATGGATGTTGAGCGTCAATTTGCTTAGCTGGTTTGCTTCGAAGTAGATGAATACCCTGTTTTCTTTGATCTGGAAAACGGAAGAAGAAAGCTCCGGAATCTCAATCAACCCTTTCAGGTCCTGTGTATCGGATAAAGGGGCGGAGAACACAACCTCAATTCCATTTTCCGGTTCGTCGATGCGTGTGGCGGACAGAAAGCGGAAACTATCTTTCGCTGGAATCAGAACCTCTTCACTTTGAGTTTGATCGATACGTGCGGGACTGCCATTGGCGGTGATGGTCAGTTGGTAATCCTCCGTATCTCTTGGAACCTGGTTGATACAGAATTGGTATCGGGTAAGATTATCTGTTGGTATAATTTCTACCGGATAGCTTTTGTTATTCCCGTCCTTGGCGGTCAATATCTTTTCCACCTCTTCCTTTTTTACGATGTCGCTGAAACATATTTCCCCCTTGATATTTATTTCATCCGGTTGGGCATCTGTGATAGGTAGTGGTTCTATGGAAAGTGTGAAATTGCGTTCCTGTACTCGGAAGGAGAAGTTGAACTCCTTTAATTTCTTGTCCACTTCGACGAATTTTCCAAGTTGGAACGTACACTCATAAAGTGATCCCGGCTTCAGTGTACCTTCTTCGGGTACAAATTCAATGGTATTATTACTCACCCAATATGCCTTCCCTTTCAGTGAAGGTGAAAAACTAAACGGATTTTCCTTTAACTCATTATTTAAGTCTACCATTGGTTGCTCGTGTGTCAGTTCAATACGTATGGTAGAGTTCTGTGAAATAACTCCTCCTGTATAGGCATTTACATACGGAGCATATTCGGCAGAAGGAATGATGTCTTTTTGCGTGCGTGTGCATGATGAAAAACTCACGATCATCAAAAGTAGAAAGAATAGTCCGGTAGCACTACTGCTACATTTAGTTTTCATTTGTCCCATAGCGAAGAGGTTTTATAATTCAACAAACAAATATACTGTTTTTATGATAGATTCTTCTCAATTCTACTTATTTTTGTGAACTCTAATAAGATAGTTTATGGGAAAGAAGAAAGAATATAAAGAAGCCAATCGGCGATTTCTGAAAAACCTGTCTTTTCAGGAAGGTGTTTTTGCATTGCCGTGTGGCATCTATTATAAAATACTGGAGACCGGTGAAGGTACGGTTTCTCCGGGTGCGCGGAGCATTGTTACCGTGCATTACAAAGGAAGTCTGATTGACGGTCGGGAGTTTGATAATTCTTATGAACGCAGTTGTCCCGATGCTTTACGTCTCAGTGACGTAATAGAAGGCTGGCAGGTGGCGCTTCAGAAAATGCACGTTGGGGATAAATGGATAATTTATATCCCTTATACAATGGGATACGGCAATAAATCAGTTGATTCTATTCCTGCTTACTCAACATTGGTGTTTGAGGTAGAACTGTTGGGAGTTGCTTAGAAACAAGAAAGTAACCCTTCAGATTGCTTTCTCTCTCTCTTGGTAAACAGCCACTTGGAATAAAGTGGACAAACAGGTAAGATAATAATATTAGCTTTTCATTTTTATACTAAATTAAATATTAAAACGCGGAAATACGGATATAAAAGTTCCTTACCGGAACAAATCCGTATCTCCGTGTACCCATGTTTAATAATAATTATTTATGAAGTTTGATGTTTCGGACATCTCCTTCTTTAAAATCAAAATGCTTCAGTTTCATACCTTTCCGGCTACCTACCGTAAGCGACTTCAACGAGAGGGTGCCATTAATCACTTCTATGGTAACATCATCTTCTGTTACTTGAACCGTACCCCATGAATAGCCGTTGCTCCAGAAATAGTTGCCTGGACGGTCTGTTATCTTCATGCTTTTATCAACACCCGAATATTGGAACTCGCTCAAAGCTATGATAGCAGACCAGCTTGCCATGGAGCGAGCGTAATGGTGTCCGCATTCCGATTCACTGAAAGGATTACGTTTTGCACCATCATGACGGCGCCGGATGGCATTGATACAAGTAAGAGCATCTTCTTCCATGCCTTCATAAAGCATTCCAACGGCAGCACAATATTCAAATCCTGTCATGACTTCGGAAAAGTATGGGAATGGAACTTCCAGACGTCCTTTCGGCCAAGAAGCCATAAGTAAACCTGCTTCATCGCCCATTACGTAAGAACGCATATTGTTAAAATGACGGCTGAAGTCTTCCACGAAGTTATATTTCATGATACTCTTCATTGTTGTTTGTATATTCTTCTTATCACCCAGATAACCTAATCCGCACAAGTGAGCCATATATTGTCCAACAAGCTGGTCGACAAGACAACCTTGTCCTAACTGGAATCCCGGAATCTTAACATCAGGGTCGTTCATGTCAAGAAATTCAAATGTCTTCGGATCTGTAATCTTATGTTCATAGTACTCTCCGTTGAACAGATTTTCGTCCATCCATTCGCTTCCTTTCTCAAACAGTGTACGGCATTTCTTCGCAAAGTTTTTATCTTTCATTGCTATTGACATCTTTTCGGCAGCCTTTAAAGCTCCCATATACCAAAAGCCCATTTGAGGATTAGGTCCAAAGTAGTTTACATCCATGGTATTATGTTGCGAACCTTCCATTACTCCATCCTGATTACCATCCCAGCCTTTTTCTATCCAAGCGTATGAAAGGACTTTCTTCACCTGTTCCCAGTTATTTTTCAGAAAATCATTATCTCCGGAGAGTTGCCATTCGCGATATATTTTCATTATACATCCCATTTGCCCGTCTGCAGCCGGATTGTTCCCTTTGCTTGCTTCAGAAAGTGGGAGAAATGCCCTGAAATTCATCAAACCGTTTTCCTTTGTGGCATAGTTGAACTCTACGTCACGCATGGTTTTTGCCAGTTCCCCGAAAAGATAAGGAGTGGCAGTTTCGTAGTTCCATACATGGGTACAAGAACCTTCACACGAACCGAAACGGTCCATCACACCTTCCCATCCCATCATGTGACCGCTTGGCAAACGAAATACTGTTTGAGAGCGCAATGTAGCTAGATTGAACAAAGCCGCCTCTTTCACCACCTCCGGATAAGAAGTGCCGAGCAGTGCATTAATGAAAGACAATGTCTTATTTTCTAATTCGGGTATTTGTGGGATGATAGTTTCCGCTGCTTTCCAAGCATCAGGATATTGATTGCTATAATAGTTGCCTACTACAACAGAAGACCAAGCTTTCCTGTTCGGGAAACTCCATGTGATATAAAATGTAAATGTTTCAGTACTTTGTGGAGCTATTGTCTTATTTACAGACAATGAAGCCATAGGATCTTCATCTTCCTGCTTACTTCGTTCGGTCAGCATACCATCCGCACTAAAATCATCCCAAAAGTTGAGAATGCTATTGTTCCAGTTATCGGCTTTTGACGAAGTACGGTAAGTCACGCCATTAACTGCCTGAGTGGTAAGCGCAACAGTTCCCCATGCCGAATCATCCTTATCTACACCATCCGAATAAAGGTATATTCCTTTTATATTGTTGCTTTCAACATACTTGTTCTTGTTGTTCTTTGCTCCTGTAGGAATGTAATCACCTTTCCAGTCTGTACGGAATTTACTTCCGTCCTTACCTATAAAGTTGCGTATCGAACCACAGATTGATACATTCATCGGTTGGTCGGTAGTGTTTGTAACTTCATACGAGAGTACGGCCACAGGCAATCCGCTGGCATCGGCATCGCCAGGAATAAACGGGTTAAAACCCTTTACCTTGACTTTTACAGGCAGATTGCTGTCCGATAAAGAAACTTGTCCGAAAGGGTATGCCGCCTCGAATGAAGCTTGTTCAAAACGCGGAAGACCATGATGATTGACAGGACGTCCTTCATAATGCAAATATTCATGCGAATATAAAGGTCCTGCCAGCAATGTGGTAGTCGCTTTCTGGTTTTGCGGTTTGGCATAGATTGCAAAGAAAGGGGCATTGTTCCCTGTGGTTACTGTGCTGTATTTCTTTGCCGGGACATTCATTATTTCCCAGTCGCGTAGTTCTCCACGCCCTCCGAGCGATACTGTACCAGTTCCGATACCTCCTAAAGGTAACGCAATTTGGTAAAGATGTTCCTTGTCATATTTCTTTAATACAGGCCATTGTTGCGGCTTCCATTCTTGAGCCTGGACCGTAATAATACCGGAAAGCAATGCTCCGGTTGCAATTAAATAGAGTTTATTCATATCGTAAATATAGTTTTATGTGAGTTCACGATTAGATCAACCGTATCAAAATTCCAATATCCTCTTATTAGAATTTAATGGTAATATTTTTTTTGTTTCCCAAATGGGTTTGTACGGTAAAGATAACTAATTTAGTGATTATAACAAATTTTGTTACAGTTACCATAGGCTTTTACTTCTACCTTCGCCCTAAACTCCTGTAAATGATCAATAAGGATGGAATGTTGTTATTGTCGGATTCAAATAGATTGGCAATATTTGCATAAACTCATAATTATATGAATAAGGAGGGGGGGCTAAAAGTCGGGGTGGTAGGTGTGCCTATCTGTGCATATATTATGCTTGTGCATTTACCTACCACCTCCCCCTACGGGTACTCCTCCTTCCCGAAGGAGGAGAATAGAGATACCACCGACTTGTAAATTACTACTAAATTTGAAGAAGAACCTTCTTATTTTGCTTTTTCTTCTGGTATAGAGAATAAAAATCCCCATAACCTTGTCAGTTACAGGGATTTAATATGTTGTAATTGTTATAATTACTTGCTCAAAGCCTGAGCTACGTCAACCGCACAAGCTACTGTACAACCTACCATCGGGTTGTTACCAATTCCCAGGAATCCCATCATTTCTACGTGAGCAGGAACTGATGAAGAACCAGCGAACTGAGCGTCTGAGTGCATACGACCCATAGTGTCCGTCATACCGTAAGAAGCAGGACCGGCAGCCATGTTATCCGGGTGAAGAGTACGACCTGTACCACCACCTGATGCAACTGAGAAATAAGGCTTACCTGCAAGAACACGTTCTTTCTTGTAAGTACCTGCAACCGGATGTTGGAAACGAGTCGGGTTAGTAGAGTTACCTGTGATAGAAACGTCTACGCCTTCTTTCCACATGATAGCTACACCTTCACGAACGTCGTCAGCACCGTAGCATTTTACTTTTGCACGAGGACCGTCAGAGTAAGCGATTTCGCGAACAACTTTCAGTTCACCGGTAAAGTAATCGAATTGAGTCTGAACGTAAGTAAAGCCGTTGATACGAGAGATGATCTGAGCAGCGTCTTTTCCAAGACCGTTCAGGATGCAACGCAACGGTTCTTTACGTACTTTGTCTGCTTTTGCAGCGATTTTGATAGCACCTTCAGCAGCAGCGAAAGATTCGTGACCTGCAAGGAAAGCGAAACATTTAGTTTCTTCGCGCAGCAACATAGCAGCGAGGTTACCGTGGCCGATACCAACCTTACGGTCGTCAGCAACAGAACCCGGAATACAGAATGCCTGCAAACCGATACCGATAGCTTCTGCAGCTTCAGCAGCGTTTGTGCAGTTCTTCTTAAGAGCGATTGCAGTACCTACCACATAAGCCCATTTTGCGTTTTCAAAACAGATAGGCTGAGTTTCTTCACACGTTTTATAAGGATCAAGTCCGGCAGCTTCGCAGATAGCGTTAGCTTCTTCGATGTCTTTGATGCCGTTAGCGTTCAAGGCTTCGATGATACCTTTGATACGACGGTCTTGGCTTTCGAATTTTACTTCTCTAATCATAGTTTCTTTCCTCCTTATATTATTCGTGACGTGGATCAATATGTTTAACTGCTCCCTGTTCTGCTGTTACACGTCCGTAAGTACCTGTAACTTTCTTCAATGCTTCGTTTGCATCTGTTCCCTTCTTGATTTCATCCATGAACTTACCCATGTGAACGAATTCGTATCCACAGATTTCGTCATTCTTATCCAAGAAGATGTTTTTGATGTAACCTTCAGCCATTTCAAGGTAACGGGGACCCTTAGCCAAAGTACCATAAAGAGTACCTACCTGGCTACGCAGACCTTTACCTAAATCTTCCAGACCTGCACCGATGATCAAACCACCTTCAGAGAAAGCAGACTGAGTACGTCCGTAAACGATTTGCAGGAAGAGTTCGCGCATAGCAGTGTTGATTGCGTCGCAAACAAGGTCAGTGTTCAATGCTTCGAGGATCGTTTTTCCCGGAAGAATTTCGGCAGCCATAGCAGCAGAGTGAGTCATACCGGAACATCCGATAGTCTCCACCAAAGCTTCCTGGATAACGCCTTCTTTAACGTTCAGTGTCAGTTTGCAAGCACCCTGTTGAGGAGCACACCAACCGATACCGTGTGTCAAACCTGAAATATCAACGATTTCTTTTGATTTTACCCATTTGCCTTCTTCGGGTATGGGAGCCGGTCCGTGGTTAGGACCCTTCTTTACAACACACATGTGTTCCACTTCGTGTGAATAAGTCATAATTAGCTCTTTTTTTAAGTGATATAATTAAAAATACGTAGTCACGATTCTCTAAATCGCCCACAAAGGTAGTCGATTTATTTGTTTCTGCAAATCGCCTTTTATTACTTTTTTGTGAAAAGAGACAAATCGGTTTACCTTTCTCCGTCGTTTGTAAAGTCGGGATTGCATTTGTGAAAGTTTGAAGGTTGTAGAACTATCTATTCATATCTTTGTTGTTATTGAAAAACAAAAAAGTATGGAACTGGATCAAATAGATATACATTATTTAATTGCGGCAATTTGTGTCATTTCCTCTGCACTCGTTTTTTATTCGATCGGTGTCTGGGGTGAGCGACTCCAAAAGAAGCTGAAGTTCTGGCATATAGCTTTCTTTTTGATCGGATTGATAGCTGATACGGTTGGTACCAGTTTAATGGAACATATCGCCGAACTGACTCACCTGCATGATGAGATTCATACGGTGACGGGGACTATTGCCATTCTTTTAATGTTTGTGCATGCTTTGTGGGCGATATGGACTTATGTGAAAGGTTCGGCAAAAGCTAAAAAGCATTTTAACCGTTTCAGCATTGTCGTTTGGTGTATTTGGCTTATACCTTATTTAATAGGTGTGTATATGGGAATGCGCTTATATCCATAGAATTAGTTTCCGGACAAATAGAGAATAATAGTATATCCCATAGGGAAAGTACTCAAAAGTAGTAGCTAAAATAGGAAAAGGATGCCGGTATTGTTAGGTCACCACGGCCGTGGTAAGATCTTGTCATGGACGTGGAGATATCCTTCCACAGCTGTGGTAACTTCTCTTCACGGCCGTGGTGACCTAACAATATCAGCGCTAAATATGAACTATGAAAGGGGGATAGAAGAAGTATACCTGCTTCTTTAGGGTATTAATCAAGGGGAAAGACGGTGATAGGTTGATAGGTTGGTGATAGGTTGCAATTAACCTGTCACCGTATGTGAAACCACGATGAATAACCACTTTGACGCTCTGCGGTGATAGGTGAAAGAGAAAATTGCATTTTTTCCTTGTGTAGAAGATAATGATTTGCATCCTTATTTGTAGTATGAGTTATTGAGATGTAGAATAAAATTCGTAGCTTTGCTGCATAATTTATTAAGAAAGAATTATGATTGAAGTTATAGAATCTGCTTTACAAAAGGCTGCGGGCGAAGGAATGGATGAATTTATCCAAGTGTTTACCGATAAATATAAGGAAGTGATTGGTGGTGAATTGACTGCTGATACGATGCCATTACTGACAGGTGAGCAGCATTCTTTGTTGGCTTACCAGATTTTCCGTGATGAAATTATGGTTGGCGGATTCTGTCAATTGATCCAGAATGGATATGGAGGATATATTTTTGATAATCCGTTTGCGAAGGTGATGCGTTTGTGGGGGGCGGATGAATTCTCGAAATTGATCTATAAAGCCAAGAAAATATTTGATGCCAATCGTAAGGACTTGGAGAAGGAGCGGACTGATGACGAATTTATGGCTATGTATGAGCAATACGAGGCTTTTGATGAGCTGGAAGAGGTTTATTTGGAAATGGAAGAACAGGTTACGGCTTTGATTGCAAGCTATGTAGACGAACATTTGGAACTTTTTGCGAAAATAATAAAGTAAGGGATGCAGTATTTTTTAAGTATCTGCATTTATCAATTGTGAATTAGAATTTATATCTTTGCAAAATCTAAAAAATATGTTTATGAAACAAATGAAATTTTTCTTGGTGGCTTTGATGGCTGTAGTAATGGGAATGTCGGTTACTTCTTGTATGAATGGGGATGATAATACACAGGTAAATGACCTTCCTGTTCTAGGTAAAGTAAAAGATAGCTTTTTGGGGTTAACTTTCACTTCATTGGATGGATTTACTTTTAAATCAAAGAATACGGTTGAAGGTACAACTAACTTTATGACAGGTGATTTTATTGTTGCAACGTGTAGCTATGATACAGAGGTGGATATAGATTATACAACAAACACTATCAATGCAACAATCGGATCTACTGAAAAAATCTCGGGTAATGCTGTATATAGTACGACAAAAGCAGAAGATGAAGGAGAGCATCCTTCTTATGTTTCAGATAGAGGTGTCATAAGTATTACGGATTTGACTCCGGCTATGATTGATAACTATAACTTGCTTGTTCCTATTCAATATTTTGCTTTTGAGAAAATAGCCAGTCATACTTTTTTTATGGTATATTATAGTGATGAAAACGAGCTTAAAGGTAAAACAGATTTAAAACTGTTTTTACGTCATACTTCTACAGAAGAAAAGGCTAAAGAAACTTATAGAGCTTTTTCGTATAGAGTCTTTGATATAAGAAGTGCTATAGAGGCTTATAAGAATGCAAATGAAGGAAGATATCCAAGTAATATTACGATTGTATCAGAAGCGAATTCAAGCAATAATGATGTCCCCAAGACAACAACTACAACTCCTGTGACTTATACTTTTAGAGAATAACATTGAACTACAAGGAACTATTTAACATAGCAATGAAATTGATTTCCTCTCCGGCCAAGGCCTGGGAGGAAATTTCTATGGAAGAGGATAGGCGAAAAGTTTTTATGGCTTTTGTCTATCCTATGATTGGTTTATGCGGCTTGTCCGTCTTTATCGGGTCACTATTGACCAATGGTTGGGGCGGTCCGCAAAGTTTTCAGATAGCTATGACCAATTGTTGTGCCGTAGCTGTGGCCCTGTTCGGAGGATACTTTTTGGCAGCTTATGCCATAAATGAAATGGGAACCAAGATGTTTGGCATGCATGCTAATATGCCGTTAGTGCAACAATTTGCAGGATATGCACTTGTTGTACCGTTTCTGCTTCAGATTGTCACCGGACTATTACCTGATTTTAGAATTATTGCTTGGCTGTTGCAGTTCTACATTGTCTATGTAGTATGGGAAGGTGCTCCTATAATGATGAAGGTAGAAGAAAAACAACGGTTGAAATACACCCTTTTATCGTCCGTTTTGTTAATACTATGTCCGACGGTGATTCAATTTGTGTTTAATAAGTTGACGGCCATACTTAATTAATAAGTGAAAATGAAACAACCTCCTGTAAATATTAAGAATAAACGTGCTACGTTCGACTATGAACTGATAGATACCTATACGGCAGGTATCGTATTGACCGGTACGGAAATCAAATCCATTCGTTTGGGAAAAGCGAGTCTGGTAGATACGTTTTGCTATTTTGTGAAAGGCGAATTATGGGTAAAGAATATGCATATCGCCGAGTACTTTTACGGATCGTACAATAATCATACGGCACGCAGGGACAGGAAGCTGTTGCTTAGTAGGAAAGAACTGGAGAAACTTCAACGGGAAATGAAGAATCCCGGGTTTACAATTGTGCCCGTGCGTCTTTTTATCAACGAAAAAGGTTTGGCGAAACTGGTCGTTGCTTTGGCGAAAGGTAAGAAGGAGTATGATAAGCGGGAATCCATAAAAGAAAAAGACGACCGTAGAGATATGGCTCGTATGTTTAAAAGATGATGATAGGGTAATGAAAAAGACAATTTCTCAGATTGTATCCGACCGCATTCTTATTTTGGACGGAGCAATGGGTACAATGATCCAACAATATAATCTCACAGAAGAAGATTTTCGTGGCGAGCGTTTTGCGCATATTCCCGGACAGTTGAAAGGAAATAATGATTTATTGTGTCTGACACGTCCCGATGTAATTCAAGATATTCATCGTAAGTATCTGGAAGCAGGTGCGGATATTATTGAAACCAATACATTCAGTTCGACTACGGTTTCTATGGCAGATTATCACGTGGAAGAATATGTGCGTGAAATAAATCTTGCAGCTGTAAAACTGGCGCGTGAACTGGCTGATGAATATACTGCAAAGAATCCTGATAAACCGCGTTTTGTAGCCGGTTCCGTTGGACCTACCAATAAGACCTGCTCTATGAGTCCGGATGTGAACAACCCGGCTTATCGTGCCTTGACTTATGATGAACTGGCGGCAGCTTACCAACAGCAAATGGAAGCTATGCTTGAAGGTGGAGTGGATGCCATTCTGATTGAGACGATATTTGATACGTTGAATGCCAAGACCGCTATTTTTGCTGCAGAACAAGCAATGAAAGTAACAGGTGTTGAGGTGCCGGTCATGTTATCTGTTACCGTGTCTGATGTAGGCGGAAGAACATTGTCCGGTCAGACGCTGGATGCATTTCTTGCTTCTGTGCAACACGCCAATATCTTTTCTGTCGGTTTGAACTGCTCGTTCGGGGCCCGACAGTTAAAGCCTTTCCTTGAACAGTTGGCTGTCCGCGCACCTTATTATATAAGTGCTTATCCGAATGCGGGTTTGCCGAACAGTCTCGGCAAGTATGATCAAACTCCTGCGGATATGGCCCATGAGGTGAAAGAATATATCCAGGAAGGATTAATCAATATTATCGGTGGTTGTTGTGGAACAACGGATGCGTATATTGCCGAATATCCGGCTCTGGTAGAAGGTGCCCGACCGCATATACCGGCTCCTAAACCTGATTGTATGTGGCTTTCCGGCCTTGAGCTGTTGGAAGTGAAACCGGAAATAAACTTTGTAAATGTCGGAGAACGCTGTAATGTGGCCGGTTCGCGTAAATTCCTTCGTCTGATAAATGAAAAGAAATATGATGAAGCGTTGTCTATTGCCCGTCAACAGGTAGAAGACGGAGCTTTGGTGATTGACGTCAATATGGATGATGGATTGCTGGACGCTAAGGCAGAGATGACAACGTTCCTCAATCTTATCATGTCCGAGCCGGAGATTGCACGTGTACCTGTGATGATCGATTCCTCTAAATGGGAAGTTATCGAAGCCGGATTAAAATGCCTTCAGGGGAAATCGATCGTTAACTCTATTTCTCTGAAAGAAGGCGAAGACAAATTCCTTGAACACGCCCGGATTATCAAGCAATACGGAGCTGCGGCCGTAGTAATGGCTTTTGATGAAAAAGGACAGGCTGACACTGCTGCGCGTAAAATAGAAGTTTGCGAGCGTGCTTATCGTCTTTTGGTTGATGAAATAGGTTTTAACCCTCACGATATTATTTTCGATCCGAATGTGCTTGCCGTAGCTACGGGTATCGAAGAGCATAACAACTATGCGGTGGACTTCATCGAAGCTACCGGTTGGATTAAGGAAAACCTTCCCGGAGCGCATGTCAGCGGGGGAGTAAGTAACCTTTCTTTCTCTTTCCGTGGTAACAATTATATCCGTGAAGCCATGCACGCTGTGTTCCTTTACCATGCCATACAGCAAGGAATGGATATGGGGATTGTGAATCCGGGAACTTCTGTACTTTATAGTGATATACCGGTAGATATTCTTGAAAAGATAGAGGATGTTGTCTTGAATCGTCGCCCCGACGCTGCCGAACGCCTGATTGAACTGGCGGAAGCTTTAAAGGCAACTTCTGGCGAAGCTGCCGGACAACAGGCTGTGAAGCATGATGCATGGAGGGATGAATCCGTTCAGGAACGTCTGAAATATGCTTTGATGAAAGGTATCGGAGATTATCTCGAACAAGACTTGGCAGAAGCATTGCCACTCTATGATAAAGCAGTCAATGTGATTGAAGGTCCGTTGATGGACGGAATGAATTATGTAGGCGAGCTTTTCGGTGCAGGAAAGATGTTCCTGCCTCAAGTGGTGAAGACTGCCCGTACAATGAAGAAGGCTGTTGCTATTCTGCAACCGATTATCGAGTCGGAAAAAGTAGAAGGAACGACTTCTGCCGGAAAGGTATTGCTTGCCACAGTGAAAGGTGATGTACACGATATCGGTAAGAATATTGTTGCCGTGGTAATGGCTTGCAATGGCTATGAGATTGTCGACTTGGGAGTAATGGTTCCCGCAGAAACTATCGTTCAGCGCGCTATTGAGGAAAAAGTAGACATGATAGGTCTTAGTGGCCTGATTACTCCGTCTCTGGAAGAAATGGCCCATGTAGCTATCGAACTGGAGAAAGCCGGACTGGATATACCTCTTCTGATTGGTGGAGCTACTACGTCTAAGATGCACACGGCGCTGAAAATTGCTCCGGTCTATCACGCTCCGGTGGTGCACCTTAAAGATGCTTCTCAGAATGCAAGTGTCGCTTCCCGTTTATTGAATCCGCAATTAAAGGCTGAATTGGTAAATGAACTGGAGGCGGAATATGAGGCACTTCGTGAAAAGAGCGGATTACTGCGCCGTGAAACCGTTTCACTGGAAGAAGCACAGAAAAATAAGTTAAACCTATTTTAAAACAGTGTCACAATGAAAAAGATTTTCTCTTTCTTATGCCTCTTCATGGCAATAGTTGCAATGAGCTCATGTTCTTCTGCAAAAGAAGAAAAAGGAACGTCCGGAACCGGAAATGCTGCATTGGATAATATCTTTGAGCGTAAAAGCGTACGCACTTATCTGAATAAGGGAGTGGAGAAAGAGAAGATTGATTTGTTGCTTCGTGCCGGAATGGCTGCCCCTTCGGGTAAAGACGTCCGTCCGTGGGAATTTGTCGTTGTGTCCGACCGTGCCAAACTGGATTCAATGGCTGCCGCACTTCCGTATGCCAAGATGTTGACGCAGGCTCGTAATGCAATTATTGTTTGCGGTGATTCCGTGAAATCTTCCTATTGGTATCTGGACTGCTCTGCTGCTGCCCAGAACATCCTTTTGGCTGCCGAAAGTCTGGGACTTGGTGCTGTGTGGACAGCCGCTTATCCTTATGAAGACCGTATGCAGGTGGTGCGTAAATATACCGGTCTGCCTGAGAATATCCTTCCGCTTTGTGTCATTCCGTTCGGTTATCCCGCTACCAAAGAGAATCCGAAACAGAAATTTGACGAGAAAAAGATACATTATAATCAGTATTAGTAAACAAAAGTTTTGTCTTTTCAATAATTTCCTTACATTTGCGTCTGAATTAATTAAAATCTGATACGCAAATGTTTGGAATAGACGACCCTTTTATAATTCTGCCTTACCTGCTTTCGGTAGTATGTGTGATTTTTGCTGCCTGGTTCGGGCTGAAATACTGGAATAAGGACGACGAAAAAGACGAAACACGATGAATACATTTACACTCAGTTTGATTGTGATAGGCTATCTGCTATCACTTGCTTATCTTGGTTTTTTAGGGTATAAAAAGACAACGAGTACCAGTGACTATCTGGTAGGCGGGCGTCAGATGAATCCTATCGTTATGGCACTTTCTTATGGTGCCACGTTTATTTCCGCATCTGCTATTGTGGGCTTCGGGGGAGTGGCTGCCGCTTTCGGTATGGGTATCCAGTGGCTCTGTTTCCTCAATATGTTTATCGGGGTTGTTATTGCTTTTATCTTTTTTGGTTTGCGCACCCGGCGTATGGGGGCTAAACTGAATGTCAGTACTTTCCCGCAATTGTTAGGACGTCATTTTCGCTCACGTAATATCCAAGTCTTTATTGCTGCTGTGATTTTTATAGGGATGCCGCTTTATGCCGCAGTTGTGATGAAGGGCGGAGCCGTATTTATCGAACAGATCTTTCAGATTGACTTCAATATCTCTTTATTGATCTTCACGCTGGTGATTGCCGCTTATGTGATTGCCGGAGGAATGAAGGGAGTGATGTATACGGACGCTTTGCAGGCAGTCATTATGTTTGCTTGTATGTTGTTCCTGCTTTTCTCTTTGTATCAGGTGCTTGATATGAACTTTACGGAGGCTAATAAGGAACTGACTGCTATTGCTCCTCTGGTTCCGGAAAAGTTTAAGGCATTGGGACATCAGGGGTGGACTGCGATGCCTGTCACGGGTTCTCCACAATGGTATTCGTTGGTTACTTCTCTTATTCTGGGTGTTGGAATCGGATGTCTGGCGCAACCGCAGCTAGTAGTCCGTTTCATGACGGTGGAAAGTAGCAAGCAGTTGAACCGTGGTGTGTTTATCGGTTGTTTCTTTTTGATTATAACCGTAGGTGCTATTTATCATGCCGGAGCATTGAGTAATCTTTTCTTTCTGAAAACAGAAGGGGCGATTGCTACGGAAGTCGTACAGGATATTGATAAGATTATTCCATATTTTATTAATAAGGCAATGCCCGATTGGTTTGCCGCACTATTTATGCTGTGCATCCTTTCGGCAAGTATGTCGACGTTGAGTTCACAGTTTCATACAATGGGTGCGTCGGTCGGCTCGGATATTTATGGTACGTATAAGCCTCGCTCCCGTGGCAAACTCACGAATGTGATTCGTTTGGGAGTGTTATTCTCTATCTTGGTCAGCTATATTATTTGCTATATGTTGCCCCATGATATTATTGCCCGTGGAACTTCTATTTTTATGGGAATCTGTGCGGCAGCTTTCCTCCCTGCCTATTTCTGTGCGCTCTATTGGAAGCGGGCGACGAAACAAGGGGTAATAGCGAGTCTTTGGGTAGGAACTCTTGGAAGTCTTTTTGCTCTGGTATTTCTACATCAGAAAGAATCGGCTGCATTGGGTATCTGCAAGGCGTTGTTCGGACGGGATGTACTGATAGAAACATATCCGTTCCCGGTGATTGACCCGATATTGTTTGCATTACCTTTATCAGTCCTGGCTATTGTCGGAATCAGTCTGTTGACTTACAAAAAGTATTAGGCTTTAATTTTCTTCTTATAAGATTCGTACCGTGACACAATGTCACGAACGAAGTTATAAGTTTCTATACCACGGAAATACCCGTTTTTACAGACAGGATCAGTGAAGTATTCTTCATTGCTTTTAAGCAGGATGAAATTTTCTACATTATCTTTCCACACCAGTTTGTTCTTTCCGTATTTCTCTGCCAATGCCATGGCGTCATAGATATGTCCTAAACCGGCATTGTAAGAAGCGAGGATAAAATTGAGGCGTTCTTCTTTATCGGGAATCATACTGAAACTGCGGTCGGTAGCGGCAATATACTTGATAGCTGCCTTTACGCTTTCTTCCGGATTCTGTTCCTTTCCCGGAGGTACTCCCATAGCCCGGGCGGTGGCAGGCATTAGTTGCATTAAGCCTTTGGCTCCTGCCCATGAAACAGCTGTTGTGTCAAAATTGGATTCCGTATAAGCTAATGATGCAAGCATACGCCAATCCCAGCCGATTTCTTTGGAGTATTTTCTGAACAAATCGTCATAATGGGATATTTTTCCTTCTTTTAAGGAAAGGATAGGAGAGTGGGGCATCATTTTACTGTTTTCAAAATAACGTTTCATACTTGCTGTATAAGCCGGAGAAGTCATGTTCTCCTGATGCCATTTTGTAGCTGCGGCTGCCAGTTCGGGACTGTCTTTTCGTACAGCCCATGAAGAACGTTGGTCGAAACTGACGGACAAATCGATATTCAGATTAGGATAGTAGGTCTTGTTCAGTTTCGCTAAGTCATTGTCGGCTACCGTATAGGGAATTTTACCTTGTGCTACTTGCGTGATCAGGTCTTCCACAGTAATACTGTCACTGGTAACTTTGTGGATATGAATACCTCCTCCCAGTTCATTATTCAGATTGACAAGCCGGTCGTAATATTTCCCCGGTTTAACATATATGTCTTTTCCTACCAGCTCGGTTACATCTTTCAGAGACTTGCTTTTTCCCTGTTGCACAATCACTTGATGAGTAATGATATCTTCCCCGCAATAGAGGATACTGTCTTTCCATTCTTTTGTGATAGGCAGGTTGTAGGCAATCATATCTCCTTCGCCAGCCAATAACTTGCGGATTAATTCATCCACACTGTTGGCAACTTCAATCCTGAGCTTCAATCCCATACTTTTGGCGAATTGCTCACTAAGTTCATATTGAAAACCCATTTCCTGTCCACGATAGTTGAAATATGAAGTTGAACTGTAAAGCGTCAATACAACCAATTCTCCGCTATCTTTTATCTGCGAAAGATCGCGTACATTTTCATTCACCTTGTTATGTTGTTTATTTCGGCAACCTAACATGCAGCAGAACAACACAAGGAGTAGAGGGATAATCAGGTTTTTGGCGTTCATATTTGACGTTTTACTTTTCATTTTCAACTTACCATTCTCAACCCCTTAAGTGCTTCTTGATGTACATTGTCAGTATATCAATGGCTACTTTATTGCTTCCGCCTTCGGGTACGATAAGATCGGCATAGCGCTTGCAAGGTTCGATAAATTGCAGGTGCATGGGCTTGAGAACGCGTGTGTAACGTTCCATTACAGCTTCTGCTGTACGTCCCCGTTCGATAACGTCTCTTTGAATAACACGTATCAGGCGTTCATCCGGGTCGGCATCTACAAATATTTTGAGATCCATTATGTTGCGTAGTTTCTTATCGCATAAAGCAAGAATCCCTTCAATGATAACTACTTCGCGAGGTTCAATATGAATTGTTTCGGGCTGGCGGGTACAAGTCAGATAGGAATAGGTTGGTTGTTCGATGCTTTTTCCTTCTTTCAGCATCATGACATGTTTGGAGAGCAAACTCCACTCAAAGGCATCCGGATGATCGAAGTTAATGTTCTGGCGTTCTTCCACCGGGACGTGACTACTGTCTTTGTAGTATGAATCCTGAGGTAACAATACTACCTCCCCTGCAGGAAGGCTTTCTACAATTTTTCGTACGACGGTGGTTTTTCCGGAGCCTGTTCCGCCTGCTATTCCTATAATTAACATCTCTTTAAGTGTATATTTAAACCAAATAGAGTAAATTTGCATTGTTTATGCAGTGCATTGACCAGGCAAATATAGAAACAATTCATTAAAATAACAACGTAATGGTAAAACACATTGTATTATTTAAGTTAAAAGACGAAGTTTCAGCAGAGGAGAAACTTGTAGTCATGAATAAATTTAAGGAGGCAATAGAAGCGCTTCCGGCTAAAATTCCGGTGATCCGTAAGGTCGAAGTCGGATTGAATATGAATCCCGGAGAAACGTGGAACATAGCGCTGTATAGTGAATTTGATACGCTGGAAGATGTGAAGTACTATGCGACGCATCCCGACCATGTGGCAGCCGGAAGGATTTTGGCTGAGACAAAGGAAAGCCGTGCGTGTGTAGATTATGAATTATAATCCCCTAATTATTGAAAATGAAAAAGTTAATTTCTTCACTGCTTTTAAGCTTTGTTGTATGTGTTTTGCAAGCGCAGATCAAAGATCCGGTAAAGTTCAAGACTGAGTTCAATACTCTTTCTGACACGGAAGCGGAGATTGTATTTACCGCTGCCATTGATAAAGGGTGGCATGTGTATTCTACCGAACTTGGAGATGGCGGACCTATTTCTGCAACGTTTAATGTTGATAAAACGTCTGGCATAGAGCTACTGGGAAAACTGAAACCGGTTGGCAAAGAGGTCGCCACTTTCGACAAGTTGTTTGAAATGAAGGTGCGTTATTTTGAGAATACGGCTAAATTCATTCAGAAGGTGAAGCTCACAGGTGGAGCTTATGAAATAGAAGGTTATCTGGAGTATGGAGCTTGTGACGATGAAAGTTGTCTTCCTCCTACTGAAGTGCCGTTTAAGTTTTCCGGAGTAGCGAAGACAGCTAATGCTGCTGCAGCTAAAGCGGAACAACCGGAAAAAAAGGAAGTTGAGAAAAAAGAAGAGGCGGCTCCTGTTGTTTCTAAGGATACTGTAGCTATGATGGAACTGGTTCCTGCCACTACAACAGATGCATCTACGGGGATTCAACCTGCCGTTGCATCCGGTGAGCTCTGGAAACCGGTCATTAGTGAACTGCAAGCGTTAGGTGAAGAACATACGCAGGGAGATATGTCCTGGATTTATATTTTTGTGACAGGTTTCTTAGGCGGACTATTAGCTTTGTTTACTCCGTGTGTATGGCCGATTATTCCTATGACGGTCAGCTTCTTCCTGAAACGTAGTAAGGACAAGAAGAAAGGGATTCGTGATGCGTGGACTTATGGTGCGTCTATTGTTGTGATTTATGTGGCATTAGGCTTGGCTATAACATTGATCTTCGGTGCCAGTGCCTTGAATGCCTTATCTACTAATGCAATTTTCAATATTCTCTTCTTCCTGATGTTGGTAGTGTTTGCCGCTTCGTTCTTCGGAGCATTTGAGATTACATTGCCTTCGAAGTGGAGTAATGCGGTAGATAGTAAAGCGGAATCGACTACGGGATTACTGAGTATTTTCCTAATGGCATTTACACTTTCGTTGGTGTCTTTCTCTTGTACAGGTCCGATTATCGGATTTTTGTTGGTACAGGTTTCCACAACGGGAAGTATAGTAGCTCCGGCAATTGGAATGCTGGGATTCGCCATTGCTTTGGCGTTGCCGTTTACTCTTTTCGCTTTATTTCCATCGTGGCTGAAATCTATGCCGAAATCGGGAGGTTGGATGAATGTGATCAAGGTAACACTGGGCTTCCTTGAACTTGCATTTGCACTTAAATTCTTATCGGTTGCCGATTTGGCTTATGGCTGGAGACTGCTTGATCGTGAAACTTTCCTTGCTTTATGGATTGTTATTTTTGCTTTACTTGGATTTTATCTGTTGGGTAAGATCAAGTTCCCGCATGATGATGATGATAATAAGGTAGGTGTTACCCGCTTCTTCATGGCACTTGTTTCTTTGGCATTTGCGGTATATATGGTTCCTGGTCTATGGGGAGCACCGTTGAAAGCTGTCAGTGCGTTTGCTCCGCCTATGCAGACGCAGGATTTCAATTTGTATAAGAATGAAGTACATGCCAAATTTGACGATTATGATTTAGGAATGGAGTATGCACGTTTGAATGGTAAGCCTGTAATGCTCGACTTTACCGGATACGGTTGTGTCAATTGTCGTAAAATGGAGGCTGCTGTTTGGACTGACCCGAAGGTGAGCGACTTAATTAATAACGATTATGTATTGATAACTCTCTATGTAGATAATAAAACTCCGCTGACCGAACCTGTGAAGATTGTCGAGAACGGAACAGAACGTACCTTGCGTACTGTCGGTGACAAATGGAGTTATCTGCAACGTGTGAAGTTCGGTGCCAATGCACAGCCTTTCTACGTATTGCTGGATAATCAGGGAAAACCGTTGAACAAGTCGTATGCTTATGATGAAGATATTCCCAAGTATATCGAGTTTCTGCAAACTGGATTGGAAAATTACAAGAAGGAGAGATAATCTCCTTCTTAAAGGTTCTTCTTCAAATTTGTTGGTAAGGTGAATTAGTAAAATAATGATTTGCTAGCTTATAGTCGATAGTATCCTCCATTCTCCTCCTTCGGGAAGGAGGAGTCCCCGTAGGGGGAGGTGGTAGGTGAATGCATAAGTGAACTGCCCCCGATAGTTTTGTGTCTAACTATTGGGAGCAGTTCACTCTTTTTGAGGTAGCCTCACTATTGTCAAGTATGTTTTCTACCAGTTTCTTTTCACTGTACGATAGCCGTAACCGATAATCACAAGGAAACAGATAAAAGGTAGAATGAATGAAACGTTGACTGCCGGCAACCAACCGATTTCTTTCATATCAATAATGCTTGCTTGCAATGGAGGAAGAATAGAACCTCCGAGAATAGCCATAATAAGTCCGGCTGCTCCGAATTTTGCGTCATCTCCAAGACCTTTTAAGGCAATACCGTAAATAGTGGGGAACATTAGAGACATGCAGGCGGATACGGCTACCAGGCAATAGAGTCCATAAATATTTTGAAGGAAGATAGTACCTAAGGTGAAAATTCCTCCGAAAATAGCCAGAATCATTAATAATTTTCCTGCATTCAGATAACGCAGAATGAAAGTACAAATGAAACGGCTGATACAGAAAATAATCATTGCTATGATATTGTATTGCTGCGAAAGCACTTCCGCACTCTTTTCGTCCATGCCGAATTCCGGTGACATAAACAGGCGGGTACCATATTGGATTATAAAAGTCCAGCACATGATTTGTGCACCTACATAAAAAAACTGAGCAATCACACCTTCGCGATAACGTGTTTGGGTGAAAATACGTTTTAATGTCGGGAAGAAGTCTATTTTATGGTTCTGATCTCCGTTCTTTGGCATTTTTACGAATCGTATCAAGAGAAGCATAGCTACGATAATCAGACCGATGATAAGATAAGGGGCGATTAGCACTGCAAGATCGCTCTCTTTGATTGCCTGAAATTCACTCTCATTGAGTAAAGCACGTTCTTCAGTACCCATTGGATGTAATTTGGCTTGAATGAATTGCATGGCTACATACATTCCGAGCAATGAACCCATTGGGTTGAAAGATTGGGCAAGATTCAAACGTCTTGTGGCAGTATCTTCTGTTCCCATAGAAAGAATGTATGGATTACAGCTTGTCTCCAGAAATGAGAGTCCGCAAGTCAAGATAAAGTAAGCTATCAGAAACGGGTAATATTCTCCTGTCATTTTAGCAGGGAAGAATAGGAATGCTCCAAAAGCATACAGACCAAGACCTAGCAGAACACCTGCTTTATAAGAATATTTGCGGATGAACATGGCAGCCGGAAAAGCCATGGCAAAGTAGCCTCCATAAAAAGCGACTTGTACTAACGCTCCGTCGGTAGCACTCATCCGGAAGATTTTGGAAAATGCCTTTACCATTGGGTTGGTGATATCGTTTGCAAATCCCCATAACGCAAAACAAGAAGTGATGAGAATAAAAGGGATAAGATAATTGATGCCATCTTTTGACAGGATGGACTGTTTGATGTGTTTCATGGTTCTTTTGGGATATTTTTAGGTATTATATAAATGGAACATTCTCTCCATTGGTTTCCATTTTTCCGCGGAACTCATTCCGGGAGCGGCTTGTTGGAAGATAGCCATGTATTCCTCCCATTCCTGTTGGCGGGGAAGAGTATTCAGGCGTGCCATTGCTGTGTCCCAGTCGAAGTCAACGGGAGTTTCGACAATCATAAACAAGCGTGTGCCAAGAATATAGATTTCCATTTCGAGGATGCCTACTTCCCGGATACCTGCAAGGATTTCAGGCCATGCCTCCGCTTGACTATGTCTTTTCCGATATTCGGCAATCAATTCCGGAGAATCGCGTAAGTCAAGAGTCTGACAATATCTTTTGACTGGGACGCTGTAAGATTGGACCTGATAACCGGTTTTAGGTGTTTCCATATACTTTTTATTTTTTAGGATAATATACTTGAGGTGTGACACTTCGGCTTACAATCTCTCTTAATTCCCGGAGGTCGGAAATTTCTCCCTTAGCCATTGCTTGTGTCAGAATATTACCTATGGCAGTAGCCTCGACAGGACCAGCGTAAACAGGGATATTGAGTGCATCGGCTGTAAGCTGGTTGAGTAATTTATTCTGCGAACCTCCTCCAATGATGTTTAATTGGCGGATCGGGGAGGGGAGACAATGGTTAAGCTTTTCTACTGCCTGTTGGTATTTGAATGCTAATGATTGGAGTACACATTTAACGGTTTCCGCTTTGCTTTGAGGAATGTGCAGAGAGTGATCCCGGCAATAATTCATAAGAGCTGTCTCCATATTTTCCGGATTCATGAATTCCGGAGCGTCAACAGGGATGATTGTATCAGTTTCCACTTCGGCAGCTTGTGGTATGATTGTATCATAATGTTGTTCTTCTCCACGTGCTTTCCATTCACTCATCAAGCGTTGTAGAATCCATAGTCCTGTGATGTTTTGCAGGAAGCGGATGCGGCCTCCAACACCTCCTTCATTGGTGAATTCGGCTTTCCGTGCTTCTTCTGTCAATATCGGTTCATTGACTTCAACGCCCAAAAGCGACCACGTACCGGAACTTAGAAAAGCGATAGGAGTTTCTGTCGCCGGAACGGCTGCAACGGCACTGGCTGTGTCATGAGAACCTACGGCTATTACATCTACTGCACCCAGTCCGGTTTCCCGTGCAATATCCTCTTTTAAAGTTCCTCTGATAGTTCCCGGTTGGATAATTTCACCAAACAGATGCTCGGGAAGTTCTAATGCACGAATTGTTTCTTGTGACCAGTTTCGTCGTTTTGCGTCAAGTAATTCCGAAGTGGAAGCGATGCAATATTCATTATTGGCTATTCCGGTCAGGAAGTAACTGAAAAGGTCGGGCATGAACAGAAGTTGGTGGGCAATCTCTAATTGGGGATCCCGGTTCTGTTTCATACTATAAAGTTGGAATAGCGTGTTGATAGCCATGACCTGTATTCCAGTAGTAGTATAGTGTTGCTGTTCATCCAGAACCTTGAATACCTTTGCCGGCATTCCGTCTGTTCTTGCATCCCGGTAACAGATAGGGTTACTTAGCAAATTTCCATTTTTATCAATCAATCCGAAATCTACGCCCCACGTGTCGATACCAATTCCCTTGACGGTATATCCTTTTTGGGCAGCCAGCTTCAGGCCGGTTTTCATGTCTTCGAATAGGGCAGGAAAATCCCAGTAGACATGATTTCCTAATTTTACCTGACGGTTGGAGAAGCGGTGAACTTCTTCCAGTTCCAGCTTTCCATGGAGAAGGGAGCCGGCGATAATTCGTCCGCTACCTCCTCCAAAGTCTGCTGCTAAGTATGTGTTTTTAATGTTGTCTTTCATGGTATGGTATGTACGGATACTATTTTGTTTTCTTTCCTAATACATAGATTTCCAAATCTTCTATTTCTGCCGGTGTCAATACTGAATAATCGCCTCCGGACTGAACAATAATACGGCAAGCCATTTCGAAGAAGGTAGCTCGTTCGTACACTTGATTAAAGTCTTTTCCGCAGACAACTTGTCCGTGGTTGGTCAATAAGACGGAGTTGTGTTCCAACATGGCTTCAACTACTGCTTTGGCCAGTTCGGGTGAGCCGGGACGATAATATGGAATCACAGGTATTTCTGAACCTACATGGCAGGGAATTTCTGCTGTTACATTAAAATTAGTCGGCTTGTTTTTCATGCAGGAGATAGCCGTGGCATACTCCGACTGGAAGTGAAGTACCACATTTACATCCGGGCGTTCGCGGAGAATACCCAAATGGAAAGTACTTTCCATAGAAGGTTTTACACCATTAGTCGGTGTTCCGCTTGCTATATTGCAGATAGAGACTTTTTCCTTGCCAAGGGTAGGAACCCAAGAACCTGTACCGGAAATTAGTGCTTCTTCACCAATCCGCCAGGAAAGGTTTCCGCTACTGCAAAGCATAAGTTTTGCATCACCGTAGCGATGTGCTTGTTCAATGAACTGTTCGATATGTTCGTTAGTTATCATGATTGCAAAGATAAATTATTTATTAATAATAGTAACTCAAAATAGGTTAGAAAAATGGGTATTTAGGGACATACTCCCCCGGTAAGGTTTCCTTGCAGGGGATTGTCATTGCGGGCACGGATTACACGACTTTTAGAAATATGAAAGCAACAGCGTAATCCGTGCCTGAAAATTATTTGTAGATAGGACCGTAGGTTGCACAAGCTCTATAGTCTGCTCCTTCTTTATCCATACCGAAGGCATTCCATGCAGCCGGGCGGAACATTTCGTCTTCTTCTACATTGTGCATGCATACCGGAATTCGAAGCATCGAAGCAAGAGTAATCAGGTCTTGACCAATGTGACCGTAGCTGATTGCTCCATGGTTGGCTCCCCAGTTATTCATTACAGAATACACATCCTTGAAAGCCGGTTTGTCGCATAAACGGGGAACAAACCAAGTAGTAGGCCATGTAGGATCTGTACGCATATTCAGTTTTTGGTGGATTTCCGGGTCGATCTCGACAGTCCAACCTTCTGCAATTTGAAGAACGGGACCGAGGCCTTTAATTAGGTTCAGACGCATCATAGTTACAGGCATACCACCTTTTGACAAGAAATTAGATGAAAAACCGCCGCCACGGAAGTAATCACGGTCTGCCGGATACCAGGTCGTTGCTTTAAGGCAGTTTTCTACATCTGCGTCAGTCAGGTTCCAAGGTTCTTTCATTACCGGATTTCCTTCTGCATCCAATGATTGTCCCGAACCGTCTAGCGTTGTTGCTCCGGAGTTGATAAGGTGGATAATACCGTTGGCGGCCAGCCCTGTCAGTTCTTTGCCGGTTACACGTTTCACAGCTTCGGGGCTCCAGTAAGTACGTACATCAGAGAATATTTGAGCACGGTTGGTCAGTAAGTGTCCGAACAGCATTGCCACACCGTTGCAGGCATCGTTCTCGGTAGCTACCACGAATGCTTCGCGGATACCGTTCCAGTCGAAGGAAGTATTCAGCAGAGCTTCGGGATAGTCGCCATTAGGATAGAAGTCAGTCCATTGGCGTTGTCCTTGGAAACCGGCTGCAATAGCATTGTGGCCTAATGCTTCTTCTTTGAAGCCCATTTCTTTCAGTTTAGGATTACCGGTCATCAGGTCGCGCATGATAATCATCATCTTCACGATAAATTCCCAGTCTTTATCTTTCTCTTCGCGGTTTTTACGTTTTTCGGGACGATTTTTGAAGTCATCGCCTTCGTTTACTTTGCAATGCTTTTCTGTCCATGCCATTGCTTTTTCATATTCTTCGTGGTCATAGATACCTTCTTCCATGCGGCGGATGATTTCTGTCAGGTCGACAGACTCATTACGCATTCCCAGGTATTCCTGGAAGAAATCAGGATTAACGATAGAACCGGCAATACCCATAGATACGCTACCCATTGACAGGTAAGATTTTCCTCTCATTGTAGCTACTGCCTGTGCGGCGCGTGCAAAACGAAGAATTTTTTCCGCTACATCTTCGGGAATGCTGTTATCGTCCAAATCCTGTACGTCATGTCCATAAATGCCGAATGCAGGAAGTCCTTTTTGTGCGTGTCCTGCCAATACTGCTGCAAGATATACTGCTCCCGGACGCTCTGTTCCATTGAATCCCCATACAGCTTTCGGGTAATGAGGGTTCATATCCATAGTTTCCGCACCGTAGCACCAGCAAGAAGTTACGGTAATAGTAGAACCTACACCTTCTCTTTCGAACTTTTCAGCACAGGCTGCACTTTCAGCAACACGGCCGATAGTGCTATCGGCAATCACGCATTCCACAGGGCTTCCGTCACCGTTTTTCAGATTACTGCTAATTAATTCGGCTACTGCTTTAGCCAAGTTCATTGTCTTTTCTTCAAGGCTTTCACGAACGCCACCCTGGCGACCGTCGATAGTGGGACGAATCCCGATTTTCGGATACTTTTTCATGGTTTCTTAATTTTTTTATTTAGTAAATAACATCTGTGCTGAGCTGTGCTGATTGTGCGGCAAAAAAAATCAGAGTGACTTTCGAAGTCGCACTTCAGTAGGCATGTACTTTTGTATCGGGACATTGTTGAGTACGAAGTTTGCCGCTTCATTTCCCACCATTTCCCAGTCAATACTTAATGAAGTAATTCCTTCGTCGATGACCTCGTATGAAGGAATATCATTATATGCTAACAGACCGAAATCTTTTCCGCATTTCAGTCCTGCCAATCTTCCTTGTTTTACTACCTTTACTACATCTTGCTGTTTGATAGCAATGTATACAGTCCCTTTGCGGACCGTCAGGTTCTCGATATCTTCCTGTATTTCATGCAAGAAGCCTTCTTTTTCACAGAAACGTGTGAAATACTCCTTACTACTCTGAGGGTGTTTCAAACCTTTAGAAAACAGGAAAACGATTTGAAGATATTTCTGCATTCTTTCTTTTAGTGTAAATAATGCTAGATAGAATGAATCATCGAAATCCTGACAGATATACGAGTATTTATCTTTCTCAAATTTTCCGAAATCAAGGAGTAATAACCTGGAAGGATTGATTTTATTCAGAGCTGTGCTGAACTTTTCGTTATCGAAGTTCATCACTATATATTTTTTATACTTCCCTATGGATTCACGGATGATAGTATTGAAAAGCCGTTCATTGTATTGGTGGAATAACAAGTCTACTTTATAGTTGATAGGCAAATGTTTTATGAAACTATTGTATAAGGCCTCTTTGAAAGGAGTATATTCGTCAAGTAATAATAGAATATTGGTTACCTGACTGGTCACATAGTATCCTTTTCCCGGTGTAGAGTCTATCAGACCCCGTTCGCGTAAATCCAGAAAGGCCTTAAAAACAGTATCCCGTGATACTCCATATTGTGCACTTAACTGATTGATAGAAGGCAAGGAATCTCCCTCACGAAATTCTTTCATGGAGATTGCCTGGCTGAGCGTGTCTGCCAATTGTGTGACTTTGCTCGAGTGTTGGCCGAATGTTGCTTTCTTATCAGTTCGTCTCATCCTTATTAATTATTGATAACTGTGCTGAACTATGCTGATGCAAAGAAAGGAATTTTATTCTAAATAGGAGAAATAATTTACTATGTTTTATAGCATAAAGAGGATAATTTCACATGACGTAACATAGAATTTGCTATTTGTAGATTATCAGGTCTCTGTATAAAACCTCAGTTTCTCTCGTGTTGGAACAAAAAAATCCCCTCCGGCGAACCGGAGAGGATTTATAGCTTTTCCTTGTTTCTTGTTCGGAATCTGCCGAATTTATTCAGCAGCAGCTTCTGTTGCAGGAGCTTCTTCTGCCGGAGCAGCAGTTTCTTCTACAGGTGCTTCAGCAGCAGCTTTTTCAGCAGCTTCAGCAGCTTTCTTTTCAGCGAGTGCTTTTGCTTTCACTTCGTTGATTTTCTTTTCTGCTTCCAGGCGTGCTTTGGCTTCAGCTTTCTTAGCTTCATCTTGTTTAGCTTTCAAAGTAGCCAGACCTGACTGTTTGTTGCTTTTCCAAGCTTCGAATTTAGCTTCTGCTTCTGCTTCTCCAAATGCACCTTTTGCTACACCGCCAAGAAGATGTTTCTTCATGTATACACCTTCGCGAGAAAGGATGTTACGTACAGTGTCACTTGGTTGTGCACCTTTCAGTACCCAAGCCAATGCAGCGTCGAAATTCAAATCTACTGTAGCAGGATTGGTGTTAGGGTTGTAAGTACCAATCTTCTCAATAAATTTACCATCACGTGGTGCTCTGCTGTCTGCAATTACAATTGAATAGAACGCGTAACTTTTACGTCCGTGTCTCTGCAATCTGATTCTAGTTGCCATTTTTAATAATTGTTTTTAATTAATGATTTGAATTATGCTACTAACTCGTAATAGCGGGCGCAAAGATACGGCTTTTCTTTTGATTGACAAATATTTCTGTTCTTTTTCTTTATGAATACCGTTTCGGATAACGGAATAAGATAGCGAGCAGGGCGCAAGCTCCCATTGTAAACGGATAATAAAGATTGCCGATGATACTGATAGGAGAGATATTGGCTAATCCGGCAGCAATCAGCATTTGTGCCCCGTATGGGATAATTCCTTGTATCAGACAGGAGAAAGTGTCGAGGATACTTGCAGTCTTTCGCCGGTCAAGGTGGAATTTCTGCGCAATGTCTTTGGCTATCGGTCCTGTTGTAATGATGGCTATTGTGTTGTTGGCGGTACATAAGTTGGCGATACTTACTAAAGCGGCAATACTTAGTTCCGCTCCCCGCTTTCCGTTGACGTGGAGGGTTAGTTTCCGGATAATAAAGTTAATACCACCATTGTAGCGGATTGTTTCAAGCATTCCTCCGGCCAGTAAAGTAATGATTATCAGTTCGCCCATGCCCGTAATGCCTGTTCCCATAGCTCCGAACCAGTCGAACACATCAAAACTTCCGGTAGTAATACCGATAATACCACTTGTCAGGATACCTATGATTAATACGAGCATAACGTTCATTCCGGCAACGGCTGTTCCCAATACTATTATATAAGGTATAACTTTTATCCATTCGATAGTCTGTACTTGGGTGGGAGCAGTGATGGACAATCCCTGGAAAATATAAATACCCAGCACGATAATAGCTGCCGGGACGACAATCAGGGAATTTACCCTGAACTTATCACGCATCACACATTCCTGAGTTTTTGTTGAGGCGATTGTAGTGTCGGAGATAAACGATAAATTATCTCCGAAAAAAGACCCTCCGACAACAACTGCCACCATGAATGGGAGAGCAATCTCTGTCTTTTCGGCTAGTCCTACGGCAACAGGAGTGAGGGCAACGATTGTTCCTACACTGGTTCCTATGGATAGGGAGATGAAGCAGGCGGCTATAAATATTCCTGCTAGCAGCAGATTGTCGGGAAGAATATGCAGAGTCAGGTTGACGGTGGCATCAATAGCACCCATTTGTTTGGCACTTTGCGCAAAGGCACCGGCGAGAATGAATATCCATATCATCAGGAGGATATTCTTATTGGCAGCTCCTACGGAGAATTGGTAAATCCGCTGGTCCAGTTTCAAGCCGCGCGTGATAGCAATCGCGTAGCAGGAAGAAACAAGAAAAGCGACAGTGATAGGTACCTTGTAGAAGTCGTTGACGAGAATGGAAGTTACCAGATAGAGGCAGAGGAACACGAACAATGGACTTAATGCCCACCAGCTACCGGAACGGTCGTTATGTATTTTTTCTTCGGTCATAAATGAGATTAGTAATATTTGTTTGAGCTGCAAAGATAGTAAGGAAACACATAAGTAGTATAAAAGGCTCAGATTTTCATCTTTTCTTTTTCCGTTTGAGCCTTTCCTTTTTCGGTTTCGGAAATTTAAAGTTGGGCGCTTTTCTTTGTTTCCTCTATTTTCGTACCGTTGATAATATAACTAATGTAGAATAGAATGACAACGACTAATTATTCAATGTGTATGCTTTTTATCTGCCTGTTTGCATCGTGCGGAACAGGAGAAAAGAGGACTGATGAATCAATACGGATAAAAGTGGCAGAAGTAGAAATGTCGGTTCCTTCCTCGGAACGTGAGTTTTCGTTTATTTCGAAACCATTCAAGGAGACGGAACTATCTTTTCGGGTAGGCGGTCCTATTGACCGTTTTGAGGTATATGCCGGTAACTATTATCAGCGTGGGGATATCATTGCTGAAATAGACTCTCGTGATTTCCGTATCCGTAAAGAACGTGCAGAGGCTATCTATAATCAGGCAAAAGCGGAATTTGAACGGATAAGAGTGTTGTATGAGAAAAATAATTTATCTGCCAGCGCTTATGAAAAAGCACGTGCGGATTATACTTCTGCTAAGACTGCTTTTGAGACAGCGACAAATGAGTTACATGATACGCAGTTGATTGCACCTTTTGACGGATATGTCGGGGAAGTGTATATCGAGAAATATCAGGATGTGAAAGCGACTCAACCTGTCATCTCCTTTATTGATATTACTCAATTAAAGATAGAAGCTTATGTCACACAGGATATTGCACTTCAGGCCGGAGAAATCAAAGAAGTAAGTGTGCGCTTTGATATAGGTTCTGATGTTGTATATCCGGCGAAAGTGGTAGAAATTTCCAAAAGTACTACCCGGAATAACCTGTCTTTCCTGATGACGGCATTATTACCCAATAAACAGGGTGAATGGCCGGCGGGCGTTTCCGGAAAGGTTTTGCTTGATCTTCCTTCTTCTTCAACGACATCCATGATAACCATACCGCAAACTGCTCTCAATCATCGTCCTACTGAAGGAGATTATGTCTGGACGGTAGATAATGCTGCCGGAAAAGTCTCGAAAAGAAAGATTGTTTTAGGTGAATTACTTCCGAATGGGAAAGTGGAAGTGAAAGGTGGATTACAGGCTGGAGAAACGGTAGCTGTCAGTAAATTGCGTTTCCTTTCAGAAGGAACATCTGTAGAAATCATGGCTCAGAAACAAGGAATGCCGGTCACTGCTCAAAAGTAAATTTGGAAGTATGAAGTTTGTGAAATATTTCTTGCAGAAAAGGTCGGTGACTATTCTGCTCTTACTATTAGTCTTAGGAGGAGGACTACTTTCCTATGTCAAAATGGGAAAGCTGGAAGATGCTCCGTTCACTATAAAACAGGCATTGGTATTAACTCCATATCCGGGTGCTTCTCCTTCCGAGGTACAATCACAAGTGACTGATGTGCTGGAAGAATCTATACAGTCTTTAGGTGAATTGTATTATCTTAAAACAGAAAACCGGGCAGGACTTTCCAAGATAACGGTTTATGTGAAGAAGGAAATTCGTGCGGATGAAATGCAGCAACTGTGGGATAAACTCCGTCGGAAGGTTAATGATGTACAATCTAAGCTACCGGCTGACGCAGGTCCGTCCGTAGTAAACGATGACTTTGGCGATGTGTTGGGTGTCTTTTATGGGTTGACTGGTGAAGGATATTCGTATCGGGAACTGGAAGATCAGGCAAAACTCATTAAAAACGAACTGTTGAAAGTAAAGGACGTAGCCAAGGTCGAAATTTATGGTGTACAACCTCCGACGATTGATGTTATTCTCACCCCTTCCGTCATGGCGCGAAGCGGTATTACTCCTTCGGATATTTCCCGTGCTTTCGAGGCCCAAAACAGAGTAGTAGATGCAGGAGGTATTGATGCGGGTGTAAACAGAATACGGATTGAATCTACCGGAAATTTTTATTCTTTGGATGATATCCGGAATTTGACTATCGTATCACGTACGGGAGAGCATTTTCGATTGGCGGATATTGCAGAGATTAAGGAAAGTTATCAGACGCCTCCGAGCAATAAAATGCGGATTAATGGGAGTCCCGCGGTGGGTATTGCCATATCTACCGTACCGACTGGGAATGTCGTAAATATGGCGGAAGCTGTAAAAGGTAAAATTGAGCAATTTTCGGAGACAATGCCCGAAGGCTTTGAGTTACAGACAATTTACGACCAAGGTTACGAGTCGGCTGTGGCAAATCAAGGTTTTATCTGGAATTTGATAATTTCCGTTGTGACGGTAGTTGCCATTCTGTTGTTTTTTATCGGATTCAAAAATGGTATCCTGATAGGTAGTGGTCTGGTCTTTTCCATTTTTGCAACGCTGATTGTGATGTTGGCTCAAGGGATAGCTTTGCAGCGTATGTCACTGGCTGCAATTATTATTGCAATGGGAATGCTGGTGGATAATGCCATTGTAGTATCCGATTCGGCATTAGTCAATATGCAACGGGGGATGCGCAAGCGAGTGGCCATAATGCGAGCTTGTTCCTCAACTGCATTACCGTTATTAGCGGCAACAATTATCGCAATTTTAACTTTTTTACCTATATATTATTCACCGCATATAACCGGTGAGTTGTTGTCATCCTTAGTTGTAGTTATCGGCGTTTCGCTGATGTTCAGTTGGGTCTTTGCGCTGACGCAGACTCCTTTCTTCATTCAGGAGTTTGTTCGTCGGCCAAGACCCGACGAACTAAAGGATGCTCTTTTTGAAGGTAAATATTATGATAAGTTTCGTGCAGCATTGAGGTGGGTGATTTGTCATCGGTATGCAACAATAGGATGCATGGTTGTGATGATGTTGCTAGCGGCTTGGAGTTTCAAGTTTATTCCCAAGGTGTTTATGCCGGCGTTGGATAAACAGTACTTCACATTGGATGTATGGTTACCCGAAGGGACAAAAATAGAAGAAACGGACCGTCAGATAATGGAAATGTCGGAATATATCCGTGGGCAGGAGGAAACGGAAATAGTATCTACTTATATAGGAAGAACTCCGCCACGTTATTACTTGTCTAATGTATCTTTTGGACCTCAGTCCAATTATGCACAAATATTGGTAAAATGTAAAACGTCAGAACTTTCCCGTCAGTTGCATACCCGGTTACAAGATTCGATTTCGCTGAAATATCCCGAACCTCTGATTAAAGTGAATAAGTTTGAATTGAGTCCTTTGACGGAGGCCGTCATTGAAGCCCGTTTTCTTGGCCCGGACCCTGCTGTACTTGATTCATTGGTGGGACAAGCTATTGAAGTGATGCGACGAAATCCCAAAGTAGCGGATGCACGTAATGAATGGGGAAATATGTCGTTGGTAATTCGCCCGGTTTATGATCCTGTGAAGGCGGGTGCATTAGGTATCACCAAGGCTTCGATGATGCAGTCAGTGAAATCAATCAATGACGGTCTGCCTGTTGGTATCTACCGGGATGATGAGAAAAAGGTACCCGTTTTGTTGAAATCAGGTGATGTGGATATTACTGATGTCAATGCATTGGGAGATTTCTCAATTTGGAATGGAGAAAGATCGGCTCCGCTTTCGCAGGTCACGGAACGAATAGAAAGAAGTTGGGAATTTCCTCAGGTACGGACATATAACCGGCAACTTTCAATGGCTGCCATGTGTGGGGTGAAACCGGGCTACACCATGTCCGAGGTACATGGAGAAATACGGAAAGAAATAGAGAAAATCCACTTACCGGAAGGATACACCTTCTTTTGGGATTCTCAATATAAAGATCAAGGGGAGGCGATGCAGGCTATTGCGAAATATTTTCCGTTGGCATTTCTTGCATTGATAGTCATTTTGGTGGCCTTGTTCGGCAATTTCCGCGAGCCGGTTATCATTCTTTGCATTCTGCCTTTGTCTTTGATAGGAATTGCTGTTGGTATGTTGCTGACAGGGTTTGATTTTGGATTCTTTCCGATAGCCGGCTGGTTAGGTTTGCTTGGGATGATAATCAAAAATGTAATTGTGCTGATTGATGAGATAAATGTTCAACATCGGAGTGGAATTGATTTATATACATCCATTGTTGAGGCTACTGTTTCCCGAACCCGTCCTGTATTAATGGCTGCTACAACAACGATTTTCGGTATGGTGCCATTGTTGTTTGATGTTGCTTTCGGGGGAATGGCTGTTACTATAATTTTCGGATTGACATTTGCTACGGGATTAACGCTTTTTGTCACCCCCGCCTTATATTCCATGTTTTATAAAGTAAAAGGAAAATGAAGATGAGAAAAGGAATATTTAGCCTGTTGTTTTGTACTTTCGTCTTTTTGTCTTTGCCGGTTCTTGCACAACAAAGCACATTGCTGGAGAAATATCGGACTATGGCATTGGACTATAATCACGATTTGAAAGCAGCGGAAAAGAATATCGCTGCCAGTATGGAAGTAGAGAAATCTGCACGTGCCGATTTGAAACCGAAACTTTCCGGTGCTGCCAGTTTTCAATACACCGGAAATCCTATGGAACTAACTTTGGATATTCCTTCCATAGGGTTGTCGAAAACAGTGGAAGGAAAGAATTTAAACTATGGAGGTTCTCTGTCTATTTTACAACCGGTTTATACGGGAGGGCGTGTACTGGAGTCCATCCGTATGGCGCAACATCAGCAGGCCTTGGTCGGTAATCAGGCGAAAGCACTGAATGATGCTGTTTGTTACCAAACGGATATTCAGTATTGGAGTGCCGTTGCTCGGCAGGAAATTGTTGATGTCGCCGAAGACTTTCGTAATTCGATAGCAGCCTTGGTTAAAACAATAAAAGAAAGGGTAGAAGTAGGACTCGTTGACCCACAGGACCTGTTAATGGCAGAAGTGAAGTTAAATGAAGCGGAATATCAATTACTTCAGGCGCAAAGTAATTTTGAAACAGGCAGAATGGCATTAAACTCAATGATTGGTGTCCGGCTGGAACAGCCTACGGAGTTGGATGCGCAGATACCGATAGTAGTTGTCAGCGATTCTCTGTGGTTATCTACCGGGATGGGACGTCCGGAAATACAAATGGCTTATGACAAAATTCGTATTGCTGAGAGCACAAAAAAACTGAATGATTCGCAATTCAAACCTCAATTCTATGTGGGAGTAGAAGGTAGCTATTCATCTCCCGGATACAATTTCAAGAAAGATTTAGACTCAAACTACGCTGTTTATGCTAAAGTGTCCGTTCCTATTTTTGAATGGGGAAAACGGAGAAGCGAGAAGCGTGTTTCTTCCTTTCGTATCGGAATGGCGGAAGATAATCTAAATAAAGTCGTAGACCGGGTGGAATTAGAAGTGAGTGTAGCGCGTAAGGCATTGTCACAGGCTATTGAACGTGTTCGTTTGAGTGAAAGTTCGCTGGCTAAAGCAGAAGAAAATGAGGCAAAAGCAGTAGAACGCTACAATGAAGGAAAAGTTTCGGTGGTGGAAGTGATTGATGCGCAAACCTATCGGCAGACTTCGCAGGTGAACTATGTACAGGCAAAAGCTGCTGCACAAGGACATTATTCGGAATTAATAAAAGCGCTCCATAGTTATGATTATCGCTAAAAAGCAGTAACTTTGTGTGAAAAGAATCGTATGAATATAAAATTGAACCGTATATCATATAGTGCGCTGTTTTCAGGGCTAGGCGTTTTCTCTTTTTTCCTGCTAGCCAACTATGCGGAACTTTCCGATAGAGTATCGGATGCGTTATATTCGGTAGGAATGTTTCTGTTTTTTATTCTTGCGTTCAATTTGCTCGGATATTCTACTATTCGGCTGACTACGTGGGTAGATAATCAGTATTCGGTGAATATTCATCGTCGTTGGAAACTGATTTTTATTTATACAATGGTGATGTTGATGTTTTTTCTGCTCAATTATGGATTGTTGGTAACTGCCAAATTCTTGGTCGGTGCTTCACATCCTTTTGTTTTTCCTAATGGCGGGTGGCGTATCTTGATATTAGTTTGGTTGGTGGAACTGGTGATTTTAGGTTTGCTGCTTGCCAACCGTTCTATGCAGCATACCCTCAAATTGCAGAAACAGGCGGCTGCTTTGCAGGAAGAAAATAACATAGCACGCTATACAGCTCTTCAAAACCAGCTAAACCCCCATTTTCTGTTTAATAGTTTGAATACGTTGATTTCAGAAATCAGATATAATCCTAAAAATGCAGAACTCTTCACACAACATCTTTCCGACGTATATCGTTATACTCTCCAGTGTCAGAATCAGCGATTGGTGACGTTGCAGGATGAGCTTGGTTTTCTTGATTCATATATTTTTCTTCATCAAGTTCGTTTGGGTGATTGCATTTATGTCCACAACAATGTGCCGGATGAGTGGAAAGAGATGAAGATGCCGCCTTTGACGCTTCAGCTATTGGTCGAAAATGTAATCAAGCATAATGTGATCCATTCGGGGAAACCAATGGTTATCGAGCTGTGTAATGTAGAAGAACCTCCGACTCTGATAATCTGTAATCCGATTCGGCCAAAAAAATGCGGAGTCGTTTCGGGAATGGGGCTGAAAAATCTTTCCGCCCGTTATAAGCTCCTTTGTAATCAGGATATTGTGATAGAAAATGAGTCTGATAAATTTACCGTAAAAATTCCCTTGCTTTCATGAATAAGATAAAAGCTGCAATAATAGAAGATGAAGTGCCGGCGGCACGTTTGCTACATGAGATGATACAGTCGCTTCGCCCGGATTGGGAGGTGATGATTCTGCCCGGTACTATCGAAGAATCCGTTGAATGGTTTCATGTGAATCCTCATCCGGAACTTTTATTTTTGGATATTCAGTTGACGGACGGCAATTCATTTATGTTGATTGAACAAGCTCGGCCGGATAGTATGATTGTTTTTACCACCGCTTATGACGAGTACGCTGTCCGTGCTTTTGCGGTGAATAGCATTGACTATTTGCTGAAACCGATTCATCAGGAACGTTTATTGCAGACTATCGAACGTTTCGAGAGTCTCACAGAGAAATATATCCGTGATTTTAATCGGGAGAGCCGGATACTGGAGGTGTTGGAAAGTTTGTCTGATACGCAGAAGCTTCCGGTGGTAGAGAATAAAAAATATCGCACCCGATTTCTTATTTCTTCCGGTAATAAACTTTTTACTTTGGCGGTAAGTGATGTTGCCTATTTCTATTCGGAGAACAAGCTCACTTTTGTAGTTACCAAGAATAATAGAGAATATGTTCTGGACTTTGCTTTGGATAAACTCTGCGAACAATTGAATCCTGATGTCTTCTTTCGGACCAATCGTCAGACACTTGTTTCGGTAGATGCCATTCAGCGTATCGAACCCTATTTTTTAGGTAAGGCGGTTGTACACGTCCTGCCACCATTTAAAGATAAAATCATAGTCAGCAAAGACAAGATAGCGGCTTTCAAGGTGTGGCTGAATTATTAAGCCTTGCTTTTACAATAAGATAATGCGTTTCTGCATGATATCCATAAGCTGTGCCTTAAGCAACCGTGCATTGATAGGTTTGGGCATATAGCCGTCAAATCCGCTTGCCATTACCCGTTGTTCGTCCGAAGCATATGCAAAGGCTGTAATGGCAATAATCGGTACCTTGGCCGAATATTTACGTATTTCTTTGGTTGCTTCGTAGCCGTCCATGACAGGCATATTGATATCCATTAATACAATTTGCGGATCGTATTCCTTGAACATATTTACGGCTTCTTGTCCGTCCCAGGCATGTATTAAGTGGTAATCATATTTTAGTATCGACTCGAACAGTTTGTAATTACTTTCATTGTCTTCTGCAATTAGAATTATTAGTTTATCTTTTGCGATTGTAATACTTTGAATTTTTTTTTGAGGAGCTTTTTCTATGGCTTCTATCTGCTTATAGGGTAATGTGAACCAAAATGTAGACCCCTTTCCTTCTTCGGATTCTACACCGATTTTTCCACCCATGTGGTTGATGAGTGTACGGCAGATTGAAAGTCCTAATCCTGTGCCTTGTGCAAAAGAATTTAGTTTGACAAAACGTCCGAAGATGCTATCCAGCTTATCTTGGGGAATACCACAGCCGGTGTCGGTCACATAGAAATAAAGTTCATTGTTTTGCCGTTCATAGCCAAATCGGATACTGCCTTGGCTAGTGAACTTAATAGCATTTGTGACGAAGTTGATAATTAACTGCGATAACCTGTTCTTCTCTATGTTTGCAAAACAAGGTTCTTCGGGAGCTACAAATTCCAGTTTTACGTTGTCTGACTTTAATTTCAACTGGCAACTGTTTTCCAACTCTCTCATTAAGTCATTGATTTCGACATTGGAGTAATGTAAATCCAATGTGCCTGCTTCTATTTTTGACAAATCAAGGATGTCGCTAATGAGTTGCAGTAATAAAGTATTATTGTTTTCAATGATACTCACATATTCTTGTTTTTCTTCTTCCTCTTCGGTCGAGGCCAATATTCCGGAGAAGCCGACTATGGCATTCAGAGGAGTACGGATTTCGTGGCTCATATTTGCAAGAAAAGCGGATTTCAGGCGGTTGGATTCTTCAGCACGGTTTTTGGCGTTGATCAGCTCCTGTTCCATTTTCTTTCGTTCGGTGATGATGAGTGAAGACCCCACCAAGGTCAGTGGCTTGCCGTTTTTATCCCGGGTTTCAACAGCAGCTTGTGCTTCCACCCATTCTATCCTGTGAAAGCCTTTGTGAGTGTTGATTACGCGATATTCTTCTTTTACTTTTTCTGAACGTCCCTCTACCAAATCTTTGTAGGCTTGTTCCACTCGTTTCCGGTCTTCTTTAAATATTTTAGAGAAATATTGAATATCGGGCACTGCCAGTTGCTCCTCGGCTATACCCTTTCCCTGGGTACTGAGTTCTATCGGTTTATTGATATCACAAAGAATTGTTCGGCTCGTTAAGTCCCATTTCCACGGCACGATATTGGCTACATCGAGTGACATGGCAAGTTTGTTGTTAATCGTACTTAATTTTTGTTGTGCTCTGTGTAGTTCGGTACTGTCCAGGCAAAAGACGTCTATCATTTTGTTATGCGGATTTCCCCGGAGCACTATATCGTAAAAGGTATCTATTTTCCTGAAATAATAAGGGAATGTTATTGCTTTGTTTTCTGCTAATGCTATTTGGATGAAATGCAAAAACTCGGGCATGGACTCAGGGAATATCTCACTTGCTTTTTTACCTATCACTTCTTCCTTGCGATAGAAGTTCTTCTCAAAATGGCTATTTACATTCCGATAAATCAGTTCTACGGGAGTCCCTTTTTCATCGGTGATTAATTCTTCCTGCATATAAAGAATAGGCATATTATTTATCAGATTCTTAAAATCCGTCATGGCATCTATTTCTTTTCGTTGTGCGTTCTTTATTATGTTCAGGCTGTGAATACGGTAAAATAGTAGGAATGCTAGTAATACAACAAAACATAGTGTCCCTATAATAAAGTACTCATTTTGTTTCCAAAATGATAGTGGTTTGTTCAGGAAATGTGTATCCGGTGGACACATGGAAGGAGAAAATCCCTTGCGGAGTAAGATTTTATAATTGATAATGGGGGCACCATCTGTCGGTATGTAAAATGGAATATCGCGTGCTTGCTTGCCTGCGAGTATTTCAGCAATGGTATGGATTAATTGCTGGTTGAAGTGTTTTTGATTGTAGGTATAGCCACCTATCATTCCGCCGTTTTCTTCGGTGATGTCCACCATATTGAGAGTGAATATGGGGGCGGCTGTTGTCTCTATCAGTTTGTGGGCATTGGAGACTAACGAGGTGTTACCTGCAAATGTCGTTTTATAGAACCAGGAAGAAAATAAAACTCCTGTTGTTTTTGGATCAACGAAATACAATGAATCCAATAGTTGGTTCGTTGTCATGTCTTGTGGGGTTATAAACTGATACTCTACATTCGGATGCGTTTTTTTCAGTTTATTGCGGATATCTAAATTGTTGGTTTGGTTAATTTGCCGCGCGTCACCGATAAATATGAATTTCTTTATTTCGGGAACGATATGGCATATTAGTTGTATATTCTCATCCAGATAAAGATTTGAATATAAGAGAACCATATTATATGGGTCGGCCAATTGAGTGAGAGGAGTGCGGTCGGCTGTTGCAATGGCTTGTTTCTTGGTGTAAGTCTCCTGCGGACCCAGATAGTTTTCTTCCGAGCATAATACGATAGGAATGTCTCCCCACAGTTCTCTGTATTCATCGCGCATCAATAAGGCGGGATTTCCCAACAAAATAAGTAAACGGGGACGGTGTCTTTTATATTTTTGAGAAATCGACAGTTTGAATTCTTCCAGTGTGGAGTCATTTTCAATCATTAACATATTCATGTGTTCCGCATATAAAGCCAGTTGCGGGTCTTTCTGCACATATTCCGTTACCGTAGAAATCATGCGGTTACTCCAAGGGGAAGATTCTGCATAAGAGTTAATACATAAGATATAATTTGAAATGTCAATATGATCTCTTTGTGCTATACTGGGTACAATAGATATGAAACATAAAAGTAGCAACAATAAGCGTTTTTTTATATCCATGAAAAAAAGTCTTGTTTGTGATATTGTTATTTATAGATTGATCTTGCAAGGACAAAAGTAGTAAAAACAATCTGAAAATACCTACTTCCTAATCTGAAAATGGCAAAATGATTATATATTCGGAACTTTTAACTGTTTTCTTGTGTCTAAGTACGTAAGATTAATATGTTTAGACGCAGGCTTCTAACAGCATTTTGAATTATTGAATATGGGACTTTGCTTTGTATGGGGTGCGTAAACCAAAAACGCGAACCTTTTCCCTGTTCGGATTCCACTCCGATAGTACCGCCAAGATGCTCGATGATACTTCTGCAAATAGACAGCTTTAAGCCTGTGCCTTTCGAGAAGGTATTCAGCTTTACAAAACGGTCGAACACTTGGTTAACTTTATCAGGAGCAATGCCCATTCCTGTATCGGTCACGGAAAATTCTATCTTATTGATTTATAGCATCGTATATGAGGCGTTTTTGCTTTTTAAATCAACAGGTCATTCCTTTAAAAGGAACGACCTGTTGCACACCGAGAAATGCATTGTTTCTTTTAAAGGAACGAGCTTCTCTATAAACAGACTGCGTTGAGTTAATTTGTTTGTTTACATTTATTATTATATATTCCTGTCATTTGGCTTTATTTCAGTGCTTCAATAACTTGTGGTAACATTGTCCAAATAGTATTTTCATCCTGTGCAGTAAAGAAGTTACCGTCAATCTCTGATTTTTCATCGGTAGCTATTCCGTTTTGGATAGCCGGTTTGGCTAACGGATGAACAGCCACTTTCTTACCTTTCGTTATCCCTGTGAAGTCAAACATCATTGCACCGGCACAATGTCCGATCATTATTTTGCCCTTATCTCCGAAAGTTTTGATAACTTCCATTAGATCTATATTATAAGGTTTGTCTGCATTCTGCTGAAATACAGGTACAGCGTCTCCGCATGAGAAAACAAATGCGTCAAACTCATCCTCATGTCCTTTCAAATTAGCAATCACATCATCTGTTGTCAGACTGATTCCTGAATTTGTTTTAATCTCCTTCGTATCCGATACGGAAAATACTTTATATGAAATGCCATTTTCAAAAAATGCTTCCAGGTATTGGAATAATCCACAACCATTTACCGGATTTACTGCTAAAACTGCTACTTTCTTTGCCATAATCATAATTATTTAAATGAAACAATAGTTATTATTAGTAAGTTTATTACTTTTGTGATGCAAATGTATCTTCCTTTGTTGAGAAAAGCAAGAACGCACCTCTGAATAAGGAAGTTACATGGAAGTAACTATTGTTGTAATTCAGTTAAATACAAAACGTTAAAAGATGAAAAACTTTCACCCGACAGGAAATTGTCCAGTTAGAGATGTGCTCAGCCGCTTGGGAGATAAGTGGTCGATGCTGGTGCTTATCACTTTGAATGCCAATGGTACTATGCGTTTTAGCGACATTCATAAGACAATAGGAGATGTTTCTCAGAGAATGTTGACGGTCACTCTTCGTACACTCGAATCCGATGGATTGGTGGAGCGGAAAGTGTATGCGGAAGTACCTCCTCGTGTAGAGTATAACTTGACGGATACGGGAGGGACTCTGATTCCTCATATTGAAGGATTAGTAGGGTGGGCCTTGGAGAATATGAATACGATTTTGGAACATAGAAAAAATGATTAATAATAGGCGGTTGTATGAATATTCCCTATACACTCATACTTAATATTTGTAAACTCCTCATCTGTCATTATGCATCGTAAAAAATTCCATTCCGTAATTTTTCGGTGCTCTTATTTAATGGTATTTTTCACATAGTACAAGGTTGTTTCTGCTTTTGATTTTTCATATTACAAAGATATACTTATTTATATGGTGTTTTTGTTTGCACTGTGATATTTTTATATCTTTGCGAGAAGGGCTATTCAATATTTAAAAACATGGAGATAAAGAAAGTAATTTCAGATAAGAAAGAATTCCTCGAATTGTTACTCTTGGCTGATGAACAAGAAAGTATGGTAGACCGGTATTTGGAACGTGGCGATATGTTCGTTCTGTATGACAACGGATTGAAAGCAGCCTGTGTAGTAACCCGTGAAGGGGAAGGCATTTATGAAATCAAGAATATTGCTACTGTTCCTTTTTTTCAACGTCAGGGATACGGGAAACGTTTAATTGAATTTCTATTCGAGCATTATCAGGATAAGTGTACTGAAATGTTGGTTGGTACAGGAGATGTGTCTTCTACCATATCTTTCTACGAACATTGCGGTTTTACCATTTCCCACCGTGTAGAGAATTTCTTTACCGACAATTACGACCATCCGATTTATGAAGAAGGCAAACTGTTGACGGACATGGTATATTTGAAAAGAACATTCTAATGCTATTTCAGGATTATTTCAGTATCATGGTTTTTCTTTGCCGAGGATAATTTGTTATCTTTGCAACTTTAACCCGAAAATCAATGAGTAGCAAATTTATAATTATTAGAGTTTTATTGTTTGTGTTGTTGGTTGTTGGTACAACTTCTGCCATGATCGCACAAGATAATGATTTCACAACCTGGACTAAATTCAAAGTAAATCATAAGATTGACTCCCGCTTTGCTGTTTCCGGTGATTTGGAATTGAGAACGGAAGATGATATGAGTGCGATTGACCGTTGGGGAATTTCTGTCGGAGGTGATTACCGTGCCTTTTCGTTTTTGAAATTTGAGATTGGTTATGAAACGCATTATCGGAACTTAGGTGAAATAGGGTGGAAGTTCAGACACCGTTATCGTATTGGAGCTACGGCCAGTTTTCGTTATCAATGGCTCAAAATGTCTTTGCGGGAAAGGTTTCAGCAGACTTTTGATCGTGGAGAATCAGAAACTCGTTTACGTTCCCGGCTGAAGTTGGGATATGCTCCCCAAAAAGGAATTGTTTCACCTTATTTCTCTATTGAAATTTATCAAAGTTTGGATGATGCACCTTTTTGGCGGACAGCTCGTTTAAGGTATCGTCCCGGAATAGAGATTGATTTAACTAAGCGCTGGTCTCTTGATGCTTTTTATTGTTATCAATATGAATCTTCGCGAGGTAAGCATATTGCAGGGGTAGAGGTCGGTTATTCTTTTTGAGAATCATCAGATTGCTAATATAATAAGGTGAAATAGGAAATCTCTGATATATATCAGTTTTTTGTAAGTTATTGATTATTTAGTATTTAAATAAAAATATAAAACTTTCCAAATAAAAATATTCTCTATCTGAATTATAATGTATACTTTCGTCCCTTGCATTTCAAAATGAAGTGCTGGAATCAAGATTCTACAGTTGCAACAGACGTGTTGTATAGTATCTCATAACCGCAAGCTAATACTTTCTCTTATGTCATTCTTTCTGTTCTATCAGAGATTTCTAATGGGAAATTAATAAAAAATAAGATGAAAGTATTTCATTATTTACCCAAGAACATAGGTTCTTTTGCTATTTTCTCTATCTTGCTGACTGCTTGTGTGAACCACATTTCGGAAGAAAATGAAGCGATAATTGCTGATGGAAATATTCCATTGAAGTTTGTAACTGACATACATGAATTGACTAATACTCGTATTGTCGGTAATAGTTTTGAAGAAGGAGAAGGAGTCGGTTTATTCGCACTTGCGGGTTCCACTACGATGCAGGAGGAACGCTATGTAGATAATCTTCATTTTGTTCGTTCTTCCGGAGGCGAGTTTCTGTCGGATGAGTTGGTATATTATCCGGATGACGGAGTGACCCTTAATTTAGTGAGCTATTATCCTTATCGGCAAGAGGGAGTGGCGATAGGAGAGAGCACGATGTCGGTATCAGTAGAAACAAATCAAGAGGTTGCTGCTGATTATTCTCGTTCTGATTTTTTGGTTGCTATCCGAGACGGTGTTTCTGCAAGCATAGATGCCATTCCTTTGACTTATAATCATAAGTTTTTTCGTCTGAAGATAGCGATTGTGCCGGGTGAAGGTGGCAATGTGGAAGATTTATTGGCAGCTGATCCCCACCTTTCGGTTAGTGGCTTTTATACAAAAGCAATATATGATTTTCAGAAACAGTCTTATTCCGATTATTCGGAAGAAAATGTTATTATCCCGGCCGGAGTATGGCAGATAGAGGCTGAAAAGAAGTTGATAGGGAAAGAACTTATCTTGATACCGCAAGAAGTTATGGCCGGATATCAGTATGTGGCGCTGGAAGTTGAAGGCAAACAGTATATTAGCTTGTTACCTTCAACTCTGAATTTGCAGGAAGGCAAACAAAGAGAGCTGGAAATAACTTTTGTAGCTGCTGAGGATATTTTGATGAACAAAGTTAGTGGAGAAATTAGCGATTGGAAAGGTGATGAAACTGATCATGCCGAATCGGAAAATCTTCATAAATATATAGATGTGTCGAAATTGACGTTTGCAAAATCGAATGTATATAAAGTCTTGAACGCAGGAAAACAGGTGGCTGAAATATGTAAGGAATATCTGGTGACTCCGGACTTTTCTTCTCAGGCAATAGTTGCTTATCCGATGAAGAATGATGCTACTGCTGATTTATCTCAAGGAGTGGTAGTTCAACTTCTAGGGCAAGCTGGTAAGGTGCATGGTGGTAAAGTGTCGTGGAATATAGATGAGCATTCGTTGACTTATATTGCCGGGACTTTGCCTGTTTATAATAATATTTATGTATTGGCAAACGGAAAAGTTACTTTGTCAATAACAGAGGCAGATGATGTGTTACAGGTATTAGCATTAGATGATGTGGCTCGTGATGTACGTGGAGGAGTAATTCATAATTATCCGTTGGTGAAAATCGGAACACAGTATTGGATGCGGAATAATCTGGAAGCAGCTTTGTTTGCGAATGGTGATGAAATTCCGAAATTGAATGAAGTTACTGAAAATGCTGTCGGGTATTTGCTATCCTGTACAAATAATTACCTTTATACCGCTAGTGTAGCATTATCTCCTGATTTCTTGCCACTCCATTGGAATATTCCAAATTGGGAGGACTGGAATATCTTAAATTCTTACCTGAAAGGGGATGTTTCTTTATTGAAATCGGGTGAATGGGTATCTATAGACGGGGCAGAAGTGTTGCCCGTTAACAATGATTCAGGTTTTAACGGACTTCCTGTAGGAATGTATTCTTATCCGGATCTAAGTGTTTTAGAAGGCAAGTTTTTAGGATATTGGACACTGGATGATACAAATACGGAAATGGCTGAATCTGTCTTTTTTTTGAAAAGCAATGCAAATACTATGGAAACGGCCACATCAGCTGTTGAAAGAAAGGCTTTTTCTATCCGTTGTATCCGAAAGTAAATCTATGGAAATGATTCGTCTTTTTCATATTTTGCCTATATTTGGGAAGTAAAACTAAATAATGGAGAGAATTATGAAGAAGATAATAAATCCTTGGAAAGGTTTGGAAGGATACAATTGTTTTGGTTGTGCTCCCAATAACGAAGCCGGAGTAAGAATGGAATTTTATGAAGACGGTGACGAAATCGTGAGTATCTGGAAACCGCGTCCTGAATATCAGGGTTGGATTGACACTTTGCACGGCGGTATTCAAGCTGTTTTATTAGATGAAATTTGTGCTTGGGTTGTGTTGCGTAAATTGCAGACAACGGGAGTAACTTCTAAAATGGAAACTCGTTACCGGAAGTCTGTCGATACGAAAGATTCTCACGTTGTACTGCGGGCTGCTATCAAGGAAATAAAAAGAAACATTGTTATCATCGAAGCTAAGCTATATAATAAGGATAATGAAGTATGTACGGAGGCAGTTTGTACCTACTTTACTTTCTCACAGGAAAAGGCGAAAAGCGAAATGCATTTTTTGCACTGTGATGTAGAGCCGGAAGAAATACTACCTTTAATTTGAAATAAAAATTCAAGTTTTTGTGATAAATGTTTGGAAGTATGAAACAAATGCTTTACTTTTGTCGCAGTTAATAAAAGAAGTATGAAATATACAGCTACACATCATCATCATCATTTTCCTAACGAATAACTCGGTGGGCATAGATGATATTGTGTATACTCTATATAACGATAACAAAGGCTTGCCGAATACGGTAAGCCTTTTTTTATTCCCTTAATTCGAATAGTAATTAATAATAAATAATTAAATAAGATCATGTTAAGAATTGCAGTACAGGCCAAAGGACGTCTTTTTGAAGAGACAATGGCACTTTTAGAAGAGTCGGATATCAAGTTGAGTACTACTAAACGTACCTTGTTGGTGCAGTCTTCCAATTTTCCTATTGAAGTATTATTCCTTCGTGATGATGATATTCCACAAACAGTAGCTACCGGTGTAGCCGATTTGGGTGTTGTCGGTGAAAATGAATTTATGGAAAAAGAAGAAGATGCTGAAATCATTAAACGCTTGGGATTCAGCAAATGCCGTTTGTCACTAGCTATGCCGAAAGATTTGGAATATCCGGGATTATCATGGTTTAATGGAAAGAAAATTGCCACTTCTTATCCTGTTATTCTTCGTAATTTCCTGAAGGAAAAGGGCGTGAATGCAGAAATTCACGTTATTACCGGTTCCGTAGAGGTATCTCCGGGCATTGGACTGGCTGATGCTATTTTTGATATTGTAAGTTCCGGCTCTACTTTGGTCAGCAACCGTTTGAAAGAAGTGGAGGTGGTCATGAAATCTGAAGCTCTACTGATTGGTAACAAGAACATGAGCGATGAGAAGAAAGAAGTGTTGAATGAATTACTGTTCCGCATGAATGCGGTGAAAACAGCAGAAGATAAGAAATACGTATTGATGAATGCTCCGAAGGATAAACTGGAAGAAATTATTGCCGTCTTGCCGGGTATGAAAAGTCCTACTGTCATGCCATTAGCGCAGGAAGGCTGGTGTTCGGTTCATACAGTATTGGACGAGAAACGTTTTTGGGAGATTATCGGAAAGTTGAAAGCTTTGGGCGCAGAAGGTATTCTGGTATTGCCGATTGAAAAGATGATTGTGTAAAATACGTGGAAATAAATAATCTATGCTGAAGAATGAAAGTAATTAAATACCCTACAAAAGATCAGTGGACGGAACTCTTGAAACGTCCGGCACTGAATACGGAAAGTCTATTTGACACAGTTCGTACCATTATAGACAAGGTAAGGGCAGAAGGTGATAAAGCTGTACTCGAATATGAAGCAACCTTTGATAAAGTAACCTTGTCCTCACTTGCTGTTACTCCTGAAGAAATACGGGTAGCCGAAACATTGGTGAGTGATAAATTGAAAGCCGCTATCTCTTTGGCTAAACAGAATATCGAAACATTTCACTCAGCTCAACGCTTTGTCGGAAAGAAGGTAGAAACGATGAACGGTGTAACCTGTTGGCAGAAAGCAGTGGGGATTGAGAAAGTCGGGCTTTATATCCCGGGGGGAACTGCTCCGCTTTTCTCAACCGTATTGATGTTGGCTGTTCCCGCAAAAATTGCAGGATGCAAAGAGATCGTACTTTGTACTCCTCCTGATAAAGAAGGAAATATTCACCCGGCTATTCTTTTTGCTGCTCAACTGGCGGGAGTGAGCAAGATTTTCAAAGCAGGTGGTGTGCAAGCTATCGCTGCTATGGCCTATGGAACAGAAAGCGTACCTAAAGTATATAAGATCTTCGGTCCCGGAAACCAATATGTGACAGCTGCCAAACAATTGGTCAGCTTGCGTGATGTAGCTATTGATATGCCTGCGGGTCCATCGGAAGTAGAGGTTTTGGCTGATGCATCGGCAAATCCGGCTTTTGTAGCTGCGGATTTATTGTCTCAGGCAGAGCATGGAGTGGATAGCCAGGCTATGTTGATTACAACTTCCGAGAAACTGCAAACGGAAGTTATGGCTGAAGTAGAACGTCAATTAGCTGAATTGCCTCGTCGTGAAATTGCCTCCAGATCGTTGGAAAACAGTAAACTAATTCTGGTTAGAAATATCGATGAAGCATTGGAACTCACGAATGCTTATGCTCCCGAACACTTGATTGTGGAAACGGAAAACTATATGGAAGTAGCCGAACGGGTCACTAATGCCGGTTCTGTCTTCCTAGGTGTTTTGACTCCTGAAAGTGCGGGCGATTATGCTTCCGGCACCAATCATACCTTGCCGACTAATGGATACGCGAAAGCATATAGCGGTGTAAGTCTGGATAGCTTTATCCGTAAGATTACATTCCAGGAAATCCTTCCGGAAGGGATAAAGACCATCGGTCCGGCTATCGAAGAAATGGCCGCCAATGAACATTTGGACGCACATAAGAATGCCGTCACTATCCGCCTTAAAGCAATTAATAAGTAATAACTGAAAACTAAAAGAGTATTGCTGATGAAAACGTTACAAGAACTAACCCGCCCGAACATTTGGAAGTTGAAACCTTACTCTTCGGCTCGTGATGAATATAAAGGTTATACGGCTTCTGTCTTTTTGGATGCAAACGAGAATCCGTACAATACACCTCATAACCGTTATCCGGACCCTATGCAGTGTGAACTGAAAACACTGCTGTCGAAAATAAAGAAAGTGTCTCCCGAACATATTTTTCTGGGAAATGGCAGTGATGAGGCTATTGATTTGGTATTTCGTGCATTCTGCGAGCCGGGTAAAGATAATGTGGTCGCTATCGACCCTACTTACGGAATGTATCAGGTGTGTGCCGATGTGAACGATGTGGAATACCGGAAAGTGCTGTTGGATGATAACTTTCAGTTTTCGGCAAATAAATTATTGGCAGCTGCCGATGAACATACCAAGCTGATTTTCCTTTGTTCACCGAATAATCCAACAGGAAACGATTTGATTCGGTCTGAAATAGAAACACTCCTTCGCGAGTTTGAAGGATTGGTAATACTGGATGAGGCATATAGTGATTTCTCCGATGCACCTTCTTTTCTGGAAGAATTGGATAAGTACCCGAATCTTGTTATATTCCAGACATTCTCCAAAGCATGGGGATGTGCTGCCATTCGTTTGGGAATGGCATTTGCGTCAGTAGAAATAATCGGTATCCTGAGCAAAATCAAATATCCCTATAATGTCAATCAACTGACTCAGCAACAAGCTATTTCTATGTTGCATAAACATTATGAAATAGAACGTTGGGTTAAAACGTTGAAGGAAGAACGTGATTATCTGGAAGAAGAATTTGAGAAATTACCTTGCACCATCAAACTGTTCCCGTCTGATGCGAACTTTTTTCTGGTTAAAGTGACGGATGCGGTGAAAATATACAATTATCTTGTAGGTGAAGGTATCATCGTGCGCAATCGCCATTCGGTTTCACTTTGCTGTAACTGTTTGCGTGTAACAGTGGGCACCCGGATAGAGAACAATACGTTATTGGCTGCTCTTAGAAAATATGAAGGATAATGGACACGAAGAAGAAAGTATTATTTATAGATAGAGATGGTACATTGGTCATTGAACCGCCTGTTGATTATCAGCTCGATTCGTTGGAAAAACTAGAATTTTACCCGAAAGTATTCCGTAATCTGGGCTTTGTCCGCAGTAAACTCGATTTCGAGTTTGTAATGGTTACTAATCAGGATGGACTGGGCACTTCATCTTTCCCGGAAGAAACATTTTGGCCTGCTCATAATTTGATGTTGAAAACATTGGCAGGAGAGGGGATTGCGTTTGATGATATTTTGATTGACCGTAGTTTTCCCGAGGATAATGCACCGACCCGTAAACCGTGTACCGGAATGCTGACAAAGTATATTGATAATCCTGACTACGATCTTGCCGGAAGTTTTGTGATTGGTGACCGTCCCACTGACGTGGAACTTGCTAAGAATTTGGGATGTCGTGCCATTTATTTGCAGGACTCAACAGAAAGCTTGAAAGAAAAAGGACTGGAGAATGTTTGTGCACTTGCAACAACAGACTGGGATCAGATAGCCGAGTTCCTTTTTGCCGGTGAACGAAAAGCAGAGGTTCGTCGTACAACGAAAGAAACGGATATTTATGTTGCCTTGAACCTTGATGGAAGCGGCATTTGCGATATTTCCACCGGGCTTGGCTTTTTCGATCACATGCTCGAACAGATCGGAAAACACTCCGGTATGGATTTAACGATTCGTGTAAAAGGAGATTTGGAGGTAGACGAACATCATACTATCGAAGATACTGCTATTGCTTTAGGGGAGTGTATTAATCAGGCTTTAGGTAGTAAGCGTGGGATTGAGCGCTATGGCTATGCACTGCCTATGGATGATTGTCTTTGTCAAGTTTGTCTGGACTTCGGTGGTCGCCCTTGGTTAGTATGGGATGCTGAGTTTAAGCGCGAGAAAATAGGAGAGATGCCAACGGAAATGTTTCTTCATTTTTTCAAGTCATTGAGCGACGCTGCAAAAATGAATCTGAATGTCAAAGCAGAAGGGCAGAATGAGCATCATAAGATAGAGGGAATTTTTAAAGCCCTTGCACGTGCCTTGAAAATGGCAATTAAGAGAGATATCTATCATTTTGAACTTCCTTCCAGCAAAGGGGTACTCTGATTTCTTAAATACACAGACTTATGCAGAAACGAATCCTGTTAAGCCTACTTTGGGGAGTAATCTTTTCTATTTCTCTTTTTAGTCAAAACCTGAAAGCAGAGAAGATTACTCTTCCCGATAGTAAACTGAATAATTTATATAAGATAGATTCAGGTGTATATCGTTCCGAACAACCTTCACACTCGGACTTTAAAGCTCTCGAAAAATATGGTATTGGGGAGTCTCTTAATCTTCGTAATAGACATAGTGACAATGATGAGGCGACAGGAACGACTGTGAAACTTCATCGAGTAAAGATGAAAGCGCACTCGGTAGATGAGGAACAGCTGATAACTGCATTGCGCATCATAAAGAATCGTAAATCGCCCATTGTCATTCATTGTCATCATGGCTCTGACCGTACAGGAGCCGTGTGTGCTCTTTACCGTATTATATTCCAGAATGTCTCCAAAGAAGATGCAATTCGTGAAATGACTGACGGAGGCTTTGGCTTTCATCGTATTTATAAAAACATTATTAGAAGAATCAGGGAAGCTGATATTGAACGAATAAAAAGAGAAGTGATGACTGTTGGAGGATCGTACTAGTACCCTGTTTGTACTACCGCGCTGTCACAACCGTGCCATCGCATTGGCACAACTATGCCATGCCGTTGGCACAGTTGTGCCAATGGGGTGGCACAAGCCTATTAATAGGATGCCTATAAAGCTTCTATTTCTTTAAGCCACATGGCTGAATTTGCATCGCTCGGCATTCGCCAATCCCCTCTCGGACTGATAGAAATACTGCCTACTTTAGGACCATCAGGCAAGCAGGAACGTTTGAATTGTTGATTGAAGAAGCGGCGGAAAAAGATAGCCAGCCATTTCTTGATTGTCTCTTCATCATAATTACCTTTGAATGCGATGTTTGCCAGATAATAAATCTTTGAAGGGCGGAAACCGAAACGTAGGAAATAATAAAGGAAGAAGTCGTGTAGTTCGTAAGGACCGACTAGGTCTTCCGTCTTTTGTTTGATTTCTCCGTTTTCGTCTGCCGGAATCAGTTCCGGACTGATAGGAGTATCCACTATATCAAGCAATGTGGTTTTTGAATCTTCGTCCACACCATTTTCTGCTACCCACTGTACCAGATATTTTACGAGTGTTTTGGGGACGCTTGCGTTAACGCCATACATAGACATGTGATCGCCATTATATGTTGCCCATCCTAAAGCAAGTTCTGATAAATCTCCTGTACCTATTACCATTCCCCAGGTTTGATTGGCCACGTCCATTAAGATTTGTGTACGTTCGCGTGCCTGTGAATTTTCGTAAGTGACATCATGCACATTTATATCATGGTCTATATCCTTGAAATGTTGAATACAAGCGTCTTTAATACTAATTTCACGAATAGATATTCCTAATGATTTCATCAGGTTGATAGCATTATGGTAGGTGCGGTCAGTCGTTCCGAAACCGGGCATTGTGATTCCAAGAATTCCTTTTCTGGATAATCCTAGTTTATCAAACGTTTTCACGCAGACAAGTAGTGCAAGCGTTGAATCCAATCCACCGGAAATTCCTACTACGGCAGTCTTGGCTCCTGTGTGGACAAGCCGTTGTGCCAATCCCGCTACCTGAATAGCGAAAATGTCTTCACAGTGTTCGTTTAGTTCTTTTCCTTGTGGTACAAATGGATGTGGATGGAAACTTCGGGTGAGGGTTAGTTCTTTACTGTTTACAAATTCTGTGGCAACAGAGACTGCTCTCTTGTCTCTTAAATTAGCTTGATTAGCCGCGAAAGTTGTGTTGATTCTACGTTCTGCGCGTATACGTTCTACATCAATCTCGCTGATAATAAGCTGTTCTTCCATGCTGAATCGCTCACTGCGTGCAAGCAGACTTCCATTTTCGTAAATCAATCCATTCCCGGCAAAGACTACATCAGTAGTAGACTCTCCGAAACCGCAAGATGAAAAGACATATCCTGCGATACAGCGTGCAGACTGTTGACTGATGAGAGAACACAGATAATTGTGTTTTCCGATACCTTCATTGTCTGCCGACATATTGAATAGGATTTCCGCCCCTTGTAAAGCTAGCGATGAGCTGGGAGGAATCGTGGACCATAGATCTTCACAAATTTCAATTCCGAAAGTAGTATCTGAAGTTTCAAAAAGCAAATTAGCTCCTATGGGAGCAATTTGTCCGCATAGGCGTACATTGTCTGTTGTTAGTTGAATCGCGGAGGTGAACCAACGTTGCTCATAGAACTCTTTATAGTTAGGGAGATAAGTTTTGGCGGTAACGCCTAGTACTTTTCCTTTCTGGATAACTACTGCGCTGTTAATAACCGTCGAGTTGACAACTACCGGCATACCAACAATAGAAATAATGTCCAATTGGCGCGTATTATTCAGAATTTGCATTAATCCCATTTCTGCTTCTTCCAGCAAAAGCTGTTGACCGAACAAATCGCCGCAAGTATATCCGGTAATACTCATTTCCGGGAAAATGATGATTTGCACTCCCTTTCCTTCGGCTACTGCAATCAGGCTTTCTATTCTCTCTACATTGAATTTACAGTCGGCCACTTTCACGTGTGGCACGGCTGCTGCTACTTTCACGAATCCGTAGTTCATCTTATACCTTTTTATATATAATGAGTGCAAAAATAGGAAAATAGTTTTGAATATTTATCTTTTCTATGGTGAATCCTCTCAATGAGGTCCTTGGTATGTACTATAATACTGTTGTTTAGACAATTAATATGCTTGTCAAAATGAAAGCTAATGGGTGTACCCTTTACGATAAGCTTGGTTTTTTGTGCCTTTTGTATTCTATGTAGGCTTTGTTTAGTGTTAAAAAGATATAAGTGGAAATTTGGTATAAAATTTGCGACTTTTTGTTTCTTTTGTTTAACTATAATATTTATATTTGTAGCCAAATAGAACGTAATTGGAAGTTCTTAGCACCTGAACGGAACAAGTAATATTGGTTTTGAATTTATAATTTAAGAGAGCAGATGGACATACATTCGATTCACACAACAGTAACACGAAAAATCTATTCGGATATTTGGCGTAATATTAAAAATCAGCCAAGTTAGTTTTTTCCCATTCTATTTTTAGAAAAAAGTATTTCTGCCCAAGGTCAATGAAAAGTTATGCTTTAAAATTGGTCTGTGGGAGAGGAGGTATTATTTTATACGTAAAGATACCATATACGTATTTCATTAGTAGATGAATCTATAAAAATAAATCAATTTCATTAATTTTAATTTTAAGTATCAAAGATGAGAAAATCAATTCTCTTGTTTGTACTCTTTACTCTGACAAATATCCCCCTGTTGCTTTTTGCACAGGGTGGGTATCAGGTAACTGGGCATATCATTTCATCGGAAGATAACGAACCGATGATTGGCGTGTCGATTGCAGAGAAAGGTACATCAAACGGAGTAATTACCGATGTAAATGGTAATTACAGTATTAAAGTGACGAAATCTCCCGCCACTTTGCAGTTTTCTTACATCGGAATGAAAACGATAGAGAAGCAGGTAACTGCTTCTACTCGTCTCGATTTGAAGATGGAGAGTGACGCACAGCAGGTAGATGAGGTTGTAGTTGTAGCCTATGGTGTTCGGAAGAAAGGAACTATAACCGGTTCCATGGCGGTAGTAAAGGCCGATCAGTTGGAGAATGTACCAGCTCCTAGTTTCGATCAGGCTTTACAGGGAAAAACGCCGGGACTTCAGGTAATTTCCAGTAGTGGTGAGCCTAGTGCATCTGCCGACTTTCAGATTCGAGGAGTGAATTCTATTAATGCGGGAACAACTCCACTTTTTATTTTGGATGGCATTGCTATTACTGCTGATGTTTTTTCAGCAATCAATCCCAATGATATTGAGAGTGTTTCTGTGTTGAAAGATGCTTCTTCTACCTCTATATATGGTGCGCGTGCTGCCAATGGTGTAGTGGTAATCACAACGAAGCGTGGCCGAAGCGGTACGAATGGAAATATTGTGGCTCGTGCACAATATGGTATCTCTAAACTGGCTTATGGAAAATGGGATTTGATGAATACAACTGAACGCCTTAATTATGAAGAAGAAATCGGTATAAGAAAGGCGGGTACGTATGATCGTGAATTATTGGAACGTACCAATATTGATTGGCGTGATGTGGTATATAATGATGCCGCTCCTTTTACTAGTATTGATTTACAAGCAGGTGGTGCTACGCAAGGAGGATTCAACTATTATGTTTCCGGTAATATTCATTCCCAGGACGGTATCGCTTTGAATTCAGATTATAAGCGCTATACTTTGCGTGCTAATTTAGAAGCAAAAGTGAATAAATGGTTCAAGGTTGGCACAAATGCTTCTTTTGCTTATGAAGATTATAGTGAAGCAGTTGATGGTGACTATAATACTGTCACTCCAATTTCAGCTTCCCGTTTTATGCTTCCATATTGGAATCCTTACGCCAGTACGGGAGCTGTTGCAAGTATAAATGATGGCACTTGGTTGGGAACGAATGTGAACCCGTTGGAGTACCAGAATAGTAATCCTTCAGATAAAAATCGTTGGAAAATAATAGCTTCGGCGTATGGTGAACTTCGTCCGATACCGGGGTTAACTATCAAAACATTGGGAGGTGTTGACTTTTTAGATATGCGTACTAATATGTTTTCAATGCCATCCTATTTACCTAATTACGGTGAAGGAACTGTTGGACGCGCTTTCTCACGTTATACGAATATAACATGGTCAAATACGGCAACTTATCTCTTTGATATAAAAGAAGATCATCATTTTAATGTCATGGTCGGTCAGGAATGGGTGGATAACCAGTCTGATGGATTCTCTGTTGTCACTCGTGGACAAAGCAATGATAATCTATTGACAATGTCGACTGCTGCACGTGCGGAGAGTTACACCGATACAATGAATGAGGCAAGGTATCTTTCATTCTTTGGACGTGCTGAATATAATTATCTGAGTAGATATTATGCTGATATCTCTTTACGTCGTGATGCTTCTTCACGATTTGGTGTAGATTCTCGTTGGGCTAATTTCTGGTCAGTGGGAGGTATGTGGAATGTCAAAGGAGAAAAGTTCCTGAAGAATGTGGATTGGCTGACAAATGCTCAACTTGCTGCTAGTATCGGAACTTCTGGTAACTCATCAATTCCTGCTTATGAGCATCTTGCACTGGTTGCTGGAGGGCCGATTTATGGTATTGTTAATGATGTTGATATGACAGGTATAGCTCCTTATTCTAAAGGGAACGAAAAACTAACTTGGGAGAAAACGTTAACAACCAATATTTCTTTAAAATTAGGTTTCTTTGATCGACTAAATTTGGTTGCAGAATTTTATAATAAGCAGACTAATGATATGTTGATGGAAGTACCTGTATCGGCAGTGGGTGGCTATACAAGCCGTTGGAGCAATATGGGAGAAATGGTCAATCGTGGTGTCGATCTTTCTTTTGATATCGATGTTCTTCGATTGAAAGATTTTCGTTGGAATATTTCTGCAAATGCATCTTATAATATGAATGAAATCACGGAATTGTATGATGGACGTGATGAGTACGATTTGGGTTCTACTGCTCTTTACCTTAAAGTCGGACATTCGTATGGCGAATTCTATCTGAATCGTTATGCCGGTGTAAATCCGGCTAATGGTGATGCACTTTGGTATGATAAAAATGGAAAAATAACGAATGAATTTAAAGAAGAGGATAAGGTACTGATAGGTAAAAGCTGCAATGCTCCCTGGCAAGGAGGATTCGGTACTACACTTTCTTGGAAAGGTGTGACTGTTTCCGCGCAGTTTAGTTGGGTCGCAGATCGTTATATGATGAATAATGACCGTTACTTCAGTGAGAATGCAGCGGTTTATTCGAGCTATAATATGTCAAGAAGACTGTTGACTGATCGTTGGAAGAAGCCGGGTGATATGGCAACAATGCCCCGTTATGATGTCCCGATGCAATTTGATGATCGAATATTGGAAGATGCTTCTTTCCTTCGTTTGAAAAATTTGAGTATATCTTATGAGTTACCGAAGAATTTACTGAAACCTACTAAGATTATTGATCGCGTACGAGTGTTCGCACAAGGCCAGAATTTATTTACGTGGACTAAGTTCCAAGGCATGGATCCGGAATCTACTGCTAATTATTATCAGGCAGCTTATCCGATGTCACGTCAGTTCTCTATTGGATTAGAAGTTGGTTTCTAGGCGTTTTTCTATACATTAATATAATACATAAAATGAAAAAAGTAAAAATACTATTCTTATTGATGTCGCTGGTGTTTACTACGACCTCTTGTGATATGGATTTGACACCAGATAGTGCCGTTCCTGAACATGAGGCATTGCGTACGATAGACGATTGCGATGCATGGGTGGTGGGCATTTATAGTGCATTTAAAAATAGTGCATTATATAGTGGCTACATGACTTTGCTCCCCGATATTCAGGCGGATATGGCTTATGCTGCTTTGAATACTAATAATGGATTCTATACTAATATTTATCAATGGGATATTAAGTCTACAACAGATGAGATAATTGCTGTATACAATGGACTTTATACAATTGTAGCCCGTTGTAACTTTTTCCTTGACTATAAGGATCAGGTAGAGGTTAATTTGAAAACGACTGCCGACAAAGATAATTTCAAAAAGCGTTTGGGCGAGGTATATTTTGCACGTGCCATGGCTTATGCAGAACTGATCCGTTTGTTTTGTGAACCGATGACTTCGGTAAATGCCGATACGGAAAATATGGGTATCTGTCTTCCTACTACTTATCGGGATGATGTTCCGAAGGTAAAACGCTCTACCTTGCGTGAATCCTATAATCAGATTATCAGTGATTTGAAGAGTGCCGAAGATAACTTACCGGATTCACGTACAGTGGCTGATAGTCATTATTTCAGTAAGGGAGCTGTATATGCTCTTCGTGCACGTATCTATATGTATATGGGAATGGGGGATTTAAAGCGTGATAGAAATAATGAATATTTGAAGAAATCAGTAGAAGCTGCTACAAAAGTGATTAAGTTGGGAGTGTATGAACTTTCGGATGCAATCAATAATGCTTTTGTTATTGACTCTAAATATTACACGGATTATCAAGTGATGTGGATGCGTGATGCAAGTGACGAGGTTATTTGGAAAATAGGCATGAGTTCTACTAGTTATGGTGGTGCATTAGGAAAAGAACTATTGTCGTATAATAATTCGACCTATAATCCCAGATATCATTTTGCAGAAGCAATCTTGGACTTATATGATGAGAATGATAAGCGTGCTTCTATATTTTGCACACCAACAAAAGATGTAAATGGTGACGAAGTGTATCTCATTACCAAATACCCGGGAAATACAGATCTTGATGGAGGAGATATCCCCAGATTTGTTAATATGCCGAAACCTCTTCGTCTTTCGGAAGTTTATTTGGTACGTGCAGAAGCCTATTATTGGTTGAATGATGATGAAAATTCTCAGAAAGACCTCTCTTCGGTAATGCGTAAGCGCATCAGTGGCTTTGGTTCATTAGGTGTTTCCGGTGATGATTTGCTGAAGGAAATAAAGAACGAACGTGCTCGTGAATTATATTTGGAAGGTTTCCGCCTGTCCGACTTGAAACGCTGGCATGATCCTATCAAACGTCAGAAGCAACTATACAGTTTACAAGGGCCTTATAATAATGAAATGGAAGTGAAATATACAGATGCAAAGTATCGTTTCACTACTTGGCCTATTCCAAAACATGAGATAGAAGCAACCAATGGTTTGGTGGTTGGTAATGCTAGTAATAATTAATCAAAACATATAACAGATTAAATGTATATGAAGAAATTTTTGAATCTTCTGTTGGCGACTCCGGTAGCGGCTGTTATTATGGTAGCTTGTCAGTCGGATGAAGGGATTACATATTCGGGACCTGAATATGTGATGTTCTCTGATACGGTTTATACGATGCCTGTACAGGATAAGGAAGAAACCTTTAGTGTGCCGGTGGCTGCTACTACAACAGCCGATTATGACCGCAATTACGCTGTAGAGATTGTCAATGAAAAATCAACTGCTGTTCGTGGACTCCATTTCGATTTCGTTGATAATTCTAATAATATAACGATAAAGGCCGGTGAGCGTGTCGCAAATGTCAGTTTGAAAGGACATTATACAAACATTGCACGTGAAGATAGTCTGGTTGTAAGTTTACGTTTAGTTGAACCTAAAGCACAGGAATGGAATTTATATGGGAATACTACACGTGTGGATTTAGTGAAGTGTCCTCCGTTCAAGATGAATGAATTCTTGAAAATAAAGAAGGAGGACGACAAGGTGAATCTGATAATGCTTGCTTCTTTCCCGTTCGATAGCAGTATGGGACAATATTCTGCTCATGGATATAAGAAAGATGATCATACACTGATATTGACGGATATGTTTGGTGAATCGTCTTCAGAAAAAATTCGTATTATTTTTGATGAGAAAGATCCTTTGGACTTGAGAATAACGGTTCCTGAACAAGCGGCTTTCCGTGAAAGTAACTATGGATATGTATGGGTACGTTCGGTAGAACAATATCCTTCTTATTTCAATACTTTCGATAATTTCTTTGTGCTGATTCTCGAGGCTTATGTACCGCAAATCGGTAGCTTCGGTGTATATCAGTATATTTTCGAATGTATTGATGCTGATGAAGAAGCTGATAATAACAATGGAGCTGCAACACGTGGTTTCTCCAGTTATACTTCGACTTTTAAATTGAATAAGTACTAATTTAATATAGATAATATGAAAACGACAATGATTTATTTGCGTCAGCTTCTCGCTTTATGCGTAGTAATGGTTGCGTTTGCAGCATGTGGGGACGATGAAAAAAATGAAGGTGGTAGTTCCTCGGCTTCCGGCATTCAATTGAATACTATTGATAAGATTACCTGTTTATCAGAAGGGTCTACTATTGATATTAATTTTACAGCTGGTAGTGATTGGACAGCAGCCTCTAGTGCTACTTGGTTGAAGTTGAATAAATTAACAGGATCTGCTGGTGATATCACTCTTACAGCAACTATTCATGAGAATGAAAGTTTTGATATTCGCCCTGCTACAATTACCATTAAAGATAAAAGTACAGGAAAAGAAGCAACTATTTCTGTGAAGCAGGCATCTAAAGGTACTATTCTGTTTTTCTCAAGCGCTAGTCAAAACGGACAGACTTTTGATAATATTCAAATAAGTGATGATAGTAAAGCTTTTGTTGCGACTGTAAATGTTACAAGTAATTATGATTGGACTGTAAACACAGATAAGAGTTGGCTGAGCTATTCAAAAGCAGCGGATGCTAATGAAGATGGTTCTTATACAGTGACTTTCTATGCTGATTTTGATAAACTTTATGAGACTGGAAAATATGGGGCACAAAGTGCTGTGGCTCATTTTGAATATACATCAGCAACTCGTACACCTGCTACTGTCGATTATCAATTGGACTTTAAAGGAATTACTCCATCTTTGACATTTGATGTGGATAAAGTAGAATTGATTAATCAAAATGGAGATGGTGAGTATATAGGTCTTGCTACTGTATATTCAAATGTAGCATGGGATTTTGACGAAAAACCAGAATTTGTTGAATCTGTTGAGGTACTGGGGGATAATCAATCGGCTAAATTTTTGCCTGTTTCTACTCGAATTAAATTGGTTCTAAAAAATAGTGAAATTGACACAGATGAATTGAATGCTGTTTTAACTTTCAAAGATGCTACAACTGATACTAAGTTGGATAATATAGAATTACCAATTGAGTTTGCAGGAGTCGGTGGTAAATATGTAACTTACGATCGCTCAGTTTTCAAGGATAATGATCCTTCAGATATGTATCCATATTTTATGTTTAATGCAGATGGTACCTGGACTAATCAGGAAGAATCTTTTAGTGATATGAAAGTTGAAATTACAGCTAGTGACGCCGATGACATTGCAATATATGCTGTTAAATATGATGCTAATATGGATAGAGTGTATACTAGTGAGATTTGGTGGATGAACCATAATGAGTCGGAACTTACTCGTGTTAAGCTGGGTAAAACAACTTCTATATTTAGTGTGGGTGAGCGTGGAACGGATGAATGGAGTGATCCAACACCGCTTGAAGATCGTTTCTGTGCTATATTCATAGTTTCTGGAACAGAATATCCTGATGTATATTCTTTGTTTGATGGAAATGATGAATTGCGAGAAGGGCTTCGAGATAATATGCTTATTATCGGTCAAAAAGGCAAAAAGTTGGATTTTAGCCAATTCTGGTGTGAAGGCTTAGATGGTAATAACGTTGTAATAAATGTACCGGCGGCAGGTAAAAAATATGAGTATTCTTATGAAGGATTAGACATGGAAGCTGCTCAACCTAGTTTTATTGTTGGTAAGGATTTATCTATTGAGGATCATCAGGTACTGAATAAGGAAGATGATTATGATTTTACTATTTCACCTATGCTTATAAATTGGGGTACTGGTACTTTCATATCTGAGGAGAAGATAGTATTTGAGGTTGGAGAGAACAAAACCGGAGAGGAACGTCAATATACGTATGCTATTGTTGCGAATGATGGAACAAATCCAGGATATGTATTAGTTCATTTTACATTAGTCCAAACTGCAAATTAATTCAGAAAACGTTATAGTTTAAATAAAATAATGAATCTATTAAGAAAAATATATGGATTGTGTACGGCAATGCTCTGTTTGGTATTGATTGCCGGCTGTTCGGATGATGATGTGATATCTTCCAATGGCACAGCAGGATATTTAAAACTGATGGTTGCTCCACAAACTTCGACTGCGACACGCGCAGGAGGACTAAGTCTCTCCAATGTTAGGAAGGTAGAGGTATCCATGTTATATGGAGATTTACCTGTGACTCAGTCTTTGAATTTAAGTTCTGCAGAAGGTGCTGCAGAACTAGGATTAGAATCTGAAAAGTTGGAACTACGTGCTGGAGAATATAAAATGCAAAGTTATATTCTGTATGGCACGGCTAAACCTGGTGCGGAAACCCCCGAAATGTTAATGACGGTTTATTTGGATGAGGTTGTTCCTTTTTCTATATCTAATGGGCATGTGACTGAAGTCAATCTTCAAGTAAAATCTTCTGTATATGGGAAGGTTTACTTTGATATTCTTAAAGACCTTTCTAATTATAAGGAAGAAACAGATAAAGCAAACCAAGGAGTAACCAGAGCATTCGATCAAGATCCAGAACTATTTAGTTATGATGATATAGCAGAAGTTGATCTTTATTATAAAAAGAAAGGCTCTAGTGAACGTGTTGATTATCACTCATTTAAAGTATATACAAAAAAGGGTGAGAAATACCTGCATACTGATACTGTTTCTACATGGGAGGCTGGTGAATATGAAATTACTCGCTATATGTTGTATAGTGATAAACGCACTAATATGTTGTTGGCTGGTGATTTGAAAGATACTTATGTCAATGTTGCCCCGGTTATGTATACCCAAGCGTCTTTTACTGTAACTTATCCGGAGAATATGCGCTCTATAAAGGACTATCTTGCCTTGTACAATATCTGGATAAATATGGATGGTCCGAATTGGAAATATCAGGGAGAGTCTTTCCCTGCAGGAGCCAATTGGCGTTTTGCCGATCGTCCTATTGACGAATGGGGCAATCAGCCGGGAGTGGAACTATCTAATACAGGACGTGTTAAAACATTAGATATAGGTTCTTTTAATCCGGAAGGAGCAGTTCCTGATGCTTTGGGTGATTTGACGGAACTTGAAGCATTGTGGTTAGGTACTCATAATGATGCAGCTAGTATAGAAAATACAGAAGATATGTATTATGTATTGAATACGTACGAACTTCGTCGGAGAGGCATTGATATCTGTGCCCGTCGTATGGAGATTGCTAAGGAACGTTCTGCAATATTACATTCTACTTCAACGTCAAGGATTTATACAACCAAGAAACCGGAAAGAGTTACTTTTGCTACTCGAAAAACGTATGATTTTGCACAGGGAAGCCTCTCAAATCGTATTACTTCTATTCCGGAAACTATCGGAAATTTAAAACAACTTACTTATTTGTATGTAGCAAACGGTCGTGTGAGTGATTTGCCCACAGCGTTGAAAGATTTGCCTGCTTTGACAGATTTGGAATTTTATAACTGTCAATTTAAAACATTTCCGGATGTATTGACTAAAATGACAAGTGTTGTCTCTTTGAATTTCAGTTGTAATGCAACAATGGAAGCTGACGAGTTATATAATGGTTTGAATGCATTTGTAAAAAGTAATAATAAGGTATTACAAATACTCTATGTAACATCTTGTAAACTGGAAAAGTTCCCGGAAGAGTTAGCTAATGCGACAAAGATTGGTTTGATTGATTTCACTAGTAATAGATTGAAGAAACTGGATGGTACGAAACGCAGGCTTGCTCCAGTCCAAGCTTTCTTTGATCACAATCAGATTGAGGTTATTGCAGATGATTTTTGTGAAACAGATGATATTGAGAAATTCTCTATTTCTAATAATTGTCTGACAGAATTCCCTAATCTATTTAAAGATGGTACAAAGAGCAAGTATACTGCATCTAGTGTCGATTTCTCAGATAATCATATCACTCATTTTAAAGAAGGATTTTTAGGTATCCGTGCAGAAACTCTAACCTTGAGTAAAAATCCGCTTGGTGAAGGTTATAAAACTGGTTCAGGAAAAAAACTGCGTCGGATGATGCCGAAAGAACTGTCTGAAACTAAATCTCAGATAAGTCATTTGGTACTTCAGAACTGTGAGATAGACTCTTTACCACCGGAATCATTTAAAAATCTGGATATTTTGGAGGCTTTAGATTTGTCAGGAAATCGTTTACGCTATTTACCGAAAGAATTTGATACACGTACTATGGCCTATGTCTCTGGCTTGAATCTGAGTTACAATTGTTTTAGTGTATTTCCGCTTCAGGCGTTTACTTTGCCATTGTTGAATAAACTATATTTGACAGACCAGTCAGATATAGTTGAGGATAATCGTGGCAATAAAAAAGAGATACGCTGTTTGAAGAATTGGCCGACTGGTCTTTCTACTTATCCGGCTTATGCAACTTTACGCTTGTTGGATATATCTTATAATGATATTCAAAAAATAGAAGAGTATTCATATCCTACATTAGTAACTGCTTTCAATGTCTCTGAAAATCCAAATATTGAAATGACTATACCTAGCGATGTTTGCTCGAAGATTGGTAGTGGGCTGTATACATTAGGATTTGATTCGAATCAAACTATTTGGGGATGTTCGATTTTGGATTTGGATATAAATAAATAGTAAAAAGGAAACATATAATTATGAATTGTTTATTTAAAAATATGAGAACAATGTGCTTGGCAATGATTGCCGGCACATTGCTACTGACGGTTTCCTGTAAAGATGATGATGAGGCTACCGTGACAGGTTTTGCGCTAGATCAGACTGAAGTTGGATTTCTGAATCATGGAGGAGTTATTGAAATAAAGGTAGCTACTGACGAAACTTGGACAGCAATATCTGAGAATGACTGGTGTATGTTGACTCCGGCTAATGGAGTAGGTAGTGTCGTTTGTGTTATTAAGGCTGACTCTTCGTATCTGTATAAAGAACGTTATGGGAAAATTACTTTCTATTCGGAAAGTGGTAAAAGTGTTGAGGTAGCTATCAATCAAATGGGATATGAACCGACTATACAATTAACTAGTGAAGAAGTAACTATTCCTTCTTATGCGGAATTGGATAAATCTTACATTGATATTGAAGCTACTTCAAATGTGGCATTTGAAGTAGTTGCTCCTGAAGATTTAGACTGGCTTACTTTGGAGGGAGAATCTAAATATACTCCTTCAACGACAATTCCTCGTAAGCAGAAATTCCGTTTTAGATTTAAGACTTATACAGAGTTTGATAAAGTGCGTTCTGCACAGATAAAATTTAATCAGACAGGAAAGCCTATAACTCGTGCCGGAGAAATCCAGAAAGAGCTTTTAAAGAAAATTGTAACTATTACACAAGAAAAGGCTCCTCTTATCATTCCGTCTCGTGAAGGTGATTCATTGGCTTTACTTGCTATGAGCCGTACTTTAAATCTTGATGGATCAGGATGGGTTACGAGCCGTCCTATTACTCACTGGAATAATGTGGAGACAGAAGAACGTACCTACCATTATAGTTATGGTGATATCGATAAAGATAGTACTGAGGTACGTGTGATTTCATTACGATTCTCTATGTTTGATACAAAGGAATCAGTTCCTTATCAAATAAAGTATCTGACTGAGTTGGAATCATTCTCTGCTGTCGGAAACTCTAATGCTTTTACAAAGAAAATTGTGTTAGGTCCGGAGATTACAACATTGAAAAATCTGAAGAGTTTGTCATTAATGGGATATGGTATCAGTGAATTCCCTCCTGAAATGAAAAATATGACTCAGCTTGAAGAATTGGATATGAATGGTAATAATTTCCTAAAATTGCCAATGGATATTTTGAAGGGAATGACCGGCTTGAAATATCTGAATTTTGGTGGTAACCGGGTAAGTGGTTCTGTGTTAAATCTGCAGACAGATATTCCGAAGAAATATACTTTGGAAACGATTGGTATGGGTGGAAATTTACCTAAGGAAATCTTTGAAATGGATAATTTGGAATATCTGTATCTCTCCTATAACTATTTTTACGGAAGTATTCCGGATATGGGATATATAGGAGGAGTTGGCAAGCATAATATAATGCCGAATCTGAAAATGCTTTCCTTAAATCTGAACCGGTTTACAGGTAAGTTACCAGATTGGATTTTGTGGCATCCTAAATTAGCTTGTTGGAATCCGTTTATTCTTTTATTTAATCAGGAAGGATACGATAATTTAGGTAAGTTAGCCGGATTTAGCAATGAACCTGCTAAGATGTCAGAGTTCCCTGAAGGAGCAAATAATCGTGTTTGTCCGGATGATGGAGACGAGGATGCAATAACAACAGCTTTAAAGTTGCCTTCTTTGACTAAAGAAGATATTGAAACTGTACCCTTGAATGGTCATTGGAGATATTACAAGTTGAGAGGTGAGACTTGGGGTACTAAATTTAATAATGTATGGTAAATATGACAACATATATAAAGAATACACTTTTACTCTGTTTGATGTTCTGTGCAACTATATTTGTAGGTTGTTCGGATGACGATAATGATGGAGTAACTCCCCTGCCGGAAGGGCAGGGGGAAGTGACTTTCAAATTCGTGCGCAATAAAGTATATACAATCTCAACATTAGAGGATATGGCGCGGTTGAAAGTAACTTTAGAAAAAGATGGGCAGAAGGTTACACTTCCGACTATTGATTTGATTGGAGATATTGATTCGTTGACTTCTTCTGCAGTACGATTGGAAAACGGAGATTATAAGGTGGTGAAGTATACTGCTTATAATAATAAAGGTGTGCAAGTACAGGAAGCGTATTTGGATGATAATAATACATTATCGGTCGAACATGGTGTAATGCAGACATTCTATTTTCCTGTTTCAATCCGTTTTGTATATATCAATAACGAAATTCGTAATATGCTTTTCGGCGTTTGTGCCGAAGCACTTGGGAATGATTCAACAAAATGGCCGAAGTCTTGGCGTGTAGAAAATGAAGACTTGTTAACATGGGAGAATTTGGAGTTTGAAGTAGATGATTATGGAGAAATTTCTTATTTGGCATGTATTATCTTTGACGGAAAGACTTTCCCGGGTATGAAGAAGTTACCTGCTACGGTTAGCTTATTCCCAACTCTTGAAGGAATTCAGATTATGGATATTCCGGAGTTTGAAGAGTTACCAGATAATATGGATAAATCGCCACTTTATTCAATTATGATTATGAATACAGGATTTAAAGCTTTCCCAAAGAATTTTGAGAAGATGAAGAATCTGCGTTCATTAAGTGTTATTAATAGTAAATTAACAGAGTTGCCTATACGTTTGAGTGAACTTCCGGAAGTTCGTGATGTGGAAATCAGTGGAAATGAAATTGCTGAATTTCCGAAAGAACTGGCTGAAAAATGGCAAAAGGTTGTTTCGTTACGTATGAATGATACAAAGCTAACTTCTCTACCGGAAAATATCTTTGGAATGAAGAAGGTTTCAACTTTTGATTTTTGCGATAACCAGGGATTGAGCAATTTACCTAAATATCGTGGTGATAATACATATATGGGTGGTTTGTTCCTTGATAACTGTAGTTTTACTTCTATTCCGGAAATAGCAAATACGAGAATGCGTACATTATCTTTGGCTAACAATAAGATAACTTCAGTATCTCAAGAAGTCGTGAACGGTTTGTCAGATCAACTATTGACCTTGATTCTGGATGATAATAAAATAAATTCTTTCCCACAGATGGCATCATCTTCATTGATAGAGTTGAGCTTGGATAATTGTGGATTGACAGCAATACCGGACTTATCGAAGCTGCCCGAACTTTGCGTCTTGTCATTGAATAGTAATCAAATATTAGAAGTAAAAGATGGTACGTTTACGAATTGTACTAAGTTTGCTATTTTAGATCTTTCTAAAAATACGGAGTTGAGAACTTTTTCTAATCATGCAGGTTTTACAGTAATAGATCAAACCGTTAAATACCGAAATAAAAAACTTGTTGGGGACAAGGTGGTTGAGTACGGTGACGAACAAACACAGAATATTGCGAAACCCTATTATTTGAATTGCGTGAATGTGGATGATTGTCCGAATCTGACTTGGGAAGTTCCTGAAACTTGGTGTTGTATCAAAAATTTCTATGTATGGAATAAGGAAGAACTGGAGTTGCCTGTCAGAAATGTGATTGTATACAATCGAGGTTCGAAGAATGTAGTTCGTCACGAGTGCCCTGTATGTAAAGTGGATGGTCAACCAAGAGTGTATTCTTTCCCAAAAACTCTTGAAGAGATTATTGCTGGTCTTAAAAAGAATCAGGATAAGTAAACTGCATGAGAATATTAAATAAGTTGTTATTTATTCTGCCTCTTATATGTGTCATCACTTCTTGTGGTGACACAGAACTGGAGGCTCCGGAAATTATTCCTTCGGAGCCTTCAGTTATCTCTTTTTGGGAGGAACAATCGCATCTGGTAATGATGGGTTGGAAAGGAAAAGTAAACGCAGTAAAAGAATCTTCTTATATTGTACCTTTTGAGAGGCAAAGTAAAGATGAAGAAGCTGTATCTTCTTCCGAGTGGAAATTTGATATAAGTGGTCATTTAATATATTATAATCCTACGAGTATTGAACCGACAATATACGCCCGAGATGTGTGGCAAGTGATGGCTTGTTATTCTTATGGATATGATAAAGCTGGTAAAATGGTGAAGGTCATTGTGAATGATTTCAGTGGTGATCCTGTCATTTATACGTTAACTTATGGAGAACATGAAGTCTTTGTTCCTCTAATCTTTCCTTTAGGTATTTATGATTTCTTTTTAGTGAAAGGGCTGGAAAGTATTTCTGATGCGGACGGTAGTGTCTTATATACGTATAGTGGTAACAAAGCTATATATACTACTGAGTCTTGGAGTGGTGTGACAAGTACTACTTTTGAATATGATGAGGGTGTTATGTATCCTGTTCGAAAAATAGTCACATTAAAAAGAGGAGGAGTAATTGCCAATATGGAAATTACATCTTATCTTTATAACGAAGATGGTAGCTTAGCATCATCTGATAAGATTGTGAAGGAAGGAGAAAATGAAGTAGAACGTACTGTGGTACGCTATATGGCATCTACATTGTTACCTGTTTCCAAACTGACTGATGCGGGTGGGCAATTAGACTGGACTTATAAATATGATGATAATAACTGGTGGACAGAAATTACTTATAAGGAACATTTTGAAGAAGAGGCCGAAGCAAAGGAGTTGAGTATTTATACTCGGAAGGACGCTTTCGGTAATTGGACAGAAGCTGTACAGCAACAAAATAATATGGTAGATTGGTCACATCCTGATTCTTCAGTTAAAGTAAACCGTATCATTAGTTATTATTGAGTACACTTTTCTGAGGTGATAATGATAGAAATTTTGCCTGCCACGTTCTGTTGGTGGGCATTTTCTTTTAATCTGATACAAATAGTCCGGTCTTTATCTTTATCGGCATAACGAATAAGTTGGATTTCTCCTTTTTGATTCGGTTTTAAAATATTGGGAACCATTGTAGCGGATACGTAGGGTATTTGGGATTCTATTATTGTATAAAGGGGAGAGTTACCACTGTTGACAACCATAATATTTTGTTGCTGTACATTACTTCTCATTTGTTTTAATTTAATGCCGGTGGTTCGTAATTGTAAGTCTCCCATAACATATGGATAGGATTTATCTTTTCGAACTACTCCAGGTGTCACTGTGCCTTTTACAAATAAGCGTGTTTTTTCAGTTTGATCAGAAAAACTGACGAGAATGGCTCGGTTGAAGATCCCCGGTCGGCCCTGCGGATTATAAGTAATTTTAATTTCCCCACTTTCTCCCGGTTTGATGGCTTTCTTTGTATATTGTGGAACAGCACAGCCACATGTACTTTGCACGTGTGCTATGGCTATCGCTTTTGCCTGATGATTGGTAAATTTGAATGTACAAGTTTTGGGTTTGCTATCTTCAGAGAAAGTACCTAGATCATTAATTAATTTATTAAATTCAATTTTGTTTTGTGCTTTGGGTTGGATAGGTAAAATATGAAATAGGCCTATTATAATATATATAATTGCAGTATGTTTGACTTTCATGTTTATTCTTTTATTATAGTACAACAAAAGTAATGTTTTTCATTAGATTTTTCTCATATTTTATTTGTTTATTCCAAATAACTCTTTATCTTTGCATTGGATTTATAATTGTAACGAATACAAGTTTGGAAAGAAAGGGTAAATGATGAAACCATACGAACGATTATTAGACCATAATATAAAGCCTTCGATGCAACGTATTGCAATTATGCAATATTTGATGGAGCATCCTATTCATCCGTCAGCTGATGATATTTATACAGCATTATCTCCTTCGATGCCTACGCTTTCAAAGACTACAGTTTACAATACCTTGAAACTGTTTTCGGAGCAAGGAGCGGCTCAGATGCTTACAATTGATGAGAAAAATACTAATTTTGATGCAGATACTTCCATTCATTCCCATTTTCTTTGTAAACGTTGCGGACACATTTATGACCTGCAATGTCCGGAAGCGGTGAAAAAAGTAGAGAGTCTGGAAATGGACGGACATCAGGTGTCGGAAGTGCATTATTATTATAAAGGTATATGTAAGAATTGCTTGAGAAAAGATAAAGAAACACGTATTGACTAATTAATTTAAAATTGAGAAGAAAATGAAAAAATTTAGATGTACTGTTTGCGGTTACGTTTATGAAGGTGACGCAGCTCCTGAGAAATGTCCTTTGTGTAAAGCTCCTGCCAGCAAGTTTGTAGAAGTTGTTGAAGTAGAAGGTGGCGCATTGACTTTTGCTGATGAGCACGTTATCGGTGTTGCAAAAGGTTGCGACGAAGAAATGATTAAGGACCTGAACAATCACTTCATGGGCGAATGTACTGAGGTTGGTATGTATTTGGCTATGAGTCGTCAGGCAGACCGCGAAGGTTATCCTGAGGTAGCTGAAGCTTTCAAACGTTACGCTTGGGAAGAAGCTGAACATGCCGCTAAATTTGCTGAATTGCTGGGTGACTGTGTTTGGGATACCAAAACAAACCTGCAGAAACGTAAAGATGCTGAACAAGGTGCATGCGAAGACAAAAAACGTATCGCAACTCGTGCAAAAGCTTTAAATTTGGATGCTATCCATGACACTGTACATGAAATGTGCAAGGACGAAGCTCGTCACGGTAAAGGTTTTGAAGGTCTGTATAACCGTTATTTCGGCGATAAATAATCAAACCTCATAATAACTCTTAAAAGGTCTGTATTCAAAAATGAATGCAGACCTTTTTTGTCTATATTTGTTCATCAACTTTTAAATATCACAATTATGAGAAAAGTACAACTGTTGTTAGCTTGTTTAGTATTCTCGGTAGCTGCATTTGCTGCTGATAAAGTGATTAAGTTACCAAAACCTAATTTGAACCGTACTGGTACGGTGATGAAAGCATTGTCCGAACGTCATTCTACTCGTGAATTTGCTTCGAAAGCATTGAATTTATCTGATTTGTCGGATTTGTTGTGGGCTGCTAACGGTATTAATCGGAGCGATTCTGGAAAACGGACTGCTCCGTCGGCTTTGAATAAGCAGGATGTGGATGTATATGTGGTATTGCCGGAAGGTAGCTATTTATATGATGCAAAAAATCATCAGTTGAATCTGATAGCTGAAGGCGATTATCGTGGAGCAGTGGCAGGTGGACAGGCATTTGTAATATCAGCTCCGGTATCTTTAGTTTTGGTTAGTGATCTTTCTCGTTTTGGAGATACTAAGAATGCACATACTCAGTTGATGGGAGCTATGGATGCAGGAATCGTTTCCCAGAATATTTCAATCTTTTGTTCCGCTGCAAGGTTGGCTACTGTACCTCGCGCTTCGATGGATATCAATCAATTGAAGAAGGTGTTGAAATTGAAGGAAAGCCAGGTACCAATGATGAATCATCCTATAGGATATCTAAAATAAAAAACTGGACAGGATTCTAAAACTATTTCGGAGTAATTGAAGTGTACCCCAATTGTTTTTGATAAACTTTTGGGGTACATTTCTTTTTCAGGTCGTCTCTTTTAATTAGTAGGAGTTTTTAGCTCAATACCCGAAGACTGTTAATTCACGAATTGCTGCGGGGGGACACGCATTTCCATGGCCTTCAGGAATGACTAGTTTCAAATAACGAGCTGTGGTCGATTTGACATAGTATCGAAATGTTTCTCTAATAAATTCATCATTGAAGTCAGAAGCACCGATTTTTTCCCAATTACTATTATTGTTGCTGGCATAAAATTCCACCCATTTGATATTATTAGCTCTACTAGCTTCTCCACGGTTTACTAAATCAATTTGAGCAATTGTGACCGGGTCTTTCATATCAATGGTAATTTCATAAGGAGGTTCGCACCAATTGGCTTCAGACTTAGTTTTACAGTGCCAGAAAGTCGTTTCATCGTCGTCAATTAGGTTTTTCACCGGATTGGCTGCTGCTTCGGAATTGCAAGCAATAATTTCCCATTTTGACTTATCTATTTTCTTCCCTTCTTTAACGATACGGAATAAAGTGCTACTTTCCTTATCTATGACTAATGAATTATTCGGAGTGCCGTTCTGTGTCGCTTCAATGCTTCCAATAGTTATGGGCAATATATAGTTACCCGGAAGTAGATTATCTTTGAGTTGGTAGGAGGCTGTTGTTTCATTAACTCCTTCCGGTAAAGAAATTTTATCCGGAGCTGTGTACGATTCACTGGGTAGTAAGGTGAAATTAACCTTATTGTTTGAATTATACTGTTCAATCAGAGATTGATCGTGGGTTAAATCGCATTCTATATCCCATTTATTAGTAAAAGGTACGCTGATGTGGACGTCCATTTGGGAGGTTTGTAACGGATCTATATTGAATATTCCTGAGTTTGTGATTTGTACAATAGGTTCTGATACCTGAAATGCCAACAATGAAACGCATCTTTCGGGGTTGATATTTAGTTCGTTAGAAACCAACCTCAGTGGAAGAACATATTGAATCTGGTCATAATCGGACAATTCGACTATTTTTTCAGGATGATAGGTTATATAACCGCACATTTCATTTTTATTTAGTAAAAATTCAATGTTGGACAATTCATAACAGTTTTCCGGTAACATTTGATAATTGGTTCTGTCTTCTCTGTTCAGAGAGTCTAGTAAATTGGGATCTATCATGAATTTTACTTTTCCTGACATATTGCTTAATCCGCCTCGTTGTACCCAAAGCTCTGCTTGATAACTTTCTCCTACATTGAATGATTTTTGTATATTCAGTGTATTGATAGCAACAGATACTAGGCTATCTGCTTTATCTGCGATCTCAAAGTTCTCGTTACAACTTGCTGTCAGTATCAAAAATACTATGGTTACCAGTATGGAGTATATTTTTTTCATCTTTTTTTATTTTAAGTCATGAAACATAATGTTGATTTACCATCCCGGATTTTGAACAAGCAGTTCAGTTTTCTTCATTTCATCGTCTGGGATAGGATATAAGTACATTTTACGTCTGAAGACAATCGGGCTAGCTTCTACTTCTTCGTAGAATTTGTCTTCTGCCGCATTCATATTCATGCCATGAACATATCCGAATTGACGCCCTTCTCCATCCTGGTCTGCTATCATCCAACGGCGAACATCGAAATAACGTTGTCCTTCCGTTGCCAATTCGATGCGTCTTTCACGTTGAATTGCGAGTCTTTGCAACTCTTGATTTCCCTCAATGGCAGGGTTGAGTTCTTCAATATTCGACAAACCGGCACGCTGGCGTACTTTGTTTAAATAGGTCAGAACACGTTCGTCCTGAGGATCAATTTCATTAACAGCTTCTGCATACAATAAATAAAGATCTGCAAGACGGAAGATGATAGAAGGGCGGAACTTGTTTTGAACCCCCGGAGATTTCATGCTAACTTCCCTGTTAAATCTTTTGTATAGCATATAACCAGTATGAGTATAAATTGTGCCGCTTAATTCATTGGGGCTTCCTTTGTGGAATTGAGTTACGTTGTTTGTTACATGCCATCTCCTATTTTGGAAAAATACTGTATTATAGAAACGTGCTTCCCGATTGAGGAACCGATTGCTGACATTGTTGGCCACTTGTACTTCTTTGCTTCCGGCTTTAACAGTCTCAGTGTATTTGTCAAACCCTTCGGTTGTATATAATGTGGATTGTGGTAAATAACTTGTTGCTTGTACCGGGAGACCGTCCTTCATATAAAAGTCGTCTACGAGTTCTTGTGTGACACCAATGCAACCCATTCCGTTTTGTTCACTTCTTGGGGTACATCTACGGTCGAACATGTCATTTGTCATTCCACCCCATGAAGTTGCTGCAGTAGCCCATATAATTTCTTTATTATATGTTTGGAAAAGATCGTATATATCTTGTGAAGGATTACCCGTATTCAGTAATTCATAATTACCTTCCTCATCTGCAAATTTTATGAATTCTTCTAAAGCAGCTACCGCTTTATTCCATTTATTAGGATCTTTATCAGGAAAAAGTCTTGTCCCATCCAAATTAGTTACGGCTAGCGCTTCTTTGTATTCGCCATTGAATAACTTACTGGCTGCATATACCCACATTTTAGCTTTTACAGCCAGAGCTACGCCTTTGGTTGGCCATGCATTATGCTGGTCGTCATCATGTAATGCCTTTTGAGGCAGCTCTTTGGCTACTGCTGTTAGTTCTTCGTCCAAATAGCTGATTACTTCATCTATGGTATTTCGGGGCAGATCCAGATTATCTTCTCTTTCGAGAATTAAATCTTTTACCAAAGGAATAGCACCATATTGTTCGAAAAGCAAATAGTGATAATAGGCTCTCATGAATCTTACATTAGCCTTCATCTCTGTTAGTTCTTCTTCCGTCAGTACATCAACATGGGTTCCATTTGCCGCTATTGGTTTGGCGTGGGCCAAGAATATATTTGCTTGTCTGATTTCTTTATAGCATGTACCCCAACGGTGAAAACTCATGTTAGCTGCATTTTTATCTGTTTTGTTATAGAGTTTTGCATCTCCATATCCAACAGTTAATTCATCACACATACCTGCCCAAGGATTTTTAAATCCTGTGATACTTCCAGCAGCTGCGGTAATTCCTGAATAATCTGGAATAGAAGTAAATATGTTTGCATACCATCTTCGGGTATAAGATACATTATCGAAAATTTCATCCAATGAACGGAGATTTCCGGCTAACTCATCAGATACATTCAGATAATCGCAAGAATAAATATTGCACAATGCAAAAGCAGCTATCAGTATTTTCTTATATAGTTTCTTCATTGTTTTCATATTTTATAGATTTAATTAAAATGTAAAGTCTATTCCTAAGGTAAAGGTACGATTCTTAGGGTATACGTTTCCTCCATTTGCATTTCCTGCTTCCGGATCGAAATACTTAAGGTCATCCCACAAAGCAAGATTATATCCCATTACATAAATTCTGGCAGCCTGAACATTAAATTTCTTCAAGAATTGTTTGGGCAGTTGATAACCGAATTCCATGTTTTTTAATCGTAAGAAACCTCCATTACGAAGCCACCATGTGCTTGCCACTTGATTATTGGCGTTGTTGGCATTATCTTTATGTAGGCGTGGCATTAATACATTTTGACTTGGATTACTCTCAGTCCAACGGTCCAATGCGAAAGTACGATAACTGGATTGGTCTACTCCCCATGCAAATGGATACCAACCTTCCGGAGTATTTCCTCCTAATAAAACAGAACAGTTTCCGGTACCTTGGAAGAATACACTAGCATAAAATCCTTTATATTCGATGTTTAATCCAAATCCGTAAACGATCTCAGGTACATTAGGATGTCCCACGCCTACTACTTTATCATAGGAATCGATAACTCCGTCACCATTCACATCTTTGTATTTAATATCACCGGGGCCAAGCAATCCACCTAGAGTGCTTTGAGGCAGTTCCGGGCGTAATGTATAGCTTTCAATACCATTACTGTTCTTATTGATGATGAAATCTTCTTTTGTGTATAAGCGTTCGGCTATATAGAGGTTATTTTCATTAATTCGTTTACCTGTTCGTTCCATCCATGGATATTTTTGTGGTAATTCATCATATTCTTTTATCTCATTTCTGGCAAATGTAAATGTCCCTCTTGCACTTAGTTTTACTTTACCAATTTGATGATGAGCATTCAAAGACATATCTACACCATGGTTGGATACGATTCCATAGTTAGCATATTGGTTGACACGAAAACCACTTAATGTTGGTGTCGTTTTTCTTTGCATCAGGATATTGCTTCTTTCGGAACGGAAATAGTCGAATACAATATCTATCTTGTTGTTGAAAAGTCCTAAGTCGAAACCATAGTTTTGTTTTTTCTCAATTTCCCAACCAATATCTAACGTTTCCGGAAATCCTTCGATGATACCTTGTCCTATAGAATTAGTACCTCCGTTACTACCTATTCCTTGTGACCATGAACCTGCATTCATAGAGAAAGTAGGACGGTAGATAAAACGGTCACTGGTAGTGTCATTACCAGTTTTACCGACAGAAGCTCTTAATTTGATTTTGTTTATATAGTTTTTTAAAACTCCGGGGTAAAAAGGCTCATTTGACAAATAATAAGCCAGTCCTACAGCCGGGAAAAAACCGAAACGATGATTCTTGGCAAATGCTTCTGAACCCGTATATCCAAAATTTCCTTCAAGGAAATAACGTCCGTCATAAGAGTAACTAAAACGCCCTACTAGCCCTTGCTTGCGATAGGGGAGAGGTTGAGTCTTGAGTTGTGTTTCTTTTTGCATATATAGCAACATACCACTTACATCATGCTTCTCTGCAAAAATACGTTTGTAGTTGATAGCTGCATCAATATATATTTTCTTTTGCGCTTCAATACCATTGTCCTTCAAATCGCTCAAATCCGGTGTTCCTGATACAACTTGGATGAATGTTAAGTTACCGTTCTCATCTCTACCTGTTGCATGATAACGGGAAGGATTGTATGAACGTATGGATTTGAATGTTGCATCAAAGTCATAGCTGACATTTACTTTGGCGCTAAGTCCCTTGGTGATGAAATCGAGTTTTTGTCTAACGCCAACTTTGGATTGAATACCTGTTCTCCATTGGCGGGTATAACCGGAATTCATCAACTGATTGTATGGGTTCCTCATATTTACACCTCGTTCTTGTTCGTAAGTAGCTACTGTTCCGTCACTATATACTGCGGGAAAACAATAAGGAGGAGTAATCAACATAGAGCGGAAGATAGTAGATGAAGATTCACCCGGATAATTGCCTATCAAGTATTGTCCTGCCAAGTCAATAGATACTAGTGTTGTAGAGGTGACATCCATATCAATGTTTGAACGCAGATTAAAACGGTCCAAGCCAATATTGGTATCGTATTTTTCTGTAGGATTACCTTTATATATACCACTTTCTGTATAATAGGCACCAGATACGAAATATCTGGAACGTGCCGAACCGCCACGCACATTCAATGTATACCGGTGATTATGTGTATTCTTTCTAAGCAGTTCACCTATCCAGTCTGTATCCGGATAAAGATCACGGTCTGTACTAGTACGAAACTTTTCTATTAATTCAGCGCTGAATAAATCGGGTTCCCCGTCATTATTTAATGCTTCATTATATAAACTTAAATAATCAGCAGAACCTACAAATTCAGGCAGACGTTGTGGACTTGAAATGGAGTGTTCTGTTTTAAATGTAATTTTAGGTTTTTCGTCCTTACCGCGTTTGGTTGTAACTAATATAACGCCATTTGCTCCTTCAGCACCATAAATAGCAGTTGCGGCAGCATCTTTTAATACTGAGAATGTTTCAATCTCATCCGGTTCAATATCGGTGATTTTACGAGGAACACCATCTACTAAGACTAAAGGGGTTGATGCGGAACTGTTAGATGCGAATGTGCTGATACCGCGAATCCAGAATTCTGCATCATCGTATCCTGGTTCACCGGAACGTTGTACGGCAATTAAACCGGATACTTGTCCTGCCAGATTGTTGGTCAAATTTCGAGTCGGGGCAGCGATTTCCGAAGGCTTTACCGAACTCATGGATACCACGACACTCTCTTTTTTTTGTTGTCCATAACCGATGACAACTACTTCGTCCAATGCTTTGGTGTCTTCGCGTAACCGGATGTTAATGTTGCGCCGTCCGTTAATCTTGATTTCTTCTGTTGCGTAGCCCAGGAAAGAAACTATAAGAATATCATTTTTGTTAGGGACACTAATGGAATATCGTCCATCCATATCTGAGATTCCTCCTAATGTTGTTCCTTTTACTTTTACTGAAACGCCAATCATGGACTCTCCTTGTGCATCGGTTATTACACCGGTGACTGTAAATTTGTTACTTTGTTGTTGGCTGTTTGGTTGTTCGCCTTTATGGTAAATTGTGATTTGTCGGTCGTTGATGCTGTAAGTATTATCTGTACCGAGAAATAGCTGGTCCAAAATAGCGCTCACTTGCTGATTTTTTACATCAATATTTACCTTACGATTCGTATCGATGATTTGGTCCATGTAGAAAATTATGTATTCACTATTTTTTTCAATTTCTTGAAAGACTTGTTTCACAGTCTTTTGAGAGGTCTTCATTGTGAATAATTTGCTTTGCGAATACGAATTTGTTGCCAAGCAATGACCTATTCCTATCAGTAGAAAAAATGAAAAGAACTTCATAATTAGCAATAATTGTTTTTCTTCAGTCTTTTTTAGACTGAATAATTGGTGTTTTTCCATACTTTTATAACGAATTAGATTATTAATATTTAAACGTGTAAGTAATTTAATTTAAGGTCGGGTGATATGCGGGTATTATCCGGCCTTATCATTTTCTAGGAAGTCATATTTTCATAGGCTATTAATTTATTTAGATTTGACATTAATATAGATTTTCTCATTTGATTCTGTTATTTGAGCCGGGACGGTTTGAATCAGCGTATGCAACACATCATCTAGTTCTTCTTTCAGATCTAGCTTGCCACTACAAGTAATATTAGCAAGCTGTTTGTCGGTAATGATTGTCTTACCATAGTACTTGCTGAGTTTTTTTGTAATAATTTCCAACCTCTCTTTTTTGAATTGGTAAAATCCATCTTTCCAAGCTATGTATTCTTGTACATCTACAGGATGTACGCTGATACCTTGCTGATCATTATATGCAAGTAAATTGTTTGGTGATAAAGTTTTCGTTTCGTTATTGTTAGTCTTTACTTCTACTTTTCCAGTGACAAGTACTACTGTTTGTATATTCTCTTTTTCGTATGCACAAACGTTAAAAGTAGTACCTAATACCTGTATGTCCATTTTATTCGTTTTTACAATAAATGGTCGACTTTTGTCGTGATAAACATCTAGGAAGGCTTCACCTTCTACATAAATCTCCCGTTTGTTCTTCATAAATTCAACCGGATAAACAACTCGTGAACTGGCGCTTAGCCAAATACGTGTCCCGTCAGAAAAAGTAATTGACGAGCGTTTTCCGGCCGGCACTATTAATTGATTATAAGTATCTTTTTTCTTATCGTTTTCAGTTTCCTGATTAATGGTTTGAGAATTGACATTTAATTTTCCCTGTTGGTTGTAATGTAGCTTACTTTCTTTACCTTGTATAGCTATCTGTTTCTTTTCGGATAGAATCAAAAGGGTTTGATTGGTAGAGACATCAGGTTTCTTTACTGCGACTATATCAGATTTTTCCATGCACTCGCTTGTCTGATAAATATTTTGCAGATACCAACCACTTACAAGGAAGACAACAATGCAAGCTGCAGCTAAAGTGCGGTATAGAATGAGTCTCTTTCTTTTGTTCTGTATTTCCAAACGATTCTGATCGGATATACATTTCCAAATGGAATCTACTTTTTGTTGAGGCAGATAGGGTTTAGGAACATGACGGAGAATATGTAGAAAATTACGCGCAATAGCTATTTCCTTAGCTAACTGCTTGTTTTCTTGAGCTAATTTATCCCAAAACATAATACTTTCCGGAGTCGGATGTTGTTCCGATTCTAAAAAATAAGCATCATTGAGTAATGAGTCTGCTTTATAATTATTATAGTCTATTTTTGAATCCATTTTATGCGTTGTTTATATAAGGACAACTCAAAAAATGGAATCTACTCACTGAACTTATATTTTTTTTAAAGAAAATGCATTTTTTGTGTTTCTCTGAAGAAAGTGGTCAAGATACTTATCCATGCGATGCATTCAGGTGTTCCGAAAGTATCTCTTACTTTTTGTAGTGAGCGTTGAAGTAAATTGTAGGCTGATTGATAATTAATGTCCATAATCTGACATATTTCATCATATTCCATTTCTTCTATAAAACGATAATATATGATTTCTCGTTGTCTGGGAGTTAGCACATGGAGTATTTTTTTGATTTCATTAATTTGTTCGCGACGTTCTTCTTCATTGATAAAATCATTCTCTGTTATATATTGTTCTTCCATAGAGTAGAAGTTGAAGGCATAGGATTCTTCTGAACGCTCTTTACTGAAAACATTATAGATACTGTTTTTAAGAGAAATCATCAGATAGATTTTTACATTTTGGGGTATACTTAATTTATTTTTATTCTTGTATATTCTTATAAATACATCTTGTATACAGTCTTTTATCACTTCTGTGTCAGGAGTGATTTGTAATCCATATTGATACAGTAATTGAATATGGTGTGTATAAAGCCAACTATAAGCTTCATCATTGCCTTCGAGAAAAAGTTTCCATTTAATATAACTTTCGTCTTGAATTTGCATAGATGTTAATTTTTAAATTCCGGTATCTACCGGACTTTTATCAGGAAATAACGGGCTATAAAGAATTGTCTGTTTTAATACCTGTAACTTACCGTCTTTCACAAACTTTTCACCACGTTCGGAAAGATGATCAATCATAGCTTGACGAAGCTCATTTAATTGCTGTTTGTATTTTTTATCTGTTACTACATTCTTTAGTTCATGAGGGTCTTTCGAGAGATCAAACAACTCTTCTGTCCCGGTGTGAAAACGCCAGATATATTTTATTTTTCCGTCGGTTAATGCACACCAATAATTGTCAGGACTATAGCAAGTCGCATGTTCTAAATCTATGTATTTCCTCCATTGATCGGTTTTACCTTCCATTAACCGGAGTAAAGATTGACCGTCCATATCTTGCGGGATAGAACTTCCGGCTATTTCAAGGAAAGTTGGTAATAAATCACGTAATTCTACCGGTTGGGTAATTTTGTTTCCTTTAGTAAAGTGATAGCTAGCCGGCCATTTAACGATATAAGGAACATGTACCGAACCTTGGTAAGGATACGTTTTACGCCAATGATAATGGTCTCCTAACATATCACCGTGATCAGAAATGTAGCAGATAAGCGCATTGTCATATATACCTTTTTCTTTCAAAGTTTTAATTACTTTACCTATCTCTTCGTCAATAAATGTCACATTAGCATAATAGTGCCTTCGTGAGTCTTTTGCATATTCGTCACCGAAATTACCATAAGGAGCATCTTTTTTCACTTTTTGAGGATCCTTTAGTTTGGCATACGGCTTATCTTTACACCATTCTCCTATCCAAGGTGCAGGTATATCCCGGTTCGCGTATTCGTCCAATAAACGTTGGGGAGGATCATAAGGACTATGTGGACGGGCAAAGGATATTTTCAAGAACAATGGTTGGTTATTGATACCTTCGTAATTGCGAATCATTTCGCAAGCCATTTCTCCTGTCCATGCTGTGGGATGCAATCGTTCCGGGAGTTTATAAGTAGCTGCTCCATGGTCATTCCAACCGATATGAGTAGAATCCGGGTTTAAGCCGGGAGCTTGCATTTGGAACCATAATCGATAGTCACTGATAAAATCGGGACTTTCTACGCGTCCGCTTTCATCAACTAATGTTCCCCGGAATCCATGCAGAGCCTTTTGAGGATACCAGTGCATTTTACCAATGCCAAAACTGTAGTAGTTTAAGTCTCCCAACATACGAGGCATCTCATAACGGTATTGGCTGGCTACCCTGCCGTATCCTAGCATACCATGATGCCAGGGAGAAAGTCCGGTCAATAATCCGGAACGTGCCGGTGTACTACTAGGGGTAGAAGAATAACCGTTTGTAAAGAGTGTACCGTCTTCTGCCAAAGCGTCCATATTCGGAGAAATGACAGAAGTATTTCCCATACAATTCATGGCATCTCCACGATGTTGGTCGGATACAATTAAAATGATATGAGGACGTGTTGAAGTTTGGGCAAAAAGAAGTTGCGGAAGGATATAAACTCCCGTAGTCGCAAGTAATGAGCTTTTTAATAAGAAGGATGTTTTCATATTCTAAAGGATATCGTGTTTCCCATTTGACAAAAGTACAATTTCTTTTTGAATAAAAGAAAAATAGCCGTATTTTTACACTTCTTAAGAATCTTTTGACTAGTTATAAAAAAGAGTGACGCTATCACATACGGATAACGTCACTCTTTGCTTCTTATGGCGTCATAATCCTGACCGGATATCGACACTCTTTTTTCTACTTCAATAAAAACTCATCAATTGCTTTCTTGTAAGTTGCTTTGTCTGCAGCTCCGCGGAAAAGCTGGGGATCTCCTTTCATGGGGATGAATACGAACAACGGAATACTTGTTGCATTGAACAGGGCAGCCAGTTCTTTCTGCTTATCTACATTTACTTTGTAGATTACAATTTTCCCGGCATATTCTTTTGCCAATTCTTTCATAATAGGAGCTGTTTGGCGGCAAGGTCCACACCAGTCGGCATATAAATCGATAATGGCAGGCTTGTCGCCTTTGTATTTCCACTCTTTTGACTTTTCATAATCGAAGACGTCTTCCAGAAACATTTCTTTATTCATTACGACGACTTCTCCGTTGTTACCTGTTACTTCTTTTTTACCTTGTTTGGCTTCAGCTCTGTCATTGAACGCGTATACGATTACGCTTACCATGACGAGTGCTACCATGACTAATACTTTCTTCATTCGTTATTTATCTTTTTATGTATAATGCCGTTCTATTACCCCTTGTAATTCACTGCTATGAATTACACCGGAATGTCTCCATACCGCTTCTCCATTTTTGAACAGGATAAAGGTTGGTACAGCTTGTATACGATATTTTGTAGCCAAGTCTTCATGTTGGTCAACGTCTATCTTGACAATACGGGCCTTATCACCTACAACTAATTTGAGCTCTTCCAGAACGGGTTTCATAGCTTTACATGGTCCGCACCATTCTGCAAAGAAATCAACTAAAACGGGCATCGGTGATTGTATTAAATCTTCAAATTTCTCCATAATCTTTCCTTTCTTAAAATTAAATGACAGTCATTGAAGACTGCAAATATAGATTCTATTTTATTAATATAACGGGAAAATGCTGTTTTTGTTCATCGAATAGTAACCGGAGAGTCATTCTGTTGTAATCTGAAAACGGGAGTTTTGCATATCGAAAAGTAACGGGAGTTAAAGTTATGAACTAAATAATAATCGCTATATGAAATTCTTATTTATTGTTCAAGGTGAGGGGAGAGGACATCTGACACAGGCTATCACCCTCGAAGATATGTTGCAGCGTAATGGGCATGAGGTTGTAGAAGTATTAGTCGGTAAAAGTTCCTCACGCACATTACCAGGTTTTTTCAATCGGAGTATTCATGCACCGGTGAAGCGTTTTATCAGTCCGAATTTTCTGCCTACGACAGATAATAAGCGAGTGAATCTAAAGAAAAGTTTAGCTTATAATTTATTGAAACTACCGGAATATTTCCGTAGTATGTACTATATAAATCAACGGATTAAGGAGACAGGGGCGGAAGTCGTCATCAACTTCTACGAACTTCTGACCGGACTTACCTATGCGTTCTTCCGTCCCTCTGTTCCGTATATTTGTATTGGACATCAATATTTGTTTCTACATCGTGATTTTCAGTTTCCGGATAAGAGTCCGGTCCAGTTATGGATGTTGCGTTTCTTTACACGAATGACGGCTCTTAGATCATCAAAGAAGTTAGCTCTATCTTTCAGAGAAATGGAACGGGATGATGAACATCAGATTGTTGTGGTACCTCCTTTGATTCGCCGGGAAATAACGGCAATCCAGCCGGAAGAAGGAAATTATATTCATGGATATATGGTAAATGCCGGTTTTGCAGATACAGTGGAGAGTTTTCACACAATGCATCCGGAAGTTCCTTTAAGATTTTTCTGGGATAAGACGGAGACAGAGGAAGTAGTACGGGTGGACGAAACATTGAGTTATCATCAGATTGATGATGTGAAGTTTCTTAATGGAATGGCGAACTGCAGGGCTTATGCCAGTACGGCAGGTTTCGAGTCTATTTGTGAAGCGATGTATCTTGGCAAACCGGTATTAATGGTTCCGGCGCATATCGAACAGGATTGTAATGCTTATGATGCTATGATAGCAGGGGCAGGAATTATCGGTGATTCGTTTGAACTGGAGTCCTTGCTTCGTTTTGCGGGAAAATATATTCCAAATCGTGATTTCATTTATTGGGCACGCAGTTGCGAGCGTCGGATTATTCTTGAATTGGAAAAACTGGCTGCTTCACAATCAGAAATAACCTCAATACCAACATATACTAATTATTTACCAATATGAAACTGAATAAAACAGATTATGTACTTGAACGTGCATCAGACGGTGGCTATTATGCTTGGCTGACTGTAAATATGCAATGTAATGCTTATGGAGAGTCTCCTGATGAGGCTATTCGGAACCTGGAAGAATCAATGAATGAGATAATTGATGAAATGTATATGGTGGAAGACTTTGTCTAATGAATAATGTGAAATGAAAAACGGATAATGAAACAGAACCCGGTTTCATTATCCGTTTTCAATAAATGATTTTTCTATTGTTCACAGATAGTCAGTTCATCAATGATATGGGATGCTCCCGCAAATTTATCTATGATAAACAGAGTATAACGAATATCAACGCAGGCAGCGCGCTGTGATGAAGGTCGGAAAGCGATATCACCTGTCAGTCCTTCAAAGTTACGGTCAAAAGCAGTTCCTATCAACTGGCCTTTACTGTTGAAAACCGGACTACCGGAGTTACCTCCTGTGTTGTCGGTGTTTACAATAAAGCAGACCGGCATCTCACCGTTTTTGCCGTACTGTCCATAGTCTTTAGAGTTATACAACTCTTTCAACTTTTGCGGTACTACAAATTCCCAGTTACCCGGATCCTCTTTTTCCATAACTCCTTTGAGAGTGGTATGAGCATCATACACTACACCGTCTGCAGGTTCATAAGGAAGCACTTGTCCGTAAGTCAGTCGTAAGGTTGAGTTCGCGTCCGGATAAATAGGTATTCCCTTTTCTTGTCTCATATTCATCATGCCTTTTACCCATACTTTATGAGCGGCATCATAATTCTCATTGGCTTCTTTCATGGCAATGGCAGTTTTCAGAATGCCGTCGGTAATTGAATATTTGAATAGGATCATCCAGTCATATCCGATTTTATATAAACTAGGCTTTTTGATGAACTTCTCAAAATTCTTTTGATTACCGAAAATTGAGTTATCAAAGCACGCATCTACAAATGCATCTATGTTGCCTTTGAAGCGGGAGTCAATGATTTCGAATATATTGATTCTTTGTTCTGCCGGAATATAGTTAGCATAAGTTTTGAGCATTTCTTTAGCTACCATTCGTTCTACTTCCGGGAAAGGAACAGAAGCAAAATATTTTTCACCTTCCTGTTTCAAGTTTTGGGCAGCTTCTTTTATTTTCTCTTTATCTTTTGATTTTAGTGCGGTGGCCAGTGCTGTTGTAGAGGGGATGCGCATAAAGTCGAGCGCTGTGACAAGTGCTTCGTTGATAGCCTGTTGGTGATATAATGCGTCACGTCGGTGAGCTACAATAGAGCGAATCTCGTCAAAAGCTTTCTGATAAGAGTTATCTCCTTTTTCACGGCCGCGGGCCAATAGTTCTTCTTGCTGCGCACGTTTGGTATCCAATACTTTAAGACGCACCAGCCCTTCGTTCATGCCAATAGCATTCTTCCAATAGTTGGCTGATGATGCATATTTGCTGGCGTAATGAATACGCACAGCAGGATCTTTAAGCATTTGTTCCATAAGAACTTTCTGACGGGCACCACGTACGTGCTGACGCATAAAGTTAGTTGTCTGCATCCGTTCTTCTACTTCGTCGGAAATCATGTACCGCCAGTTACGTCCGGGAAATCCCATGACAAAAGTGAAATCACCTTCCTGTACTCCGGCAAGGCTAATGGTCAAGTGTTTCTTTACGTGCAAAGGAACATTGTCTTTGGAATACTCTGCCGGTTTTCCGTTCTTATCCGCATAGATACGGAAAAGGGAAAAGTCGCCGGTGTGACGCGGCCACATCCAGTTGTCAGTATCCGCTCCAAATTTTCCAATAGAAGAAGGAGGGGCACCTACCATGCGAATGTCGCTATACACGGTTTTTACAAACAGATAATATTTATTTCCTCCATAAAAGGCTTTGAGTTCCAACTTGGTAGCAGGAGTTATTTCAATGTTTTCTGCTTTTGCAAAACGTTCTGCTACTTTGTTGAGGTAAGTCGGAGACAGATAATTAGTTCCTTCCGGGTCTTTGTCTTTCTTTAGTTGTTCGTTGACGTAGTCGGTTACATCAAGAATACGGTCGATAAAAGTAACCTTGAGTCCTGGTGTAGGAAGTTCTGCGTCGCGGTTCATTGCCCAAAAACCTTCTGTCAGATAGTCATGCTCTACATTACTGTGTTGCTGGATAGCTCCATAACCGCAATGATGATTAGTCAGCACCAGCCCTTCGGAAGAGATTACTTCTCCCGTACATCCTCCTCCGAAGTGTACAACAGCGTCTTTCAGAGAAAGCCCGTTCGCATTGTATACTTCTTCAATGGGAATCTCAAGACCTAGTTCTCGCATGGCAATCTCATTCTGAGTTTTCAGATCAGGTAGCATCCACATACCTTCGTCGGCGTGGATGATAAGAGTTGCCAGAGAAAAAATAGCAAATAGGATTTGTTTTCTCATTTATTCTACGATTGTCATTTCATTAATCAGGTGTCCGCAGTTTCCTAGTTTTTCAAGGATGAACAATACATAACGGATATCCAGGTTGATACAACGTTGCAGGTTATTGTCAAAGTTGATATCGCCACTCAATGATTCCCAGTTGCCGTCAAAGGCACAACCGATCAGTTCCCCATTCTCATTCAATACTGGGCTTCCGGAGTTACCTCCGGTAATATCGTTTGTAGATAGGAAGCAGACAGGCATATCACCGTTGGGTAATGCATAGCGACCATAATCTTTCTTCTCGATCAACTCTTTCAGTTTGGCGGGTACTACAAATTCGCGGTCTTCCGGATTTTCTTTTTCAAGAATACCTTTAGTTGTCGTATAGTAGTTGTAGTGTACTCCGTCTTTCGGATCGTAAGGTTTCACGTTACCGTATGTCAGACGAATGGTAAAGTTGGCATCCGGATAAGAAGGAACTGGCTGTTTCATTTCGCCAAGACCACGGATATAGGTCTTGTGAAGTAAAGTCAACTCTTTATCCATATCTTCTAATTGAGAAACAATTTTCTCAAATTGGTCATATTTAGACTGACAGTATTGCAAAGCCAAATCATTATCGATAGCCTTTACAGACGGTTTCTTGACAAACTTCTCAAAGTTCTCACGGTTAGAGAAAATAGAGTTGTCATACATATCATCGACAAACTTGTCATAGTTACCTTTATATTTCTGCTCAATGACTTTGTAGATAGACAGACGCTGGTCTGCCGGAATCATTTCTGCATAAAGGGGAAATAAAACTTTAGCTACTTTACGGTCTACCTCATGGTCATAGTCCTTATTGTGAATACTTTCATACGTATCTTTCAGCGCTTCGATACGTACTTTTATCAGAGAATCATTCTTCTCTATCAATGCTTCACGTGTCTTAGCCAGCATGACACTTCCAAATTCGATTGCTCCGAAGAACGTTTCTCTCAGACAGGTGAACTGATAGTTGAGAGGTGCTGTCTTAGCTACCAGATCATCTATTTTTTTCACTACCGTTGCATAATCAGCATTATTCTTTTCCTTTGCAAATTCTGCAAATTTAGCTTCTTGCGCAGCTTTCGTACCCAATACATCGTTGTCGATGATTGCCCTGTTCATTCCGATAGAATTTTTCCAGTAGTTACTGGAACCGGCATATTTGTTTGCATACTGGATGCGGATTTTATCACTTGCATTCATCACTTCCTTCAATACAGCCAGACGGGCACCGCGGATACGGATACGCGGGTCGTTTTCCGATTCCATGCGTTCTTTTACTTCCGATACGGTCAGATAACGGCTTGTACTTCCGGGGAATCCCATAATCATTGCATAATCTCCTTCTTTCAAACCTTTGAGCGAGATAGACAAATGTTTTTTTGTTTTCAAAGGAGTATTGTTTGCGCTGTATTCTGCCGGTTCTCCGTTAGCATCCGCATAAATACGGAACATGGAGAAATCACCGGTGTGACGGGGCCACATCCAGTTATCCGTTTCGCCACCGAACTTACCGATAGAGGAGGGGGGAGCGGCAACCATACGTACATCCGGATATATTTTCTTATAAAATAGATAGAATTTGTTTCCGGCATAAAATGGAAGTGCTTGTGGAACGATTCCTTTTTTATCTTTCAGATCGCTTTTATTGTAAAGCTCGTTGGCCAGTTTCTGAAGAAAAGCACTACTGAAAGATTCAGATTCGGTAATTTCTTTAGCGGCAATCTTTGCATTGACAATATCCGTGATATCTTCGATACGTTCGATAAATGTGAACTTCAATCCCGGAGTCGGAAGCTCCTTGTCTCTGGATGTAGCCCAGAAACCGTCTGTCAGGTAGTCATGTTCTACGCTACTGTGCTGCTGGATGGAAGCATAACCACAGTGATGATTTGTCAGAATTAAACCTTCAGGTGAGATAATTTCCCCCGTACATCCTCCTCCGAAGATACCGACTGCATCTTTCAAAGAGACGCCGTTCGGGTTATATAAGTCCTGGGCTTCCAGTTTCAATCCTTGTTTTTTCATCATATCTATGGAATGTTGCTGTTGCATTAATTGCAATAACCACATACCTTCATCCGCTTTAGCGGAGCACACGATGAGCGCTGTCAGCGCTAATAAATAAAGTCTTAGTCTGTTCATTTTTTAATGATAAAATTTGAATATATGATTGTTAGTCTTCAATTTCCAATTCTCCGTTTTTCAATGCTTCCATAATATTGGCGGGCGGACGTTGGTTCATCAGTTCGTTTTTCATGTAGTCCATGTAGGGAGCTACATGTTGGAAGAACTGATAGTATCCTTTACATAAGTAATTCAACCCGGGTTCGCCGTCGGCTGTCTGGCTGAAACGGTTCTTGGGACATTCTCCGTTGCAGGCAAAAAGGAAATCACATTCTTTACATTGGGTGGGTAGAGATTGATATTTCATGTTTCCGAACTTGTGTTGACGTTCGCTATGCATCATTTCTACAAGTGTCTGGCTGTATATGTTTCCCAGTTTATATTCAGGGAATACAAAGTGGTCGCAAGAATAAACATCCCCGTTGAATTCCATAACACCAGCGTGTCCGCAGGTCTTCGCCATTGTACAAATGCCAGGTTGTTCACCTACCCAGTTTGCTAAGGTGGAGTCGAATATCTGTATGTAGTATTTGCCTACATCTTCTTTCACCCATTCATCGAAAAGGGTACAGAGAAATTTACCCCATTGTTCGGGGGTGATAGAGAAATCTGCCAGTTCACCTTTTTGGTTTTCTGCAAGAGAAGCGAGGTGGCGGCCGTCCTGATGTTCAAGGATACGTTCAACGATAGGTGCAAATTGGATATATTTGCAGTCTATCTCCTTGAAGAAATGATAAAAATCCAGTGGATAGTCAGCATTGAAGTCATTAATAACCGCCATTGCATTCCATTCTACACCATGTTTTTTCAGAAGATTAATCCCTTGCATCACTTTGACGAAGGAGGGCTTCCCCATTTTATTTTTACGATATTCATCGTGAAATTCTTGAGGTCCATCAATCGAAACGCCTACCAGCCAGTTATTTTCTCGGAAGAACTCGCACCATTCATCGGTCAGCATGGTTCCGTTGGTTTGGATGCAGTTATCGATCGTTCGTCCGCGGGCGTATTTCTTTTGCAGTTCCATAGCCTTTTTGTAGAAGGAGAGCGGGCGCATAAGTGTTTCTCCTCCGTGCCAGGTGAAAAGTACCTGTGGCATGGTCTGAGAGTTGATGTACTCGTCGATGAATTTTTCCAAAAGTTCATCGCTCATTACGTGTTTCGGGTTGTCTTTGTATAGATTCGCTTTTTCCAGATAGTAGCAATAATCGCATGCAAGGTTACATACGGCACCTACTGGCTTTACCATAACGTAAAGCGGTTTGGCAAAAGGAGCATAAGTTGATGTTTTCATAGCTGCAAAATTAGATAAACTAAATGAAAAAAAGCGCCTTATACCTATGTTTATAAGGATTATTAAAGAAAAGACTCTTACAAGTTTTAAATATTGATAAAATGTTTCTTTGAAGTCCGAATCAGTTGTACCTTTGTACTCGGAATTTAATGAATGGACGAACGTGAATAAAATTTTGCCTTTTTTACTTCTGCTTCCGTTTCTGGCTTCGTGTACTAGTAAGTATAGGATAGAAGGAACATCTTCAGTAAACAGTCTGGATGGAAAAATGCTGTATCTAAAGACCATGCGTGACGGGGAATGGGTGAAGCTGGACTCTGCTGAGGTAGTGCATGGACTGTTCTCTATGAAAGGAAAAGTAGACTCCGTACAAATGGTGACGCTTTATATGGATGATGAGAGTATCATGCCGATTGTATTGGAAAGCGGTAAGATTAAAGTTACCATTAGCAATACGGATTTAAAAGCAGCAGGAACTTCCTTGAATGCAGCACTGTATGACTTCATTGACAAAAGAAATGCATTGGAAGAAAGTATTGGGGAGCTGGAACAAAAGGAAACTCGTATGGTAATGGAAGGGAATGATTTGGAAGAAATTCATGCACAGCTGATGGTGGAAGGTGATTCGCTGATGACGGCAATGAACCAGTATGTGAAGACGTTCATTTCAGATAATTATGAGAATGTGTTGGGACCTAGCGTATTTATGATGCTTTGTAGTTCTTTGCCATATCCTATTATGACACCTCAGATTGATGATATCATCAAAGATGCTCCTTATTCTTTTAAGAGTAATAAACTTGTGAGAGAGTTTTTGTCTAAAGCAAAAGAAAATATGAAGTTGATAGAAGAACATCAACGGTTGGAGCAAAATACATCAACGAATAAATAAGTCAGGAGATTTTTTTTGTATATTTGTGCAAAAGCTCCAGATAAAATGAAAACGACTGTTAGTGTATTCGCCGCTTTCTTTTTTATTTCTGTGTTATCGGTTTCTTGTCAGGGAGATCCGGGTGATTTTAATACGACTTTTTCTGAAATAGAAAAGTTGATGAATACGTAGCCCGCGATACAGCCTTGTATCATGGTAGAGTAATGCTGGAGTCTGCCCACATATAATACATATATTATCGGTCTTGGTCTTCGTTTTTTACCATTCCTTTATATTTCTCCGGAAGTGCACTCTCTACGGCAGTATAGGCTTCGGCCATAGTAGCTTTGATATTCTCCATTCCTTTTCCTTTGGGAGGAATAGGATCGTGAATTGTCAGGATCATGCGATGGCGGTGTATCCATTTTCCGGTACGTGGCAGGATTTCAAACGAACCGTCAATGGTGACAGGTACAACAGCTAGTTGTAAATCATCCGCTAACTGAAAAGCTCCCTTCTTGAAATATCCCATGTGTCCTGTGAAAGTACGTGCTCCTTCGGGGAAAACAACCAGAGAAACACCGTCTTTCAACGAGGCTTTAGCCTGTTGAATGGTCTCCAACACTTTTTTCGGTCCCGAACGGTCTACGAAGATATGTCCCGCGCTTTCACAGGCTTTTCCTACAAACGGTAGTTTACGCAGACTTTTTTTCATCATCCACTTGAAGTTTCTTCCGATGAAACCGTAAATAAGGAATATATCGAATGAACCCTGATGATTAGGTACGAAAATATAGGATGTCTTGCCGTGTAACTTTTCACGTCCACGAATCTTTACAGGAATTAATAGAAAAAGACAAATTAATTGTGACCATATTTTTCCTGGATAATATCCCCAAAAGTGAGCTCCTCCCACGAGAGAACCTACGATAGTGACGATTGCCGTGAGGATAGTCAATACCAATAAAATAGGCAAAGCAATACAAATTTGATAAATATAATACAGTATCTTCATAGGGTTGGATTTTTATCCTGCAAATATACATGATTATTTGGTAAAAAAGAGAGGTGGATACGATATAATCTTTTTGATTGTACTATTTTTGTATCTTATTATATGAGATAGTTACAAAAATATGATACGTATATTACATACTGCCGACTGGCATTTGGGGCAAACTTTCTTCGGGTATGACCGTGCCGGTGAACATGAAGTCTTTTTGAACTGGCTGGCCGGAGAAATTCGTGAAAGGGAGATTGATGCACTGATTATAGCCGGAGACGTTTTTGATGTTTCCAATCCTTCTGCTGCGTCTCAAAGCCTGTATTATCATTTTATTTATCGAGTGACGGCGGAGAATCCCACTCTTCAGATTGTGATTGTTGCCGGCAATCATGACTCTGCGGCGCGGTTGGAAGCTCCTTTACCCTTGCTGCAAGCGATGCGGACGGAGGTTCGGGGGGTAGTACGCAAGTCGGACGATGGGGAAATTGATTACGATCATTTGACGGTTGAGTTAAAGAACCGTGACGGGGAGGTGGAATTGCTTTGTATGGCAGTTCCTTTTTTGCGGCAGGGAGATTATCCGACAGTCCCGACAGAAGGTAATCCGTATGCGGAGGGAGTCCGGGAGCTTTATACGCAGCTTTTGCAAAGGCTATGGAAGCGACGGAAAGAGAATCAATCTATACTTGCTATCGGCCATTTACAGGCTATCGGTTCGGAGATTGCGGAGAAAGATTATAGCGAACGTACAGTGATTGGTGGTTTGGAATGTGTGTCACCTGATGCATTTTCCGAACAAATTGCTTATACGGCTCTTGGTCATATTCATAAGGCGCAACGCGTATCCGGCAGGGAGAATGTGAGATATGCCGGAAGTCCCATTCCGATGTCTTTTGCAGAGAAGCATTATCATCACGGGGTCGTGGAAGTGACTTTCGACGGAGGGTGTGCGGTAGATATAATGCGGGTGGAATGCCCGAGGTTAATACCTTTGATGAGCGTGCCGAATGGAGAACCTGCGTCTCCGGAAATTGTGTTGGAAATCTTGAAAGAGTTGCCGGTAACGGAAGGAGCAGAACCTTATCTGGAGGTAAAAGTGTTGTTGGATGAACCGGAGCCAATGCTCCGGCAGGAAGTTGAGGAAGCATTGGCTGATAAAAATTATCGGTTGGCGCGTATTGTCTCTACTTATCGTAATGAAACGGGAAATGCAGAGAAGGAAAATGAGAATTGGAAAAGAGGATTACAGGAAATGTCTCCGTTGCAGATCGCTCAATCTGCATTTGAAAAGATTTATCAGGTGGAAATGCCTGAGGAGTTGACGGACTTGTTTCAGGAAGCCTACCTGGCTGCTACACGTAAAGAGGAGGAAGAAGAATGAAGATATTAGCGATACGATTGAAAAATCTTACTTCGATAGAAGGAGCGGTAGAAGTTGATTTTGCAATGGAGCCGTTGAACTCGGCAGGAATATTTGCGATTTCAGGTGCTACGGGAGCTGGCAAATCTACTTTATTAGATGCATTGTGTCTGGCATTGTATGATAAAGCACCTCGTTTTGCAAATTCGGTAGAAAGTATAAATTTGGCGGATGTAGGAGATAATCAGATTAATCAGTCGGATGTAAGGAATCTGCTTCGTCGTGGTACGACCGACGGATATGCAGAGGTTGATTTCTTAGGAGTCGATGGTCATAGATACCGTTCTCGCTGGTCGGTGAGACGGACAAGAAATAAGGTGAGCGGTTCCTTGCAACCACAAACGATGGAAGTGAAAGAGCTGGATACAGGGAAAGAGTTTCAAGGAACCAAAAAGGAACTGCTGGCTCAACTGACAGAATTGGTGGGTTTGACGTATGAGCAGTTTACCCGGACTGTCTTATTGGCTCAAAATGATTTTTCTACATTCTTGAAATCGAAGGGAGTCGCAAAAGCCGAACTGCTTGAAAAATTGACGGGAACCGGTGTTTATTCCCGTATTTCTCAGGAAGTTTTTTTACGAAACAAGTTGGTACAGGAAGAAGTGACTACGATTCGAAATAGAATGAGTGTAATCGACCTCTTGCCGGAGGAAGAACTTCTTGCTTTACAGAAAGAAAAAGAATTGCTGATTGCGAAACGTGCAGTGGGGATTCAATTACTGGCGGAACAGAATGCCCGGTTGAACATTGTCCGTTCGTTAAAGATGCAGGAGGAACTTTGGAAAAAGAAGCAACAGGAAGAACAAGGCGAAGAGGCAAAGTTGAGACTCCTGCAGGAAACACTGGCTTCACAGGAAGAAGGGTTGGTACGTTTTAAAGCACAATGGGAAGCTATACAACCGGATTTGAAGAAAGCCCGTCAGTTGGATGTGCAGATACAGTCTCAACAGGAAGGCTATAATCAGTTGCGGCAGATATTGGAAACAGCTTGCGGGCAGGTGGCGGAGCAGGAAGAGAAGATGCGGATGGCAACGAAACAGTTGCAGGGGGCTTATCGTTCATTAAACCGTTTGTTGACGAATACGGAAACGGAGTCGTTGCCGCTTGAACAAGTAGAGGATATTCTACAGCAGGAAGAAGATAAACTGAAAGCCGCCATAAAAGCCAATGAGGAACGACTGGTCCGGCTAAATGCTTTTGATTATGTATCATTAGACGAAGAACAGAAGAAACTACAAAAAGAACTGGTTCGTCAACAGAATGTCCGGCAGTTGACTGAGTCGCAGGAGAAAGTGAAAACAGAAATAGTAAGACTGGAGAAAGAAACGGTTGATTGTTCGACGCAGTTAACAGAACAGGAAGCGACACGAAAAACGATTCAGCGTCTTTATGAAAATGCCCGTATGGCAGTGGGAAAAGACGTGAAAGCATTGCGTCAACAGTTACAGGAAGGAGAAGCTTGTCCGGTTTGCGGCAGTACGTCACATCCTTATCACCGGGAACAGGAAGTAGTGGATATTCTTTTCCGAAATATAGAGCAGGAGTATAATACGGTGGTGATTGCCTGTCAGCAAACAAATAATCAGCATATAGCCCTGCAACGTGATCTGGCGCATCAAAAAACTGTTGCCGGACAGATCAAAGAACAGTTATCAATATGGCAGAAAGAAGAAATTCATGCAGGAAACGAAGAACAGATACAGAACCGTTTACAGGAATTGGCAAAACGTATTCAGGAGTATAGTAGTCTCTATACGGAGTGGCAACAAAATGATGAGACGATAAAGAAGATACGTGTCCATAGTGAGGCTTTGCGTGAAAATGTTTCCCAATGTCGTTTGACTATGCAGCAAGTTTCGTCCGCTAAAGAACAGTTGGCACTATTACAAAACGCTGCTTCTGCCGAACAGAAACGCTTTGAAGTAGTAGAGAAAGCGTTGGATACACTTCGTCAGGAACGGTCGCAATTATTAAAAGGAAAGAGTGCGGATGAAGCGGAAGCCGCTGTAGCCAAAAGGGAAAAAGAGCTGACTCATGCTTTAGACGGGGCTCGGTTGGGAGTAGAAACTTCGCACAACCGTCTTTTAGGTTTACAAGGGGAAATGAAACAGATTGCCGCAACTGTCGGGGAATTGCAGGAGCAACAGAAAAAGATTGAATCTCCCGAACAACTTCCCGAAATAATAAAGCAACAGCAGGAAGACAATCTAAATACGGAACGTAGCCTTTCTGCTATCGAAGTCCGCCTGTTGCAACAGGCAAAAAATAAAGTAACAGCCGAACTGATAGCTAAAGAGCTGGCCGAAAAGCAATTGATTGCCGAACGTTGGGCTAAACTGAACAAGTTGATCGGTAGTGCCGACGGAGCAAAGTTCAAAGTTATAGCACAAAGCTATACATTGAATTTATTGTTACTTCATGCCAACAAGCATTTGTCTTATCTATCCAAACGCTATAAATTGCAGCAAGTACCCGGCACTTTGGCGCTTCAGGTGATTGATTGTGATATGTGTGATGAAATACGGACTGTATATTCTCTTTCCGGAGGAGAGTCGTTTCTGATATCTTTGGCATTGGCACTGGGACTGTCCTCGCTGTCGAGCAACAACCTGAAAGTAGAATCTCTTTTTATTGACGAGGGATTCGGCTCTTTGGATGCCGATAGCTTGCGGACAGCTATGGAAGCGTTGGAACAATTACAGATGCAAGGAAGGAAAATAGGAGTAATTTCTCATGTACAGGAAATGAGTGAACGGATCTCCGTCCAGGTGCAGGTGCATAAGAAAGTCAATGGAAAGAGCGTGCTTACCGTCGTAGGGTAAGCACAGTGATTTCCGGCCAGGCGCCGAAACGGAAAGGTAATCCCACGTAGCCGATTCCTACATTGACGTAAAGCCCGCGAGTACCTTCCAAATACATCCCTCCCCATTCCGGATAAATATAAACGGAAGGGGAATAATTGCCCAGTTGCAACTGCATGGCGTGGGTATGTCCTGCCAACATTAAATCTATATCCGATTCCGGAAGTACTTCCCGTCTCCAATGTGTCGGGTTATGGCTTAAAAGTAGCTTGAACATTCCTTCGATTCCTGCTTTCGCTTTTGGAAGGTCGCCATGTTGCGAAAAGGGAGGTTCTCCTTGGTTTTCTACTCCGATAAGGGCGATGCTGTCATTGCCTTGAATCAGAAATGTATGTTCGTTGTTTAATAACTTCCAGCCCATAGCTGCCTGCCTTTGTTTAAGTTCGATCAGATTATTGTCCTGATCTTGTTTGCTTTTCCAATGAAAATAAGGTCCGTAATCATGGTTTCCAAGTATGGAATAAACTCCATCTCCGGCTTTCAGGCCGGCTAGTATTTCCTGGAAATCATTCAGCTCGACAGCCCGGTGATTTACCAGATCTCCGGTGAAAACAATCAGGTCGGGTTGCTGGGCATTCACTAAATCCACTAACTTCCGAATAGCAGGAGTGTTTCCTTGCCAACTGCCGATATGAAGGTCGGATAACTGTACAATACGATAACCGTCGAAAGCCTGCGGGAGTCGGGGAGAGGTGTAAGTGACTTCTTTTACTTCAAACCGGGTTCGTCCGACAAAAGAGCCGTAGAGAATCATAACAATACTAAGTACGGCCAGTGTCAGTCCGGTGCATATAAACGGTGTGCGCGGCCAGCGAAGCCATTTATGAAAAGGGATTCCGAGTACGGTAAATAAGACCAGCAATAGTTTGGGAGCTGTAAACAGGAAAAAGATGATAGAGAACCACCCGATGTCCTGTGTATGGCGTTCCGCAAAAGCATTGTTGGCAAAGTAAACCAAGTAAAGAAGCCCTGCGGTTAGCAAGAAACTGGGTACCCAGTAAAGAACGCGTAACCACCATTTTGCGGTGAGACGAACAATGAATCTCAAGTAAAGATAGAGGTCCGGAAGTACCAGAAAAAGTAGGAGGAATATAAATAAGCGTTGCAACATATGTGTCTTTAGTTATAATGGATATTTACATTAATTCGTTTAATTCACTTAAATTCTTTTTGATTTCGTGGATACGGTTCAGGAATTTCTTGCGATAAATCCATAGAATGAGTATAAGACCTCCTCCCCACAACAGGATGAAGAACAGAATCATACCTATTCCGTATTGCCATATCTGCCAGTAGACGAAAGAAAGAATGGCAAGTATCAGGAGGAAAGCGGTGGCAATCAGCCGTTCTCTGATTGTCCAGTGATGAATGCGGTTGACACGGGCAATCACTTCCACAAGAGGCATTTCGTCTATTTGAGTCCGTTGAAGAAATCGCGTGGTGGCGATATCCCAGCAAAGAGCGGGAATCCATGCCAGAAGGATAATGATGTAGATCGGGTTTAATCTGTTGTGCAGTATCACTTCCGTCAAAAATAAGATTAATATCGGCAGGGAAATCAGGATTAGCCTGATGTTCAGGCGGGCAATGGCATGGATACCTTTGTCGGCGTGTCCTATCAGCCTTTCAAGTTCGTCTTCTTTGATGAGTTCTTTGTCCTTTAAGTGCTCATCGAGGGCGTTCCATGATTTTTTCAGTTCTTCCAGTTCCATATATCTTATTCCTCCTTTTTCATTCTTTTAAGTTTGTCTTTGATACGGCTTAGTTTGGTAGCTATGTTAGTCACCGTCAAGCCGGTAATTTCCGCTATTTCCTCGTAGCTTTTATCTTCAAGGTATAGCAGGATGATTGACTTGTCGAGTTGTCCCAGTTGGTTAATCATCTGGTAGAGTTGCTTCAGCATTTCATTGATAGGGTCATGTGCTTCTATTGTCCGGTCAATGTCTTTGGTGAGGCTGATAATTTCCGGTACATTCTTCTCTTTACGATAAAAACTGATACAAGTGTTCAGGGCGATACGGTAAATCCATGTCGATATTTTACATTCTTTCCTGAATTTAGGATAAGCTTTCCAGAGGTTCAGTACTACATCCTGATAGAGGTCGTTGAGCGGAGCGTTGGGATGAGTATACAGATAGCATACTTTGTAGATTACCCGCTCATATTCGCGTATAACCGACAAGAACTCTTGCTCAATAGGGTTGTTTGCCTCTGTTGTTGGTTCTCTCATGGATTTTAGGATTGCTTTTCTGGTTAGTTAGTCGTGAGAAAAGGAGAAAAATCACACGAAGATGCAAGCTATTGCAGATTGGCTGCCAGGAATTTGCGCATTTCTTCAATACTTCTTCTCCGGCGGCGGGCATAGTCTTCGAGTTGGTCTTCTCCGATCTTTCCGACAGAAAAATATTCGGATACAGGATGTGCAAACATCAGGCCGCACACCGATGCATGAGGATACATTGCCCCGTTTTCAGTCAGTGAAATGCCGATCTGTTTCATGTCCAGCAGTTCGTCCAGCAGGAAGTTGACGGACTGATCCGGCAAAGAAGGATAACCGACGGCAGGACGGATGCCTTGATATTTCTCGACTAATAAGTCCGCCATGCCTAAATTTTCGTCTTTCGCGTATCCCCACGCTTCTTTTCTCACATACTCGTGCATTTTTTCTGTGGCTGCTTCCGCAAGTCGGTCAGAAAGGGTTTGTACGAGCAAATGTTTGTAAGGATCCTGTTCGTATAGTCCTTCCATGTCTGCGTCAATGGAAGAAGCGAAAGCTCCCAACGTATCCGGAATGCCGGAAGAAAGCGGACGGATGAAGTCACTCAGGCAAAGGAAAGGACTTCCGTCCTTCTTAGGTGTTTGCTGACGGAGTAAGGGAAAGACCATGAACTGATTCTCTGCTTTTTCAATTACCAGATTATCCCCGTCGGAGTTTGCCTTACACAACTTGAAGATTGTTCTGACCTCATAGTCCCGGTCGAGTACATCCAGCATACGGTTTGCCTCCTTGAACAGTTGCATGGCTTCCGAAGCCTTGTTACGTTCCTCTACCGGAAAGGAGGCCAGCCACATGGCACGGCAGGCATCGCAACCATGAATATTGGCGATAGCTGCATAGCGAGGTTGGAATCCCCAGGCATGGAAAAAGTAAATCCAATTGATGTAGGGGGTAACGGTATGTATTTTATAAGATAGAATAGTGCTCATAAGTTTGCCGATGACGAATTATATTTATCTGAATCTTAATTCTTGTCCACGATAAGTTTCGTCTATTTTTCCGTTATCGTATAACAGGTGACCGTTCACAAATGTTTTCTCCACTTTCCAGTTGAAGGTATGACCTTCCAGCGGACTCCATTGGCATTTGCTTACAATGCAATCCGTTGTTACTGTCCATTTGGAGTTGGGACGTACTAATACAAGGTCTGCCTGATAACCTTTATGGATAAATCCGCGATTATTTATTTCATACATTTGAGCAGGCGCATGAGACATCTTTTCTACTATTTTCTCGATAGAGAAGATACCTTTATCTACAAGTTCCAGCATACTGGCCAGAGAGAATTGGATCATTGGCATTCCGGACATCGCTTTCAAAGCGCCTCCCTCTTTTTCGCTTAGCAGATGCGGGGCATGATCGGTCGCAATGGCGTCGATCAGACCGCTGTTGACAGCTTCCTGCAAAGCCTTCCGGTCTTCGGCTGTTTTAATGGCAGGGTTACATTTGATGCGTGCGCCTAAAGTCTGATAATCATCTTCCGTGAAAAGTAAGTGAGAAACACAAGCTTCCGCCGTAATTCGCTTCGTTATCAAAGGAGCGTCGGAAAATAAATCCAGTTCTCTGGCTGTGGAAATATGCATGATGTGCAAGCGGGCATTTGCCTCACGTGCCAGTTGTACTGCCAGTTCGGAGGAACGGTAACAAGCTTCTTCCGAACGGATAACCGGATGAAGGGTCAAAGGCACATCGTCCCCGTATGCTTTTTTATATTTGTCTGTATTTTCTTTGATAATTCCCTGGTCCTCACAATGGGCGGCGATAAGTAAATCGGTTCCGCCGAATATATTGCGCAGGCTCGCCATGCGGTCTACCAGCATATTGCCTGTGCTTGATCCCATAAATAGTTTTACGCCACAAACACGGTGTTTGTCCAGTTGGGCAAACTGCGGGTAGTTATTGTTGGTTGCCCCGAAGTAACAGGAATAGTTGACGGCCGACTTCCCGGCCAATAAAGTAAGTTTCTCATCCAGAGCCTCTAACGTTGTCGTCTGCGGATTCGTATTCGGCATATCCATGATAGAGGTAACGCCTCCGGCGGCCGCAGCACGGCTTTCGGTAGTTATATCCGCTTTATGAGTCAGTCCCGGGTCACGAAAATGCACGTGTTCGTCAATTGCGCCCGGCAAAAGATAACATCCGGTTGCGTCTATGATTTCATCGCAAGGTGTAGTTGTTTTTTCTTCTCCGGTCAGTATTTCGGCAATCTTCTCGCCTTCGATAACAACCGAACCCAGAACTTTTCTTCCTTCGTTGACTATAACGGCATTTTGAATCAGTGTACGTTTCATTTCTTTTGGGGGAATTTGTGGAACCAACTATTTACTTTTAATTTAATCACTCCGAATACGGCCTCTCCGAAGATACTGCTGTTCATTTTCGAAGTACCCAACTCGCGATTGATGAAGATAACGGGAACTTCGATAATCTTGAAACCACATTTATAAGCGGTAAATTTCATTTCGATCTGGAAGGCATATCCCTTAAAACGAATGTGTTCTAGATCAATCGTTTCGAGTACCTGTCGGCGGTAACAAACAAATCCGGCAGTGGTATCGTGGATAGGAATACCTGTAATGAACTGCACGTATTTGGATGCGAAATAAGACATCAGTACTCTGCCCATAGGCCAATTGACTACATTCACTCCGCTGACGTAGCGGGAGCCGACAGCTACATCTCCTCCTGCTTCCGCACACGCCTGACACAGACGGGGCAAGTCATTCGGATTATGACTGAAATCAGCATCCATTTCAAAAATATATTCGTACGAATGTTCCAGTGCCCACTTGAATCCGGCGATATAGGCAGTGCCCAGCCCTAACTTTCCTTTGCGTTCAATCATAAAAAGACGTTCGGGAAATTCTTGTTGCAAAGTCTTGACGATGTTTGCCGTTCCGTCCGGCGAACCGTCCTCTATTACCAGAATATGGAATATCTTAGGAAGTCCGAAAACGGCACGGATGATATTTTCTATGTTCTCCCGTTCATTATAGGTAGGGATAATTACAATGCTATCCGATATTTGCATATAAATACTATAAATTTTAGAAACAAAAGTAGTTCTTTTCCTTTAGTTACGAACGGACTAAGGATAATTTAACGTGGAAGTATATGGTAAGTTTAGCTTTTTAGTACTAGTATTTAGATGTTTTTGCCCTTAAGGACTAAGTTCTTTTATGCAAGATTCTATTTGTCTGACAATAGTTGAACTTTCGTTTGACAGCTGTTAGACGAAAACTCAACAGCTGTCAAACGAATAAAGGATAGTATATTGAGAAGTAAACGAATGGGGAAATAGAATTAAATTCAAGCGGTACTGCCTTTAATTTCTAACGGTAATGTACAAGGTGCTCGCGTTATTTTTGTACTTTTGCGGGGAAATTTTTATAGGTATGACGATAACTGAGTTGCAACAACTATATGCTGCCCATCCTAACATGGCAATGATGAAGCGTTTGTTGAAGGATACTTCTGTTCAAACTATTTTTTGTGGAGGATTATATGCGTCTGCTGCTTCGCTTTTTTCTTCTATATTGGTGCAGGAGGGAGGTTGTCCTTTTGTCTTTATTCTGGGCGATCTGGAGGAAGCGGGGTATTTTTATCACGACTTGACGCAAGTGTTGGGGACAGAAACTGTACTTTTCTTTCCTTCTTCGTTCCGCCGTTCCATTAAGTACGGGCAAAAAGATGCGGCAAATGAGATTCTCCGCACGGAAGTATTGAGCCGTTTGCAGAAAGGGGAGAAGGGCTTGTGCATCGTCACCTATCCGGATGCATTGGCGGAGAAAGTCGTATCCCGTAAAGAATTGAGCGATAAGACTCTGAAACTGAATGTCGGCGAGAAGGTAGACACGACCTTTATCACGGATGTGTTGCATAGTTATGGTTTCGAATATGTGGATTATGTATATGAGCCGGGGCAGTATGCCGTTCGTGGTAGCATCATCGACGTCTTTTCTTTTGCTTCGGAATATCCTTACCGCATTGACTTTTTTGGAGACGAAGTAGAGAGTATCCGTACCTTTGAGGTTGAATCCCAGCTATCTCGGGAGAAGAAAGAAGGAGTGTCTATCGTGCCCGATTTGGCTGTGACGGGAGATGTTACTACCTCGTTTTTGGATTTCATACCGAAAGAGACTACCTTGGCAATGCGTGACTTCCTTTGGTTGCGTGAACGGATTCAGGTCGTGCACGATGAGGCGTTGACACCGCAGGCGATAGCCGTACAGGAAGTCGAAGAAAATGGCGGTATTACGTTGGAAGGCAAACTGATAGACGGCAGTGAATTTACCGTGCGTGCACTTGATTTCCGCCGGCTGGAGTTTGGTAACAAGCCGACCGGTACTCCGAATGCCAGCGTCACTTTTGATACTTCCGCACAGCCTATCTTTCATAAAAACTTCGACTTGGTAGCCGGCTCTTTCAAGGAGTATTTGGAAAAAGGATATACCCTTTATATTTGTAGTGACAGCATGAAGCAGACGGATCGTATCCGGGCAATCTTCGAAGACCGGGGGGATAAGATCAAATTTACTCCTGTAGAACGTACTGTGCATGAAGGTTTTGTTGATAACACATTGCGTCTCTGTTTCTTTACAGATCACCAGTTGTTCGACCGTTTCCATAAATATAATCTGAAAAGCGATAAGGCTCGTTCAGGTAAAGTGGCCCTGTCCTTGAAAGAACTGAATCAGTTTACTCCGGGTGATTATGTGGTGCATACGGACCACGGTATCGGACGTTTTTCCGGATTGGTGCGTATTCCGAATGGAGATACTACGCAAGAAGTTCTGAAACTGGTTTTTCAAAATGAGGATGTGGTGTTTGTCTCGATTCATTCTTTGCATAAGGTCTCTAAATATAAAGGTAAGGAGGGCGAAGCTCCCCGCCTTAATAAGTTGGGAACGGGGGCATGGGAGAAACTGAAAGAGCGTACAAAAACCAAAATCAAGGATATTGCCCGCGATTTGATTAAGTTGTATTCGCAACGTCGTCAGGAGAAAGGCTTTTCTTATAGTCCCGACAGTTTCTTGCAGCGTGAGTTGGAAGCGTCTTTTATTTATGAAGATACACCCGATCAGAGCAAAGCTACTGTCGATGTGAAGACCGATATGGAGAGTGACCGCCCAATGGACCGTCTCGTCTGTGGGGATGTAGGCTTTGGAAAAACGGAAGTGGCTATCCGGGCAGCTTTTAAGGCGGTGGCGGACAATAAGCAGGTTGCAGTTCTGGTGCCGACCACGGTGCTTGCTTATCAGCATTTCCAGACCTTCCGCGAACGTTTGAAGGGATTGCCTTGCCGGGTGGAATATCTGAGCCGTGCACGTACGGCCGCACAGGCAAAAGCGGTGCTGAAAGAATTGAAGGAAGGTGATGTCGGTATACTTATCGGTACTCATCGTATTTTGGGAAAAGATGTCCGGTTCAAGGATTTAGGATTACTGATTGTTGATGAGGAACAGAAATTCGGTGTTTCCGTCAAGGAGAAGTTACGTCAGTTGAAGGTAAATGTCGATACATTGACTATGACTGCCACGCCCATTCCCCGGACGCTGCAATTCTCATTAATGGGTGCGCGAGACCTGAGTGTGATCTCTACACCGCCGCCTAACCGTTATCCGATTCAGACCGAAGTGCATACCTTTAATGAAGAAGTGATAACGGACGCTATCAACTTTGAAATGAGTCGTAACGGACAGGTGTTTTTTGTCAACAACCGGATAGCAAACCTGCCCGAATTAAAAGCGATGATTGAACGCCATATCCCTGACTGTCGTGTGGCAATTGGACACGGGCAGATGGAACCTGCCGAACTGGAGAAAATCATTTTTGATTTTGTCAACTATGACTATGACGTACTCCTTGCAACTACTATTATTGAAAGTGGCATTGATATTCCGAATGCCAATACGATCATCATCAATCAGGCGCAGAATTTTGGTTTGAGTGACCTTCATCAGATGCGTGGCCGTGTAGGGCGCAGCAATAAGAAAGCGTTCTGTTATTTGTTGGCTCCTCCGTTGAGTAGCCTGACAGCAGAGGGACGCCGTCGGTTACAAGCAATTGAGAATTTTAGTGATTTGGGCAGTGGTATCCATATCGCCATGCAGGATTTGGATATTCGCGGTGCCGGTAACTTGCTTGGAGCCGAGCAAAGCGGATTTATCGCCGACCTGGGATATGAAACGTATCAAAAGATTCTTTCCGAAGCTGTTCACGAATTGAAGAATGATGAATTTGCAGATTTGTATGCGGATGAAATCAAAGGTGAAGGGCAGATTAGCGGTGAAGGTTTTGTGGATGAATGTCAGGTGGAAAGTGACCTTGAACTGTTATTGCCTGCTAATTACGTGACGGGCAGTAGCGAACGTATGTTGCTTTATCGTGAATTGGACGGTTTGATGCTGGATAAAGACGTAGAGGCATTCCGTTCCCGTCTGGAGGACCGTTTCGGACCTGTTCCGCCGGAAACGGAAGAATTGCTTCGTATTGTTCCTCTCCGCCGTCTGGCAGCACGCTTGGGAGCGGAGAAGATCTTCCTGAAAGGTGGTCGGATGACGTTGTTCTTTGTCTCCAACCCGGATAGTCCGTTCTATCAAAGTCAGGCTTTCGGTAAAGTGATAGATTATATGATGAAATATACCCGCCGTTGTGACCTGCGTGAACAGAACGGCAAGCGAAGTATGCTGATAAAAGATGTGACTAATGTGGAAACTGCGGTGAGTGTGTTGCAAGAAGTTGTGGCGTTGCCGGTGAAAGAATGATATATTGTTAATGAGGAACTCTTTTAATCGTTTTTGTTTATATGGAAAGAAGAATTATTTCTTCTTTCCATATAATTTATCTATCAGGTCCTGACGTCCGATACGTCTCAACTCATTGATAATGTTTTTCCGTTCTTCGGGCTTATACCAGAAGAAGAATTGTCGTTGGGCAAGTTTTTCCCGCTGTGTTTTAGCACTGAAGATAGGTTCCAGTGTGTACGGGTGAAATCCGGTATACCAAGCCTCAGTCGCTACTGTCATAGGAGTAGGGGTGAAGTCCTGTACCTGTTCCAAGTGGAAGTCCAAGCGTTTGGTGATAACGGCAAGCTCCGCCATATCTTCTTCTTTGCATCCGGGATGTGAAGATATAAAATAGGGAATGAGCTGCTGACGCAGGTTTTCTTCCCGGTTGATGCGGTCGAATATCTTCTTGAATGTTTCAAACTGTTCAAAAGAAGGCTTGCGCATGATGGACAATACACGGTCGCTTGTATGTTCCGGAGCTACCTTTAACCGCCCACTGACGTGACTGGCTATCAATTCACGGGTATATTCGGCCGTACTGCGATTGGTTGCCGTATCTTTGCTTTGATGTAGTAACAGGTCATAGCGTACTCCACTGCCGATAAAGGATTTCTTAATACCGGGCAGAGCGTCTACCGCATGATAAATATCCAATAGGGGACGGTGGTCTGAATTTAAGTTCGGACAAACTTTAGGATGTATGCATGAGGGGCGTTTGCACTTCTTGCAAATCGCCTCGTCTTTTCCTTTCATCTGATACATATTGGCAGAAGGACCGCCGAGATCGCTTAAATATCCTTTGAAATCAGGTAGTTGCATCACCTCTTTTACTTCTTTCAAGATAGATGCCTTACTACGGCTGACAATGAATTTCCCTTGGTGTGCCGAGATGGTGCAGAATGCGCAGCCACCGAAACAGCCCCGGTGAATATTGACGGAGAATTTAATCATATCATACGCAGGAATTCTCTTCCCTTTGTATTTGGGATGAGGCAGCCGGGTATAAGGCAAATCGAACGAATGGTCGAGTTCTTCCTGACTCATCGGAGGGTATGGAGGATTGACTACTACCACTTTGTTTCCTACCGCCTGTGTGATGCGTGAAGCTGCATATTTGTTGGATTCTTCTTCAATATGCCGGAAGTTGCTTGCCTGCTTCTTCTTGTCTGCCAGGCATTCTTCGTGAGAATAAAGTTGAATGTCTTCTTCGGCTGCCGTCCATTCTGCTGCACGGCAAAGATAGGCTGTTTGAGGAATTGTTCCGACGATCGTTTTAAATTCGTTGGTTGTCAACGTGGCTTGTTCTGTGGGGAGCAAGTTTTTCATTTTGCGGATTAATTCTACAATAGGTTTTTCGCCCATACCATAGATCAGCAAGTCTGCGCCACTGTCACATAAAATGCTTTTTTGTACTTTGTCCTGCCAATAATCGTAATGGCTCAAGCGTCTCATACTTGCTTCGATACCTCCTAATATTACGGGGGCATCGGGATATAGCTTTTTCAGAATTTGGCTATAAACGATAGAAGGATATTCCGGGCGCATATCCGAGCGGGCGTCCGGTGTATAAGCGTCTTCGCTGCGCAAGCGTTTGTTGGCAGTATATTTATTGACCATTGAATCCATGCTTCCGGCGGAAATGCCGAAAAATAAACGGGGGCGTCCCAATTTCTTGAAGTCACGCAGGTCATCGCGCCAGTTTGGTTGGGGAACGATAGCAATTTTTAATCCTTCTGCTTCGAGGATACGTCCGATAACAGCCGCTCCGAAGGAAGGGTGGTCTACGTATGCATCACCGCTGAAAAGAATGACGTCCAATTCATTCCAGCCGCGAAGTTCTACTTCTTTTTTTGTTGTAGGTAACCAGTCAGTCAGTCGAAAATCTTTCATGCCGCAAAGATACGGATAAACTTATAAAGTTATAAGATGATAGGGCTATAAAGTTCAGCCACGCCTCTTATCACCTTATAACTTTATGCTTTATCGCTTTGTAGTTATTTCTTTGCGATTGTAAATTGCACAGTCAACTGTTCGCCGTCATAGATCTCACGAAAGCCGATGCTTTGCTCTGACAGATATTCTTTTAAATCCTGAAATGCGTCGGCATGGTTCATGATGATTTCTAGCGTTTCGCCGGGAACAGCGTTACACATGGCTTTGATTGCGGGAATTAACGGACTGTATGCCGTTGTTCCCCGGGTATCCACCGTAATCATTCTTCCTCCTCTTCTTCTGCTTCCGGACTGGAGAGCCAGGTCAGATAGAGCTTGATAAGCTGTTGCAGGCCGAACGCTTTCATATTATTGTGATAAATCACATCAATACAAAGATCCAGCAAATCTTTACTGTCTTCTTCCTGACTGGCGATAAGAGAGCGGACATTCAATTTCAGTTTGTCCAGCACCGGTTCGTCTACAATACCTGTACTGTCAATCAGGTGACGGAACAGAGAATATTTTTCAATTGTTCTTAGATTTTCAGTAGATACCTCTATGCTGCGTGTACCGCTGGGATTTGCTTGTATAGTATACATTGTTCTTTAGTTTTAAGAGTTATTGTTTCTTGCAAAGATAGAATTTAAAATGAAAAACAGGCTATAAAAAGGGATATTTTTTGTTTCCCTGCAATGAACTCTTATTTTTGAGTAAAGAATCCCAATATGCCTGCCATAACGATTGCACGGTCTGCTTCCGACAGGATACTTTCAAAAGGGAAACCCAGTACGAAGGTACGATAGTTTCCTTTATAGGCAATACCTGCACTTTGATTGCCAGGCGCATAAGTAAATACCGGAAATGCGGAATCTACCGGGACAATGCAATCCGGAGCGGGGATCGCATAGTTGTTCTCATTGGGCAATCGGGGAATACTGATTGTGCGTCCGAGTCCGTTGATCCGATTAGAATTTTTGTCCGTCAGACTACCTTGATACCCATATTTCAGAACTCTTTGTGTAAATTCCCTGTTTCCTTGCGTGCCATTCATGTCACTGCCTACGTATGCACCACTCACAAGTATATTTCCGCCGGATTGGCAATAACTGGAGATAATGCGTTGCATTGCCGAAGAAAATGTTTTGTAATAAGCCTTAGTTGACGCATCCTCTTTCTCAAGTCCTAAGATATAATCTACAATCGGATAATCTTCCAACGTGACGATTCCGTTTTCTACCGCTTCGTCACTGCATGATACGAAACTGTATTTTCCGGTTGCCTGAATCGCTTTCCCATGAATGAATGGATAATCAAATGTATTTCCTGCTATTTTCATTCCTTCCAATTCACTACTGCTGTGCCCCAAACTTCCTTTCCCTTCTTTCCCCGCTTGTGTGCGGTCGAATCCGCTTTGTACTCCGCAGAATGAGAAATTCGACAGATACGGAACTCCCGGATCCTGCTCTAAGTCGAATCCTGCTTTATCCGGAGTATTGATGACGGCCGGACCGCTGATCCTATCAAATCCATTGATGATTAAAACTTTTTCACGTTCACGTTTTGCTTTGTAGGCTGAGAGTATTTCAGAAGGGAAACTCTCTCCACCTCTGTTTGCGGCCGTTACTTTGAATGAATAAACCAGTCCCGGCTCTATCTTAACAGTGTATGAAGACTTGCTGACTAAAGTTCCGTTGTCAAAACCTCCGTAACCAATGCGTGTATATACAATGTATTCCCGTGGACGTGCTGAAGGCTCCTGCGGGTCATCTTCTCCTTTCCACGAAAGTTCCAGCGTATTCTTTTTTTTGCCGAAACGAATAGCAAAGTTGCTAACAGGAAGCGGTTGTACCACATAATCTTTATCATGTTGGCTGGTAATAAACTGCAAAATTCCTTTGTAAATGGCGCGTCCTACCGTGAATTTGAAGTTGGGGTCATGGCCGAGCTGCATATCGGCAAAGTTCTGATGTGAAAGCAGCTCGATAATGGTGGAAGGCGTAGCCGGAAGCCGTGTCTCGCTATAATTCCGGTTCCACATACTGCGCCGTGTCCAAGGGAGATTATAGCTTGAACGAATATCTTTTTGAATTTGTGTGAGCAGAATATCCGCCAAATCACGTGAAGCATACCGGTCCGTTCCCATATTCAGTTTGCCGTTATTGAAATCAGTAGTGTAAATGCCGAGCGAACCGATGATTTCGTCCGTTTTGCTGCATCCGGCATCACTGTGAAGTGCCATTGTCATTTCCAATGGTACTCCTAGCCCTGGTTGCGTAGGATTATAAACAGAACCTCCCGATAGATAATTGATTGTATTGGAGCGTGTGTTGATATCGTCCGCATAATCATTCTCGCCTTTACGCCCGGCATATACATCGTAAGGCATTCCCGCCCACTGGGCAGAGTAGCGTGCCCCTTCCAGATAGCGCGGCAATCCGCTTATCTTTCCTCCGCGGGAAATATTGCCCATTCCTCCACCGAAACGCACCGCATCGGCACATACTACACCATGTTCGCTGCTTTCATTACTCAATACCACCATGCCATAATCGTTGTTGCCTTTGTCAAATTCAAAGGTGCCGAGGTATACCCAAGTTCCTCCGCCTATCTTTTGGTTTACTTTAAATTCCGTAACCCCTCCATTATGAAAGACAAGATATTTGGCGTCACTTACGCTGTTGGGTAATGTCTGATAAGAAACATAAACAGCGTATGTTCCGGTTGCCGGCAGGGTAGGTACCCATTCGGCAAAAGCTTGGTCCTTGTTCTTCTTTTTCTTTCTTTCTGTGGAGATCATTCGGCAAGTACCGTCTGCGAAAGGATTTTCCCCATCTTGGTAGATTGTTTTCTTTTGGGCGAATCCTCTTACCGAGGCTCTGTCCCATTTAGCTTTTTTACTGCCTACCTCCAGATAGAGAGAAGCGTTAGGCGTATCATTATCCACAATGATTTCATTCTTTTGCGTATCCCGTTCGCGAGGCGTGTAGACAACGGCGCCTGCATTTTCCAACATCGGAATTACATAAGGAAGAACAAAAGATTGAGTGAACAGATCTTCTGTTGTGCAGAACAAGCGGGGGCGTTGCCAGCCCCATTCGTTTTTATCGTTTTTGAAATAATTACCGTGGCTTTGCCAGACAGCGATATGGCGGTCTTGTAACCCGCGTGATACTTCATTGGGGCGTGAGATGTTTTTCACCCAGGGAACTCCTTTATAATCAATGTCCAAAGACATCCGTTCCTTATCTTTTTTCTTGTTTCGATAAAGGTTGGGCACTAAATTTTCAATCGGCTTGCCGTCTGCATAAATAGTGAGCTGGTAGTAATGAACCGGACCGGGAAGTAAATCTTTTACTTGATTATAAATAGTCTCTACGGTTTCCGACCGAAAAGGTTGGTAGGCAAAGCTTTCAGAGGCATAAACAGCAATTGTTTTGCGGTCATAATCAATGTCGAAGCTATTCAGTTTTGGGGTGCTGATTTTGGCAGTTGCGGTATATTTATTGAAATAATCCGTTAGCCGCTCTTTTATATTACTTTCGATGTCTTGGGCAAAAAGAATATTAATCCCCATTGTCAGATATATGAAGAACACTATTATTTTTTTCATCATTCAATGCTTTTAGGTTTTCCCCGCAAAAATAAACAAAAAAGAGTGAGAAGTATCGAAACTTCCCACTCTTCTTTCATTGTTTTATATTCTCTTAATTAAGAGCTTTTCTATTTATAGCGGAATATATTCTACGAATGCTTCCATAGCTTCGTAAGAAGCCAGACCTAACTGGTCGTACAAAGTAGCTGTGCCACGATTACGGTCTTCACTGCGCTGCCAGAACAAACGTTCGTCATTACCCAGGAACGGAGCACTTTCCATTTGTGACTGATGTTTCAGGATAGAGTTACGTTTTGCACGAAGTTCTTCCGGACTGATAGGCACTGCCATTTCAATGTTTTCAATTTCCCATTCAGCCCATGCACCACGATACATCCAGATACGGCAGTCTTTCAACCATTTTGCACCTTCTTCTTTTTCGAGGTCGACGGCAGCAAATACGGCGTCCGTACATACACGGTGTGTTCCGTGAGGATCTGCGAGGTCACCGGCTACAAAAATCTGATGAGGTTTCACTTCACGAAGCAGGTTACGTACGATTTCCACATCCGCTTCACTAATTGGGTTCTTCTGAATCTTACCTGTTTCGTAGAATGGTAAGTCGAGGAAGTGACAACGTTCTAGTGGTATATTGTTATAAGTACAAGCGGTACGTGCTTCACCACGACGAATCAAGCCTTTGATAGTAAGTATATCACGGCTGTCCATATCACCGTCTTTCTTTTCTTTCAGGAAGTTACGTATTTCTGCATACTTCTCATTGATAACCTGGTCTTCGCTGTTGTTGAAGAGTTGGTTGAATCCGTTGATGAAATGCATGAAACGAACTACTTCCTCATCACCTACGGCAATATTGCCGGAAGTCTCGTAAGCTACGTGCACCTCATGTTTCTGTTCTACCAGACGACGGAGTGTTCCACCCATGGAGATTACATCATCATCTGGATGCGGAGAGAAGATAATCACACGTTTCGGATATGGTTTGGCACGTTCCGGACGGTAAGTATCGTCAGCATTCGGTTTGCCACCCGGCCAACCTGTGATAGTATGTTGCAAATCGTTGAATATCTTAATATTCACATTGTATGCCGAACCATACAATGCCAGAAGTTCGCTCAGACCGTTTTCATTGTAATCCTTATTTGTTAATTTCAAAATAGGCTTACCTGTCAACTGGCATAGCCAAACGATAGCGCTGCGGATTAATTTATCATTCCATTCGCAAGAAGTAACCAGCCAAGGGCGTTGGATACGGGTTAAGTTCATAGCAGCCGAGAGGTCAAGGGCTACATGGGCATTGTTGTGAGTTTGCAGATAAGATGCAGGAATGGTATCAGAGATAGGTCCTTCTACACATTCTTTAATCATAGCTGCTTTATTTTCACCCCACGCAAGTAAATAGACTTTCTTTGCACCGAGAATAGTTGATACTCCCATTGTGATAGAACTGATCGGCGTATTATCCAACGTTCCGAAGATTTTAGATGCTTCATTGCGTGAAGCATTATCCAGCAAAATCAGGCGGGTGGTAGAATTCAGTCGGGAACCCGGTTCGTTGAATGCGATATTGCCTACGCGACCGATACCTAACAGAGCAATGTCAATTCCTCCGAAACTTTCAATGCGTTGTTCATACAACCGGCAATATTCGAAGATTGTATCTTTGGCGATTGTTCCGTCAGGAGTAAATATATTCTGTTTGTCAATATCAATATGATCCAACAACATCTCTTTCAATGCATTGAAGTTACTGTTGATTGCATCAGAAGATAACGGATAGTATTCGTACATATTAAATACAATCACGTTACGGAAGCTAAGGCCTTCTTCTTTATGCATACGGATCAGTTCCTGATATACATGGCTGGGTGAATTACCTCCGGGAAGTGCTAATACGCAGAAACGTCCTGCTTTTTGTTTTTCGCGGATGGTCTGTGCTATTTCTCGAGCAATATAGTTAGCCCCTTCTTCTACAGATTCATAGATGTCCGTAGGGATTTTTTCGAGTCTTGTCAAGACTGATTTTTCAAATGCATTCTCCGGTCTGTAGTATCTGGGGGAGACCCGGTGGAGGCTGATTTGAGAACTAAGATTTGTTTTCATAAAGTTGTTTATTAAGTTATGTAAGATTAGCGTCCTTACGACTGTATTTTCACGACAAAGATACAAAAGAAGTCTATATGTTTAACTACTAACATCTAGGTATTGTTGCTATATCAAGCCGTTTTTAACATTTGTTTTATAGCAAATACTAAAGATGAAATTCGTCTGCATCTTTCCAAACCGGAAACTTTTCCCTGAGCCGGTTGAGAGCACCCAGTTGGAGGCTTGTCGTAGCTATTCCTTCCTGTTCGTCCGGCAATGAGGTTATTTCTTCTCCGAAAGCGGAATAGATTTTGCTTCCTCCATTATATTTAAGATGATATCCGTCCATGCCTGTTCTGTTGACACCGCATACATAACATTGATTTTCCAAAGCACGTGCTCGGAGCAAAGCGTCCCAAGCCAGGCGACGGGGGATAGGCCAGTTTGCTACATATATTAATAAGTCATATTCATTCTTGACGTTCCGGCTCCACACAGGAAAACGGAGATCGTAACATACAAGCAGGCAGATATTCCACCCATGATAGGGAATGATGATCCGTTTGTTACCTGCGGAAAAGTGTTCGGCTTCACGTCCCATGCGGAACAAATGGCGTTTATCGTAAAAATAGTATTCTCCTTCGGGAGTGAGGAAGAAAGCACGGTTATAAAACTGTCCGTTATCAGTGGCAATATAGCTTCCACAGATAGCCAGTTGAAATAAGGATGCCCATTGTTTCAAAGTAGAGATTGTTTTGCCGGAATTGGGCTCTGCTAATGTCTGGCTTTGCATACTGAACCCTGTCGAGAACATTTCCGGTAAAACAACAATCTCCGTTGTTCCACGGAGGCTTTGTAGCTTTTCGTGGAGCAAACGGAGATTTTCTTGTTTATTTTCCCAAACGATATCGGTTTGTATGATAGAAACTCGAATGGAATCCATTATGGTTAGTACTTATTGTCTAATACTTAAATCATATTTCTCCAAGAGCAAAGTTCTCAGGATGTTTTCCTTTGAAATCTTTGTAATAGAGCTTGATTTCCCTCATGTCTTTATTAATATCTCCCGAAGGCATAATGGCTTTGGTTGCCGAAATCGTCTTCTTTTCATAGTCGATGCCAATCAATACGATAGGCACCTGCGCTTTGAGGGAGATATAATAAAATCCTTTTTTCCAGTTTGGATTGGCTTTCCGGGTTCCTTCGGGGGTAATGGCCAGATGAAACTTTTTGCATTCGTTAAAGTGGTGAACCATTTGGTCTACCAATGAAGTCTTCCGTCCACGATCTACGGGAATCCCGCCTACAGCTTTGAAAATTAATCCTAATGGAAAAAAGAACCATTCTTTTTTCATCATGAAACTTGTCTTGCGGCCTAAAGCACCGTAAAATAGTTTTCCAATAAATAAATCAAAGTTCGTTGTGTGTGGTGCGGCACATATCACGCATTTATCATAATTAGGTACCGTAACGTTTGTTTTCCACCCTAACAGGCGGTAATAGATAAAGCTATAAATTGCTTTCTTCATTCTGTTTTTAGTTCAATTTTCCGATAGCTTCAATAATCTCGTTTACCTTTGCATTAAAATCAGCACGGAATTTTTTATAAAAAACTTTCACATTGCCCGGTTCTGTGTGGCTGATACGGGTCACAAATTCATCCTGCATCTTCAATACTTCAGACATCAGCTCATCTGCTTTATCCTTATCTGTTCCAGGGATAAACATGCTGTTGATTAAACACTCGGTGAACAACTCTCCTGCGATATAGTTTACGTTTTTCTTTAGTTCTCTTCTACTTGCCATAATCTTTACATTTAATGGTGAATAATAAAAAATACTTGTGGTAAAGATAGGCACTTTCTTTGATTTGTGCGAATAAATAATCGAAAAAACATTATTCGAGCCTTTATCTTTTTATTTTTATAGTGGTCGAAATCATAAAGTAGCTTATTTTTGTTCTTTCTCATACATTATATTATTTATAAAATTATTTGTGATGCAAAAAATGAATAAAAATGGATTTAGCCGATGTGCAGAGATGTATATCGAGCGTTTACGGAAAGAAGGACGGTATTCTACGGCGCATGTCTATAAGAATGCCCTTTTATCTTTCACTACGTTTTGCGGTACGTTCAATGTATCGTTCAGGCAAGTGACCCGGGGACGTTTGCGTTGTTATGGGCAGTACCTATATGAATGTGGCTTGAAACCTAATACGGTTTCTACATATATGCGTATGCTTCGCAGCATTTATAATAGAGGAGTAGAATCGGGGAGTGCCCCTTATGTGCACCGATTATTTCACGATGTCTATACAGGGGTGGATATCCGGCAAAAGAAAGCCTTGCCGGTTGCCGAGCTTCACAGGCTTTTGTATGATGATCCCAAATCGGAGCGCTTGCGTCATACACAAACTATTGCTGCTTTGATGTTTCAGTTTTGTGGAATGTCATTTGCCGATTTGGCTCATTTGGAAAAGTCGTCCTTAGACAGTAATGTGCTACGATATAATCGTATCAAGACTAAGACTCCTATGAGTGTGGAAGTACTTGATACTGCGAAGGAAATGATTAATCAGCTTCGAAGTAACCAAGTGACTCCTTCTGACTGTCCCGATTATCTGTTTGATATCCTGTCTGGCGACAAAAAACGGAAAGATGAAGGAGCTTATCGGGAATATCAGTCTGCACTTCGAAAGTTTAATAATCGTTTGAAGGATTTGGCAAGAGTGCTTCATCTAAATTCGCCTGTATCTTCATACACTCTTCGTCACTCTTGGGCAACAACAGCTAAATATCGCGGAGTTCCTATTGAAATGATAAGTGAATCATTAGGCCACAAATCTATAAAAACAACACAAATCTATCTGAAAGGTTTCAATCTGCAAGAACGTACAGAAGTAAATAAAATGAATTTATCTTACGTTAGAAATTGCTATGTAACTAGGGGTAAATAGGTAAAATGCTGATAATAAGCAGTGAGGTATGTGTGTTACTTCTTAGGTAACAGAATTAAATTTGACGCAAAGATAGACAAAAAAAGAAATAGCAAACAAATAATCCTCCATTTTTTTTCGTTTTATCTGAAACATAGGGCAAAAAAATATCCGAACATGAAATAATATTGTCTTCATGCTCTGTTGCTAATTTGTTTATATTCAAAAGGATTTCCTCTTTCACTAAAGCCAGAAAGCCCTTTGGTACCACATTTGTCGATGTTTTTCTCTATTTTCATTCCGCTTAGTTTCGATTGTGTGTGTTCTGTTACCTAAGAAGTAACAGAAATATGAATAGTAAAAATAGCAGATTAATCAATTCTTTGAGAAAATTGCTATTGGGGAACAATATACAAATTGAGATGGAACAAACTAAAGCTGTTTTCAGGAATAAGCCATTTATTTTATTGAAAGGCATTATTCTACTTCTGATTTTCATATTGACGACCAGTTTGGTTCGTGCACAATACTCCTTGGGATCGACAGGACAATTAATGATACCTACTGCCGAGATGCAGGAAACCGGTACGTTTATAGGAGGAGCAAACTACCTACCCGAGCAAGTTACCCCTTCTGTTTTCAGTTTTCCTACAATGAATTATTTCGTGGATATGACACTGTTTTCTTTCATTGAATTTACTTATCGAATGACATTACTCAAAATGACAACGGCTACGGGAAGAACAGGTTATCACAATCAAGACCGTTCCAATACGATTCGTATTCGTCCGTTAAAAGAAAGCCGTTATTTTCCGGCTGTTGTGATTGGGGGGGATGATCTTCTGACTGAAGGAAAAACTCCATATTGGGGTGCCTACTATGGTGTGCTTACTAAAACAATCGGATTCCGTTCGGGACATCAACTGGCAATTACGGCGGGTTGGTATTTTCATCAGGGTGATAAGCCTGTATATAATAAAGGACCTTTCGGCGGAGTTCGTTATACTCCCTCTTTTTGTCGGGAATTGAAATTCATGGCGGAATATGATACGCATGGTTGGAACATTGGTGCTGCTATGCGCTTTTGGAAGCATCTATCCGTCAACGTGTTTACCCGCGAATTTACATGTGTGTCTGCCGGTTTACGGTATGAATGTACATTAATACATTAAATGAAGATGAAAAGAATAGTTGGTATAGTATATGTTTTTCTCTGTTGGGGAATTTCGTTACATGCACAGTCCGTTCGTGTGATCGAAACTTTGAAAAAACTGGAAATGGATAATATCTCGGTTGTAGAGAAAAGTGACACGATAACAGCGGCTTTTGAGACTTCTGTGTATAGAGGAGCTTATAATGGGATCGGTATTGCCATACGTCATTTGGTTGCTATGCCAGAAATGCCGACTCTACAATTGGTTATATTAGATAATGCGTTACCCCAGCTGTGTATAACTCTCCCGGCAAAACTGGTTCAACAGTATCAGTCCGGTGAATACACGTTGGATGAGGTATATCGTAATATGGAGATGACGACTTCTACAGGAACCGCCATGCGTCGTTTGAAAGGAATAAAACGGGAAGACAGTACTTTCGGTAAGGTGGATTTGGTGTTATATCCTGGTGTGATGTTAGTCAATAATGTAACTTATAAACTATATAAGGCGGCTCTTGATCTGCAACCCGCTCTGGAAATGCAATTATGGAAGGGGGCTTCGCTACGGATGCAAGTCAGTCTGCCTATCGTAAATAATGAAGAAGGAAAGTGGGACTGTGTTCGCTTGGGATTCATGACTTTACGTCAGGATTTTCGTTTGGCTAATCATTGGAAAGGATACCTGACAGGTGGTAATTTCTCAGATGATCGTATGGGAGTTGCTGCGGGAGTCGGTTATTTTTCTGCAAATGGTCGGTGGACGGTAGAAGGTGAAGGAGGAATTACCGGTTCTTCTCATTTCTACGGTAGCAAGTGGGAGATGAGTAAGTGGAAAAGAATCAATGGACGGCTTAGTGTGGGATATTATGTGCCGGAAGTGAACACGCTGGTGAAGGTGGAAGGATCCCGTTTTATTTATGGAGATTATGGAATACGCGGAACGCTTTCACGTTATTTCGGCGAATATATTGTGGGTATATATGGTATGTATACGGACGGGGCAAAGAATGCAGGGTTTAACTTCTCTATTCCGTTGCCGGGGAAGAAACGCAAACGGCATGCATTGCGGATTATGCTTCCCGAATATTTTGCTTTTCAGTATGATATGCGTAGTGGGAATGAATATGCCCACCGTTCTTTGGGGGAAAGTTATAATACCGAGCCTAGGTCTGTCGAGAATTCACGTTTCTGGCAACCGGATCATATTCGCTATTATTTAATTAGGACGAGTGAGAATTGAACATGATTGATATGAATAAGTATTTTAACAAATTTGAAACATTATGAAAAGTGTAAAATGGATGTATGTGAGTGCCATGGCGATAGCCTTTGGTATGTTGTCTTTTGCTACAGTTGCATGTCATGACGATGATGACGATCCTAAACCGGCAGAAGGAGAAGTAATTGAAACTCCGAAACCGGTGGTAGAGTATTACATTAAAGGTGCTGTAACTGTAAAAGGTGAAGGAAAAAGTGGGGTAAAAGTGAAAGTTGGCGATAAAGATTGTATAACGGATTCGAAAGGTGAGTTTTCTGTAACGGAAAGTAATACGGGAACTTATGAGGTTTCTGTTGCTCCTAATGGTTATCTTTCTCAGAAAACTTCTGTGAAAATTGCTGATAATGCTGAGAATCGTAGTGTAGTAAAAGTTGCTTTTGCCTTGACGGAAGTAAGTCCGGTAAAAGAAGTGGTATTGGATGAAATGACAGATCCAATTACTGTAGAGGATGAAAGTACATCAAATGAGGCGATTCCTACAACCACAGAAGACTTTGGACAGGTTGAGCCGGACAAAGTTGTTGAAGATATGCCTCTTGCGAAAGTGGAAATTGTGATCCCGGCAGGTGTAATTAAAGAAGATGCGCAGGAGGATCCGACCCTTGTGAAAAACGGTAAAGTTGATATCAGTGTAACTACATTTGTTCCTGCTCCTAAAGAGGTTGTTACTGAAGTTAAGCCTACTGAGGTCGTAGAAGCTGTAAAAAGTATACCTTTGGCTGCTGCTCAATTTCAGCCGACAGGTTTGCAGTTTAGCGAACCTGTAAATATTTCTATTCCTAATCCTATTCCGGGGGTAACTTTCCCTAAAGCAACTATGCAACTTTCCTATCTGAATCCGGATAACGGGGAATGGGAAGTACAGGCTGCTGAAGTTACAGTGGGTGAGGCTAATTATAAAGCTCCTGTTACACACTTCTCTGCTTATGCTATAGAGAATCAAGTAAATAGTAAAGTAGAAAAAGAAGTAATTCAGAAAGACGAAATCCTTGGACAGGAAAGTCGTGACAATAGCGAGAATGCAAAGGCCTTGACAGGTATCGTGTTGAAGTATAAAGAAAAAACAGGTTGGGATTACGAGAAAGGTAGAGGTGTAGTTGAGGCTATAAAAGAAGCATTAGGAAGTAGCGTTCCCGAAAATACACTAAACGCAATGGCTGCTTATCTTAAAACTCGTATGTACTCATTAATGGGAACAACATCTGGAGTAACCGAAACTGAACGTACATACAATACAGTGAATGTAAATGGTTATACTGAGATGAACTATACTTGTTATGCCAAGACTCGTAAAACTACATTATCTACAACAGTAGTGTATGGCGGAAGCGAAAAAACAATATCTGTCTCTGCGATACGTTATACAGGTGCTGATCAGCAATATAAGACGGTAACTTATAATCCTACTCACAGCGGTGGTAAGGGAGGTAGTATCTAAGATATTTATTTGAGATATATAGTAGGGGCTTAGATTTATTCGTAGCGTGTGAATCCCTACTTTACTATGCTGGTTAGGAAAAGTACAGAGGTACATCTTATCTAATCTAGCTTACGCATCAGATTTTATTTTGATGCACATTTCCCCTTAATATCAACTGTCTGTGAAGATCGTTGATATGATTTTGATGTTATCTGTCTGATTGAAGTCAGTAGAATAAGTTTTTAATAATTAATTTTTTAAGATAAAACCCTTTTGTGTATGCTCCTTTTTTAATAAACCCTTTGGGGCATATTCATATAGAGTATAGAGAGAGGAGGTCACTGTGAAGCGGCTTCCTCTTTTGCATTTGAATGAATCCAGTATCTTCTATTGACTGCTAATATAAGTTAATCTTTACAATTGTGCTTCTTGTAATATAAATAAACCCTATCTTTATCAGCCAATACAACATAGGCTTAACAAAATGTCATGAGCATAACTATTAAAAACCTCAATAAGATTTATCCAAATGGAAACCATGCATTGAAAGATGTCAATCTGGAGATTCCTACGGGGATGTTTGGCTTATTGGGTCCCAACGGTGCCGGCAAATCTACTTTAATGCGTATTCTGGTAGCTCTAATGGAGCCAACTTCCGGACAGGTTGAAATCTGTGGATACGATTTGATGAAACAACGGAAAGAAATTCGTGGTATTTTAGGATATCTCCCTCAGGACTTTCGTTTCTTTGCCAAATATAAAACGTATGAGTTTTTGGACTATGCAGCCCGTCTGTCGGGAATGACTCAAAACAGGCAAAGAAAGCAGGCTGTGGATGAAATGCTCGAAAATGTAGGATTGTTTGATGTACGTGAGCGGTATGCTAACAAATTATCAGGAGGCATGAAGCGTCGGTTGGGAATTGCGCAGGCATTGATACATCATCCTAAAGTAATTATTGTAGATGAACCTACTACCGGGCTTGACCCCGAAGAACGTATTCGTTTCCGTAACCTTCTTTCCGAAGTTAGTGAAAATGACGTCACTATTATTTTATCTACCCATATTGTAGGAGATATCTCCAGTACTTGTAACAATATGGCGTTGATGAACCGGGGGGAAGTTTCTTTCTATGGGTCTCCGCAAGATATGTTGAAGAAAGCCGAAGGCAAGGTGTGGAGGATCAGAGCCGGTGGCGATCAATTGCATGAGATTGATAAAAAATATCCGGTCATATCTACTATTCCCTCAGGGACAGCTTGGGAGGTACAGGTGGTTGCCGATAAAGTAGAAGGATACGAAGCGGAGCCATTTCCTCCTAATCTTGAACACGCCTATGTATATTATATGGAGAATCAATTAAACCTTTGGACAAACGACTAAACACGATATGCTGATATGACCTTTTTATCTAATATACAATCGGTAGCAAAGTATGAAAGCAAGTTATTAATAAGAAGTTGGTTCTTCCGGGTGTTTACAGTGCTCGCCATAGGTATCACTACTCTTTTTAATTTTCTCCTATTTGTATCGGAGGATACTTACGGATTTTGGATTGCTATGTCCATTCCGTCGAATATCCCTTATCTAATTCTGCTATTGCTGAATACAGGACAGGCTGTCATTGCTATTTTTCTTGCCTCTGATTTTCTGAAAAGGGACAAGAAACTGGATACGTCGGAAGTCTTTTATGTCCGTCCGTTAAGTAATGCCGAGTACGTGATTGGTAAGATCTGGGGGAATCTGCGTGTTTTTCTGCTGCTCAATCTTATTATTATGGGCATTACAATGGCATTCAATCTGACAGTGGGAGAAGTGGACTGGATAGCTTATTTATTATATTTTCTGCTGATTAGTGTACCTACGCTCGTTTTTATTATTGGCCTGTCTATCTTTCTGATGTTGGTGCTGAAGAATCAGGCACTCACTTTTGTTATTCTGTTGGGGTATATCGGATTGACTGTTTTTTATATTGAGGATAAGTTTTATTACCTTTTCGATTATATGGCGTATAGTCTCCCATTAGTAAAATCTACTATTGTTGGATTTTCCAATTGGGAAGTAATTTTGAATCACCGGGCTATCTATTTTCTCGCCGGCCTGGCATTTGTCTTTTTCACTATCTCTCTATTCCGGCGTCTGCCTCACTCGTCGCGTAGCAATTATCCATGGGTCTTTCTTTCTGTGTGTACACTCTTGCTGAGTTTAGCTTGCGGATATTGGCATGTGCATTCCATTTTGTATCAGGGCGATATACGGGCTGCATATACACGTGTTAACAACCAATATGTCGCTACTCCGAAGCTGTTTATTCATCAATATGATTTTTCGGTAGAACAACGTCTTGATGACTTTCTATCCGAAGTAACCATGAGGGGGGTAGCTTTGGACTCGTCTGCCGTATTTACGTTTTGCCTGAATCCGGGGCTGACCGTACGTTCCGTTGATTCGGATGGACAACCACTTAAATTCAAGCGTGACAAGCAAATCGTATTAGTGGATTTCGGTACGAATCTGGCAAAGGGAGACACTGCCTCAGTGACATTTAAGTATGATGGACAAATAGATAATTCGTTTTGTTATCTGGATATTCCTCCGGAAGTGTTACAGGCTTCTAAAAAGAAATTTCTGTTCAATATTGATAAACAATACTGTTTCCAGACAAAGGATTATTTATTGCTTACTCCCGAAACATATTGGTATCCTCGTGCCGGAACTGGTTATAGTGATGAAAATCCGGACTGGCAACAAACTTATTTCAGCAATTACCATTTGAAAGTGAAGCCTCTAGCAGGGTTGGTTCCGCTTTCCCAAGGCGAAGGTAAGAGCGATGAACATGGGGTTTATACGTTTAAGGGAGATTTTCCGTCTCAAACAATATCACTGGCCATAGGAGATTATCAGCAGAAAAGTATATCTGCAGACAGCATCCTATATAGTATCTGGCATCTGAAAGGACATGACTTCTTTTCGGCAGCTTTGGATTCTATCCACGATACGATCCCTTCATTAATACGTAATGTTAAAGACCAACTGGCTCGAAACTATAAATTGGATTATCCTTTCAAACGGTTTTCGTTGATAGAAGTACCAATACAATTTGTGGGTTATGAACGTGCTTGGTCGCAAGCACAGGAAACCGTGCAACCGGAAATGGTCTTATTTCCGGAAAAAGGGGCATTGTTTGATGATATGGATATGAAGAAACAGGTTCAAAACCATATACGTTGGTCGAGATATGGAGACAGGAATGAAATCAGTTTGCAGGAAGCACAGATGCGTACGTTCAATAATTTTATCTGGAGATTTGCGCAAACGGAAGGAAATTATAATTTTTCATCCGGTAGCAGGGGAAAAGGTAATCTTTCGTCAGAGGCAAATCCTTATTTTCTTTTTCCACAAATCTATAATTTCCGGTATAATATTTTTTCTTCGGAATGGCCTGTTGCCAACCGGGTGATTGAGTTGTATTTGCAAAAAAAATCAGAGAATGGAGGTTGGGAGCGTCAGATTAATGGTATTAGTAATAATGAAAAGGCTGTTCTGTTGCTGGAGAAGCGTACATTTAAAGAATTGCTGGTCGATATGGAACTGCGCAACTTGCAGAATAATATCGTCGGACAGGAAGCAAGCCGTCTTTTTGCCAGGGCAGAAATAAATATGGGCGTAGAAGCCTTTAGGGACTCATTATATTCATTGCTGAAACGTAATACTTTTTTGAATATAAAGTTTGAAAATATGCTCGACACATTGGGAGAGATAAGTCGGACAGATATTCGTTCATTGTTGGGAGAATGGGAAAAAACAACACCTCTTCCTTTTTACTCGTTAGGGGAACCAACATTGACTAAAATTACCAATAAGGGTGGAGAAGAATTTTTTGTATTGAAAATGCTGATAAGTAATAATTCGGATTATGATGGGATTATTCACATGGATATTCGTAAAGACGGTTGGTGGTATCAGCCTTTGGAAGACCCCAGAGCCAAAACAAAAATAGAGATGCCTGCTCATACCAGTAAGGAATTTGTTTCGGTTTGGGAAGATCAGATCCGTAATGTTGAGATTAATACTATGGTTTCGGGGAATCTTCCGAATATAATTAGTCAAGACATAAATAATGTCAAACAGGAACGAAACAAAATAGTCAAAGACAGTATTTATATATTGCCGGAATCTTCGTTCGATTTGCCGGGGGAAATTATTGTGGATAATGAAGATTCTACTCTTTTTATTCTTTCCGCTCCTCCCATTGTGGGGCTCTTGCCTAAGTGGTTGGACGAAGTGGAGGAAACACCTTTTAAATATTCGGGTATATCCTGGTGGCGTCCGCCTTTACAATGGACGGCTACTACCAATGACAGATATTATGGAAAATATATTCGTTCGGCTTTTGTGATTAAAAGTGGGGACGGCAGCCAGACTGCTACATGGAAAGTACCTGTACCGGAAGTCGGTCAGTATGACTTGTATTATCATGTATTCAAGGATGATGAACTTCGTTGGAACAATAATCTTCAGGGGGAATATCATTTTAAAGTAAAGTATGGCAGTGAGGTAGAAGATGCCTATGTTAACCTGAGAAAAGCAAATGAGGGGTGGGAACAACTGGGTAGTTACTACTTTGACTCAGATACGATCCGGGTGGTACTGACAGATGAATGTAAACTGCGGTCTGTAACAGCCGACGCAGTGAAAATAGTGAAACGATATTAATTAAAACAGCAAACTATATGCAAATTGACTTACTACTATTAAAAAGAATGCTACTGGCAATTGTTGTTTTCATGGGAATTACATTACCCTCGCAAGGGCAAATTCCCTTAACGATTGACAAGGCTATGGAAATTGCGCAGGAAAACAGTCCTTCTCTTCGCCGTTCCTATATGAATTTGGAAAGGTATAAACAGAACCTGATTGCTCAGAAGGCTTCGTTGAAATCGCGGTTCTCGTTAAACCTGAATCCGTTAGATTATAACAAAAACAGGCGTTTCGATAACCGGCTGTCGCAATGGTATACTAATGAAACGCTCAACAGTAGTGGGACTTTTCAAATTGAGCAACCCATCTTATGGACGGACGGTACGATTTCGTTAATCAACAAGTTCGGTTGGCAAGACAATAATTCCATTTTGGAAGGGAATAAAACCAGCGACCGGGCATTCAGCAATGACCTCTATTTGCAATTGACTCAACCTATCTTCACTTACAACAAGCGGAAAATGGAATTGAAACAGATTGAATATGATTATGAAAATGCTGATATTAGTTATGCTCTGCAGCGGTTGAATACGGAAAAAAGTATAACAGACCAATTTTATGCTGTTTATATGGCGCAAAGTAATTTGGAAATCAGCCGTGAGGAACTAATCAATGCCCAGCAAAGCTATGATATTATAAAAAATAAGGTAGAAGCGGATTTAGCAGCCAAAGACGAACTTTTTCAGGCTGAGTTGAATCTAGCGACAGCTCGTTCGTCGGTAGACGAGAGTAAGGTGAGTTTGGAAAATGCGAAAGATAAGTTGAAACAAACACTTGGAATGAGATTGGATGAGGATATTTTAGTATTTGCCGAAGTTGATATTAAACCTATTCAAGTAGATTTGGAACAAGCTATCACACATGGATTAGGCTCACGGTTGGAACTTCGTCAGCGTGAAATAGAAAGTAAAGAACTTGAGTTTGAAATGATTAAGACGAAAGCATTGAATGAGTTCAAAGGGGATATCTCTTTGTCATTCGGATTAATGGGAGATAACCGTCATTTGAATAAAATGTTTAATAATCCGACACAAAATCCGCGTGTTTCTATCAGTTTTACTGTTCCTATATTCGATTGGGGGGAAAAGAGAGCACGAATCAAAGCACAAAAGGTTGCACAACAAATTAATGAACTTGAATTTCATGAAGAAAAGGTAGATATTGAACTGAATATCCGTCAGGTATGGCGTAGTCTTGAGAATCTCCGTACTCAGATCAAAATTGCCGAGCAGAATGTGCAAAATGCTCAATTAACTTATGATCTGAACCAGACACGTTATCGGGAAGGCGATATTACCGGTATGGAAATGAGTCAGTTCCAGACACAACTTTCAAATAAGAAAATCACTTATACGCAAGCATTAATCAACTACAGAATAGAATTACTTAATCTTAAAATTCTTTCATTGTATGACTTCGACAAGAATATTCCTATTGTTCCGATGAAAGATATAATCGATAAAAAATAAGCAGACCATGAAACAGTATCACATTTTAATAGCATTTTCTTTATTAGCAACTATAGGCTTGACAAGCTGTGGTGACAGACCACAAAACGCACCCAATAACATTGCTACTCCGGTATCTGTTGTCGAACTGAAAAAAGGTTCGATCAGTAAACTGATAAATACAACAGGAACAGTACAGCCTACTTATGGGGTGTCTCTGAACTCTGAAATGAGCGGCTTTTATAAACTTCAAATTAATCCGAAGACAGGAAAAACTTTCAAAATGGGAGATAGGGTGAGTAAAGGTACGATAATTGTCCGGTTGGAAGACAAAGAATATGAAAACGGCATTGCTATCGACGCTAAAAAGCTCAGTCTCGAAATAGCCGAACAGGAGCAATCGAAACAAAAAGCGCTTTATGAAAAGGGAGGGGTGACGATGAGTGAGATGCGGAATACGGAAGTTAAGGTGACGAATGCCCGTTATGATTATGAAAACGCACAACTCAATTTGGAGAAAATGAAGGTAAAAGCTCCGTTTGATGGTGTGATTGTTGACCTGCCCCATTATACAACTGATATCAGGGTAGAGCAGGGTAAGCCGGTAGTAAGTCTAATGGCTTATGATAAAATGTATATGGATATCAATCTGCCGGAGAGCAGCATCCGCTATGTCAAGGAAGCACAACCGGTATATATTACTCATTACACCATACCGGGTGATACTTTGAGAGGGAAAATCAGCGAATTATCTCCCGCAATCAGTTCGGAAACGCGTACCTATAAAGGAAAGGTTTTAGTTGATAACAATCAACTAAAATTGCGTCCGGGTATGTTTGCTAAAGCAGATATTGTGGTAGACAGAGCAGACAGCTCCATTATTATCCCCAAGGACGTGATTCTGTCGAACCGTCGTCGCAAATATGTATATGTCGTTGAGAAGAATACCGCAAAGATACGTAATTTAGAAACAGGCTTAGAGGATGAATATAACATTGAAATCATATCCGGACTCAAAGTAAATGACAATCTGGTAGTGAAGGGGTTTGAAACATTGAAGGAAGATGCTAAAGTAAAAATTCAAAAGTAAATTATTCGTATGACGAATAAACGTGCCTTTTGAAAATAGGAAATACTTATGAAGAATATAGTCAAATTTGCAGTAGGCAATCCGGTTACAATTTGTATGATTGTATTTGCCCTCTTATTGTTGGGAAAGGTGTCATACGATCAGTTGAGTGTCGACTTATTGCCTGATCTGAATAATCCCCGCTTGTTTATCGAACTAAAGGTAGGAGAACGTCCTCCTGAAGAGATCGAAAAACAATTTGTGAAAAACATGGAATCCATGGCCATTCGGCAGAGTGACGTTACACAGGTGTCTTCGGTGATTAAAGCGGGAACGGCACGGATTACCGTAGAATATATTTGGACAAAGGATATGGATGAAGCTTTTCTCGATTTGCAGAAAGCTATGAATCCGTTTGCCCAGAATAAGGAGATTACGGAACTAAAAATAACGCAACACGACGCGAATCTGTCGCCAGTTGTCCTGGTGGGGATGTCTCATCAGAATATTACGGATATGGCGGAATTGCGAAGGATTGCGGAAAGTTATATCCGTAACGAGCTGATTCGCCTGGAAGGTGTTGCCGAAGTGACTCTTTCGGGAGAGGAAGTGACTACCCTTACCGTTCAGACTGATCCTTATAAATTAAATGCTTTCCAATTAAAGATAGAGGATATCGCTTCGCGTATTGAGTCTAATAATCAGAGCATATCCGGAGGACGGGTAAGTGAATTGGGATTGCAGTATTTAGTGAAAAGTTCGAGTCTGTTTTCCACAGAAGCCGATTTTGAAAATTTGATCGTCGGATATAAACCGGTACAGCAGGAGACTTCAGGGAATAGTTCTTCTGAAACTGTGACAGATGTCAACAAGGCTCCCGTCTTTTTGAAAGAAGTAGCTACTGTGCAGTTTGTGAATGCACGTCCCGAAAACATTGTACGTATTAATGGAAAACGTAGTATCGGTTTGTCTATTTATAAGGAAATGCGTTTCAATACGGTGAAGGTGGTAGACGAAGTAACTAGTCGGTTGGCAGTGATAGAAAATGCTTTGCCCGGCTATCATTTTCAGGTAATCTCCAATCAGGGGACTTTTATAAAAAGTGCTATCGGTGAAGTGAAAAGCAGTGCTATATTGGGTATTGTCCTTGCTGTCATTGTATTGTTTGTATTCCTTCGTCGAATGGGAACAACGTTGATTGTCAGTCTTTCTATTCCAATCTCTATTGTAGCAACTTTCAATTTGATGTTTTTCAATGGGCTTACGCTGAATATTATGACTTTGGGAGGGTTGGCTCTCGGAGCGGGTATGCTGGTAGATAATGCCATTGTAGTTATAGAAAGTATTTTCCGGAATCAGGAAAAAGGAGTGAGTGTTAAGGAGGCAGTGGTCACCGGAACTGCGGAGGTGGCAAATGCGGTTATTGCTTCTACTTTGACGACTATTGTGGTATTTCTTCCGATTGTTTATCTTCATGGAGCTTCGGGTGAACTGTTTAAAGATCAGGCTTGGACAGTTACTTTCTCACTTGTATCTTCCTTGTTTGTTGCTATCCTAGTGATTCCGATGTTATATACTCAACTTTCCGGTAAGAAAGTAAAAATGGAAGAAGTGAAATCAATCCGTATTACTAGATATAGCAAGATACTTCGCAAGTTGGTTCGACATCGTTGGTGGGTAATTGGTATGGCAGTGTTATTACTTGTAGTTACAGGTTTGCTGACTCCGTTCATTGGTACGGAGTTTATGCCGAGGGCGGAAAGTAAGGCTTTTACTGCTGTTGTGAAAATGCCTGAAGGTACGCAAATGGAACGTACTGCTGCGGCTGTGGGTAATCTCGAAGATTTATTATATACTATTGTCGGAGGCGATTCTCTGTGTACGATATATAGTCATGTCGGAGAGGGAAGCGGTTCGGAAAATGCCATATTTGAAGGAGAAAATACGGCGATGATGAAAATTATTCTTTTTCCGGAGTGTATTCTTTCTCCAGAAAATGTAATTGCCCGGTTCCTTGAAGAAGCGAAGAATCCCGATGGTCTGGAATTATCTATCCGTCAGGATGAAAATTCTTTGAGTTCTCTGTTGGGTAGTGAAGGAGCTCCTATTGTAGTGGAAGTGAAAGGAGAGGAGTTGGACGAAATAGCGAAGATTACCGGAGAAGTAAAGGAAAGAATGCAGGAAGTGGATGGGGTGTATGACGTTGTAACTTCTATTGAAGACGGTGCTCCGGAAGTAGTGATTTCAATAGACCGTACCATAGCCGGGATCAATAATCTGAGTGTTGCTACAGTGATTGAACAGTTGAAACAACAGTTGAGTGGTAAGGAAGCCGGTAAAATGGAGTATCGCGGTGAGATGCGTGATATCGTGATTAAAGTACCGGATATATCTTTAGGAGCTCTCGGATCACTTGTTATCAGAAGTGGTACACAAGAGTTTTTGTTGGACGAGATCTCTAGTATTACTCATGGGCAGGCACCTAAAGAGATTCTACGTCGCAATCAGAGCCGTATAGGTAAAATAATGGCTAATATGGACACCGGCAAATCACTTGATAAAGTGGCGGCAGAAGTGCGTTTGGCTGTTAAAGATATTGATTTGCCTGTTAATTATAGCATCACAGTGACCGGAGAAGAAGAAAAACGGCAGGAGTCTATGCATAGCTTATTGTTTGCTTTATTGCTTTCTGTTGTACTTGTTTATATGGTCATGGCTTCACAGTTTGAATCGTTGTTACATCCTTTTACGATTCTGCTGACTATTCCGCTGGCTGTGGTGGGTGCTATCTTGCTTTTCTTCATTACCGGAACCACGATTAATATGATGGGAGTTATCGGTATCGTGATGTTGGGAGGTATTGCCGTTAATAACTCTATTATTCTGGTAGACCGTATCAACCAACTTAGCCAGGCAGGAATGGAGTTGACTGACGCCATTGTAGAAGCAGGACAGCAACGTATCCGTCCTATCATAATGACTACGTTGACTACGATTCTGGCTATGCTTCCAATGACATTCGGATTTGGTGAAGGTGCTTCCCTTCGTTCGCCAATGGCTATTGCTGTGATTGGAGGACTGATAACTTCTACTTTGATGAGTTTGATGGTTATCCCATGTGTATATTATGTCCTTGAAAAGATAAAAAGGCGTATAAATCACCGAACTAAAAAAAGCTGAAGATGAACTTTTTACTAAATAGGAGAATTACGATCTGTATGCTGTTTATTGCACTTAGTCTTTTGGGCTATGTGTCCTACAAACAGCTTCCGGTAGAGTTGCTGCCTAATGCAGAGCTTCCGGTATTGTTTATCCAAGTGTCGTCGCAGCAGGATATGGACCCTTCGTATGTGGAGTCGGAAGTGATAATTCCGCTTGAAGGAGCTGTCAGTACGATAGGAGGAGTAGACAAACTGCAATCTTATATAGACAGGAGGCAATCGAACATACAAATTGATTTTAAGAAGAATGTCAATTTCAAGATGACTGCTCTTAAGTTGCAGGAAAAGGTGAATGAAGTGGCAGCATCTTTTCCCAGTGGTTTTACTGTGCAGGTACAGAAAGTTGATATTGCACAGATGAACAATAACTTTATGGTACTTCAGGTACGGGGTTCGGGAGGGACAGACCGTGTCAGGAACTTAGTGGAGGATAATATTCTTTCCGATTTGGAGAACATAGATGGTGTGGCATCTGTCAATATATATGGCGGACGGCAAAAAGCGATTGAGATACGTCTCCATTCGGAGGTGTGCAAAGCGTTGAACCTTACGGCGTCAAAGATAAGTAATCTGCTTTCACAGAATACGCAGGAGAAAACGTTTGTCGGTTTTGCCAATGAGCCGGATAGTAAGATTTTTGTTCACGTAAATGCGATGTATACGAAAGTATCTGACCTGGAAAATATTGTGGTGGCTCCCGGACCTGTCTTGTTGAAAGATGTGGCAACCGTATTCTTTGATCTGAAAGATGAAACCACTTATAGTCGTGTAAATGGGAAAGAGGCTGTTTCTGTGGTATTGATAAATGATTCGCAGGCAAATCTTATAGAGCTTTCCCACCGTGTTTCTGATGCGATTGACAAACTGAATGAAAAAATAGTTTCGCTTGATCTGGAAATAGTCGTTCAGGAGAATAAGGCTGAAACGATGGAGAATAACATCAATCAAATCATTAACCTGGCATTGGTCGGTGGATTGTTGGCTGTTTTCATTCTCTGGCTTTTTTTGAAAAATATGCGGCTGGTGTTCTTTATCGCACTTTCAATTCCGATCTCAGTTTATACGGCCTTCAATTTCTTCTATGCTTCCGGCATTACTATCAATAGCCTTACATTAGTGGGAATGGCACTTGCCATTGGGATGCTACTGGATAATAGTGTCGTAGTGCTGGAGAATATTTATCGTTTATCCGGAAGCGGCTACACACCCGAGCGCTCAGTTACTCAGGGCACTAAAGAGGTGTGGCGCTCTATTGTAGCAGCTACGTTGACTACTGTCACTGTTTTCCTGCCGTTTGTCTTTTCAGATAATTTCCTGATTAAACTGATAGGGCATCATATCGGGGTGTCTATTATATCTACGCTGATTATTTCCTTGTTTGTGGCTTTGCTTTTCATTCCTATGGTCACTTATGTTATTCTGAAAAAGAAGAAAGGAAGAAGTGTCGTTTATGAGAAGGTGTCGATTATTCAACGTCCGATACAAGTGTATCTGGTTTTATTGAAGACGTGTATGCGTAATCCGGGAGTCACTATATTCGGAGCGGTGATTTTACTTTTTGCTACTCTGATATTATCACTGACCTTGAATGTGCAGCAGATGAAAGAAGTGGATTCGGATCGGTTTAATATAAGTGTTGTAATGCCTACCGGAAGTACCCTTGAGAATACGGACAAGATAGTCAAAGCGCTGGAAGAACGTCTGAAGGATTTCCCAGAAAAGAAAGATTTGATCTGCCGTGTCCGGGAGAAAGAAGCAACTATTACGCTCGTTTTGCAAAAAGATTATCAAAAGATAGGTAAACGGAAAATTACGGATATCAAATCGGATGTGCAATCCAAAGTCTCGAACATTAATGGGGCGGAAGTCTATGTCTCTGATGCTATGGGAGGCGGACAGGAAAATTCGGTATTGAGTAGTCTTGGAGGCTTTATGCGTTTACTGGGTATTGGTGATAATAATGAACGAGTGGTTGTCAGAGGTTCTGATTTCGAAATGATGCAAATGGTAGCTGAGGAAATCCGCTACCTACTGGATGAACAGGAATTTGTGCAACATACTCATGTATCGTATACTCCTCGTCAGCCAGAGATAAATCTGAACTTTGACCCGATTCTGCTGACTGCTTATGATATCAATCGTGCTAATATAACTTCGGGATTAACGGCACTCAATAACGAGTTTTCTTCTGAAGTGACTTTTAAAGTGGGAGAAGATAATTATGACATTATCATTCGCGATGAAATTCTGAAAAAAAGTACAGAGACGGAAGAAGAAGCGGAGGAGAAGGTTCAAAAAGAAAAGACAGTTGATGATTTGCGTGCTGTTCGGATAGAAAATGTAAAGGGTGGAATGCACAATCTGGAAGATATAGCCTCTATTAATTATGGTCGCGGACGTTCGCGGATCATACGTGTCAATCAGGATAAACAACTTGAAGTTTATTATAATTTCTCAAGAGATGTGCAGTCCTCAAAGGAATTATTGGGAAGTTATCGTTCTGATATAGACCAATTGATTGCCGGTTATAATCTACCTTCAGGCGTTGCCTTGCAAGTATTCCATGAGGAGGATCAGTTTGGAGATTTCAAATTTCTTATTCTGGCAGCCTTCATTTTGATTTTTATGATACTTGCTTCTGTTTTTGAGTCTGTAGTAACTCCTTTTGTATTACTTTTTACTATTCCGCTTGCTGCTATCGGCTCTTTGCTGGCGTTATTGCTTTCGAGCAATAGCCTGATGAATGCAAATACGCTGACGGGGTTCTTGATTCTGCTGGGAGTAGTCGTAAATAACGGAATTATCCTTATAGACTATGCTAATATTTTACGTAAAAGAGGATATCGCCGGAATCGGGCATTAATGACTGCCGGAATGTCACGTATCCGTCCGATTTTGATAACTTCTATCACAACGATCGCCGCTATGTTGCCGTTGGCCATGGGAGATACGGAATATGCCGGAGCCATTGGGGCGCCTTTTGCTATTACAGTGATTGGTGGGCTTCTTTTCTCTGCCTTATTGACGTTGATTTTGATTCCTACTGTCTGCATGGGATTGGAAAATGTGCTTTGGTGGTATCGTTCTTTGTCTCGTAAAATGTGGATTTTCCATTTTGTTCTTTTTGTAGTTGGCGTTGTCAGTATCTGGCTATATGCTGAAGGAATACTTTGGCAGTCTATCTATTTAGTAGCACTGATTGCGGGTATACCAGGACTGACTTATTTTACACAGACTAGTCTTAGAAGAGCTAAATCGAAAGTCATAGATCCGAATGAAGAAATACACATATCTGTCCGGAATCTGGTTAAGATATATGATTGGCCGGGACGTATCAGTCGTCAATGGCATAGTGGTCTGCAAATACGGAAAAGGCTGGGAATGAGTCGTGAATATCATTCTCTAAAAGACTTCGTCAATGTGTTGTGGCAATTCGGTATGTTAGCGTTCGGTGTTTATTTTACTTATTTTTTTATTCAAAATAGACTTTGGATATTTCTGTTTTCGTTTGCTATTTATGCATCGGCTTTGTACTTGTGGAGAAAAATACGTTCTTATTTATATTATCGTTACGAAAATAGTAAGGGAGTAAAGGCAGTAAACCGTGTGATATTCTGGGGACTTCCTCCTGTTATCTTGTTCGAACTGTTCAAGCGACTGGATAATAACGGTTTGGTGGTAATGATTGGGCTGTTGTGGTTTGCGGGTATTGCTATCTACGTTACCTCACAGTATCTATATGAACATAATGTAAATATAGAACGTGTTACCGGACGATTTGCCGGACTTCGCCGCTCTTACTTCCGTATGGTAAAGAGTGTTCCTTTGATTGGAAAACAACGTAAACCTTTTAAAGCATTGCGTGGAGTTTCGTTTGAGATTCAGACAGGTATGTTCGGACTCCTGGGACCGAACGGAGCCGGAAAGTCAACTTTGATGCGCGTGATTTGTGGCATATTCGAGCAGAGTTATGGCAGTATCTGGATTAATGGTATGGATACCCGTATCTATAGGGAAGAATTGCAAAGCTTGATAGGATTCCTTCCGCAGGAATTTGGCACTTACGAAAATATGACATCTTGGGAGTTTCTTGATTATCAGGCTATACTGAAAGGAATAATAGATGAGGATTTGCGTAAGGAACGGTTAGAGTATGTTTTGAATGCGGTACATATGTATGAGCGGAAAGATGAAAATATCGGTTCTTTCTCGGGAGGTATGAAACAGCGGATCGGCATTGCATTGATTTTGCTCCATTTGCCACGTATTCTGGTAGTAGATGAGCCGACAGCAGGACTCGACCCTCGTGAGCGTATCCGTTTTCGTAATCTGTTGGTGGAATTGAGTAAAGATCGTGTGGTCATTTTTTCTACTCATATCATTGAAGATATATCCAGTTCCTGTAATCAGGTTGTGGTAATAAACAAGGGTGAACTGAAATATTTCGGTGATCCGGCGGACATGGTGGAAATGGCTAATGGAAAGGTATGGCAGTTTAATATAGATAAAACGGAGTTTGAAAAGGCATTGGATAAATCTTTGGTCATACATCATATCCAGCAAGGGGATACTATCCGTGTTCGTTATCTTTCTGTTGAGCAACCATACGAAGGAGCCGAAGAAGTTGAGGCCAATCTGGAAGATGCTTATCTCTGCCTATTGAAGAATATGAATTAAAAGAAAAGAATGATATGACATTTAATCAATTAATAAAGCTGCTGCCTAAGGTGGTAAAATATAATTTGAAGATTATTTTTGCCGGAAAATTCTTTTGGTTTCTGTTAGCGGCATTTGGATTCTTTGCCTTTTTTATGTTTCAGAGTGCGTGGAACCGGGCAGAAATTAATGAAGGGCTTATCTATAATATACTCATGTTCCCATGTTTATTGCTGATATTCTACCCGGCTGTCTTCGGCATTCAAAATGACGAAGACAGCCGGATATTGGAAATACTTTTTGGTATTCCTGACTATCGGTATAAAGTATGGGGAGTACGGTTACTCATGATTTACGTGGTTATTTTTGCTATTCTAATCGTCTTTTCGTACATCGCTATCTTATTGCTGTATCCAATCAATCCTTTTGAGATGTCTTTGCAGTTGATGTTTCCGGTTCTTTTTTTTGGTAATTTGACTTTTATGTTTTCTACGATTACCCGGAGTGGAAACGGAACGGCTGTACTTATGATTATCATTGGCATTGTACTGATGTTTTTCAGTAATATGAATAGCATAGAACGTTCATTTTGGAATATTTTGCTGAATCCCTTCCGTGTGCCTGATAATTTTCATCCGATGATATGGGAAGGGATTCTTATCAAAAATCGTATATTTCTTTTCTCCTCCAGTCTGATCTGGATGATGATCGGTCTGCTGAATTTACAGAAGCGGGAAAAATTTGTATAGTATAAAGTTTAAATTATAAAAGATTGGAATCAGAAATAATATCCCAGATTCACAAAGCAGCTTCCTTTATCAGTCTGATTGGAATATCCCAATGATATTTCCAGAGGACCGAAAACGCTATCCATTCCATAACCTGCGCTGATGCCGAACAATTGTTTGCCTTTCAGTATTTCGAAGAAGTGACTGTCCGTCAAACCGTAGTTGCCTGTCAGGGTGAGGTAATGAATACTTCCCATACGTTGCCTGAACTTCAGAGAAGTAATGATAATAGAATTTTCCATTAATTCCATGTTTGTTACGCCGGCAAAAGGCAACTGTTGTGGAATATAAAAACCGTATACTTCACCACCGATAGCATTTTTCAGGGGATAAGGAATTCCTTTCCCTATCAGGACACGCCCATAGATCGACGGAATGATAGAAAAACGGCGGGTGGCAGGAATCACACTTGCCCACGAAGCACTCAGTGCGGAAAATGGGGCCTGTTCATTGTATTGCGCCATATTATCGGTATAGAGTGAGTAGGCGGCTTTGAAATCACTTCCTTTGGAGGGGAAATATCCTTTATCGTATGTGTTATAGTGCACTTGTGCAAAATAGCTAAGGAAGTGTTCTGATTCTACATCCAAGCCGATAAATTCCGGCTTCTTAAATAAGAAGTCTTTGTATTTATAATATTCGAAACGGAATCCGAGACCAAAACGGAAATTCTTATACCATACATCCGAGAAGCCAAATTCAGCTAAATGATATTTGTAAGTAGTGTTATAGGCGCGTTCTCCTTCTTCATATATGTTGATGTCATTATACTGAAACATATACGAAAAATTGAAGTTGCGCTGTTGCATAGGCTCTAATGTATAGTCAATGCGCGCCGCATACTGTTTCCCTAATCGCCCGGTAAGAGATAGTCGGGAAGGAATATGAGTTTTGAGGTCTGCCGTTCCATTGATTAATAAAGAGGCTATTTCTTCCGAATCGAAACGGATCCCCAGATTAATTCTTTTTTCATACTTTGCTTGCAGTAGGAAATTGAGGTGATAACCTTCGGGAGTGTCCGTCAACGTATAGCTGGCACTGGAATAAGATTGGCTTCCTCTTAATTGATATAATGCCTGTTCTATCTGTTGGGTGGTAATATTACTATTTTCTTTCAGGTTGCATTTTTTCATTAGCCATTTCTTGTCGTCAGCTTCTACACCGGAGAATGATATGTCTGTCACATAAATTGTACGTACATTGGAGAGGGAAGAATACGGACCATGTCGTTTGGGAACATAATTATCGGATATTCCTATCTTCTTTTTCAAAGCGAGTAAGGAATTCCATTGTGCTTTAGCTGCTTCTTCTCCTCTTCGCATTAAAGTGTCAATAGCGGCCGGAGTAAAACTAGCCGAAGAATAACCGTCTACGTTTACACGAATGTAAGTATCGGTAAGGTCTACATTCTTTTCATGATTGGATTGGCAGGTAATATCTACGATTTGCCCTAAGATATCAGGAGCACTGTTCAGCTTATCCGCTTTTTTCAAGGCGTTTTGTACATCCACTCCGATGATAACATCAGCTCCCATAGCTTTTACAACATCTGCCGGATAGTTATTTACAATTCCACCGTCCACCAATACCATACTGTCTTGTCGTACCGGTGTAAATACACCTGGGATAGCCATACTGGCCCGCATGGCAGTTGACAGGATCCCGTTGTGGAATATAATTTGTTCTCCATTGACAACATTTGCTGCTACACAAGCGAAAGGGATGGGGAGTTTATCAAAGTTGATAGAATCATGATAGCCCATAGTCAAGTCTGAAAATAGATTGGCAAGATTTTGCCCTTTGATAATTCCGCCCGAAGAAGCCGCATCTTTGGGACTTTTGGTGAAAGGTATGGAGACAATGAACTTTTCCGACCGTTCACGGTCGGTCAATGACATGGCACTTCGTTTGATACGGTCGCTTAACAGAAACGTCCAGTTTTGTTTTCGAACCATACTGTCCAATTGCTCGGGAGTATAACCAATAGCGTAGAGTCCTCCTACAATGGCTCCCATACTAGTTCCGGCTATGTAATCGATAGGAATACCCGCTTCTTCGATCACTTTTAATGCTTTGATATGCGCCATTCCTTTGGCACCGCCGCCACTCAAAACTACACCTACCTTTTTGCGTTGCTCCTGAGAATATAAGGAAAAAGGCAATAGTAGGCACATTGATAAAACTAATGTTGAGAAGATTTGTTTTTTCATTAGGACATGGTCTAGTGTTGATGATGTATATATAAATACAAATGTAGGGCATAATTTGTTTAGTTGTTGAAATCGGAATTAAAAAAAATGTTCCAAAAGTCGGAAATGTGGATTAATTCTACACTTTGCAGCTAAACTCCCCATTCTCACGAAAGAATGTGAATGACATAAATGGTTGATTATTAGATAACAAAAGATCAAAGTGATTTTGGCATGCAAATTGTATAAATGTGGATATAACAAACATAAGTTAAATTAAATAATAAGATTCGATATGAGATTATTCTTTTCGAAACATGAATTGAAACTGAGGAGAAAGAGAACCATTGCTGCTATAATCTGTGCGGTAGTTGTGTTGGGCGTGTATTGGATGTTGACCCGACCTCAGAAGGCTACGCCGGAAATGCCGACAGTCATTGTTGAACCGGTAGTAAAAGATGATGTAGAGATATACGGGGAATATGTGGGACGAATTCGTGCCCAACAGTTCGTCGAAGTACGTGCCCGGGTGGAAGGTTATCTGGAAAATATGCTTTTTGCAGAGGGTACGTATGTGAATAAGAATCAGGTTTTGTTTGTAATCAACCAGGATCAATATCGGGCAAAAGCCGACAAGGCCAGAGCACAGTTGAAAAAAGACGAAGCACAGGCTTTGAAGGCTGAACGAGATTTGAAGCGTATACGTCCATTGTTTGAACAAAATGCTGCAAGTCAGTTGGACTTGGACAATGCTGAAGCTGCTTATGAAAGTGCCGAAGCTACGGTCGCCATGAGTGAGGCGGACTTGGCGCAGGCTGAATTGGAACTGGGATATACCATTGTCCGGTCGCCATTGTCTGGTCATATCAGTGAAAGAAATGTGGATTTGGGTACCTTGGTGGGACCCGGAGGAAAATCTCTACTCGCTACTATTGTGAAAAGTGATACCGTACTGGTCGATTTCAGTATGACAGCACTTGATTATCTGAAAAGTAAAGAAAGAAATATTAATTTAGGCCAGCAAGACTCGACCCGTTCCTGGCAACCGAATATTACGATTACTTTAGCAGATAATACCGTTTATCCTCATAAAGGTTATGTTGATTTTGCTGAACCTCAGGTAGATCCTCAGACGGGTACTTTCTCCGTACGTGCGGAAATGCCTAATCCCAAACAAGTATTATTGCCGGGACAGTTTACGAAAGTAAAGCTGTTGCTGGATGTTCGCGAAGGAGCCCTTGTTGTTCCAATGAAAGCTGTTACTATCGAAAAGGGCGGAGCTTATATTTATACTCTGCGTAAAGATGACGCGGTAGAAAAACGTTTCGTGGAATTAGGACCGGAAGTCGGAAATAATGTAGTAGTGGAAAGAGGTTTGGCGGAAGGAGAGAAGGTTGTAGTGGAAGGTTTCCATAAATTGACACCGGGAATGAAAGTACGAATCAGTACACCGGAAACAAAAGTAAAAGACACTACAACTGAAACTGGAAATACTTCGATAGAAATGAAGGATAACACAAAAGGAGAATAAGAGATGAAAGTTACTTTTTTTATAGATAGGCCGGTTTTCTCGGCTGTAATTTCTATTGTGATAGTGATTGTCGGAATTATCGGTCTGACAATGCTTCCGGTGGACCAATATCCGCAGATCACGCCTCCGGTAGTGAAAATCAGTGCCTCATATCCGGGTGCCAGCGCACTTACCGTGTCACAAGCGGTAGCTACTCCGATTGAGCAGGAAATCAACGGTACACCGGGAATGCTTTATATGGAATCAAATAGCTCTAACTCTGGAGGTTTCTCGGCAACGGTTACTTTTGATGTATCTGCTGATCCGGATTTGGCGGCAGTTGAGATTCAGAATCGTGTGAAGCTAGCTGAATCCCGTCTTCCGGCAGAAGTGATTCAAAATGGTATTTCAGTAGAAAAACAGGCTCCTAGTCAATTAATGACGCTCTGTCTGACTTCTACTGATCCGAAGTTTGATGAAATCTATTTGAGTAACTTCGCTACAATCAATGTGCTTGATGTGATTCGCCGTATCCCGGGAGTAGGACGCGTTTCTAATATTGGTAGCCGTTATTACGCCATGCAGATATGGGCACAACCCGATAAGTTGGCAAATTTTGGGTTGACCGTACAGGATTTACAAAATGCTTTGAAAGATCAGAACCGTGAATCTGCGGCAGGTGTATTAGGACAGCAACCGGTGGAAGGATTGGATATTACTATTCCTATCACTACTCAGGGACGTCTTTCCACTGTCGGACAGTTCGAGGATATTGTAGTACGTGCCAATGCTAACGGTTCTATTATCCGATTAAAAGATGTGGCACGCGTGTCGTTGGAAGCTTCTTCTTATAATACAGAGAGTGGGATCAATGGAGAGAATGCTGCTGTACTTGGTATCTATATGTTACCGGGTGCTAACGCAATGGAAGTGGCCGAGAGAGTAAAAGAGGCTATGGATGAAATTAGCGAGAACTTTCCGGAAGGATTGAGTTATGAGATTCCATTTGATATGACGACTTATATCTCCGAATCTATTCACGAAGTATATAAGACTTTGTTTGAAGCATTGGTGCTGGTAGTATTGGTGGTATATCTGTCTTTGCAAAGCTGGCGTGCAACGTTGATTCCGATTGTGGCAGTTCCTATCTCGTTGATTGGTACTTTCGGATTCATGTTAATATTCGGTTTCTCGTTAAATATATTGACATTACTCGGATTGATTCTTGCTATTGGTATTGTCGTGGATGATGCGATTGTGGTGGTGGAAGGTGTGGAACATATAATGGAAACGGAACATCTAAGTCCTTATGAAGCTACCAAGAAAGCAATGAACGGACTTGCCAGCGCTTTGATTGCTACCTCATTGGTGTTGGCTGCAGTATTCGTTCCGGTTAGTTTCCTGAGTGGAATTACGGGACAGTTGTATCGTCAGTTTACGGTGACTATCGTGGTGTCCGTACTTATTTCTACAGTGGTTGCTTTGACACTGAGTCCCGTGATGTGTTCGTTAATATTGAAGCCGGATAGTGGAAAGAAAAAAAATATTATTTTTCGGAAGATCAATGAATGGCTAGGTGTTGGTAGTAATAAGTATGTAGCTGCCGTAACCCGTACAATAAAGCATCCTCGTCGGGTATTAAGTGCTTTTGGAATGGTTCTGATCGCTATCCTATTAATTCACCGTATTATTCCGACCAGTTTCTTGCCGGTGGAAGATCAGGGATATTTTAAAATTGAACTTGAGTTGCCGGAAGGCGCTACATTGGAGCGTACCCGTATTGTGACGGAACGTGCCATAGCTTATTTGGAAAAGAATCCTTATATAGAATATATTCAGAATGTGACGGGTAGTAGTCCGCGTGTCGGTAGTAATCAGGCTCGTTCTGAACTGACTGTGATTCTGAAACCATGGGAAGAACGGAAGAATACCAGCATCGAAAAAATTATGGATACAGTAGAGAAACATCTCAAAGAATATCCGGAATGTAAGGTCTACTTGTCTACTCCACCGGTAATACCGGGATTGGGTAGTTCCGGAGGTTTTGAGATGCAGTTGGAAGCTCGTGGAGAAGCGACTTTTGATAATTTGGTAGATGCCACCGATACCTTGATGTACTATGCTTCCAAACATAAAGAACTGACAGGATTGTCTTCTTCTTTACAGTCAGAAATTCCGCAACTCTATTTTGATGTGGACCGGGATAAGGTGAAAATGTTGGGTGTACCTTTGGCAGATGTGTTCTCTACCATGAAAGCTTATACGGGTTCTGTGTATGTGAATGACTTTAATATGTTCAACCGTATATATAAGGTGTATATCCAGGCGGAAGCTCCTTACCGTGAACATAAAGATAATATTAATCTATTCTTTGTAAAAGCGTCTAATGGTGCAATGGTACCGCTGACTTCTTTAGGCAATGCATCATATACCACAGGTCCGGGAAGTATCAAGCGTTTTAATATGTTTACTACTGCGGTGATTCGTGGAGCTGCTGCACCAGGATATAGTTCCGGACAAGCAATGGAGATCATGGAACAGATTGCCCGCGATCACCTACCTGATAATATCGGATTGGAATGGAGCGGACTTTCTTATCAGGAAAAGCAAGCTGGAGGTCAGACAGGTATGGTTATGGCACTGGTATTCTTGTTTGTATTCCTTTTTCTTGCTGCGCAATATGAAAGTTGGACAGTACCTATTGCTGTATTGCTTTCTTTGCCGGTAGCTGCATTGGGTGCCTATTTGGGTGTCTGGGTATGTGGATTGGAAAATGATGTTTATTTCCAAATAGGCTTAGTAATGCTGGTGGGATTGGCGGCTAAGAACGCTATTTTGATTGTAGAATTTGCCAAAGTGCAGGTGGATAAGGGAGAAGATTTGATTCAATCTGCTATTTATGCGGCAAGATTACGTTTTCGTCCGATTCTGATGACTTCGCTTGCATTTGTGCTTGGTATGCTTCCAATGGTATTGGCAAGCGGTCCTGGTTCGGCAAGCCGCCAGGCGATTGGTACGGGAGTATTCTTCGGAATGATATTTGCTATTGTATTTGGCATCATTCTCGTGCCTTTCTTCTTTGTAATGGTGTATAAAACAAAGTCGAAAATTTTAAAACATAAGAAATAATGAAACGAAAGAAACTATATATGGCTATCTTATTATTTGCAGGAATATTAACTTCCTGCAAGGTAGGGAAAAGCTATGTTCGTCCTGACCTTCATTTACCTGATAGTTTGGCTCAACATCAGGATTCTGTCAGTTTCGGAGATCAGGACTGGAAAGATATTTATGCTGATTCCACTCTCCGCAGCCTTATTGACCGTGCCTTGGAGCATAATAAGGATATGTTGATAGCGGCTGCCCGTGTGAAGGAAATGGCTGCACAAAAACGAATCTCTACTGCAGCTTTGCTTCCGGATATAAAAGGAAAAGTAACAGCTGAACGTGAATTGGAAAATCATGGAGGGGATGCGTTTAAGAAAGCAGACACTTTTGAAGCCCAATTTCTTGTTTCATGGGAACTCGACCTTTGGGGAAATCTGCGTTGGGCACGTTCGGCCAGTATTGCTGAATATCTGCAATCTATAGAGGCGCAACGTGCACTCCGGATGACGATTGTTGCCGAAGTAGCACAAGCTTACTATGAATTGGTAGCATTGGATACAGAGTTAGACATAGTTAAGCAAACATTGAAAGCTCGTGAAGAAGGTGTTCGTTTGGCACGTATCCGTTTTGCCGGAGGATTGACTTCCGAAACTTCCTATCGTCAGGCACAAGTGGAGTTGGCACGTACGGCTACTTTAGTTCCGGATTTAGAACGTAAGATTTCTCTTAAGGAAAACGATATTGCTTTTCTTGCAGGTGAATATCCTAACCGTATTGCCCGTTCCCGTTTGCTTCAGGAATTCAATTTTCCGGAAACACTTCCGGTTGGCTTGCCTTCCACTTTGTTGGAACGTCGTCCTGATATCCGTCAGGCAGAACAGAAATTGATCGCTGCTAATGCGAAAGTAGGAGTAGCCTATACGAATATGTTTCCGCGTCTTGCTCTGACTGGTGGTTTTGGTACGGAGAGTACTTCATTGTCAGAATTGTTGAAATCTCCGTATGCAGTAATGGAAGGGGCTTTGTTGACTCCTATCTTTGGTTGGGGAAAGAACCGTGCGGCATTGAAAGCGAAAAAAGCGGCTTTTGAAGGTGAGGTGCATAACTATGAGAAATCCGTGCTGACAGCTTTTAAAGAGACACGTAACGCAATTGTGAATTTTAACAAGATAAAAGAGGTGTACGAACTTCGTGCTAATTTGGAACGTTCGGCTAAAAGCTATATGGATCTGGCACAGCTCCAATATATTAATGGGGTTATTAACTATCTGGACGTATTGGATGCCCAACGTGGATACTTTGATGCACAAATTGGCTTAAGTAATGCTATTCGTGATGAGTTGATAGCCGTCGTACAGCTTTATAAAGCGCTTGGTGGAGGTTGGAAACAATAAGGAATCGTAAATAAAATTGTGCTTCCTCTTTTATAATTCACGGAAAAATGCGAAATTTGCAACGCTTTTCAAGTTTAAGAAGAAACTTACTAACACCTTTAAATAAAAAATTAAAGAAAATGACTAAAAGTGCATTGCAAATCGCAAGGGCTGCTTACCAGCCCAAACTTCCGAAAGCATTGGCATCAGGAGCCGTTAAAGCTGTAGCAGGTGCTGCTACTCAGTCTGTAGCCGATCAGGAAGCTATCAAAGCATTGTTCCCTAACACGTACGGAATGCCGTTGATTACATTCGAAGCTGGTGAAGCTGTAACTCTTCCTGCTATGAACGTGGGTGTCATCCTTTCTGGTGGACAAGCTCCCGGTGGGCACAATGTAATCTCCGGTTTATTTGACGGTATCAAGAAATTGAACCCGGATAATAAATTGTATGGTTTCATTTTAGGTCCTGGTGGTCTGGTAGACCACAACTATATGGAATTGACTGCTGACATTATCGATGAATACCGCAATACAGGTGGTTTTGATATCATCGGTTCAGGTCGTACGAAATTGGAAGCTGAAAGCCAATTTGAAAAAGGATTTGAAATTATCAAAGAACTGGGCATTAAAGCATTGGTTATCATTGGTGGTGATGATTCTAATACAAATGCTTGTGTGTTGGCTGAATACTATGCTGCTAAGAAATACGGTGTACAGGTAATTGGTTGCCCGAAAACTATCGATGGAGACTTGAAGAACGATATGATTGAAACTTCTTTCGGTTTTGATACTGCTTGTAAGACTTATGCGGAAGTAATCGGTAACATTCAACGTGACTGTAACTCTGCCCGCAAATATTGGCATTTCATCAAATTGATGGGGCGTTCGGCTTCTCACATCGCGCTGGAATGTGCTTTGCAGGTACAACCTAACGTATGTATCGTTTCTGAAGAAGTAGAAGCAAAAGATATGTCTTTGGATGATGTAGTGACTTATATCGCTAAAGTGGTAGCAGATCGTGCTGCACAGGGACATAATTTCGGTACAGTATTGATTCCGGAAGGATTGGTCGAATTCATCCCGGCTATGAAACGTCTGATTGCTGAATTGAACGACTTCCTGGCTGCTAACGCAGAAGAGTTTGCTCAAATTAAGAAATCTCACCAACGTGATTATATCATTCGTAAACTTTCTCCGGAAAACTCTGCTATCTATGCAAGTCTGCCGGAAGGTGTTGCACGTCAGTTGACTTTGGATCGTGACCCGCACGGAAACGTTCAGGTATCATTGATTGAAACTGAAAAACTGTTGTCCGAAATGGTAGCTACTAAATTGGCTGCATGGAAAGAAGAAGGTAAGTATGTTGGTAAGTTTGCTGCTCAGCACCACTTCTTCGGTTACGAAGGCCGTTGCGCTGCTCCATCAAACTTCGACGCTGACTACTGCTACTCTTTGGGTTACACAGCTTCTATGTTGATTGCTAACGGTAAGACCGGTTATATGTCTTCTGTACGTAACACAACTGCTCCTGCTGCCGAATGGATTGCTGGTGGTGTACCTATCACAATGATGATGAATATGGAACGTCGTCACGGTGAAATGAAACCGGTTATTCAGAAAGCATTGGTGAAACTGGATGGTGCTCCTTTCAAGGCATTCGCTGCACAACGTGATCGTTGGGCTATCGAAACGGATTATGTATATCCGGGACCAATCCAGTACTTTGGTCCTACTGAAGTTTGCGATCAGGCAACTAAGACTTTACAGCTGGAACAAGGTAAGTAAACGATAAACATGAAGCGGTGAACAGTAAATGCCATGCAGAATGTATGGTTGCTGTTCGCCGCTTTTTTTTCATTTGTCACCAATCACTAATTTTTAATCACTAAGACACTTGCCGTCACGTAATAATCCGATAGCTGCCGTTCAAAAGAAGAATGCTGCTTCCACCACTAGAAAAAAAAGAACTGTTTCTTCTTCCAAATCTCCCCGTGCTTCGAAAAAAGTACAGGAGAAGTACGGACGTGCTATGCCTATCTGGTTGCGTAATATTCTGACAGTGATGATTGTCGGTTGTTTTTCTGCTGTTTTCTACTATTTTTTCATTCGTCCTTATGCCTATCGTTGGAAACCTTGTAACGGTTTAAAGGAGTATGGAGTTTGTATTCCTTCCGGATATGATATTCATGGTATTGATATATCTCATTATCAAGGAAAAATTGACTGGGAGAGACTTCAGCGGAACCAGCAAGCGGCTACTCCTTTACACTTTGTCTTTATGAAAGCGACAGAAGGGGGGGACCATAACGATACTACATTTGAGGTGAATTTTGCCAATGCTCGTAATCATGGCTTTATTCGTGGGGCTTATCATTTCTATATCCCTGGTACGGATGCTTTGAAACAAGCTGACTTTTTTATTCGTACGGTAAAACTGGATACCGGTGACTTACCTCCCGTGCTTGATGTGGAAGTGACCGGAAGAAAGGAAAAACAAGAACTGCAACAAGGTTTGAAGCGCTGGTTGGACCGCGTAGAATCACATTATGGGGTGAAGCCCATTCTTTATACTTCTTATAAATTTAAAACCCGTTATCTGGATGATTCCATTTTCAATGCTTACCCTTATTGGATTGCACATTATTATGTGGATTCGGTGAAATATCAGGGTAAATGGAATTTCTGGCAACACACTGATGTCGGGAATGTACCCGGCATTAAGGAAGATGTAGACCTGAATGTATTTAACGGTACATTGGAGGACCTCAAAAAACTGACAATTAAATAGCGGGCATTATTTTTCTGAACAACTAATTTCTTCTTTCATTTGTTATAATCGTATTATTATTAAAAAGATATACGATTATGAATTTTGATATAGCTATTATTGGGGGTGGCCCTGCCGGATATACGGCCGCCGAACGGGCAGGGGCGAACGGACTGAAAGCCGTTCTTTTCGAGAAAAAAGCAATAGGTGGGGTGTGCTTGAATGAAGGGTGTATTCCTACTAAAACTCTGTTATATTCTGCTAAAATTCTGGATAGCATTAAGAATGCTTCCAAGTATGGCGTGTTTGCCGAATCCCCTTCCTTTGATTTATCTAAAATTATGAGCCGCAAAGATAAAACGGTGAAAATGCTGACGGGTGGTGTGAAAATGACTGTCAACTCTTACGGGGTTACGATTGTGGAGAAAGAAGCTTTTGTAGAAGGGGAAGAAAATGGGTTGATTCGCATTGTTTGTGACGGAGAGGCGTATTTTGTAAAGTATCTGCTGGTATGTACCGGCTCCGATACAGTGATTCCTCCGATACCGGGATTGGCGGAAGTTGATTACTGGACCTCCAAAGAGGCATTGGAGATAAAAGAACTACCTAAAACGTTAGTAATTATCGGTGGGGGAGTAATTGGAATGGAATTTGCTTCTTTCTTTAACAGTATGGGAGTGAAGGTACATATCGTGGAAATGATGCCTGAAATATTGGGAGTCATGGATAAGGAAACCAGTGGTATGCTTCGTACGGAATATACAAAGCGGGGAGTTTCTTTCTATCTGGATACTAAAGTAGTGGAAGTGAAACCTGATAGGGTCGTGATTGAAAAGGGAGGCAAGGCTTCTGCGATTGAAACGGATAAAATACTGCTTAGTGTAGGACGTAAGGCAAATTTATCCAACGTAGGATTAGAACAATTGAATATAGAGCTACATCGGAATGGAGTGAAAGTAGATGAACATTTACTGACTACTCATCCTAGGGTATATGCTTGCGGAGATATTACAGGATATTCTTTATTAGCACATACCGCCATTCGTGAAGCAGAAGTTGCTATCAATCATATATTGGGAGTAGAAGATCGGATGAACTACGACTGTGTGCCGGGAATTGTTTATACGAATCCCGAAATGGCAGGAGTAGGTAAGACTGAGGAAGAACTGATAAAACTCGGACTCCCTTATCGTGTTACGAAACTACCAATGGCTTATTCCGGACGATTCGTTGCGGAGAATGAGCAAGGAAACGGTCTCTGTAAATTGATTCAGGATGAAGAAGGCAAAATCATCGGCTGCCACATGCTGGGAAATCCGGCGTCGGAGTTGATTGTCATAGCAGGCATTGCTATTCAGAGAGGATATACGCTGGAAGAATTTCAGAAGACCGTATTTCCGCATCCGACGGTTGGAGAGATTTATCACGAAGTAATGTTTTAATCCCTTATCTTCGAGACCTATGATTCGATGTATATACAGTCCTTATACTGATATTTATTTCCATTTAGCGGCAGAAGAGTATTTGCTGAAGCAGGGAACGGAGGATGTTTTTATGCTTTGGCAGAGCGTTCCTTCTGTTGTGATAGGGAAACATCAGCGTCTTCGGTCGGAAGTTGACAAGGAATGGGCGAAACAGCACCGGATAGCTATTGCCCGTCGCTTCTCGGGAGGAGGGGCAGTATATCACGATTTGGGTAATGTCAATTTTACTTTTATAGAAACAGTTTCGCGTTTGCCTGAATTTGTTCATTATCTTCAGCGAACGTTAGACTTTCTGTCATTCATCGGTATAGAAGCTAAAGGAGATGAACGGCTGGGTATCTATCTGAATGGATTGAAAATATCGGGGAGTGCACAGTGTGTACATAAAGACAGAGTATTATATCATTGCACACTGCTTTATGATACAGACCTCACGATATTAAATAAGGTATTGAATCCGGATGTGATAGCTCATGACGGCACTTTGTCTTCCGTATATGCCGTTCCTTCCATTCGGAGTGAGGTTACTAATATCGGTAGATATTTGCCGGCGGGGAGTGTGGATGATTTCAAGGAAAATGCTTTTCAATATTTCAGTGAATCGCAATCCGTCAGTTCTTTCAGTGTAGAGGAGAAGGAAGCTGTCAACCGGCTTCGTTCGGAGAAGTACATTCGTGAAGAATGGATATGTAACCGTTGATGTCCGGTTAAAAATACTTTAACTTAAAACTTTCTATTTCAACGTATTGTTGTAATGTGTCAAGGTTGAATAATAAATTTACTGTCTATGTCAAGATTCGAAATAAAAATGCCTAAGTTGGGCGAGAGTATAACCGAAGGAACAATTGTTTCTTGGTCTGTAAAGGTAGGTGAGTCGGTTCAGGAAGACGATGTGCTTTTTGAAGTAAACACTGCCAAAGTGAGTGCGGAAATACCTTCTCCGGTAGCGGGGAAAGTAATGGAGATTTTGTGTAAAGAGGGAGATACGGTAGCGGTGGGCACTGTCGTTGCTGTTATTAATTTGGACGGTGACAGTGCTAGTGAACAGGAAACTTCCAATGAATCGAACTCCTCTCAGGAAACTACTAAAGAGAAATCCCATAATGAAGTGCCGAAACCGGGTGTTGCTGTCGAAGAACGTTGGTACTCTCCAGTGGTGATTCAATTGGCACGGGACGCTAAGATTCCGAAGGAAGAACTGGATACCCTGCAAGGGACTGGCTATGAAGGACGATTGAGTAAGAAAGATATAAAAGATTATATTGACAGGAAAAAGAGAGGACTTGTTAGCGAGCCGAAACCGGCAACAATAGGAATAACTTCGACTGCAAATGCACCGTCGGCTATTATGCCTGCTGCTTCAGCGAGTCCAAAGTCATCTCCGGTACCTGCTGTACAATCTGTGGCTTCCACTGCTACACCCCAATCATCTGCCCCTATCAATACCTCCGGAGTAGAGATGAAAGAAATGGACCGTGTCCGTCGGATTATTGCCGACCACATGGTTATGTCAAAGAAAGTATCTCCACATGTTACGAATGTGCTGGAAGTGGATGTAACCAAGCTGGTCCGTTGGCGTGAAAAGAATAAGGATGTCTTCTTCCGTCACGAAGGAGTGAAGCTGACCTATATGCCTATGATTACGGAAGCGGTAGCGAAAGCGCTGGTAACTTATCCGCAGCTGAATGTATCGGTAGACGGATATAATATTCTTTTCAAGAAACACATCAATGTCGGTATCGCTGTTTCCTTGAATGACGGAAATCTGATTGTTCCGGTGGTGCATGATGCCGACCATTTGAATCTAAACGGATTGGCAGTCGCCATTGATTCATTGGCATTAAAAGCAAGAGATAACAAATTGATGCCGGAAGACATTGATGGCGGAACATTTACTATTACTAATTTCGGTACATTCAAGAGCTTATTCGGTACGCCGATTATAAATCAGCCTCAAGTAGCTATTCTGGGAGTGGGATACATTGAAAAGAAACCTGCTGTTGTGGAGACACCGGAAGGTGATACGATTGCTATTCGTCATAAAATGTATCTTTCCTTGTCTTACGATCATCGGGTGGTAGACGGTATGCTGGGTGGTAACTTCCTGCATTTCATAGCCGATTATCTGGAGAACTGGAAAGGTTGATTCAACTGATTGTTTCATTAATAAAGAGTTCATTAACTATGAAAAAGTATGATATAAAAAATACAGATATTGAAACCTTGAAGAAGTGGTATCATCTGATGACATTGGGACGTGCTCTGGATGAGAAAGCCCCTTCCTATTTGCTGCAATCGTTAGGTTGGTCTTACCATGCTCCTTATGCAGGACATGACGGAATCCAACTGGCTATTGGGCAGGTTTTTACTCTCGGCGAAGACTTTCTGTTCCCTTATTACCGGGATATGCTGACTGTGCTTTCTGCCGGAATGACTGCAGAAGAAATTATCCTGAATGGTATATCGAAAGCGACTGATCCCGGTAGTGGCGGGCGGCACATGTCTAATCACTTCGCAAAACCGGAATGGCACATCGAAAATATCTCGTCTGCTACGGGGACACATGACCTCCATGCGGCAGGTGTAGCCAGAGCTATGGTGTATTATGGTCATAAAGGAGTTGCCATAACTTCTCATGGAGAATCGGCTACTTCCGAAGGCTTTGTGTATGAAGCCATCAATGGCGCTAGTCTCGAGCGTCTTCCTGTGATTTTCGTAATACAGGATAATGGTTACGGTATCTCCGTCCCGAAATCCGAACAGACGGCCAATCGGAAAGTGGCAGAGAACTTCTCAGGTTTCAAGAACCTGAAAATTATCTATTGTAATGGAAAAGATGTGTTTGACTCGATGAACGCTATGACCGAAGCTCGGGAATATGCCATAACCACTCGTAACCCGGTAATTGTACAAGCCAATTGCGTCCGTATCGGTTCCCACTCTAATTCGGATAAACATACCTTGTACAGGGATGAAAACGAACTGGAATATGTAAAAGAAGCTGACCCGTTGATGAAATTCCGCCGGATGTTGCTTCGCTATAAACGTTTGACGGAAGAAGAATTGCTGCAAATAGAGACTGATGCAAAGAAAGAATTATCAGCCGCTAATCGAAAGGCCTTGTCTGCTCCCGATCCTGATCCCAAGAGTATCTATGACTTTGTGATACCCGAACCTTATCAGCCTCAAAAGTATAAAGAAGGTATCCATCAGGCAGAAGGAGAGAAAACTTTTATGGTGAACGCCATTAACGAAACGTTGAAAGCCGAATTCCGTCATAACCCCGATACGTTTATCTGGGGACAGGATGTAGCAAACAAGGAAAAAGGCGGTGTGTTTAATGTGACTAAAGGTATGCAGCAGGAGTTTGGTGATGCACGTGTATTCAGCGCACCGATTGCGGAAGATTATATTGTGGGTACAGCTAACGGAATGAGCCGCTTTGACCCTAAAATCCATGTCGTGATAGAAGGAGCGGAATTTGCTGACTATTTCTGGCCTGCCGTAGAACAATATGTAGAATGTACACATGAGTATTGGCGTAGCAATGGAAAGTTTGCTCCGAACATAACTTTACGGCTAGCTTCCGGTGGTTATATTGGTGGGGGATTATACCATTCCCAAAATATAGAGGGAGCTTTGACAACTTTGCCCGGAGCACGAATTGTCTGTCCTTCCTTTGCTGATGATGCCGCCGGATTATTGCGGACCAGTATGCGTTCCAAGGGCTTTACATTGTTTCTCGAACCGAAAGCTTTGTATAACTCGGTGGAGGCAGCAGCCGTTGTACCGGAAGATTTTGAAGTTCCTTTCGGAAAGGCACGTATCCGTCGTGAAGGAACAGATTTGAGTATTATCACCTATGGCAACACTACCCATTTCTGTTTACACGCTGCCGAACGGCTGGAGAAAGAAGGTGGCTGGAAAGTAGAAGTCATTGATATTCGTTCTTTGATTCCGTTGGATAAAGAAGCGATATTTGAATCAGTAAAGAAAACCAGTAAAGCATTGGTTGTTCACGAAGATAAAGTATTCTCCGGTTTCGGTGCGGAACTGGCGGCTATGATTGGAGGGGAGATGTTCCGCTATTTGGACGGTCCGGTAGAACGTGTCGGTTCTACATTTACTCCTGTCGGCTTTAATCCGATTCTGGAAAAAGAAATATTGCCGGATGAGGCTAAGATATACGAAGCTGCCAAGAATTTGTTGGAATATTAAATTGTACAGATTATGAAAAAGATAGGTTTATTTTATGCTACTAAGGCTGAAAGAACAAGCTGGGTAGCGGAGAAGATTCAGAAAGAGTTTGGAGAAGATAAGATAGAAGTAGTAGCGATTGAACAGGCATGGCAGAATGATTTTGCAGCTTACGATTGTTTTATTGTTGGAGCTTCCACGTGGTTTGACGGTGAGCTGCCTACTTATTGGGATGAACTGTTACCGGAGCTTCGAACAATGGAACTGAAAGGAAAAAAGGTTGCTATTTTCGGTCTCGGAGATCAGATACGCTATCCTGAAAACTTTGCCGATGGTATTGGCTTGTTGGCGGAAGTTTTTGAAGGAGACGGGGCTACATTAGTCGGCTTCACTTCTTCTGAAGGTTATACTTTCGAACGTTCCAGAGCCTTACGAGGTAATCAGTGGTGCGGATTGGTGATTGATTTGGATAATCAGTCTGAACAGGCAAAGAAGAAAATCAAGGAATGGTGTGAGCAAGTAAAGAAGGAGTTCGCATAAATTTCTTTATATGTGACATCCCTATGTCCGACATTCCCATTTTGTTATATGTGATGTCCGGACATGGGGATATTGTTTTTTTAGGAAAAATCAGTTGGAGGGGATTAGCCTTGATAAATAAACTTTACCTCTGCCCAACGGTTCTTCTCTTTGTAATGTACAAAAGCCAGTCCGTTTTTTTCCGCTTCTTCACGGATAACAGCAATATCATCTACATAGAATCCACTCATATAAAGCTCTGAACCTGGATGCATGCAGGTAATGTACTGCTTCATGTCATTCAATAATATATTCCGGTTGATATTGGCGATGATAATGTCAAAAGGCCCTTTTCCGGTAAGTGATGAAGCATCTCCTTGTGAAACGTCGATTTCGTCTACATGATTCAGTTCAATGTTCTCGATAGAATTGCGTACACACCATTCATCGATGTCGATAGCTGTACAGGGGTGTGCCCCCCGCATACGTGCCAGGATAGCTAAAATAGAAGTCCCACAACCCATATCGAGCAAGGATTTATCTTTCAGTTCGTTGTCCAGTAATTCTTCGATGATGAGGCTTGTCGTTTCGTGATGTCCCGTACCGAAGGCCATTTGTGGGTTGATGACGATGTCATATTCCGCTTTGGGTACATTCTGGTGAAAAGTACTGTGGATTACACAGCGGTCTCCAATAATAATCGGTTGGAAGAAATTCTTTTCCCATTCCTCGTTCCAGTCCTTGTCTTCTGCTTCGGTAAATGTGTAGGTGATTTCCGTATCGGATAGAGGAAATTCGGCGATTACAGTTTTGATAGCGTTTTCATCACATACCGATTGTTGGATATATGCGGTCAGTCCGCCTTCGCATTCAACAAAACTCTCGAATCCCACTTCGCCTAGCACTGCAGTTAGTACGTCATTAACTGTTTCGGTACAAGGACTTGTATAGAACGTGAACTCAAAATACTTCATAGTTGTTTTATTTTCTGGTAAATAATATGCAAAGATACTACAAACCAAGTATAGAAAATCAAGTTTACTTGAATTTTATGCCAAGGTGCAATGTATCTTCTACTAAGATAGTTAGAAATAGGGATTTCCCTATTATCCTTTGGGGAAAATCTCCTTCGGACGAAAAATCTCTTCCTTATCTTTGTAATGTGAATAAGTTTAAGTAATTACATAAACCGAGATGATATGAAAAAGATTGTTTACTTCTTGCTATTTGCCTTGTGCCTACCGATAGGCTTGCTGGCACAAAGCGTTGATGACGACCTTTACTTCGTACCTTCCAAAGATAAACAGGAGAAGAAAGAAACTCCGGTTAAGAAGGAAACGAAACAACAGGTGACCAACATCTATACTTCACCGGGTACTACCGTAGTTGTTCAGGACCGTAAGGGAAAAACACGGGATGTGGATGAATATAATCGCCGTTACGATGCACGTGATAATGAGTTCGTAATGGACAATGATACCTTATATATAAAAGAAAAATCTAATCCGGATTTGGATGGAGAATGGGTGACCGGCGAATTTGACGGTACACAGGAAGATTATGAGTACGCAGAACGTATCATCCGTTTCCGTAATCCGCGTTTTGCTATTAGCATTAGCAGCCCGTTATATTGGGACGTAGTTTACGGACCGAATTCCTGGGACTGGAACGTATATACCGACGGCATGTATGCTTATGCGTTCCCGACGTTCAGTAACCCGCTTTGGTGGGATTGGCGTTATGGTTCTTACGGTTGGGGTTGGAATTATGGCTGGGGCTGGAATCGTCCTTACTACTCTTGGGGATATTACCCGGGTTCCTGGGGCGGCTGGTATGGTGGCTACTGGGGTGGTTGGTATGGTGGTGGCTATTGGGGACATCATCACTATTGGCACGGCGGTCCTAGCTGGGGCTGGGGTGGTGGAAGCCATTGGGCACGCAACACTTATACGGGTCGCCGTTCATATGCTCCTAGTAGATATAGTTCTTCTACTTCTCGTCGTTCAGATTATGGTCGTTCGCAAGTACGTAGGACTACTAGCGTACCTTCTGGAGGTCGTGTCTCAACGGGGCGAGTAGTTGGTTCAAGAAGTGAATCCATACGTTCTGGAGTATCTACTCGTTCAGATGTATCCTCCTCAAGAAGAAGTACATATACCCGTCCAAGTAGTACTCGTAGTAGTGGGACAAGTACTCGCACCTCTACTCGTGCTAGTTCTTATAATAGTTCCCGCGGAAGTAGTGCTCGTAGTTCATCTACATATTCTCCTTCTTCAAGAAGATCCAGTTCGACATATAATAGAGGTAGTTCTGCTTCTCCATCACGTACTTATTCGAGGGAAAGCACTCGTAGTAACTATAATAGTAACCGTTCTTCTTCATCTTCTAGAAGTTATTCTCCAGCCAGCAGTAGCAGTTCTCGTTCAAGTGGCGGTAGTTATTCAGGTGGCGGTAGTTCGTCCCGTTCAGGAGGCGGTTCTTCTAGTAGGAGTAGTAGAAGATAATTAGAAGATAGTATTAATATGATTAATTTAGATTATGAAGAAGATTATAACAGTAATATATACTTTATCTTTTGTGATAGGAGCCGTTAGTGCACAATCTGTATATGATGGTGTCAAAATAGCAGATAAAGATTTGAATGGTACAGCTCGTTTTGTAGGAATGGGTGGTGCGATGGGGGCATTAGGTGGAGATATAACTACAATGGGGACAAATCCTGCTGGTATTGGTATCTATCGGAGTAATGATGTAATGACTTCATTTAGTTATTCAGCTTATGGAATGGAGAGTAAATATGAAGGTCAAAAATCAACTATAGATAAGAATAGATGGTCGTTTGATAATATAGGAGTTGTTTTTGCTACTAAAATAGGTAATCAGACTCCATTACGTTATGTAAATTTTGGATTTAATTATAAGCGTTCTAAATCTTTTTATAAAAATATGTCGATGTCGGGGATGATGGGAGTAGTTGAGAATCCTAGTAATCCGGGATCTCCATATTATGTTTCTCAAACTAATTCTATGGCTTTACAGGCAACTGATGCAGAACGATATGTTTGGGATAATTCTAGGCAGCACTTGGATTTTGATAATGCAAATAGGATATTCTCAGATCCTGATGCTGGATGGCTTGGGGCTTTGGGGTATCGAGGAGGTCTGACAGAAAGAGATCGGATTGATAATGAACCAGATTTATATGTTCCTTTTCTGCCGGTAGAGCCTTCTTCTGTTTTTAATTCAAGAGAAAAGGGGGGAATTGATCAGTATGATTTTAATGTATCTTTTAATATAAATGATCGTGTATATTTAGGATTGACCATTGGGGCCTATGATGTGGATTATGATAAATATTCTGGGTATGATGAATCATATAAAAGAGGAGAAGGTTATTCTCTTGAAAGTTATAACAATATCTCAGGTTCTGGGTTTGATGTAAAAATGGGATTAATCCTTCGTCCATTTGAATATTCTCCATTTCGTATAGGTTTTGCAGTGCATACCCCAACTTTCTATAAGTTAACATATTCTACGAGTGCAATAGTAACCAATGATTATAGAGATGCAAATACTGATGAATTAAAACGTATAATTGTAGATACCTATGATTATGTAGGAGATATGAAGCGGGATTATCGATTGGTAACACCATGGAAATATAACGTTAGTTTAGGATATACTGTCGGAACTTCTTTAGCATTAGGTGCGGAATATGAATATGAAGATTATTCTACAATGAAATTTAAGTATTCAAGTAATGATGGCGGTGGGGATATGGAATTTGAGAATGCTGAAGTAAAGAACTGTTTGAAAGGTGAACATACATTCCGTATTGGAGCTGAGTATAAGGTAATTCCAGAATTTGCTTTTCGTTTAGGATATAATTATAGTTCTGCTGTATTTAGAGATGAGGCTGTGAAATATATTCCTTCCAATTCTCTTATAACTGATACTGATTTTTCTAATAAGAGATCACAGAGTAATTATACATTAGGAATAGGATATAGAGGAAAAATGTTTTATGCAGATTTAGCTTATCAGTTGTCTACATATAAAGAGAACTTTTATCCATTTTATAATGAATTTGAGTTAACTCAAGGTGAGTGGACTATGGTAACTCCTCCGGCCACTAAAGTAACTAATACACGTAGTCAAGTACTATTAACCGTAGGTATGCGCTTCTAAACTAATTAAGAACAGTTTTCAATTTCAATAATAACTTTTGTGTGTGAAAAATCCCAGGAATGCTGAGTGTCTACGGCAGTTCCAGGGATTTTTATTTATGTTCGTTTTTACTTGTCTGCGTTATCTACGCAATGGAGTGTGTCCGTCAAAGATGACACGGTTGCGGGCGAACCTCATGACAATCGCATTTCCGGCACTTACTTCAACATCCTGATTTGCTACGATTTCTTGTTTTTCTCCCTCTATGGATACTTCTCCAATTACTTCTCCAGCTTTGATCGTTTCTTGCGGGATTAAGTTGGTTAATTCTCCGTCAGATACCTTTTTGATATTGATATCCTCGGCTTCCGCGCTCTTGTCCAACTCAACCTTTCCGTTAAAAAGATCTTGAATACCTCTGTTTCTCAAACGAAGTTTGATACTTGCTTTACCGTTATACGGTCTGCCGTCCTCGTCAAGTAAGATGACGGGTACAGTCATTCGTTTGAACTTTAAGGCTACATTTTTAGTTCCGCGAATGGCTTGAGCTATTCCGAATAGATGTTCTTTTCCTCCCTTTATACTGCGGTAACGTTTTCCCAATGCTCTGGTAGCAGCTTCGTCAGTCAATTCGGGGTAATGAGCATAGAATGTAACAGATTCAACGTCTGTGTCTATCTCGTCCCATGTCTGACTATCTACGCCTAGGGCAAACGGAAGATAGTCTTGATTGGAAACTGACATTGAGATTACATCTCCAGTTGAGAAGCTATTCTTTACGGGAAGCGATAAAGCGGCACTGTTACGAGTAAGCAAGTCAGTGATGCTTTGGTTGTCGATAGAAGTAGAGAAGTCGATAGCTTCTTTACTGGGGTCTTGCAGGTTGTCTTGTTGTTGACAACCAAACAGGCATGCTGCTGTTAGAAAAACTAGAAGGTTTTTTCTTTTCATTTGCAGGGTTGTTAATTAGTTAATAATAAAAAAGAGAAATCTAATATTCTATTTTATCCTCTTTGGCTGCCCAAGCCTCAAAGGCGGTAATAGCTTCATTGGGTAGTAAAATTTCGGAGGGAAGTTTTCTGTCTTCTGGTTTCAGTTCCAGTTCGTCGTAGATAAAAGAATCATCAAAACCGATATTTTTGGCGTCAGTTTTGTTGTTACCGTAGTACATCTTGTCCAGTCGTGCCCAATAAATAGCACCCAAGCACATGGGACAAGGTTCGCAGGAGGTGTATATCTCATATCCGCTAAGATCAAATGTTCCCAGTTTGGCGGCTGCGGCACGTATTGCACTAACTTCGGCATGTGCAGTAGGATCACAGGACATTGTGACGCGGTTTACACCGGTAGCGACAATCACTCCATCTTTGGTGGCGATAACAGCACCGAAAGGGCCTCCACCATTTTCGACATTTTCTTTTGAAAGCTCTATTGCTTTCCGCATTAGTTCTTCTTTAGTCATGGCAATAAAAAATATTGTTAGTTTTATCCTATTTACTTCTTTTCAGAAATAACATCTTTCTACAAAGATAGAAAAAACTAACAATATACCAAGGAACGATTTCCTTTAATTTTCTACCAGTACCAGCAGACGCCGAAAGAGAACGGATAAAGTTCGGGATCTTGAATACTGATAAAACGGTAGGAAATATCCGTTTAAAGCTTTCCGAGAATCTTGTCCATAACCCAGTTGGTCAGTGTGGCACTTTCACCGTCGCAGGAACAGATAGATTTACCTAATAGATGGTCTACCACCGCTTGGATAAGAGGCTGTTGTACATGTTCTGGGTTACCGATACAGATTTCTTCGCGTCCGCGTTCGGTATGCAGTCCGATAGGTTCGTAGGTGAAGACAGAAAAACAAATCATTCCTTTGTCTCCGATGATTTCTATACGATCCTCGCGGGCCGAGTCATGCGCTACGAAACACCAGGAGCCGCTACCTACCAATCCGTTGTCGAACTGGAAACAGGCACTTAAGGTATCTTCGGCGGGATAAAGTCCTCCGCGGTTGCTCTTGTAACCATTTGCTTCGAGAATGCAACCGAACATATCCTGCAATAAATCTATCTGATGCGGGGCAAGGTCGTAGAAGTAACCGCCTCCGGCAATGTCCGCTTGTACACGCCAGGGAAGATTTTCACGGTTATAGTCCAGGTCGCGTGGTGGCTGTGCGAAACGTATCTGTACATTGATAACGTTACCGATAGAACCGTTTTCTACAAGCTCTTTTACTTTTTGGAAGTACGGGAGATAACGTCGGTAGTAAGCAACGAAACAAGGAATGCCTGTTTCTTGCGAAATACGGTTGATACGGGTACACTCTTCGTATGTCTGTGCCATTGGCTTTTCAATGTATGCAGGCTTACCTGCTTTCATTGCCATAATAGCATAAGTAGCATGAGAAGAAGGAGGAGTGGCGATATATATAGCATTTACTTCCGGATCGTCTATCAGTTCCTGTGCGTCGTCATACCATTTCTTGATACCTCTTTCTTTGGCATAGGCTTTTGCCTTTGCACCGTCGCGACTCATTACAGCTACGACTTCCGAATGTTCTACTTTTTGGAAAGCAGGACCACTTTTCGTTTTGGTGACTTCGCCGCAACCGATGAATCCCCATTTAATTATCTTTTCACTCATAATTGTAATACCTATTGTGTCTGTTTTAACAAAGCCCAAAGATAAAACTATTTTTTGTCAAGAACAACTTTATTGATTATAGTATTTTTTATAAATCTTTTGATATTCTGATTTCTTTTGGAACTTATCCAGCCACGTATTCAAACTATCGAGTAAAACGGGGGATTGCTTGCTGACTGCCCATGAGTAGAACTGTGTGAAGCTGATAGCCGTATTGATATCAATCTGCGACAAGGAATCCGCTACTGCCCGTGCAATGCTTTCGTCACAAACTGCATAGTCAATGTCTCCGTGTGCTACTAGTGAAATCAATTGTTCGGGGCCATATTTTTCTATTTCTTTTATGTAAATGGTGTCTCCGATTTCATTTCCTAAGTTCTGAATACGCAAGATAGAAGGCGAACCTTTTACGACATGAAGTGTCCGCCGGGCTAAATCCAGTTGGTTACGGATATAGAGTGAATCGTTTTCTCCATTCTCTTTGCGTTGAACCAGGACTTGTTTGTTGAGGACAATGGGAGAGGTGAGAAGCAGGGAATCTTTTAATTTGCTAGTCGCCAATATTCCATAAGCAATAACATCATAACGCCCTTCACTCAGTCCTTTCAGCCGTTCTTCGAAACTCATGACTGGGGTGATTTCTGCTTTCAGTCTTTTATCACGGGCAAAGGCCTGTATCAGTTCATAATGGAAGCCGGAGATAGTGTCACCGTCCACATAAAAACTGATTGAGTTGTATTCGGTAGCTACACGTAGTATTCCTTCTTTGGCAATGGCGGCATAATCACGCGGATGCCCTAAGGGTTTTTCTTGTTTTCCGCAATATCGGAAAGTGAAAATAAGTGCCAATATAATGATAACAGGCACTAAATATCTGAATAGTCTCAGTTTCGGGCGTGTCTCCATAAGCCATAAAGGTTTTGTTAATCATAGAAATTCCATGAAAGTCCGAATTTCAGGACGCGTGGATTGATAGGATAGTGAGGAGACAGAAAATAATCAGGTCTGCTTATTCCTTGGTTCACGTGATACATCATCACATAGAAACGTGTACGTTTCAGATGCAGGTTTGCATAGACATTCACAATCGGATAACCGCCTATCTCAACTTTGCCTTCTTCCGGTTGCAGGTAGAAATTTTGGATAGCCGGCATATAGGCGGGTGCATTGTATTTCGTGAAATATCGCACGTCGGCACCTAATTGCACGCTAAGCACTTTCTTTGCTAATTTAAACTGCATATAAAAGTTATGATACAAAGAAAGATCGGGCAAGGGTAGCACAGTCTGGTCACTGGATTTCTGCCAGGTTACTTCATTATCTAAATGGAAGATTCCGAGCTTGAAGTCCTGGTTGAGGCTTGCCGATAATACTTGAAGGCTTCCGCTTTTCTGTTCGGGCGTTGCCTGTTGGTTGAAATACGTATAGTTCTTGATGTTTTCTACTCCTGCTCTTAGCCGGGTTTTCCAGCGTGCAATACTTAGTTCCCCTTCGATACGTGTACGGAACTCCTTATCCATATCATTATCCCACATGAAATGTTTGGAATGGTAATGACGCATATAGAAAGGTGCAAGCTGGTTGCTGACCTCACCGCGGGCAATAAGGCTGACGGTATCTTTCCATAACGGGAAATTCAGGTCTATATCTCCTTTTACATTGAACTGTCCGATTGCTTTTCCTGCAAGTCCCACTTCACCGATTGCGTGATAGTGAAGAATATTCCCTTCCCGTTTGGATAACTCTCCTCCGACGAATATCTCGTTCTCATTGTATTTGTCGGGTAATGGTCCTCCGTCCTTATTCATCAGCGTATATTTACTGATTTTGTAAGAAGCGAATGCGGTCAATCCGGCTTTTGCATATTTGTTGAAACCTTCCAGTAAAGCGATGCCGATTGTATTCTTGATTCCTACATAAGTAGTACTGTCTCTTACGAACGCTTTATTGTCCTTATCAAAATATGTGTTCTGATAATATCCGTCCGCTACTTCGTCATAAGAATTGAAGCCATGGCGTGCCCGTTCTACCTGAATGGTGTGTATAAAGCTCGTCACCGGTACAAACTCCTGTTTGGCGGGAGTCGTGTCGTTTTCCGCCTGCGGAATGTCACGTTTGAATCCTAGATTATAACGTTGAGTCAGGAATACATAAAAGTCATGATTACGGTTGGTTGTTTCGCTCAATACAGTAGGAATGTTGGTTGATTCGTATTCCCTTCGTCCTTCGGCCATTTCCTCCGGAGCGGTGATATATCTGTCATCGGTGATACCTCCGTTTTCATTAGTCTTCAGATAGTTGTTACTGTATATTCCTTGCACCTGATATCTGTCTCCGATATAGCTGCCGAAAACTGCAGCGTTAAAGTATGCAGTATTCTGATTGTTGTAGTATCCCCGTCCGTATAAATAATCAATGTTGAAACCGAAGGCCAACTTCTTGTTTACGTTTACAGAGAAGTAGGATTTGAAACGTTCTTCTCCATTTACCTTATTACCGGCTTTATGATACGTCAGATTGGTATAGGGAACATTACTGTTCGTAAAATTAAATTCTGTGGGACGGACAAAGAAACTGGAAAAAGGTTCCATGAAAATGGTCGGCTCCGGATAACGGCGGTCAAAGAAGATGCGTGACATACGGGGCGACCCCATATTGGCGAGATAATTGTAATGTCCGGTGATTCCTTCCGTGAGATTCGTGTTCTGAAAGTGGTGATAGGCGGTGTCGGCAGGGATTATCGTCCGGTCGCCCAGCTGGTTTTTGATCCGCCACATATATAAGGTAGGTGGTAATCCCTTTACTTCAACGTTTGCACTATCCAGTCTGTCCGGAATCATTGCAGGGTCTACCTGGTTACCGTATTGGTCATATCCGTTTTCGTCGATTTGTTGACGACCGGGATTAAACTGTGCATGGACAGTTGTCAACCCTACAACGGAAAGTAATATATATAATAGTAAGATTCGTCTCATAATTGGAGGCAAAGATACTTACTTTAATTGATTTAATGATAATGGATAATTGAAAATTATGTTGCATACGTACTATACGTAGCTAATAATTATCAATTATCCATTGCACATTATCTGTTAATTAAACCTCACGGATTAATTCCATACCTTTCTTGATTGCTTCTTCGTTCATCGGAATCAAGTGGTGATGGCGTTCCGGAAGAGTTTTCTTCAATCCCTTGATTACATTTTCCAATGTCACAATCGGGCGGAGTTTTAATAAACCGCCAAGTACAATCATGTTGAATGCTTTGGCGTTGTTCATCTCGTTAGCCGCGTCCATGGCATCGATACGATATACCTTGATATCCTTGCGGGTAGGAGGGTTGATAATTCCGTAACCGTCATAAATCAGGATACCACCGGGCTTCACCTTATTTTCAAACTTTTCGAGTGAAGGCTGGTTCAGAATGATAGCAGTATCATATTTACTCAAAATGGGTGAAGAAACCTTGTCGTCGCTTACAATTACTGTAACGTTGGCTGTTCCACCGCGTTGTTCAGGACCGTATGCCGGCATCCAGCTTACTTCTTTGCCTTCCATTAGCCCCGAATAAGCCAGGATCTTACCCATAGACAATACGCCTTGTCCACCGAATCCTGCTATAATTATTTCTTCTTTCATTGTTCTGTTGACTTTTAGCGTTATTCTTTATCTTTTAAATCACCTAGTGGATAGAATGGGAACATATGTTCTTCCATCCATTTGTTAGCCTTCTCCGGAGTCATCTTCCAGCCTGAGCTACAAGTAGAAACGATTTCCACTAAGTTAGAACCTTTACCGCTCATTGAATTCTCGAATGCTTTACGGATCGCTTTCTTCGCCTTACGAATCGCCGGTACGGATTGTACGGACTGGCGGGTTACGTAAGCTGTTCCTTCCAGTTGGGCAGCGATTTCGGTGATTTTCAGCGGATAACCGTGGAGCTCGACATCACGTCCGTAAGGACAAGTGGAACTTTTCATTCCCACCAGTGTAGTCGGCGCCATTTGTCCGCCGGTCATACCGTAGATTGCATTGTTGATAAAGATAATCGTGATATTCTCGCCACGGTTCAATGCGTGGATCGTTTCGGCTGTACCGATACAAGCCAAGTCACCGTCACCCTGGTATGTGAAAACGAGACGGTCCGGCCATAGGCGTTTCACGGCAGTTGCCACAGCAGGCGCACGTCCGTGTGCTGCTTCCTGCCAGTCAATGTCCAGATAATTGTAGGCGAAAACTGCACATCCTACCGGAGAGATTCCCACCGTTTTATCTTCCATGCCCATTTCCTCTATCACTTCGGCTATGAGCTTGTGTACCACGCCGTGACTGCAACCCGGGCAGTAGTGCATGGCATTATCGTTCATCAGAGTCGGTTTCTTGTAAACCAGATTCTCGGGTTTGATTATTTCTTCTTTAGTCATAACTTCTTCTCCTTATCTGTTGGTGAACCGTATAAAAAACTCCATTAGCTTGACAAAGATTGCCGCGCCGCATACGTAGATAAACATTTTAAAGTCTTCCTTTCCTACAACAAAGTAGGTGATAATAGCCGCAAGAGCCAGTATCATAAAAAGGATGTTCAGTACGTTTCTTATTTTATCAGGATTCATCGTTTCGTTATTTGATTATTTTTTCTTCCAAAGCAGTTACAATCTCGTCCGGGTCGGGAACAATACCGCCGAGACGTCCGAAATGTTCTACCTTTACTTTACCGTTCACAGCCAGGCGGACATCTTCAATCATTTGTCCGGCATTCAGTTCTGTAACAAGCATACCCTTCACTTTGTCAGCGTAAGCAGCAATTGCTTTTGTCGGGAACGGCCATAATGTGATAGGACGGAGGATACCTACTTTGATACCTTTTTCGCGTGCCAGCTCCATGGCTTTTTGACCGATACGTGCCATTGAACCGAAAGCAATAATCAGATATTCTGCATCTTCGCAGTTTATTTCTTCGAAGCGTACTTCGTTCTTTTCAATTTCACGGTATTTAGCCTGGAAACGGAGATTGTTTATTTCCATAGCCTCCGGTTTCAGTTCCAGAGAAGTGATAATGTTCGGCTTACGGCCTTTAGCTTTTCCGGTAGCAGCCCATGGGCATTGTGCTATCACTTCTTCTTCCGTACGGCGTGGTTTCTGCGCCGGAAGAACCACTTTTTCCATCATTTGCCCGATCACACCGTCGGCGAGGATGATAGCCGGGTTACGGTATTTGAATGCCAGTTCGAATCCCAACGCAACGAAATCCGCCATTTCCTGTACGGACGCCGGAGCAAGAGCAATCAATTTGTAATCACCGTGGCCACCGCCTTTTACTGTCTGGAAATAATCTGCCTGACTCGGCTGGATAGTACCCAGTCCGGGACCGCCACGCATTACGTTGACAATCAGACAAGGAAGTTCGGCACCTGCGATGTAGGAGATTCCTTCCTGTTTCAGACTTACACCGGGACTTGAAGAAGACGTCAGCACCATTTTTCCGCTACCTGCGCCTCCATATACCATATTGATAGCTGCCACTTCACTTTCCGCCTGGAGTACTACCATGCCGGTTGTTTCCCACGGTTTCAGTTCGGCAAGCGTTTCCAACACTTCCGATTGGGGAGTAATAGGATAACCGAAGTAACCGTCGGCACCGCAACGGATAGCTGCGTGGGCGATGGCTTCGTTTCCTTTCATTAATACAACTTCTTCTGCCATATTCTTTTCTTTTATTCTACTTTTACTTTATACACAGATATACATCCGTCCGGACAAACCGTTGCACACGAGCTACATCCGTTGCAGGTATCTTCTTTCACTTGCCAGGCATAGTTATAGCCTTTCATATTGACCTCTTTGTTGAGGGCGATTACATCGAGCGGACACGCCACTACGCACAGGTTGCATCCTTTGCAACGCTCCGTGTCGACTACGATTGCTCCTTTGATTTTTGCCATAATCTTTATTTATTACGTTATCTTTGAGTTCGATTACTGATTAAACATATCTTTTATTGATTGAACATATCCTTGTGGTAGAAGTTGAGGATATCTATTACCATTTTTCTTGCCTGAACGGCAGGACTTTCCGGATTGATATCAATGGCAAACTGGTAATTATCCAGTGCCTGTTTCCAATCTCCTTTTTTCCGGTAGGCATTTCCCCGTAAATAGTAAAGAGTATCTTTCTCTTTTTCGACAGAAGTGTCTTGGAGAAGCTGGTCCAATTGCTCAATCGCTGTGTCCACGTCCCCTTGATTGATAAGCTCTTTTAGGTTGTCTATTTGCTCCATTTCTTTCGTCTTTCGGGATTCTGAAACGCAAAGATAGTTTTTATTTATGTAAATGGGGCAAACGTGGACGGAAATTTGCAACGTTTTGAGTTTATTGCATATTAGATGAATAAATAATTAAAAGAGGTTTGATTGACCTGTATTTCACGTTTGGGGTGGTTGTAGGTCACAGTAGATTACAAAGGTACGGAAGAAAGTGAAGAGGTAAGGATGATATAAAGTTTTGATATGTCCTTGTATATATTGAAAGATACCGTATTTTTGTGCATATATTAAACTAAGATAGGTTATGCTGGATGTTATTCTGATTATAGTAAGCGCCCTCTGCATGATAGCCGGGTTGGCCGGCTGTGTGCTTCCGTTCCTCCCCGGTCCTCCCATAGCATATTTGGGATTGGTATTTCTTCATTTTACAGATAAGGTACACTATACTCCGACACAGTTGATAATCTGGCTGTTGATTGTAGCCGTGGTGCAGGTGTTGGACTACTTTACTCCGATGCTTGGCAGTAAGTATAGTGGTGGCAGTAAATGGGGAAATTGGGGATGTATAATGGGGACCCTTGTCGGACTTCTTTTCTTGCCTTGGGGTGTTATTCTCGGTCCGTTTTTGGGAGCAGTGATTGGTGAATTGCTTGGCAATAAAGAGTTCTCGCAAGCACTCAAATCAGGAGTAGGCTCATTAATCGGATTTATACTGGGCACTTTGTTGAAGTTTGTTGTCTGCGGTTACTTTTGCTATCAGTTTATCCTCGGATTTATCAAGTGATACTGATAGAAAAAACTGTGTTTTTGTACGCTAAGCGTTTCTTTTTCTACATCAAGTATGCAGTCAGTAATGAAAAGGACTTGACAAACGCATTTTTATGTTGTATATTTGTAGAAGTAACGTACAATAAAACTATAAATTAAAATTTGAAAATGAAAGAAAGTAATCCATATAAGCGTCTATATTTAATTATAATAAAGTGTAATATTACAACAGATGTCCTAGGTGATACTTCTGGAATTTAGGGTATAACTAATCCCTTCAAAGGCTTAAGGCTGCAATCTATTACAGGTTTTGCAGCCTTTTTTGTTGTATAAATTCTAATATAAGCCACTGCAATGCCTTTTGAAAGTTTATAATAAACTCTATACCCGTTTATAATAAACGATGAATGTTTTTATTATAAACTTAAAAAAAGTTTGTGTATGAAGGATAAACTATTTTCAATGGATTATGAAAGCGAAAAAACAAATGAATGTTTTTGGGACATTTAAGTGGTAAATATTGAATACATATTTCCCGGATATACGCTTGGATTATTCAAAAAAAAATAGAGGCAGCTATTTTATTTGAGGTGATCCCCCGAATAATAATAGCTGCCTTATTTTGTAAGTCTTTTCAGGCTTATTTTATTGGAATCTTATTTATACGGTTCTGGTGGCGTCCCCCTTCAAACTGTGTGGAGAAGAACTCTGTCAGAATCATGTCCGCCTCTTCAGTACTGATGAAGCGACCCGGCATTACCAGGATATTGGCGTCATTGTGCTGACGGGCCAAGTGCGCTATTTCTGCATTCCAGCAGAGTGCGGCACGAACTCCCTGATGTTTGTTCAGCGTCATATTGATTCCGTTTCCACTGCCGCAGATAGCGATACCGGGATAACATTCACCCGATTCTACTGCAAGGGCCAGCGGATGAGCATAGTCCGGATAGTCTACACTTGCGGTAGAGTTTGTTCCGAAGTCTTTGTAAGCCCAGCCTTTTGCTTCCAGCCAGCCGCGAACATATTCTTTCAGTTCAAAACCGGCGTGGTCGCATGCTAATCCGATTGTTTTCATTAGAGCATTGCTTTTACTTGGTTATATACGTTTTCAGCAGTAAATCCAAGTTTCTCATCCAATACTTTATAAGGAGCGGAGAAACCGAAAGATTCCAATCCCCAAACCTTACCGTGGCAACCTACCAGACCTTGAAGAGTGACAGGCAAACCGGCAGTCAGACCGAAGATTTTAGCTTCTGACGGAAGGATTGATTCCTGATATTCTTTAGGCTGGCTACGGAACAACCCTTCGGAAGGAGCAGATACGATACGTACCTTTATACCGTCTTTGCGAAGTAATTCAGTGCCGGCCACCAGTGTAGCAACTTCCGAACCGGAAGCTACCAGGATAACGTCCGGGTTCTCATCTGAACCAGCTACGATATAAGCACCCTTGGTGGCTTGTTCGTAATCAGTTCCAGCCGGAAGATTAGCGATGTTCTGACGAGAGAAAATCAATCCTGTCGGAGTAGACATATTTTCCATAGCCAGTTTCCATGCGATTGTGGTTTCTTCTACATCTGCCGGACGGAGTACCAACATAGAATTGTGTCCCTTATGGTTTTTCAGTTTTTCCATTAAACGGATCTGTACTTCCTGTTCTACCGGTTCGTGAGTAGGACCGTCTTCACCCACACGGAATGCATCGTGTGTCCAGATGAATTTCACCGGTTGTTCCATCAGGGCAGCCATACGTACGGCAGGTTTCATGTAATCGGAGAATACGAAGAAGGTACCGCAAGCAGCGATAACACCCCCATGAAGTGACATACCGATACAGATACAAGCCATTGACAATTCGGATACACCGGCTTGGAAGAATGCCCCACTGAAATCACCTTTCTTGAAAGAATGTGTTTTCTTCAGGAAACCGTCCGTCTTGTCGGAGTTGGAAAGGTCGGCAGAAGCTACAATCATGTTTTCTACTTGTGTAGCAAGTGCTCCCAATACAGTTGCAGAGGCTGCGCGGGTTGCGCCACCTGCTTTTTGTTCGATAACAGACCAGTCTACTTTCGGAGCTTTTCCGGAGAAGAAAGCTTCCAGTTTGCAGGCCAGTTCAGGATTTGCTTTTGCCCATTCGGCTTTTACTGCATATCTTTCTGCTACGATTTTCTTCAGTTCTTCTGCACGTTTGGCATACAGTTCGGCTACTTCCGGGAAAATGACGAACGGGTTGGCCGGATCACCATTCAGGTTCTTGATTGTATTTACATAAGCGTCGCCACCGAGCGGAGCACCGTGAGTAGCACAGTTGGCTTCGTAGCTGCTGCCGTCTGCCTTACGTGCACCTTTACCCATTACAGTCTTACCGATAATCAGCGTCGGACGTTCTTTTTCAGCCTGTGCTTCTTTGATAGCGGCACGGATTTCATCAGGATCGTTACCGTTGATGCTAAGTACGTTCCAGCCCCATGCTTCATATTTCATGGCAGTGTCTTCAACGGTCACATCTTTCGTTTCGGTAGAAAGCTGGATGTCGTTGGAGTCATAGAACATAATCAGATTGTCCAGACCCAGTGCACCGGCAATGCGTCCGGCACCTTGAGAAATTTCTTCCTGGATACCACCGTCGGAGATGTAAGCATAGATTGTCTGGTTCATCACCTCGTTGAACCGGGCTTTGAGGAATTTGGCAGCAATAGCGGCACCTACTGCGAAGGTGTGTCCCTGCCCCAACGGACCGGAAGTATTTTCTATACCGCGCATGATGTCTACTTCAGGATGTCCCGGAGTAGGGCTTCCCCATTGACGGAATTCTTTCAATTCATCCAATGTGAATTTACCTGTCAATGCCAATGTGGAATAGAGCATGGGAGACATGTGACCCGGATCGAGAAAGAAACGGTCACGTCCTTCCCAGCGGGGATTTTCAGGATCGTATACTAGAAACTCAGAAAAGAGTACATTTATAAAGTCAGCACCACCCATGGCACCACCCGGATGACCGGAATTGGCTTTTTCAACCATTGAAGCAGCGAGAATACGGATGTTATCCGCTGCACGATTCATAAGTTTATTATCGTTCATATCATTAAAATTTAATTGATTTCTGTCAGATTGTTGGCAAAGATAACTCTTTATGTGGATTTAACAATCCTAAAGTGCTATCTTTTTTATTACCAATTCAACAGTCTTTTTGTTTGTGGTACAATAAGTATTTGCCCTTAAATTACTGTAACTCTAATGTAACAATAGATTTAGCAGGAAGTTTCACCTTCATTGTGCCTTTATTGATTTTTACCTCTTTGAAGGGTGCCGGTTTTACAATATTAGGATTTTCAAAAGAATTGTGATCAGTCAGATTTGCCGAAGTAAGGATTTCGCCGACTGCTTTTTTGCTTTTATATTTCCCGGATTAACCGTGATTTACGCCCGCTGGCTTTTAGCATCGATTTGACAAGCTTGCAAAATCAGCCCGCACAATTAGCGGGCGTTTTGCAAACTTGTTTGACTTTGGCAGAAAATTTTATTTGAATCTGACAGCTGCTTCCTCAATAGGCAATCCTGCCTTGTAGCTTTCGATGTATGCGTTAAAGCCGGCTACATCTTCGGGCGTAGGTGATACCTCGATACCCGCGTCGCCGACAAATACATTTTCATCCAGAAAATCGGCAAGGGATTGTTTCTTTTCATTGTTCACAAGGTAAGAACCCAATAGGGCAATACCCCAGGCGCCGCCTTCACCGGCTGTTTCCATGACTGAAATCGGTGAGTTGATAGCTGCCGCAAGTATTCTTTGGCCTACTCCCTTTGTTCTGAATAGTCCTCCGTGTCCTGTAATTCTGTCTACTTTGACTTTTTCATCGTTGAACAGGATATCGTTGCCAATCTTGAGAACTCCGACCGAGGCATATAAATGAGTCCGCATAAAGTTTGCCAGGCTGAACTTATCATTTGCCGAACGTATAAACAATGGTCTTCCCTCGGCAAGTCCCGTTACAGGTTCTCCTGAAATGTAATTGTATGAGAGGAGACCTCCGCAGTCAGTATCACCTGTGAGGGCAATATTGTAGAGCTTGCTGTAAATCTCATCCATATTTACGGGGATACCCAGGAGTTCCTGATATTCTTTGAACAGGTTGACCCATGCGTTGAGGTCGGATGTACAGTTGTTGCAGTGTACCATGGCTACGAGGCTTCCGTCAGGAGTTGTAACCATGTCGATCATTTCGTAGGGTTTTGACAACTCTTTCTCCAATACAATCATGGAGAATGAGGAAGTACCTGCCGATACGTTTCCGGTACGCTGCTTGACTGCATTGGTTGCAACCATGCCGGTACCGGCATCTCCTTCCGGCGGACAGACCGGTATTCCTGCCTTCAAATGACCGGATACGTCGAGCTTTCTGCTGCCTTCCGGTGTAAGGACACCGGCGTTTTCGCCTGCCGACAGTACTTTGGGCAAAATATTCTCAAGTTTCCAGTTATATTCTTTAGGAGCAATCAGATTGTCGAACTTCTCCACCATTTCAGTAGAATAGTTGTTGGTAGCCGGGTCTATGGGGAGCATTCCCGATGCATCTCCTATGCCCAATACTTTTTCACCTGTTATTTGCCAATGTACATAACCTGCAAGGGTTGTCAGGAATTTGATATCTTTGACATGCGTTTCGTTGTTCAGGATAGCTTGGTACAAGTGGGAAATGCTCCACCTCAGAGGGATGTTATAGACAAATAGCTCCGATAGTTCTGCTGCCGCCCGGCCTGTATTGGTGTTTCTCCAAGTACGGAAAGGCACGAGAATTTCCTCTTTCTCGTTGAATGGCATATAACCATGCATCATGGCACTGACGCCGATAGCCGCCAGACTCTCGATTTCTATGCCGTCATATAACTTCTTCACATTCGAACGAAGGTCAGCGTAGCAATCTTGCAATCCGGACCAAATGGCTTCAATACTGTACGTCCAAAGCCCGTCGACTAACTGATTTTCCCAAGTGTGGCTGCCTTGGGCAATAGGCCTGTTTTCCCGGTCTATCAGAACTGCTTTGATTCGTGTTGAACCGAGCTCTATACCCAGAATGGCTTTGCCTGTTTCTATTGTTGATTTAGCATCTAATTTCATGTCGAAATCACTATTTAAGGTTTAGCAAAGTGCTTTATTCAACATATAATAAACCTCATTCATGCGCAGTTCTTTCTTGAAGCAGCTGATTGTGGTATCTTTGTTGATATGTACCATTTCAATCCCTGCGATCTCAGCATAATCTTCCCAATATTCGGCTGTCAGGTCGTAAGAGAAGCAAGAGTGGTGAGTTCCACCGGCGAGAATCCATGCACCTGCACCTACTTCAAAGTCGGGCATCGGAATCCAAAGTGCGGAAGCAACCGGTAATTTAGGAAGCGGTTTCGGTTCGATGCATTCCACATCGTTTACAATCAGGCGGAAACGGTTGCCCAGATCCACTACGGTAGCAGTACATCCTGTACCTACTTTTGAGGTGAATACAAGGCGGGCAGTCTGGCTCTTGCGGATACCTATGCCGAGGAAGTGTACTTCCAGACGCGGTCTGTTGGCTGCGATGAGCGGACAAACTTCCAACATGTGCGATTGCAGGATAGAACTTTGAGCACCGTCGAAATTCAATGTATAGTCTTCGAGGAAAGAACATCCCTTCGGAAGTCCCTGATTCATTACCCATACGGTACGATAAAGAGCAGCCGATTTCCAGTCACCTTCAGCGCCGAATCCATAACCTTCTGCCATAAGGCGTTGAGAAGCCAGTCCCGGGATTTGGTCGAAACCATTATGTTCCAGGTCGCCCAAGTCGTCAAAGTTGGTAGTGAAGCCTTTAGCCCCTTTAGCTTTCAGGATAGCGCGGAGAGCTAATTCTGCTTTTGCGGCGTTCCATACTTTCTGATAAGCTTCCGTCGATTTGTCTTCCAGAGAAGATTCATGATCGTATTCCTTGAAATACGTCGCTACCAATGCATCCACATCAGCGGCTTTGATTTCTTTGTGGTATTCCATTAGTTCGCTTACCGGACAATAGTCTACGTGATAACCCATACGTTGCTCGGCTTCTACCTTGTCTCCGTCGGTTACAGCCACATTATTCATCTGGTCGCCGAAACGGATAATCAGCATGTCCTGTGAATCTGCCCAGCCTGCACATACACGCATCCAGACAGCGATCTTGTGCAGCGTGTTTTCGTCTTTCCAGTAACCTACCACCACTTTACGGCGGATACGCATACGGGTGCAGATATGGCCGAATTCGCGGTCACCGTGAGCCGATTGATTCAAGTTCATGAAGTCCATATCCATTGTGTCCCAGGGGATCTCCTTATTGAACTGAGTATGCAGGTGCATCAACGGTTTCTTCAACTGTTGCAAACCGTGAATCCACATTTTTGCCGGAGAGAAAGTATGCATCCATGTGATGACACCAATACATTTTTCATCATTATTGGCTGCTTTGAAAACAGTCTCCACTTCTTTAGAAGAATTGGCTGTTCCTTTATACACTACTTTTACAGGTAGTTTACCGGATTCATTCAATCCATTTACCATTTCGTTAGAATGTGCGTCTACTGCGATTACTGCGTCACCTCCGTACAAAAGCTGTGCTCCTGTTACGAACCATACTTCATATTGATCAAATGCGTTCATATCTCTATTTAATTTTTGAGTTATAATTTTAGTTGTTTATTGTCCGTAATATGCATTCGGACCATGCTTGCGGCTGAAATGCTTTTCTATCAGCAGCGGGTTCATTGTTAAATTCGGATTTACGGTATAAGCGATACTTGCCATTTTGGCTACTTGCTCCATAACTACCGCGTTGTGTACTGCATCCTGTGCGTTTTTTCCCCAGGAGAAAGGACCGTGGTTTTTGACCAGTACTCCCGGTGTATGTACGGGATTCAATCCTTCAAAACGTTTCACAATAACATTTCCGGTTTCCAGTTCGTAGGCCCCTTTTACTTCTGCTTCCGTCATATCGGCCGTACAGGGGATAGCGTCGTGGAAATAATCGGCATGAGTTGTTCCGATATTCGGAATGTCGCATCCGGCTTGTGCCCATGCGGTAGCATAAGTAGAGTGGGTGTGTACGACTCCTCCGATTTCCGGGAATGCTTTGTAAAGTACTACGTGAGTAGGGGTATCGGAGGAAGGCTTCAGCCGCCCTTCGACGACTTTGCCTTCCAAATCCACTACTACCATATCTTCTGCTTTCATATCATCATAACTTACGCCACTGGGCTTGATTACTACCAGTCCCGTTTCACGGTCGATAGCAGAAACATTGCCCCAGGTGAAGATGACTAATCCATGCTTTACCAACTCAAGATTGGCATGAAATACTTTTTCTTTTAGTTCTTCCAGCATATTGATTATAATTTGAATTTCGGGTCTTTGCGATATGCCCTGCTGTTAAACTTATACAAGGCGGCACCACGTTTGGAACCCAGTTTGTCAATTTTATCAGTCTTTTCTATATAATCCATTTCGGCAACACGTTTGCGGAAATTCCGCTTGTCCATTGCTTCGCCGTAAATGGCCTCGTATAAGCTTTGCAGTTGGGATAACGTAAAGAGTTTCGGTAGCAAATTGAACCCGATCGGCTCTACCGATGCTTTCTGTTGCATCAGTTTCCGTGCTTTCTCCACCATTTGCGGGTGGTCGAAGATTAATTCCGGAAGTTCGTTGATGTTCACCCAATAGGCATTGTGCTTCTGAACCAGTTTGCGGTCATACTCATTGATGTTGATTAATGCATAGTAAGCAACAGAGATAACCCGTTCTCCCGGATCGCGGTCAATGGCTCCGAAGGTTCCCACTTGTTCCATATATACATTCTCTAATCCCGTAAGTTCTGCCAATACACGTTTGGCTGCGTCGTCCACGCTTTCGTCTTTTTGTACGAATCCTCCCATTAATGACCATTCGCCCATTGCCGGTTCGAAGTTTCTTTTCAGCAGTAACAGGCTTATTTCGCCTTCGCTAAAACCAAAGATAATGCAGTCGATACCGATGTAGAAGGTCGGATTTGAGCTATAATAGTTATTCATTGTTTTGTTGATATGAGTTTTTATTTAATTACCAGAAATACCAGTAGAATGCTCCCGTGATAGCCAGGATGATCACCGTGTGGATAATATCCCAGTGATTCCAGCTTGCACGTGTGGAAGCCTTTTGTTCTTTAGTAGCTGTACCGAATACCAGTCCCTGAATCTTTTCGGCAGTGGGAGCTTCTGTTGCCAGACTGACTACAATCACAACGATAATGCAGAACAGGAACATCCAACCGCAGAAGAACAGCCAGTTCATATCATAGAACAAATATTTGAATGTAGAATCTGCCACTTCACCTGCATTGCTGTAATATACCTTTGCACCGAGACGGGTCAGACCGATCACCATACCGGAAATCAATCCCCACATACCTCCTTGCGCAGAAGTACGTTTCCAGCAGATGCCCAGTAAGAAGGCAGCGGCAATGCCCGGAGCCAATACTGATTGAACGTCTTGCAAGTAGGTATAAAGTACATCGCCTACGCTACGCATGATAGGAATCCAGAGGATACCCAGGATAACGATTACCACAGTAGCAACCTGTCCGATACCGACCAGTTTCTTTTCCGAAGTCTGCGGTCTGAAACGTTTGTAGAAGTCGATAGTGAACAACATCGCTGACGAATTGAACAAAGAAGCCAGAGAACTCATCAAAGCAGCCAGAATACCACATACCACCAGACCTTTCACACCGGCAGGAAGTAATTTGGCTACCAATGTCGGGAATGCAGCGTCGGCATTTGCGGTTCCGTTTTCGAGCATCGGAAGAAAACCTTCACCACCGGCACCGATATATTTCTGGTGTAATGCAAACGCAATCATACCCGGAATCAGGAACAGAAATACAGGCAACAGTTTCAGGTAAGCACCGAAGATAGTACCACGGCGGGCTTCCATTTCGTTCTTTCCGGAGAGCACGCGCTGTACGATAAACTGGTCAGTGCACCAGTACCAGAAACCGATAATGGCAGAACCGATCAAAGCACCCAGCCAGGGGAAATTCGCGTCATCATTGCTACGGATCAAGTTTGTCATTGTATCACCGTAATCATTAACGGTAACTGCTCCGCAAACTCTCATCATTTCGTCCCAACCGCCTAATTCCTTAAAACCGAGGACAAGTATGATTAATGAACCCAACAATAGGATAGGGGTTTGAAGAACGGAAGTATAAAGCACCGATTTCATACCTCCGAAGATCGTATAGAGTGCGGTCAATACCACCAGCCCTATGGCAGCAATCCAGAAAAAGTCGATACCCCACAATTCTTTGATACCAAATACCTGTTGGAATACCAGGCCTCCGGCATATACCGTAACAGCTACCTTAGTCAACACATAACTAACCAAAGAGATAACCGACAAGATTGTACGTGATTGGGGATTGTAACGGCGTTCCAGAAATTCCGGCATGGTATATACCATGCTTCTTGTGTAGAAAGGAACGAATACCCACCCCAGAATCAAAATCATCCAACCTTGAATTTCCCAGTGTGCCATAGCCATACCACTTGAGGCTCCGGCTCCGGCCAGACCGATCAAGTGTTCCGAACCGATGTTTGATGCGAAAATAGAGGCACCGATCGCGAGCCATGTTGCGTCGCGTCCACCCAAAAAATAATCTGCCGAGTCATTCTGCTTTTGTCTGACTACCCAAACTATAATACCGATAAGAGCCAGAAAAAAGACTCCGATTACTAGCCAATCTAATGCTTCCACAATAAATCTGATTTATAAGTTAATATTATTTCTCTACGGAAAATTTGAAAATACATTCTCTGTTATAAGTTTGTCCCGGGAGGTAATTGTCTGTATAGACCTGAATACCCGGTTCGTTGGTGTATACTTCTACTGTGATACCGCTTTCCGGGGAAGTCAGCTCGGAAGCCGGCTTGTTATTGCGTGCAACTAGCATTAGCACGGCAATTCCTGCAAGTAAGAAATGTTTTTTCATGGTTTTATTTTTAATGTAAATGAGATACTTATCTTGTTTTGGGTGTAAAAGTAACACTTTGGTTTGGTGTATCAAATACACTCTTGTATGTTGTGCAGCATAAAAGGTATTTTTTATATGAATTCGTATTATAAATGACGTGTCATAGCTAGGAAATCATGCAAATGAATGGAAATTGGTCCTTTTTGACTGATAAACGCCTGTTAATGGTGGGATCGGGCAAAGAGTGAATTAGGATTCTGATTATCTTTGCATTCATAACTAGATATAATTTTTTTTATTAAGAACCATGAGAAGATACACAGAAATCTTGGCTGTATTAGCCTTGTCTGCCGGAATGGCACTTCATGCGCAAACCAATGAAATGGTGATTCAAACCCGAAAGTTGGGAGCAGAAATCCAACCTACCATGTACGGGCTCTTTTTTGAGGATATTAATTATGCTGCTGACGGCGGACTTTATGCCGAATTGGTCAAGAACCGTTCATTCGAGTTCCCCCAACACCTAATGGGGTGGAAGACTTATGGAAAAGTAACATTGCAGGATGACGGCCCTTTTGAACGCAATCCTCATTATGTACGCCTTTCCGACCCGGGACATGGGCATAAACATACCGGACTTGACAACGAAGGTTTCTTCGGTGTCGGCGTCAAAGAAGGAGAGGAGTATCGTTTCTCCGTCTGGGCACGATTGCCACAGGGAGGTACGAAAGCAACATTACGTATTGAATTGGTCGATATCAAATCAATGGGCGAGCACCAGGCTTTTGCCACACAGAGTCTTGCAATTGATTCAAAAGAATGGAAAAAATATCAGATAATTCTGAAACCCGGTGCCACAAATCCTAAAGCAGTGCTCCGTATTTTCCTTACCTCTAAAGGAACCGTAGATTTGGAACACATTTCTCTTTTTCCGGTAGATACCTGGAAAGGGCATGAAAACGGACTTCGTAAAGATCTGGCCCAAGCGTTGGCAGATATTCATCCGGGAGTTTTCCGTTTCCCCGGCGGTTGTATTGTGGAAGGGACGGATTTGGCAACCCGTTATGACTGGAAGAAGTCGGTAGGTCCGGTAGAGAATCGTCCTTTGAATGAGAATCGCTGGCAATATACGTTTACCCACCGTTTCTTCCCTGATTATTACCAAAGCTACGGATTGGGATTTTATGAATACTTCCTGTTGTCCGAGGAAATGGGGGCGGCACCGCTTCCTATTTTGAATTGCGGATTGTCCTGTCAATATCAGAATAGTGACCCGAAGGCTCATGTCGCTGTTTGCGACTTGGATAGTTATATTCAGGATGCGCTCGACCTCATAGAATTTGCCAATGGTGATATAAATACAACTTGGGGAAAAGTACGTGCCGATATGGGACATCCGGCGCCTTTCAATCTGGAATTTATCGGTATTGGGAACGAACAGTGGGGAGAAGAGTACCCCGAACGCCTCGAACCGTTTATCAAAGCTATTCGCAAAGTTCATCCGGAAATCAAGATTGTAGGAAGTTCCGGCCCGAATTCCGAAGGAAAAGACTTTGATTACCTATGGCCTGAAATGAAGCGTCTGAAAGCCGATTTAGTAGACGAACATTTTTATCGGCCCGAAAGCTGGTTTCTGGCTCAGGGGGCGCGTTATGATAATTACGACCGTAAGGGGCCGAAAGTCTTTGCCGGCGAATATGCCTGCCACGGAAAGGGCAAGAAATGGAATCATTTCAATGCTGCTCTGCTTGAAGCCGCTTTTATGACCGGATTGGAGCGTAACGCAGATATTGTGCATATGGCTACCTATGCTCCCCTTTTCGCCCATGTGGAAGGTTGGCAGTGGCGCCCGGATATGATCTGGTTTGACAACCTGAATTCCGTGCGTACTGTAAGCTACTATGTACAGCAACTGTATGCTCAAAATAAAGGAACTAATGTGCTTCCGCTTACCATGAACAAGAAAAGTGTGACAGGAGCCGAAGGGCAGAATGGGCTCTTTGCCAGTGCCGTATACGATAAGGACAAGAATGAATTGATTGTAAAGGTTGCCAATACTTCAAATACTGCCCAGTCAATCTCTTTGAACTTTGCCGGATTGAAGAAACAAGACGTATTATCGAATGGCCGCTGCATCAAGCTTCGTTCACTTGATTTGGATAAGGATAATACGCTTGAACAACCTTTTGCCATCACTCCTCAAGAAACTGCGGTGTCTGTTGAAGGTCATGTGTTTACAACCGAGCAGGAACCGAATACTTTTGCTGTTTATAAATTTACAAAGAAATGACGATAAGGTTTGTTAGATAATAGATTTAAGTCTTAATTGTTAATTGAAAAGAAAGGGCGGCTTCCGTAATGGAAACCGCCCTTCTTGATTATTTATATTGGATAATTTCTTATTCCAATCTGCGTGAACCGTCACCGATTACCACGTCATACACTTTCGGGCTTCTGCCGAATTTAGCTTTGAATGCTTCTTTTGTCTTTTCAACGAAGTTGTCATACAATTCGTCTTTAACAAGGTTGATAGTACAACCGCCGAATCCGCCACCCATAACGCGTGAACCGGTTACACCGTATTCTTTAGCGCAGTCGTTCAGGAAGTCGAGTTCTTCACAGCTTACTTCGTACAGCTTGCTCATGCCGTGATGAGTTTCGTACATCTTCTGACCTACAGTTTCGTAATCATCTTTCTCCAGAGCATCGCAAACATCGAGTACGCGTTGGATTTCTTCGATTACGTATTCTGCACGCATATAATCTTCATCGCTGATGTCAGCCTTAGCTTCTTCCAACATTTCCATAGTACAGTCGCGCAGGAATTCAACGTGCGGATGTTTCTTCTGGATAGCGGCAACAGCAGCTTCGCAGCTCTGGCGGCGTTTGTTGTAAGCAGAAGAAGCCAGTTCGTGTTTAACAACCGAATCCATTAAAACCAGACGATAGCCTTCCGGGTGGAATGGGAAATACTGATATTCCAGTGAACGGCAATCCAGACGGATCAAGCTGCCTGCTTTACCGAATACGGAAGCAAACTGGTCCATGATACCGCAGTTCACACCACAGTAATTGTGTTCAGTAGCCTGACCCACTTTAGCCAGTTCGAACTTATCAATCTTGTTTTCACCGAACAGTTCGTTCAATGCAAAAGCATACGTACTTTCCAAGGCAGCAGAAGAAGACATACCTGCACCCAGAGGCACATCACCGGAGAAAGCAGTATTGAATCCTTTTACGTCTACGCCGCGTTTAATCATTTCACGGCATACACCGAAGATATATCTTGCCCAGCTTGCGCGTGGAGCGTCTTCTTCGTTCAGACCGAATTCTACATAATCTTTCAAGTCGATAGAATAAGCTCTTACTTTATCAGTACCGTTCGGTTTGATTTCGGCAATCATACCTTTGTCTACTGCACCCGGAAATACGAATCCGCCGTTGTAGTCAGTGTGTTCGCCAATCAGGTTAATACGTCCCGGAGAGGCATATATAAATCCTGTAGTACCATCGAAATGTTTAATGAAGCGACTTCTTACGTGTTCTATATCCATGATAATTTAATTTTATAAGGTGAATAAATTGAGTTCAGTAATAGATTATTCTACCGGAATATCTTTATTGACATTTTTGCAACCTACCAGACCGTAGTACAGCAAATATGCCAAAGCAGCAATGATTACCCAGTAACTTGGCATGAAACCGGCAACATCAGCTACCCAGCCCTGAAGTACAGGCAGGATACCTCCACCGCAAACCAGTACCATAAACAGACCGGAAGCAGCAGCAAGATATTTGCCCAATCCTTCTACAGCAAGGTTGAAGATACCACCCCACATGATAGAAGTACAGAAACCGACTAATACCAAGTACATTGCGTTGATAGGAACTTCGGCAAAACCGAATGACAAACCGCCTGTCTCACCTTGTTGGAGTACGGGCAAGTTAACCAATGTTCCTGTGGAGGAGAAGATAGCAAGGAATACTAAAATTAATCCCAGAGCAGATGTAAAAGTAAGCATCGCTTTACTGGAGATTTTAGCGCCAAGTGAAGCACCTGCCAGACGGCCGACCAACATCAGGAACCAATAAGTTCCTACCACGAAACCGGAGATAGTAGAAGCAATGCCGGCACCGCCTTTTTCTACAGGGTCGGTAAGGAACAGGTTCAGAGTACCCGGTACACCTACTTCAATACCTACGTATACAAAGATAGCGATAGCACCTAATACAAAGTGGCGGAACTTCAAAGCACCTTTCATCAATGTGCTGATCGGTTCTGTTGTGGTAGCAGCATTCGGTTCCGGAATACGTACAAATAAAAGTACGAAGAATGCGAAAGCAAACACGGCCATTGCTGTATACATTACAGGGAAAATCTGGGAAATAGTAGCTTTTTCGATAGAACCGGCGATCAGGATACCAACGAACATCGGAGTAATGGTAGCCATTACAGAGTTGAAAGAGCCACCCACCTGGATAAGTTGGTTACCTTTGTTACCTTCACCACCCAGTTTGTTCAACATCGGGTTTACTACAGTGTTGAGCAAACACATAGAGAAACCTGCAACGAATGCACCGATCAAATAAACGGCGAAAGCCATTTCCGGGCTTGAATGGCCGGATAAGAACTGGATACCTACGCCTACAAAACCGATAGCTACTGCGATCAGTGCAGTCTTCTTATATCCAACGCGTTGCAACAAGATGCCGCTCGGAATACCCATTACTGCATACGCGATGAAGTTTCCGAAGTTTCCTAGCATACCTAGTGCGTTCGATACGTCGAACTGGTTTTTCAACACGATACCCATAGGAGCAGCGAGGTTGGTAACAAATGAAATCATACCGAAAAGGAAAATCATCGTAATGATTGCAATGATTTTTCCATTCTTTTTTTCTTGTGTCATGGTTCAAAAAAAATGTTAGTTTATAAAATTAGGTTAGTTATTTTTTAGTTGTTATTCTTCTACATCAAATTTGTAAACTGTGATTTGTTGGTATTCATCACCCGGCAGCAGGGTAGCCGACGGGAAATGCGGTTTGTTCGGAGTATCCGGGAAACATTGTGCTTCAAAACAGATAGCGCTTCTTGCCGGGAATGTAGCGCCGTGTGCGCCTTCGAATCCGTTCAGCCAGTTGCCTGTATAAAGTTGCACGCCTGCTTCGGTTGTGTATACTTCCATGATACGGCCGCTTTCAGGATCTTTGCAGGTAGCGGCGAGGTCGAGCGAACCGCTTTCTGTTTTGTTCAATACGTAGCAGTGGTCGTATCCGGCACCGAATATCAATTGCTGGAATTTATCGTCGATACGTTCGCCTACGGTATGCGGAGTGCGGAAGTCCATAGGAGTTCCTTCCACTTTGGCGATTTCTCCGGTTGGGATAGAAACTTCATCGATAGGTGTATAGAAATCAGCGTTGATAGTAACGATGTTGTTGTTGACGGTAGGAGTCGGATTGGAGATGCCGGCGAGGTTGAAGAAACCGTGGTTAGTGAGGTTTACAACCGTTGCTTTGTCAGTAGTGGCGCGGTATTCGATAGTCAGTGCATTCACTTCATTTTCCAGTCGGTAGGTCATTTCTACTTCCAGATTACCGGGGAATCCCTCTTCGCCGTCGGCAGAAACATAATTGAATTGCACGGTGCTTTCATCAATCTGGATAGCGTCCCATACACGGGCGTGGAAACCGGTAGGTCCTCCGTGCAAGGAGTTAGGGCCGTTGTTGATTGTGAGTTCATGTTCTTCGCCGAACAAGGTGAATTTTCCTTTGGCGATACGGTTGCCATAACGTCCGATAGTTGTACTCAGGAAAGGTTCCGGGCTGTTGATTACATGGTCAATGCTGTCGTGTCCGAGAATCACATTAGCATACTTACCGTTTTTGTCCGGTACCATAATCGAAAGAATGGCGCACCCGTAATTCGTTACGGCCACTTCCATTCCCTTTTTGTTTTTAAGGATAAATAAATCTGTTTTTTTATCATTTATATCCTTTTGAAAATCTTTCCGGCTGAGCCCTGAAAGATTTCCCTCTGTTGGGAATGTGTTATTCATGTCTGGTATTATTAAAATTTTCCTGCAAATAAAGGCAAATTCTTTCTTACTCACAAATTATTCGGACTAAATATAGCAGGTGCTTTAGGAAAGTTTAGCGTTATTACTTTAATGTTCCTATTCTTTTTGGTATGTTTTTTTTCAAAAAGATTTTTATCGTCCTTTTCTTAAAACTAAACTATTTTTTGTATGTTTGCTCCCGGATTCATGCAATCCGAGCGAATTTAATCTAAGTTTATAACAAGAAAAACAAAAATGTATCCATTAAAATTCGAACCAATTCTGAAGCAGACGCTTTGGGGGGGCGACAAAATTATTCCGTTCAAGCATTTGAATTCAGACTTGAAAGGAGTAGGAGAAAGCTGGGAAATTTCCGGCGTTGAGGACAATGAATCCGTAGTGGCCAATGGCCCGGATAAAGGTTTAACCCTTGCCGACATGGTGAGAAGGTATCGCGAGGAACTGGTAGGTGAAGCGAATTATGCCCGTTTCGGAAACAAATTTCCATTACTCATTAAGTTTATTGATGCCAAGCAGGATTTGTCCATTCAGGTACACCCGGCCGATGACCTTGCGAAAAAACGTCACAACTCAATGGGTAAAACAGAAATGTGGTATGTGGTAGATGCTGACAAAGGAGCTAAATTGCGTTCGGGATTTTCTGAACAGATTACTCCGAAAGAATATAAAGAACGCGTATTGAACAATACGATTACCGATGTGCTGCAAGAGTACGAGATTCATCCGGGAGATGTTTTCTTCCTTCCTGCGGGACGTGTACACAGCATTGGTGCGGGGGCGTTCATCGCTGAAATTCAGCAAACTTCCGACATCACTTACCGTATCTACGACTTCAACCGTAAAGATGCGAACGGCAAAACACGTGAACTCCACACCGATTTGGCCCGTGAAGCTATTAACTACGAAGTATTGGATGATTATCGTACCAAATACGAACCGTTGAAGGATGAACCGGTAGAGTTGGTTGCCTGCCCTTATTTCACCACTTCTTTGTATGACATGACCGAAGAAATCAGTTGTGACTATTCGGAACTCGATTCATTCGTTATTTTTATTTGCATGGAAGGCTCATGCAAAATGGTGGACAATGAAGGCAACGAACTGACAGTAAATGCCGGAGAGTCTATTTTGCTCCCCGCTACCACTCAGGATATTACTATTACTCCTGAAAGTGCAAACGTGAAGTTGCTGGAGACTTACGTATAAAAGGATATTTCAGCTTCATTGAGATGAAGTTGTTACTTCGACAAGCATAAGGCTTCCACGGGTTGGAAGCCTTTTTTATAATATCTCATATTTCGGAAGAATTTTAGAAAGCTGTGCTTCATGACTGCTAAAGCATAGCTTTACAATCTCTAAAGCTGTGCTTTAGCAGTTAAATAACGCCGCTTTATTTTGCAGACATAAATACAGTAAATACACCTTTTCAGGCTTTTCCACATACACACACACGCATGTATATAATAATGAGTTCTTCTTCAAATTACCACTAAATTTGAAGAAGAACCTAATAATGTAACTTAAAGTTCAGTTTCCAAAATACTTATGTCAAGTATCTATTTTCTATAATAGCTAAAAATTCGGAATAACTTGTTTGAAGGGTAATAGACAACGGTTGTTATGAGTTTCCGCCGTTTTATTCGTTTTTTCTATATTACTATAACATGTGTGCGTGTGTAGGGGAAGGCCTGAAAAAGTGTACTTACTGTACTCGCTCACATTGAAATGTGTTACTGAAGTATATACTTCTACTTAATGAGAAGATCGAATTATCTTAAATTCCTGAAATACGTGCGCACCTTCCTCATAACTTTGACCCCCAACATCACACCGTCGAATATAGCCATGCCCGTATTGAATGAACGCATGATAGCATCTGCCTTGTTGTTAGCTGGAGCAATGGGGGCAAATATCTCGCGTGTTGTGGCTGTCATTGCTTTTTTCTGGGCATGTATCTCATTCAAAAGCTTCTTTTTGCGTAGGGATATTTCTTCTAATGTGAATTTCTGTGGTGTTTGCGCACTCATAATTTATTTATTTGAATCAGTTAAAAATAAATTGGCAAGGAAGTTCACCATAGGAGATATGATGAGTTGCTTGCGGAAAATAATAACAAGAGCGATGAGCAGAACGTTGATGCCTGCTATAATGGCAAAACTTGCCATAAGGCCGCCTACCAATGGTTCTAATACATAAGCCAGAGCAAAAAGCAGGTAAAACAGGGCTACCATGCCTAAGATGATAAGTACTAATACCATGATTAACGTTGAAAACAGGATAGTCAGTTTTTCCGTTAACTCTAATTTGGTGTATTCTTTTTGAAGTTCTAAATATTTCTTGAACTCGAAAAATAACTGCTGAAAATTCTCAATACTTTTATCGTCTGCAAACATGGTCGCTCTGTTTTAAATCCTTGGTTACTCACTTACTCTGCTATTTCTCCTTTCATTTCGGCTGCAATCTCGTCCACGAGATTTTCCATTTCACTACGGTTGAGCTTAATCCCTTTTTTACGAAGAATCTCGGCGATCTTGTGACGGGTATCTTCTCCTTTTTCAGGAGCAAATAGAATACCAAGGGCTGCGCCTACGGCTGCACCACCCAAAAAAGCTGCTAAAACATTCAATCCTTTCATAATGTATAATGTTTAAAATGATTATGATACAACAAATATAACATTTTTCTTCTAAGGTTGTTCAGTAAAACTAAAAAAAAGTGCATAGTTTTATATTTCTTTTTTTCTTTTATGGTTTAATCTTATTTAACGGACTTTGGAGACTAACCAATGGAAGTTAAGGCGTACTTTTGTCATTCAGTATTTATAATTTAAACATAATGGAAATAAAAACTGTTTTAATTACTGGTGCAACTAGCGGAATTGGTAAAGCTTGTGCCTGTAAGTTTGCCAAAGAAGGTTGGAATTTGATTTTGAATGCCCGTGATACTTCAAAGTTGGAGAAGCTGATATATGAGTTGGAAATGGAGTGTCCTAAACTGGTGACAAGGCCGCTTATTTGTGATGTACGTGACCGTGAACAGGTGAAGGCTGCACTGGAAAACTTGCCGGCGGACTGGAAAACGATTGATCTGTTGATTAACAATGCCGGACTGGTGATCGGAGTGGATAAAGAGTTCGAGGGTAGTCTGGACGAGTGGGACATCATGATTGACACGAATATAAAGGGATTGTTGACAATGACGCGTCTTGTGGTTCCCGGTATGATAGAGCGCGGGCGGGGGCATGTGATCAATATCGGTTCTATTGCAGGTGATGCGGCTTACCCCGGGGGAAGTGTGTACTGTGCGACTAAGGCTGCTGTAAAGGCCCTTTCGGACGGACTTCGGATTGATCTGGTGGATACTCCGCTGAGAGTGACGAATATCAAACCGGGTATGGTGGAAACCAACTTCTCGGTGGTGCGTTACCGGGGTGACAAGCAGGCGGCTGATAATTTCTACAAAGGAATTCGCCCGTTGACCGGAGAGGATGTGGCTGAGACAGTTTACTTCGCTGCTTCGGCTCCCGAACATATTCAGATTGCGGAAGTGCTTTTAATGCCGACTAATCAGGCAACAGGAACGATTTCTTATAAGAAAAAGTCCGAATAAGCGTTTTTTCGCCGGATTTCTTTGCCGGATGATAAAATTTCTATTATTTTGTTGCCCGAAACTGAATATTGATAGACGAGAACATGAATTATTAATTAAAACAGAGTATAGGAATATGAGAAAATTGGTCGTATTAGGAATGGGAGTGTGCTTGGTGCTTGCTTTTGCATCTTGTAAATCCAGCGAAAGCGCCTATAAGAAGGCTTACGAGAAAGCAAAACAGCAAGAACTGGCAGAACCGCAAGTGGAAGCTCCGGTTGAGGTGACTCCGGTAGTGGCAGCTCCTGTGACAACACCTAAAGTAGCAGATACATCGGGTGTACGTCAGGAAAAGGTGACAGTTGTTTCCGGTAATGACGGTTTGAAAGATTATAGTGTAGTGGCCGGTAGCTTTGGTGTAAAAGCAAATGCCGAAGGATTGAAAGATTGGCTGGATGCACAAGGTTATCAGGCTACAATCGCATTTAACGCTGATAAGGCAATGTATCGTGTAATAGTTAGCTCATTTGCTGATAAGGCTGCTGCTGCTGACGCTCGCGATGCTTTCAAGGCTAAGTATCCGAATCGTTCGGATTTCCAAGGCGCTTGGTTGCTGTATCGTGTATATTGATTTCTTTTTGGTAATATATATTGGGAAGAACCAACGTTTTTTCCGAATAAGAAGGCGGTAACTGGGAAGTTACTGCTTTTTTGTTGAGAGAGAAAATGATGTTTCGTTTAGATATTTTTATCATTCTACTAAAAGAAGTTATAAATGTAGGTGGGGAAACTTTTATAGCAAAGAAAGTTTTTACTTTTGTCAACTCTTAATTTAGAGGATTTACAGCCTTGATATTAGTGAGGTGTTAATAAAGGAATTAAATGGAACAAAAATATGTAATGGCTGCTATCGATGCAGCATTGAAAGCCGGTGAAAACATACTTTCTATTTATGATGATCCGGCATCGGACTTCGAGATAGAGAGAAAGGCTGATAATTCTCCTCTGACAATAGCAGACAGGAAAGCGCACGAAGCGATTGTGGCTATTTTGAACGATACTCCTTTTCCTGTTCTTAGTGAAGAAGGAAAGCATCTGGATTATGAGGTTCGGCGCAAATGGGATACTTTGTGGATTGTTGACCCTCTGGATGGAACAAAGGAATTTATTAAACACAATGGAGAATTTACGGTAAATATAGCCCTGGTGCAGAATTCAGTACCTGTGTTAGGCGTTATTTATGTGCCTGTAAAGAGAGTGCTTTACTTTGCTGTGGAAGGTATAGGAGCCTATAAGTGCTCCGGTATTGTCGCTCCGGTAGGGAAAGGGACGACATTACAACAGATGATAAAAGAGTCGGAGCTGATGCCTTTAGAGGATGTACGTGATCATTTTATTGTTGTTGCTTCACGTTCGCACCTGTCACCTGAAACGGAAACATATATCGCTGACTTGAAGAAGAAACATGGCAGTGTCGAACTGATATCAAGTGGAAGTTCCATTAAAATCTGTCTGGTTGCAGAAGGTAGTGCGGATGTGTATCCGCGTTTCGCTCCGACAATGGAGTGGGATACAGCTGCCGGACATGCGATAGCGCGTGCCGCCGGAATGGAAGTGTATCAAGCCGGAAAGGACGAACCTCTACGATATAACAAGGAGGATTTATTGAATCCGTGGTTTATCGTCGAGCCAAAAAGAAAACACTAATTAATGTTTATATGACATTTGAAATTGTATTTGTACTGTTGTCGTTATTAGGAATGGTAGCTGCTTTGGTCGCTGACAAAATGCGTCCGGGCATGATACTTTTTTCGGTAGTGGTCTTGTTTTTGTGTGCCGGTATTCTGACCCCGAAAGAAATGCTGGAAGGGTTCAGTAATAAGGGCATGATTACCGTTGCCCTACTGTTTCTGGTAAGTGAAGGTATCCGCCAATCGGGTACATTAGGGCAAGTGATAAAGAAATTGCTTCCACAGGGCAAGACGTCGGTGTTTAAAGCACAGTTGCGTATCTTACCTTCGGTGGCTTTCATTTCCGCTTTCCTGAATAATACTCCTGTTGTGGTTATCTTCGCCCCGATTATCAAACATTGGGCGAAATCGGTTAATCTCCCGGCAACAAAATTCCTGATTCCTCTTTCTTATGTGACTATTCTTGGTGGTATTTGTACGTTGATCGGTACTTCTACCAATCTGGTAGTGCACGGAATGATTTTAGAAGCCGGTTTTGAAGGTTTCTCCATGTTCGAACTGGGAAAGGTCGGCATTTTTATTGCTGTTGCCGGAATTGTTTATCTTTTCCTTTTCTCCAAACGACTTTTGCCGGATGCTCGTCCTGATACGGCTGTGCCGGATGAGGAAATGGAAGAGGGGGAGAAATTGCATCGGGTGGAAGCGGTGTTAGGGGCACGTTTCCCCGGTATCAATAAGAAGTTGAGTGATTTTAATTTCCAGCGTCATTATGGAGCGGAAGTAAAGGAGATCAAGACACGTAGCGGACAGCGGTTCGTAACTAATCTGAATGAAGTGGTGCTACGTGAAGGAGATACGCTTGTTGTAATGGCTGATGATACCTTTATTCCTACATGGGGGGAGTCTTCTGTGTTTGTGTTGCTGACAAACGGAAATGACCCTGATACCGCAGGAAAGAAAAAACGCTGGCTAGCTCTGATTTTATTGGTGTTGATGATTGTCGGTGCTACGATCGGTGAATTGCCGGTGACAAAAGAGATGTTTCCGGATATCAAACTGGATATGTTCTTTTTTGTGTCTATCACCACCATTGTTATGGCGTGGACGAACCTGTTTCCTGCCCGTAAATATACAAAATACATTTCGTGGGATATCTTGATTACGATTGCTTGTGCATTTGCAATCAGTAAGGCTATGGTGAATTCGGGAGTGGCTGATAGTGTTGCGAAGTTCATTATCGGGTTGAGCGATGATTACGGTCCGCACGTGTTGCTTGCCATGTTGTTTATCATCACGAACCTGTTTACGGAGTTGATTACGAATAATGCGGCGGCAGCATTGGCATTCCCATTGGCCCTGTCGATTGCAGCGCAGTTGGGAGTCAGTCCGACGCCTTTCTTTGTTGTGATCTGTATGGCTGCTTCAGCCAGTTTCTCTACACCTATCGGTTATCAGACTAATCTGATTGTGCAAGGTATCGGCAACTATAAATTTATGGACTTTGTTCGTATCGGTTTGCCGCTCAATATCATAACCTTTATAATCTCTGTTATTCTGATTCCGATGATCTGGAACTTTTAATAAAACGAATTTATAAATGGAAGAAAAGAATCATATATATCCTATATTTGACCGCATGATGACACGGCAGGACAAAGAGGAACTTTTGGGGCAACATAGTGTGATGATCTGGTTTACCGGATTGAGCGGATCGGGCAAAAGTACGATTGCTATCGCACTGGAGCGTGAACTTCATAAGCGAGGATTGCTTTGCCGTATCCTTGACGGGGATAATATTCGTAGTGGTATCAATAATAACCTCGGATTTTCCGAAACTGACCGGGTGGAGAATATCCGCCGCATAGCTGAGGTCTCAAAGCTCTTTTTGGATAGTGGCATTATTACAATTGCGGCATTCATCAGTCCTAATAACGATATCCGGGAAATGGCGGCAAATATTATCGGTAAGGATGACTTTCTGGAGATTTTTGTGAGTACCCCGTTGGAGGAGTGCGAGAAACGAGATGTGAAAGGGCTTTATGCCAAGGCACGTAATGGGGAAATTCGGAATTTTACCGGAATTTCTGCACCGTTTGAGGTTCCCGAACATCCGGCATTGTCATTGGATACTTCCAAACTGACACTGGAAGAATCGGTGAATTGCTTGTTGGAGCTGGTTTTGCCCAAAGTAAAAAGAAGTGTTTAGTAGAAGAATAAAATCATTATTTTAGTAATGGAAGAATATAAATTAAGCCACTTGAAAGAACTCGAAGCCGAGTCTATTCATATCATCCGCGAAGTGGCGGCGGAATTTGAGAATCCGGTGATGCTTTATAGTATTGGAAAGGATTCTTCTGTAATGGTACGCTTGGCTGAAAAAGCGTTTTATCCGGGTAAAGTACCATTCCCGTTGATGCATATTGATTCGAAATGGAAATTCAAGGAGATGATTCAGTTCCGTGATGAGTATGTGAAGAAATATGGATGGAACCTGATCGTAGAAAGTAATATGGAGGCTTTTCATGCAGGGGTAGGACCTTTTACACATGGAAGTAAAGTGCATACGGACTTGATGAAAACACAGGCGTTGCTTCATGCACTGGATAAGTATAAGTTTGACGCTGCTTTTGGCGGTGCACGCCGTGATGAGGAAAAATCGCGTGCGAAAGAACGTATCTTCTCTTTCCGGGATAAGTTTCACCAGTGGGACCCGAAAAATCAACGTCCGGAATTATGGGATATTTATAATGCCCGCGTACATAAAGGAGAAAGTATCCGTGTGTTCCCGTTGAGCAACTGGACGGAATTGGATATATGGCAGTATATCCGTTTGGAGAATATTCCGATTGTTCCGTTATATTATGCGAAAGAACGTCCGGTGGTGCAAATGGATGGCAACCTGATAATGGCGGATGATGATCGTCTGCCGGAAAAATATCGCGACCGGATTGAAATGAAGATGGTTCGCTTCCGTACATTAGGTTGTTGGCCGCTGACGGGTGCTGTGGAAAGTGGTGCCGCTACGATTGAAGAAATCGTGGAGGAGATGATGACTACTACCAAGAGTGAACGGACGACTCGTGTGATTGACTTTGATCAGGACGCGAGTATGGAACAGAAGAAACGTGAAGGATACTTTTAATTGTAATTAGTGATGGCAGATAATAAATTAGATATAAAGGCTTTTCTGGACAAAGATGAACAGAAAGACTTGCTGAGGCTGTTGACAGCCGGTTCGGTGGATGATGGAAAATCGACATTGATCGGTCGCTTGCTGTTTGACAGCAAGAAATTGTATGAGGACCAGTTGGATGCGCTGGAACGCGACAGTAAACGTGTAGGAAATGCAGGTGAGCATATCGACTATGCATTGCTGCTCGATGGATTGAAGGCTGAACGCGAACAAGGTATTACAATTGATGTGGCTTATCGCTACTTCTCCACCAATGGACGTAAATTTATCATTGCGGACACTCCGGGACATGAGCAGTACACCCGTAATATGATTACCGGCGGCTCTACGGCAAATCTGGCAATTATTCTGGTGGATGCACGCACAGGAGTGATTACACAGACTCGCCGCCATACTTTCCTGGTGTCTTTACTGGGTATCAAACATGTGGTATTGGCGGTCAATAAAATGGACTTGGTGGATTTTTCGGAAGAGCGTTTCAATGAGATTGTTGCGGAGTATAAGAAATTTGTATCTCCACTGGGAATCCCTGATGTAAACTGTATTCCGCTTTCCGCATTGGACGGTGATAATGTAGTGGATAAGTCGGAGCGTACTCCGTGGTACAAGGGGACTTCTTTACTTGATTTCCTTGAAACTGTTCATATTGACAATGACCATAATTTGGAGGATTTTCGTTTCCCGGTGCAGTATGTGCTGCGTCCGAATTTGGATTTTAGAGGTTTTTGTGGTAAGGTGGCTTCGGGTATTGTTCGTAAGGGGGATACGGTAATGGCGTTGCCTTCAGGAAAGACGTCCAAAGTGAAGAGTATCGTGACTTATGACGGTGAGTTGGACTATGCTTTCCCTCCACAGTCGGTTACACTGACACTGGAAGATGAAATTGATGTATCCCGTGGTGAAATGCTGGTACATCCCGATAACTTGCCGATTGTTGACCGTAACTTTGAAGCAATGTTGGTATGGATGGATGAGGAGCCAATGGATATAAATAAATCGTTCTTTATCAAACAGACAACAAATCTGAGTCGTACGCGCATTGATACGATTAAGTATAAGGTGGATGTGAACACAATGGAACATCTGTCGCCGGACAATGGACAGTTGACAAAAGAGACTCTGCCTTTGCAATTGAATCAGATTGCCTGCGTGGTGCTGACAACCGCGAAAGAGTTGTTCTTTGATCCTTATAAGAAGAATAAATCATGTGGCTCATTTATCCTGATCGACCCGATTACCAACAATACTTCTGCGGTAGGTATGATTATCGATCGGGTGGAAATGAAGGATATGAGCAATACGGATGATATTCCTGTATTGGATCTGTCGAAGTTGGGAATCGCCCCCGAACATTATGAAGCAGTAGAAAAGGCGGTGAAAGAACTGGAACGCCAGGGTTTTGCCGTGAAAATAATAAAATAAGAAAGTATGGGATTACTCGAATTTAATAAACTTCCGATCAATACATTGGTAGGTGCCGACTGGAAAACTTTTAAAGCAATTACTGCCGGTCGTGAAATTGATGCAGCCTATAAGGGTAAGTACCGATTGACAAAGGCTGTATGCCGATTGCTTTCTCCATTGGCCTCATTGCAGGACAAACGTTATGAGAAGTTGTTGGCGAATCAACCGCTGGAGCATGATCCGGTGTTTATTTTGGGGCACTGGCGGAGCGGAACTACTTTTGTGCATAATGTATTCTCCTGTGATAAGCATTTTGGCTATAATACGACCTATCAGACCGTGTTTCCTCATTTGATGATGTGGGGACAGCCTTTCTTCAAGAAGAATATGAGTTGGCTGATGCCGGATAAACGTCCGACGGACAACATGGAGCTGGCAGTAGACCTGCCGCAGGAAGAAGAATTTGCACTGGCAAACATGATGCCTTATACTTATTATAATTTTTGGTTCTTGCCGAAATATCAACAGGAATATGCTGACAAGTATCTGCTGTTCGACAATATCTCGGATGCGGAGTTGAAGGTGTTTGAAGAAGTATTTACGAAGCTGATAAAGATTTCTTTGTGGAATACTCATGGCACGCAATTCCTTAGCAAGAATCCGCCTCATACCGGTAGAGTGAGGGAACTGGTGAAAATGTTCCCGAATGCTAAGTTTATTTATCTGATGCGCAATCCGTATACGGTATTTGAATCTACACGCAGTTTCTTTACAAATACGATCCAACCGTTAAAATTGCAGGATATCGGAAATGAACAATTAGAGGAAAATATCCTTTCTATCTATGCGAAACTCTATCATAAATATGAATCGGACAAGCAGTTTATTCCTGAGGGTAATCTGAGGGAAGTGAAGTTTGAGGATTTCGAAGCCGATGCAATGGGAATGACGGAGGATATTTATAAGTCACTCTCTATTCCCGGATTTGCCGAAGCGCGTGGAGATATTGAAAAATATGTCGGCGGTAAGAAAGGATATAAAAAGAATAAATATAAATATGATGACCGGACAATTCGATTGGTAGAAGAAAACTGGGGTTTTGCTTTGAAACAATGGGATTATAATTTATAAAAGAAAGGAAAGGTATTAATGATTCAGAAAATCGTTCATCGCCTGGTGGTGACAACTTTTGTCGCATTTATTTCTTCCTTGTCTTTGCTGGCACAGCATAAAGTGGAAATGTTTCCTTTTGGAGATATGGACCAATGGGTAGACCGGCAGATAAAGGAATCGGGAATTATCGGAGGAAATACGAAGAATGTGTATGAGATTGCACCGACGGCTGTAATTCAAGGAGATCAGGTTTATAAAAACATGGGTGGTTCACCGTGGGGTACTTCGAATGTAATGGCAAAGGTAGCGGGAATTACAAAAACAAATACGTCTGTTTTCCCGGAAAAAAGGGGAGAAGGGTATTGTGCACGTCTGGATACACGCATGGAAAGTGTGAAAGTGTTGGGGCTTGTTAATATCACTGTGTTGGCGGCAGGTTCTATTTTTACAGGGACGGTGCATGAACCTATTAAGGGTACTAAGAATCCGCAGAAGATGTTGCAATGTGGCGTGCCGTTTACTAAAAAACCGGTGGCACTTCAATTTGATTATAAAGTGAAGATGTCGGACAGGGAGAATCGTATCCGTGCTACCGGTTTCAGTAAGATTACGGATGTGCCCGGAAAAGATTATCCGGCAGCTATTCTGTTTTTGCAAAAACGTTGGGAAGATGCGAACGGAAATGTTTATGCCAAACGGATAGGGACTATGGTGACTTATTATTATCATTCTACCGACTGGAAAAATAATGCTTCGTATGAGATTATGTATGGTGATATTACAGGGCGCCCTGAATATAAAGCGCATATGATGCGATTACAAGTTACCGAAAACTATACGGTAAACAGTAAAGGGGAAAGCGTTCCTATTCATGAAGTTGCCTGGGGAAATGAAGATGATGTGCCTACACATATATATATACAGTTTACGTCCAGTCATGGAGGAGCCTATATCGGTTCGCCGGGTAATTCATTATGGGTTGATAATGTGAAACTGGTTTATTAGATATAATATTAAAGAAATAAAATAGCTGGTGATGCAATTATCGCCGGCTATTTTTTTTTGTTTTAATTCTTTGGTAATAAATGCCTTTCGTCTTCTTTCGGAGTTATATAACACTTTTATCATTCCTTATTTTTTTGTGTGGGAATGATTTTTTACGCGTTTTTTTGCTTGTGTTATATTAAATATCTATATTTGCATTAAATTTCAAGAAAAGGAAGTTGCTTATTGTCTCTTTGTCAGGTATGAGACGTTTGGGAGTCGGTTGATTTCCTGTAAGACAAAATATAGAAATATATTATTTACTAAAATAAATTGAGATGAAAAAGGGTTTATTGTTTATTTTATTGGCAGCGGCCTCTGTATGTCTGCCTGCTCAGGAAAAAGAAAATGCAGCGAAGAGCTATACCGTAGAAACAAATCGCTTCGGTGCTAACTGGTTTATTAGTGGTGGTATTGGCGCACAAATGTATTTTGGCGACAATGACGGTAAAGCTGATTTCGGAAAACGTCTTGCTCCGGCACTTGATATTGCCGTAGGTAAGTGGTTTACTCCGGGAATCGGATTGCGTCTTGCATACAATGGTCTTCAAGCTAAGGGGGCAGCTCCTTCTGCTGACGCTAGGTATGCAAAAGGTGGTACATATTCTAACGGATATTACAAACAAAAATGGAATATGGCTAATTTCCATGGTGATGTTCTGTTCAACCTTTCTAACATGTTGTGCGGATACAATGAAGATCGTATTTATTCATTTATTCCTTATGTAGGAGCTGGTTTGGCTGTGTCATGGTCAGAACCTCGTGAGAAGAATTTGGGTATAAATGCCGGTTTGATCAACCGTTTCCGCTTGTCTCCTGCTTTAGACCTTAATGTAGAATTGCGTGGCCTTTTGATGAAAAATGCATTTGGTGGCGCTAGCAAAGAAGGAATGGGTGGCGTGACAGTAGGTGTTACTTATAAGTTCAAGAAACGCGGCTGGAATGCTGTTCCTACTGTACCAATGGTTCCGGAAAGCCAGTTGAATGACATGAGAGACAGAGTAAATGCTTTGAAAGGTGAAAACGAATCTCTGAAACGTGACTTGGTTGAAGCACGTAACAAGAAACCGGAAGTTATCGTTAAGAAAGAAGGCGGATTTGTTCCACGTCTTGTTGTTGTATTCAACATCGGAAAGAGCAATATCAGCAAGAGAGAATACATGAATATCGAAGCTATGGCTAAGGGTATCAAGGCTAATCCTGACAAGACATTTACTGTAACAGGATATGCTGACAAGGGTACTGGTTCTGCTGAATACAACATGAAGTTGAGTAAGAAGAGAGCTGAAGCTGTTCGCGACCTGATGGTTAACGAATTCGGAGTTCCTGCTTCTCAGTTGAAGGTTGACTACAAGGGTGGCGTAGGTAATATGTTCTATGATGACGCTAAACTGAGTCGTGTAGCTATTGTTGAAGAATAATATACATCTAAATAATAGAATAAAAGAGACGTTTCCTTTCATAGGAAGCGTCTTTTTTTGTATTTTTGTGCCCCATGAGCAGGATAGTAGCAATAGATTATGGAAGAAAGCGTACGGGGATAGCTGTCAGCGATACGATGCAGTTGATTGCCAATGGCCTGACAACAGTGCCGACGCATGAACTTCTGAATTTTATCGGTGATTATATCGCAAAAGAGCCGGTAGAACGGATCATTGTCGGTTTACCCAGGCAAATGAACAATGAGGTTTCGGAAAATATGAAAAACATAGAACCCTTTGTTCGTTCATTGAAAAAACGCTTCCCGGATATTCCGGTTGAATATGTGGATGAACGTTTTACATCGGTTCTGGCGCATCGCACAATGCAGGAAGCAGGGCTGAAGAAAAAAGATCGCCAGAATAAAGCGTTGGTGGATGAAATAAGTGCGACTATTATTTTGCAAACATATTTGGAGAGTAAACGTTTTTAGTAGAAGAACATAGAATAACTTAATTTTTAGTAGAGTATAAAAATATGATTTTACCTATTTATGTATATGGCCAGCCTGTATTGAGAAAGGTGGCAGAGGACATTACCCCGGATTATCCGAATCTGAAAGAATTGATAGCGAACATGTTTGAAACAATGGTGCATGCCGATGGCGTAGGATTGGCTGCTCCGCAGATCGGTTTGCCCATTCGTGTGGTTACGATTACATTGGACCCTCTTTCAGAAGATTATCCGGAATTTAAAGGTTTTAATAAAGCTTATATTAATCCTCATATTTTGGAAATAGGAGGTGAGGAAGTGAGTATGGAAGAAGGTTGCCTGAGTCTTCCCGGTATTCATGAGACCGTGAAAAGAGGAAATAAAATTCGTGTGAAATATATGGACGAGGATTTTGTGGAGCATGAAGAAGAAGTGGAAGGTTATCTGGCACGTGTGATGCAACATGAATTCGACCATTTGGACGGTAAAATGTTTATCGACCATATCTCTGCACTTCGTAAACAAATGATAAAAGGTAAATTGAATACGATGTTGAAAGGGAAAGCACGTAGTTCCTATAAGATGAAACAGGTGAAATAAAGATAAAAAACGTTTATATCCCTGTTAAGTAAGCGAAAAGCATTATTTTTGCTTCGTTTACAAGTATAAAATGTCGATGATAAAAAAAATACTAACAGTTTTAATGCTGTTCCCCATATTGGTGTGTGCTCAGATAAATACGGACCGGGTGATGACCATAGCCCGGAACGCTCTTTATTTTGAGGACTATGTACTTTCTATCCAGTACTTTAACCAGGTGATTAATGCTAAGCCTTATCTGTATGAACCTTATTTCTTCAGAGCACTGGCCAAGCTGAATCTGGAAGATTTTCAGGGAGCGGAAGCGGATTGTGACGCGGCTATTCAACGTAATCCGTTTGTGGTTGGTGCTTATCAGATTCGTGGTCTGGCGAGAATCCGGCAGAGTAAATTTGACGGTGCTATTGAAGACTATCAGAAAGCGCTGCATTATGATCCGGAGAACATTACTTTGTGGCATAATCTGACATTATCACATATTCAGAAGAAAGATTATGATTCGGCAAAAGAAGATTTGGAGAATTTGCTGAAAGTATCTCCGCGTTATACTCGCGCTTACCTGATGAGAGGAGAGGTCTCTTTACAGCAAAAAGACACTATTGCCGCATTGAATGATTTCAATAAAGCTCTTGAACTGGATAAATACGATCCGGACGCATGGGCAGCAAGAGCGATCGTCAAGTTGCAACAGTCAAAATACGGGGAAGCGGAATCTGATTTCGATCGTGCTATTCATTTGAGTGCTAAGAATGCTGGGAATTATATTAATCGCGCATTGGCCAGATTTCATCAGAATAACCTGAGGGGAGCCATGAGCGATTATGACTTGGCATTGGATATTGATCCGAATAATTTTATCGGGCACTATAACCGTGGTTTGTTGCGTGCAAGGGTAGGAGATGATAACCGTGCTATTGAAGATTTCGACTTTGTTATAAAAATGGAGCCGGATAATATGATGGCAATCTTTAATCGTGGTCTGCTTCGTGCACAGACGGGAGATTATCGTGGAGCTATACAGGATTATTCAACTGTTATCAACCAACACCCGAATTTCCTTGCCGGATATTATCAGCGTGCTGAAGCCCGAAAGAAAATAGGGGACCGGAAGGGTGCTGAACAGGATGAATTTAAACTCTTGAAGGCTCAACTGGATAAACAGAACGGAGTGACGAATAAAGATGTAGCCCAAAACCAGAATCCGGATCAGGACAGTGAAGGGGATGATAAAGATAGAACCCGTAAGAAATCAGATAAGAATATGAATAACTATCGGAAGATAGTGATAGCTGATGATTCTGAAGCTGAACAGCGCTATACAAGTGATTATCGTGGACGTGTGCAGGATAAGAATGTGAATATTACACTGGAGCCTATGTTCGCTTTGACTTATTATGAGAAGATGAGTGATGTGAAACGGTCGGTGAATTTCCACAAATATGTGGAAGAGCTGAATCGCTCGGGTGTACTTCCAAAGCGTCTTCGTATTACGAATATGGAAGCTCCGTTGACAGAAGAACAAGTGAAATTCCATTTTGCTTTGATTGATACGCATACATCAGCTATCGTGGATGATGAGAAGAATGCTTCAAAACGTTTTGCCCGTGCAATTGATTTTTATTTGGTACAGGATTTCTCAAGTGCAGTTTCCGATTTGACACAGACAATCTTGTTGGACGGTGATTTCTTCCCTGCATATTTTATGCGTGCGCTTATCCGTTGCAAGCAGTTGGAATATCAGAAGGCTGAACAAACTGCCGATACAGATGTTCCTGGTGATAATGCACGTAAAGAGATAACTGCGGTAGATTATGAGGTGGTAAGAAAAGATTTGGATAAGGTGATTAATCTTGCTCCGGATTTTGTTTATGCATATTATAATCGTGCCAATGTGTCTGCCATGCTGAAGGATTATCGGTCGGCTATTGCAGATTATAATAAGGCTATTGAACTGAATCCTGATTTTGCTGACGCTTATTTCAACCGCGGACTTACTCATATCTTCTTGGGTAATAATAAACTGGGTATTTCTGATTTGAGCAAAGCCGGAGAATTGGGTATCGTTTCCGCTTATAATGTAATCAAACGTTTTACAGATCAAACGGAATAACATTTTTTTGATAAAAAATAGAAAACTCAAAAGATTTAGTTACTTTTGCGTTCAAATTGTGAAAATATAACATAATCATATTATGATAAAGATAACATTTCCCGATGGCTCTGTTCGTGAGTACAACGAAGGAGTAAACGGTTTACAGATTGCTGAAAGTATCAGCTCGCGCTTGGCACAGGATGTACTGGCATGTGGCGTGAACGGCGAGACTTATGATTTAGGACGTCCTATTAATGAAGATGCTGATTTTGTACTTTATAAATGGGATGATGAAGAAGGTAAACATGCATTCTGGCACACAAGTGCTCACTTGTTGGCCGAAGCATTACAGGAACTTTATCCGGGCATCCAGTTCGGTATCGGACCGGCTATCGAAAATGGATTCTACTATGATGTGGATCCTGGAGAAGCGGTGATTAAGGAAAGCGATCTTCCTGCTATTGAAGCTAAAATGTTAGAACTGTCTGCAAAGAAAGAGGCGGTTGTTAGAAAAAGCATTGCAAAAACGGATGCTTTGAAAATGTTTGGCGACCGTGGCGAAACATATAAATGTGAATTGATTTCCGAATTGGAAGACGGTCATATTACTACTTATACACAAGGTACATTTACTGACCTTTGCCGTGGCCCTCACTTGATGACGACTGCTCCGATTAAGGCTATCAAGTTGACTTCGGTAGCGGGTGCTTATTGGCGTGGACATGAAGACCGTAAGATGCTGACTCGTATTTATGGCATCACATTCCCGAAAAAGAAAATGCTGGATGAGTATCTGGCATTACTGGAAGAAGCCAAGAAACGCGACCACCGTAAGATTGGTAAGGAAATGCAATTGTTCATGTTCTCTGAAACGGTAGGTAAGGGGCTCCCGATGTGGCTCCCGAAGGGTACTGCATTGCGTTTGCGTCTGCAAGATTTCTTACGTCGCATTCAGACTCGTTATGACTATCAGGAAGTAATAACTCCACCGATTGGTAATAAGCTATTGTATGTGACATCCGGCCACTATGCTAAATATGGTAAGGATGCATTCCAGCCTATTCATACTCCGGAAGAAGGTGAGGAATATTTCCTGAAACCGATGAACTGCCCGCATCACTGCGAGATTTATAAGAACTTCCCGCGCTCTTACAAGGATCTTCCGTTGCGTATTGCTGAATTTGGTACTGTTTGCCGTTATGAGCAGAGTGGTGAGTTGCATGGATTGACTCGTGTGCGTAGTTTTACACAGGATGATGCGCATATTTTCTGCCGTCCGGACCAGGTGAAAGATGAATTCCTCCGTGTGATGGATATTATCTCTATTGTATTCCGTTCTATGAACTTCCAGAATTTTGAAGCTCAGATATCACTGCGTGATAAAGTGAACCGTGAGAAATATATCGGTAGCGATGATAATTGGGAGAAGGCGGAACAAGCTATTATTGAAGCTTGTGAAGAAAAAGGATTACCTGCCAAGATTGAATATGGTGAAGCTGCTTTCTATGGCCCTAAGCTCGACTTTATGGTAAAAGATGCGATTGGGCGTCGTTGGCAGTTAGGGACTATTCAGGTAGATTATAACTTGCCGGAACGCTTCGAACTGGAATATATGGGTTCTGATAACCAGAAGCACCGTCCGGTTATGATTCATCGCGCTCCGTTTGGCTCTATGGAACGTTTCGTTGCTGTATTGATTGAGCATACTGCCGGTAAGTTCCCGTTGTGGCTGACTCCTGAACAGGTAGTTATTCTGCCGATTAGTGAAAAGTTCAACGATTATGCAGAGCAGGTAAAGATGTATTTGAAAACACACGAGATTCGCGCGATTGTAGATGATCGTAATGAGAAAATCGGGCGTAAGATCCGTGATAATGAGATGAAACGCATCCCTTATATGCTGATTGTAGGCGAAAAAGAAGCAGAAAACGGAGAAGTTTCTGTTCGTAGACAGGGCGAAGGTGACAAGGGAACCATGAAATTTGAAGAATTTGCTAAAATTTTGAACGAAGAAGTTCAGAATATGATAAATAAATGGTAACTTTGCAGCCGTTTCATGATAAATATTTAGTAGAACAATAAAAAGATCAAACTAGGAAGTAAACGTTTTTAATGAAGAATGACACTCTAAAAGGGCAATACAGAATCAACGAACAGATTCGTGCCAAAGAAGTCCGCATTGTGGGCGACGATATTGAACCAAAAGTATATCCTATCTTTCAGGCCTTGAAACTGGCTGAAGAGAAAGAGTTGGATTTAGTGGAAATTTCTCCTAATGCTCAACCCCCTGTTTGTCGTGTTATTGATTATTCTAAATTTCTTTATCAGTTAAAGAAACGTCAGAAGGAACAGAAAGCGAAGCAGGTGAAGGTCAATGTAAAGGAAATCCGTTTCGGACCTCAGACAGATGACCATGATTATAACTTCAAGTTGAAGCATGCCAAGGGATTTTTGGAAGACGGAGATAAGGTAAAAGCATACGTGTTCTTTAAGGGCCGTTCTATTCTTTTTAAGGAACAAGGTGAAGTTTTGCTACTTCGTTTTGCCAATGACTTGGAAGATTATGCGAAAGTAGATCAAATGCCGGTACTCGAAGGAAAGCGTATGACTATTCAGCTTTCACCGAAAAAGAAAGAAGCTCCGAAAAAGCCTGTTGTTGCGAAACCTGCTGCTCCTGCACAGAAAGCGGAAATGCCGAAAACGGACGCGGAATAAGAAAAGGTGCGTAACGCGCAGGTATAGTGCGTTACCATTATATATTTAATAATTTAAAAACAAGTAAGATGCCAAAGATGAAGACTAACTCCGGTTCTAAAAAAAGGTTTACCCTTACCGGAACAGGTAAAATCAAAAGAAAGCACGCTTTTCACAGTCACATTTTGACTAAGAAATCCAAGAAGAGAAAAAGAAATCTGTGCTACTCTACAACTGTTGATACAACAAATGTAAGCCAGGTTAAGGAACTCTTAGCAATGAAGTAATCAAAAGCGTACAACGTATTATTAAAGTATTAACCGAATGCATTAGCTTGAAGTTCGCTGCGTGAAGTAGCGGCGCTAACATTCAAAAACAGTAAAACTATGCCAAGATCAGTAAATCATGTTGCTTCAAAAGCAAGAAGAAAGAAAATTTTGAAATTGACCAGAGGTTACTTTGGTGCAAGAAAGAATGTATGGACCGTAGCTAAAAACACTTGGGAAAAGGGTTTGACTTACGCGTTCCGTGACCGTAGAAATAAGAAAAGAAACTTCCGCGCTCTTTGGATACAACGTATCAACGCTGCTGCACGTCTTGAAGGAATGTCTTATTCTAAATTGATGGGCGGTCTGCACAAAGCCGGTATCGAAATAAACCGTAAGGTTTTGGCTGATTTAGCGATGAATCACCCGGAAGCTTTCAAAGCTGTAGTTGCAAAAGCAAAAGCTGCTTAAGTTTCAACAGTTTATGATTTACAAAATGTCAGTTACTTAACCGGTAACTGACATTTTTCTTTTGTTAGGCAGATAAAAGGGAATGAAAAAAATGTTAGTAGGCAAACAAAATCCTTTTTTTTCTTGCTATTCTCCGGGATTCTTATTATATTTGTGATACAAAAATATTAGCCGTATCGACTGGATCGGGAAACTCTTCAAATTAATCTGATATACCGAGAAAGCTTCGATCTTCAATGGCGGGCCACATCCTTCGGGACAGCTTTAAGCCGGTGGATTACAAAGGGGACGGGCACTCAAATCTTGTTCTATCAGAGTTTCATCACATCGTCGGTACGGCTTTTTTATATACTCTCCTATGATATTTTATTTCTCCGGTACAGGTAACTCTGAATGGATTGCAAATCAGCTCTCTAAAGGACAAAATGAAGATTTGGTCTTTATCCCTGAGGCGTTGAAAAATGAGGCGCTGGAGTTCGATTTGCAGAAAGATGAAAAGATTGGTTTTGTGTTTCCGATTTACTCATGGGCTCCTCCTGAAATTGTACTGCGCTTTATCAATCGAATTTCTTTGAAAGAATACCAGAATCAGTATTTGTTTTTTGTTTGTTCTTGTGGGGATGATACGGGACTTACTCAACAAGTGTTGGTGAAAGCGTTGAATGATAAGGGGTGGCTGTGTCATGCCGGTTTTTCTGTTACTATGCCCAATAATTATGTGTTGCTTCCCGGTTTTGATGTGGATACTAAGGAGTTGGAGAGGATTAAGTTGGCAAATGCAGTTCCACGGCTTACTGAAATAAATGCATTGATAAGCAGGAGAGAGAAGATTTTTTCTTGTCACGAAGGAAGCCTGCCTTTTCTAAAAACGAGAATTATAAATCCTTTGTTTAATCGTTTTCAAATGTCTCCTAAACATTTTTATGCAACAGATAGTTGTATCTCATGTAAGCGTTGCGAGAAGGTTTGTCCGGTAGATAATGTGAAACTTCGGGAGGGGAGACCTGTTTGGGGAAAGAATTGCACCTCTTGCTTGGCGTGTTATCACGTTTGCCCTCAGCAAGCGGTGCAATATGGGAAAAGAACGAGAAACAAAGGGCAATATTTCAACCCTGATAAATCTATTCGTCTTTGATTTTAATGCAACAGTTTGACAAGTCCTCGATGATAGCTAGGCTTTCTACTCTAACGCCTTGTTCTTCCAGTACTTTACGGCCGTTTTGAAAGGCTTTTTCGATAATAAAGCCCATTCCTACTAGATTTGCTCCGGATTGTTTGATGAGGTCGAGAATACCCAATGCAGCGTTCCCGTATGCGAGGAAGTCATCTACGAAGAGAACATTGTCATCGGGAGTGAGAAAATCAGAACTGATAACGACTTCATAATCACGGTCTTTAGTGAATGAATGTACAATTGTGCTTAATGCATTCTGGATTGTTTTGGGTGATTTCTTCTTGGCAAACACGACTGGCAAGTCCATTAGATAACCTGTCATAATAGCCGGGGCGATACCGCTGGCTTCAATTGTCATGATTTTATTTACGTTTGTAGCTGCAAAACGGCGGACAAACTCAACCCCGATTGATTTCATCAGGACGGGGTCCATTTGATGATTGATGAAACCGTCTACTTTAAGGATACCTCCTTCGTAGCATTTTCCGTCTTGCAGGATTCTTTTTTTAAGTAATTGCATACTATATATGATGTTAATTAATAATGTGCTAATATTCCATTCCGCATGATAAAGAAAGCGGTAGTGGTATATTAGCACATATACAGTTTAAATAGTTACTTATTGTCTCTTAAGTCTTTCACCCGGACGGCTTTTCCTTCACTTTGCGGAAGGGAGCCCTTTTTCACTAGTTTCACTTTGGGCGTCACTAGTATTTCGTCTTTCAACTGACGGGTAATATCCTTGCGGATTTTTTCCAGTTCTATATAGTTATCTGTCGAAAGATCACTTAGTTCAACTTCGACAATCATTTCATCCTGATTGTTTACGGTTTCGAGCGTAATCAGATAATTGCTACCTAATTCGGGGAACCGTACCAGAATTTTCTCGACTTGCATCGGGAAGATATTAACTCCCTTAATGATAAACATATCGTCACTACGTCCTTTGATACGGTCGATACGAATGTGTGTACGGCCGCACGGACACTTGCCGGGAAGAATCCGCGTTAAATCCCGTGTGCGATAGCGAATTAATGGCATCATCTCACGATCAAGGGTTGTAAGTACCAGTTCGCCGATTTCTCCTTCAGGGACAGGCTCGCAGGTTTCGGGGTCAATGATTTCTACCAGGTAGCAATCTTCCCAAAAGTGCATTCCGTTTTGTTCTTGGCATTCGAAAGCGACACCGGGACCGTTCATCTCTGTCATGCCGAAACTGTTGTATGCTTTCACACCTAACATTCGTTCTATTTTACGACGCTGTTCATCAGTGTGGGGTTCGGCGCCGATAACGAGTGTTTTCAATGTTGTTCCCTTGGGGTCGAGTCCTTCTTCTTGAAAGACTTCAGCCAAGCGGATTGCATAGCTGGGGATTGCATGCAGGGCAGTAGTCTTGAAGTCGTTGATGAACTTGATCTGGCGTTTGCTATTTCCGGCTGCCGCAGGGACTGTTAGACATCCGAGTCGTTCGGCGCCATATTGGAAACCTAGTCCGCCTGTGAACATACCATATCCTGAACTGTTTTGGAAGACATCTGTTTTACGAATTCCTACGGTATATAGACAGCGGGCTACCAAATTAGCCCACGAATCAAGATCGTGCTGTGAATGAACAATGACGGTTGGATTTCCGGTTGTACCACTGGAAGAGTGGATACGTACACCGTCATTCTGCATATCACCGGCTACTAACCCAAAAGGATAGTTAGCGCGCATATCTGCTTTTGTAGTAAAAGGAATTTTACGGATATCATCCAAGGACTGTATATTGTCAGCAGTAATGTTATGCTTGCTAAAAACTTCCTTATAATAAGGTGCGTTAGCGGCTATGTTGATTGTTTTCTTGAGCCGTTGAAGTTGCAGTTCCTGCAACTTCTCGCGGCTCATGGTTTCTATTTCTTCTTCCCAGTACTGTGTATTCATGGTAGTGACAATTATTACATTAGTTTTTCTGCAATTTCCTTGCCGGCAGCCAATGCTTTAAGATTCATTTCTACAATTGCTTCTCCTTTGCGCAGAAAGATTTCACGAATGCTGTCTTGCACTTTCTCGTAATCAATGCCGAGGAATGGAATTGTTGCTCCCAGTAAGACAATGTTGGCAACGCGGGCGGAACCTACTTCTTTGGCTACTTTGTCAACGTTCAACACAATCTTATGTGGCAGTTTGTTGATTTCTGCCATTACTTTATCTTCCTCCGGATAATTGGGAATGTTGACAAACGGAGTTTCATTGGTAACCAACCAGCCTTCGGGGCTGAGATAGGGGAGATAACGCAACCCTTCCATTGGCTCCAGTGAAATGATGAGATCACATTTTCCGGAAGGAATTAAATCCGAAGCAATCGGTTGGTCGCTAATACGGAGATTGGATTGAACATCTCCACCGCGCTGACTCATTCCGTGTACTTCTGCCTGTTTCATGTACAGACCCTCTTTTAAGGCGGCCTTGCCGATTACTGTGGCGATAGACAGAATACCCTGTCCACCTACTCCTGATAATATAATATCTTTTTTCATGGCTTACTTACTTCTTTTTTTGCGTGCTAATGTCTGGATACACTCTCTACGTGGAATAATGACGGATACACCACGATATTCGATTTCTTCACGTATGATACGTTTCATTTCTTCATAATTCTTTTTCAATGGAACCACTACACGGATATGAGCCGGATCTACTCCGAGACCTGCACATATCGCTTCGATACGTCCGGTTCCGGCGGAATCCTGGCCGCCTGTCATAGCGGTTGTTTCATTGTCAGAGATGACAATCGTGACATTGGCATTTTCATTCACGCAGTCCAATAATCCCGTCATTCCTGAATGAGTGAATGTAGAGTCTCCGATTACAGCTACAGCCGGATAGAGTCCTCCGTCGGCAGCACCTTTCGCCATAGTAATGGATGCCCCCATGTCTACACATGAATTAATCGCATTGAATGGTGCATTAGCCCCTAATGTATAGCAGCCGATATCGCTGAATACTTTGTGAGACGGGTATTCTTCTTTGAGAACTTCGGTTAATGTGATGTACATATCGCGATGTCCGCAACCTTCGCAAAGTGCGGGCGGGCGCATTTCTACAACAGAAGGAATGCCGAATTCTGATTTATTTTCTTTTCCTACTGCACGTGCTACGGAGTCAGGATTCAGTTCTCCGTCCTGAGACAATGTGCCGTCCAAGCGTCCTTTTACTTTAATTCCAATACCCAGATAACCTTTCAACTGTTTTTCTACAAACGGCTGTCCGTCTTCCAGAACAAGAATCTCATCGCAAGATTCAACCAACTGAAGGATTTGTTTTTTAGGTAATGGGTACTGACCAATTTTAAGTACAGGGTACTCACAGCCCTCAGGATAATTCTCCATTAAGTAATTGTAACCGATGCCACAGGCGATGATTCCTAATTTCTTGTTAGGGCCGTCTGTGTATTTATTGTAAGGTGATTCTTCGGAAGCTTTGATGAATTCATCCTGGCGTGCGAGCAGAACTTTATAACGTTTGCGTGCGTTTCCCGGTAATAAGATAAATTGACGGGGATCGTCACTGAAAGATATACCGTTCTGTGGTTTTTGTTCTTTGCGCTCTACTCCGGAGCGAGAGTGCGCCAAGCGGGTTACCATACGCATTAAAACCGGTTCGCCTAGTTTCTCTGAAAATTCAAATCCGTCATATACCATATCGTATGCTTCCTGCTGGTTGCTGGGCTCATACATCGGTATAAGGGAGAAGTCCCCATAAAAACGGCTATCTTGTTCGTTCTGAGAAGAATGCATGCTTGGGTCGTCGGCTGCTACTACAATCAGTCCGCCTTTCACGCCTGTAATAGCAGAGTTGACAAAACAGTCGGCAGCTACGTTCATACCTACGTGCTTCATACAAACTAATGCCCGTTTACCAACGAAAGACATACCCAACGCAGCTTCCATAGCTGTTTTTTCATTGGTACACCAACGGTTGTGTATATTCTGTTCGGTCGTTATAGGGGCCATTTGAATATATTCCGTAATCTCAGTTGAAGGAGTACCGGGGTAGGCGTAAACACCTGAAAGTCCGGCATCCAGTGCAGCTTGTGCAATGGCTTCGTCGCCAAGTAAGAGTTGCTTGCTCATATATTTCTTTTATTAGTGTTGATCACAGTTTGTTATTATATCGCGCAAAGATAGCCTTTTCAGTTCGTTTTATCACAGAATTACTTGAAAATCTTTCTTTCATTCAGTGCTTTCCAGTATTTTCTTGCATTTGCCATGTGGTCGGCATAATTGGAGGCAAAATTATGAGTTCCTGAGAAATCTTCTTTCGCGCACATATATATATAGTTATGTTTTGTATAGTTTAATACGCTGTCTATTCCTTTTTTAGTAGGAATGCGGATGGGACCGGGGGGTAATCCGGTATTTATATAAGTATTATACGGTGAATTTACTTTAAGATTCTCGTTAGTGATACGTCTTAAGGCGAAATCTTGCAAGGCGAATTTTATGGTAGGATCTGCCTGTAGAGGCATATCTTTTTGTAAACGGTTGATATAGAGACCTGCTACCAACGGTTTTTCTTCATTATTATTGGTCTCTTCTTCTACGATCGAAGCGAGTGTGCAGACTTCTTCCGGAGTCATTCCGATTGCCGTAGCCCGAGCTAGCCGTTCGTTATTCCAGAAGCGTTCATGCTCTTTTTGCATGCGCTGAAAAAAATCGTCTACGCTCATATCCCAATATACCTGGTAAGTTTCCGGAATAAAAAGACATGGAATCGTTTTACTGTCATATCCCAACTTGGACTGAAAGGTAGAGTCGAATAGTTGACGAGCTATTTCGATAGAATCTATCATAAGTTGTTTACCTATACTCCGTGCAAGGCGGTCTATAGTCCGTACACTTCCAATAGTGAGATTCATAGGCTCTTGATAGCCTCTGGAGAAACGGCTATACACATGGTATACATTGTCATTCGGGCGAATAGCATAGCGTCCGGTATGTATATTCTGATTGAAATTCTTGTATTTAGACATCCAATAGAAGCCGGTGAAGTTCTTTATATGTCCTGAACGTTTTATTTTATTAAATATGGAGTCGGCCGTGTCGTCCCGATCTACATAAATATACACGGTTCTGGAGGGGTGGAACTGAGGAGCAAACAGATAGTAATAAACAGTGCCTCCTACAATGGCGCATAGGAAAATGGCTCCGACCAGAATTGTCAATAAAATCTTTCTTTTCTTCATCTTATGAGACGTTATTTTTTTGCTGTGCCAAAGATAGGAAGAATTTGGATAGGAGTGATTTCTTTCTGTGATGAATCGCTGAAAAGGAATAGAATTTATTTAGTTTTTCTTTATATTTAAAGAGCCGGATCGGCAGATTGTTTTGGTTGAATTGCAATTTCTTATTAGTGCCACATGTGAAACTAATAAGAAAAGATATATGGGTTACTTGCTGTTTACCAAACAGATAGTTAATTCGGCCACTGGTGATAATTGGCTTCGGCTTCTATTTTGTTTTCAATTTCATCAGGTAGAGTTGCAAAGAAATCCATGTGTGTAAGTCGTTCGATACTGTCTATAGTAACTACATATGAGTGAAGAGGATCTGTTGCTTGTTCATTATTGAATAAGAAACCAATGGCTCGCATGGGTTTGACAAAAGGAGAGAGGACTACTTTGAAAAACTGTTGGGGTACTGCAACTTTATTTTTTCCGATTGTTTTCGATTCTCTTTCTATGATAGGTCCGCAAATAACGATGACAGCGCTGTCTGCAATAGCCCAGTCCCGGATCTTTTCTTCCAGATTTTTCCAGCCTCTTCTATTTAATTGCGGATGTTGTGGGCACATATTGCTAAAATAGAACGACTCTTTCATCGCTTTCGGACTCCATTTCATATCTGCAGCCGGTGCCATGTGTCCTTTATCATATCCTGAACGTGTATAATCCGCATTTGTTGCAATAGTCCCTATTGCTAATGGATCGGCAATGAAACGGTTACTTCTTTTTTCTTTTCCTTTGGTTTCTTGTCGGGTAAGTTCATAGGATACCCAATTCGGAAGTTTTAAATCTTTATTATAAGAAACGGTATATCCTGTATGTCGAATGATTTGCTCTTGTTTGGGAGCTAATGAGACAGGGATCTCCAAATTTCTGCCGGAAGGAATTTGAGAAGATGTATTAACTTGTGGTTCGTTGCTTTTTTGCGTTTGGGTATTAAACTGTTGGCAATACAAATAGACACCATAAAGAACAGGTATAAGTATAACAATAGTGATAATACATCCTAATTTATAATTAGAACGTGATTTCTTTTTGAATAATTTCCTGTTTTGATTTCGTTTCATCAGATGCAGTTCAATATTATGAAAAAAGCGTTAACTATGATGATAGTTAACGCTTTATTATCAAGAGCCGCTAGCCAGACTTGAACTGGCGACCTACGCGTTACGAATGCGTTGCTCTACCAACTGAGCTATAGCGGCGGTTTGTCTCTCGTTTACGGCGTGCAAAATTACAGCTTTATTTGAGAAAACAAAAAGAATCCGACAATTTTTTAGCCTTAAATTTTAAATCTCTCAGATTAGCCTTTATTGTAGAGCTTGAAACAATAATTTAACTTTCAAACATTCTACTGCGTGCCAGCATACAGGCTCCGACAATACCGGCTTTGTCTTTTAATTTGGAGGTCATAATAGCTGAATCCTTATTTACCAGGTTGAGCGAGTATTTACGTACTGCTGTTTTGATAGGCTGGGTAATATAGTCGCCTGTCAGTGATAAGGTTCCGCCTATTATAACTAGTTCCGGATTAAAGATATTAATTAATCCGGCAATCTGTTTTCCTAGTTTTTGGCCTATTTCTTCTACGATTTCAATACAAAGCAGATCTTCTTTATTTACAGAAGCGATAATTTCATCTAAAGTCAAAACATTGTCTTTTGACAAAATCCTGTTGGATAAAATTGAACTTTCTCCGTTCTGGATACGTTCTATTAATATTCGATGAAGAGCAGAGCCTGATGCTTCAGTCTCCAGACAACCTTTTTTCCCACAATGGCAGATGATTTCATTATCGAAAACATTTGTGTGCCCGAATTCTCCGGAAAATCCCGATTTGCCGGTATATATTTTCCCGTCAATAATAATGCCGATACCCAGCCCCCAGCTGACATTTACAAAAATAATATCTTTTTCTCCTTTTACGCACCCTTTCATATATTCTCCGTATGTCATGGCGCGTGTATCATTGTCAATTGTTACTCGAAATCCGATTTTTTCAGTCAACACCTCCGCCAGCGGTCTTTCTTCGAAATTAAACTGGCTGAAACTATATCCGGATTCCGGATTGACTCTGCCGGAAACATTTATATTGATATTTAATATTTTATCATTATCAATATCTACTTTCTTTATAAATTGCAAGATAAGTTTACATAATTCTTCAAGTGCTTCCGACGTATTTTCTGATTTGAAAGGGATATTCATCTTTAACTCTACCATATCACCTTTAAAGTTGATCAGGCCTATGTTAATTGCAAATTTCTTGATATCTACTCCAATGAAGTATCCTGATTCGGGATTTAGGCCGTATAAGCTAGGATAGCGCCCTCCACTCGTTTCCAGTTTGCCGTAATCATTTATATAGCCCTCCTCACACATTTCACTAATGAATTTTGTGACAGTTGGGACACTAAGATCTAGCTCCTTTGCTAAATCCGTAATAGTTGAACTACCATTATATATATAATGTGTGATAATCTTCTTCTTAAGAAGAGCGTTTTTAGTCCCTACTTCTATTTCTTTCAGTAAATGTTGTTTCATCTTAGTTCTTCTTTATTCTTTCTCGCAAAGATAATAAATTTATTTATTAATGGAGATTTCTTGTCTTTGAATTTATTATATTCTCAATTTCTGATATTTTTTCGTCGGAAATAATAATAAAGGGCTTTTGAGTGTCAGGTTTAATATAATAAATATTTTTATTAATAATAAACCGAATATTAAATATAAGACTTATATTTGTGCGATTATTGTTTAATTATAAATGAAAGGAAAAATATGATTGTATCTAATCTGCAAAATAGTCAGCGGATTGAAGGACTTCACCCTTTGTTTAAGTCTTTGTTTGACTATGTGAAAACACATGATTTGCTTCATGCCGATTTGGGGCGTATTGAGGTTGATGGTGATCATCTATTTATTAATAATGTGAATCCGGAGTGCGTAACTTCTGATCAGCAGGTTTTAGAATTGCATCATGACTATATTGATGTACATATCTTGTTGGAGGGTGAGGAAATGATTGGTTGGAAAGCTTTAGAAGATTTGCAAAACGAGACTAAGGCATATTCAAAAGAAGAAGATTGTGCTCTGTATTCAGATCGTCCTACTACCTATGTTAGTTTGCTTCCGGGACAGTTTGTGATTGTATATCCGGAAGATCCTCATGCACCGGTTATTGGTAGTGGTAAAATACGTAAACTGATAGCCAAAGTGAAGCTCTGAATTATTGTTGTTTTTATATGGAAAAGGTAGTGTCGTCCATAGCAGAAGGCACTACCTTTTTCATGCATAAAGTGTTATAGACTCTAGTCCATTTAGTAATCCTCGAATATATAATAAAATATTTAATTAAATATTTGGCTTATAATAAAAATAGTATTATGTTTGCAATAATTTAATGCGAGTGAAACATAAAAATTGCTTTATATGAAAAACAAAAGTATTTATCCTTGGGTAGTAGTCGGTTTATTGTGGATAGTGGCACTTCTTAATTATATGGACCGCCAAATGCTTTCTACTATGCAAGAAGCTATGAAAGTAGATATTGTAGAACTGAATAAAGCAGAAGCTTTTGGGGCTTTAATGGCTATATTTTTGTGGATCTATGGTTTTATGAGTCCCGTTGCCGGGATTATAGCGGATAGGGTAAATCGTAAGTGGCTAGTTGTCGGTAGTCTTTTTGTTTGGTCCGCTGTCACTTTCTTGATGGGGTATGCCCATGATTTTCATGAACTTTATTGGCTGCGTGCTATAATGGGAGTCAGTGAAGCATTGTATATTCCTTCGGCTTTGTCGTTAATTGCTGACTGGCACGAAGGGAAGTCACGTTCTTTGGCGGTGGGAGTACACATGACCGGTTTATATGTAGGGCAGGCTATTGGTGGTTTTGGAGCTACGGCTGCTGCGGCTTTCTCCTGGCAGGCTACTTTTCATTGGTTTGGTATCGTGGGGATTGTCTATTCTTTGGTACTCATATTATTTTTGAAAGAAAATCCTATTCATAATGTTTCTAGCAAGAAAATAGATAATGTTCCTGGAGAAAAGAAACCTTCCATAATAAGTGGGCTTTCCTTACTGTTTACTAACTGGGCATTTTGGATTATTCTTTTCTATTTTGCTGCTCCCAGTCTTCCGGGGTGGGCAACAAAGAATTGGCTTCCGACCTTATTTGCAGATAGTTTGAATATTCCGATGTCCGAAGCCGGCCCGATATCTACCATAACGATTGCAGTTTCTTCTTTTATCGGCGTTATTTTAGGTGGCATTTTGTCAGACCGTTGGGTACAAAAAAATATTCGTGGACGGGTCTATACCGGAGCTATCGGTTTGGGAATGACTATACCGGCTTTACTTCTGCTGGGTTTTGGACATAGTTTTGTTAGCGTGATTGGTGCAGGCTTACTCTTCGGAATTGGCTTTGGAATATTTGACGCTAATAATATGCCTATTTTATGTCAGTTTGTATCGGCGAAACATCGTGCAACGGCTTATGGTATTATGAATATGACCGGCGTGTTTGCCGGAGCTGCTGTGACAGAAGTGTTAGGGAAATGGACGGATGGAGGAAGCTTGGGACAGGGATTTGCAATGTTGAGCATTGTAGTGGCTGTGGCATTGGTACTTCAAATCTATTTCTTAAGGCCGAAGACAGATAATATGGTAGATTAAGAGTATATATAACTTTATAAAAAATAAAATAATGGAACGAATTAAAGGACTTATTGACGCACCGTTTACTCCTTTTTATGAGAATGGTGAGGTGAATTTAGAACCAATTGAAGCATATGCTAAGATGCTGGTAAAGAATGGACTGCAAGGAGTGTTTATCAATGGTTCTTCCGGTGAAGGCTATATGTTGACAGAAGAAGAACGTATGCGATTGGCCGAACGTTGGGTTTCTGTTGCTCCTGAGGGTTTTAAGGTTATAGTGCATGTTGGTAGCTGCTGTGTAAAGGCTAGCCGTATGTTGGCAGAGCATGCACAAAAAATAGGCGCATGGGGGATTGGTGCTATGGCTCCTCCTTTTCCGAAGATTGGCCGTATTGAGGAACTGGTAAAATATATCGAAGAAATAGCAGCCGGGGCACCCGAACTGCCTTTCTATTATTATCATATTCCGGCGTTCAATGGTGCTTTTTTACCAATGGTTAAGCTACTGGAAGCGATAGACGGTCGTGTTCCCAATTTTGCAGGTATTAAATATACTTTTGAGAGTATGTATGAATATAACCAATGTCGTTTATATAAAAATGGAAAATTCGATATGCTGCATGGACAGGATGAGACAATTCTTCCTTGTCTGGCTATGGGAGGCGCTCAAGGTGGCATTGGAGGAACAACTAATTATAACGGTAAAGAATTGGTCGGTATTATTGAGGCTTGGGAGGCAGGTGATATAGAAACTGCTCGCGAACGCCAAAACTTCTCACAAGAAGTAATAAACGTGATTTGTCATTTCCGTGGGAATATTGTCGGCGGAAAACGTATCATGAAGTTGATAGGGCTTGATTTGGGCAAGAACCGTACTCCGTTTCAGAATATGACAGATGAGGAAGAAGCGCAGATGAAAGCGGAACTTGAAGCTATTCATTTTTTTGACCGATGCAATAAATTTTAAAAACGCATAGCATGAATACAACAGAATATTTGAGTAAGTGGGCTATATCATATAAAGACGATATAATAAATAATATTATGCCGTTTTGGATGAAGTATGGGTTAGATAGAGAACATGGAGGGGTGTATACATGCGTTAATCGTGACGGTAGTTTGATGGATACTACCAAGTCGGTTTGGTTTCAGGGACGTTTTGGATTTATAGCTGCATATGCATATAATAATATAGAAAAGAATCCTCAATGGCTGGCAGCCTCAAAAAGTTGTATTGATTTTATCGAAGCACATTGTTTTGATACGGACGGACATATGTTTTTTGAAGTTACAGAAGACGGAAAGCCCTTGCGTAAACGCCGTTATGTGTTTTCTGAAGGTTTTGCTGCAATAGCAATGGCTGAGTATGCATTAGCAACAGGTGAAAAAGAATATGCGAAAAAAGCTTTGGATATATTTAAACGTACCTTGCATTTCCTGAATACTCCGGGATTTCTTGAGCCAAAATATTTGCCTACTCTGCCTTCAAGAGGTCATTCTATAACAATGATCTTGATTAACACGGCTTCTCGTATCCGTATGGTTATTGATGATCCGTCGTTGACAGAGCAGATAGATACTTCGATTGCAGCGTTACGTAAATATTTTATTCATCCGGAGTTTAAAGCTTTGCTTGAAATGGTGGGACCTGACGGTGAATTCATAGATACTTGTAACGGGCGCGTTATAAACCCGGGGCACTGTATTGAAACTGCGTGGTTTATCATGGAAGAAGCTAAATATCGTAATTGGGATAAGGACTTACTTCAGTTGGCTCTTCAGATTCTTGATTGGTCTTGGGAGTGGGGATGGGACAAGGAATTTGGAGGAATTATCAATTTCCGTGACTGTCGGAATCTTCCTGTTCAGGACTATTCTCAGGATATGAAATTCTGGTGGCCGCAAACAGAAGCTATTATTGCCACTTTATATGCTTATCAGGCTACCGGAGATGAAAAATATCTTCAGATGCATCAACAGGTGAGTGATTGGGCGTATGCTCATTTCCCGGATAAGGAATATGGGGAATGGTATGGTTATCTTCATCGCGACGGTACTGTGGCCCAACCCGCTAAAGGGAATCTTTTTAAAGGACCTTTCCATATACCTCGTATGATGATTCGTGGTTATATGCTTTGTAAAGAGCTTCTTTGAGATATTACTGTTGATAGTTAAAGATACTTTTATTTAGTAAAGCACGTAGAGAAGCCGGCAAGATAAAAGTCTGCAAGTATATATGAAGCGTAACGCAGATGATGTTCAGGTGTTGTCAGTTACGCAGAATTTGACAAGAAACCGCCAGTGCTGAATTCAACCCCTTATTTTGGATTCACCACTGGTAAGGTTTTCTTTTTTTTGAAAAACATTCATTTCTTCACTTTTCCCTGTTTGTCTGTGTTAGTGGATAAAGGATGGGGTGCGAGGAGTTCACTTCCATTTTTCATTATAGCAAGTCTTTATTTCATTATAGTAAATCTGAATATGCTTATAGCATAAATTATACTCATCGCGTATATTTTTCCTTCTTGTAGTTGAAACAAACTTCTAGGATTTTATAAAGCACTGCTTTAAGTAGGCAAAAGCTATGCTTTACACCTCCTAAAGCAGTGCTTTAGATTTCTCAAAACGATGTGATATATAGGTATGGTGAAGGAGGTCTGAACAAATTTATTGGAGTTGTAATTAACAAACATGAGCAAACGTTTGATGTAATCGTCCTGGGTCTCAATAATTGTCGGGGACTTAAAGAATCCGTACCATTTGTGATACCTGTTGCTGTTACACTTATATAGATGACTCTGTTTTGCTTATGCAATCTGTCATTATACCGGTAATTGATTTTGGTTCTACAACAACCCCTAGAGAATTGAATAAGTGTGGTGTTGTCAATAAATAAATGCCTGTTTTTATAAGTATTATTGGTGAATGAATAGATAGTGGTTACAAGTGAATGCATAAGTTCAATTAGAACTTAGTTGAGTTATTTATTCATATTTTCTTCTATCTTATAGAGGATTTAGATATAAATCACTGATATGTATATCTTAAATCGCTGCAAATATATTTATATTATTAATATCTGCAAAGTGTTTAATAAATTATTTTCTTATATATGCTATTAAATATAAAAATATGTATTATTAAAGTCATGAATAAAAGGAAAGAGTTATATCTTAAATAGGTAGAAAACAGGTCGATTTTGCGAATATGTTTTTGCTCCGATGAAAATTCTAAAGAGGAATCTGACGTAGGGAGATGAGGTATTACCGGACGATTAGTTCTAATTGGACTTAGATAAGTATCTAAAATTATTTCAATTATTAACAAAAAGTAATACTAATGAAAAAAGACATCCTTTTGCTTATGTTGTGTCTTTTCTGCTCCATAGGGGCTATGGCACAGACAAAAACAATTACCGGTGTGGTAAGCGATGCTGCTGGTGAACCAATCATCGGAGCGAGTGTTGTCGAAGTGGGTACAACAAATGGTACCATTACTGACATCGAAGGTAAATTTGTATTAAACATGAATCCGGACGGAAAAATCAGAGTTTCGTATATCGGATATCAAGTACAAACAATTGATCTTAAAGGAAAGACTTCTTTCCGGATTCAGATGAAAGAAGATTCTGAGATGCTGGAAGAAGTGGTAGTAACCGGTTATGGCGGTAAACAGTTGCGTACTAAAGTTACCAACTCAATTTCCAAGGTAAAAGAAGAAACATTGAAGCAGGGATTGTATTCAAATCCCGGTCAGGCATTATCCGGAGCTGTTGCAGGTTTGTCCGTTAGCCAGACTTCCGGTAATCCGGGCAGTACACCGACGCTGGTCCTTCGTGGAGGTACTAACTTTGATGGTTCTGGCTCTCCTCTGATTCTGATTGATGGACAGGTACGTTCTTCTTTGAGTGATATCAATCCGGATGATATTGAATCAATGGAAGTATTGAAAGATGCCGGTGCTACTGCAATCTATGGTGCACGTGCCAATGATGGTGTAATCCTTGTTACAACCAAGCGCGGAAAAAGCGGAAGAGCAGAAGTGAACCTGAAAGCAAAGTTCGGGTTAAACTATTTCAAAAATTCCTATGAGTTTCTTGATGCCGGAGATTATATTTATTGGATGCGTATGGGATATAAGAATGCTTATATGGGAGATATGAAACATCCGGACGGAAGCGCTGTGAAGGCATGGTCTTCACTTAGTTCATTGACTAGTGCTACTCCTTACGGTACAGGTAATGCTTATTTTGCGAGTGACGGGGTGACCCCTCTGGATGGAAACAAAACGAGTTCTGCTATTTGGAGTACAATGAAATATACTGATAATCTGGCTTTTTTGTTGGATCAGGGTTGGCAAACAATGATCGACCCTATCTATGGGGATAAACTTATTTATAAAAACACAGACATCGCAGATTTCAACGTCCAAACTCCAGCATTTTCACAGGATTATAATTTAAGTGTAAGTGGCGGAAATGAAAAAGGGAACTACTATGCCGGGTTAGGTTATAATAAGAGTGACGGTACGGCATACGGCAACTGGTATAAGCGTATAACCTTTACCTTCAATGCTGATTATAAGCTGAAAGAATGGTTAACTTCCAGTTCCAGTTTTAATTTTGCGGACGCTACTTGGAACGGGTTGCCTGCAACTCAGACAGCAGAGGCTAATTATTTTTCTCGTTGTTTGTCATTGCCTCCTACTTTCCGCGGTTACAATGCAGATGGAGAGATGCTGTTAGGCCCTAACTCCGGGGATGGTAATCAGCAGTATAATTTTGATAAGTTTGTCCGGGATCAGAACACTGATAAGTTTACAATGAATCAATCTTTCACTGTAAACTTCATGAAAGGACTTTCGTTAAAGCTTGGTGCAATCTGGTATTATCAGGAAGAAAAGGACGAAAGCTTTAATAAGGATTATTTAAGTTCTCCGGGAAATAAGGTTACTTCACGCAGCACCTCTGCTTATTATGACCGCACACTGGATCAGACCTATAATGCTGTATTAAATTATAATTATCAGATAAACAAAGATCATTATCTGGATGCGATGGCTGGTTTCGAATATTATGATTCTTATAATAAAGGTTTCAATGCATCCGGTTCGGGAGCCCCGACCGACGACTTTATGGATTTACAGTATACGTCAAAAGAAGAGGGAAAACGCTCTATTGACTCTTGGCATTCACGTCAGCGTATCATGTCTTTCTTCGGACGTGTAAATTATGATTATCAATCAAAATATCTCTTGTCACTGGTACTTAGAAAAGACGGTTATTCTAAACTGGCAAAAGAAAACCGTTGGGGAGTATTTCCGGGTGTTTCGACCGGGTGGGTTTTCAGCAAAGAGAAATTTATGGCAAACACAAGCGATATACTTTCATTTGGTAAATTACGTGCAAGTTTCGGTCTGAACGGTAATGTCAACAAGAACTTTGTAGGCAATTATACCGTACAGGGGTCATACGGTAGTAATACTTACAATGGTGCTACGGGATTTCTTTTGGGAAGTATTCCTAATCCTTATCTGATGTGGGAGAAATCCAGAACTTTTGAAATCGGTCTTGACTTAGGCTTTCTCGAAAATCGTATTAATGCTAATTTGACCTATTATAATCGTCTGACTAGTGATAAATATGCTAATATCACCGTACCTTCCACGTCTGGAGTAGGTTCTGTGGTTTCCAATAACGGTAAGTTCCAGAATCAAGGATTTGAGTTTGAACTGGCTTTCCGTATTATTGACCGGAAAGACTGGAAATGGAATCTGAACTGGAATGGAGCACTGAACAAAAATAAGGTCGTAGCGTTGCCGGATAACGGGCTGGAGCGTAATCGACAAGATGCATATCAGGTATATACCGGCTATGGTGACGCTAAAATGTGGGTAGGAGGCTATCAGGAAGGACAACGTCCGGGTGACTTGTATATGTTTATCGCTGACGGTATCTATAAATCACAGGATGAGATACCGGCTGGTTTGATTGATATTACGTCCGGTAATAATGGATCGACCGGCAGACCTTTATATGGAGGGGCAGAAGGTTATAATAAATTGTCCGACAGCCAAAAAGAAAACGCACTACCTATTCAGCCAGGTGACGTAAAATGGAAAGATGTCAATGGGGACGGCGTGATTGATAATTATGATATGGTAAAGGTAGGAAATACGGTACCGAAGTGGACAGGCGGTTTCAATACTACGGTGAGCTGGAAAGACTTGACGTTATCGGCGCGTTTCGACTATGCTTTAGGGTTCAAAGCGGTAGACTGGAAATCAATGTGGATTATGGCTTGCGCGCAAGGTACATATAATACTATCCAGGAAACTAAGGATACTTGGACACCGGACAATCCGAACGCTAAATATCCTACATATGTTTGGGCGGATCAGTTGGGAAAGAGAAACTATTGCCGTAGTTCTTCCATGTTTGTGTATAATGGTAATTATCTGGCATTTCGTGAACTGTCGCTAACTTATCGGTTACCGTCGATATGGGTGCAAAAAGCTAAATTGAGTAACGTGGAATTATCTGTGACAGGACAAAACTTAGGTTATCTGACAGAAGCGAAGCACTTGTTCTCACCTGAAAAGGCGGATAACAACGGTGGATATCCATTGCCTCGCACTGTAATTTTTGGTATCAACGTTTCTTTCTAACATATAAAAAAGACAGATTATGAAAAAAATAATATACATCATTTCTTTATTTGTATCCTCTGTCCTCTATACATCATGCGATGCTTTGGATTTGGCTCCCGAGGATTATTTCGGAAGTGGAAACTATTGGAATAATGAAGCTCAAGTTGATGGATATATGACAGGTATGCATTCTCAACTGAGAAGTTATTATGATATGTTCTATGTTCTAGGAGAAGTTCGTGGTGGAACACAACGTGTAGGAACTTCATCTGAAAATACTAGTTTGAACTATGCTAATCTCCGTTCCAATGTAATCGATCAAGACAGGCCGGGTATTAGTAATTGGTACGGTCTTTATTCTCCAATCATGCAAGTCAATCATTTTATTCAGCAAGTAGAGAATGAATGCAGTTTCCTGGATGATACAAACAGAAAACACTATTTGGCTCAAGCGTATGGATTGAGGGCATTATATTATTTCATGCTTTATAAGACGTATGGGGGAGTGCCTATTGTCACTGAAGTTGAACTCTTGAATGGCAAGGTGACTGCGGACAAATTTTATGTGGAACGTGCGACAGCGGAAGCAACGCTTGAATTTATAAAAGGTGATATTCAAAAATCAGAGAATAATTATGCAGATATTACAGTGACAAATAGTTACGATAAAACAATATGGTCCAAAGCTGCTACCCTGATGTTGAAAGCGGAAATATATATGTGGGCTGCTAAAGTGACCATTACCGGACATACTGCTACCGGAACAACTGATTTGAAGGTTGCTCAAGCAGCTTTGAATCAGATTATAGGTAAGTTTGAATTACTGTCCGATTTTGAAAATGTTTTCAGTACTTCCAATCGTAATAATAAAGAGATTATTTTCACATTACACTTTGCCGACGGTGAAGCAACCAACTGGGCTGGGCAATTTTTATATCAGGATGCAGTATTTATCGGACAGGTGTATGGACGTGACAGCAAGCGGATAGAAACCGACACTTTGAATCTGAAAGGGACTGGCGGTGTATTCAGGCATGAATATACCTATGATTTCTGGTCTGCCTATGATGAAAAAGATACTCGTCGTGATGTAACCTTTTTGGAATATTATACTCAAGAAGATAAAGATCTTGCAAGTTTTGGCTGCGTTATGAAAAAAGGCATAGGTTCAATTAACTCTAATAACAATCGTATTTATGATACGGATATTATTATCTATCGCTATGCGGACGCTTTGCTTATGATGGCCGAAGTGGCAAACGGATTAGGTGAATCATGCAGTACTTATGTTAATGATGTACGTAAGCGTGCTTATGGCGACGACTATGCCGGGCACGAATACGCTGACGGTAGTTTTGAAGCAAACGAATTGGCTATATTGCACGAACGCGATAAGGAATTTGTCTGGGAAGGTAAACGTTGGTTTGATGTTGTACGTATGCAGGATGCTTCTCATAATTCGTTGGCGTTTTCGGCAGCAGCCAATTATCCGTCTACTTCTTCTTTGATTAGTACGAGTGAAAAGCATAAACTTTTATGGCCATTGGATATTAGCACGATGAATATCAATCCATTACTGGAACAAACTCCGGGATATGACACTTATAAAAAGCAGCCGGAATAAAAGTTAGTACATTGTGATAAAAAGCGGGATAGGGACTAATTTATCTATCTCGCTTTTTATCTTTTTCTTCCTTTTAAAGAAAGAAATGGCACACTAATGCTAGTTTATTAATATTCTTGTATATAATAAAATATTTAATTATTTGCTGGTAATATGATAAATTTATATCTTTGTGCCCAAACAATTAATAATACCATGAAAAGAAACCTACTTTTATTATTATCTATCCTTTTTTTATCTGTCTGTGGGACTTTGCAGGCTGTTGCATCGGATACTGTATTTGTGCGTGAAACTCAGATTCCAATTTTGATTGAACGACAGGATAACGTGTTGTTTATGTTGCGTTTGAATGCAAAAGAGAGTCGTAGTTTGGATGAAGTAGTTTTGAATTTTGGCAAAGATGTGAATATGGCGGATATACAGTCCGTTAAGTTATATTATAGTGGTACGGAGGCCAGACAAAACTATGGTAAGAAATTCTTTACTCCCGTATCTTATATTTCCAGCCATACGCCGGGGAAGACATTGGCTGCGAATCCTTCTTATTCAATTAATAAATCACAGGTAAATAATCCCGGGCGGAAAGTGATACTGAATGCTAATCAGAAACTTTTTCCCGGAATCAATTATTTCTGGATCAGTCTGCAAATGAAACCGGGCGCCTCTTTGCTGGATAAAGTGTCAGCTAAGATTGTTACTGTTAAGGTTGATAATAAAGAAGCACTTATGCATACGGTTTCGCCGGAGAATATAGCTCATAGGGTAGGAGTAGGGGTACGCCATGCCGGTGACGATGGTTCGGCTGCCTTCCGTATTCCGGGATTGGCAACTACTAATAAAGGAACATTGCTGGGAGTTTATGATGTACGTTATAATAGCAGTGTTGATTTGCAGGAACATGTGGACGTCGGTTTGAGCCGTAGTGTAGACGGTGGTAAAACATGGGAGAAGATGCGTTTACCTTTAGCTTTTGGTGAAACTGGCGGTTTGCCTGCTGCGCAGAACGGTGTTGGCGACCCTTCGATCTTAGTGGATACCAAGACCAACACAACATGGGTGGTGGCGGCTTGGACACATGGAATGGGTAATCAGCGTGCTTGGTGGAGTTCTTATCCGGGAATGGATATGAATCATACGGCCCAGTTGGTATTGTCAAAGAGTACGGACGATGGTAAAACGTGGTCGGAGCCTATTAATATAACAGATCAGGTGAAAGATCCATCCTGGTATTTCCTTTTGCAAGGACCGGGACGAGGTATCACCATGCAAGACGGCACATTGGTATTCCCGATTCAGTTTATCGATTCTACCCGTGTTCCGAATGCGGGAATTATGTATAGCAAAGACCGTGGCGAAACATGGAAAATCCATAACTATGCACGCACCAATACAACAGAAGCTCAGGTAGCGGAAGTGGAGCCTGGCGTACTGATGTTAAATATGAGAGATAACCGTGGAGGCAGTCGTGCTGTCGCTACTACCAAGGATCTCGGTAAGACTTGGACAGAACATCCTTCTTCCCGTAAAGCTTTACAGGAACCGGTGTGTATGGCAAGTTTAATCAGCGTGAAAGCGGCAGACAACACATTAAATAAGGATATTCTTTTATTCTCCAATCCGAATACGGTAAAAGGTCGTCATCATATCACGATCAAGGCCAGTCTGGATGGAGGTATCACCTGGCTACCCGAACATCAAGTGATGCTGGATGAAGGTGACGGTTGGGGATATTCTTGTTTGACAATGATTGATAAAGAGACAGTCGGCATATTATATGAAAGCAGTGTCGCTCATATGACTTTTCAGGCAATCCGGCTGAGAGATATAATACAATAGGAATTATCATACGACCTGTAATCATGAAAAACAGACTCATATTATTTATATATATTATAATTAACTTATGCACAATTTCAGTGGTAAAAGCAGGTGATTATCACCTGCTCCCCCAGCCGCAAAAGTTTACTCCCTCTCATTTAAACTTTCAGGTGAATAAGGTACAGCTTTCCACTCCTGTGCTTCAACAGGAGTGGGAAACTCTTATCTCCGAAATGGGAGGAACCGTCTCCCCCAAGGCAACCGGTACTATTGAAGTTAAATTACTGCCGACCCTCCCCGAAATACCGATGAACCAGGATGAAGCCTACCGACTGAGCATCACAAAGAAGCGGATAATTGTTGAGGCTGTAACCGAACGCGGTGTTTATTGGGCTATGCAAACTTTAAGGCAGCTGGCAGAAAAAAGGAATTCAAAAACGCATATTCAAGGAGCTGAGATCATCGACTGGCCTGCTTTCCGGGTTCGCGGATTTATGCAGGATGTTGGAAGAAGCTACATTTCACTGGATGAACTTAAGCGTGAAATCGCCGCGCTTGCCAAATTCAAAATCAATGTTTTTCACTGGCATTTGACCGAGAATCAATCCTGGCGTCTGGAAAGTAAGATTTTTCCGATGCTGAACGATAGTGCGAATACCACCCGCATGCCCGGCAAATATTATACGCTGGAAGAAGCCAAGGAGTTGGTTGCATTCTGTAAAGCACATCACATGACGCTGATTCCCGAAATAGATATGCCCGGACATAGCGCTGCATTTATACGTACTTTCCGCCATGATATGCAAAGTCCTGAAGGGATGAAAATTTTGAAATTGTTGATGGATGAAGTCTGTGAAACGTTTGATGTGCCTTATTTGCATATCGGTACGGATGAAGTGCAGTTTACCAATCCCCGTTTTGTGCCGGAAATGGTGTCCTATGTACGTTCCAAAGGTAAGAAAGTAATTTCATGGAATCCGGGTTGGCACTACAAACCCGGTGAGATTGACATGACTCAACTTTGGAGTTATCGTGGAAAGGCGCAGAAAGGGATTCCCGCCATTGACTCACGTTTTCATTATCTGAATCATTTTGACACCTTTGGTGATATCATAGCATTGTACAACAGTCGTATTTATAATAAGGAACAAGGAAGCGAAGATTTAGCAGGGACAATCCTGGCTATCTGGAATGACAGGTTAGTCAGTACCGAGTGGGGGATGATTATCGAAAATAATTTCTATCCTAATATGCTGGCTATGGCGGAACGTGCCTGGAAAGGTGGTGGGACGGAATATTTCGATAAGAACGGAACAATACTTCCAACCGACGAGCATTCGGAACTATTCAGAAGTTTTGCCGATTTTGAACGTCGTTTGTTGTGGCATAAAGAACATACTTTTGACGGTTATCCGTTTGCGTATGTCCGCCAGACAAATGTGAAATGGAATATTACAGATGCTTTCCCGAACGAAGGAAATCTGGCAAAGGCTTTTCCTCCGGAAGAAACTTTGCAGGATAGTTACAGCTATGGAGGAAAAACATACAATGTGCGTCCTGCTATTGGTGCCGGAATCTATTTACGCCACGTGTGGGGGACGCTTATTCCCGGATTTTATAAAGAACCGAAAGAAAACCATACGGCCTACGCCTACACCTATGTCTATTCGCCGAAAGAACAAAACGTTGGTTTGTGGGCTGAATTTCAGAATTACGGACGCTCCGAAGCCGATCTTCCTCCTCTGCCGGGAAAATGGGATTATAAGGAAAGCCGTATCTGGATAAATGAACAGGAAATATTACCGCCTGTCTGGACAGCTACTCACCGCACCAAAAGCAATGAAATAGCTTTGGGCAACGAAAATTGTGTGGCACGCCCGCCTTTGGAAGTTCATCTGCAAAAAGGCTGGAATAAAGTACTTTTGAAATTACCGGTAGGGAAGTTTGTTAGCCCGGAAGTCCGGCTAGTAAAATGGATGTTTACTACTGTCTTTGTTACTCTTGACGGACAGAAAGCGGTAGAAGGACTCATTTACTCACCAAATAAAACACTAGAGTGACATATCGATTATAGAGAGAGAACTATTTATAAATATGCTATGAGCAGATTTGAATATGTTATAATGAAACTCAGATATGCTATAATGAAAAACGGATATGCTAATGAGTAAATAAAAAGAATAGTCATGAAAAAGATCTTTTTTTTAGTGGTCATATTGACCCTGTCTTTGTTATGCCGCGCACAAGAACGCAAATATTCTACGTTTTACTACCAGCGTGCTACATTGTTTGAAGAACTGCCTGTTACTTCCAGTGACATTATTTTTCTGGGAAACAGTATCACAAACGGTGCCGAATGGGCGGAACTGTTCAAGAACAAACATGTCAAAAACCGTGGAATCAGCGGCGACATTTGTATGGGAGTATATGACCGTCTTGATGCTATCCTGAAGGGAAAGCCCGCTAAAATATTTCTTTTGATTGGTATTAATGATGTGAGTAGGGGAACTCCCGCCGATACTATTGTATCCCGTATTGAGATGATTGTCAGGAAGATAAAGGCAGATTCGCCTAAAACAAAGCTATATCTGCAAAGTGTTCTTCCGGTCACCGACCATTACAATATGTTCAAGGGACATACTTCCCGTTGGCAGGTTATCCCTGAAATCAATAAAGGGTTAGTCGGCTTGGCAGAAAAAGAAGGAGCGACCTATATAGATTTGTACTCCCATTTTATAGACAAACAAACCGGAAAGATGAACACTACCTATACAAATGATGGTTTGCATCTTCTGGGGAAAGGTTACTTGAAATGGGTAGAGATTGTGAAACCTTACATTGGGAAGAAATAAATGAAAAAGATTTTACTATTATTCGTCTGTCTGTTCGTTTGTTGGGTGTTGTCTGCCCAGCAACGGATAAAGGTTGCATGTGTAGGAAACAGTATTACCTATGGTACAGGATTATCTGACCGTGCAACACAATCTTATCCTGTGAAGTTGCAAAAGCTGCTGGGAGAACGTTATGAAGTCGAGAACTTCGGGAAACCTGGCGCTACCCTGCTTAATCAGGGACATCGCCCTTATACCCGACAGGAAGAATATCGGAAAGCATTGGATTTTGCAGGAGATATTGTTGTCATTCATTTGGGTATCAATGATACCGACCCTCGCAATTGGCCTAACTACCGTGATTTTTTTGTGAAAGATTATTTGAAGCTGATTGATACATTCCGTGAGGCCAATCCCGCTGTACGGATTATCATTGCACGAATGACTCCGATTGCCGACCGCCATATCCGTTTTTTGTCGGGAACCCGTGATTGGCATGGAGAGATACAAACGGCTATTGAAACGGTGGCACGCTATGCCGGGATACAGTTAATCGATTTCCACGAACCGCTTTATCCATATCCTTATCTTTTGCCGGACGCTGTTCATCCTGCTGCTGAAGGGGCTGCGATAATGGCGAGAACAGTTTACTCGGCTATCACCGGAGATTATGGAGGCTTGAAATTATCTCCGCTTTATACGGATAATATGATTCTTCAGCGCGATACTCCTTTGAAGGTTCATGGGATAGCCAATGCAGGAGAGCAAGTAACAGTTTGCATAGACCGCCAGCGGTGGATTACAAAGGCTGCACCGGACGGTAAATGGTCCGTGAAATTATCACCGTTGAAAGCGGGAGGACCTTATACGCTAACAATTTCTACCCCTCATAGAATCTTGAAATATACAAATGTCTTGATAGGAGAGGTTTGGTTATGCTCCGGTCAGTCGAATATGGAATTTATGTTACGGCAGACTATTACCGGCAAAAAAGACATTCCTCAAGCTGCCGACGAACAGTTACGTTTGTATGACATGAAAGCGCGCTGGCGCACGGACGCAGTGCAATGGGACGCTTCCGTTCTCGATTCCTTGAATCATCTTCAATATTATAAGGAGACCGAATGGGAAATTTGTACTCCTGCCAATGCTGCCCATTTCTCTGCAATCGCTTATTATTTCGGTCAGATGTTGCGGGATAGCTTGAAGGTTCCGGTGGGGGTGATCTGTAATGCTATCGGCGGTTCACCCATCGAATCATGGATTGACCGGAATACGTTGGAATATCAATTCCCGGCTATATTAAAAGATTGGACGCGTAATGACTTTATACAGGACTGGGTACGTGGAAGAGCTGCATTGAATGTTAAACTCTCGAAGGAGAAGTTTCAGCGCCACCCTTATGAACCTTGTTATTTATACGAGTCCGGTATTCGGCCGTTGGAGCAATATCCCGTCAGAGGTGTGATCTGGTATCAGGGGGAATCAAACGCTCATAATTGCGAAGCTCATGAGAAGCTCTTTAAACTCTTAGTCGGTAGTTGGCGTAAGAACTGGAAGAATGAGGATTTGCCATTCTATTATGTACAGCTTTCCAGTATAGCTCGTCCTTCGTGGCCGTGGTTCCGTGACAGCCAGCGTAGAATGATGGCTGAAATTCCGAATACCGGTATGGCAGTATCAAGTGATTATGGTGATTCGTTGGATGTACATCCTAGAAATAAAAAACCGGTTGGAGAACGCTTGGCTCGCTGGGCATTGAATAAAACTTATGGAATGCATGATGTGTTGCCTTCCGGACCCTTATTTTGTCGGGCCGATTTTTGTGAAGATGTCGTATATGTTACTTTTGATTACGGCAAGGGGGTGAAGAGTTCGGACGGTGGTCCTTTGCGTACGTTTGAAGTTGCCGAGACAGACGGCGTTTATTATCCCGCAGTTGCCGAAATAATAAACGGTCAGATAAAAGTATATAGCGAACAAGTGAAACGTCCGCGATATATCCGTTATGGCTGGCAACCTTTCACACGTGCAAATTTGGTGAATGAGGCAGGTTTGCCCGCGTCAACTTTTCGTGCGGAAGCGCCCGAATCTTTTGTTGCCGATCTCCATTTACAAAGAATGGAGGGATTTCCTAAGTCGGAGAAAGGACTTAAATCAGGAGTCTCTGCCTGTTATGCAGGAATGCTGAATGGGAAACTGCTGTTGGCAGGAGGTTGTAATTTTCCCGGAATCCCCGCCGATGAAGGAGGAAAAAAGAAATACTATCAGGGGATTTATGTAGCAGAGATGAATCCAGATACAGTGTTTGTCTGGAATAAAGTTGGAGAACTTCCCGTTTCTGCCGCTTATGGCGTTTCTGTATCCTGTTCGGATGGAATCATCTGTATAGGAGGAACTGACGGTCAGGATGCACTAACTTCTGTTTATAAAATCCGCTGGGATGAGAAAAGCGAAAAGAATGGGAAAAATAAGAAGAAAGGGAAAGTCGTCATCGAAACATTACCGGCTTTACCTTATGCTCTAGATAATATGTGTGGGACGCTAATTGGGGAACAACTATTCATAGCCGGAGGAAATAGAAACGGAAAGCCATCCAATTCCTTCCTCCGACTCGATTTAACTAATCTTTCTGTAGGCTGGCATGAGTTACCGGAATATCCCGGAGATGCACGTACACAAGCCGTTTGTGCCGGCCAGCGTAGGGGAGACGACTACCGTTTCTATTTATGGGGAGGATTTGCTCCTTCTACGGAAGGAAAACCGGCAACACTTTCCACAAGTGGTTACTGTTATTCTTCCGTATCTCGGCAATGGATGCCTGTAGCTACTCCGAAAGGAAGTGACGGAGAGGTTGTATCTTTAGGGGGGGGAGCTGCCGTTGCATTAAATGATAGCTTGGTATTATGTACAGGTGGAGTAAACAAAGACATATTTCTAGCGGCTCTACGGTGTCCTGAAAAAGATTACCTCCTTCATCCGGTAGAATGGTATAAGTTTAATGACCGTATATTGGTCTATAATATCAATCTGGACATCTGGCAGGAAGTTGCCCGTACATCGCTGGTAGCGCGTGCCGGAGCTGCGTTAGTGGGGTGGGATAAAACATATTATAATATTAATGGAGAATTGAAGCCCGGTGTCCGTACTCCGGAAATTATAAAAATAACGGTCGAATAATGGGGGAAAATTGACAAAAAAGTAATATCTTTGACTCCGTTAATATCTAATACCCCCACTATGATATTGAATTTGACAGGAAAAAAGGCTCAGATAGCATGCGGACTACTATGTTGTTGCAGCATGGCGTATGCACAGAGTAATGACAATTCAGAAGTTGTACTTCTACACACAGGCTGGGAATTTTCTCAAGCAGGAACAGAACTATGGCGAACGGCAGAAGTGCCCGGTACAGTACATCAGGACCTTATTCACCACAAATTACTTCCTTCTCCTTTTTATGGAATGAATGAACAGAAGATTCAATGGGTGGAAAACGAAGATTGGGAATACCGCACTTCTTTTACCGTTACAATGGAACAATTGGAGCGGGATGATGCCCAGCTCATCTTTGAAGGTCTTGATACCTATGCAGATGTTTATCTCAACGGTTCCTTACTGTTAAAGTCCGATAATATGTTTGTCGGTTATTCGTTACCTGTAAAGCCACAACTTCGTCTAGGGGAAAACTTACTCCATATATATTTCCATTCACCTATCCGGCAAACTCTTCCTCAATATGCCTCCAACGGATTCAACTATCCGGCGGATAATGACCACCATGAGAAACATCTGAGTGTGTTCTCCCGTAAAGCTCCTTACAGTTACGGTTGGGATTGGGGAATCCGTATGGTAACTAGTGGTATTTGGCGTCCGGTAAAAATTCGTTTTTATGACGCCGCTTCCATTAATGATTATCATATCAAGCAACTGTCGCTGACAGAACACTCTGCCGAACTATCTAATGAACTGGAAATAAACAATATACTTCCTCAATCGATTCAAGCAGAAATACGGATTAATTATTCATTTGAAAAAGGAGAAGAAACTGTAATTAGCCGTTCTGTCACTTTGCAACCCGGACTCAACTCTATCCATATCCCTTCCGAAGTCCTGTCTCCGGTACGCTGGATGCCGAATGGTTGGGGCAAACCGGCTTTGTATGATTTCTCTGCTCAAGTTGTCTTTGACGGTAAAGTGGTAGCCGAGCAATCCCACCGTATCGGTTTACGTACCGTCCGGTTGGTGAACGAGAAAGATGCGGACGGAGAATCTTTCTATTTTGAAGTGAATGGCATTCCGATGTTCGCCAAAGGTGCCAACTATATACCACAGGACGCTCTATTGCCCTCTGTGACTACCGAACGCTATCAGACATTGTTCCGTGATATCAAAGAGGCCAACATGAATGTAGTCCGTATATGGGGTGGAGGAACGTATGAAGACGATCGTTTCTATGATTTGGCGGATGAAAACGGCATCTTGGTTTGGCAGGACTTTATGTTCGCTTGTACCCCTTATCCGTCTGACCCTACATTCTTGAAGCGGGTAGAGGAGGAAGCTTGCTACAACATCCGCCGTCTTCGCAACCACCCTTCGCTGGCTATGTGGTGTGGCAACAATGAGATATTGGAAGCCTTGAAATATTGGGGGTATCAGAAAAAATACACTCCGGAAATCTATCAGGAAATGATGTCCGGTTACGACAAACTCTTCCGTGAACTACTTCCCGCCAAGGTGAAAGAACTCGATGCTGACCGCTTTTATATCCATAGCTCCCCTTATCTAGCCAACTGGGGACGTCCCGAATCATGGGGAATAGGCGATAGCCATAATTGGGGTGTTTGGTACGGACAGAAACCTTTTGAATCATTGGATACCGACTTGCCACGTTTCATGAGCGAATTTGGTTTCCAATCCTTCCCTGAGATGAAAACTATTGCTACATTCGCAGCTCCTGAAGATTATCAAATCGAATCGGAAGTGATGAATGCCCACCAAAAGAGTAGTATTGGCAATGCTTTGATCCGTACTTACATGGAACGTGACTATATCGTACCTGAGAAATTTGAGGACTTTGTATACGTCGGACTGGTTTTGCAAGGCCAGGGAATGCGTCATGGCTTGGAAGCTCACCGTCGTAACCGTCCTTATTGCATGGGTACTCTATACTGGCAGTTGAACGATAGCTGGCCCGTCGTTTCATGGTCGAGTATCGACTATTATGGTAACTGGAAAGCTTTGCATTATCAGGCGAAACGTGCTTTTGCTCCTATTCATATCAACCCTATTCAGCGGAATGACAGCTTATGTGTCTACCTTCTTTCCGATCGCCTTGATACGTTGGAGAAAATGACATTAGAAATGAAAGTCATAGACTTTGAGGGAAAAAAGATCAGTAAACCGATGCTATTGAAATCTTTGTCGGTTCCTGCAAATACCTCTCAATGTGTATATCGGACAAAACTTGACGTCTTACTGTCTTCGACAAAACGCCCGCTTTCGGAAGAACTCCTCCACTGCTTCATGCTGCTTACCTTGAAAGACAAATCCGGACATGTGGTAGATGAAACGGTTTATTTCTTTGCAAAGACCAAAGACCTGCTTTTGCCCGAAACGACTATTTCCTATAAAATGAAGCAGACAGATGGCGAATGCGAACTGACACTTCTTTCTCCTGTTTTGGCAAAAGACGTCTTTATCGAAGTACCATTACAGGGTGCCCGTTTTAGTGACAACTTTTTCGATCTTCTGCCCGGAGAACGTAAAACGATTCTCATTACTTCTCCTCAAATAAAGAAAGGGGAGGAACTGCCTCTGACTGTGAAGCATATTCGTGAGACCTATAATTAAATAATTCTATTAATAACTTAACACCTAATTTTTTAGTTTATGAAACAACTCTTAAAATTAACGGGATGTCTGGCGGTAGCAGGGCTTTTTGCCTCTTGTCAATCGGCTCAGCAAGAAGCTGATTACCAGATTATTCCCATGCCTCAGGAAATTGTAACAGCCTCGGGAAACCCCTTCATTCTGAAGAGTAGTGTGAAGATTCTCTATCCGGAAGGTAATGAGAATATGCAACGTAACGCGAAATTTCTGGCAGACTACTTGAAAACAGCTACCGGAAAAGATTTTGTTATCGAAGCCGGAACAGAAGGAGAGAATGCAATTGTACTGGCACTTGGGACAGAATCCGAAAATCCGGAATCTTACCAATTGAAAGTTACCGGTGACGGAATTACAATCACTGCTCCTACAGAGGCCGGAGTATTTTACGGAATTCAATCATTGCGTAAGTCATTGCCTGTCGCAATAGGTGCGGAGATTGCTTTGCCTGCAGTAGAGATAAAGGATGCTCCCCGTTTCGCTTATCGTGGCGCACATTTTGATACGAGTCGTCATTTCTTTACTGTAGATGAAGTGAAGACTTATATTGATATGATGGCTTTGCATAATATGAATCGTTTCCATTGGCATATTACTGAAGACCAAGGTTGGCGTCTGGAAATCAAGAAATACCCGAAACTGACGGAAATAGGTTCTAAGAGAACGGAAACAGTTATCGGACGTAACTCCGGTGAATATGACGGCAAACCTTATGGTGGTTTCTATACGCAGGAAGAGGCTAAGGAAATAGTAGCGTATGCTGCCGAACGTTATATCACGGTTATCCCCGAGATTGACCTTCCGGGACATATGCAGGCTGCTCTTGCCGCTTATCCCGAATTAGGTTGTACTGGCGGTCCGTATGAAGTTTGGAGACAATGGGGTGTATCTGAAGATGTGCTTTGTGCCGGAAACGATCAGGTATTGAAATTCCTCGAAGACGTATATGCTGAATTGATTGAGATCTTCCCGTCAGAATATATCCATGTGGGTGGTGACGAATGCCCGAAAGTACGCTGGGAGAAATGCCCGAAATGTCAGGCACGTATCAAGGCATTGGGGTTAAAATCGGATGATAAACATAGTAAGGAAGAACGTTTGCAGAGTTTCGTAATCAATCACATTGAGAAATTCCTGAACGACCACGGACGTCAGATTATTGGTTGGGATGAAATTCTCGAAGGCGGACTGGCTCCTAATGCAACCGTTATGTCATGGCGTGGAGAAAGAGGTGGTATCGAAGCTGCCAAACAGAAACACGATGTGATTATGACACCGAATACCTATTTGTATTTCGACTATTATCAGACGAAAGATACGGAAAACGAACCTCTCGGAATTGGTGGTTATCTGCCGCTTGAAAGAGTATATAGTTACGAACCGATGCCGACTTCCCTTACTCCGGAAGAACAAAAATATATTAAGGGTGTGCAAGCTAATCTCTGGACTGAATATATTCCTACTTTCTCTCATGCGCAATATATGGTATTGCCTCGTTGGGCTGCATTGTGTGAAATCCAGTGGTCTACTCCCGACAAGAAGAACTATGAAGACTTCCTGTCTCGTTTGCCGCAACTGATTAAGTGGTATGATGCAGAAGGATACAATTATGCAAAACATGTGTTTAACGTAACAGCCGAATATACGCCGAACCCGGCAGACGGTACACTGGACATCACGTTGTCTACCATTGACAATGCCCCTATCCACTATACATTGGACGGTACGGAACCTACTGCCGCTTCTCCGCTTTATGAAGGTATCCTGAAAATCAAGGAAAATGCAGACTTCTCCGCTATCGCTGTTCGTCCTACCGGAAACAGCCGTGTGATTTCAGAGAAGATCAATTTCAGTAAGTCCAGCATGAAGCCGATTGTAGCTAATCAACCGGTCAACAAACAATATATGTTTAAAGGTGAATCTACACTAGTAGACGGACTGAAAGGAAATGGCAACTATAAGACCGGTCGTTGGATTGCATTCTATAAAAACGATATGGATATGACTATCGACCTTCAGCAACCTACCGAGATTTCGAGCGTTGCTATTTCTACTTGCGTAGAGAAGGGAGACTGGGTGTTTGATGCAAGAGGATTTTCCGTAGAAGTATCAGACGACGGTAAGAACTTTACCAAAGTAGCTTCCGAAGAATACCCTGCTATGGAACAAAGTGATAAGAATGGTATCTACGAACATAAATTGTCATTCACTCCGGTGAAAACTCAGTATGTAAAGGTGGTTGCCTTGTCTGAAAGTAAAATACCGGAATGGCATGGAGGCAAAGGAAATCCTGCTTTCTTGTTTGTAGATGAAATCACAGTAGATTAATGAATATAAGAAATAGATGCACTAAAGTTTGTCTTTTCTTATGGGTATTGGGGATGTGCTTTGCGGCACATCCTCTTCATGCACAGTCCGTAATCCCTGTCCCTCTGAAAATAGAGCAGGGTACGGGCTCTTTTTTACTCTCAGAGAAAACAAAACTTTATACAAACATTCAAGGTGGAGAAGCTCGACTTCTGGAAAGCTATCTGCAAGCATTACCGGTTCATCTAAAGAAAGGAAAGAAAAAAGATACGCAGAACGTACTTTCTCTGTTGATAACCGAAAAGAGCGAACAGTTGCCTTCTCCCGAAAGTTATACCCTGTCCGTCACTCCGGAACGAATCCTTATCCGTGCAACATCGGGAGCGGGATTGTTCTACGGAATCCAGACACTGTTGCAATTATCTCAGCCTTCGGAAACAGGCTATTCCATTGCTTCTGTTGAAGTGCAGGATAGTCCTCGTTTCGCTTATCGCGGCTTAATGCTGGATGTATCCCGTCATTTCTTTTCTAAAGAATTTGTGAAGAAACAGATAGACGCATTGGCATTCTATAAGATCAACCGCCTGCATCTGCACCTTACAGATGCGGCAGGCTGGCGAATTGAAATCAAGAAATATCCTTTGCTTACAGAATTTGCAGCCTGGCGTACTGACGCCAATTGGAAGACGTGGTGGAACGGCGGACGTAAGTACCTCCGTTTCGACGAGCCTGGAGCTTCCGGAGGTTACTATACACAGGATGATATTCGCGAAATCGTAGAATATGCTCGTCAGCATTTCATCACGATTATTCCGGAGATTGAAATGCCTGCCCACTCGGAAGAAGTGCTGGCAGCTTATCCGCAACTCTCTTGCGCGGGTGAGCCTTACAAGAACGCGGACTTCTGTATCGGAAACGAAGAAACGTTCACCTTTTTGGAAAATGTGCTGACCGAGGTCATGGCGCTTTTCCCTTCCGAATACATTCACATAGGAGGTGACGAAGCCGGTATGGCAGCGTGGAAAACTTGCCCGAAATGCCAAAAGAGAATGAAAGACGAACATCTCTCTCACGTGGACGAACTGCAAAGTTATCTGATTCATCGTATTGAGAAGTTCCTGAACGATCATGGTCGACGTCTGCTCGGCTGGGACGAGATATTGAAAGGAGGACTGGCTCCTAACGCGACTGTAATGTCATGGCGGGGAGAAGAAGGCGGTATTACAGCTGTAACTTCCGGACACCGGGCTATCATGACGCCGGGTGGCTACTGTTATCTGGATAGTTATCAGGACGCTCCGTACTCTCAGCCGGAAGCGATTGGTGGATACTTGCCATTGAAAAAAGTCTATTCTTACAATCCGGTTTCTACTTCATTGTCGGCGGAACAAGCGAAACTTGTGTATGGTGCGCAAGTTAATCTCTTTACTGAATATGTCCCGACTCCCGAACACGTGGAATATATGCTATATCCACGTACGCTGGCATTGGCGGAAGTTGCCTGGTCGGCTCCGGAACGTAAGTCATGGCCGGACTTCCATGCACGTGCCCTGAAAGCGGTAACGGATTTGCAGGCGAAAGGCTATCACACTTTCGATTTGAAGAGTGAGATCGGAAGTCGGCCGGAATCTTTACAACCCCTTACGCATCTGGCATTGGGAAAGAAAGTGATCTATAACGCTCCTTACAACTCCTCTTATGCAGCACAAGGTGATGTGACTTTGACCGACGGTATCCGTGGCGACTGGACTTACGGTGACGGTGCATGGCAGGGATTTATCTCGAAGAACCGCCTCGATGTAACCGTTGATATGGAAAACGAGACCACTATTCATTCAGTCACAGCAGCTTTCATGCAGGTAGTGGGAGCTGAAGTATTCTTGCCTGCGTCTGTGGTTATTTCAGTTTCCGATGACGGAGTCAATTTTACGGAACTGAAGCATCAGGACTTTGTTGTTAACAAGGAAGAAGCAATCAAGTTTTCCGATGTTTCGTGGGAAGGAACCGTCAAGGGACGCTATGTACGTTATCAGGCGCGTGCCGGCAAAGAACTGGGTGGCTGGATATTTACTGATGAAATCATAGTGAAGTAAGCAAATCCCTCGGTAAAACTCGAAAAAAGAGTCATATTGCGGCTATTAATATCAATAAAAGAAGGAATCTACTCAACCAGATTCCTTCTTTTTTTGTTATATTTGTATTATTACCTTAAAAACTGATAGTTATGATACGACAACACGGTAAACTAACTTTTCTTAGCTTTCTTCTGGTAGTTTTGTGCGGAAATACATTTGCACAGAAGATTCCTGTCATTCCTCTGGACTTGGATTCCTTGATAACGGTAGGCTATGCTACCGGAAGTCTGAAAACCCTCTCCGGTTCTGTGGAGAAAATTACGGAGAAACAAATGAACAAAGACCAGGTAACCAATCCTTTGGAAGCGATTCGGGGTAGGGTACCGGGTTTGACTATTCAACGGGGTACGAATGGACCCGCAGCTCTGGATGCAGTGCGCCTGCGTGGAACCACTTCACTGACTAGTGGTAACGATCCTCTGATTATTGTCGATGGAGTGTTTGGCGACCTTAGTATGCTGACCTCCATTTACCCCACAGATATCGAAAGTTTCACGATTCTGAAAGATGCTTCCGAAACGGCACAATACGGTTCACGTGGTGCTTCCGGTGTGATTGAAGTCACCACTAAAAAAGGAATGCAGGGTAGGACGCAGGTAGCCTACAACGGTAGTTTCGGCATTTCTACTGTCTACAAGAATCTTAAAATGTTGTCGGGAGACGAGTTCCGTAGCGTAGCTTCCGAACGCGGTATCTCTATTTTAGATAAAGGTAATAATACTAACTTCCAGAAAGAAATACAACAGACAGGTCTGCAACAGAATCATCACGTCGCTTTCTATGGAGGCTCCAGCACGTCGAGCTACCGTGTATCACTTGGTTTTATGGATCGTCAGGGGGTGATTTTGAATGAAGATATGAAGAATTTCACTTCCAATATGAACATGAACCAAAAGATGTTCGATGGCTTCTTCGACTGCGAACTGGGGATGTTCGGTTCTATCCTGAAAAATCATAATCTGGTTGACTATCAGAAAACCTTCTATTCGGCGGCAACCTTTAACCCGACGTATCCTAACCATAAAGATCCCGTTACTAACTCGTGGGACGGCATCACTACCGCCAGTCAGATAACAAACCCGTTGGCATGGATGCAGGTGGACGATGACGACGCTACTTCGCATATCAGTACACACGCCCGTTTCACCTTCAATTTGATGAAAGAATTGAAATTGGTACTGTTCGGTGCCTATACCTATAATATAGTTGAAAATTCGCAATATCTCCCCACCTCTGTTTGGGCGAACGGGCAGGCTTATAAAGGAACAAAGAAAATGGAGTCCCTCCTCGGAAATATGATGCTGACTTATAAAAAAGGCTGGAAAAAGCACTTCTTCGACGTCCTGGCATTAGCCGAACTCCAGAAAGAAACGTACACGGGATATTATACCACAGTCAGCAATTTCAGCACGGATAAGTTCGGCTACAACAATTTGCAAGCCGGTGCAGTCCGTCTGTGGGAGGGGACAAATTCGTACTACGAACAACCCCGTCTCGCATCTTTTATGGGACGTTTCAACTATACGTATGCCGATCGTTATGTCCTGACGCTGAATGCCCGTACGGACGCTTCCTCCAAGTTTGGAGCAAATCATAAGTGGGGCTTCTTTCCCTCCATATCTGCCGCATGGGTAGTCAGTGAGGAAAAGTTTATGAAACGTTTGCCAGTGGTTGATAATTTGAAATTTCGTATCGGTTACGGTCTGGCGGGTAACCAGAGTGGAATTGACTCGTATACTACACTGAATCTGGTAAAGCCGAACGGAGTTGTTCCGGTAGGCAACTCTGCCGTTGTCTCATTGGGTGATTTGAGGAATACGAACCCCGACTTGAAGTGGGAAGTGAAACACACTTTCAATACAGGTTTTGACGTAGCTTTGTTTGGTAACCGTCTGTTACTTTCCGCTAACTACTACAATTCTCGAACAACGGATATGCTTTATCTGTATAATGTGAGTGTACCGCCTTTCACTTACAACACTTTACTGGCTAATATCGGCTCCATGCGTAACTGGGGTACGGAAATAGCTATTGGTATCACTCCTCTGAAAACAAAAGATATGGAATTGAACATTAATGCCAATGTCACCTTCCAACGTAACAAACTTCTCTCATTAAGCGGAATGTACAACGGCGAAATGATTTCCGCGCCTGAATACAAGAGCCTTGCCAGTCTCGACGGAGCCGGCTTCCACGGTGGCTACAACCACATCGTCTATCAAATGGTCGGTCAACCGTTAGGTGTTTTTTATTTGCCTCATAGCACCGGACTGGTGTCCGACGGGAACGGTGGATACACCTATGGTATTGCGGACTTGAACGGTGGTGGTGTCAATCTTGAAGACGGCGAAGACCGCTATGTGGCAGGGCAAGCCGTGCCCAAAACAATTCTGGGTTCGAACATCAGCTTCCGTTACAAACGCTTCGATCTTTCGGTGCAGATCAACGGAGCTTTCGGCCATAAAATCTATAACGGAACATCACTGACGTATATGAACATGAATATCTTCCCTGACTACAATGTGATGAAATCCGCGCCGAAGCAGAACATTAAGGACCAGACTGCCACTGACTATTGGCTGGAAAAAGGCAATTACGTAAACTTTGACTACGTGACGCTTGGTTGGAATGTACCAATCGAGAAGGTGCAGAAACTCAAGAAGTACGTCCGTTCTTTGCGTCTTGCCTTCACGGTCAACAACTTGGCGACGATTTCCGGCTATTCAGGGCTATCACCGATGATTAACAGTTCTACGGTAAACTCTACTTTGGGGGTGGATGATAAACGTAACTACCCGTTGGCACGTACCTATACATTGGGATTGAGTATTAACTTTTAACGGAGGATGAGAAGATGAAAGAATATTTGAAAAAGATTAGTTTGGTGCTTGCTACGTGTACGTTCTTGTTTTCCTGCGATAAATTTCTGGAAGAAAATCCGAAAGATAAGTTGCCCGAAGATGATGTGTATAATTCCATTTCGGAAGTCTATCTCAATGCTGTTGCCTCGCTCTATACTTATGTGGGCGGTTACAGCGACAGCCAGGGATTGCAGGGAACGGGCAGAGGTGTCTATGATCTCAATACTTTCACTACTGATGAAGCTATTATCCCTACGCGCGGTGGTGACTGGTACGACGGTGGCTTTTGGCAGGGATTATTTCTCCATGATTGGGGTATTGAGAATGATGCCATTCAAGCTACATGGGAGTATCTTTATAAAGTCGTAATGCTTAGTAATAAGTCGCTCGAACGAATCGACAAATTCGCAGAAACCCATTCTGATGCGGAACTCCCGGCTTATCGAGCGGAAGTGCGTGCTATGCGTGCGATGTACTACTATTATCTGCTGGATTTGTTTGGCCGTGTGCCTTTGGTGCAGTCTTCTTCTCCTGCGATGAAAGACATCGTTCAAAGCGAGCGGAAGACAGTATTCGAATTTATATTCAAGGAATTACAGGAAGTGGCTCCATTACTTTCGGAGGTACACAGCAATCAGACCGGGCCTTATTATGGGCGTATCACTCGTCCGGTGGTTACTTTCTTGTTGGCAAAACTGGCACTGAATGCCGAAGTTTATACCGATAACGACTGGACGGACAACGAACGTCCCGACGGAAAAAATATCAAGTTCATGGTAGACGGTAATGAACTCAATGCCTGGGAGACGGTCATATACTACTGCGACCAACTGAAAGTTATGAATTATAAACTGGAATCGGAATACGAGACTAACTTCTCTATCTTCAATGAACCGTCCGTAGAGAATATATTCACGATCCCGATGAATAAAACATTGTATACCAATCAGATGCAATACCTTTTTCGTTCCCGTCATTACAACCATGCCAAAGCTTACGGGCTAAGCGGTGAGAATGGTCCCAGTGCAACGATTGAAGCACTCGAAACTTTCGGTTATGGGACAGCTGCCCAAGACCCTCGCTTCGACATCTGTTATTTTGCAGGAGAAATGTATGACTTGAAAGGAGACATTATCAAGCTGGACGACGGTACTGTTTTGGTATATCTCCCTTGGGAAGTAGCATTGGATATCACCGACACCCCGTATGAGCAAACGGCAGGTGCCCGTATGAAAAAGTATGAAGTAGACCCCACCGCCACAAAAGACGGAAAATTAATGGAGAATGACATTGTCCTGTTCCGCTACGCGGACGCTTTACTGATGAAGAGCGAAGCTAAAGTACGCAACGGTGAAAACGGAGACGTCGAGCTAAATCAAGTCCGGAGCCGGGTAAAGGCCGCTCGCCGTCCCGCTACTTTGGAGAATATACTTTCCGAACGCCAGCTTGAATTGGCTTGGGAGGGTTGGAGGCGTCAGGACCTTATCCGCTTCGGAATGTTTACTCGTGCATACAACAGCCGTCCTCAATTACCAAACGAGGAAACTGGTTATACTACCGTATTCCCTATTCCCGAGAAAATACGGGTGATGAATACAAAGCTAGTACAGAATCCGGGGTATTGAGTGGGTTTTAAATAACAAACGCTCCATGTGTCACTAGGCATTCATGGAGCGTTTAATTATTAATAGGAAGAAATTTTTATGTAAGTTTTAATCGAAGAAACTTTTGAACTTCTTGAAGATCTTTTCCTTCACTGACGTACTCGGCTTGAAATTATCCGAATCTTCCATTTTTTCAAGCGCACTCTTTTCCTCCTTGTTGAGAGCTTCTGGCACATAGATACTGACATTCACGAGCAAATCCCCTGTTCCGTATCCATTCACGTTCGGCAATCCTTTACCGCGTAGACGAAGTACCTTTCCCGGTTGAGTACCTGAGTCAATCTTTACCTTCACCTTTCCGTCGATGGTCGGGATCTCCACAGCCCCGCCCAAAGCGGCAGTGGGAAAACTCAACAACAAGTTATAAATCAGATCATTCTCGTCACGAATCAAGTCTGGATGCGGTTCTTCTTCTACGAGAATCAGTAAATCTCCCGGCACGCCGTTATGCTTGCCGGCATTTCCTTTGCCACTCATAGAAAGTTGCATGCCTTCTGCCACTCCGGCAGGTATCTGCACTGTCACTACTTCCTCACCGTAAACGATTCCATCGCCACTACACTTCTTACACTTGTTCTTGATGATTTTACCCTCACCGTTACAAGTAGAGCAGGTGGCACGCGTTTGCATCGTCCCTAAAATAGTCTGCTGGTTACGGATCACCGTACCACTACCTTTACAAGTTGGACACGTTTCCGAACCGCCGTCCCCTTCGGCACCACTACCGTGGCACTGGTCACACGGCACATATTTCTTGAGCTTGAACTTTTTCTCCACTCCGGTAGAGATTTCTTTCAACGTCAGTTTCACCTTTACGCGCAGGTCACTTCCGCGATACCGTCGCTGCTGCGAACCTCCTCCGCCGCCGAATCCGCTGAAACCACCGAATCCTCCTCCGCGACCTCCGAAGATGTCACCGAACATGGAGAAAATATCATCCATAGACATACCTTCGCCACCGAAACCGCCGAACGGCCCACCGTTACCTGCCGCACCGCTCACTCCTGCGTGGCCGAACTGGTCGTAACGCGAGCGCTTATCCGGGTTACTTAATACATCATACGCCTCGGCCGCTTCCTTGAACTTTTCTTCTGCCTCCTTGTCACCCGGATTCTTGTCGGGGTGATATTGAATCGCTTTCTTGCGGTAGGCTTTTTTAATTTCTTCTACTGTGGCTGTCTTCGTTACCTCCAGTACTTCATAATAGTCTCTTTTCTCTGCCATGCTTTTATTGATTCAAGTTCTTCTTATTCTCCAACTACCACTTTGGCGTGACGGAGTACTTTATCGTTCAATGTATATCCCGTCTGTACGCAATCCAGGATTTTACCTTTCTGTGCTTCCGACGGTGCGGGAATTACGGCGATAGCCTCGTGGTAATCAGTATTCAGCGGTTGGTCTTTCGTTTCGATCACCTTCACACCGTTTTGTGCCAGGGTAGCCATGAATTTATTATAAATCAGTTCGACACCTTCTTTCACAGCTTGGACATCCGTAGCCGTTTCCATCGTTTTGATGGCACGTTCGAAATCATCCACCACCGGAAGAATACTGCTAAGGCTCTTTTCGCCACCGTTCAGGATCAGTTCCGCTTTCTCCTTCATAGTGCGTTTCCGGTAATTGTCGAACTCGGCGGAGAGACGCAAATATTTATCCTTCTGCTCCTCAATGGTCTCCTGAGCCGTCTCCAGTTCCTTTTCCAATTCCTCTTCGTGAGTCATCGGGGCGGCATTTTCCGCTTGTTCGTCCTGCGGTTGTTCTTCCGCGTTATTCAGAGTTTCCTCAACGTTGAGTTCTTCTTCCTTCACTTTTTTTTCTTTAGGGTCCATATCTATTTCTGTTTTTTATTCATAATATCAAAATCACATGCAAAAACTTTGCCAAGTTGGTGTTTTTGCCAAAAAACTCTGCAAAGGTAATACTTTTATGTCAGATTGGCACATACGGGATAGTTCATTATTCATTTTAAATGTCTACCTTTGCACACTCAAATTGAAAAGTGTAAATAGTTAAATAGTAAATAGGTAAGATGATTACAGTTTCAAACGTTTCGGTACAGTTTGGTAAAAGAGTGTTGTTTAATGACGTAAACCTGAAATTTACGAGTGGTAACTGCTATGGTATTATCGGCGCAAACGGTGCGGGAAAATCTACATTCCTCCGTACGATTTACGGAGATTTGGATCCGACTACCGGTTCGATTGTTCTGGGACCGGGCGAGCGCCTCTCCGTGTTGAGTCAAGACCACTTCAAATGGGATGCTTTTACCGTTATGGATACCGTAATGATGGGGCATACCGTGTTGTGGGATATCATGAAACAGCGCGAAGAACTCTATGCTAAAGAAGACTTTACAGACGAAGATGGACTGAAAGTGTCCGAACTGGAAGAACGGTTCGCTGAACTGGACGGCTGGAATGCCGAGAGTGACGCAGCCATGTTGTTGAGCGGTTTGGGAATCAAAGAAGATAAGCACTACACACTGATGGGCGAATTGAGTGGTAAAGAGAAAGTACGTGTCATGCTAGCGCAGGCATTGTACGGAAATCCTGATAACCTCCTTCTCGACGAACCTACCAATGATTTGGATATGGAGACAGTGACATGGCTGGAAGAATATCTTTCCAACTTTGAACATACGGTGCTTGTTGTGAGCCACGACCGTCACTTCCTCGACTCCGTCTGTACGCATACAGTCGATATTGACTATGGAAAGATCAATATGTTTGCCGGTAACTACAGTTTCTGGTACGAATCCAGCCAGTTGGCCCTCCGTCAGCAGCAGAACCAGAAGGCGAAGGCTGAGGAGAAGAAGAAAGAGCTCGAAGAATTTATCCGCCGTTTTAGTGCCAACGTAGCGAAGAGTAAGCAGACCACCAGCCGCAAGAAAATGCTGGAAAAACTGAATGTAGAAGAAATTAAACCTTCTTCACGCAAGTATCCGGGTATTATCTTCACTCCCGAACGCGAGCCGGGCAATCAGATTCTCGAAGTTGCCGGATTGAGCAAGAAGACGGAAGAAGGCGTAGTGCTTTTCAACGATGTCAACTTCAATGTAGAAAAGGGAGACAAAATTGTATTCCTGTCACGCAACCCGCGTGCCATGACTGCACTTTTTGAAATCATCAACGGAAATATAAAACCGGATTCGGGAACCTTCAACTGGGGGGTGACTATCACCACCGCTTACTTGCCTTTGGACAATACCGACTTCTTCAATACGGACCTGAACTTGGTGGACTGGTTGAGCCAGTTTGGCGAAGGAAACGAAGTGTATATGAAGAGTTTTCTCGGGCGTATGCTGTTCTCCGGTGAGGAAGTACTGAAGAAAGTGAGCGTACTTTCCGGAGGTGAAAAAATGCGTTGTATGATTGCCCGTATGCAGCTCAGGGGGGCAAACTGCCTCATTCTGGATACTCCTACCAACCACTTGGATTTGGAATCTATCCAGGCATTCAACAACAACCTGAAAACGTATAGAGGAAACATCCTGTTTTCGTCTCATGACCACGAATTTATTCAGACCGTTGCCAACCGTATCATCGAACTGACGCCGAACGGTATCATTGACAAGATGATGGAATACGACGAATATATCACGTCAGACCACATTAAAGAATTGAGAGCGAAGATGTACGGAGATAAGTAAGACTCCGGACATTACTGATAATAAAAAAGAGAGCGTATCAAGACATTAGTTTTTGATACGCTCTCTTTTTTAGGGATAATTTGTCATTCAAGTAACTTTGGAGCTACTATGAATTAGCATTCGCTATACATAACTTTATTCGTCTGACTGTTGTCAGACGAATAGAATTATGCAACAACAAAGATTGATTTATTAAATACGAGGGGTAGAAATGTGTTAACTCGGACTTAGTTTATAACCGTTGTCTTACTCTGATATAGGGCTATACTCTATATATCAAGGTTATTCCTTTACTTATTTCTTATAAATCAACTTACTCGGCACCCCGTCTCCAAACAGGTTATCGCCCAATGTTGTGATCTTATTTCCCGTAGCCAATACATAGCGGAGATTGTCACATCCCATAAATGCGCCGAACTCGATAGCAGTCACGCTGGCCGGAAGTTCGAGTGTACCGCAAAGACGTCCGCAGTTACTGAATACACGCTGTCCGATCGATTTGAGATTATGAGGTAATTTCATTCTCAATAAATATTTTTTTTGTGAGAAAGTAAAGTCAGGGATAGCTGTTGCGTTTGTTCTGGAAATATCCACTGAAACAAGGTTCGGCATATAGTCGCGGATAAGTTTGAAGTCGGCGTTGTCCAGTTTGCCTTCTATGGTGAGGAAGTTGATGTCTCTGGGTTGCAGACCGGATTTCAGGATTTCTTCTTCCAGTTTGCCCATTGCTCCCACTTGCAAAGTGGTTTCTACCGGTTCTCCCTCTATGAAAGCAAACTTTTCCCACCTATTCTTATAACGGTATTCATCGCTGCTGCCCAGCGGAACGAAAATAGCGGTAATGCTGTCCGCCAATGCCTCCGGCAACAGGTTAGGAGCTGTCTTTTTCCGGATCTGGCAGATTTTCAGGTTCTCGCACCCTTTGAAGGCGGCGTCTTCGATGTTCTTGATTTTCTCGGAGAGAATTATTTTCTCCAGGGTGGCTTTACCTTTAGTCACTCCGTCTACGATGTTCGAGAAAGCGTAAGTAGGGATGAAGTTCGGCATATAAACGCAAAGTTTTCCGTTGGGATAGGTACCGGCTTTCCCAGTGTACATCTTGATGTCTGCATTCGAAATGTCCAATACTTTCAGGTTGGGAAATTCATCACGCAGATGTCTGAAGTCCTCGGCATTTATTTTACCGGTCAAAGTGAGGTGGGTGATACTGTTGGCCTCATCCTCCGTCATCATGGAAATCAGCGTTCCGGGTTTACTTACAAAATAAGTCTTGCTCACTTGGGCGACTGCTCCTAATGCATTGGCAGCCAATATGAAACTAATCAATAGTAGTTTAATTTTCATAATTTTGCAGATTTGTTCAGGCAAATATAGGAAAAATAGGTAAGAGATAGTGTTTTTTTATGTTTTATATCTAATTTTGTAGCCGGATTAACAAATTGTAAAAATGGAGGCAGAAAACATTGTGGATAAAAAAGAACTGAAGGGACTTCCTATATGGGCGTGTATTTTGCTGTTTATAGTGGTGTTTTTTGTGTTTATGTTGTTGTATAGTGCATTGATACAAGGATTCCTTTCATTGGTTCTTGGAGTGGAGACCCGTCACCCCGGAATAGTGGGGTATATTCTGCAAGAGACGGGTATGCTTTTGGCCGCTTTGACTTCTGCTGTTATCATGCTTCGTTTTGAACGGCGTCCGTTCTCAGACTTGGGCTTGTCTGTCAAAGGACATGCGCGAGGATTGTGGTACGGATTGCTGATAGCTGTTCTGTTTTATCTGGTTGGCTTCGGACTGTCTCTGCTTTTGGGAGAAATAGAAGTGACCGGTTTTAAGTTTGAACCGGTGAATTTGCTCGGTTCGTGGGTCTTTTTTCTGTTGGTGGCGTTGTTTGAAGAGATTCTGATGCGCGGCTATATTCTCGGACGACTGCTTCATACACGTATGAATAAATTCCTGTCGTTATTTATATCATCGGCATTGTTTGCCTTGTTACATATCTTCAATCCGGAAATAGATTTCTTGCCTATGCTCAATCTGCTACTTGCTGGCATGCTGCTGGGAGCTTCTTACTTGTATACAAAGAATCTTTGTTTCCCTATCTCCCTTCATCTTTTCTGGAACTGGATTCAGGGACCGGTGTTGGGCTACGAAGTGAGTGGTAACAATTTCATATCTTCTATGCTGACTTTGCATCTGCCCGAGGACAATGTACTGAATGGCGGAGCCTTCGGGTTTGAAGGCTCGCTCATTTGCACAGTACTTATGATTGTATTGACGATTCTGATTGTTTGGTGGGGGGAAAAGAGAGAGGCGATCAGTCTTGCGGTACCCCAATCATGCTAAGTTGGATTCGTTTGCGGTCGGTATCCACATTTATAATCTTGACCATAACTTGCTGGTGAATGGATACGATTTCCGTAGGGTCGGAAATATATCGTTCGGCCAGTTGGGAGAGGTGTACAAGGCCATTCTCCTTGATACCTATATCGACGAAGGCACCGAAATTAGTGATGTTGCCTACAATGCCCGGAAGTATCATTCCTTCGCGCAAGTCGTTGATCGTACGTACGTTCTTATCAAATTCGAATACCTTAATGGTTTTACGAGGGTCACGTCCCGGTTTGTCGAGTTCTTGTAGGATGTCCTGTAAGGTAGGCAGTCCGACGGTGGGAGTGAGATAGTCGGAGATATTGATTTTCTGCCGGAGTTCCTTGTTAGCTATCAGTTCGTCGACGGTACATTTCAGGTCTTTGGCCATTTGCTCTACGATGTGGTAGCTTTCCGGATGTACGGCAGTGTTGTCCAACGGATTTTTGGCTCCGGGGATACGGAGAAAGCCGGCACATTGCTCAAAGGCTTTGGCACCCATGCGTGGGACTTTCATCAGTTCTTTCCGTGAGTTGAAGGCTCCGTTTTCTACACGATAGTTTACGATGTTCTGTGCCAGTTGAGGTCCCAGGCCGGAGATATACGTCAACAAATGGCTACTGGCTGTGTTCAGGTTGACACCAACGAGGTTGACACAGTTTTCTACTGTCTGGTCGAGTGCTTTCTTTAGCTTTGTCTGGTCCACATCGTGTTGGTATTGACCTACGCCGATAGATTTGGGATCGATTTTAACCAGTTCCGCCAATGGGTCCATGAGACGGCGGCCGATAGAGACTGCTCCCCGTACTGTAACGTCATAGTCGGGAAACTCATCGCGAGCGATCTTGGAAGCTGAATAGATAGAAGCTCCTTGTTCACTGACCATGAATACGGGAATTTGGCGGTCAAACGTCTGACGGTTGATAAAGTCTTCCGTCTCGCGGCTGGCCGTTCCGTTGCCGATAGAGATTGCTTCTATCTGGTAGGCTTCTATCATCTTGCGGAGTTTGGAAGCGGCTTCGCCGGGTTTGTTGACCGGGGGATGCGGATAGATATTTTCATTATGTATCAGGTTACCTTGTGCGTCTAGGCAGACTACTTTGCATCCGGTACGGAATCCGGGATCAATTGCGAGCACCCGTTTCTGTCCCAATGGAGCGGTAAGCAGTAGCTGGCGGAGGTTTTCCGTGAACACGCGTATGGCTTCTTCGTCCGCTTTTTCTTTGGATTGGGCGGCAAATTCCGTTTCAATGGAGGGTTTGAGCAGACGTTTGTAGGCATCGGCAGTGGCTTCGCTTACCTGATGGCTGCATTCGTTATTGCCTCGTACGAATTGGCGTTCCAAACGTTCGATACACGTCTCATCATCCGGAGTGATAGAGACTTTCAGCAGTCCTTCCGATTCTGCACGGCGGATAGCCAGCAAACGGTGGGAGGTGCAGCGTTTCAGAGACTCGGAGAAGTCGAAGTAATCCCGGTATTTGGCAGCTTCATCCTCTTTGCCTTTCACTACTTTGGCGATGATCTCCGCCTGTCGTCCGAACTGGTTACGCACTGCGTTGCGGGCATGTTCGTCTTCGTTCACTTGTTCGGCGATGATGTCACGGGCACCTTTTAGGGCATCGTCTATGTCTTTCACGTCACCTTTGACGAAGGAGGAGGCGCGGACGGCAAGATTATTCTCCCGTTGTAGCAAGAGGATTGTGGCAAGCGGTTCGAGTCCTTTTTGGCGGGCGGCTTCCGCACGGGTTTTCCGTTTGGGTTTGTAGGGGAGATAGATATCTTCCAGTTCCGTAGGGTTCCAGGTGTCGTTGATGCGCTTCTCGAGCTCGGCGGTCAGTTTACCTTGTTCGGTGATAGTACCGAGAATCGTTTCCTTGCGTTTGGCTATATCGCACAGCTTATCGTGTCGCTCCTTGATCTGCTCTATTTGAACTTCATCCAGTCCACCCGTAGCTTCTTTACGGTAACGGCTGATGAATGGTATAGTGGCACCTTCACCCAAAAGATGAAGGGTGCTGGCGATTTGTCTTTCCGGTATGCCTAATGATCCGGAAATCATCTTGTGAAATAATTCCATAAACAGTTTTTTGAAAATGAATGAGCGACAAAAATACATATAAATCTGTTATACCCGACAAGTTTTGTTATATTTGCATGCAAAATAAAAAAGGTCGCAGATTAAAACAACACAATTATGTCGAGATATGTAGGATACCTGTTCGTCTGTATTCTTTGGCTGTTCGTGCCTATGGGGGCATGGGCTGTCTCTAAAGATAAGAATCCCATTCTGATTATCTGCTCCTATAATCCGGCAGCGCACCAGACTTCGGTCACCATTTCCGATTATATGGAAGAATATGGCAAACTGGGAGGGCAGCGTGACATTATCATTGAAAACATGAACTGCAAAAGTTTCTCGGAAGCTCCGCTCTGGAGTGATATGATGACGCAGATTCTTTCTAAATACCAGGGAGAGAAGCATCCGGGACAAATTATTTTATTGGGTCAGGAAGCATGGGCGGCTTATTTGTCACAAAGGGATTCGATGCAGATAAAAGTGCCGGTCATGTGTAGCCTCGCGAGTAGTAATATCGTAATATTACCGAAGGATACCGTGAAGAATCTTGATAGCTGGATGCCCGAATCCGTAGATATTTTTGTTGACCACATGGATATTCCGGAACTCGAATCGGGCTTTATCAATCAGTATGATATAGAGGGGAATATACGTATGCTCCGGGCGTTTTATCCAAAAACGGAGCATATCGCTTTTATATCGGATAATACGTATGGCGGTGTGACTATGCAGGCATTGGTACGGAAGGAAATGGAAAAGTTCCCCGATTTGGATTTGATTCTTATGGACGGGCGTAAGCATACTATCTACACGATTGTGGAGGAGTTGAGACATTTGCCGGAAAATACGGTTATTATGGTGGGGACTTGGCGTGTGGATATGAATGAGGGGTATTTCATGCGGAATGCCACTTATGCCATGATGGAGGCGACTCCCGCTATTCCGGCTTTTACACCTTCTTCGGTGAGCTTGGGGTCTTGGGCAATTGGCGGCGTGCTTCCTGACTATCGGAAAGTGGGAAAGGAAATGGCACAGGAATCTGTACGAATGGATAGTCAGCCGGGAGATACGGCGAAACATCTTTCCGTGATTGGTTGTAAGGCTGTATTGGATAGCCGAAAGGTGAAGGAATGGGGATTGAATCCGAAAGTCTTGCCTTTTGATGTGCAGCTTATTAATCAGCCGGTTTCTTTCTATCAGCAGTATACGTATCAGATTTGGTCCGCTTGTGCGCTGTTTGTGATATTGGTGCTCGGATTATGTATTTCGCTGTTTTATTATTTCCGCACGAAACGTTTGAGGGATGAATTGTTGAAATCGGAAAAGGATCTGCGTGTAGCGAAGGATAGGGCGGAAGAATCGAATCGTCTGAAAAGTGCTTTTCTAGCTAATATGAGCCATGAGATACGAACGCCGTTGAATTCTATTGTCGGCTTTTCGGATGTACTGGCGGTAGGCGGCAGCACAGAGGAGGAACAACAGTCCTATTATCAGATTATTAAGACGAACTCAGATTTGTTACTTCGCCTGATTAACGATATTCTTGATCTTTCACGTCTGGAGGCGAACCGGGTGACGCTGACTTGGGAGGAGTGTGATGTGGTGCAGTTATGCAACCAGGTGGTGGCTTCTGTCAGTTTCTCGCGACGGTCGGATAATCAGTTTCTATTCAATACATCTTTCGAGAGTTTCCGAATGGAGACGGACGTGCAGCGTATGCAGCAGGTGATTATCAATTTGATGTCCAATGCCGATAAGTTTACAAAACAGGGAAAGATAACGTTGGATTTTTCGGTGAATGAGGAGACGCAAATGGCTGTCTTTTCGGTGACGGACACGGGATGCGGTATTCCGAAGGAGAAACAGGCGTTGGTGTTCGAGCGTTTTGAAAAACTGAATGAATATGCGCAGGGGACAGGTTTGGGACTGTCTATCTGTAAATTGATTGTGTATAAATGGAAAGGAGAGATATGGATTGATCCTGATTACACAGGAGGGGCACGGTTTGTTTTCTCTCACCCGCTAAATATAGAAAAAGAATGAAACGATTTACATTGATTTATGTTTGGCTTCTTTTCCTCGTGCTGTCCGTTGCGGCGCAGGAAAAAGCGGTGAAGCTGAAGATTGTACAAACAAGTGATGTGCACGGCAACTATTATCCTTATAACTTTATAACCCGTCAGGAATGGAAAGGCAGCTTGGCGCGAATTTATTCTTTTGTACAGAAAGAGCGCCGGGAGTATAAAGAGAATCTTATTTTACTCGATAATGGCGATATCTTGCAGGGACAACCTACAGCTTATTACTATAATTATATAGATACGGTATCTCCTCATCTTTGTGCGGAGATGATGAACTATATGAAATATGATGCCGGCAATATGGGTAATCATGATGTGGAAACCGGACGCAGTGTGTTCGACCGTTGGATCGGGACTTGTGATTTCCCTATATTGGGAGCGAACATCATAGATACGTCTACCGGAGAAACGTATCTGCCACCGTACAAGGTACTGAGGCGTGACGGTGTGAAAATAGTTATCTTGGGAATGATTACCCCGGCTATTCCTGCATGGCTTTCCGAAAATTTGTGGAAGGGATTGCATTTTGACGATATGGAGGAGACGGCTCGTAAATGGATGAAGATTATTCGTGAAAAAGAGAATCCGGACTTAGTGATTGGCTTGTTCCATGCGGGGCAGGAAGCGTTCAAAATGTCCGGCAAATATAATGAGAACGCATCTCTGAATGTGGCGAAGAATGTACCGGGATTTGATATGGTATTAATGGGGCATGATCATGCCCGTGAATGTAAGAAGGTGGTGAATATTGTCGGAGATTCGGTCTTGATTATTGACCCAGCCAGCAACGGGGTGGTGCTCTCTAATGTGGATGTCACTCTGAAATTGAAAGACGGGAAATTGGTGGATAAAGATATCAAGGGGAGACTTACTGAAACGAAAGATTATGGAGTCAGCGAGGACTTTATGAAACATTTCGCTTCTCAGTATGAGACCGTGAAGAGGTTTGTATCCAAAAAGATAGGTACATTTACTGAAAGTATCTCTACTCATCCTTCTTTCTTCGGGCCTTCTGCTTTCATTGATTTGATACATACGTTGCAGCTTGATATTACGGGGGCGGATGTTTCTTTCGCTGCTCCGCTTTCATTTGATGCGGAAATAAAGGAAGGGGATGTATCTGTCAGTGATATGTTCAACCTGTATAAGTACGAGAATATGCTTTACGTGATGACATTGTCGGGAAAAGAAATTAAAGATTTTTTGGAAATGTCTTATTATATGTGGACAAATCGGATGAAATCGCCGGACGATCATTTGCTCTGGTTCAAGGAGAAGCGTCGCGAAGGTGCGGAGGACAGGGCCTCTTTCCAGAATTACAGTTTTAACTTTGATTCGGCATCAGGCATTATTTATACGGTGGATGTCACCAAACCACAAGGAGAGAAGGTGACGATTGCCAGTATGGCCGATGGCTCTCCTTTCCTTATGAACAAGGTATATAAGGTGGCTCTGAACTCTTATCGCGGTAACGGTGGTGGCGAGTTACTGACTAAAGGCTCCGGGATTCCACAGGAGAAATTGAAAGACCGTATTATTTTCTCTACGGACAAGGACCTTCGCTTCTATCTGATGAATTATATCGAGAAGAAAGGGATAATGGACCCGAAGGCGTTGAACCAGTGGAAATTTATTCCTGAAGAGTGGACAGTCCCTGCCGCCAAACATGATTATGAGTATTTATTCGGGGTGGTCAATAAGTAACTAATTTTGTTCATTTTGTCAGATAATCTTTTTGTTTGGTTGTATATCTGATTAATAGCTGGTATATTTGTCACTAAAAAAGAGAGAGAGTATGGAGATTCAAGGTGTTCCGAAAATAGGTATTTCTTCGGTAGTTCATTCCAAGCATATAGATCCTGACTGCATTGATGTGGTTGACAATGATATAGCGCTCTTCGATACGGAGAGCGTTGTTTCCTTGTATAGCGGACCTAGTAAGCTGGAGGTAGTTACAGTGGGCCTCTGTTTGGGAGGTGGTAGTAAATTTAATATTAGTTTACGCGAGTATGAAATAGTTCCGGGACGAATGGTGATTGTCTTGCCGAATCAGATTATCGAGCATAGGTGGTTTAGTCCTGATTTCAAGGCTATTTTCTTTGCGGTATCAAAGAATTTGCTGGAAGCATTGCCTAAAGTGGGGAATGTACTTTCTCTGTTCTTTTATTTGAAAGATTATCCTTGTTTTGACCTTACGCCGCATGAACAGGATATTATCCGGGAATATTATAGCTTTATCAGGAAAAGATTGAAGAATAAGGAGGACTTGTATCGTAGAGAAGTCGTAATGGGACTGATGCAAGGTTTTTTCTTCGAACTTTGCAATATCTTTAATAGCCATGCTCCGACTGCCGCCGCTACGGTGAAGAATAAAAGTCGGAAAGAGTATATATTCGAGCGTTTCTATGAATCTCTGATAGAATCTTATCAATCGGAACGTAGTGTGAAATTTTATGCCGACCAGTTGTGTCTGACACCGAAACATCTCTCAGGTGTGGTGAAAGAAGTCAGTGGTAAAACGGTGGGGGAGTGGATTGATGAGCTGGTGATTCTGGAGGCAAAAGCGCTTCTGAATTCTTCGAGTATGAATATACAAGAGATTGCCGACCGGCTCAATTTTGCAAACCAGTCTTTCTTCGGGAAATATTTTAAGCATTATACCGGTATGTCTCCTAAAGAATACCGCAAAAGCCGATAACGGAATATTCTGTTATCATATATGTTTTGTCTTCATTGTGCGTTGTTTTTTACTATAAGACGCCGGAACGTACCCGGCTTAGTGTTTCCGGCGTCATCAGCAGGTAAGAGGCGATATGTGCCAATGGAGCTCGTTTGATGATTTCCGGATGCGTTTCGAGCAGGAGGTTATAACGTTCACGTGCCGATTCGAAGCGCCATGAGTCCGCTTTGATTTGGGATACGATTAAAGAGTATTCCAGTATTTTTTGATAAAACATATTGATTTCCCAATTTTCTTTGGCTAACTTAAATAGCATATCCCGCGGAAACATGTAAAGAACAACAGGCTCTAATGTTTCTACAATTAGTTTTGTCGGTACTTGTTTCAGGAAACTTTCAATACACATCACGATACATCCTTCGTAAGAGAAATGTTCGGTAACATCTTTTCCGTTTTTATAGTAATACTGCCTAAGCATTCCTTTGCCGACAAAAACAATTTCATGGGCTACTTCTCCTTCATTCAGTGCTATGGCTCCTTTCGGATATTCTTCACGAATGAGAATGTTTTCGATCTGCCTTCTTCCCTCTATACTCATCTCCGGAAAGCGGGAGTTTACAACGGCGTTTACTGTCTCTCTTAATAGTGTGTCCATTTCTTTTTTGTCTTGATGTGTGCAAAAATACTAAAAACGGTTGACATAAATCAAGTGTGGCACAAAAAAGATGTATCTTTGTACTTAAAATCAAGATGTAGGCGATGATGAATAAAATTATAGGAGCGGCTGTATTGCTGCTTTGTTTTTGCAGTTGTGTGAAGGATAATGATGCGATATATTATCCTGTGGGTAATGTGGATATTGAAAAAGGCGGTCCGGCTCTGGAAGTAGGATCTAATAGTATTTTGGTGGCTGAGAGCTATAATGAAGAGGATTATGTATTGGATACGCTTGCGCAGTATCCGGGTGATCCGACTCTTGGCAAGCTGACGTTTATGATTAATCTGAAAAATCAGTCGGGAACCCGGGAGGTTGCAGAGTTCAATGGTGTAGGTAAATCCGTATTGACTATGAGCCTCGGTTACAAAGACGGTAATTATCCGGTAGAAAGCCAGATTCCTGTTTATACTTCCGCAGATGCTACTGCTAGTTATGCCATTAAACTTCGTTTAAAGGGAGAGTTAACTTTAACCGACGATGAATGGATGATTGATTATGTTTATGCTCAACTGGCCGGTTTATTCCAGCCTTATCCGCCAGCGTCTTTCCCGGAAGTCTTTATGTGTAAAGGAGGGGAACAGTCTTTTGCTACTTTTGATTCATTTCGCAGGACCTGGACATTTGATATAACTTATGATCATTCCGAGCTTTCTTTTAGTCAATTATACTTTAACTTATTTGTTAATCTGGCTGGACAAAAGCGGGAAGACAGAATCCGGCTGAGGATAGATAAAGATTCCTACTTTAAGATATATAAAATAAAAGAGGAAATGTAGTTAAACTACATTTCCTCTTTTATTTAGTAGTGGGTACGAGAATCGAACTCGTATTACATGCGTGAGAGGCATGTGTCCTAACCGTTAGACGAACCCACCGGCATTTTATGGATTTAAAAAGAGCCAAGTCTTATAAACTTAGCTCTTTTTCTCTTGAGATTTGTTTGCGGAAGCTGGGGGATTCGAACCCCCGGTACCCTTGCGAGTACGTCAGTTTAGCAAACTGGTGGTTTCAGCCACTCACCCAAACTTCCTTGAACCCGCATTCTCTCTCAAATGCGGTGCAAATATAGGGGGAACTTTTGGACTACGCAAATCTTTTAGCAAGATTTTTTTAGTCTGTTTTTTGAAAAATCAGATAACTTGCTATGTTTCAAATGTTAAACGAATGATTTTTTTTCGATATCTTTTATTTTTTGTTACGAAGGAAAGAACTTGAAACATATTGACGGTATCTGCTTGCGATATTGACGGTATCTTAGTGAGATAGGGTAACTATGTCGACCGGACAGTGACGCTATATTTCAGAGCATAAAAAAAGGCTATCTATCCCAGACAGCCAATCTTTTGTTAACCTTAAATCTAATACTATGAAAAACACATTACAAAGATACGGACTTCTGGAAAATTAGCAAGTAAAGCAAGAAAAAACAGATGTTTTATAACATTGATTAAATAATTCATTCTACTATTCAATCTTTATTAAGATTTTTACTGCTTTGAATGCTATATTCCCAATATTTATCACATAGTTGCAGGTAACTTGTCTCGGCACTCTTACCTCTCAAGGAGATAGCATACATTTTTGTTTGTTTTGCTTTTGCATGTTCTATGCTTCGGGCTAACATATAATCAACGGGACGCATCTCAAAGTCGGATACGGTGATGATATCTGTTTCCATATATTGGTAATCGGAGGCAAAGATACGAGATTTCTTTGAGATAGGTTTATTGGGTACAGAGGGATTTACCTCCATAATTAGGCAATTTCCTCCGTACAAGTAGGACTTTTCAGTTTCATAAGGAAAATTCATTCTATACTTTTGTCATATCGAAAGATAAATGATATAAATAAGGACCATAAAAATAAAGGATTATGAAAACGAACGCATTCAAATACTTAGGTATAGCTTTAATGGCATTGATGATGATTAGCCTTACTTCTTGCGAAGTAGAAATTGATAGCTTTTATGATGATGATAATATCGGTGGCGGGTATTATTCCCGTTCGTCGGAATTGTGCAGTCGCACATGGATCAGTTATTACCGTGACGCAGACGGGAACCGTTGTTGTCAAGAACTGGATTTTTATTTAGACCGTACAGGGGTTGATTACATACGAGTGGAATACCGTAACGGAGATGTGGAAGTTTTTGAATATAATTTCCGGTGGAACTGGGAAAACTATGCACAAACATCTATCAGGATGTCCTACGGTCCGGGTGATGTTTCCTATCTGGATGATGTGTACCTTGGTGGAAACAGATTAAGCGGTTATCTGGACGGAAGGGATAACTTTGTGGAATATCAGGGAAGCAGGTAAAAAAAACAATAGGTATCGGAGATAACAAGATGCAGGTAGAAAGACGAGGACAAAGAAGGATAAGATAAAAATGTGTCAGGGGTTAATGACAGAATGATAGGTAGGAGAGGTAAAAGGTTGCCAATAGGATTTCAGGAATAAGGGTTAGAGTATAAATAGGGCGCGAAATGAAAGCATAAAAGTTTTGAACGGGACTAAATAGTTTTTATCTTTGCGCCCTATTAGTTTTATATATACATGGAGTGGTTATCTAGTCTATTTCTCGAACATTCTGCCTTACAGGCTGTTGTGGTACTTTCACTGATTTCTGCGATAGGTCTGGGCTTGGGAAGAGTGCATTTCTGGGGTATATCCCTGGGAGTCACTTTTGTTTTTTTTGCCGGTATACTTGCCGGGCATTTCGGGCTTTCGGTTGACCCGCAGATGTTGAATTACGCAGAAAGTTTCGGTCTGGTTATCTTTGTTTATTCTCTCGGTCTACAAGTGGGGCCCGGTTTTTTCAGTTCTTTCCGGAAAGGAGGAGTGACGTTGAATATGTTGGCGTTGGGAGTTGTTCTTCTGGGTACTTTATTAACGGTGGTAGCCAGTTATGCTACAGGTATATCACTTCCCGATATGGTTGGTATTCTTTGCGGAGCAACGACAAACACTCCGGCGTTGGGAGCGGCGCAGCAGACATTGAAACAAATGGGCATGGATAGTAGTACGCCTGCTCTGGGATGTGCCGTGGCCTATCCAATGGGAGTAGTCGGTGTGATTCTTGCCGTTTTGTTAATTCGTAAAGTATTGGTTCGCAAGGAAGACTTGGAAATAAAGGAGAAGGATGATGCGAACAAAACCTATATTGCAGCGTTTCAAGTACATAATCCTGCTATTTTCAATAAAAGCATAAAGGATATAGCTCATTTGAGTTATCCTAAGTTTGTTATTTCCCGTTTGTGGCGTGACGGACATGTCAGTATTCCGACTTCTGATAAAGTGTTGAAGGAAGGTGATCGCTTGCTGGTGATTACGGCTGAAAAAGATGCGCTGGCTCTGACTGTGCTTTTCGGCGAACAGGAAAATACGGATTGGAACAAAGAGGACATTGACTGGAATGCGATTGACAGTGAACTGGTCTCCCAGCGCATTGTTGTCACTCGCCCTGAACTGAACGGGAAGAAATTGGGAGCGCTCCGGTTGAGAAATCATTATGGAATCAATATCAGCCGTGTCTATCGTTCGGGTGTACAACTGCTCGCCACTCCGGGATTGATACTTCAGTTGGGTGACCGACTGACGGTAGTAGGGGAAAAGGCAGCCATTCAAAACGTGGAAAAAGTGCTAGGTAATGCTGTCAAGAGTTTGAAAGAACCTAATTTAGTTGTTATATTTATTGGTATCGTGTTGGGATTGGCGTTAGGTGCTATTCCTTTTTCTATTCCGGGTATCAGTACTCCTGTAAAACTAGGCTTGGCAGGTGGTCCTATTATTGTCGGTATCCTTTTAGGTACGTTTGGACCACGGATACACATGATTACCTACACTACTCGTAGTGCCAATTTGATGTTACGTGCCTTGGGACTCTCAATGTATCTAGCCTGTCTGGGACTAGATGCTGGGGCACATTTCTTCGATACGGTATTCCGTTCGGAAGGGCTACTGTGGATCGGTTTAGGAGCCGGACTGACAATCATCCCAACTGTTTTAGTGGGCTTTGTAGCCTTCAAGATGATGAAGATCGATTTTGGCACAGTGTCCGGTATGCTATGCGGAAGTATGGCGAATCCTATGGCATTAAATTATGCAAATGATACAATTCCCGGTGATAACCCGTCTGTAGCCTATGCGACAGTATATCCATTGTGTATGTTTCTACGGGTGATTATTGCACAAGTACTGTTGATGTTCTTATTAGGTTGAAAATAAATTTTATATGAAAATTGTAAACGAGTAAATAAAAAATATATTTATCACGGATAACTGAATGGAATGATTCCGAACAACGAACATAGGAAGCAAAGTAATTGTTAATTAGTAAATTGTAATAAAATAGAATGACTGCTCAAAGTAATATAACTCCTGAAAGTATTGTGGGCGATCTCCGCTACCTTCAATTGCTTTCCCGTAGTTTTCCTACTATTGCCGATGCTAGTACGGAAATTATCAATCTGGAGGCTATCTTGAATCTGCCTAAGGGGACAGAACATTTCCTGACAGATATACACGGTGAATATGAAGCATTCCAACATGTACTGAAAAATGCTTCAGGTGCGGTAAAGCGTAAAGTGAATGAAATATTCGGCAATACTCTCCGTGAAGCGGAAAAGAAAGAACTCTGTACGCTGATTTACTATCCCGAAGAAAAACTTCAACTGGTGAAAGCTCGTGAGAAGGACTTGGACGATTGGTATCTGATTACTCTGAACCAACTGGTGAAGGTCTGTCAGAATGTGTCTTCCAAGTATACGCGTTCTAAAGTGCGTAAATCGTTACCTGCCGAGTTCTCCTATATTATTCAGGAATTATTGCATGAATCGTCTATCGAACCGAATAAACATGCTTATATCAATGTAATTATCAGTACGATTATTACAACAAAGCGGGCAGATGACTTCATCATTGCTATGTGTAACCTGATTCAACGGCTGACTATTGACTCCCTGCATATTGTCGGTGACATCTACGACCGTGGTCCTGGTGCGCATATCATCATGGATACTTTATGTAATTATCATAATTTTGATATTCAATGGGGAAACCATGATATTCTTTGGATGGGTGCTGCTTCGGGCAATGACAGTTGCATCGCTAATGTGATCCGTATGTCTATGCGTTACGGTAATTTGGGCACATTGGAAGATGGTTATGGTATTAATCTGCTGCCATTGGCTACCTTTGCTATGGATACTTATGCTGATGATCCCTGTACTATCTTCATGCCGAAGATGAATTTTGCCGACGCTCACTATAATGAGAAAACCCTGCGTTTGATTACCCAGATGCATAAAGCGATTACTATCATCCAGTTTAAGTTGGAGGCTGAAATCATCGACCGTCGTCCTGAATTCGGCATGGAGAACCGGAAACTTTTAGAGAAGATAGACTTCGACCGTGGTGTCTTTGTGTACGAGGGAAAAGAATATGTCCTGCGTGATACCAACTTTCCGACAGTAGACCCAGCCAATCCTTATCGGCTGACAGAAGAGGAACGTGAACTGGTAGAAAAGATTCATTATTCATTTATGAATAGTGAGAAGTTGAAGAAACATATGCGCTGTCTGTTTACGTATGGCGGGATGTATTTGGTTTCCAACTCGAATCTTCTTTATCATGCTTCCGTACCTTTAAATGAAGATGGCAGTTTCAAGCGTGTCAAAATCCGGGGAAAGGAATACTGGGGACGCAAGCTACTGGATAAGGCCGACCAGTTGATTCGTACCGCTTACTTTGATGAAGAAGGAGAGGAGGATAAGGAATTTGCTATGGACTATATCTGGTATATGTGGTGCGGTCCTGAAGCTCCTCTGTTTGATAAAGATAAAATGGCTACTTTTGAGCGCTACTTTGTAGAAGATAAAGAACTGCACAAAGAGAAGAAAGGGCATTATTATACATTGCGTAATCGTGAGGATATTTGTGACCGGATTCTGGAAGAATTTGGTGCTTCGGGTCCTCATTCGCATATCATCAATGGTCATGTGCCGGTAAAGACTATTCAGGGCGAACAGCCGATGAAAGCTAACGGTAAACTTTTTGTGATTGACGGTGGATTTTCAAAGGCTTATCAGCCGGAAACAGGGATTGCAGGATATACGCTTGTTTACCATTCTCACGGTATGCAGCTTGTACAGCATGAACCATTCCAGTCGCGGCAGAAAGCAATTGAGGAAGGGCTGGATATTAAGTCTACCAATTTTGTACTGGAATTCAATTCACAACGAATGATGGTGAAAGATACTGATAAAGGAAAAGAGCTGGTAACGCAGATTCTGGATTTAAAAAAGCTACTTGTTGCTTATCGTACCGGATTGATAAAAGAGAAGATATAAAAGAATAGTAAGTAGTGATTAACAATGAACGGTGAATAAGTTGCAACGTAATAAAGCAACTTGTTCACCGTTCACTATTTTGTATACTGTTTGCTATACATACATTCTTTTTTAGAAAAGAACAATGCCTGCTTCAATGATAACACCTTTATCGTAATTGCTTGATTTATTATAGAACCGGGTAAGTCCGTAACCACCCGTTGCAAAAATACCGAATTTTGGAGTAAACTGATATTCCAGATTGGCACGGGCTTGCAGTGCATATAGGCGTTTTGGAATTACTTCATCCTTATTGTCGAATGCTTCAATGTGTTGATAACCAAGATCTCCGCTGATAGATAGTCCTTTATAAACAGGGAAGGAAATACCAGCACGATAGGAGGCGCTGGCTGAGAACTTGTCATTTAAGTCCTGATACATGGAACCGACTCCCAGAATTGTATAGAACAGCTGGTTCTTGAAACGCACACCGATGTTGGCAGCTGTAGAATTGCCACCATACAGCATCATTTGCACTTTCGTATCAGGATTGGCATTGACCAGACCCAGTTGCAATCCTTTCATATCTTCCCTATAATAATTGACCAGACCAATTTGTAAACCACGGGCTTTTGTTGCATAGTTGCATAAAGCGATCTGTAAGCCATTCAGTTTTCGGGCAGTAATATTGGCAATACCTGCAATCTGCAAACCATTCATATCTTCGCCCACCACATTCAGTAGTCCGGAAGTTACCATACCGTTATAACTCTGTCCGGTGATATTGGCTGCGCCGGAGAACTGAAAGCCCGAAGCCATGTTTCCTGTCACATTCATAAAACCGCTCATCATCACTCCCGAAGTATTATCTCCTCCGATGCTGGTAAGACCGGCAATAATTACCCCTTTTGTACCGTCTCCGGTAATATTTACTAATCCGGCAGTAGAAAGTCCTATGGTATTGTCACCGCTGATATTGCTGACACCCGCTATCTGAACACCGCGCATTGTTCCACCTGCCAAGTTAGCCAAACCTGTGATTTGCACTCCATTCATGTCGCCATGCACTACGCTTCCCAATGCATTGATACCGACACCATTCAGGCGGTTCAACGTAGAAAGCAGACCGATATTGACATAGGTCGTCTGCGTACTGTCATGCGGCTGCGTACATATATCTTTCCAAATGGAAATATTGATACCCGCACTCTTATTCTGTGCCGGCAAACAAACGGCAGCCATGAGAATAGCTGCCGTGAGGATTGTTTTTCTTATCTTCATTTTTAATATATTTCTCTTTCTCTTGATTTCTTTTTTCTCGGTTCAGGTGGAAATGCATGGGAGGATAATTATCCTTTCGCTTCCTGATACAGATAACGCTTAATACTCTTTTTCGGCGTCTTTTCAAATTCTTCCGGATAAATCTTCATTTTTGAGATCTGACTATATGCCGGCAACATAGCATTCAACGCCACTCGGTTTTCTTCCATAACCCGTTCAATGTCCTCGTTCTTCAAACCGTGGGCAAAAGCATCATCAAAGTCCGGATAAACAAGTCCGACGAGCTTTTCGTTCTGCTGGACAATAATACTTTCGGCCACATAGGGCAGGTTGTTCAACTTGTCTTCTATTTCTTCCGGATAAATATTCTGTCCGCTGGCACTGAGCAATAAGTTTTTGCTGCGTCCCTTGATTGTAATATTTCCTTCCGCATCTTTCAACGCCAGGTCTCCTGTGTGCAGCCAGCCGTCTTTATCTATAACTTCTTTTGTAGCTTCTTCATTTTTGTAATATCCCAGCATAACATTCGGTCCTTTACAAACTATTTCTCCTACGATATTTTCCGGGTCGGAAGATAGAACCTGTACATCCATACGTGGTACAGCTTTTCCGCAAGAGCCGGGTTTGAACCTTCTCCAATCTTCATAGCAGATAATCGGACCACATTCTGTCATTCCATAACCTACTGTATAAGGAAAATCAATCATTTTCAGGAATTGCTCAACTTCCTGATTGAAAGCTGCACCCCCTACGATAACTGCTTTGAAGTTTCCGCCGAACGCCTTAATCATTTCTTCGCGTACCGTTGCTTTAATCTTATCGTTGATAATAGGTACTTTCAGTAATATTTTCATGGCCGGAGTCTCCAACTTCGGAAGTACACTCTTCTTGATAATCTTTTCGATAATCAGTGGGACGGCAACGATCAAACTGGGTTTTACTTCTTCAAATGCCTGGAAAATGATTTTCGGACTTGGCATACGGGTCAGGAAGTAGATGTGACATCCTACGGAGAACTCATAAAGAAATTCGAAAGCCAGTCCGTACATGTGCGCCATAGGAAGCATGGATACAATCTTGTCTCCGGCTTCCAACTCCAATACTTCAAATGCAAATTTAGTATTCGACCACAAACTACGATAGGGGAGCATTACTCCTTTTGAATAACTGGTCGTTCCGGAAGTATAATTGATAACGGCTAATTCTTCGGGTTCGTCTTTGTGGTATTCGATATGTTCTCTACGGAAATTTTTCGGATATTTTTTGCCGAACATTTCATTCAAATGTTCGCGTGCGTGAGTTAACCGTTCACTACGGGATACCAGCAGGGTGAAGTCATTCATCATCAGGATACCTTCGAGTAGTGGCATTGCCGATTCGTTCAGGTTTTCCCATACCATATCTCCTACAAACAGCAGTTTGGCTTCGGAATGGTTGACGATATTGTGTACATTGTCTGCTTTAAACTCGTGGAGAATAGGAACGATTACTGCTCCGTACGTCAGTGTAGCAAGGAAAGTTACTCCCCAATGGGAGCTGTTTCTTCCGCATACGGCAATCTTATCTCCTTTGCGGATTCCACTTTCCTCAAAAATTATATGGAGTTTTTCGATTTTGCGGGCTACATCTTTATACTGAAGGGTGGCTCCCTTGTAATCTGTCAGGGCATCCAAATCCCAATTGTTCTTGATACTATTCTCAATGTAAGCTATAAAACTTTGTTCCATTGTTTTTGCACATTTGGTATTAAATTGTGCAAATATAGCAATTAAATTAAGAATGGAAAATTAACTATGAAGAATTTTTGGAGAGGGTGGAGAGAAGAGTGAGTCTGTGATATGCTATAAGCTAAAATAATTATACTGATAGCATATCAACAGATTGTTTGATTTTTTATTTCAAGTACCATTCATACATCTTTCGCACACCTTCCTCGATTTCGATTTTGTGATGCCAACCCAGTGCGTGCAGTTTCGAAGGATCGGTTAGCTTACGCATCGTGCCGTCCGGTTTACTGCTGTCGAAAGTCAGTTTGCCTTGATAGCCTACTGTCTCTACGATCCGCTCGGCAAGTTGTCGAATAGTGATTTCCTTACCTGTTCCGATGTTGATATGGCAGTTACGGATATCCTTGCTACCTTCTTTATATGTATCTTTGAAGTCAACGTGTTCCATGACGAATACACTGGCGTCTGCCATTTCTTCACTCCAAAGGAACTCGCGGAGAGGAGTTCCCGTACCCCACAATGTCACTTCCGTTTCACTGATACCATATTTGCTTAGGATAGCCAGAATTTCTTCTTTCGGACTGTCTCCGTTGATACCTTCTACCGGGCGCAGGTTCATATCCTTTCGGACAGCCTCCCAGTTGCCTTCTTTCAGGCAATGGGCCAGATGAATCTTGCGGATCATAGCAGGCAGTACATGGCTGCGTTCCAAATCGAAGTTATCATTCGGACCATATAAGTTGGTCGGCATCACAGCGATGTAGTTTGTTCCATATTGCAGGTTGAAACTTTCACACATCTTCAGACCGGCAATCTTGGCGATGGCATACGGCTCGTTGGTATATTCCAACGGAGAAGTAAGTAATACATCCTCTTTCATCGGCTGCTTGGCGTCACGTGGATAAATACAGGTACTTCCGAGAAAGAGTAGCTTTTTTATGTTGTGGCGGAAACTTTCCCCGATGACATTCTGTTGGATTTGCAGATTTTTGTAGATAAAGTCGGCGCGGTAGATACTGTTTGCCATGATGCCGCCAACGAAGGCAGCAGCAAGGAATACATATTCCGGCTGTTCTTCATCGAAAAACTGGCGGACAGATACACTGTCGAGCAGGTCAAGCTCCTTGTGAGTGCGACCTACCAGATTCGTGTATCCTTTATTCTGCAAATTTTTCCAGATAGCAGAACCCACGAGACCGTGGTGTCCTGCTACATATATTTTTGCATTCTTTTCCATTCTTCCGTTTAATGTTTGTTCGCGATCATGCGTTTCACCTTTTCCATGTCGTGGCGTACCATGATACGTACCAGTTCTTCAAATGAAGTCTTGCACGGATTCCAACCCAGCAATGTTCTTGCTTTGGTCGGGTCGCCTAACAACTGTTCAACTTCCGATGGACGGAAATATTTGGGGTCAACTTCTACCAATGGCTTGCCGGTGTCTACGTCAATTCCCTTTTCATTTATGCCCTCGCCTTCCCAGCGGAGTTCGATGCCTGCTTCCTTGAAAGCTAGCGTAGCAAATTCGCGTACCGTATGCATTTCTCCAGTAGCGATTACGAAATCTTCTGGAACGTCATGCTGCAGAATCAGCCACATACATTCTACGTAATCTTTGGCGTATCCCCAGTCTCGGCGTGCATCCAGATTACCTAGATACAGCTTGTCCTGTTCGCCCTGTGCGATGCGGGCGGCAGCCAGAGATATTTTGCGGGTAACAAAAGTCTCGCCACGGCGTTCGCTCTCGTGGTTGAACAAGATACCGTTTACGGCAAACATACCGTAGCTTTCGCGATAGTTTTTGGTAATCCAGAAACCATATTGTTTGGCTACCCCGTACGGAGAACGGGGATAGAACGGAGTTGTCTCTTTCTGTGGAACTTCCTGTACTTTACCGAACAACTCGGAAGTGGAAGCCTGATAGATACGGGTTTTCTTTTCCAGTCCCAGAATCCGTACCGCTTCGAGCATACGGAGCGTACCGATAGCGTCCGCTTCGGCAGTATATTCCGGAACATCAAATGATACCTTTACGTGGCTTTGGGCAGCCAGGTTGTAAATTTCATCAGGTTGCACTTGTTGAATGATACGGATTAACGAACTGGAATCTGTCATATCCCCATAATGCAGATTGATCGTACGTTTCTGTTTCATGTCGCGCACCCATTCATCAAAATATAAATGTTCGATACGTCCCGTATTGAACGATGAAGAACGACGAAGGATACCGTGAACTTCGTAACCTTTTTGCAAAAGTAATTCGGCAAGATACGAACCGTCTTGTCCGGTAATGCCTGATATTAGGGCTTTTTTCATACGTTATAATTGTTTATTTGGAATAATACGGGCGCAAATGTCGACATTTTTTGCAGTATATGCAAACCTCTTTCAATTTATTTTTCAGCACAGTCGTTCAGCACGGTTTTTGCCCATTATTTTGTCGATAATCAAAGCAATAGCTCCATCTCCGGTTACGTTGCAAGCTGTTCCGAAACTGTCCATGGCAATGTAAAGAGCAATCATCAATGCTTGTGCTGATTCATCGAAGCCGAGCATGGACTGCAAGATACCTAGTGCCGCCATGATTGCTCCTCCAGGAACACCCGGTGCAGCTACCATTGTAATCCCCAGCATAAAGATAAACCCGGCAAATAGGGGAAAGTCGAACGGTATTCCCTGCATCATCATCAATGCCAGTGCACAGGCTACGATTTTCAGAGTACTGCCCGACAGGTGAATCGTGGCGCATAGTGGAATAACGAAGCCGGCAATGTCTGAGGATACTCCGTTCTTCTTCGTCTGCTCCAGTGTGACGGGGATAGTGGCTGCTGAAGATTGTGTGCCTAAAGCCGTGAAATATGCCGGCATCATCTTTCCGAGCAGTTTAAACGGATTTTTGCGCACGAATAATGCTGCAATGGAATATTGGAAAACCAGCAGGAAGATATGAAGAATGAAAATTACTCCGATAATTTTGATAAATACCATTAAGATAGCGTATACTTGTCCGGAGTGCGTCATGTTTAGAAAAATACCGAAGATATAAAGCGGAAGCAACGGCAGAATGACAGCACTAATCATGCGGACGATGATCTCCTGGAAGTCCCTTGCCACGTTTTTTAGCGCATCGCTGTTCAGGGAGGCGAGCCCCAACCCCAGCGTAAAAGCGAAAATTAACGCGGTCATTACATTCATCAGCGGAGGAATGGAGACGGAGAAGTAGGGAAGAATTCCTTGTGCTTCGCTTACTTCTTCGAGCGGCACGCCCGGTTCGATGAGTGATGGGAATACTGTGACTCCTGTGAAATAGGAGAGAAAACCTGAAAACAACGTAGCACCGTATGCAATGAGTGCGGTGACAAGCAACATCTTTCCCGCACCTTTACCAATGTCGGCAATAGCCACAGTGACCAGTCCGACGATAATCAGTGGAATGGAAAAGTTGAGAAACTCACTGAAAATACCGTTGAATGTAACAAATATCCGTACCAGTGGTGCCGGGAAAACTGTACCGATAGCAATACCTAGTATGATAGCGATAATGATACGCGGCAATAAGCCGATTTTAATCTTCTTCATCCTTGTTTTTATTTGTAGACCACAAAAATAATGTTTTAATCTAAATATTGCGAACAAATGTTCTTTTCAAGTGTTACTATGATAAACATTATATCAAAATATACAAGTTATGACAAATCAGAATAAAACAGATATCGGGCTAATCGGCTTGGCTGTAATGGGCGAGAATTTAGCATTAAATATGGAGAGTAAAGGCTGGTATGTATCAGTTTACAACCGTACTGTTCCCGGAGTGGAAGAAGGAGTCGTAGACCGCTTTATGAATAGCCGTGCAAAAGGTAAAAATATTGAAGGATTCACAGATATAAAAGCATTCGTTGATTCGATAGCTACCCCTCGTAAAATAATGATGATGGTTCGTGCCGGAAGTCCGGTAGACGAATTGATGGAACAACTTTTTCCGTTGCTTTCGCCCGGAGATATTCTTATCGACGGTGGTAACTCCAATTATGAAGATACCAACCGGCGTGTCAAACTGGCCGAATCGAAAGGTTTTCTTTTCGTCGGTAGTGGTGTGTCCGGAGGGGAAGAAGGGGCGTTGAACGGTGCGTCTATCATGCCCGGTGGTTCGGAAAAAGCATGGTCGGAAGTGAAGCCGATTCTTCAGAGTATTGCAGCAAAAGCACCGGATGGTACACCGTGTTGCCAATGGGTAGGCCCTGCCGGTTCGGGACATTTTGTGAAGATGATTCACAATGGTATTGAGTACGGTGATATGCAGTTGATTGCCGAAGCTTATTGGGTGATGAAGAATCTGATTGATTTGAATAATGAAGAAATGGCGGATGTGTTCGCCCGTTGGAATGAAGGAAAGCTGCGCAGCTATCTGATTGAAATCACTGCCAACATTCTCCGTCATAAAGACAAAACCGGGGGATATCTTATTGATAAGATTCTGGATGCAGCAGGACAGAAAGGAACCGGTAAATGGTCGGTTATTAATGCTATGGAACTAGGTATGCCGTTGGGGCTGATTGCCACGGCAGTATTCGAACGCAGCCTTTCCGCACAAAAAGACCTGCGTCGTCTGGCTTCCAAACAATTCCAGTGTCAACATACACAACCTATATATAATAAGGCGGAACTTGTAAAGAATATCTTTTCTGCCCTTTATGCTTCTAAACTAGTCTCTTATGCACAGGGATTCGCCGTGTTGCAACGTGCTTCCGATGCTTTCGACTGGCATCTTGATCTGGCCTCCATTGCTCGTATGTGGCGTGGCGGATGTATCATTCGTAGTGTATTCCTCAACGATATTGCTGCCGCTTTCGAAGCACCCGATAAACCTAAGCACTTGTTGCTGGCTCCTTATTTCCGGGAAGAAATCAAGACGTTGCTTTCCGGTTGGAAGAGTCTCGTTGCAGAAGCGATGAAAGAAGAACTGCCCGTTCCGGCTTTTTCTTCTGCTTTGAATTATTTCTATTCACTCACTTCTGCCGATTTGCCCGCTAACCTTGTGCAAGCGCAGCGCGACTACTTCGGCGCGCATACATTCGAACGAAAAGATGAGTTGCGCGGACAGTTCTTCCATGAAAACTGGACAGGACACGGAGGCGATACGAAATCTGGAACATATAATGTATAATAAATAGGTATTTTCAAGTAACAAGATTGTTTGATAAGTAGAAATAAAAAAGCGACAATGGATAAATTTGCAATGATTATTTTCGGTGCGTCGGGTGACCTGACCAAGCGTAAACTGATGCCTGCACTCTACTCCTTATACCGCGACAAGCGGCTTACAGGAGATTTCTCTATACTCGGCATCGGGCGTACGATATACTCCGACGAGAACTATCGTTCTTATATATTGGAAGAACTGCAACAATTCGTCAAGGCAGACGAACAGGATACTATTCTTATGTCTTCTTTTGTCTCTCACCTGTATTACTTGCCGCTGGACCCTGCAAAGGAAGAAGGTTACCCCTTACTCCGCCAACGTCTGGTGGAATTAACTAACGAGGTAGATCCGGATAATTTGTTGTTTTACCTTGCCACTCCGCCTTCGCTTTACGGTGTAGTTCCTTTGCATCTGAAGGCTGCCGGACTAAATACTCCTCATTCGCGTATTATCGTCGAGAAACCTTTCGGTTACGATCTCGAATCGGCACGTGAGTTGAACCGTATCTATGCTTCTGTCTTCAACGAACACCAGATTTACCGTATCGACCATTTTCTTGGCAAGGAAACTGCACAAAACGTGCTTGCGTTCCGTTTTGCCAACGGCATCTTCGAACCTCTCTGGAATCGTAACTATATCGACTACGTAGAAATTACAGCTGTCGAGAACCTCGGTATCGAGCAACGCGGCGGGTTCTACGAAACGGCGGGTGCCTTGCGCGACATGGTACAGAATCATCTTATCCAGCTTGTAGCTCTTACAGCTATGGAACCACCTGCTGTCTTTAATGCGGACAATTTCCGGAATGAAGTGGTGAAAGTCTACGAGTCTCTCACGCCGCTTACTGAAGAAGATTTGAACGAGCACATCGTTCGTGGACAATATACGGCTTCCGGTAACAAGAAAGGTTATCGTGAAGAAAAGGGAGTAGCTTCCGAATCACGTACGGAAACTTACATTGCCATGAAGCTGGGTATCAGTAACTGGCGTTGGAGCGGTGTCCCGTTCTACATTCGTACCGGCAAGCAAATGCCGACGAAGGTGACGGAAATCGTCGTTCATTTCCGTGAAACACCTCATCAAATGTTTCGCTGCTCCGGCGGTAACTGTCCGCGAGCTAATAAATTGATTCTTCGTTTGCAACCCAACGAAGGAATAGTGCTTAAGATTGGAATGAAAGTGCCCGGTGCAGGTTTCGAAGTCCGTCAGGTGACAATGGATTTCAGTTATGCACAGTTAGGCGGAGTGCCGAGTGGCGACGCTTACGCACGCCTGATAGACGACTGTATTCAGGGCGACCCGACCTTATTTACTCGCAGCGATGCAGTAGAAGCCTCATGGAAATTCTTTGACCCGGTTCTCCGCTATTGGAAAGAAAACCCTGACGCACCTTTGTACGGCTATCCGGCAGGCACGTGGGGACCTCTAGAAAGTGAAGCAATGATGCACGAGCATGGGGCCGACTGGACGAATCCTTGTAAGAATTTGACGAACACAGATCAATATTGTGAATTATGAAATTAGCAGTTTTTCCCTCGTCGATTGAAACCTCACGCGCGTTGATACTTCGTCTGGTGGAACTCATGAATGAGGAGCCGGACAGAATATTCAACATCGCAGTCAGTGGAGGTAATACCCCCGCTTTGATGTTCGATTTATGGGCGAATGAATATCTGGATATCACTCCTTGGAACCGTATGAAAATCTATTGGGTGGACGAACGTTGTGTGCCTCCCGAAGACTCTGACAGTAATTATGGAATGATGCGTAATCTCCTTCTTGGGATAGCCCCCATTCCTTATGAAAACGTATTCCGCATCCGTGGCGAAGCTAAGCCGGTGAAAGAGGCGGTTCGTTACTCCGAATTGGTGAAACAGCAACTGCCATACAGATTGGGCTGGCCTGAGTTTGACATTGTGCTGCTTGGAGCGGGAGACGACGGGCATACTTCCTCTATTTTTCCAGGACAGGAGAATCTCTTGACTTCCACTTCCAGTTATGTAGTCAGTATTCATCCCTGCAATGGGCAGAAGCGTATTGCAATGACCGGATATCCTATTCTGAATGCCCGTCATGTTATTTTTCTGATTACCGGAAAGAATAAGGCGGATGTGGTGGAGGAAATCTGTAATTCGGGAGATACGGGTCCTGCGGCTTATATCGCTCATCATGCACAGAATGTAGAACTGTTTATAGATAAAGGGGCTGCATCGTATATTGGGGATGCGAGTAAAGAGATACATTAATTCAAAACAGAGCTACTAAAACAACAGGTAACATGAATCCTTATCTGCAAGAACAACGATTTGCTTAGCGGACTACTTGTTGAGTAAAACATAAAAGACTGGAGGAGAGTTACGTTTTCGTGATCTCCTCCACTATATATTTGTCTTCCACCTTCTTACAAGTACACACAAGGTATTCCGGATGTTTCAAAGCTCCTTGTAGTGTATCGGGAAGAATAACTTCTTTCGTATGTCGGTCTATCGCAACCATTGCATACAGTATACCTTCACTCTCGCACTTCTCTATTAGTGCTTTCTTTAGTTCTTCTACGTCGAATTCCATTTTGGTGAGATTTGTCACTGCAAAGTTAGGGAAAATAATGAATATTTTCTGCAAATATATTTGTATTCCGCTAAATTAAGGACAATAAATAAAAACCAAGTATATTCAAATACTGAACATTTAGTATAATATTGATTAATATTTAATGTAGTGGAAATATTTTTTTGAATTAAGGGATTAAATGTGTATAATTGTAAATCCGTCGTAAAGGGGTTAGAATTAGTATGGAGATATTTTAATAATTAAATTCAAATCATATGAGACCTTTAATATCTAAGAAATCTTTCAGCTGTATAATTATAGGATCTGCTGTTATGAGCTATATAATTAAATATGTTATTGAAAAGCTGGGTGATCCTATTGAGAATATCGTTTGTGGAGCAGCCATAATGATTTCAATAACATCTCTAGTCTTTTTGTTTAAGTTGAAAAAATATATAGATAATAGTATTAATCAATCAAGTACTGATAACAAAGAAAAAGTGGAATAAAAGGGGTGGATTACTATTTAAAAGAAGTTCGAAACGATATATAAATAGTTAGTATATATACATAAAATGGCTTCCTTGTTCGTCCGCCGACGAGGAAGCCATTTCAACACAAAAACTAAACTAGACTTAACTAAACTATTCTATTCTTGGAATTTCACAATCCCTTTTCTGTTCGGTGCAAATGTACGCATAAATCATATTCTGACAAACTATAATCGACAAAATTCTCTTTTTTACCGATAAAACAGCTAAACATTAGCTCCTCTCGTCGAGGAAAGTTTGGAAGACCTGCTTGTAGCTGTCGCTGATAGGGATATAGGTCTTGTCGAATACAATACGGCCACGGTCAATCACACGTATTTTGTCTTTTTGTACAATGAACGAACGGTGTACACGTATAAAGCGGCTGGACGGCAGAAGTTCTTCCATAGCTTTCATACTCATCAATGAAAGAATAGGTTTGGGAGCGTCTTCTGTATAAATTTTAATATAATCTTTCAGTCCTTCGATATACATAATTTTCTTCAAGTCTACTTGTACCAGTTTGTAGTCACTTTTTACAAAAATGCTGTCTATTTCTTCCGGTTTCTGAACCAGTTCGAACCATTGAAGTGCCTTATTGGCAGCTTGCAGGAAATCGACATACGAAATAGGTTTCAGCAGATAATCGAGCGCATTGACACGGTAGCCGTCAATGGCATACTGACCGAAGGCGGTGGTAAACACAATACGGGTACGAGAATCCACCATTTTAGAAAACTCCAGTCCGTTAAGCTCCGGCATTTGAATATCCAGGAAAAGAAGATCGACTTCCTCATCCGGCAACTCTTTCATGGCCTGAACCGCACTGGAATATTTCCCGGCTAGTTGCAGAAACGGAGTCTTGTTCACGTAACTCTCCAACAGACCGAGAGCCAGAGGCTCATCATCAACGATTGCACAACGTAACATCATAATTCTCTATATCTATTGTTTAATACTTAACGTTTTATTCTCAAATCCTGATACTCAGTCGAGATTCGTACACTTCTCCCTCCTTCGAAATGCCTTTCGACCAGGTGTAATCCCCTGGATAAAGTATCTCCAGCCGTCGGCTGACTTGTTCCAATCCCACGCCTGAACCACTCTTGTCCTCCATTGTCTTAGGATGATTACTGTTACGGATCTCACAAATTACCTCTTTGTTGCTTTCCGAGATACGAATGCTGATGAAACTCGTTTCGGTGGGGGAGATGCCATGTTTGAAAGCGTTCTCAATCAAGGAAATGAAGATAAGTGGGGCAATAAGTGTCTGGCTGTCCGGCTGGATATCGAATTGAGTAGTCATTTTTACGTTCGACGATAATCGGATACGCATCAGTTCAATGTAATTGCGGATGAAGTCCACTTCCTTACAGAGAGGGACATACGTCTGCTGATTGTCGTACAGAACATAACGGAGTAATTTACTCAATTCCTGTACCGCCTGTTGTGCCTTGTCCGAGTCGAACGCAATCAGTGCATAAATATTGTTCAGGGTGTTCAGCAGGAAGTGCGGATTCAGCTGATTGCGCAGATTTTTCAGTTCGGCTTCCGCACGGCTTTTTTCTGCTTCCTTACGGGCAGCTTCGTTCTGTGTCCAACGGGCACTCATGCGGATAGCGGCACTTAGCCCGATAGTAAAGACAAGGCTCAGCATATCTCTAAGGAAAAACAGCCAGCCCGGAGGCATACCCGCCCGTTTGGGTTTCGGAGCAAATGACGGGTCGAATGTCAGGCTCTGCCAGAGATGAAGTAAAACTCCAATGGCACATAATAGGATGATGTTGTAAACAACATATCTCTTAGCCTGATTCTGAAAAAGGTAGCGGGGAACCAACAGGAAATAATTGGCGTAGAACACGATCATAAAAGAAAGTGGTACGGCGGCATGGCGTACGTAAGCCCACCAGTTGATGTTTCCGTTCCCACGTTCGACGAAAAAGAACGGGAAACCGAACATAATCCCCCAGCCGATAATGTGTATCAGTATCTCCAGGGGACGACGTGCGGATGTAAAGGTTTGTTTCATAAAGACAAAGATAGTTTTTTATTCGTATCTGATTGCCTCAATCGGATCTAAATCTGCAGCTTTTTTTGCAGGATACCAACCGAAGAAGACTCCGGTGACGGTACAGACAGCGAAAGAAAGGAAAACGCTCCACGGCTGAATATAGATAGGCCAGTGGGCCACGCTTTTCACTATCCAACTGGCTCCGCAGCCGATAATGACTCCGATGATACCTCCGGTGATACTGATCATGATCGCTTCGATAAGAAATTGGCTCAGAATATCGACGCCTCGTGCTCCGACGGACATACGCAGACCGATTTCACGGGTACGTTCCGTGACGGATACATACATGATATTCATGATTCCGATACCGCCCACTACCAATGAAATGCCGGCGATACAGGCAAGCAGGGTTGTCATCAAGTCGGTGGTAGAGTTCAGCATTGTACTCAATTCTTGTTGGGTACGGATCGTGAAGTCATCGTCGTCCGAGGTTTTTAGCTTATGATTGCGGCGAAGAATTTCGGTGATTTCCTCCGTGGCATAGTCCGTCATATCTTCAGTGAGGGCAGAAGCAAAGACGCCTTGCAGGTAAGTGACGGCGAGCAGGCGTTTCATCACTGTGGTGTAAGGCGCAAGCACGACGGCGTCCTGATCCTGTCCCATAGAGTTGTAACCTTTCGATTTGAGCACACCTACCACGCGAAGCGGTATTTTGCTGAAACGGATAATCTTTCCCACGGGATCACTACCGTCTGGGAAAAGGTTATCTACGATTGTCTTTCCGATAACGCATACTTTGGCGGAGCTTTGTATATCGGCTTCGGTAAACATCTCTCCATTTTCGACAGTGAGCTGACGGATGTCGAGATATTCTGTTCCTACTCCGTTGACGGAGGCAGGGTAGTTATTGTTTCCGGCGATGAGCTGTCCGGACGAAGATACGTTGGGACTAATAGCAGACAGGAAATTTGTCTCATCGCGTAAGGCTTCGTAGTCTGCTAGTTTCAAGGTCTGCATCGCAGAGGGATCTTGCCGGACACCTCCACGCATATCGGCTCCCGGGTGAATCATTATCATGTTCGAGCCCATTTCGGATATCTGCTGCTGGATACTTTTCTTCGAGCCTTGTCCAATGGCAAGCATCGTGATGACGGATGCGACACCGATAATGATGCCGAGCATGGTAAGGAAAGCGCGTAGCTTGTTGTTCGCCAACGCCCGGAGAGCTATTTTAAATAAATTGGTTCCATTCATGTTTAAAAGCTTATAACTTTAATTAGTCTTCCTCATTTTTCGGCAATGCAGCCAGCGCTTCGGCGGCAGACAGAATCTTCGTATTGACCGTATCTTCCGTTATATGACCATCGCGCAACCGTATATTCCGGCTACTGTATTGTGCGATTTCGGGATTATGCGTTACGAATATAATTGTACGTCCTTCCGCGTGAAGTTTCTGAAACAGGACAAGTATCTCAAAAGAGGTACGGGTGTCGAGATTTCCGGTGGCTTCGTCGGCAAGGATAACGGCAGGATTGTTCACCAGTGCGCGGGCGATGGCAACACGTTGCATCTGTCCGCCGGACATTTGGTTCGACTTATGTTCGAGACGGTCGCCCAGTCCCACCGCTTGTAGAGACTCGATAGCACGGCGGCGACGTTCGGAGGCACTGACGGCGGAGTTGTACATCAGCGGCAACTCCACGTTTTCTACTGCCGTTGTTTTGGGGAGGAGGTTGTAGCTCTGGAACACAAAACCGATTTTCCGGTTTCTGAGTACCGCCCGTTGAGGTTTGCTCATTGTGCGGACGGAGATTCCGTCGAGCAGATACTCTCCGCTGGTTGGGGTATCCAGACAGCCCAATGTGTTGAGCAGCGTGGATTTTCCCGAACCGGAAGTTCCCATGATAGTAACAAACTCTCCTTCGTTGATAGTGAAAGAAACGCCTCGTAACGCATGGACGGTTTCTTCTCCTACCTGAAAGTCACGTTTGATATTTTGAAGTTCAATTACTTTTTTCATCTTTTATTCTTTATTTCTCATTTGCAAAATGTCTGCTGGTTTTCAGAATCGATTTTGCATACTTCTCGGATTTGCGCAAAGTTTATTTTAGCCTGTTTTAATGTGAGTTCGATATAACAGCTATCATCCGCATGTTTTCCCCTCTGGGAAGGAGGGGAAAACAAAGGGCGGGGTGGTAGGTGCGGCCATTTGCTTTTAATCGTAAGGCAGTATATTTCATATACCTATATATTCACCTACCACCTCCCCCTACGGGGACTCCTCCTTCCCGAAGGAGGAGAGTTGTGAACAGTATAGACTTATATCGAACTCACATTATTTTAATTTTAGGAAATCAGCTCTATCCTCTTAGACTGATTTCTTAAAATGGATTCATTTTTTCTTTTTGCTTCCCGGAGGGCCCGGCATGAACGGACTTCTTTCTCCGCCTTCCTGACCTGTCGGGGCTTCCATGCTTTCGCCCGGCATGCCACCTATGGTAGCTTCTGTCACTACTCTTGTTCCTTCGGCGACACCGCTGATGATCTCTGTGGAGATTCCGTTTGTAATTCCTATTTCTACCGGATGAGCAGTGAATGTGGTGCCTTCGCGTGTCCAGACTTTATGTTCGCTTTCGCAATCCTTCACAATATCGTTTTTACCGATCAGAGGTTCTTCCGGTGTAAAGCGCAAAGCCTTGTTAGGAACAGACAGTACATCTTTCTTGTCGAGAATATAGATTGTGATATTGGCAGTCAGACGTGGTTTCAGTTTCAGGTCCGGATTATGGGCGGAGATTACCACCTCATAAGTAACCACCGTGCTGGTGCTGGAACTTGTACTGCTGGTACTGCTCGCATCTCCCAGGCGAATCTGTGTCACTACTCCTTCGAATGTGTCGTTCGGATAAGCGTCTACCGTGAAGCTGGCACGTTGACCTTCTTCGATACCGCCTATATCAGCTTCGTCCACGTCGGCCACTACCTGCATCTTTGTCAAGTCCGCAGCAATGGTGAACAAGGTCGGAGTTTCGAATCCGGAAGCAACAGTCTGTCCGGCTTCCACATCACGGCTGATAACTACACCGTCAATCGGTGAGGTAATCGTGGCGTAGGACAGGTTACGCTCTGCTTTTGCCAGAGAGGCTTTGCTGCTGTCGTAGTTACTTTTGGCTTTCTGGTAGTTATAGAGGGCCTGTTCGTAGTCCGTATCACTGATTAATGATTTCTCGTGCAGACCTTTGCTGCGTTGGAAGTTCTTTTCCTGATATTCGTATTCGGCTTTCGCACCGTCATAGGTTGCTTTCTGTGAAGCCAGTTCGCTTTGCAGGGTGACGCGGTCCATTTCGGCTATCAACTGTCCTTTGGTTACTACCGAGTTATAGTCCACATAGATTTTGTCGATGATACCGGATACCTGTGTACCGACTTCTACTTCCGTTACCGGTTCGATCGTTCCGGTAGCAGTCACCGAATTTGAAATATCGCCTTTGCTGACAGTAGTGGTGGCATACGTAACCTTGTGTTTGGTGGGTGAACCTGCAAAGAACCAGATTCCTGCTCCCACAACCACAACGACTGCCACAGCGATTAGAATAATCTTTTTCGTTTTCATTCGTTTATTATGCTTTTACTTATTTATAATGCTGATATTCGATTCCTTACAAAGCTAGTTTGTCGCCTTGATAGAACTTCAACAACTGTGTATTCAGTATTGCCATATATTTGGCTTGAAGCTGTTCTTGCTGTGCTTGCAGCAAGTTGTTCTTTTCAGTGAGAAGTTCTACTGTATTTTTCATTCCCAGATTGAATTGCTCGCTAATCAGGTTGTAGCTGATTTGCGTACTTTTCAGTTTCTCGTTGGCTGCTGCATAGCGTTGCTGTGCACTGTTGGCGTCGAGCCAAAGTCCTTCAATCGTTTTGTATAAGGCTTTCTGTTCGTCGAGCAATGACAGCATACTCGTTTCATATTGTAACTTGGCTTTCTGTACGGCACTCTTTGTCTGTCGATTATTAAAAATAGGCACGCTGACAGACAATCCGATGGAATTGTTCCAGCCATTTTTTACTTGTTCGCCGAAAGTGAAATCACTACCACTGGTATGATTCGTTCCGATTCCCGCGCTGAGGCTGACGGTAGGAAGGTAGCCGGACTTGGCAATGTCGATTCCCAATTCGGAAGCGTTCACATTGAGTTTGCTCGCTTCGATTTCGGGACGAAGGGCAAGGGCACTCACATACACATCTCTTTTGGCGGGCAACGGAGACAGTACATTCTCGTCGGACAGAGCGGGGAGATAGATGTTCATTTCATTCTCCCCGTCGAGTTCGAGCAGTTGTTTCAGTTGTAATTTGTAATCTTGCAGAGTGGCTTGCGCTGTGACAAGTTGGTAACGGTCGGTACTGACCTGCGCTTCCACTTGTGCGAAATCGCTTTTGGCAATGCTTCCGGCATTCAGAAGTTCCTGACCGCGGTCGCGCTGTGCAATGGAGACTTGCAGCGTATTTTCATTTACTCTGACAGACTCTGCTGCATAAAGTATCTGAATATATATTTGTGCAATAGACTCCTGAATACTGTTCTCCGAAGTCGCTACATCCAGTTCGGCTACCTGATTGTTCAGTTTCTCCTGTTGGATTGTCTTCAGCCGTTTGCTACCATTATAAAGAGTCCACGAGGCATTTAGTCCGTAGTTTCCATTGTAACTGGTTTTACTGTTGGTACTGATAATCTCACTGCCACTGACTCTGCTACTTGATTCCTGATACGGTCGGTTCACAACCTGCTGGCTGGTAGAGAAAGAGAGGCTGGGGAACAAGGCAGCCTTGGCTGTCTTCACATCAATCTGCGTGCTTGCCGCAGTAACCCGATTTTTACGAATCGTAATATTCTGCTCAAGGGCATAGTCGATACACGATTGCAAGTCCCATTGAGCGGGAAGCTTTGTTTCGTTCAGTGTATCGACTTGCAGAGAAGAATTTTGGGCAGATATGCCGGGCAGCATACCTGCACCTAAAAATGCTATCACTGTCAATCTTCTTACGTTTATCATATTCATTCTTCTATTAATTAACCGGAAACGAAGGTACGTACATATTATAATAGCAGCAAAAGTGATAGACGGATTGCGGAATTTCGCCGTTAAATGATTTTTTTCTGTCGATAGGCAGGTTTTTTTAGAAAAACACGACAAATTCTGCAACAATTCAAGGGATTTGTTTGTTTTAATTATAAAAATTGTATATTTGTACTCATTACAAATCTTGACGTAGAAATATGAAGAATACACTACTTTCCGTCTGGAACTTCTACCTGGAAGGCTTTCGAAGTATGACTTTGGGGCGTACTCTGTGGATTATTATCCTTTTGAAATTATTCATCATGTTCTTTATTCTGAAGTTGTTCTTCTTCCCCGACTTTCTTGGCGACCACCCTACGGATGCCGACAAGGGAACGTATGTGGGAAATGAACTGATACAACGTGCTCTTCCCGAGAAATCTACTGATTTTTAACTTTTAAACTACATAAGATTATGATTGAAAGTATTGACACCTCGCTGATCGATTGGTCGAGAGCCCAATTTGCGATGACAGCTATGTACCACTGGATTTTTGTTCCCCTTACGCTCGGACTGGCGGTGGTAATGGGAATAATGGAGACGCTGTATTATAAAACAGGCAATGAATTCTGGAAACGGACAGCCAAATTCTGGATGAAACTTTTCGGTATTAACTTTGCCATTGGTGTGGCAACCGGTTTGATTTTGGAATTTGAATTTGGTACGAATTGGAGTAATTATTCGTGGTTCGTAGGCGATATCTTCGGTGCGCCGTTGGCTATTGAAGGGATTTTGGCCTTCTTCATGGAAGCTACGTTTATAGCGGTGATGTTCTTCGGCTGGGAGAAAGTGAGCAAGCGTTTTCATTTGGCTTCTACCTGGCTGACAGGTCTGGGAGCTACAATTTCCGCCTGGTGGATTCTTGTTGCCAATGCTTGGATGCAACATCCGGTGGGCATGGAGTTCAATCCTGATACGGTTCGTAATGAAATGGTGGACTTTTGGGCGGTGGCTACTTCGCCTGTGGCCGTCAATAAATTCTTTCATACGGTGTTGTCCGGCTGGGTGCTGGGTGGCGTGTTTGTAGTAGGCATTGGTTGCTGGTATTTGTTGAAGAAGCGCAATCGTGAGTTTGCACTTGCCAGCATAAAGATTGGTGCTATCTTCGGATTGGTGGCATCACTGCTTTCCGTTTGGACAGGCGACGGCTCCGGTTATCAGATTGCGCAGACGCAGCCGATGAAACTTGCCGCTGTGGAAGGATTGTATGAGGGTGGTACGAATGTGGGTTTGGTGGGAATCGGCATGCTGAATCCCGAAAAGAAGACTTATAATGACGGAAAAGAACCTTTCCTGTTCCGTATTGAGATACCGAGTATGCTTTCTTTCCTTGCCGAGCGTGACGCCAATGCTTATGTTCCGGGAATTACGAATATTATCGAAGGTGGCTATCAACAGAAAGACGGTACGATTGCTCTTTCGGCTGCCGAAAAGATTGAACGGGGTAAAACGGCTATCGGTGCGCTGGCTGCTTACCGTGCTGCGAAGAGTGCCGGGAACGAGGAGGATGCACAAGTGGCATACAAAGTGTTGCAGGAGAATATTCCTTATTTCGGATACGGATATATTAAGGATGTGAATCAGTTGGTTCCGAATGTTCCTCTGAACTTTTATGCCTTCCGTGTCATGGTGATTCTGGGTGGATATTTCATTCTGTTCTTTATTGTTGTACTGTTCTTTATCTATAAAAAGGATTTAAGCAAAATGCGCTGGATGCATTGGGTGGCTTTACTGACGATTCCTCTGGCTTACATTGCCGGACAAGCCGGTTGGGTGGTTGCCGAATGTGGCCGTCAACCGTGGGCTATCCGGGATCTGCTTCCTACATCGGCGGCTATCTCCAAGTTGGATGTCGGCTCTGTTCAGACTACTTTCTTTATCTTCCTGTTTTTATTTACCGTAATGCTGATTGCGGAAATAGGAATCATGATAAGGGCTATCAAGAAGGGGCCGGAGGTTTAATACCTGGAATCTGATATCAGAGCGTCATACATAATACTTAAAACTTAATACTTAAAATATATGTATATATTTCTACAACAATATTGGTGGCTGATCGTTTCCTTGCTGGGAGCCATACTTGTGTTCTTATTGTTTGTGCAAGGAGGTAATTCGTTATTGTTCTGTCTGGGCAAGACGGAAGAACATCGCAAGATGTTGGTAAATTCTACCGGTCGCAAATGGGAGTTTACGTTTACTACATTGGTAACGTTCGGAGGTGCTTTCTTTGCTTCATTTCCTTTATTTTATAGTACCAGTTTCGGCGGAGCTTATTGGCTTTGGATGATTATTCTTTTCAGTTTTGTGTTGCAGGCTGTCAGCTATGAATTTCAGAGTAAGGCAGGCAATCTGTTAGGTAAAAAGACATACCGGACGTTTTTGGTGATTAACGGGGTAGTGGGGCCTTTGTTGCTTGGCGGGGCAGTTGCTACCTTTTTCACCGGTTCTGATTTTTATATCAATAAGGCGAATATGACGGATACCATTATGCCGGTTATCAGTCATTGGGGCAATGGGTGGCATGGACTTGATGCATTGACCAATATCTGGAATGTGATTCTGGGGCTGGCTGTATTTTTCCTCGCTCGTGTGTTGGGCGCACTTTATTTCATTAATAATATAGATGATAAAGAATTGACCGATAAATGCCGTCGTGCCGTACTGAATAATACGGTTTTATTCTTATTATTCTTTCTGGCTTTCGTCATCCGTACATTGGTATCCGACGGTTTTGCCGTAAATCCTGATACGCAGGAGGTTTATATGCAGCCATTCAAGTACTTTACTAACTTTATCGAAATGCCGGTTGTATTAATCCTTTTCCTTATCGGAGTGGTATTGGTTCTCTTTGGAATCGGAAAGACGGTTCTTAAAAAGACTTTTGATAAGGGAATCTGGTTTACGGGCATTGGCACTGTGCTGACGGTTTTATCCCTGTTATTGGTAGCCGGATACAACAATACTGCTTATTATCCGTCTTATACGGATTTGCAAAGTTCATTGACTCTGGCCAATAGCTGTTCCAGCGAATTTACGCTTAAAACAATGGCGTATGTTTCTATTCTTGTTCCGTTCGTTCTTGCCTATATATTCTATGCATGGCGCAGCATCGACCGTCATAAGATTACAGAGAAAGAAATGGATGAGGGAGGGCATTCTTACTAAACGATACGGGTCGGACGTTGATAATGAATCAGGAACGATAATTTTGATTAAAACGATAAACGGTGAACAAGCCTGCGATAGATGCGCAACTTGTTCACCGTTCATTTTTATCGTTCTCCGTCGTTTTATTTATTCACAACGTTTTCCGGTGTTCCGGCAATGTATGCTTGGAGGTTACTGATCGCCATATTCATCAGGCGTTCGCGAGCTTCGGTTGTAGCCCATGCGATATGCGGGGTGATGTAGCAGTTCTTTGCAGTCAGTAACGGATTGTCGGCACGAGGAGGTTCGGTAGAAAGCACGTCTACTCCGGCAGCATAAATCTTCCCGCTGTTCAGTGCGTCTGCCAAGTCTTGTTCGTTGATGAGCGGACCACGGCCTGTATTGATAAGAATAGCGTTCGGCTTCATCATAGCGAGACGGCGGGCGTTCACCAATTCGTGAGTTTCCGGGGTAAGCGGGCAGTGAAGGCTGACAATATCACATTCGCTGAACAGTTGGTCTAAGTCCATTTTCTTGATTTCCGGCGGCAACTGGAAGTGTGACTTGGAAGTCAGTGCATAAACCTGCATACCGAAACCGATAGCAACACGAGCAGTTGTGTAACCTGTATTTCCCAGTCCGACCAAACCGATTTTCTTATCTCTCAGTTCCATTAAAGGAGTATCCCAAAAACAGAAATCCTTGCTGTTTGTCCAACGACCTTTGTGGACTTCTTCCGAATGGCGCTGTACTTGTTGGGAGATATTCAGGATATGTGCAAATACCATTTGAGCTACGGAAGCGGTGCTGTATGCGGGAATATTGGTAACAATGATACCGCGTTCTTTGGCAGCAGCCGTATCGACAACGTTGTATCCGGTAGCCAATACACCGATATATTTCAGTTCGGGCAAGGCAGCCATGTGGTCTGCATTGATGATTACCTTGTTAGTCAGAATTACTTCTGCACCGGCTGAACGTTCTAATACTTCTTCGGGGACGGTACGGTCGTAAATCGTACATTCTCCGAGAGCCTTTAAACCTTCCCAGGATATATCTCCGGGATTGGCGGCAAAGCCGTCTAAAATAACAATTTTCATTTTCTATTTTAGTATTAATAATATGTTATACGTTTCTTGTTGTTTTATTTTGTTTCTGCCATTAGCCTACTTCTTGAATTTGTCTCCCCAGAGCTGTATCATCCGTTCGGCATGTTTCTGTTCGGCAAGATTGTTCTGCGGTTGCCATATCCGTTTGTCTTTCAGTTCATTCGGCAGGAATTGCTGTTTGACGAAATTGCCTTCGTAGCTGTGGGCATATTTATATTCCTGTCCGTACCCTAATTGCTTCATCAGCTTTGTCGGTGCATTGCGCAAGTGCAGGGGGACAGGCAGATTACCCGTAGAACGGACTAATTCCAATGCGTCATTAATAGCGCTATAAGCAGAATTACTTTTGGGACTGGTGGCCAGATAAATGGTCGTTTCGGCCAGAGGAATTCTTCCTTCGGGCCAACCGATTTTCATCAATGTCTCAAAACAGGCGTTGGCAAGAAGTAATGCATTCGGATTAGCCAAACCGATGTCTTCGGCAGCAGAAATAACAAGTCTGCGGGCAATGAAAGCAGGATCTTCACCTCCTTCAACCATACGGGCGAGCCAGTAGATAGCACCGTCGGGATCGCTGCCGCGGATAGACTTGATGAAAGCGGAGATGATGTCATAATGCATTTCCCCGTCTTTGTCATAAGCAAGCGGATTCTGTTGCAGTCGTTCTGTCACCATGTCGTCAGTGATGACAACAGTATCGTCAGTGTCCGACTCTACAACGAGTTCCAGTATATTAAGCAACTTGCGTGCGTCTCCACCGGAGAAGCGCAACATAGCTGTGGTTTCTTTCAGTTCAATCTTACGTTCTTTCAGTACCGTGTCTGTACTAATGGCACGTTCCAGAAGTTCCAGCAGATCTTCTTTCTCCAGAGATTTCAGCACATAAAGCTGGCAGCGGGACAAGAGAGGACGAATCACTTCGAACGACGGGTTCTCCGTGGTGGCACCGATGAGTGTCACCGTACCGTTTTCCACTGCTCCCAACAAAGAGTCCTGCTGCGACTTGCTAAACCGATGAATTTCATCGATAAACAGAATCGGGCTGGATTGGGAGAAAAATCGGTTGCTCTTGGCACGGTCTATCACTTCGCGGACATCTTTCACGCCGGAAGTCACTGCACTTAAAGTATAAAACGGAGTTTCCAGTTTGTTGGCGATAATCTGTGCCAGTGTCGTTTTTCCCACTCCGGGAGGTCCCCAAAGAATAAACGAAGAAATGCGTCCTGCGTCAATCATCTTCCGCAGGATAGCGCCCGGTCCCACTAAGTGTTTCTGACCGATATATTCATCCAGAGTTTTTGGCCGTAACCGTTCTGCTAAAGGTTGCATAAGTTTAGAATACCATTAATACCATGAAACGAATACCGTTTTTGTTGATACCCGGATTATCACGGTAAGTGAAACGATGTACATATTCAACGTGCAGCAACTTGAAAATGTTGTAAATGCCGACGCTTGCTTCTACGTAAGGTACTTTCGGGTCCATTACGAAACTGGTGAATTTACCGTCGCGCGTCGGGAAACGGAACAAGTCGGGATTGCTGCTTTTAAACGGATTGTTCTTGTCTGTCAACGTACCCCACAATGCGCGGACACGGAACATTTCTCTCCATTTCAAGTTTTTGAGTAAAGGAATGCGGTTGAACAACTTTCCATTCATATCGTAGGATATGGACATGGAAGCGAAGCGGTCGTTCAGGAATTCCATATTGTTAATCAAACAGAACGTTTCGCGCTGGGTGATATATGACAAGTTGGCTTCCGGCAAAATCAACAGTGGGAAAGGAACGGTATTCCACTCTGCGCCTGCCTTCACGCTGCAATCAATCTTGCCCCATGAGGCGGGAAGCCAGAAACGTTTCCAGATACTTGCTTCCGTACGGTTGAAATTATATTCTCCTCCCAGCACTCCTTTGAATCCCATGGCATGAGTCAGCGTAAAGACCGGAGCGTCTAAAGATACGGGGACACGGCGTTGTTTTGAGTTGACGAACGACTCTCCCGGTGCATAACGCAATGTCATGCTGGCTTCGGAGGTTGTGACGTCGTGTACGCGTGTCTGCGCAGCGTCATTCCGCAGATATTCCAGTTTCCCGGTCGGCTCGTCGTTACGGTGACGGAGCATGGCTTTTACACCGAATCCGGTAGGCGTTTCCAGTTCATAATTGATAGTCGCGTCGCGCATGTATGACATCTGGTCTACGGTGGTCGTTTTCAGTGACAGGAAGATATTATCCTTGTCAGTAAACAGAAACTTGTCCATTGGAGACATTACATCATAACTATAAGTAGCGGAGATGTAATGTTTGGGAAATTCCCATACCACATAATCACGTTTGTTGAACGAATAAGTCAGCGTTCCGCTATATTTCCAGCGCTTGTCTTTCAGACCGTATGCTCCGTAACCGCTAAGGAACCAGTGCGGATTGAGGTTTGCGGTCGTCATACCACTCAACCGGAAACGGGTTCCGTCGATGTAGTTGCTCGAAATCATGGTGTTGATAGGGCCGATGTCGAACTTGTTCGGACGGCCTTTGCCGGATGTTTCCACAAAGTTCTCAATCAGGGCTTTTGCACCGAAGATGATGTATTTGAATCCCGGAATCTGTTCGAGACGATTAACGAAAAGGTCCATAGTGCTTTCTTTTTTAGTCAGCGGCACCTGGCGCACGCTTGCCCAGTATTCGTCACTTTTCGAAAGCATATCCGCCTCTTTTATCACCTCTCCTTTCAATCGGAAGAGTCGCGGCTCTATCGGGTCGAACTGATAATTCGTATATTTCGTGGTACGTTCTACTTGTAGTCCTCCTGCCGTTTTGTTGGAACTCCATGAAAGGTCTACGGTCATGTTGTCATCCGACAATACCCAGTTTCCGTTGGGGAGTTGTTCGTATTGTTGCACGATATCCATGCGGTTGACGAAGTTGACTCCGGTCTTTTTTGGCAGATTCATGGTACATTTCTGAACGGCATATGTAGAATCGTTCAGCACGTATAGATGTCCGGTAAAACCGAAATCCTGTGAGTTTTGCGGAACGAAAGTAAGATGTACACATTCGCGTTTGTCAACCATTAATGTATCCATTAGGTAGTATTTATAAAATGAAATGGCACTACTGCCGATAGGGCTGACAAAGCGTTGTTGCAACAAACGGATATCGTCCTCGTAGATGTTAATATCGGCAAAAACATCCTTTAATACGGTGCCGAGCATATCTCCGGTGTTGAAGAACTCTTCGATACCGTTAGAGTTTTTTCCTTTAATAATGGTCTTTTTGTTCTGAGGGTCTTTGCGGAAGATAGTTTGCGAAGCTGTTTCTTGCACGGAGATAGGAAGAATCAGTTTGTTGGTAGTTTCCGAAACTTCCACCTGATCTTTCAGGAAAGAATATTTCTTATAAATCCCTTTTTCCAGTTTTTCCGGTGTGAGATCGTTGATCGACATTTTCATCTTCTCGTACTTGTCGTACTGGTAGTAATCGTTCACTTCGAGGACTTGTGCCTTTTTGTGTTCGATGACTTTCTTCATAAATTCGACTGCCGGGTTATTCTTGCGGGAGTACTTTTCCTTTTTGGGCTTTACTACTACTTCGTTCAATACGACATTGTCCGGGGCCAGTTGTATGTTGATTGTCTGGTTGCCTGAACCGACTTTCACCGTTTTACTGATATACCCCACTGCGGAGAACACGAGTGTCCCCCCGTTTCTGCGGGTTTCAAGCTTATATTCTCCGTCGATATTGGTGATAGTTCCCATGTCTCTTTTTTCCTGATAGTAGACAGAGATATACATCAATGGCTCATGGGTTACGGAATCTGTAACCACCCCTTTAATTTGCTGCGCAAAAGCATTTGAACCTGCCAATACGAGTAAGAACAGTATAAGTATTTTGCTATATCGTTGTTTCATAACGTTCGTAGTAGGGCTGCAAAGTTAACAAATAACTCGGATGTTAACAGAATATATAACTTTTTTTACCCATAGTTTTTTGTTATTTGCAAGCTGTTATCGTTTGACAATGAAAGGAATTAGTGGGTGATTCGCCTTTCTATAAATGAGTATCCCGCTTGTTACATTGGGTTCCCTTGCTTGTTACATTTGGTTTCCCGGCTTGAAACACTTTGTTCCCTCATGAGAAATCTTTGGTTTCGCTATATGAAACCCAAAGTTTCAAGCGTCTGAAACTAAAGTTTCTCCGTGATGAAACTAAAGTTTCCCATTGATGAAACTATGGTTTCTCATAAGGAAACTTTTAGTTTCCCGGCACGAAACTAAAATTGGTATGCCGGGAAATGATAAAAGGTATATAGGGCGATATTATTTGCCGGTAAGGATTTGTACAATGCGTTCGGCTGTACGTCCGTCCCAGCGTTCGGGAAGCTCACCTCGTTTCCATTCACCTTTCATCAGTGTATCCATTGCCTTGGCAAGTTCGGCAGGGTCTTCACCGACTAATTCGTTAGTCCCCATTCGCCAAGTTTCCGGGTGTTCGGCATACGTATTCAGCGTGATGCAGGGAATGCCCAGGAAAGTAGCTTCTTCGGCCACGTTGCCGGAATCTGTGATGATTCCTTTTGCTTTGTTGATGAGATATCCGAAGAAGAGGTAGTTCTGCGGTGGCATGATATGAAGATTCGGGGCTTCGATGCCTAACTCTTTGATTGCGTTGCGTACATAAGTATGTAAAGGTGCAACGATAGGCGTTCCTGCTGATTTTTCAATGATTGTATTCAAAAGCTGGCGCAGGTTCTCTTTGTCGTTGAGGAGTACGCGGCGGTTGAGAGTGAGCAGGAGATAGTTACCTTCTTTCAGTCCCAATACGGAAAACCAAATCGGTTTGAGTAACCGGTTCCGGTTATAGCGAATCGTATCAATCAAGATATTACCGACATAATATACATTTTCGCTTTCTGTTCCAGTTTGGTTCAGGTTACGGTTGGCAACCATTCCGGCTGTGAACAGATAGTCGGACAATCCATCCGTAATCATGCGGTTCACTTCTTTCGGCATTTTCATATCGAAAGAACGGGTACCGGCTACGAGGTGGGCAACTTTGATTCCTTGTTTCTTGGCAACGATAGCGCAGCTCATGGTGGCAGTGAGGTCGTCTACCACGAGAACAACGTGTGCCGGGTTTTCAGTCAATTCCTGCTCGAAGGCTACCATGATTCCGGCTGTCAAACTTGTTGGATTACTGCTTTCTACTCCCAAATACACATCGGGAGCCTTCATGTCGAGGTCTGAAAACAGTGAAGCATCCAAACTGGTATCATCTTTTCTACCTGTATATACCAGGCGGTAAGAGATACTTTTACCCAGCGCCCGTGCGGCTTCAATAGCCCGTGTAATGGGTGCTATCTTCATGAAATTGGGGCGTGCCCCGGCAACAATTGTTATTTTCATACTGTTTCTATCAAATTCAGTTTAATTCTTGAAGCAAAAGTACATTTTCTTACGGAATTTATTTGTTACTTTGCAAACAAAATAACAAATATATGCCCACATTCGTTCAAATTCTTGATTTTATAGGCACATTTGCCTTTGCTATTAGTGGTATCCGACTAGCTTCGGCAAAGCGATTCGACTGGTTCGGAGCTTACGTCGTAGGTCTTGCTACGGCTATTGGTGGTGGTACAATCCGTGATGTTCTGCTCGATGTTACTCCCGGGTGGATGACAGACCCTATTTATTTAATTTGTACAGGCGTAGCATTGCTTTGGGTGATTTGTTTCGGACGCTGGCTGATCCGCCTCAATAATACTTTCTTTATTTTCGACTCGATCGGTCTGGCACTGTTTACTGTTGTTGGTGTAGGCAAGAGCATTGCTTTGGGCTATCCTTTCTGGGTGGCTATCATCATGGGTAGCATTACGGGAGCGGCAGGCGGTGTGATTCGTGATGTCTTTATCAACGAAATCCCGCTAATCTTCAGAAAAGAAATTTATGCAATGGCGTGCGTAGTAGGCGGCATCACTTACTGGCTTTGTCATGTCGTAGGCATGGAGTCGTACGGATGTCAATTGGTTGGTGGTTCGACAGTTTTTCTTGCCCGTATTCTCGCCGTGAAATATCACATCTGCCTGCCTATATTAAAAGGTAGTGACGAAGTGGAGGCAAACGAGAACAAAGAGCAATGACAGAAGGAAGTTGGTTTATTCTTCCTTCACGTCCAGTTCCCCCTGGAAGCTTATGGATTGACGGTTTTGCATATTGACGTCAATACTTGTCGAACCATTTGAATATACTTTCACTCTGAAATCAAACTTATCTTCCGGGTTGCGGGCGGTGAATGTGATTACTGAATTGCCTTTCTTGTCCAGTTTCATGTTATACTCTTTAAGAGGGGCTTTGAAATTGAGTCCATTGCCTCCTCCGTAAGGGATACTGTAAGCCCGACCATAATAAGGTAAATAGGAGATTACCGAATCGTTTCTGATTTCCAGTGAGTATAAACTGGTCAATGGAATAGACCGGCCGCGCATAGGCATGGCGGTATTGACGTCTATCTTATAATTCTCTGAAACAATCAGTTCTTTCACAGCTTCTTTCTTCTGTTCCTTTTTCTCTTTCTTGCTTTGAGCCGAAAGAGTAGGAAGACCAACTAGCAAAGCTAGCAACAGCATAAGGATTTGTTTTTTCATTTTCATGTCAGTTGCATTTAGGTTGATATATATATGTATAACAATCAAATATACTAAAAAGTCAGGAACTCCTCTCTTTTCTTTAATGAAAATTAAACAGAAATCCTGACCTTTATCTTATATTTCAGAAGAACTTAGAACTGTTCCAATATCTCAATCCGCTTTTCAATGGGAGGGTGCGTAGCAAACAAACCGCTGAATTTGCTATATAAGCCTTTGGTTTTCTTTTTAGGATTTTGAATAAATAATTGTGCTATGTCTTTCCGTTGCACTGCTTCTATTGCCGGATCGGCGGATATTTTACGCAAGGCACTGGCGAGTGCCAGCGGATTCTTCGTCATTTCCGCCGACCCTGCATCTGCCATATATTCGCGTTTGCGTGAAATGGCAAAACGCATCAGGCTGGCAAAAAGGAAACCGATAGCAGCTATCAGTAAAGCGATAAATATGAAGATGAAAATTCCTCCGCTACCTTTACTATTGCTACGTACACGTATATGTGTAATCGCATAGAACGTGATTTCCGTCAGCATGGAGAAGATGCCGACAAACACGATAGAGATTATCAGCAAACGTACATCCCGATTGCGGATATGAGTAAGCTCATGCCCGATTACTGCTTCCAGTTCCTCGTCATTCAGCTTCTGGATGATGCCTCTTGAAAGAGTAATAGTGTATGTGCGGTCATTGATACCGCTTGCAAATGCATTCAGTGAATCATCATAAATGATATTTATTTTCGGCATGCTCATGCCTTGAGACATACAGAGGTTTTCTACTAAATTATAAACGCGTTTGTTCTCTTTGCGGTCTAGTGGTTTGGAACATGTGGCAGAATTAATGATACTTGTATTGGCCCAATAGGCAATGAGAAACCAAATTACCACCACTCCTAAAGTATACGGTAGAGAAGAGAGAAAGAAATGATTGACCATAGGCATCATTTCAATCTCCATACTCTTTCCGTATCCGAATAGAACGAGTAAGTAACAGGACAGATAAAGGAGTGCTGTTACCAAACAAGGAAAAAGTAGTAATAGGAATCCGGAACGTAAGTTGTTCCGGTTCTGTTGTGTTTGGATTCCGACGTATTGCATCGCGTGTTTATTTTTTGCAGTTGGGTGGGACGGTGGTGTTCGGATTAGAAACTAATTTTGGGTGCCTGTTCCAGATTAGCACGTTCGTTCTTTCCCAAATCGAACATAATTTCTCTTTGGAATCCGGTCATTCCCGCAATAATGTTTGAAGGGAATGTCTGAACGGCATTATTATATTCTTTGGTTGCCGAGTTGAAATAACGGCGGACAGCAGCTAACTTATTCTCTACATCGGCAATTTCTTCCTGTAATTGCAGGAAATTCTGGTTTGCTTTCAGGTCGGGATAGGCTTCCAATGTAATTTTCAGTCCTGACAGGGCCGAGGATAGTTGGTTTTCGGCGGCTATCTTTTCATCGATAGTTCTGGCACTGACCGCACCGTTGCGTGCCTGAATCACCCGGTCGAGAGTTTCTTTCTCGTGTGCGGCATATCCTTTCACAGTGTCTACTAGTTGAGGGATAAGGTCGTGACGTTGTTTCAGTTGCACGTCAATGTCGGCAAATGCGTTTTCACGATTGTTTCTGAGTTTCACCAGGGAGTTGTACATGGATGCGAAAATAATTCCCAATAGTACAATAATACCTACAATAATAAGTATAGTCATAGCCTTTCATTTTATTTAAATATATTAATCAAAAGTAGACTATTTGTTTTTTTCTGCCAAACAGAACAGAATAAAAATCATTAATTACCACCTGAAATCTATCCAAATGCACCCGAAAACTGTCATTTGATAGAATTAACCCCTAAGAAATGACGAATTTCCCCCTGTCTGGTATTCAAAATACCTTTAAACTTGCATCATCGAGAAAAACGAAATATTAACCATAAAACCCTTAAAGTATGAAAAGTTTAAGTTTCAGAAAAGATTTAATTGGAGTTCAGGAGGAATTGCTTCGTTTTGCGTATAAGTTGACTGCCGATCGTGAAGAGGCGAATGATTTATTGCAAGAAACATCATTAAAAGCATTAGATAATGAGGAAAAATATGTTCCGGACACAAATTTCAAAGGATGGATGTACACAATCATGCGTAACATCTTTATTAATAACTACCGAAAAATAGTACGTGACCAGACTTTCGTCGATCAGACTGATAATTATTATCACTTGAATTTACCGCAGGACTCGGGATTCATAAGTACGGAAGGTGCCTATGACTTGAAAGAAATGCATCGTATTGTCAACGCATTGCCTAAGGAGTATAAGGTGCCTTTTTCTATGCATGTATCCGGATTTAAATACCGTGAGATTGCAGACAAATTGGGCCTTCCTTTGGGAACTGTGAAGAGCCGCATATTTTTTACACGACAACGTTTACAACAGGAATTGAAGGATTTTGTATAAATGGGGATAATACATTCAAACAAGCTTATTGATAATGCAAGGAGCAACGAAGTAGACTTCGGTTGCTCCTTTATTTTTTCTTCTTCTTTATCTCTTTCTTTGCGGCTTTTCCCTCCGGTGGAAACTTGGGGACGAGATTCATAAGCCGTAATATTTGCTTCTGCCGTTTTAATATATACGCCGAAGGTTTCGCCGAGTTAAACCGTATCGGATTCGGGAGAGTGGCGGCGATTAGTGCACATTGACCTTTGGTCAGCTTGGCAGCTGTAGTGTTGAACTTATATTTTGCAGCAGCCTGTGCGCCATAAATCCCTTTACCCATTTCGATTGAGTTGAGATAAACTTCCATAATCCGTTCTTTCGGCCAGAACAGTTCTATGAGAAAAGTGAAATAGACTTCCAGGCCTTTCCGCACCCATGAAGATTGTGGCCATAGGAATACATTTTTTGCTGTCTGCTGGCTGATAGTGCTTGCTCCACGTTTCCGTTTCCTTGTTTCATTTTCTTTCATCGCTTTTTTGATTTCCACGAAATCGAATCCGTTGTGTTCGGCAAAACGGTTGTCTTCGGAAGCTATCACTGCCATTGGCAGACTAGGAGATATCTTATCAAAAGAAACCCACGTGTGCTTCCACGTGGGTTTATCTCCTGAAATGATCTGTTGAACACTTCGAATGACCATTAACGGAGTAATATAAACCGGCATGAACCGATAAATAATGACCGTCAGTAAGGTCGATGTAAAAAAGAGAATCAACAGATTGCGTGTATAACGCAGAATTTTTTTAATTAGAAGCTGCCTGTGCATCTTTAATCATTTGCTCACTTGCGTACATGTACACTTCTACACGACGGTTCTGTTCACGACCTGCGGCTGTATCGTTGCTGGCAACGGGATCGCTTTCACCCATACCTTGCACGCCTTTAATCTGGTTGGTAGAAACACCGCAACTTAATAAGTAACTGGATACACTCTGTGCACGTTCTTGTGACAGGTTCAGGTTCTTTTGCTGGCTTTGTGCGGCAGTACTGTTCTTCCAGCCCTGATTGTCGGTGTATCCATAGATAGATACATCCATATCTCTGTTCTGGTTGAGCACATTGTTGGCGAATTTGCTTAATGCAGATTTAGCAGCAGCACTCAGATTAGCATTACCTGTTGTGAAAAGGATTCCTGAATCGAATGTCACTTTCACGGCTTGCAATCCGTTGTTGTCTGTTATCTGTTCTACTTGTGCGCCTTCAATTTGTTTTGCTTCTGCTGCGGCCTTATCCATTTTTTTACCAATGAGAGCACCTGTTCCTGCACCTACCGCCGTACCGATAGCAGCACCGATAGCAGCACCTTTACCTTTACCGATAACACCACCTAGGATAGCACCCAATGCAGCACCCGAACCGCCACCAATAGCAGCACCTTTACCAGTGTTATTCATACTTGCACATCCACTGAATATCATGGTTATACTCATAAAGAGAACCATAAATTTCATCTTGTTCATAATGTTGATGTTTTAATTGTTTAATAATAATCTGTTTTTATATTTTAAATAACAACGCAAAGATACATATTATTTGCCAAGGTGATACTTTTTAAGTTAAAATAACTCGCACACTCTTGGCAGAGTGCTGAAAAATGTCGATAAACTGTTACTTTCCGACTACGGACGGGAGGTTCAGGCATTTCTTCCTAATGATGATAAACCAGCTTAGGAGGATAAGTCCTTTGGCAACAGTTGTGACGCTGACTGCCCACCAGATACCTTCTACTCCCATGCCCATTCGTACAAATAGAATGGCAAGCGGGATACGCATATAATTACATCCGATACTGATAATAGCAGGAGGTACGGTACGTCCGATACCATAGAATACTCCTTGCATGGTGATTTCGAGCATCATGAAAAGCTGGGAATACCCGTCAATGCGTAGAAATACACCTCCGGCCTCATAGGCTGCCTGCTCGGGAACGAATATTGAAAAGACTTCGTTCCCGAAGAAGATGAATAGCAGTGTACAGAAAGTTCCGAAGATTCCTGTCATCCATAAGGTGGTATACCATGCTTTGAGCACTCGTTCGGTTCGTCCGGCAGCATAGTTTTGGGCAATAAAAGCACTGAGTGCGGTTGAGAATCCTTGTGAAGTGTTCCAGGTAATTGCTTCGATTTGTCCTCCGGTCGTGAAAGTCATTAAGCCGATGTGGCCGCCTTGCTCAGAGGCGGTACGGCAGAGGAACATATTGACAAATGCAAACAGGGTATTCAATGTGGCTACGGGTAATCCTAGTTTTAGGATACGTCGTGTGTATCTCTTCTTTAATTGAGTGAAGAAAGGAAATCCACCGAGCAGTGAGTCTTTTCGGAAACGTAGTTGGTAGATGAAGATAGAGAAAACAGTAGCTTGTGAAATCCAGGTTGCATAAGCGGCGCCATTGGTCTCCAAACCGAAACCGAAGATGAACAGAGGATCAAGAATAATATTCAAAAGAAGTCCGGCACCACTGATATAGAACGGGATTTTACTTCGTCCTGCGGCATTGTAGATACCTGTAAAGGCGGCGGAAAGGAAAATAAACGGCATTCCGGTAGAGATAATCCGTAGATATTCTATTGCATTGGCGGTAATGTGTACCTCAAGTTCGTAGATACAGATGATGGGTTCTGCAAGGATGAAAAGTAATCCGCCCCAACAGAGAGAAATGATAAGTGCAATCGTAATGTTATGGGAGGCAAAGTGACGGGCATCTTCTTGATTTTGTGCGCCGATAGATTGTCCTACACTGACTTCGGAACCTACCTTATTTAATAGGGAGATAGAACCGGACATCCATGTCAGGATTCCGACAGAACCAATGGCTGCTACGGCTTCACTACCCAGCCGTCCTACCCATGCCATATCCGTGAGACTGTATGCCATTTGGATAAATGACGTAGCCATGATAGGCATTGCTAAATTGAATAGTTGACGATTGATTGGCCCGTGTGTCAGGTTTTTAATTCCTTGCATTTCTTTTTCTATTTAAAAGGAGGCGCAAAGATACATAAATTTACTATCTTCGCACATTAAATCATTCATTAATCAAAGTATACAGATACTATGAAACAGAAATTTTCTATTCTTTTATTCCTGTTGCTTTTATGGTTCACAGGTTCTCAGGCGGTAGCTCAGAATGCTCCGAACCCTTTTGATATTGAACAACCTTCGCTTCGCGTATTTCTTCCGGCGCCGGATTTGGCTACAGGTCGTGCTGTAGTGGCGTGCCCGGGTGGTGGATATTCGCACTTGGCTGTAGACCACGAAGGATATGATTGGGCACCGTATTTCAACAAACAGGGTATCGCATTGATCGTTCTGAAATATCGTATGCCGAATGGTGACCGTACACTTCCTATTTCGGATGCCGAGGCTGCCATGAAGATAGTGCGGGACAGTGCTGATGTATGGAATCTGAATCCGAGAGATATCGGTATCATGGGATCTTCTGCCGGCGGACATCTTGCATCGACAATCGCGACTCATGCCAAACCGGAACTTCGTCCTGATTTCCAGATTCTTTTCTATCCGGTAATTACAATGGATAAGTCGTATACTCACATGGGTTCCCATAACAGCCTTTTGGGTAAGGATGCTTCTGCTGAGTTGGAAAAGGAGTATTCTAATGAGAAGCAAGTGACAAAAGAAACACCGCGTGCTTTTATCGTTTATAGTGATGATGATAAGGCTGTTCCGCCCGCTAATGGAGTGAATTATTATCTGGCTCTGAATAAGAATGGTGTTCCTGCTGTTCTGCATATTTACCCTTCCGGTGGTCATGGTTGGGGAATTCGTGAAGGTTTCCTTTATAAGGATGAGATGTTGAACGAACTGACTTCATGGTTACGTAGTTTCAAAGCTCCCCGTAAGGATGCCGTTCGTGTAGCTTGTATTGGCAATAGTATTACGTATGGAGCACGGATTAAGAATCGTGATCGTGACAGTTATCCTTCTGTTTTAAGTCGTATGCTGGGTGACGGTTATTGGGTAAAGAATTTCGGAGTAAGTGCCCGCACGTTGCTGAATAAGGGTGATCGTCCTTATATGAATGAAAAGGCTTATCAGGATGCATTAGCTTTCAATCCTAATGTTGTGGTTATCAAACTGGGAACAAACGACAGTAAATCGTTTAATTGGAAACATAAAGCCGACTTCACGAAAGATATGCAGACTATGATTGATGCTTTCAAGGCATTGCCTGCCCAACCGAAAATCTATCTCTGTTACCCTTCTAAGGCATACCAAGCTAATGAAAGTATCAACGATGATATTATTTCTAAAGAAATTATTCCGATGATTAAAAAAGTTGCCAAGAAAAACAAGTTGGATATAATTGATCTTCATACGGCAATGGATGGAATACCACAACTCTTTCCGGACAAAATTCATCCGAATGAAGAAGGTGCCAAAATAATGGCAAAAACTGTTTACGAATCAATTAGAAAATAGAAGCATATCTTTTTACTTTGATTATTTAGCCTTCTAAAATGCTGGTAATCATACGAAAAACTATTTAAGCAAATATTTGTAAATGTTATAGCCACTAATACTATAGAAAGTAGGTATTAGTGGCTATTCTTCTTATAATATGCTAAAAAAGTGTCATTTTGAAAGAATGGGAAGCCTGTAATATCTAATTTTGTGCTCGTGAATGTGTTGAAATGATTAATGGATAATGTCTTTACTTCATCAATTATGAGCAAACAACAAGATTTTGTGTTCTTATCAAAGTTAATGGCTAATGCCAATATGGGGTGGTGGGAAGCTAATTTGGCAACGGAATGTTATACCTGTTCCGAATATATATCTGAGATTCTGAATTTGGATGAAACAGGGACTATTAGTTTTGAGGATTTCAATAAACGTATTTTGAATGAAGAACAAGGTCCGACAACGATTCGCTCTTTCGATGTACAGTCGATGTCGGAAGTCGTTTATTTATTAAAAAACCAAAAAGGGTCAGTTTGGATGCGTAGTAAGATTTGTTTTCGAGAAGTAGATGATAAGGGAAATACGATTGTGTATGGCATTGCAGAAATGCAGGACGGACCGGATACTGCAATAGCTTGTCAGGCTTTACAACGTAGTGAACGGCTTTTACATAATATTTATAAGAATTTGCCTGTTGGCATTGAGTTGTATAATAAGGAGGGAGTATTGGTCGACCTCAATGATAAAGAATTGGATTTGTTTCATGTAGATAGTAAGGAGGAACTTCTAGGCATCAATATTTTCGAGAATCCAGTTTTCCCGGAAGAGATGAAGGAGAGGTTGAGGAATAATGAGGATGCGGACTTTACTTTTCGCTATGATTTCTCAAAGTTAGGAGAATATTATTCGAATAATAAGGCGGAAGGTACAATCGATCTTGTGACTAAAGTAACTACTTTGTATGATGAGAATCATAATCCGGTTAATTATCTGCTGATTAATGCTGATAAAACGGAGACTACGGTTGCTTATAATAAGATTCAGGAATTTGAGGAATTTTTTGAGTTAATAGGTGACTATGCGAAAGTGGGTTATGCTCATTTTAATATTCTAAGCAAGCAGGGACATGCACAGAAAAGTTGGTATAAAAATATAGGAGAAGAGTATGGAACTCCTTTATCCGAGATTATTGGTACATATAAATCTTTTCATCCTGATGACCGTGATTTGATTCTTCAGTTTTTTGAGGAGGTACAAAAAGGAAATGCTGATAAGTTAAGTCATAAAATACGTGTCTTTAGGGAGAATGGAGAGTGTACATGGACGCATGTTAATCTCTTTGTCAGAAAATATGCACCCCAAGATAAAGTCATAGAATTGATTAGTATTAATTATGATATTACAGATTTGAAACAGATAGAAGAAATGCTCGTTAATGAACGTGATAGAGCTGAAGCTTCAGATCGTTTAAAGTCAGCTTTCTTGGCTAATATGAGTCATGAAATCCGTACTCCGTTGAATGCTATTGTTGGTTTTTCAAGTCTGTTGGCCAGTGCGGAAAATGTAGTGGAAAAGGAGCTTTATAATTCTTTAATTAGTCATAATAACGAACTTTTGCTTAATCTGATCAATGATATCATTGATTTGTCTAAAATTGAAGCCGGATATTTGGAGTTACATCAGAATTGGTTTAATCTTACGGAGCTTCTTGATGAGTGTGTGGCAGAATATGCTCGTCTTCTTCCTTCTGGTGTGGAACTTCTGACCAGTTATCCGGAACATGATGCTTTGGTGGAACTTGATAAGTTGCGTATCAAGCAGATATTGAATAATTTTCTTTCAAATGCTTTGAAGAATACGATTCGTGGATATGTGGAAGTGTTTTATGAAATAGATAAGCATTGCGTTAGAATTGGGGTAAAAGATACCGGTCGTGGTATTCCTCAGAATATGTTGGAGAAGATATTTGAAAGATTTGAAAAAGTGGACTCTTTTGCACAAGGTGTGGGGTTGGGGTTATCTATTTGTAAATCTATTGTCGATAAAATGAACGGACGAATACAAGTATACTCTCAGCTAGGATTGGGCACTACTTTTATTGCAGAGCTACCTTGTCATTCCATATTAGTCAATGAATAAAAAACAATTGATGTTTCTGTGGTTTTATACCTGTTTGCATTTATTCATTCGGATATCTCATTATATAAATTAGCCAGTTTGTTATATGTTCCTCTGTGCAGACATGATACTACTTTTCGGGCAGGAATTCCCCGAAGAGTAATATCATCTTTCCTCTGTAATAATTTTGCTGATTTAAATCCGATAACCATTCTAATATTTTCTTCAGTCGGATTTTCATAATCAGGATACTTAACAAAAGGAATATCTGTTGTAGCTGCATCTTGTTCTTCAAACAAAGAACTTATTTTCATAAAACTTTCTCTAATAGCCTGTGACATTCCTAGTATATCCGTTTGTTATTCAATAATTAAGGTCGTAGGGGGCACAGAACGATGTGTGTAAACTACGGCGGCCGCAAAAACATGTTGGACTGCCGATGAATAAAGGTGTTGAGGTGATTTTTATAAAATGGGAAAAACAAAACGATACGTTACACAGATTGTCTTTTGAGTTACACATGCTTGTTATTTGAACGGCTTGAATGCTATGAAAGTTACTTTGAGCTAATCTGATGGTGCAAATAGCCATTGAATTGATAATAAAGACTAGCTAGGAGACTACTTTTAGCCTATTTCTGTGCATTGAGCAGAGGTAGGCTACATTTATATTCAAGCATTTGAGAAACTGTTTAAATAGGTTGGTTATTGGTATTGGTCGGCAATCTGCATTGGAAAGTTTGATTGGATGATGATTTGTTAAAAACATAGTTAGGGATACCATTAAAGATACTGTTTAGGGATACTATATTTTTCCGTGAATAGAAGGAGTTATCAAGTTTAGGGATACCTTTTCAGAACTTTTTTTTGCGTGTTCGGATATGGATAATGCCATTTTTGATACGTTTTTTGCCGTATTTATGCGTTTTAATAGGGGGATAATATCATTATTACGACTGCTTATGATAATGTAAATGTGAGATAAGTAATTGATTTATAGTGTGTATATTGGGAATAACATGTGATTTAGCGGTAAAAGTGTGTGTGTGATGTTTTTTTGCGATTAAGACTATTTATATCGTAGTTTTTTTTAAGTTTGCATTTTAAAAGTTTGAAAACAGAATGAAGATAAAAGTTCCAAATATCATTTCATTGTGGGTCGAAAAATATTATCCGCTTCTTTTCACAATAGTAATTTGTGTGTTGCTTTATGTTTTCCGTTCAATGCCTGTAATAAATTATCTCTATATCTCTGTTTATGATGATACATTTCTAACTGCTATACTAACTGCATTGAGTATAATCTTTGGCTTTTTATTGACAGCTTTAACTACGTTATACCAGTCTCCTTCTCGAGCTGTTAAAGAGATAAAACAGGTCGGAAGATTCGACGAACTTATTTCCTATAATAAGAAAGCCGTTAAATGGGTGTTTTTTTCGGTTGTATTTACTGCCGTTTTTTTATTGTCGTTCAAACTTGACAGTAAAATACCACATTATGATTATTTCGTTGGAGTTTGGCTCTATATAACAGTATATTCTACATTTTTGAGTTACCGTTTTTTAGATATATTTTATGTACTTCTCTAGATTTTATTCCCAACAATGCTAAGAACTTCTCTATTAAATTTAGAATAAACTTCTGTAATTCCCCTTTTCCTCTCTGTATAGAGTAGATGAGAAGCAACATTGGGTTCGTCTAATTTAAATGATCCCTTAATTTTGTCTAAAAGTAAATCAACCACTTCTTCTGCCGTACTCATATCTTCATTTTCTAAATGGTTACGGCCAATTATTTTTAATTTATTATTTCTATATTCAGTTGAAGTACCAGATATAACACGAGAGAAGAATTTTATCATATTGAGTATTTCTGATTTCGAAAGTCCTCCTGTAACTTCTTCCGACTTAAAAATAAATGACATAGTTTTTGTTGCATTCAATTCTCGTGCTAATGCACCAAATTGACGTATTGATCCATTTTGTGCAGAGTCTTTTATTATTTGTATAGGATTAGCTATTTTACATTCAACTGAATCTATAAGAATCATTCTATCGACTCTTTTGTATGCTTCAGATTTCAGAATAGGAAGCAATGATATATTAAATTCTGTTAGTCCATTCTTTAGTGCATGTGATGTGAAATATTCGCAAATACGTCCTTCGTTTACACCGATCCTGTTTGTTTCAATATACAATGCGCCTGTGTGAGGATCATATAATATTGTGTTTGGATATGCTAATCCTTGTCCATCGTCTAATGGAATAGCTGTGTAGTCATCTCCACCAGGAGTATGTGCTGGTGGAATTCCTTTTTTTTGCGTAGTAACAAATAGACCAGTAATAGTTCCATTGGGATTTTTTTCAACAAATTTTAATTCGGTTGTTTTCAGTGAATCCAACTCTATTGCTGAATAAAAATTTGGATTTAATAATATTTTGGAAAATTCATCAATTCCAGCTGATTCAACCTTAAAAACAGTTACATTTTTCTTTGCCATATTCTTATTTTTTGTGATTACTATATTAGAAATAGTGTCTTAATTTTCAATTAAATCCATTTTTATCGGGCAGTGGCAGAGGTCACATTGTCGGCATCTGGCGAAGAAGCTTTCTTTGTAGAAGCATTCTTCACATGGTCTAAACCCTTAGGATGAGATTCAGATATTTCTGGGTGTTGTTGTTCTACTTGAGCCTTGAGGCGACCAATCTCTTCAGACATTGATAGCATTTTAGCGTTTAGTTCTTCAATTTTAGCTTCTTTCTCCTTATACATCTTATATATAATAGCTTCTTCGGCTGGAGAAATTGGCGTAGTAATTAGCGTACTACTCCGTTTGTTTCTTTCGGATGTTTTGTTATCTCGAAGCATGGGACCATTACCCGTGAGAAGCCAATCAGGATTTAAGGTTGGATATCCACTAAATATTTTTAGTAGTTTATCCACGCCGAAATTTTTTTCGTGTGTCAGCATCTGGGTTACCTGAGCGCTAGAGCATCCAATAACTCTACCAAATTCATTATTACTAATTCCCAGTGAATCAACATATTCTTTTAATCTGCTAAAAATAGTATTCATTATTGCTAAAAATATTTAGTAATTTCTTTTGCTGCTAATTATATTTAGTATACATTTGCAAAGTCTTCCAATGGGAGACGCTTCAAAGATAGGAAATAACAATTAATAATAATGTTAGTATGGAAGAAAAAAAAGAAGTGATTGAAATCAGTTTGGAACTCCAAAGAGAGATTGCCAAAGTGTTCAAAGTGACTGAAAGAACAGTGCAAAGTGCAATGCGCTTTGAAACTAAGAGTCCTACCGCTCGAATATTGCGTGCTTACGCCTTGAATCATGGAGCGGAGCAATATGAAGTGACCACTATCAAAAAGAAGGTGGAGAATCCATACAAGGAAACAATAACTTTTTGAAGGAGTATAAACCATTTAATTATTTCAGTTATGAAAATCACATTAACATCCTTTGAAAGATCAATGATAGTAGATAATAATACCAGCAGCATGATTTCTGCTGCCGGTATTATTGAAAAGTGTCAGGACACACTTGAGAAAGTTAATTGCGCAGAATCTACCTCGGAAGAAGAAGGGGTTGAAATTCAGTATGTATCTTACCGATATGCGGAAAAAGTACTTTCATCTCGTCCGCTAATTTGTGAAGAGTCTTTTCTATCTCCAAGTAGTTTACTTGCTTATCTTTTGGCGCACCGATTAAGAATGTCAGTTCCTCAGGAACTCCAAATGCAGGGGTTGACCATGAAGACTCAGGATAATAGATGTCACTTTTGTGTCTCAGGTTCATTTTCCTTAGACGATGCGCAAACTCTGATCTCACACTTGAAATAGTGTTGTCGTCAGTTGATGGGAAGGTGATTCTCATAAAGTGATTCATGATAAAATTAATTTTAAGTTTGGTAGCTACAAATGTAGCGAAACTATCCCGGTTCGGGATGAATAGGGATAGATATTTTGAGTAATAATTTTAATAAGCAATGATATGAAAGCAATTAGATGGATTCAGAATGTAGCCGCTGTTATAGCTATAGCAATGGCTGTCAGTTTAGCCGATGGTATAGGTATAACTTTTAAAGAAGCTTGTACGGCAGGAATGCTGGTGGTATTGGCGGTGGTGATGTTGTTGGGACGGGCTTTGGAGGAAGAAAGGAGGGCTGAGTGATGTTTCGCGCCCTCCGTATATTGTATCGGCTGTATAAACTTCGCTGGCTGATAGAAGAATCTAAATTGGTGAGATATGAACGTGTTCATATTTCGGACAAGAAAGCTTTTTATTCTGTCTACTGCCGATACTTATTTACCGAGAACGGTGTTTATCCCTTGTATGATAGTAGCAGCCGAATTGGCGAGTTCAAGGATTGGTTTTATTCGTTCAGTGAAAGATGGTGGGAGTTCCGACGCAAGCTTGTCCGCTTCGTGGCATATCTTTGTAAGATTAGCTTCAAGGAAAAGTTCCTGAGCACGAAACCCACCCCGTTCGAAGAAAGAATTAAGTCCTGAGTTAGCTTTGAAATGCACTTCTTCCCCATAAGGTTCCGGTTTGGATATATATCCCATTTGGGCAAGCTCTCTAAGAACATGCATCGTTTCCGGGTATGGTATATCAAATGGTTTAGGAGCATCGTATCTCATATGACAAGCAGGGTAACGTTCAGCATCAATAGCGGCAGCTAAAACGGCATCTTTTTTATCGACAGTGATATTCATGATTATATAATTTATTGGTTTGGATAGCTACAAAGGTAGCAGACTATTCCGGTTCGTGAGGAATAGGAATAGTGTTTTTCTCACATGCAAGATAAGAACTCTTATGAGTGGCTTACGGGTTCGGGTCAGTGCCGGACGCTTGTGCAAATTTAAAATGTTTGATTATGGAAATGTTTGGTAATATACGGTGCGTGACTTTCGCTGAGCTGGTGACTCAGGGGGGAATCCTGAGTGAGCCGAACTATAAAAAGAAAGTTCGTGAAGGGAAGATTCGTGTACTCCGTCCGGGGAAAGGGAAAGGTTCTTGTGCTCTCATTGACTATGTTTCCCTTTACAAACCCATCAAGGAGGCTTATGACGCCAAGTACCCGGATGCAGAACAGCAACTGAAAGAACAAATCAAAGAAGAAACCATGAGTGATACACTAAGAACTGATAGCAAAGCTATTGAATTTTACCGTGATAAATTTACATTATCCGATGGTAGCAGCCTGACAGATGTGAAACAGACAGAATATGTACTGAACGCACAAGTAATGAATGAAATGATTTGTGTGGAGAATGAAATGAAATCGCTGCACAGGAAGAGTGGTTATTCACACTCCAGGGAAATTTGGGAGGCTGTAATGGGTACTTGTGAGAAACTTCGTTCGCTGTATCAACATACGCTTCCCGCTAATGCTGCTCGTCTGCGTGAAAAGTACAATGCTTATAAGAAGTATGGGTATGAGGTATTGATCAGTGCCAAGAATGGTAACCAGAACACTCGTAAGATCGGACCGTTGGAAGGACGCTTGTTGCTAAAACTAAAACGTAGTAAGTTTCCTATTTATAACGACTCTCAGATATTTGAGGAGTACAATCACCAGGCGATAGAACGTGGACTGAAACCAATCAAGTCCATGACCACTCTTCGCAATTATCTGTATGATCCTGCCGTGATGCCACTTTGGTTTGCTGCCGTATATGGAATGCAGAAGTGGAAATCGAAATACTCTTCTTTATTGAAGACACAACTTCCGCAGATGCGTGACGCTCTTTGGTATTCCGATGGTACTAAGCTGAACCTGTACTATAAAAATGCGGATAATAAAATGTGTACCACTTCTGTTTACGAAGTTCTTGACGCTTATAGTGAGACGTTAATAGGCTACGATATCGCTCCGAAAGAAACTTTTGACAGTCAGTACCGGGCTTTCCGGCAGGCAGTAGAATTCGCTGGTGTTCGTCCCTATGAAATTGTAAACGACAATCAGGGTGGACATAATAAGCTGGCGGCGCGAGGATTTTTCGACAAGATTGCTATCCTTCATAAACCTACCATGCCATACAACGGTCAGAGCAAAACAATAGAAAGCGTCTTCGGCCGGTTCCAGCAGCAGATACTTCATAAAATATGGTATTTCACCGGGCAGAACGTGACAGCTGTAAAGATGAACAGCAAGCCCAATCTTGAATTCATAGAAAAGAACGCTTACGCTCTTCCTACTCTGGAAGAAGTGAAAGAAATCTACCGTCAATGCCGTGAGGAATGGAACAATGCCGCTCATCCGGCTACCGGTATCGCTCGGATTGACATGTACCGCATGAGCGAGAATCCGGAAACATCACCCGTGCAGCCGGTTGAACTGATTCAGATGTTCTGGCTCACAAGCGCCAAAGAGGTGACCTACACCAATGCCGGGCTGAAAATAGAGATTGACAAGCAGAAATATGAGTACGAAGTCTATGGCGAAGACGGACTTCGTAATGAACAGTGGGCACTTCGTAACATAGGACGCAAGTTCCGTGTGATGTATGATCCGATGGATATGACCCGTATTGAACTTTGGGAACCGACCGCTTCCGGATTGAAATACAGCATAAGCGCAACTCCGCGGACCGTCATTAACCGTGACACACAGACTCGAACCGCTGATCAGACTTCCTTCATGCGTCGAACTGTCGACCAAAATAAGGAGACAATGGCGCTGATCCAACTCAGCACAGAAGATTTCGATCTGGACGAATCCATCGCAGCCGAACTCTTTAACCTCTCTACTCCGCAACCGAAGAATGTGAGCGAAAAGAAAATGAAGGAAGTGCGTGAGAAATATGAAGCCGGAACGCTACAGTCCCCCATATCCCTGCCGGAAAAACTGGCGATTGAGGAAGAGGATGACGGCACGGAACTGGCATATTCCACTACCGGAGAATATACCAAAGTGACTTCCAATCTCACATTTGATGATATCGACTGTCTTGAACGCTATTAGAATGACGAAAAATAACTGTTTAAACAATATACGAAACAATGAAAGAATTAAGCCTTGAGCATAAGAATGCTATCCGTGACGCACTGAATGCCTACTGTGACAACTACCTGTCCCGTAACCGTGCGGCTGAAAGCCTGAACGGTGTGAGTGCCGCCACTGTATCTACCATAGTGAACAGTAAATATGCCAATATCTCTGACGATATGTTTATTCGCATCGCCACGCAGATCGGATTCAGTTTCGATTGTTGGGAGATTCACGAAAGTGTGGCCTTCAAAGAAATATCCTTTATGATGACTGATGCGCAGATGTATAAGAACGTCACGTGGATTGTAGGTGATGCCGGGTGTGGAAAAACTACCGCTGCTATCGACTATCGCAAGAAGCACCGGAACGTCTTTTATATCCTCTGTTCCGAAGACATGAAGAAAAGCGACTTCGTACGTGAGATATCCAAGCAGGTGGGTGCTCCTACTGATGGGACCAACCTTCGGGACATGCTGGAGTATGCCATTTCGATGATCGCCTTTTTGGGAAATCCGCTTATTATTTTCGACGAGGGCGACAAACTGACGGATAGCGTATTCAATTACTTCATTTCCATTTATAATCGTCTGGAAGGTCATGCGGGAATCATTTTCCTTTCTACCAACTATATCAAACGTCGCCTGGAGAATGGGCTCCGTTATAATAAGAAGGGCTATAAGGAAATATACAGCCGTATTGGCCGTCGTTTCTTCGAGGTAAAAAGCACGACCCAAAACGATATTCACGCCATCTGCCAGGTTAACGGGCTGACGGACGAAGCGGAAATAAAGAAAGTATTGAAAGACGCAGAGGCTAGCGAGAACGACTTGCGACGGGTGAAACGCTGTGTACATAGCCGCAAACGTATCATGGATGCACGTGCCAGGAAAGGAGAAGCGGAATAATGGGAAGAGCCAAATCGGTGAGCGAGTTATTGGCTACGAAGATTGAGACTTTCCCTTTTCGGGATGAATGGTATGACGCTTTCGGTGAGCCTGAACGGAAAGGTATCTGGATAGTCTGGGGAAACTCAGGAAATGGAAAGACCACTTTTGTAGTGCAGCTTTGCAAATACTTGTGTCAGTTTGAACGGGTAATTTATGACAGTCTTGAAGAGGGAGCCAGCCTGACAATGAAAAATACACTGTTACGATGCGGAATGCTGGAAGTGAACCGTCGGTTTCTTCTTCTAGACAATGAGCCGATGAAAGATTTGAGTGAACGACTGTTGCGACGAAAATCTCCGGGAATTGTGGTGATTGACAGTTTCCAGTATACGCAGATGACGTATAAGCAGTATATCACCTTCAAGGAAAAGCATAAAGACAAGCTGATTATTTTCGTAAGCCATGCGGATGGAAAGCTTCCTTCCGGGCGTAGTGCCCGTAGCGTGATGTACGATGCTTCCCAGAAAGTTTACGTAGAAGGATACAGGGCTTTCAGCAAGGGGCGGTTCAACGGACCGAAAATGCAGATTGACGTATGGTCGGAAGAAGCTGAAAAATACTGGGGAGATAAATATCAACGATAATAAAAGTTAGAGTTATGAGAACAACAAAAGATAAAGCAATCAGTCCGCAACAGATGAAGGCTTTGCACGCTACTTTTCATCGAATTGGTATGGACGATGATGCTCGTCACGACTGCATTTCTTCTTTTACGGACGGGAGAACGCAGAGCAGCAAAGAGCTTTCTTTCGATGAAGCTCGCAGATTATTAGCATCACTCAACGAGGATCAGGCTGAAAAAGCACGTGAGGAAGCGAAGAAGTTGGTAAAGGCTATTTTCTGTTTGTCTTTTCAGATTTCCTTTCTAAATAAGGGATACACAAATGATACACAGGAAGAATTTCAAATGAATATCGCTAAGCTGAATGTCTTTGCCCGCAGCAAAAGTGCCTCACGAAAGAATGTGTCTGAGATGTATCCGTCTGAGTTAAAAGCATTCAAAAAACAACTGGAAGCCATCGCATATAACGAAAACAATAAATCTAAAAACAAAAGATCATGAGAAAGAATCAGGAAATAAATAAGGCGGTTGCCATTCTTCGTAAGAAGGGTGATCTCGTTAGCCTGGAACAGGCCTCGGTTCTCAGTGACAGACTGAATGAACGAAGTGTCTTCGATAAGTATGTAGCAGGTGTGGCAGAAGCAGACCGTAGTGAAGGTATTTATTATGCTTGTCGTGACGCAGCACGATTCTTGAAAGGAGAATTGACGCTGGACGAACTAATTCCGGATCATGAACAGGAAGATGATATTGAACCGGTAGAAGAGATGATCACTATAACCGCTTCAGAATTTAGGGAGTTGTTGAGACGTGTGGAACGTCTGGAACGCCGTGCAGGATTACAGAAAAAAATATCTGCAACCAAGCGGAAAAGAGTTGAAGACATCTCTACTGATGATTTGATTTCGCAGATAGATGCCTGCAAATATATCGGATGCAGCAAGACTACTATCAAACGTTGGGCGGACAACGGATTTATAACGGGATATCAGAAGGGACTGAATGTTTATTACAGCAAGCGTGAACTGAATCGTAGTGCTGTAGTAAAAGAACATAGGCTAAACAGAAAGGAGGCGGAACATGAATAATGAATCCGACTACTGCATGTCCTACCGCATGTCGGAGGCACAGCGACTTGAATTACAAATCAGAAGGGATGAAGAACGATGGAGCACCATCTTTGATACTCTGATGGAACGTGACTTGATAGAACATTCAAGAGAGTCAGACAAGCTGCTGGAGGATTGGAATAATCTGAACACCCGTATCGAAATGAACCGTACCCGTCTTGCCCTATTGAAATCCTCCTCAGAACTGACGGAAGAAGAAAAGAAACGTCGTCCCGGACCGGGAGGCAGCGAAAGATTTAATATAAAGTACTGAATCAACATAGTATAAACGATCAAAAAACAAGTTTTATGGCAAAGACAAGAGTTAAAAAAGTAGTGATCTCCGGCATCACATCGGAGCAGGCGGAAATCGCCTTCAGTGAATTTGCAACGGCGGATGCCAAAGTGCAGAACATTCAGAGTAAAATGGATATGGAGATCACCCGTATTCGTGACAAATATGCGGATATATTAGCAGAACAACAGGCTATCCGGGAAAAGAACTTCGAGATCATGCAGACATTCGCTACGGAACATCGTGAAGAGTTGTTCTCCAAACGTAAAAGTTACGAAAGTGCTCATGGGACATTCGGTTTCCGTACAGGAACTCCGAAACTTAAGAATGTCAAAGGCTTTACCTGGGCATCTGTCACCAATCTGGTGAAGGAATTTCTTCCCGGTTATATCCGGGTGAGCGAGGAACTGGCAAAGGATCGTCTTCTTGCTGATCGTGATAAGGAGGAAGTTGCTGGGCAATTATCTAAATGTGGCATGGTTGTAGTACAAGATGAATCATTCTATGTGGAACCCAAGAAGGAAAACGAACAGCCGGCCTGAATACTCGTATGCTCCCATATATAGTCGCTGGGCAGTTTACCGATGGACTGAATCCGGGAATATCAGTACAGGTGATAAGGTGGCGGAATTTCCCACCCGTGAAGAAGCCCGGGAGGAATGTTATCGTCTGAACGGATGGAAATACGAGAAAACTGAAAGATCATGAAATTCATCTATAAGAGTAATCTCCGGCACGAACATATGCCGGAATGGCTCAAATACATCACGGACATCACATTGGAAGAGATCAATGAATTTTTCCCCAACGGTTCCGCTTTCGAATTTGACTATCTGAAATGGGCGATAGATGATGATCTGAAATCTCTTCCTGTAAAGAGTGAAGTATCAACGGAATTGGTAACGGAAGAAGAACAAAGAGTAATTTTCATCAAGCGATCCGGACGAATACTGGTCTCAATCTATTTTAAATAACAATTAATCAACAATTAAACAACTTACAATTATGGCAATGCACACATGGTTTGAATGTCGTATCCGTTACGAAAAGGTAATGGAGAACGGAATGCAGAAGAAAGTAACGGAACCTTATTTGGTAGATGCTCTCAGCTTTACAGAAGCGGAAGCACGAATTATCGAAGAGATGACTTCATTCATATCCGGAGAATTCACCGTATCGGATATCAAGCGGGTAAATTACAGTGAACTGTTTCCAAGTGATGATGAAGCTGACGATATTTGGTTCAAATGCAAATTAAGCTTTATCACATTAGATGAAAAGAGCGGAGCAGAGAAACGTACCTTTACTAATGTATTAGTACAGGCTTCTGATTTGGGGCGTGCAAAGAAGAATCTCGATGCGGGAATGAAAGGCACGATGGCGGAATACCAAGTTTCATCGGTGACGGAGACGGCTATCATGGATGTCTATCCTTATACTGCACCGGAAGAAGAGTCTGAGTTCAAGGATGAAAAAGCGAACTAAAGAAATGATACTTGTGCCACCGTTGGCATCCGCTTTGGTAGCACAAGTTTATGAGAGCAAACTTCCGATTTCGCTCATCATCCATCGGAAAGAACACACGGGAATGATTCCTGTAACGGCGGAATATGAAGTTGGATATAATGATGCGTTTGATCAACTGCTGACAGATGTCGCACGAAAATTGAAGGTTTTATGAGCAAGAAACAACAAACCTTATTGATTACTCCACCTTTATTATCAAAGGAACATCCTAATGAAATGGAGACATTTACTGGATTCGAGTGCAGTAAATGTTACGGTAACGGTTGGATTATTGCATTGGGAGAACGTAACGAAACAGTGATAAATACGTGCCCTATCTGTGGAGGTAGTGGAAGATTAAAAGCGGTGGTAACCACAAAGTGGATACCGGATAAGAAAGAAGAATAACCAATGACATAAAAATGAATAACCAAAGCAGTATTAGCAGTATCACATTTGGTCCGTGAGGCAAAGCCAAGAAAGGACTATATCAATCACTTCCGGCAATCGAAGCCTCTTGAAGGTATTTATCTTTCAGACTTTATCCGGGAAACAGTTGAAAAGAAATCACAGCGCAAGCCGTCAAACTCACTAGCTGTTTACAGTGCCCTGATAGGACATATAAACAGTTTCTCCGCAGAATACGATTGTGACATATTCACCAATTCCGTCACAGAAGAGTTCATTGAAGATTTTATCATTTACCTTGAGAATGTTGGTTTACGGCATAACACGATTGTAGGTTACATTATGAAATTACAATCTATGGTTCGCAAGGCTTCACAGTACAATTATGCCGTCGACCCTACTTATAATCAAATAGACTTGCATTTGGAAGATACTTTTGCAGTCTTCTTGAGCATGAATGAGATTACGCGCATCTATTATTATAAGTTTAGGAAGCAGGATAGCAGAAGGGCGAAGGAGAAGATACGTGATCTGTTCGTTGTTGGTTGCTTGACAGCATTGCGTTATTCGGACTATTCAACGCTGACGCAGGACAACTTCCAGAACGATTTTATCGTGAAGCGTACAAAAAAGACCAATGTCACTGTAAAGGTTCCAATGCATGATTATGTTCGCGAGATTATAGCCAAGTATGGTGGTAATATCCCTAATGGACTTTGCATTCAGTACTTTAACAAATATCTTAAACTGATCATGCACGAAATCGGATTGACAGATAAGATTACCTACTCATACACAGTAGGTGGTAAAATAAAGACAGTGACAAAAGAGAAGTGGGAACTAATCTGTAGTCACACCGCACGTCGTTCAGCCGCGACAAACCTTTATTTGACAGGAAGAATGAAGACGCTAGAGATAATGCGACTTACAGGGCATAAGACAGAACAGAACTTCTTCAGGTACATTCGCTTGACGAGTGATGATACAGCAAGATCGATAAGCGGAGATATGTTTTTTAGAAAGTAATAACCGGACGTTTGCCTGTCATCAGGCAAACGTTCAAATACATCTCAAATTAGGAAATGAATATCGCCCTTAATATAGGGGTTGAAAATTTATACACAATGATAAAGTTAAGTTTAAGAAAATAATGAAAGGAATAGAACTATATAATGACCATTTCCAGAATTATAAAGTCTATGGCATACCTAAGGCTCAACTAATTATAGCTGATGTCCCTTATAATTTAGGCAATAGTGCTTATGCTTCTAACCCTTCATGGTATGTGGACGGAGATAACAAGAACGGGGAAAGTGATAAGGCCGGCAAACAATTCTTTGATACCGATAAAGATTTTCGCCCGGCAGAGTTTATGCACTTCTGCTCCCAGATGCTTGTAAAGGAACCCAAAGAAAAAGGCAAGGCGCCTTGCATGATAATCTTTTGTGAATTTGAAGACCAGTTCCGGTATATTGAACTGGGTAAAAGATATGGGCTGAATAATTACATCAATCTTGTATTCAGAAAGAACTTTTCAGCGCAAGTCTTGAAAGCCAATATGAAGATAGTCGGCAATTGTGAATATGGATTGTTGCTTTACCGCGATAAACTTCCAAAGTTTAACAACGATGGTCGGATGATCTTCAATTGCTTTGATTGGGTGTTGGACAATGAAACTCCGAAGGTTCACAATACACAAAAGCCGGTTCCTTTGCTTCGTAGACTGATAGAGATATTCACCGACAAAGGTGATGTCGTTATTGATCCATGTGCCGGAAGCGGTTCTACCTTATTAGCTGCTGCCCAGTTGGGACGCAGGGCATACGGATTTGAGATTAAAAAAAAGTTTTTTGCTGATGCGAATAAATTTGTGTTATCACGTATCCAGCAATCGCTATTTGTGTAATTTAAATACAATTAAGATATGAATAAAATAATAAGCAAAGTATTAAAACCAAGTATAAACGACAGGGTTTGTTATTGCCGTGTTCCTATATCCCGAAAGATTATGGGAACTGGGGCACGAGATTCCGAGATTTTAATAAACTCTGGGATTCCAAAGTCTATGAGCGACCTTTCTTTCCATTTGAGTAGCGGGACATATTCATTAGACAGTACTTTGGCGAATAAAAAAGATTATTGCGCCTCATTTTCTACAACACAGCTTCTTCAACTGCTTCCGAGCACTTTCAATCATGAGGGAACATTATTTGGGATAATGCTTCACCCCGGTGAAATCGATGGATTTGGACGCAGAAGCCTCGTGGGAATAGTTATAAATATGGAGAGTGGCGAACCGACTGAAGAGTTTCACGGACACCCAGTGACAGTTCTTGTCAAGTTGATAGAATTTGCAGCAAAACATTCAAATTAAAGTAGAAAGGAATAAATTATGCAATACATATTAACAGAACAAGAATATAGAGCTTTAACCCCTATTAGTGAGGTAGATAAACTCAAAGAAGAAGTACAGCTTCTGAATGATAAAGTTATGGAGCTTAGTGAACATCCATGTGGAAGTGACGCAGATTATAGAAGTATAACCTTTTATTGCGATGATTGCCCGATTGGTGCATTGGGCATTGGGACTTGCACAAAGAGCCAACAGTATTCTAAATAACCTTCAAAACAGAAAGAAATGAATAAGAATGAGATTAAACTTCAAAAGAATAATTCTAATCGTGATTGGAGCGATTTAGAATGGATTCAAGAGTTTCATTCCTTTTTGCAGGGTGATATTCCAGAAGGAATTTCTTTAGGTGATGAGTATAAAGTTAAACTTACTCCAGAGCAATCAAGTACTGTTATTTGGTATCTACAAGAACACTTCCCCATACTACCGGATTCGATAGAAATGTGTGATGTGTGTAAACGCTTGTATGATAGTTATTCCGAAGGTTCTTATTACGAGATTGAGGGAAAGAACTTTTGTGGAGCATGTGAAGACGAAAGCGAGGCTACATATTGTGATAATTGTATGTCTGATATGTGGAAATCAGAGGGTAGGGATGAAGATACAGGGCTTTATCTCTGCAAGAAATGCAAGGAGAATAGGGAGTAATTAACGTAAAACAATAAAGAATATGAAACAATCAATTATAGAAGCAGCGCATGAGTACGCTACAGAAAAAACGAAGTTCAGAAAAGACGTCCTAAAAGAAGTTGATGCGGATAACTACGTTTCCCGCCATGCCGACTGCATGGAAGATTTTCAGTGTGGATATAGCTATTGTAAGGAACAATCTCCTTGGATAAGTGTAAAAGATAAGTTGCCAAAACCAGAGCAAGAAGTTTTTCTTTATGATAGAGATTCTGTTAAGCACTATGCAATAGGGTGGCTTCGAAAGAAAAAAGGATATTGCAAAAGTAAATGGTTTGTAACAAATGGTTATGTCACCGATGAAAGTATTACCCACTGGATGCCAATACCGAAGTTTAACGAATAATAAGAAAGAAACGAATGAAACGAAAGATTCTATTAGCGTTGCTTTACCTCTCCATAGGTAGCGGAGCTTTCTTCTTTGGAGTGCACAACCAGAAGAGAGCTTATTCAAGGGGTTGCAAAGATGCATTAAACTTTGTAATATCCGAATTAGAAAACTATAGTGATTCATTAAAAAAATCAAGAGATAACATGAATAAGATAAAAATAGAAATTACTCCTAATGGCTGGGAGAGTACCGTAATCATAGACGGTAAAGAGTATAAAGAGAAGCATGTTGCAACAGCATTTGGTTCTGAAAGTATCGAAGGTAATTTTGAAAGTGAAGACGATATACCGGAGGAAGTATATGACGCTTTAAATTCATCTTTCCCTTTCGAGTGTATGCGGGCATTATATTCCATTGAGGATTAACGTATAACTGAGATTAATGGAAACAGAAGTAGTCAGATAAAAGAAAGCCGCTGCAAGATGGATGTAGCGGCTTTCTTTTTCTTTAATGCAATATGTTTTGCGCAGATTTAGTTGTACCCAAATGTTATTATCATTATTTTTGTATCAGGTAATCAATCAGTATTTCGGGATATGAAGAAGAATCGGACAAAAATCATAGGACGGAGCTATGCTCATAAGGTTAGCGAGATACTCCGCATTTACGATGAACATGCACGGAGTGGCTTGAGCAACCGTGAAATCCTTCGTAGATATATCTGGCCTCTTTATCCTATCTGCGAAAAAACTTTCTATAATATCATCAACGCCAGTGCTGATCCACGCATTATCCGTCAACAGGATGAGCTGAAACGTCAGCTTTCGTTGTTCTGAATCTCATCCGCTACCGTAGTAATATATTCCGTTTCATAAACTTTAACACCTCCCGGTAATGAAAACTGGCGGCTGGTCCGACGTATCAGGACGGTATCACATCCGTCGAACCGCCAGCCGTGCAGATAAGAGTTTAAACGCTTTGCCAGCGTGAGACGTTCGGTGACATGCTGCTCCTGCGTACTTCCATAGTGAGTATCATCATAACAGTCGAAAGCAAACCGGATTGTGAGAATAGTCTTTCCGTGCTGGAGACCATTCTTGATATTGTCCCAAGCGGTTTGAGGAATGCTGATCAGGACACAGGGAAATGTTACCGGATACTGATCCTCTCCGTTAGTGAGTGCTTCCAGTTGTCCGCAGTCTTCGTCAATGAGGGTAATTACATCACCCATCTTGCCGGCTATTTGTTGTTGAAGGTCGTTGAAAAGTTGTTCCATAATGCTGCTTTTAAATATTGATAATCTTTTGAATTTCCTGTTGTAGCTTATCGCTTATCTTTTTTGTCAGTTCCGTTCCGGGTGTAGATGGCATGAACTGGCGCCTGGGAATGCGTACGGTAAGCTTAGTCTTTTTCGTCAGGGCGAGACGTTTCCAGTTTAGCGCTTCTTTAGAGGCATTCTCTTCACGTTGTTTACGAACTTTCCCACCATGTTTCATTTTCCGTTTGATACCGGTGGCTTTGTAATACATAGCCCAGGCAAAGCGTCGCATTTTTGGAGTGACGGTAGTTTGTACCATACCACCCTGATTGTGTATACCGGCATAAGGCACTCGGGTGAAGACCGTAACGGTTCCGTTGTCCAGTGCATATTCAATGCTTCCTGACAGATGGTTTCTGCCGGAAAGCAATGAACCGTACCGGGAGTCCGTCCCTTTCCCTCCGTTTTTCTGCCGCTCTGTCTCCTGCCATTTGTGGAAGCCATTATGGGTGAAACCGCCCTTGCGGAAATCATCCTCAATATGCCGTTTGGCGATATTTCCAACGATGACCGGCATCTTTCGTCGTACGAGATCCTTAAGCTGTTCCTGTTTTTGCAGAATCCTACGGTTAAATTCCTGAATATCCATTTGTATCTTAAATAAATCTTTCCGTCAAAAAGGTTTTCACTGCTTCTTTCGCTCCCTCATAGGCATTCGTTACGTACGGATGCGTATCGCTGAACAGTCTTCCGTCTTTTCCGGGATTATTATCCAGTCCCGGTGCAGGCTGGTCTTTCGGATCATTGTCCCCATGAGGAGTTTCCGTGGACGGTTCATCCGTAGCAGCCAGTGAACATTTGCAATTCCAGCGGTCTCCCGGTCGATGAACATTCCAAAACGGGTGATTTATCGGCAGGATAGTTCCCCAAAAACCTTTATGGTCGGCTCCGGGATTTATACTGGTGCTGGGCATCCATTCCAGATTCGGCAGGATATCAGCGTATTGTTCAAAGCGCTGCCAGTCCGCTGCCTGGTGTGAACGTATGACAGCAGTGTCATATTCTGTCCGCAGCCAATGTTTTACATGATGATCCAGCATCGGGTGTACATCGTTTCTCCACTGTTCGAACGGTTTTAGATCACCATTCGAATCGAAGAGCCGTGTGGCGATATCGTTTTGCATACGGTGCACTTTGAAAGCGGAGAATACAGCATTGCCCCAGTCTATTTTCTGCCGGAACTCCACAGGAAGTTCTGTTCCGGATTCACTGATACCTTCATCGGTGGCTTCGGTAAAAATGCGGAAAGTCTCATTGAACAGGCTTTCCTCTATCTCTGTCATGGGTTGAAAGTCCTTTTCGTATATATGCTTCAGGGCACGTTGCAGGGCTTTATTATCGAAAATAAAAGCAGAGGCTACATCTTCATCAGTGGCATCCCGATACAGATCATTCATTACCAGTCTGAAGCCCCGTCCCTGTCCGGGGCTTTTCCGAAAAAACGGGTAGACCGGTTCTGTGGCTGTATGATCTGTGCGAACGGGTTATTCACCTTTTTCTTTTCTTCCATTTCCGCTTTCAACTGCTCATAATTATCGGGCTTTTCTACGTTCAGTTGCTCATACAGGTAGTCATCATCCAGGGGTAGGTCGAACACCGTTACAGCTTTCTCCAGCAATTCGGCACGGGTCTTTACCTGCTCCATGTCCGCGTCCTCCACATAAACGAACTCACCTCCTTTAGTATTCACTCCCAGAAATGCAAATATGTCTGTCATATCATAATTCAGCAGGTTCAGGATGGAAAGGGCATCCTGCTCTTCCAGTTCCTGCTCTATGTCCTGATGCACGGTACCCAGTGCCTGTGTGCCTGTCTCACTGGCTTCGGTGGTAAGAGTATTGCCAAGTACAGCCTTGCTCATTTCAGCATTACAGCGTTCCACGAGACTGCTGTACAGTTCACTGCTGCCTGTTGTGTTTCCTGTTTCCACAAATTCCAGGTTAGATCCTTCCGGACAAAAGAAATCCATTCCTCCGCCTTGTTCCCGTGCAGCTTCCATTGCATTGTGCAAAGCTTCCGGGTCCGCCGCATCGTATGTATATTTACGTACCGGCATGCCGAATATCTCGGAGAATTGCGCCCAGTCACCAATAGTTCCACGCTTATAGATAACGTATGGAGCTGTACGCGCTAGAATCCCCAGCGGTTCTTTGCCCCGTATCATCAGCAGGTCTCCATAATTATCAAAACTTTCACCGTTGATGTCTTCTTGCCGTGTTTTGATGATGCGCAACACTGGATCTATGTGTTTGCGTGGTGCCAGATAATAATCTATCCAGCCTTTGGTATTGATATAGAACTGAACGAGCGTAAATCCCCAGTATTCCGCATCCAGTGCGTCACTGATAAATCGGAGGAACCAGGGTGATGATATCTGCTCGTTCACTTTATCATCAGGTATGCCGTTACGGCGAAATTCAATCTTCCTGCTTAGTACTCCGCTTTTCCGTTTTTGTACCACGCTGAACAGATGCGGGTCCATCAGGCTTTCGCTATAGATGTCATACAGCCTGACACGTCGTGTGAAATCTACGTTTTCAGCACTGCGGATAGCCTGCATATAGTCCCCCAGACCTATTCCGAAACGTTGTGGCTGTGTCAGTATCACCGTTGCTCCGGGACGGGTTACGTTACTCCCTTCGGTGATGCGTTTACTTTTTGCGGCTTTGTTCCGGAATACCGGAAACCTGTCTAATATATTCATAAATGATTGGTACGTTTAGGGTTACTACTCATCAGCCAGGGGCTGTTCTTTTTCTGCTCTTCTTCCGAGAGCTTCGGTGCGCCGTCTATCGTTATTTTAAATGTTGCCACCTGTTTCAGCCATTCCATTGCACGATCGTAGCGATCCTTGCGTATCTGCGACATTTTTTGAGGGTTGTGGATACTGAACAAGTGATATACAGCGATATCTACCGCCATCATCAGTACAAGCTCATTGCGGGCCGCGCCTTCGGTCTTGAATATGGCGTCAGCGTCATATCGTGTACTGAGATATCCGCGCATTTCAGAAATGGCGCGGTCCTCGCATATCTCAATGATGGCGTTATCATTACGGGTCAGGGCATCCAGTATTTCGCGATGGATGCTGGCATCGTAATCTTGCGGAGTTATAAATTTACTCATGGCTATAATCGTTTGGGGTTCCGGCGGTCATTACGATGTATCACAGTCACCGGTACCAGTTGTTGAATCTTCTTTTTGATGATGCAGTAACCGCCTTCCACGCAGTCGGGACCGTCGGCGGGAAATTTCAGCCGCAGGGTGAACAGTCTGAACTGGTCGTCCAGACGTTTCATGTGCGGGTTGTTTCTTTCAGCTTCGTTGAGGATAAGGTTTCCTTCCCGGTTTAAAGGTTCCAGGTTGGCTTCGATACGGGTAGCCTTGTCGGTCTTTCTTGCTTCGTCGGGCTGGATGTATAATTGGATATTCCTTTCACGGCGTACCTTACCCACCAAAGGCTTGAATACCTGCTGGAAGAAAGGGTCCTGCAGTTTATTGTTCTCCATGTAGCAATACACAGGCACCTTGCCGCCTACATACTCCAGCAGCTGTACATACCAGTCGATGAACTCCGCATTCAGCCCGCGGTCTAGGCAGGGCTTGATGATATAGAGTTTCGGACCGATCATCCCCATCAGGATACAGCTTTTCGTACTGCTGTTCTTGCTCTTGTTCTCGCCGGGTGCCGGGTCGCCGTAAATGACCAGGAACTGGAACTTCTTGAGGTCAGGTACTTTGCCGTAAGTGATCTCCTTAAATACTTCGCCTTCTGTTACCGGGTTGTTGAAGTATTCCGTCTGCTGGGCGGCAGTACTGATTTTAGACAGAGCGATATCAATACTTTCTTCTGTATTTTTAGACGGCCAGGTACTGTATCCTTTTTCATCACGGATGTTCACTACGTCCCAATGATCAGCCATGTGTCCGGCACGTACCACGCAGCAGTCACGGGCAATGATATTTCCACAGAAAACAATCAGTGTTTTTACCGCCGTGTCACGTGTCCCGTACAGTGCTTTTTCCCACCATGTCCAGTTCTTGTCTATCGTGTCCGGATTCCGGCAGCCTTCATCCGTATCGAAGTCATCTACCAGCAGCACATCCGGACGGACAGCGCCGTTGCGGCTGCCACGAGGAGCGTTTCCGGCACCGACAGCACGGAATGAACAACCGCATTTGGTGACAAACTCCTCGGCACACCAGTTGCCGAGATTCACCTGCACACCATAATAAGCACGTATCAGGGCATTCTCTTCAAACTGTTTCTTATAAGGATCGAGCAACCGGACAGCACTGTCCTGTGTGGCGGAAGCCATCATCACGTTGCACTTCTTTTTCGTAAGCGCAAGGTACATGACGATAAACATCACCGTCGTACTTTTCGCCAGTCCCCGTGCCCATGACAATACTTCGAACCATTCCTCGTGTTTGATGCAACGTCGGATAGCCTTTATCTGGAACTCTGCAAATTCAAACTTGCAGTACTCGGGGAAAAAGAAGCTGATCCATTCTATCGGATCAGCTTCCAGACGGGCACGGTCCTTGGCAATCTGCGCCTGCGTCAGATTGACGTCGGAATTTTGGCGGCGAAGTCCGGATTCATAGAAGACTGCCCATTCCCTAAGCGCATCACGGTCTTTTTGCGTCTGTGTCATAAACTATCCTTTATAAAAGCGTCCCACAATCGAAGAAACTCCTTGCTCTTATCCAGATCGAACGGTCGCAGCCAGTTGATGAATTTCATACCTACACTGATAATGTCGGCAACACCTACATCTGTTTCCATCTTCTTAATAGCTGTCGCCAACTTGTTCAGTGTGTCGGCTTCGGCGGCATTGGCATAACGCTTTCCCTCTTCACGCTCACTGATCACACGGTTGATCTCCGCTACTTGCCGGTGCAGGCTGGCAACCTGCTGTTCTCGGGTAAGTGTCATGCCTACTTTCATTTCCTCCCATTTCTCCGCTGCTATCCAGCGGTTGATGGTGTTGCGTGATACACCTACTTTGTCCGCGATCTCCTGTTGTGTCAGGTTATCTTTCAGATATAATGTGCGGGCATAACCCTTTTTCTGTTGTGTGGTCAAATCTGCCATGATGATAAGTCGTTAGAATTTACACAAAGGTCATTATCCCGGAGGTGAACAGGAAAAAAGCGCAAAGAGGTTACAGACAATGCCACAGCGCCTGCATACTTGCCCGCAAGCGTTACACACTTTTTTGTACGGTTGCCCCTGTCACTATAAGTTTGTGACAGATTCAAAGCCGGAGACGCACATTGCATCGCTGCCGGCACTATATCCTAAATGCTGAAATATGATTCTTTTTAAATCCATACTGAATGAAAAGACTGCCAGTCTGCTGCTCTACGGAGAAATCAGTGACGAAGGCGGTGACGGCAAGATAGCCAGCCGTGACATCGTGAACGAAGTGATGTACATGGACGGCAGTTATGAGAACCTGAATATCCGGATCAATTCCATTGGCGGTGATGTTTATCCCGGTATAGCCATTTTCAACGCTATCCGGCAATGCAAGAGTAACGTCACTATCTACATAGACGGTATTGCCGCCAGCATTGCGGGAGTCATTGCCCTGTGCGGAAAACGGGTGGAAATGAGCCGTTATTCCCGCATGATGCTGCATAATGTCAGTGGTGGGTGTTACGGTAACAAAAAGGATCTTCAGGACATGATCTCTACTATCGAAAGCCTAGAGGATACCATTGCCGAAATTATTGCCGGACGTTGCGGCAGGGATAAGGAAGAAGTGAAAAACGCCTATTTCGATGGTACCGACCACTGGCTGAAGGCGGACGAAGCCCTCTCCCTCGGACTCATTGACGCTATCTACGATGTGGAAGCTGTACCCGAAGAGAGTACCACGGATGACATATACCGCATATTTACTAACCGGCTGGAGCTGGAGCAACAGCCACAAAACCCTGATAAAATGAAATTGGAAGACTTTAAAAAGATTCCCCGCTTTGCTAACTGCGCGGACGAAGCGGCAGTGATGTCCATGCTTGGCGATACTGCCCAAAAAGCGGACAAGGCCGATGACCTGGAAAAGGAGAACGGTGAACTGAAAGAACAACTCAGCCGGCAGGAAGAGGAACGGATCGAGACAGCCGTAACGGATGCTGTAACAGACGGGCGCATTGGTGCCGATCAGAAAGATACCTATAAGAACCTTCTGAAGGCTGATTTCAAAAACGGTTTGACTGCACTAAAGGCTATGAAGCCTAAGAAACTGCTGAAAGACAAGTTTGAGAACCAGGGACCGCAAGCCGGTGAAAGTCCTTGGGAAAAACGTCAGAAGGAAATACGTGAGAACATCCGGAAATAACCTGTAATACGCAAAGATATGATACCGATTAAAAATCCAAAGAATGCCAAATTGGGCGGTTCGTCCTACTTTGGCAAGAATGTCGGGAGCAGCGTACGCAGTGCCGGCAGTGCCCCGCAAATACGTGGGAGACAAAAGGTTAAATACTAACAACTAATAACTTACAAGGACAATGGCAATTCAAGGATTGAATACTACCAACTATTCCGGCGAAGTGCTGGAAAATGTACTGACCCTTGCCACTACGGGCAATGAGTTGGTCAGCAGGGGACTGATTATGGTTATCCCCGGAGTGAACAGCGCAATCAGCATTCCACGCGTTAAGGCGGGAAAGATGTTGCAAAAACGAAAGGAAGACCCTACGAAAGCTGACAGTAAGGGGGACTTTGCTTATAGTGAAAAGAAACTGACACCTAAGGATATGATGGCATTTACGCTCTTCAATCCCCGCGCGTTCGAACATATCTGGCGTCCGTTCCAGCCTTCGGGAGACTTGGTGTTCCGCCAGTTGCCCGGCAATGTGCAGAATACCCTGTTACAGGAACTGCTGAAACAGGTAGGACACGAACTGGGTTACCAATACATTAATGGTACATACGAAGACGGTTCGGACGATGCGCTCCTGATGGACGGTATCCTGACACAGGCTGCCAAAGATGCGGATATCGTGAAGGTAAAAAGTGTAGGAACTACGATGCTGCAACGTCTTAAAGAACTGCGTACAGTGATTCCGGTGACCATGCGCAATAATCCCAACCTGCGCATTCTGATGAGCGTGACGGACTTTGACACGTATGATGACGAACTGACGCAACTTGCAAATAAAGGTGCGGCTCCTACGGATATCAATCAGGAACGTTACAAGGGCATTCCGTTTGAAGTGTTGACGCAATGGCCGGAAGGCTTGATGGTAGCCACCATTTGTGACAGTGGCATGAATGGCAATCTGTTCGCCGCCGTCAATCTGCAGAACGACGAAAACGTGATTCAAATTGACAAATGGGCGAATGCCAGCGAGCTTTATTTCTTTAAGATGCTGATGAAGGCAGATACGCAAATTGGCTTCGGTGAGGAATTTATCGCACTCGACTGGCGTACTGACGGTGAGTTCAAACCAACTGTTGAAGGATAAGGAGAACGGACGATGGCAAAGAAAGAAAAAGTAATGGTGATTGTCCTGGAGGAGTTTCAGGACAAGTTCGACCACAAGACCATGTATCCGACAGGAACAGAGCTGGAAGTAGACAAGGAACGCGCTGATGATCTGGTAAGTCGCGAACTTGCTAAGATCAAGAAAGTGGAAACTCCCAAAGAGCCGAAAGAAACTAAGGAAGCAGAGACAGAAACAGCAAAGACTGAAGCTGAGAAACCTGAAGCTGAACAGGAAGATGATGACAAGGGGACTGAGAAATAATAATCCCGGTAACATCCGGAACAGTAAGACCGTGTGGCAAGGGGAGATTGTTCCCTCTACCGACCGTAGTTTTAAACAATTCAAGACGATGGCTTACGGTTACCGTGCCATGATCAAGCTATTGCAGAACTATCGGAAATTGAACGGATGCCGCACGATATCGGACTTCATCAACCGCTGGGCACCATCTGTAGAAAACAATACCTCGGGCTATATCAGCCGGGTATGCAGGGAAATGCAGGTACCTTCCAATTATGTTCCTGATGTGAACGACAGGGGAACCATGTGTGTCTTTGCAGCTGCCATGTCACAAGTGGAAAACGGCACTCCGGCAGTGATGGAAGACGTACAGGCAGGATGGGACCTACTCTAAGTTAAGGAGGAATAAGATGGATACACTTGAATACATGAAGCTGGTCTGTGGTATCCTTACGGTTATCATCACCTACGGAGGATTCAGGATGTATACCGACAGACGGAAATACATTCAGGAGGTGGAGAAGCTGAAGGCGGAAGTCCGTGATGCGCAGGTGAACACTCGTGGCAGCGAACTGGACAACGTTCAGAAAGCGATGCAAATCCTGATGGATGAAATTGTGGAACCTTTAAAGCAAGAAATAAATGCGATTCGAAAAGAACTCGGAAAACTTCGCCGGGCTGTTGAAAAGTCCAACAGTTGCCGTTTTGCTACTAACTGCCCTGTGCGTGATGAGTTGCAAAAGCCCGAAAAGACTGGAGAGAACTATCTCCCTAGACAGCCTGTACAGCGCAAGAGGATTCGCTCTGATACAGCAGCCGGTACCTCCGAGTATTGCAAAAACGGTGTTTCCGGCAGAGACACTGAAATCGATACCAGTAGGGACAGGCTTTAGTACCCGAAGCGGACAGGCAACCGTCAACGTGACGCGGGTATCGGAAGATTCAGTAGAGGTAAGTGCCACTTGCGACAGCCTGGCACGTGAAGTAATCTTCCTTCGTGAAGAACTGGCACGCATCCGCAACGAGACCGGTGAGGAAGTGGAAGAACCTCCTCCGCAGATTGTGAAGGAACCGACCGGATGGCAGTGGTTCCAGATATGGACAGGACGGATAGCTGTTGCTGTACTTGTTCTAATAGTGATCAAACGGCGATTGAAATGAATTTAAATAATATAAATTTTATGGCAGAACTAGGATATGTGCATGGTAGTGACATGCTTGTCGGATTAATGGTCGAAGATGCTTTTTCCCCACTGGGGCATTCAAAGACTTGTACCGTCAGTAATAAGGCAGAAACCAAAGAGCGTGCAGTAAAGCCGACTTTGGCGGAAAAGGCAAAAGCGGCTAATGCCGGCAAGTGGAAGGAAAAATCAGTGAGCGGTCTGTCCGTCGAAATCAGTTCGGAAGGATTCCGGTTCTACGGAGATGAGATGGGGTATGACAAATTACTGGAACTTTGGGAAAAGAGTGAGCCCGTAACGGTACGTTATGCGCTACGTGGAGAGGAAAAGACGAAATACCGTGAAGGAAAATTCCTTATCACAAGCCTGGAAGAGACATCTCCTTCGGATGACGACTCTACCTATACTATCTCTTTGGAAAACTCCGGTCCGGTAGCCACTAAAACAGTGGCTCCGCAAGGATAGTGTGTCATTTCTAATAGTTGAATCTTACAATGAATAAAGTAATCATTTGCGCGAAAGAATATCCCTCCCGTGTTACAATGGGGGCAATGATCGACTTCAAACATGAAACGGGTAAGGATGTAAATGAGATCGGTGCTGACATAGAACAGTTGACAATGTTCATGTATTGTTGTGTACGTAGTGCTTGCCGTGCTGATAAGGTGGATTTCCAATTGACCTTCGAGCAGTTTGCTGACGGTATCAACCTGGACGATTTCACCTCTTTTCAGAATGGAATGGCTATGGAAGAAAACGGGGCAAAAAAAAAGAAGGGGACGAAAGTGTAACAATCGAATCTCTGTTAGGACTGGCTATGGGGTGTGTCGGGATGTGTCTGAATGATTTCTGCCGTCTCACCCCATTAGAGTTTACAGCCGTCTTTGAAGCCTGGCAACAAAAAGAAACGTATGCGGAACGCAGACAGTGGGAACAGTCACGTTTTCTGGCTTGCAGTATATTGAAACCTTACAGTAAGAAAGGGCTGGAATTGACTGACGTATGCCGGTTCTCCTGGGATGTACAGCCTGCAAAGGAAGCGGAGGAAGAGCCCAGTACACAGGAAAGGTTTGACGAAATCAAGGCTCTGTGGAATGGGGCTTGAGGTTTTTCTTCTCTTCTTCCAGTTCGTGGATGAGCTCGTCGATATCCTTCTCGGTTAATTCACACTTTTCCCTATGGAAAAGCAATAGCAACGCTCCACCTCCGAAGAATACAACTAATAAGAATCCGATAAAAGTCATAGGCTCATTACTTTAACTACGCAAATATATGGAAAAAGTTTCATTTGACATCGTTTTGAACCTGAAAAATAATATTTCAGGTGCATTGGCCAACGTTAGAAAAATGTTTGATGGCGTTGATAAATCGGCGAAGTCAGTGTGTTCGACAACCGCCCGGTTCGGAAGTCTCTGCAGCAAATTGAAAATGCCTGACGTCAACGCTTTGCTTGGAGTGACGGAACGCCTTAGCAGTAGTTTTAGTGAATTGTCTCAAGGAGGTATGTCCTTCGGACAGTCTATGGCTGACCTTAGTTCTATTACCGGTATTCTTGGTGATGACCTTGAAGCACTGAGGGAGAATGCCCGTAAACTCGGAAAAGATTCCGGTCTCGGAGCTGATACGGCCGCCCGTGCATATTCGATTCTTGCCAGCCAGATAGATGTTGCCACAATCGGTATGTCCGGTTTGAACAACTTGCAGGCAAAGAGCGTGACGTTGGCGCAAGCCTCAGGAATGACCATTGATGCAGCCGCCACATCTCTGGCAGGTACGATCAACCAGTTCGGATTATCGGCCAATGAGGCGGAACGGGTTATCAATGTGCTGGCGGCGGGAAGTAAATATGGGGCGGCCGAAATCGGGGAGCTTTCACAAAGCTTTAAGGTAGTAGGTTCAGCCGCTTCCGCCATGGGCCTGACAGTGGAGCAGAGTGCAGGAGCGCTTGAAGTACTGTCCAAAGCCAACCTGAAAGGCAGCGAAGCCGGAACCGCCTTGAGAAACATCATCCTGAAATTGAATACGGAATTGGGGGTTGACCTGAGCAAAACATCCCTTTCTTCCGCCCTAGATGCCCTTAAACCGAAGTTGACGGATGCCGCTTATTTGAGTAAACTTTTCGGTATGGAGAATATTGCCGCCGCCCAGTATCTGATTCAGAATGCAACAGCTGTTGATGAAATGACTCATAAACTGACCGGAACCAACGTTGCGCAGGAACAGGCGGCTATACGGACGGAAACCAATGCGCACAAGCTGGAAGTGATGCGCGCGAAGGTAGACGACCTGAAAATCAGTATCTCCAATACGCTGGGAGGATTCTCTGCCTACGCGGCTGTATTAAGTGAAAACTCCCTGTTGCTCATGTCAATGTTCGTTAGTGCTAGGGAAGTCATTGGAGCGCTGAACAAAGTCGGAATAGCCGGTAAAGTTGCCACTGTAGTCCAATTATCTTATAACGGGGCTGTGAACCTGGGCAAGCGCGCCCTCTATGTATACCAGATGCAGGTGCTTGCTGCCCGTGCGGCAATAGTCTCCACCACAGGTGCCACAAAGTTGATGAATATAGCAATCGCAGCCAGTCCGTATGTGCTTGCCGCTGTCGCTGCCGTTGCTTTGGGCGCTGCCATTTATAAAATAGCCACACGCAGCAGTGAAGCGGAGAAGGCTCAGAACAAGTTAAATGAGGCAATGTCTGGCATGCAGAAAGAAGTCACGACGGAACGTCTGAAACTGGATGCGCTATTCGCTCCGTTGTTGAATGCGAAGGAGGGAACGGATGAATGGAAACGTGCCCGTGATCGGATACAGGAAACCTATGGCGATTACTTGCAACGATTGGGCATTGAAGAGATTAAGGTAGATAATGCGCGCAAGGCGTATGATTTGCTGTCTGAAGCGATCATCAATACAGCACGAGCTCGTGCCGGGGAAAAAGCATTAACTTCTGCGGGGGACTCATTAGCCGGTAAAGAAAGCGAGATGCTGACTAAAATGCGTAGCGTGCTCACTCAAAAGTTTGGTGAGGAAACCGGTGCACGAGTATTTGATGGCATAGCTAACAGCATTCGTAAAGGCGAGAAGGAAATACCTGAACGGTGGGCGAAATTTATTAAGAAACTGGATGTAATAGAAGTGTATGGACAAGCGGGGGAAGTTAATACAACTAATCCGGTCATGACGTATGTTAATGGAATCAAACAGGCAAGGGCTGACTATGAGAAAGAATATAACCGCATTGTTTCTGTATTCGGCAAAACTATTCCTGAACCTAAAGTTTCTCTGAAAACGGTGAAGGGAGAAGGGGATAAGAAAAATGACAACCTAAAGCAAGAGTCTCTTACTCTGTCTGATATCAAGAAGAAAATAGAAGAGCTCCAAGCCGCGCAACAAACGGCATCGGACGAGGAGGGCCGTAACATACAGGTTCAGATCAATCAGCTAGAGACCCTTAAAAAGGCTAAAGAAAAAGCGATGGGTATCGGAGGCGACCCGGCTTTTATAAGTGGCAGTATTGATGTCATGAAAACTGAACTGTCTAAATATGAAAAAGAACTGTCCGCTAATCCTGTCGGACAAGCCTCCATAGAGTTACAGGTTAAGATTGACAGGTTGAAGAGTCAAATCGAAGGCGTAAAAATATGGATTGAGAAGGAGGCTTTTAAGAGTACTTATGGTGAGATTAATGTAGGTGTGGTTCCTGCTTCCGATGCCGGACGTACGCTTGGAAAAATGGCGGAAGATTTTCAGAATGAAGAGAATAACAAACATCCCAAGCAGCAGCCGGACATACTAACACATGACTACATCAAGAAAATGAAACTCCCTGAATTTGATATGCCGAAGTTGGAACCTAAGAAGTCCGGTTTTGAACAATGGAACGAAGCTGTTGACAAAGCATATCAGAAGAATCAGGATATGGTTGAAAGTATGGGAGCGGTGGGCAGTGCAATGGGCAGTATAGGTCAAGCTGTCGGAGGAGCTGCGGGAGAATGGCTGAACTGGGCAGGAAATGTTGTCCAGTCCATAGGGGCTGTTATTCCACAGATGCTGGCATTAATAGGTGTACAACGACAGGAAGTGACAGCCAATACCGCACAAGCCGGTTCCGGTGCTGCAGCAGCTACATCAAGTATCCCTATTGTCGGTCCTATTCTGGCGGTGGCTGCTGTGGCGAGTGTGTTGGCTGCTTTGGCGAGTTTACCCAAATTTGCAAACGGTGGACTGGCATACGGTCCCACAATGGGGATTTTCGGTGAATATTCCGGTGCTCGGAACAATCCGGAAGTAGTTGCACCACTCAACAAACTCCGCCAATTGATTCAACCTTCCGGTGGTATGGGTGGAATTGTAGAATTCAAGATAGATGGCAGAATGCTTCGTGGTGTTTTAAATAAGGTAGACCGATATAATCAACGTACAAGATAAGACAATGGAAAAGCAATTAAGATATCAGGGGGAGTTCTTCAGTGTGGCAGGTGTACTGTGGCGTGTTGAGATATGGCAGGATGCGGATGTTCCTTATCCGGCTGTTGCGGAACTTCGTTTTCCGGCAGAAACCCCGTTGGTATTCGAATGGGCGGAAACTGATAAACTGGAGCCGGTGCAGGGCAGTGCCGCAACCTTGGAAATAGTCAGCAAGGTAAACCGGCAATATAAAGACCTGTATACTGTTGAAGCAGGAAGTATCCGCATGGATGCATATCGGGATGATGTGTTGTACTGGAGCGGTACGTTGGATACAGAAGCTTATGAAGAACCGTTCTCTTATGAAAATGAATATGAGGTGAAGCTGACGTTCAGTGACTTTTCCTTGCTTGACCGGATGAATTTCTCTTTGAGGGGGACACGTTCGATAAGTGTCTTGATTGATAACTTTATTGCTGAGACTAAAATAAATAACCGGGGGATTGAAAGATACATATCAACTACTTGTAGCTCGGTTTCCGGTGAAATGTTGGATAATGTAGGAATCAGTTGTGAGAACTTTTATGATGAGGAGGGAGTGCCGTTGACGATGCGCGAAGTGCTTGACGAAATTCTTCGTCCGTTTGCTCTACGTCTGATCCAGCGTGAAGGAAAACTGTTTATCTATGATTTGAATGCCGTACAAGCAGAATTTAAACCCGAACAAATTCGCTGGGAAAGTGATGACGCAGTATTGGGAGTCGACAAGACATATAAGAATGTGACTCTTACTTTCAGTCCTTATCCTCAAAAGAAACTTTATTCTACTACATTGACAGAAAAAATGCTTGATGAAGGAGCGGAACGGTACTATGTAGCCAAGGATCTAAGCAAAAGTCCGTTTGTGGATAATAATATCGGCTTTATGATTGACCTTAAAAAAACAACCGGGGTAAGTGAAGAACTGGAGATAAGACCTGACAAGGCTTTACTTTTCAGGATTATTCCTGTCTTTTCCGGGAGTGAGGCCTTCGGAATAGCATCGCGCATCAGGGATGTATATAAGATGCCGCTTTTTGGAACTGAAACTCCCATAGATACCTCTGGAAGTGATTATGGAGCACCGTGGCTTTTTAAAGTACGGCGTACTTTGTCATTACCGGAAACACGTGTTGTTTTTAATTATTCTTCTCCAGGTGTAATTCTGGATGGAAAATCTTGTTTGACTGATATAATGCTGCGATTAAAAGTCGAAGCGATGATTGATGGCAGATATAACCCTTTTGAAGAAGCGACGGCATTAAACGGAAAAAGTGCCTATGAGAAAATGCAGGATATCAAGGAATATAATATATCATATATCTTGCGGATTATTGATACGGACGGAAATATAAAGATGCATTATGAAAATAGGGTATATGACAAAGAATCAGAGGAGGAAGGATTTTTCCGGCATTATAAAGAGATAAACGGTAAATGGGTGGATGGAGATGTAGAATATGGTACTCCTAAAATGACTTCTCTAAGGTATTATGACAGTGGTGGATATACAGGTTGGAGGGGTGGCTGGCAAATGAATCGGGTTGGATATCTGCGCTCGTATATTCCGCGTACAGCATCAGGGGAAGGTGATCTTATCCCTATTCCTTCCGGAAACCAAGGATGTACACTGGAACTGACAATTATAAGTTGTTTCGCCCGCGTGGTTAATCCACATAAACATAACGGTCTTACAACTGACTCGCATACCATTCCACGCTGGGTTTTGTTCAAAATTCCGGAATTGACTCTGGTCAATCAATACGGAAAAGAAGTGGTTGGTAATGATATTGAATATAAAACATGGCTCAATTCTTCTGCAAAAGAAGAAAAGAAGATTGAAACGATTGTGGGAACACCATGTACCTCCACAAATTTCGGAATGGGAATGTTGTTGGATGTATCTAGCCGTACAACGTTACAGATATTTACCCGTGCCGGAGTATCCGCATCATTGGAAAAGCTGTTGATTGGCACTTGGTACAGTAACTATAACAGACGCATGAATATGCTCTCCGGCACAGTCCGCTTATTAAACAGGTTCGGTACATATACGGATGTTAGCGAACCCGGCACATATTTAATGGTAGGGGATGTTCAGGACGTACGTGAAGATGAAAGTAATGTGAAATTGGCGGAGATAACTCCGGATAATTTCGAGGGAATAGAGTACGAATAAACAAACTGCTTGCAATGAAAGAAAAATATAATATTGTCATATCAGAACGTCAGGCCGTCCCACGCAGTAAAAGAATGCGTGAAAAGGGACAATCTGCCTCTTCTGCAGCTGTACTGGTATCTGGAGCAGGTGAAGGAAATTCTTCCTGTGATAGACATACTCATACAAACCTTCCTGCTCTTGAACGTATCGGTTTTGACGAGGGAGATGACAAATATTTGATGGTGCGTGTTGGTACTGTCGATGATGAAACAGGTGAGTTGATTGTTACTCATGAGAAAGTAAAAGCAGGCTATGCGGATAAGGCCCACGAATTGGATGAAGACAGTCCGATGAATGAGAAATTTCTTCGTAAGGACCAACCTGATAGTACCGATTTTCTATTATCAGCTAACGGAGGTTTGGTTGTCCGCTCTGGTAAAACACTATCAGAATTACAATCTCAAATATCCGATTCGTTATCAGAGTTGGATAAAGACTCTATCACAGAACTTGGAGATGAGGGTTCATTATCTACTGCATTACTCGAATTACCTGTAAACGAGGGAATAACCGGCACTTTAGGCGGATTGGACAATGTATCAGATAGAGCAGATGATATTGACGCCCAAGACGTAGTACTTGTTAAGCAGAAAGGCGGAATTCTATGGGAAACGATCGAAATGGACAAAATGAAGGGTAAAGACGGCGTGATTGTTTATCCAACAATGGGCATCAATGTACGCACAGGACACTTGATTTTAAGTGTACCAACGAATAATTATGAGAATCAATTCAAAGTAACTAATGGACACCTAATATTGCAGCAAAATGGCTAATGATATAGATTTAGGCAAGATATCCATCACTCCCAGAGGAGACTGGAACAATAAGACAGAAGTTGAATATAATGATATTTGGCGTTATAAAAATGCCAAATATTTGGCTTTACAAGATTCAACCGGTGTAGTCCCGGCAGATGACGGGGTATATTGGTACGAACTTTCGTCTCAAGGAAAAAGCGCGTATCAGCAGGCAGTCGACAATGGCTTTCCCGGCAGCGAAGAAGAATGGCTTCAATCGTTGAAACAACCGGCGTTGGATGGCGCAGCGCGGGCAGATGCTGCGGTAGCTAATATGGATAAGCGGTTCCCGGATGAAATATCGAAGATTCAGAGCTCTTTATATAACCAGTTAAGTTCGGATTTAAACGACAAGGTCGTCAAACCTCTTGTTATTTCCGGTACCGAACAATTGGCCGGTCAATATAAGATGAATGGAGAAGTAATAGATATCTATGAAAGATCAGTATCTTTATCCAACTTGCCAAAGGCTGCCGGAGAAACGAAAGATTATGTGATTGCGGATGAGCCTCTAGGGTTTGGGACGTATGTTAACGTAGAATCATTCGTTGCTTCAACCGGAAAAGGATTGAATAAGGAGTTTTTCAATTTCAATTATGACATTACACGGTTTTACATTAATTCTCAATTGCAGACGTGTGTTGTGCTGAAATGCAGGAATACGGTATCTGAAGAGGTAAACGGTCTGATGCACATTCAATATTGCAAATTCTGGGGTGATGTGGTTGAGTTTGATATTACGCTTCCAAGCTCGGTTAATAAGGAGGCTATTTCGCTGGAGATTCCACCTTTGAAGTATAATAAGAAGATGGTATTTAGCTATATCACGGACGATAGCTATGCTATATACCAGTATATATTTTCGCTGATTAATAAAAGATATATAGCTAAAAGATTTAAATTACCTGATGATAGGATTCTTACATGGCATTTGGGTATGCAGGGTGACCCGCAGATAGAGCAGTATGTTTCTGACGCTTATTATCCGGAAAAACCCGCACAATGTACTGATGGTGCCGGGATAAAGAAAAGATATGCAACTACTGTTGCTACTTGGCCGGATAAATTAAAAAACCAATACATAGGCCAGGATTTCGGTTATTTTCTACCGTGGATGTCAGAAAAGGAGTTTAAACTTTTTTTTGACTTCGGGTTCATGGTAGCCTATCACGATTTGATAGGCTATGATACTGCTACTACCGACACACAGGCAAAATTTGATAAATGTGTCGAGGACTCGGTCGCACTTTTCAAGGAGTACATAGGCATTACCCCAAAATTAATGGTGGAACCGAATGGCGACCACAAATATATAACTTTCAGCCGGGTTAATGACAACATTCAGGTCATTACTGCGCAGGGAGGAGACCCCAGTATTAAAAAAGTTTATCCATTCAGTCCCGATTTTACTTTAAGCAAAAATAATGTAACAATTCAGAGATTGTTTGCTTACGGAGATGATATGGTATACGATAATGATAATCCTCAATATGCGCAGGATTTACTTGATATTCTATCCGGATTTAATGCAACAGAAAATAAGGAATCGATCTACTGGTTGATAGGTTCCACACACAGAGGATCGCACTGGGAATCGGTATTCATTAAGAATCTGCATCGATTGTATGGAGATATCGGCTTAGACAATCTATGGTTCCCTACTTTAGATGAATTCTTTGAATATTGGTATATGAGGGAAAACACGCTGTCTGTTAAGACTGTGACGGAAACGGGGGTACATTACAGGATGTATGTGCCGAAGGGCGCCAATTTCTTTTTCAGGGACTTGTCCGTACTCATATCAGGTGTTCCGTCACTGGAAGGGGTGTCTGTCACATCGGGGGACAATGTGTATGGAACATCATTCGCTATGAATGACGGCAGGCTGCTGGTTAACCTTGACTTCAACCCGTTGTTGTTGGAACGGGTGAACAAGTATGTGGAATCATTTGAGGCAGATTATAATGCGGAGTATGCGTATGATGACGCTTATTATTTTGTTCAGATGTTGAAACCGGGATTGAAGGAGCCGTATTTGGCAAGAATCAATAAATGGGTGTCACCGCCTGTACTTGAATCGTTTGTGATCAACTCCGGGCAGGAATTCACTCAAGACCGGAATGTTATACTAAACATTACCTACAGCGGTCAGGCTCCGTCCCATTATATGGTTTCAGAGGATATGTCGTTTACAGGAGCCTCATGGATTGAATATGTGGAAAAACCGACATTCAAGTTGTCTTCCGGATTCAATGCTAAAACCGTTTATGTGAAGCTAAAGAATGCGTATGGGGAAACCGGAGTATTATCAGCCGGTATAACTCTGCTTGAGCCGACATTGACTCTGAAAGGCATCACGATAGATAACGGAGCAGCTTCGGCGATACAGAGAAATGTAAATGTAACATTTGACTACCTCGGATATCCAACTCATTACATGGTTTCGGAAAATTCATCGTTTGCGGGAGCATCATGGGTGGAATTCACTGAAAATCCGATAGTGCAACTATCCGCATCTTATGGAAACAAAATACTGTATGCAAAATTGAAAAACGCCAGCACTGAAACGGTATCCAGATCAGCCGCCATCGAGTTGATAGATGCTGTTACGGCACGGTTGGACAGTATTACTGTCAACAATGGGGATGCCAGCACAGATTCCGGTATTGTATCGGTTAAATTTGAGACGTTGAATACCATCACCAAATACAAGATCGGCCAACAGGCGGATTTGTCTGATTGTACAGACTGGATTGTGTGGGGCGGTTCGACAGTTCAATATGACTCAAAAATAGTGGATGGTAATTTGACAGTATATGCGCAGGTCGGAAATGAGACGACAGAATCTTCGATCAAGTCTGATTCTATACAGGTAGTGCAGCCCGTTGGCCTGACAAGCATAACACTGGCGGAAGGGAAAGATTCTTTTGCCGGCTATACCGTACCTGTTTCATTTGAAATCAGTCAGGGAACTCCAACGCATTACAGATTGGCGGAAACGTCAGCAGGCTTGGCGTCTGCTGCATGGGAAGCATGGAAAGATAATATTGTTTACGAATTTACAACTTCTGGAGCTAAAACTTTGTATGGACAGTTGAAGAATGAAGTTTCTGAATCAAGCGTTGGCAGCGATTCCGTAACTCTTACAGAACCGCCTGTCATAATATTACTGGCAAACATACCATCGGCAGGGAATGTGGATGGCGTCGGCTTTGTCCAGCCTATAAACTCCGGTAATGCAGCTGTGGATCTAAAAGATATTCAGGGAAACTACGTTGGAACCTTGACAGGTAGATATATACCATATAACAAAGCTGATTATGCAGCTATGGGAGCAAAGTTGTCCAAGGATGTCCTAGGCGGAACAGGCGCTCCTGTTTATTGGCAAGGGGTGACATTAGGAGCGGAAGTACAATATCCCAACTCAATGATTTGGGATGGCTCTACCAAAAGTATCGTTGTTCCCACACGTGGTAATTTCACTTCTTACACGGCTGAAATTCAAAGTGTCGTAATATTAAAGGGGTTAACTCCGGGTAACTATAAGGTCAGACTTTTATTATCAGACAAAAATTCTGTACCCAATACCCAACCTTGGAATTTATACGTTCAAAATGCTGTGCAACAAGTATTAGCATCCGACTTGTCTACTAAAGTAATCAACAATAATTCTAATTGGTATACATTCGACGATGTAGCAGTGGATTCAGATGGTTATCTGTTAGTTGCCCAAGGTTATAATAACGATCCTTCAGCAGAACCCGGTTACTCCAGAATATCCCCAATCTGTATAGTCGAAGTTACAAAACTATCTTAATATTATAATATGGCAGGATTATCCAGTTCGGCAATTGTCGGATTTATCTCATCCGGAATAAAGATGGGTGAGAAAATCGTAGAATTCTTTTTATCCGGTTTTTCGGGTTATGGTTGGAAAATTTGGGAATATGTCAAGGGCAAGTGGATGCTTGAAATTGACGCTATCCGTGTACGTGGACAGTTCACCGTATTCGAGCTTCTGGTGTCTAAGATCAGGGCGATAATCGGTGCGCAGACTATTACACAGGGATGTGGCAAGATTAAGACAGTCCAGATGTCGGAAGACGGGACTGCCTACCTTGTCACACTCGAAGAACAGGACATGAGTTTCATGGAGCATGACTTCATCCGGTGCCAGGAGTTTACAGGCAACCAGCGATTGTATCACGTGGAGATAGAATCAATCGTTGACGGAGTAATCCGCATTCCGGTATCGGAGTTTGAATCGGAAGTGAACGAGGACGGGGTTACCTTTGTTACGAATCCCCCCATAGTGGGTGACGACATAGTGCAATTTGGTAACAGTTCATACGAAACACAGTACGCAGGAAGGCATTCCGCTATCTATATGCACGCTGATGAAAATGCACAGCCTGCCATTGACGTGCTGGCCGGTATTTATTCGAAGGACTGGAGCAACTGCCTGAAGGTTCGTGTGGGCGGTGATATACCGGGAACGAATGGATTGAAAGGATTCTATTGCGTCAACGGTATGCTGAAAGGTGTAGACGATGACGGGACAATCCTGTACCAGTTCAATCCCGACAGTTCCGGATTCATTGCAAAAGGCAATATCAGATGGGACAAGGAAGGCAACGGTGACATATTCAACAGGGCTATATATTGGGACACTGACGGTTTCCATTTCGGAAGTGGCGTGAAACTTACTTGGGATAACTTGGATAGTGAAGTAAAAAAGAACCTGAAAGGCGAACCTGGGAAAGACGGTAGCAGTCTTGTATATAAAGGCGAGTTCACTTCTCATCCCTCCAATCCTCAGAACGGCTGGTATTACCGCAATACATCCGACAAGAAGAACTATGTCTATCAAGATAATGCTTGGTATGTAATGACCGTTGACGGTGAGGATGGCCTGGACGGAATTAACGGTAATGACGGAAAGGATGGTCTGGACATTGTATGGAAAGGTGACTTGTCTACCGCTCCAGCTGACCCTGTTAAAAACTGGGTGTATCGTGACACTGACAACGGGCGTGTCTACATCTATAACGGCACAGCTTGGGAATTAATGGTGGCAGATGGTAATGACGGCACGGACGGTACAAACGGTAAGGATGGTATGAGAGTTTACATAACCTATCATGACAGCGAAACCGAACCTGCCGTTCCTACAGGGAATGGTACAACCGAAGGTTGGCATACAAATTCAACGGCATCCGTCGTTTGGATTTCACAGAAGGTGGCAGAAAGTGCAGATTCAGGTGAATGGGGCACTCCTATCAGATTCAGAGGAAAAGACGGTCAAGATGCGAACCTTCTTCCGTGGATTGAGGAATGGAACAATAATAAGACGGAAATAGGAGGTGAGTATATGGTGTCTCCCAAGATGTTTTCCGGCACAAAAGACAGTAACGGGAAGCTGACAGGCGTCGCTATGGGACGTGATTGTCTCACCGGAGCTGACGGGACGAAGCGTACCGGGATATTCGCATTGGTTGATGATGAAGTAGTGTTCGAGCTTGATCCAGTCAATAAAAAGTACAAATTTAAAGGAGAGGTGTTCGCGAATAAGGGAACTTTTACTGGAACGGTAAATGCAAATGACGGCGTTATTGGTGGTTTTGAAATTGAAGGATCCGGGCTTAAAAACATTAGCGGACGAGATGCCATGATTTCCGTCCAAACGGATTCTGGTGATCATCAAAGGCAAGCGGCACTTGGAAACACATTGTCCGCCATGGTCGGATTCGACGTGTCTGCTTATATGTCCGCTACAGGAAATTGGAACTCTTTCAACAGGGCACTCATGCTTCGCGCCAGTGGTAGTACGATGAGAAAGGATATGATGTTTGGGGGGTATTGTAATTTATGCATTGACGCTATTGGTGGCGTTGACTGGAAAATGGACAAGAACGACCATTGGAGTATGCCCGGAGTCCTTGGTTTTGTTGCTGTTGAAAGAGATTTAAATTCTGTCCAAAGGTGGGGTGACGGAATGATAATATCACGCATACAACGCACAAGTACCGGACAATATACCTTATATCACTCACAAGGGCATACTGATTATATTGTAATTGTACAAACGACTCCCTGGGCAGTCGATGGCGAGCGTTGGACTATGGGTACAGAGTGTGGGCGGTACAATGATCATTTTAATATACAGACAATTGATCCCAATATTGGGCTTATGAATATAGATTTTCGAGTTGTTGTAATAGGACGCCCCGCCGATTAATACTTTTCTGCAATTGGTTATCAGTTACCTATAAAAGAAGATGAACTTTCCCAAAGTACGAAGAAATGGAGTAAAAAGAAAGCCGTCCTGCACATCACGAAGTTACTATTAAATAAAAATTGAAAATACACATTTCGTTTTATGTTAACAAGATTGAAAACTATTCAAATCGATTTGTGATAACTTCGCAAATCGTTTTGCCGTTTATAGTCGGTTGTTCGGCTTGTGGTATTGGCTACACTGAATTTGGACTAATAGATAATACCTATTTTCCTGAATATCCTAAAAGTACGACTTATCAACGACGACTTCTACCGCTTGTAATGATGAAATCAAGAGAAAGACAAAGAATAAATCCCTGATAATCATTGATTATCAGGGATTTATTCTTTGTCTAGTGATCCGCCTGGGGCTCGAACCCAGGACCCCAACATTAAAAGTGTTGTGCTCT